>Ga0184615_10000007_pt1 | contig 168054 bp, 215 predicted proteins | sample PLM4_65_coex_FD_133134 | JGI IMG/M metagenome (GOLD analysis project Ga0184615, IMG submission 133134) | Groundwater sediment microbial communities from an aquifer in East River, Colorado, USA - PLM4_65_coex | ecosystem: Environmental > Terrestrial > Soil > Riparian zone | place: USA: East...
CGCTCATCCCAAGCATCTTAGAAACGCTATGGATGATGATGGGACCCTGAAGCTGGGGAGTTTCTCCCTCGTGGTAGTAGTGTGGATGGCAGTACGCCGCATCGTGAATGATCGGAATTCCGAGGTTACGGATCTTCTCCATCTCTTCGTCGTCCGGCACAGAACCGTCCGGGTTGTTTGGAGAGACAAGAAGATAAAACGTTTTCTCAATCGCGTTAGGTTTCAGATGGGAGACCGAGAAGTCGGGTTTGGCGGTCCAACCAACACCATGGTAGTCCAGGATCTCGATGATGGGACCCCAATGTGGAAGACACAGCTCCGCTCGATCGTGCCCGAATTCTTTCATGGCGCGCACTACGACGTTGAGCCCCTGCATCGCTCCGCAGGTCATGACGCAACGGTATCCCGGATGCGCGTCCTCGACCAATCCGATCAGGCTCGGCAATCCCTTCGAGTCGTCGTAGCTCATGTCACGGTCGAAAGTAACGCCCAGAGTGCTGGGGCACTGAAGGTGTTCTACTGCCCGTCGCCTTACGGCGAGCGCGTCACCGATGGTGAGGTCGATGGGGAGCAACTGGGAACCTCCTTCACCGGGAACTCCCGGCGATCAGCTTCCAGCTCTCAAAAGGCACAGCTTCAAGCACTCCCACCGCCGCTTTCATCGCTTGGATGAAGCTCTCGACGTCTTCTGGAGAGTTGATGTCTCCCGACGCGACGCGGTCCGATACCATCTGCTGGAGCTCGGCCCGGACGTGTTCACGCAGCACGTAGCTACGGGAGGTCTTAATGACTTCGTCGAACACCGTTCGTTTCAGCTCGCTGAACTCTTTCATACGAGCTTAAGTACAACATTCAGAGCAGATGTTAAATGGTGTCGTCGCTGGTTAGCGGATACCAATGAGTATCACTCGCGTAGGAATCTCCCTTGAACGAAAACGCATACTCTGTTCCACCAAATTCTGTGGTCAAAGTTGTTGCTCCGTTGACATTTTTCTTTTGGAATTGAAATACTTCGAGAAGATCTTGCGGAGACACAATTGGTCTTCCAAGAGCTGTTTCTACTTCGTTTCTGAACATTGGCGCATTTTCTGACCAATCGATGTAGTCTAAGAGATACTGCAAAATTTCGTTTTTCGGAACGACAGCCTCTAAAATGAGATTTCTTACGAGAACTCTAACTTCTGATATTTTCATTGTCCGACTTTCGAAAGCAGTCCTTGAAGTGTACGAATGTACGCATTGTTGTTACTGACACCCTCGGATTGGGCCTGTTTGATGCCACCTTCGAGGGACTTCTTGTAAAAAGCTGAGAGAGCCTGCTTCGTGTTGGCGACGACCGTGGCCTCCGCTTGCTGTTTTTCCTGCGGCTGCATCTGACCGAGGTTGGGAGCCTGCACACGTCCCTGCGCTAACCGCACGATATCATCCACCGATCCCACCGACTGCGCAGCGGCGATGTCCTTGGACAGCTGACCCGTCACACTCGAGAGGATCTTCTGTCCGTCCGCGCGCATGGCCTGCGCCGTGGGAGACGCAACGATCTCTTTCTTCAGTTCGGGATTGGAGAGGATCTTACGCATCTTTTGCATGATGGCTTGCTGGGGATCCGCACCTGGTGCAGGAGCAGCAACCTCGGCCTCCAGAATGGGCTCAGAACCCCTCGTTTGGGATTCCCAAGGCATCATGCCCCGATTCGTGTGAGCCTGCTTACGAAGCCTGTGAGGAACTGCACGATGATACCGAGAAACGCCCTTGAGCTCCATCTCGAGCTCACGAAGGTAGCGGATCGCTTCGAGAAGGTGCGAACCCGCCCCAACCGCTCCGTCAGTGAAAACTTCGAGCATGTTGGCAACCACGGCGGGGGAACTTTCAATAGTCTTTGCAGTGACCCATGCTGTCGGGTCATACAGGAAAGCGAGGAAGCGAGCGTCCTTGTTCTTGAACGCTTCGTCATTCGCCTGGTACACTTTCTCATACTTTTTCTTGACTTCCGCGAGAGACTTATCCATCTGCTTGAAGATAGCCGAGTAGTTCGTTTCGTACAGCGGAATCAGCGACGAAAGGATGGTTTCTATTGCGACCTGGATAGCAGCCTTCGCACGGGTGGCCAGCTCGGTGCCGACACCCTTGGTGGTCTTGAGAACGTCGAGGAACGGATCGATGAAGACGTTCTTCAATGATCCGCCATAGTTCATGAATCCGTATCCAGCGCCCATCATCATGCCGCCAGCGCCTCCGAGACCGCTGCCTCCACCGGCCATGCCAGAATCTCCAGCTTCCATTTCCACGAGGATATGCCGAATGGCGGCTCGCAGGCGAGCTCTATCGTCCATCATAGAGAGTTCCGTTCTTTCCGTTCCCAAAGTTGGATCAACTGAAGTTCGGTACCGGTGTGGGACTTCCAATACTCAGCGAGCATGCATTCGAAATCGTTCATACGTTGCTCATATGTCTGTCTGTTGCGCGTAGAGAAGTTCGTACGGAGCTGCCAAGGCAAGCTCTTCATGATTTCCTTCTTCAGGAGAACCCAATCGTTCGTTCTGTCCGCGTAGGTCATGACGAAGTCGACAGTTTCCTTTAATCGAGGGTCGTAGTCTTCGATGTGCATATCGCCACGAATAAGTAGGTCAGACCTCGAAGGCCTTGCGCAAACGTTCTACAGCTTCCTGAACTAACGAAATTTGCCTCTTCTCGATCAGGGGGAGACTTTCGATGGAATGGTAGCCCGTAGCAAGGATCTCACCTTGCTGCGGAACAGGATCTTGTTCAGGATCGAGCGGAAGGGCGAACCATACGGACATTCTACCTTCTTCACCCATGAAACCTATGATCTCGACCTCGATAGAAGTTTCCTCGAGGGTCTCTCGAATGGCCGCAGCCTCTGGATCCTCACCCTCTTCGACCCCGCCTTTCGGGAATCCCCACTCCTCGCCATTCTCTGTGACGAGGAGGATCTGAATGCTATCCTCTCCAAACCTGATCACTGCGCAGCCGCAAACGTCCTTCGTCATCTAACGGCCTTCCTGTTAACACGCAAGAAATAACGTCCTTGCTTCGAATTAGCACATTCTATATCGTTCTTTCGATGGAATTCAAGAACATCGCGGCTAGGATCGAAAACGCAAATTCCGACGCAGGTTGAGAATTCTCTCTCGAGTGCTTCTTTTTTGAACTCTTCCCTGAAGATTTCTATCGAGCCGAAAATTCGTTCGATGCTAGAAGTGTGTTTGTCCAAGAGTTCGTCAGTGATCTTGTTTGCGAATTCCCGATCGATCGACGAGAGCTTGAATGCTGTTTCTGAAGAACTGTAGCTGGTAGCAGCAGATGTTCCCATTCGGGCCACTTGACGGGCACGATCTATTTTCTTCACGTGCCATTTCTCTCCCATAAGAGAAACGTCCTCTCTACCCCCGAAAGAACAGGAAGCATCTACCACCATAAACAACAAAACGACCTCACCCGCTCCAAGAGGGGGGCCGCGGTACGAACCCTCTATGCGGGCGATATCAAGAAGAGGTTTGGGAATGGAAACGAAGCTCAGGCTCTCAGGACGGCGATCGAGCAAAAAGCACGCATCAAAAAACTCCTTTTGATCCCAATCAAGGATGCGATCAATGACGTCTGCTGCCAAGCGCACATCGAACATTGCGAGAGATGAAACTACAGCTCTAACAAGTTCCGACTTAGTGTGATCGATTTTGAAACCTATGTGCAGCCAATCGATCCACTGGTCGTTGCCGATAGGATCGTTAAGGTCGAAATTACAGCTGGTGGGAACCAGCGAAACAAGTTCGGCTTTTTGCGGAGCTGATAACCGAACCGTGCGTTGCCCGATCGTTTCGAATGACAAGCTTTGAACCAGTCATCCCTTCACGACTTCTAAGGAGAGCATCTCGGTAGATTGCATGAGATGTTCTTGGATGAATTCTTTGATCTCTTCATCCGTCACATCGGCATACGCATCGCGACCAAGCGCGATGGCAATCTTTCTTTCGAGCTCGTCCTGGACCTCTATCGTCCAGCGAGTCGCAGACAGGCCGGTTTCAATTTCGATAGTTCTCATTTGTCAACGTACCTTAGCAGTTATCGGGATAGGAGCAGCGTCCATACCCATTTGAGGGTTGGAAGGAGCGGGCTGTCTATGGATAATATTCGGCTTAATCGTCTTTATCACCTTTTTAGTGGGTGCAGGCGGAGGAGCCGGAGGTGCGGGTGGAGGCGCTTGCGGAACCGCCTCAGGTTCGGCGTTCGCCGGATTCGGAGGTGTGGGCCCGGGCGGTGGTTCTTCAGCAGGAGGAGGTTCGGCGCCTTCGGCGGGCGATGCTGCCGCTCCTGGTTCTGCAGGAACTCCAGGAGCGGCAGCAGGAGCTCCGACGTCCGAAGGAGACACTGGGCTGTAGCCGGTGAATTCTCCAGAAACGATCTGGGAAATTCCCTTCATGAACGCATACAGAGCAACCTTCTCATCGTCGGAAAGTTTTTCGAAGTACGTCATCATCTGTTGCTTGATGGCCTTGTCCTTAAAGGACCGCCCCGCGCGGATGGCATTGAATTTGTCGATCACCATTTCCATGGTGATTGAACCCTTTTGAATGTCTTCTGTCGCTTCCTGAGAAACGTCGGTCGTCATCGCGGTGGGATCGACCGCACCCATATCCTGGTTCGGGTCGACAGTCGTCGCGCCGGGCAGATTTGGATCTGCCTCGTGCAAGAACGAGATTTTTTGCTCCTGCATCCTCCGAAGATGATGCAGGTAGTTTGACACGTCCTGCTTCTTCGTATTCAAGTTATCTCTTCCAAACGATTCGGTTGTGAGCCTTCTCACCGTAACGTTTCGCATGCAGCATGCCCGGAGAATCGGGCTGCTCGGCGATCGACTCTTTACGGCCTTCGCTGATGAGAATGCCCGTCATAAAACGATCCCAGCCTTCGGTCTGAACCGGATCCTTGACGGTGTCCGGAGCGTCTTCGCCGTCGTCGCGCTTGGTATCGGGAGCGTCATCAGGACCCTCCTTGACAGCTCCACCCTTGAGTTCGGTGCGCTTCGCGGCTTCGGCCGAATCGTCGCCCTTGGGACCGCCATGGTTCCACATCTTCTCGTCGCAAGAAACGGGAAGTTCATCAAGCTCAGTAAGATGCTTAACGACATGACGCGCCTGCGTCTCAGTAAGTCCCGCGCGGTGAAGCCGGAGTACGGCTGACCCGATCTCTGCCACAGCGAGATCTACCTGTTCGTGATTAATCTTCATAGTGAATGCTCCGTTGATAACTATTCGCCCATTTCTAACTTGACGATATTGGGATGGCTTACGTCCAGAATGAGAGAACATGTTTTAGAGTCCTCTTCTGAGCAGGAAACGTGTTCTACGGTGGCAGCGTGCATGGTGATCGTGCAAACATCGGTCTTCAGAACAAGACTCTGGAAATGACCAGTAAGAATGTCAGAAACCACTCGTTTGGGGACTTGCCCCAAGGAAATCGTGCACTTGGTGGCAAAATGAACCTGCGGTTTTGTGAGATCGATGGAGTACAACCGAACCCTCACCGACGAACTTTCTCCTGCAGATTCATTAATCACAGAGAACTCGTGCAGCAGATCTTCCAAGGCAATAGGGAGGTCATTTTCATCCCCATAGGACGTTCCCATAGAAAATCCTTCGCTGATCATCTCAACGGGCGGTTCGTTTACGATCAAAGCTTCCTGCCGCTAACGCAGTACACGACATCTCTCCACAGCGAATCCATCATTTTCGCCCTTTGTTTATCTAGGTCGATCAAAAGACCACCCTGTGTACCGAGTTCGACTTTGACAAGAAGCCCGTCGATTGTGGTGCGAGAATGGCGTGCGCCGGACTGAGAATCTTGTTGGAAGCAGGTGTAGAGGAACGCGTTGCGTTCTTCCATGGTCGAGAACTCGTAGGTCTTTCGCAGGATCTTTTCATCCGTAAGTTCCCAATGACCTCTCGAACTTCTAACAGGCGGAGCAGTGACATTCACGGGCAGTTTTATACCCATGTAAGCGTTCATGATTTCCGTAAGAAGTTTCTTTTCGCTCATGCGTTCTCCGCTTAGCGAGTGGTTCTCTTCATACGATGGAAGATGCTGCTCTTATCTTTGTCCTTGGCAGCATCAGCGTGAGAAACCGCGTAGCCATCGACTTCCATCTCGTATTCGAGGCGCTGGTTCAAGAAATCTCTGAACCCGTCTAAACCTTGAATCGCCTTACGAATCGCACCGGATTCATCATCCATCTCGCGGGAGGTCTGTTCACCATCGTCATCCTTTTCGAACATCGACGCCGAGCGGAGATCCATGACCTCTCCCATGCTAAGGAGGGGTTTGCCCTGTTCATCCTTCTCTGCACCCTGCGTGATGAGGAAGTTGATGTACTTGTCCGTCGCATCATCGTAGAACTCTTGGAACCCGTTCGGTCCGAGGTACTCTCCGATGTACTGCAGTTTGCGGGCGCCGATGGCCGCTGCGCCGTGCGCAGCTCCCTTGCTGATTCCGAGCGTGGTACCGATATCTTCCCACTTCATTTCTCCGCCGACTGCGTCGGTGGGTCTTTTGGGAGCGTCATCTATGGCAGCTGCTGCCTTATCGACCTGGTCAACGATATCGTCCCTTCCTCGGAACTTATCCATTTCGCTGCCGCGGGCATCGGGTTCCCAAGCAGATCCTGCGATCTCCTTTTCGAGGTCTTCCCATGTCTGATACTCGGGATCCTCTCCGATGTCAGGGTACCCTTGGTTTTTGAGATACTCTTCGGGATAGGGATCGTCTGCCGGATCGGTCTCCGCAGAACCTGGATCATCGAGTGAGACGTCGTCACTATCCCAATCGTCGCCGACCGTAGGATCCTCGACATCCTTCTCAACTTCTCCGGGGAGGTTAGCAATTCCTTGACGGTACGGAGGGCGATAGCGGGATCCTCCGGGTCGGAACATGGCAAGAACCTTGTCTCCATCCGAAGAATCTTCGTCGGATTCCGAAACGATCGACTTGATCAGTTTTCGAACTTCTGCACGGATCTTGCTCATCTGGTCAGCGGGAGGATTGTGGTTCGACATAGTATTAACATCCTGGGAGTTGGCATCGTCATGGGGACAGGGCGAAGATTCCAATTCCGCGGGCACGAAATCTGAAACGAGTTCTCGAAGTTTAAGAAACAATGTCGGAAGGTGATCGTTTTCAACACCATCTACGAGCTCTTTAACTGCCAACTCGAACTCGTGTTTATCGGTCGGAACCCTCATGACTCGAACGGGCTGGAGGCCCATTTTTGTCACTATCGGTTCTGCAAGTGGACTTGGGATGATCGGAAAATTACCGTCTCCATCCAGAGTTGGATACCCGCCGCCACCCAGAGCTTCCTGCACCATTTCACGGATCGAAGCTTCGCTCAGAAAAACCATTAATACTCCGCCGGTGATAAATAGGATGTTTATCAGCGTTGTCCTCAGATGTTCAGGGAAGCCGTGGATCGGAAGGAAGTTGGATCCCGATGATTCCCGTTTCCGCACCTTCTGGTGCGATGGGATTGGCAGCGATTTGCGCTTGGGTGATACCATTCGCTCCGTCTGACCACTTTCTTCCGAAGTACAAGCTCAAGATCGGAACGAGGTAGACGCTGCAGGCGCCCACGTCGAAGGATCGAATTTCTACCGGTCCGATCTTGCTAAAGAGCGAGAGGATGAATGCGATCGTTGTCACGGCGAAAGAAACGATCAGCAGGGTGACGCTGACCGATCGATGACCGGATGCGTCTCGGATCCATATGCTGCGGGATGTGATCTGCTTCTTGACGAGTTTTTGTGCTGAATTGGTAGCGCTCATTTTGTTTCCTCCACGACCTCGAACATTTTCTTAATGTGGCCTCTCCAGCTGAGATCGTAAACCCATCCCCAGTATTGTACGATCTGTCCAGAGTCAGTCAGGAACCAATGCCGCTCCTTCGCAGCTTCGAAATCTTCGGTGACACCCAGATAGACGAAGATCGACCCCGGCAGGTGCATCGTATGGTTTTTTTCGTCCTTGCCCCACATGAACAAAGAGTTCTTGAGCCGCATCGTGCCCATGCTAAACCACTCCGTCCCCGGCCGAATGCCCTCTGTGAGGTCAGTGTAGCTTGGGGTGCCGAATCTATCAATGCTGATTTCTCCGCACGGATTTATTCCTGCAGTTCCAAGCGGGTAGGGATAGTACGTGGCTGAGTGAAGCATCGGAATGTTGACGTAGGGCAAAGAAGTCGTGGTCGTGTTGGTTGTCCATACGGTCGGAATCGTGATCGTATTCGTTGTGGTTACGGTAGTAGCGTCGGAGTACGACGGCCAACCAGGAGGTCCGTAGTGGCTCATTTGTTGCTATTTCCCACGAGAACCACAGTGGATAGAACGGCTACGACGACAGCAGTGGTTCCCGCACCGACGAGAAACCATGTTAGAGGGCTAGGCTTATTTGATTCAGATTTCACGAGATCCTTTTCGAGTTGGAAAATTCGATTGTCTCGGATCGTCAATCGTTCTCCTTCAGATTTTTTTCCCGCGTCCAATTCTACCTGCAATCCTCTAATCTGAGCCTGATCCCGAATCATCTGCAACTCGGTGGCTCGTACAGCAGCGAGTTCTGCTTCCTTTTGGGCTAGAGCCTGCTTGGCCAGGAGTTCTGCCACCGCGCGCGGCGAAAGAAGGATGCCCGTGAATGGTACGAGACTGTCCTTTTTGACAACCGTCAAAACATTGCCCGGATCTTTTTCTCCCAGGGGCTGTGAAATAGTTGGGACAGTTTGATCACCATCCGCATACGCACGCGTGGGCGCGAAGAGACAGACGCAAAGAAGCACTGAAATGAAACGTTTGATGTTCATAAGTTTTAGTTGTCCAGTTTCGTGGAGCCCGTGAGGAGCGCGAGCTGCCTCGCAAGTTCCTCCGGGTCGCCGGCGGTATTCTTCATGATCTCGTCAGCCTTCGCCTGTTGCTCAGCTTCGAGAGCCCTTTTTGCAGCATCGAACTTCTTGTTAGCAGCATCGAGCTGCTTCTGCTCGTCCGCCACGATCTGCTTCTTAGCATCGGCGATCGATTGATCCTTTTTCTTGATGGATTCAAGATCCTTCTTGTGATCGTCGTTGATGCCTTCGATCAGCTTGCCCAGGTCCACATCGCTCCGCTTGAAGAGCAAGTATCCGACGATCGTTCCTGCAATAGCCAGTACGTAGAGACCATATTTTTTGACATACGTCCAGAATATTTTCAATGCAATCATTTTCGATTTCGTTTCTTTGCAGAATCAGACATCTTTTTTCGAGTCTCATCTGACACGATTTTTCCTCGTAGGGACTTCGACAAACTTTCTCTATGTTCTACAGAAAATCTCTTCCCTAGACAAGGAGGAGTTTGTTTCTTTCTCGCAGCTTTAATTTTAGCTATCGTTTGCGATGTATTTCTAATTCGATATTTTCGTTTCTTTTGTGCTCGAGATGTTTGTTGGGCTATAGACATGCGTTGTTTACTCTCTGTAGAATAACGTTTTGCACGAAGTTTTTGAATTGTCTTTTCAGATGCTTTTCGGCCACTACAACCGTCACCACCCAAAGTGAAATTACACTCTACACCGTTTTTCCAATCAGTTGTAAATGTTCCAAAAAATTCAACGAGCTGGATCTCGTAGGCAAGCGCTTCAGATTCAGAACTTGTACTCCAGATAGTTTCTCGTCGAAAACCATAGTTCTTGGCAATTCTGGTGTGCTTTCGATTTCGACGAAGCCCTGCAACTCTGCTACAGATGCCTTTCCCCACATAAAAGGGACGAGGAGCGGCTTCTAACGTCCAATCGACATAGACGAAGAACACAACTCAGTTCATGTCCTTTTTATCGATATCTTCCTCGATGGGGACGAAGAACTCATCTTCTTCCGAGAAATTTCCTTGCTCGATCATGACCCGAGCGATCTCTTCTTGGCGAGCGAGGTAGGCTTTGATGTCCGCGATCTCAATTCGAAGCTCCTTCACATCCCGAGAAATTTCTCCGAGCAATCGAATGGTTTCTACGATGGAAGCTGCCTTGTTAACTGCAGCTTCGAAGGGCTTCAAAAATGCGCTTGTAAAGTGCTTCAAAATTTCTCCTGCTACCGAATCACTGTCGCTTCTGTGGGTCGTGCTCGTCCAGCAAATCGTAAATTACATCCGAATCGGGAGTCGATAAATTCTTCTCCTTCATCATGGTTGCTTTGAACGGTTTCCCACCCTGCTGCTCGATAGCATACTTGAGCTTTTCCTTGACGAGATCATCAACGATCTTTGTAGCACGATCATCTCCGTTGACTAAAAGGATCGCAAAGTGTTCAAAGAGCTCCTGAAGAGAGAGGTCTTTACGAAAGACGAAGACTCGAAGTTCTGCGACGAGATCTTTGTTCAATCTCGTTGACAACCGTTTGGTAGAAGCTAACCAGTCCTTCTTCATACTTACGCCGGCGGAGCTCCGCCGATCGCGCCGCTCGGATCCGGGCCGCCGTCCTTGCTGAGAGGAACTGCGGAGGCGTCCACCGAGCTGGACTGGTAGGAAGGATCGGAACTGACTCCGAACGCGTCCTCAAGCATGCGCAATACCTCTTTCGACACCTTTTCATCGTATGCCTTTGTGAGATAGTTTGCAACTCGACGAACAAGAGTACCCTTGAGATCCAGCTGGTCCTCGATGTGATCCGCCATGATTGCAAGGTCACTTACGAATTTCTCCATCTGGAGCTGTCCGTCCTTGCCCTTGGCGCTCTTGTCGAAGCTGGCGATAGAATGATCCATAGCAAGGTCGAGAGAATCACCGGACATCTGGTTGATGTCAGTGTCCTTTCGTTGCGGAACGGATTCCATTTCGAGCATGACGAACTCACGAATGAGTTTTTCAACTTCCCTTTTGTTGCTCATTTCATCACCTTCACAAGAACGTCGATCTTCTTGAAGCGTTCCTCAATCAACTCCCAGTTTAATTCTCTCATGCAAGCTACCAAATAGCTTTTTCTATCGTTAAGATAGTCACGAGAAAACGCATGTTCCCACATGTCGACGACCAGGACGGGAATGAATCCAATCATCACGTCCGTCGAGTGATCTGTCACGAAAACATTGAGATATCTCTTATGGTAGAGGCTGTACCCGCAGACGACCCAACCGTTTCCTCGACCCGTCAGACCGACGTTCTGGAAATCCATCTGCCAACGATTGAAATCTCCCCAATCTGCCTGAAGTCGGATGTAGGAAAGCATGTCCTGAAAGAGTTCGGAATTCTGATCGAAGCAGTTCGAGAAGAACAGCTCGTGGAGATTCACGGCGTTAGAGAGCCGAATCTCCTCCTGCTTCAATCCCGAAAACTTTAGGCGACCGCCGGGGTTCGAAATGTCGACGGCGTCCAGTTGGGCGCTGACCGAATTCAGCTGTTCGATGTAAGACTTGTACAGCTCGTCATGGGCGTCCTTGCAGTCCTGGGACGTGAAATCCGTCGCCTGCCGGAAGGGTTTTGGCAGAGCCACATACGCCTCGGTGACAGGGCGACGGGGCTCTCCCATGATCTTCTGGTGGGCTTCGTCCAAGGCAACCTTGACGATGGAGTCGAGGTCTAATCCTGCCATGAGATCTTTGATATCTTTTTTCATTGGAGATTAAATTCCTTCTCGATCTGGTCCCACGGAATGTTGACATTCTGTCCCAGGGGGTCTTCGAGGACCGCGCCTCCGTTGCCGACCGATACGATCGTGAAGAGATTTCCCTCTTTATCCACGATCTTCAGACCGGCGGTGACCATGGGCTTACCGTCACGGACGAAAGAAACCTCGGAAAGAGCGGACTCCTTGATCTTGGCCCACTCCTCCCTCATAATTTTGACTATGGCTCGATCGTTGAGAACCCTATTGGACATATGACACCGGATATAACTATCGAGTTCCAGAAATGTCCGACAGCTTAGACACCTCAATTCCAGCGTTCTTGAGGATCTGGACTCCTTCTAGATCTCGGTACTCTTCATCGTAGACAACTCTGGAGATTCCAGCATTCACAATCATCCTGGCGCACCCTGCGCAAGGAGAAGCTGTCACATACATGGTTTTCTTCATGATATGATGAAATGGACATTTAATCAGGCAGTTCGCTTCAGCATGAATGAAATTACTTTTACCAGGTTCAAGGCTGGCGGGTTCGTTACTTCCTCCGACAACCCCTCCGTTGTATCCAAGAGCAAGCATCGAGGCATTGTCGTCTGTCACAACGATCGCGCAAACTTGGAGCCTGTCATCAGGAGATCGATTTTTCGCAATGATTCTAGCTGTTTCCATCCATGTTTCTTCCCAACAGATTCTTTCTCTCATTCGATTATTTTTACCTTAGTTGGTCCGTTTACGAAGATATGTTCCCACCAGAATTCTTCATGACCTTTATCGTCTGAAATTCCGAAGGCCCACCTGCACTCAGCTTGATTTTCGATGAATTTTTCCAGAACCTTCTTTTTTGGCTTGGTGAAGAAAACCCATGGGCCGTAGAACGTACCGTCAAAATCTGTCGCAGTAACTACCCAAACGCATGATATTTTCGTTTTCATCAAACAACCTTAGAAAAGAGGGGATGACAGCTAGCACATCGAGCCTCATACGTTTCAACCCCACCCACGAGAATGAAGTCCGAAGCGGCATCGGGCTTTCGATAAGTGAAACTGGCCGGCGCCTTGCAACAATGACAAACCGCCGTACATCTCTCAATCCGCGTAGTCCATGGCATGATCTTGCTGATCTCAGGAAACGGTTCCATGTGAGATCCCATGTCCAAGGAAGAGGCAAGGATGCTGAATCCGTTTCTATAGAGCCAAATCAATACGTCTGCAGCACCTTCGATCATGAACACTTCATCCACCAGAACGGTCGTGAGTTTCGGATCGATGTCTTCGAGGGCAAGAAGATGCTTTCCAAGATCCTCTCCATGTTCAACTAATTCAGCAGGAAGGGACACCATTCCACTATGAGTCGTGATCTCGTTCTTAGAAAACCTATCGTCGATCCGGGGTTTGTAAGCTAGGATTCGGCGGCCCCTGTAAATGTGGTTCTGTGCTTCCAGAATGGCTCTGGAACTCTTTCCAGAGTACATGCAACCGGTAAACAATACGAATTCTGGATTCACACTCAGTGTCATCAGTTCATGTCCTTGTCATCGTCATCGCTCATAACAACGGGAGCTGAGAGCAGCTTTCCCTGAGAGTACAGATCGTCGTGTTCACTTGCAGCTTCACTCATCAATTCAGGATCTTCGAAGAACCTGAGCCACGCTTGAAGCATCTGCCAACTATCTTCCTTAGAAACACCCACGAAAATGGACAGTTGAGAATGGTAGAAACTCTCTATGTACGATAGCCTTGTTTCCATATCGTAGCAAAGTCTCTGCTCCCTCACGAGGAAACAATTCTGCTCCCGTTGGAGGGTGTAACCTTTGGTTGTCATATAAAGTTCCTTCCGTCGTATTTGATCGTCCAATCGCCTTTGTAGTCTTGCACGATGTTAAAATTGTAGAGATGCTTGCCTCCAATAAGGTCTTCTAAGATCATCGAAATTTGTTCATCAGAAGCAGAGGTCAATGCACGCATGATTTCTGCAACGGCATCGTTTCTCGTAATTTCCATCGTCGAACGAGCACCCATTATAGACTATCTACTTTCTTGCAATCAGAAAGATGGACTCTGAGTTTGCTCTTGTTGCTTTGGGGAACCTGACAAGCGGCATCGAACTCCACTCTAGAGATGTAGTAAACTTCGAACTCGTCCATTGACGCATTGAACTTTACTCCGGCGAGTGCCGTGTATGCAGAGGACTTGTGGGTCGTTTCGGTGACCCAGATCTGATCGTATTCGGGAACCCACTTCGCATCGATGAGTTCTCCCCCTTTTCCGACAAGATCGAAACCATCCTTCTGCTTACGGTCGCTTCCGAATTGCTCGCGCTTTTCATTCGCCGAGGCGTACCACTTCAAACGACCTTCGACCTCACCGTAACGATAGATGAACGCGGCACATTCAGCATGAGCACCCTTGTTCTGTTCGACGAGGAAGTACTTCCTCTCCATCCACTCTTTGGGATACAGTCCCTTACGAACCCATTCCACGACGGATTTCTCCACGAACTCTGATGTCATCGACGAATATTTCATTCTAGTCTTTCAAAATGTGAGGTGTTCCCTCGATTGTACCATGAGACGTCTGTCTCATCCAACGAACTCGCAACATCTCTTCCAGGGTCTTGGCTCCAGCGTAACTCATTCCGCTTTTCAATCCTGCCGTGAGATCTTCAACCTTACCCTTCACAGATCCGGTCGAGAGGACGACAGCGTCGATTCCTTCTGCAAGAGCGGATGAACCGATTCTTTGACGAGTCGAGGCGGACGACATACCTCGATACTGCTTGACATAAATCGGCTGAATAGACGTCGAACTTACTACGCTGTCTTCTTCGCCGGGAGTTTCGGACGATCCGGCCAAGAGCCTGCCGACCATCACACCTGTGGCTCCAGCTACCATGGCTTTCACGATGTCACCCGAAGTTCGAATGCCGCCGTCGGCGACCACTTCAAGTTGGCTTGATCGAGCGGCCTTAGAACATTCAAGGATGGATGTGAACATCGGAACTCCAAATCCGGTCACCAATCGAGTCGTGCAGATGCTTCCACCACCGACTCCCACCTTCACAGCATCGGCTCCCCAGCGCTTAGCAGCATGAACGGCACCTTCGGTGGCGATATTTCCCACCATGATCTTCACCGTGTCACCGAACTCTTTTCTCAAGCGTTCGACGACGTCCTTGACAAGCACGCTGTGGCCGTGAGCGATGTCGATGACGAATCGTCGGGCTCCTTCTGAATAGAGTGCCTCAGCTCGGGACCACCAATCGTTCGCACCGATAGACACGAGACACTCAGCACCAGTGATTCGAACGGCCCGATATTCCTCGCAGTTCTTCTCAACATTCATGAACCGATGGAGAACTCCCAAACCGCCAGATTCCCACATAGCGATCGCCATCTTCGATTCCGTGATGGTGTCCATGTTAGCAGAAAGAATGGGCGTTTCGAGATCTAGTCCCATGATCGAACAGCGAGGACTCGGATCCTTACGAGATCTGATCTCAGAATATTCCGGGCAAAGTGTTATGTCATCATACGCTAGAGCAAAGTCTTGTATACTCACTGTACTTCCTTGTCAGTTCGATTTGAAGATCTGTACGAAGGTGAGAAAATTGTCAGAGTTCATGTTCTTCCGTAATCGTCCTGGTGGCGCACAACATCATCGAGCTCTGGAGTCGAGACTTCGAAGACTGTGCAAGTTTCGAGCGCTTCCATTCGGTGGATCTGTCCGGGCAGCACGCGGACGCTATCTCCTGCGACTAGCTCCATGACGTGAAGTCCTGTGTCCTTCTCATCGAGAAAAAAACGCATCCGCCCTTCTTGGAGGTAGATAGTTTCATCCTTGACGTTGTGGTGTTGCAGGCTGAGCTTGTGTCCCGCGTTGATGTACAAAATCTTTCCGACGTACTTGTCGGTGGAAGCCCAGAGGATCTCGTACCCCCACGGTTTAGAAACTGTTCCTTGAACTAACTTCATCTTCCCATTCCTTCCCCAGGTAACGAATTTCGACGGGTCGACCTTCCTTCTTGGCTCGTTCGACTCCACCCTCCATTCCTCGGCTCATCCCGAGATCGGCATAGACGACTGTCATTTCCGCGACAGGACCCCAGGCCAGCGCAGCTTCGATTCCGAGAGTTCGTTGTTCCGGAATCGTATCGTCTAAAACTCCCGGTTGCGTGTACAAGAGATGGGAGATCATAGGAGCTTCTCCTCGATTGAGGCAATCTTTCGCAGCACATCGGGCGTACGCGATGTTCTTCTTGGTGTCTCCTGCGAAGGGAGACTCTAGGATGACTCTCTTCATTGAGATAGTTTCTTCGTCTTTTTCATTCTGTCTCCGTTAGCCATTTGGTGAATTTGAACTCCTGCGGAACTGGTATGTAGTTCTTGTCGCGACCATATCGTTCGGGCCTTCGTAGAAAATCTACTTCTTCGTGGCCAGAAATCCGAGGGCACTCGATAGGTTCGAACTTGTCGCCATCCAGGATTTTCTGAAGAAGTTCAAAATGACGTTCGTACACGTGGAACGAATCTGCGATGTGAAAGTAATTTCCGTACTGCAAATTTGGATACGCCGCCTTCATCGTGTTGAACATCATCTCATGGATGAAGCTGAAAGCCGGCGCGTCGTTCCCCATTCCGAAAACAGCATCCTGCGAGCGCATGTGAACGCTCATATTGAGAACGTCGTTTCGAATTCTGAAATTGATAGAGTACGTGCAGGGCACGTCATTAGTATCCGAAAGGAGATGTTCTCTCGATAGAATCGAAATGCTAGCGCGGCGAGTGTCTTTGTCGCTTATCAAGGACTCGACGCACTTGTCGAACTGGCTAATTTCACCGAATACGTACTGACCGTAGTTCGAGTTGATAGATCCGTCCTTGTTGACGACATCTCTCCAAATCTTCGCATGCTCGCAGATGGACGTATCGAATCGATCACCCTTCAAATACCAAAGGAACTCCCTTTTGCAATATGGAAGACTTAGTTTCCTCGAAGAGAAATTTTGAAATCTAACATAGGGAGGAAGTTCGTAGTTGAAATTTTCGACTTCAATCACCAATTGATTTCGGGGCGCAACTTTCTGTCCGTGTTTTGACAAGCGATCGAATATCGATCGAAAAACAATCTCATCATTCATGCGCAAAACCTTTCTAGAAAAACTGACTTGTCAGGTTGGTGGTTGAATTCGACATCTGTTATTCGAACTAACTTCAAAATCTTCTTCGCAAACCAATCGTTCTGACTTTGATCAGTCTTCCATTTTTGGAGGATCTTTTTATCACGCAAAGAAGAACTTTGTTCGATTTCTAGAATTGGTCTATCAAGTCCATGCCAATAAACTCCGTCAAATTGGACGTAGCAATTAGTGGGTTTGATATAGAAATCAATAGGCCAACGACCGTTTACAACGACAGAGCGTTGTATATCAACTACTTCAAAATGTTTCAACAAGAATTCGTAAAACTTTTCTTCGTCCTTCGAAGAATGAATTGGTTGAGTTTCTAAAAGAGTTTGGAATCTTCTGGCGTTTACTTCGGGAGTGTGGCCCATCTTAATGGTTGTTGGGAGCTGTAAGATACAATCTACTCCGTAATCTCTTTGAACAGTTTCTTTACGTTTTTGTGCTGCGACAACCGAAGACGTTGCTTTAATGGCTCTTTCAAGAACAGAAGCAATTTCAAATGGCGTGCGTACACCGTGATTTTTCAAAAAAGTTGTTTGAGATTTTTCAACAATTTCAGGAAGTTTAAACGGGTGGTCGACTCCGTATAGTTCTATCCATGTCGCTTTGCGATTTTCCTTTGCATTTTCAGAAATGCAACTTTCTCTAACGTGAGGAATTAGAGTGGGTTCTTCAACCCCATATTCTCTCAACAAAGTTGACTTCATCTTTTCTCGAAGCGGTTGTCCTTTGCGGTAACCGATCTTTTTGCACTCTTTTGAACAAAAATGTATAGCGTCTATACCCCCACTAGCATAGTGAGGTCGTTCAAAGTTTGTTTTGCAGATTTCGCACTTTAGGACGACGACGATTCGTTTTCGAGCAGAATTAGTTTGTCGATATTCAACTACGCTCATTCTTTATCACCGAACATCCACTGCCGGGTCTTCTCTACACCCTCCCAGAAGGGGACCAAGACCTTGTATCCGAGCACGTCCTGGGCTCTTGAGATGTCTGCTCTTGTTCTAAAAACGTCGCCCTTGCGAGCAGGAGCATTTACAACTTGACAATTGGAATAGCGTTCACGAAACCATGCAAGAATTTCGTTGTTCGTTACGATCGTCCCAGTTCCTGCATTAAACGCTTCTCCTACAAATTTTCCTTCGTAGATAGCGCATCGATACATGATGTCGACGACATTGTCGACGTATGTTACGTCGCGAGATTGTTCCCCCGTTCCGTCTGAACGAAGTTGACGCCCATCTTTTACAGCACCGAACCATGCAGCAACAGCCGTAGCGTAAGGACTATCTCCACGACTATTCGGACCGAACACATTGAATGGTCGAACCGAAACCGTGTCCATCCCGTACAATTCTGAAAACAGCTTACAATATTGTTCTGTAACGCTCTTTTGTAGCGCATACGGCGACGACGGAGCATGAATCGTATGTTCGGGCGTCGGAAGTCTGGTAGCGTTTCCGTACACCGACGAGGAGGACGTATTGACAAAACGGCGGATATTTCCTCTGGCGGCTTCCATCAATTTCAGAGTTTTGCTGACGTTCGTATCGTTTGTTTCGAACGGATGTTCGACGGAATACCCAACCCGAGGTTTCGCTGCAAGGTGAAAAATGACGTCGAATTTCTTAGCTCGAACCATATCGCAGACGAAATCGGAGGCGAAATCCTGGATGTAGTAGTTCTCGAATCCTTCAGGGAGGAACCCGATTTCTCCCGCAGACATGTCGTCTACGCCAGTTACGTCCCATCCCTCATCAAGCATTCTCTTCGTGAGGTTACTCCCGATGAATCCTGCACAGCCCGTGATCAAACAGCGTCTAAGCATTTTTCCTCTTTAGTTGTTTTAATCGATTTTTTCAAAGATTGAAATTCCAATCGTCCTTCTGTGCAACTGCCGTATATTCGATAGCAAATGCATATCACTCCAGAAGAAGTCAAAGCAATAATTCGATACGTGTCAAGAGAAGACCAGTTGTAACCTTTCTCGACCGGAAAAACTTCGACGATCGTAATCTGTTCGTCCAAAAACGAAAAATTAGGACCGTCGTAATCTTCTAAAGACTTCACGATCACCGGAGTATAGCTCTCGGTGCATCCTAATTTCCTCAATGTGGTGATCATTTCTCTTCTCCCAAATCCAAGACCTTGAATGTCCCGTAATAGCTCGTTTGCACCTGTTTCTTGCCGTAGCGAGTCATCATTCCCTTGCGCACAGCAAAGTCCTCAGGTTTGAGGAAGACCTTCGATACTTGTAATGGAACGTACGCGTAACCTGCGTTTGGCATGCGTGTAGCTTTGCGTTTTCTAAACCTTCGGAAGAACGCAAGAACTGCTCTGCAATACTTTCGAAACATCTTCTACAATATACCTCAGTGGTCGCTCAAACAGTCGCAACAAAAACATTCTCCGCCCCACATCCCCAGGTCGTCACCGTCAGGATGACTATCAATATCAGGTCCCGGAATGTGATTTAGAATTGCGTACAACATCGTATCTAAAAACTCTCCGTTCCACTTACGATCCCAAGCGTAGGAAATTCTAGCTTCTACACTGGGAGCATCCTTTGGCCAACATATGGTGGTCAATTCCACAACCCCCGACGGATCTTCATGAGACGAGTGAGCATTTCGTCTTCCTTAGCTTCGAAATCGTCCCACCTGGTGAGAGTCGCCTTGGTAGCTTCGGGTGAAGTGTAATCGTCCGAGTTCGACATGCGAATGAAATCGCTCTTACGATCGACGTTCCACCACTTGTAGATAGCGATAGCTTCTCTGTACAGTGCGCAATTGTCTTCTAAGGTTCCTCGTCCGGGATCATCCGCATGTGTCGCAACCAATTGAGATTCTAACCACTCCAAATGTTGGGGAGCGTTCGTTTCCGTGATGAATCTATTGAGAGAATTCATGCAAGCGTACAAAATCTCTGATAGCGGGTCGATGTACCCACCGGAGTAATCATCGCATCCCTCGACCCAAGACACCTGACGAAGGTCCAACATGTGGGTGCGGCGAATGAGAGTGTCTCTCACATACCATCGCAACTCCCGCAGGGGCATCGTAACATGCACGACGAACCAGTGAACGAACGTTTCCATAATGAAGTACCGCACGGGGTACTTCGCCTTCATCTCCTTGTGGTAGTCTTCCCACGTCCACCCCAAGACGTCGGGTTGGAATCGACGGATCGGAAGTGCATTACTCTCTGACCAACCCAGGTCGACCACGCTAGGAAGCGAGATAGCCTTCTTCAGTCTCTTCAATACGTTCATTGTTTATCCAAACTTGACATCCACGTTCACCTTCACGTTGAATTCAGGGATGCGGACAGATGTCGCTACCTTGTGTTTGAGAGCTTCGTCGGGCGCGAGGAACCAATCTGCGTGGCCCCGTGCATGGATGGCATCGAGAAAGTACGTGTCCGAATGTCCGCAGTTCCTAGCGATCATCTTGAACACCAACTGGTTCAACCTTTCGCTTTCCTCCGCGCTCGCCTTGATTTCTTCGATCTTTCCATGATTGAAACTTGATACGTCGTGAAACATGAGTGTTGCCGCCGGTCCCATGAACCGCAATCCGTCAGACCCCATGGCGAAAAGCATCGCTCCGCAAGACATGGCCTTTCCAACGACGATGGTTGCGACAGGCTTCTTGCAGTGCTTTACCACATCGATCATCGCCAGAAGAGCGTATGCTTCGCCACCGTAAGAATCGATGATGATGGGTACGACTGCTTGATTCCTCTGCTCAGTTTCCATCATCAAAGTCGTGAACGCTTTCACGGACTCCTCATCGAACTTGTTCACGTACACGAAGGATGGAACGTCGATGAGCTCTTCGAGCTTACGAACTTTGATGTTGGGATCGATATCGTACTTTCTCATTAGAAGCTCACCGAGTTTCCACAACCACATGATCCTGAAGATTTCGGATTGTTAAATTTGAATCCGCCGCCGACCAGATCTTCTAGATAGTCGATCTCCGAACCATCCAGATATTGGAGGCTCATTTGATCTACTACGATACGAACACCATCGTGATCGAATACCTCATCGATATCGCTGATCTTGTCCTCATCATCAAAAAAGAATTCTGTAGTAAATCCAGCGCATCCCCCACCACTAAGTTTTGCTCGAACAATACATGCGCACGCATCGGCAGTTGCAATTTCAATCAGTTTTTGGTGAGCTTTTTGTGTTAAAGATAACATCTTTCCATTCTTCTCTTTTAGACATCAAATCTGTAACTCTTACAAGTTTTAGACCGTTTGTTCGAAACCATTCATCTTTTTCTCGATCATGAAGCCACTTTTTACAAATAGCAATATCAACTTTTCGTGTCGAGTTACGAATTGTTTCAATTGGTCTGTCTAGACCGTGCCAAAAAATTCCATCGAACTCTACGAATGTATCGCAATCTTCAATATAGAAATCAACGTCCCAACCACGTACGAATACATGATGAATTACTTTTGAAAACAATTCTCGTAACTTGCTGTAGAAAATTTTTTCTGACTTCGACGAACGAATTGTACCATTCTTTTTGAATGTTTCAAAACGTTTTTTATTTGCATCTGTCGTATGGGCTAACGCGATCACGCGCGGTAGTTGCAGTGGAGTCCTAACACCAAACTTTTCGATATGCGTCGCTTCTATTTGAGCTCGTATCGTTGGAGATGAAAACGGATTAGAAACCCCATAACGTGCTAAATTAGTTTCTTGCGCCCTGTTTTGAAACTCAGGAACAAGCCCAGGGTTTGAATATCCGTATCTTTTCAAGAAGATGTTCTCTAAATTTCCTTTGAATTCAGGACACTGAGTGTGATATTCGACGCCGCGCTTTTTAAGATGCGTCAAACGTATTTTTGCTTTGACTTCTTCGCACGAAAAAGGATTTTCTGCACCAAATTTTTCGAGATTTGTTTTTCTAATTGTAGTTTGCACTTCAACGCTTTGAAAGGGGTTGACAACTCCGTATCTTTCTAAGAAATGTTTTTCTTTCTTCTTTTTAAGAACACCACCATTACGTTGTGCTTCATTAACACAATTAGTTGAACAAAAATGAAACTCTCTTTTCCGATATTTTTCTGATGTATCTTTGTCAAACAACGCTTGACATTGGCTACAGATATAAGTTTCGATAGAACGTATGTTACACTATACTATGTCACCCAGCTCATCATCCACCTATCATCGAAAAATCCTCAGATTGTTTCTCATGCCAGTGGACGAAGAAATCGTTGCGCGACCATCGCCCAGGCATGCTGCAGTGTACAAGGAAGTGAATGGGGCGAGCAAGTGAAATTTATCTTCGTATACCTTTTGATCGGCCATACTCATTTTCGCGCAGGAGATCGTCATTTCATCCTCGTTGAGGTCGAGCACGTCCAAGTAAATGTACTTGATTCCGACCAGAGAAGATCTGTACAGCATGCTTTCTTCGACGATCGATCCCGGGGCGGGTGCTGCTGTTCTAATGTTGATGAACCCGTGATCGTCGGGAACTACGGTGTCTTCGATGTCTCCATCCCACGATGGAGAGATCGTACAAGCGAGATCGTACCATATGCAATCTTCGCTGGACTCCACTTTCGTTATCTTTGAGATCTTAAAGGCTGTCCGTGGAATGGCGTGTGTACCTCTCTCTGGAGAGAGACGTACCCCTCTCATCCGTAAATCGTCGACAGTAAAGAGTTCTTTATACAAGGTCACGACTTTAGGGACTTTCGAAAGGATTCAGGAAACATGTCCTTGTTCTTTTCGTAGAAGTAAGCGAACGATTCGTCGAGGACGTAAGTTGTTGCCCTATCCTCCATGTTACGAATGGACCTTCCGACACCCTGGACCATGGTCCGTGTGGTTTCTAGCGCGTACCACTTAGAGTCCAGTTGCATGCGTTTCGCGATTACAGCGTCACCCATGTTGGGAAATGGAACTTTGACGAAAATCTGAAAACGAGATAGATCGTCGACCAAGTCGACTCCTTCTGTCATGGACGGGGACAGCATCACAGATGCATCCTTGCGGGTAGCATGCTCTCTGATCATCTCATCTCTGTCACCGTCGTCTCTGTACAGAAGACGTGGGTCCTTCACCTGTTCCTTGATGAATCGAGCCACCTTGTGCGAAGTCGCGTGGATGATGCCCTTTTCCCCCTTGTGAAGCTCGAGCAATCCCTTGACAATTTCGACCATCTTCGGTAAGGTAGAATCAATCTCCGCTCTGTTCATCTTTCCAACGGGAAGGAAATGTACCGGCCTGTTCTCGATTGGGAACGGACAGTCGATGTTCATGTATGCCACTTCTTCAGGCTTGAGTCCGATCCACTTGCAAAATGTATCTTTGTCTAGAATGCTAGCAGAGAGCATGAGAACGTATTTACCTCGTTCGAAGAGCGTTTCGTGGGAGACGCTATCCACACGAATTGGTTTGAAAGACATCACCTTGCCCGATCGACCGTCCTCCATGCAGTAGATCCAGTCCTCAGGTTTGTAGCGTTCGACAAATCGGTTGACCCGGCACAAGTGTTTGTCGATTCTGGAGTATCGTTCAGCGTTGTCTCCGAGCTTGCCCTTCGCAATTTCTCTCTGAAGCTTTAACTTGCCGTTCGCAAGAGCTTTTCTGTAAGGATCTGAGATCCATTCGAACGCTTCTTCTTGGGATGATTCGAAAGGAATTCGGATTCTGGTCTTTCCAAGCACCGACCGATTGATCTGGTCGGAAATATCGACCGATGCGAACTTAGTCAGCACCCCTTCGGTCGTATGGCAATTCGAGACCAAGATAGAATTTGCAAAATAGTTGTGATTGTCTTCAACCTCAAGATTATACTTGAAGTGTTCTTTCTTGTCGTCCCAATTACGAACTGTTTCTACGAAAGAAATTTTTTCTACGACAACATCATGATTTGTTGCAAATTTCTGAAGTTGGAGTCGGCAATATTCTTCATCTGCCTCGAGTTGTTTGTTCGTGACATAGAGGCATTCGTATCCAATCGCTTCGTATTGTTCTACGACATCTCTAATCTCTTCTTCGGTATGCCAAAAGTATACGTCACCAACTTCAATGACCTTATTCGTTCCTTCAACAACAAAATCAGGGTTCTTGTGTTTTCCGTTCTTGAACGTTACCCATTTGCTTCCTAGCCCTGTAAACATAACTTTTGGCAAATCTAGATCGATAACGAACTGTTCAAGTGAATTTGGTTTGTTTCTTTTCTCGTGGCGAGGAGCTGAGGTCCAGTTTTCGATGATTTTTCGTTTTTCTTCAGGAGATTTGGCATCCCAATTAGCTTTGATCGAAGCTTTCATTTTTTCGACGCACTTTTCGTCATTCATCGGATTGTTGATCAACATCCTTTGCGAACGTTTTTCACTAGCTTCTTCAGAAGTGCTGAAGCACTCTTTCGAACAAAATCTTTGATCTATGCTGCTTAGAGTAATACGAATTCTACAAGAACAAGTTGGACATGCTCGATATTCTATCGTTCGACCAAGATGGTAATTCAGAGCTTTTTCTGATGCGAAAGAATGTCTGCAGCAAAGGCACGAAACGTTTAGTTCTGGAAATGATTTCTCTACCCGACGTTGCATGTAACTACGCGTCGCATTTTCTTTCTCTAAAACGTCATACTTCAAAACGTCGTCTTTAAGAAGATCATCAGCTCTAATGTACCCTCTAGTTTTAGTCCAAATCTTATGATTAGCAGTCACCGTAATAGAGCTCTCTAAACATGCATGAGAAACTTTTATCTTTATCCATTTCGTAGTCTTGTTGTAGGACGTGCGGATTTTTCGAATTATTCGTTTTCGCTCGTACTTGTCGTCAGTCGAGTTGTAAGACATCACGTGCGTGATGTTCGGATTTTGCCAGATTTCGTGAACGCATACTTCTTGGTCACCGTCGACCCAAATTTTTGTTTCTGGTCGAAGACACTCGTCTAAGATGAGAAGGTTACGAGGTTCGAGTTTTCCTGCGTACGTCGTTTCGTTCATGAAGTAGGCGTAGTTCGTAACTCCCAAGGGAGATTCGAGGAACGCTTTTTTGTCCGCAGAATAGGGACATGTTGCAGCACATTCAGGAGCTCTCATGCAGGCCCGTGCAACCCTACGGGTGACAGCGCAGGTCATCCCAGTATCACACATGTAATTATCAGCGGACTTAAGAGAACGTAGACCAATCTTGGCAAAGTCCTTCAAGTACTGAGCTTGCAAGATCTTTTGTGTGGTAAGAACGTAGGCTCCTCCGCCCTGGAGACTGTCGAGAAATCTCGACACGGTCACAGCGATAGCACTCTTGCCAATCCCGACGCCCAACTCCCCTAAAACAAACTTTTTCTTTTCATTGATGAATTGATTCAAGGTGAAATTAATTGCGATAGCTTGTTCGGGGCGAACTTTTTCAAATGGAAAAAAATCAATCCAATCAGATTCAGTTATCATTTTTGAAGTATTCAAATGTTCTTTCATCCCAAACGATATCTTTATCCAAACGCGCTTCATCGAACGAAATTTTTGGAAAATCTAGTTCTGTCGCTACACGAAAATTCTTTTCGTTCATATCACAAAACACCTTGCCTGCTTTAAATTTCTCAACATTTACAGGAAACTCTAAAGCATAACTCTGTTTGATTTCGTACACACAGTTTTCATCGAGCACCAAAAAATCCGGCCTGTACGTTCGTTTTTGTCCTTCGCTACCAATGTACGGAATTAAGACCTCGTACGGATGAAAATCTTTACCAATTTCTCTTCCCAGACTTTCTTGGTATTTCATGAACGAGTACTCGAGAAGACTTCGAAAGAAAAAAGTTTTGTACCAACCCTTGACGCTTCGTCCACCACGGGCGTAAACTTTCCCGTAAGCGGGATTTTTGTCTCCAGATGCAGCAATGGATTTTTTCTGGCGAATTCTTTCAGCTTTTTCGTGTCCGTAAAGTTCGATATTCGTTTTCCCGATGTTTGTTCGATTCATATCAGAAAATGTTTTTCTGGCAGCTAGTTTCTGCTTACTCATGTCTGCAGACAGTATCGCTTCAGACATCGTCTTTCGATACTCTGCGTCTTTAGCGTCCGCGTATTCTCCGCCACCTTTTTCAAGCCAATAATCATAAGTTGATCTGCGTGGATCAAATCCCGTGTGCAATACTCCCACGTGATGTCCCCATTTCGAAAAACACGACTTAGAACAAAAGCGGGGCTGTTTCTCTCTAAGAAATTCGAAATGTTGTTTACAAAATTCACAATCGAATACGAACAATCTCTTTCTTGAAGAGAACCTACAAGACTTAGAACAAAATTTGCTGTTCCCATGTTTGGGTGCATAGACTTTAGAACAATATGCGCATGTCATGTAAATACATATCTATCCAGCTTAGAACTGGATTCGATCCTTCTGTCATTTGACCTCCTCGAAGAGGTATTCCATCTTTTGGTGGAAGGCTTTCGTGTTTACGACGTAACAAGTGACTATCTCGATTCCGTTCTTACCCTGCAAAATGATCCCCATCGTCGAAGAAAAAACCCAAAATGGTTTTGTCAAAACTATAAAGTTCTCGTTCGGCCCAATGTCTCTTCTTTGCCAAGTGGATGTTTTCTCAACAACTCTATCAATCGACCACAGACCAATTGCTTTGACTATCGATCCACGTCTCATAACGGGCAAAAGGGGTCCGTCGAATTTCGACGGACCCCTGCAGAGATTTCCCTCTAGCAGATTACCACTTGACAGACTTGACGAGCACCTGGTAGTTCAGAGTAGCACCAGCAGATCGAGTCAGATAGAACCCGAACCCATTCTTCCCTTGCGAAAGAACTGACATGGGAACTCCTCCGGTAGGTCGGATCGTGACAAATCCGGTCGTGGCATTCGTGTTCAGAACTTCTACACCCCACATGCTAGAGATAACATGTCCTCTGAGATCAATCACCATTTCCTGCCACGACAGGTCGACGTTAGCATGAGCATTAGTCAAAATGACGCTGGCAACGAACGAAGTCTGGTTACTGAACGTTGTTCTAGTCTGAACCGTCATGGCGTACGTTCCTGCAGGAACGTCCATTCCTGTTGCAACGACCTTCTTCACGGAGATACCTTGGTCTCCTGGAGCTTTCGCGGTCGTATGCGTGGGCACAATGTTCGGAACGGCTGTCGGAGAAGGAACCGGCGTGGGGGTTGGAACGGGAACCGTTGGAGCTCCCGAAACCCAACCAGCATTCAAGAATGGCAGCAGGAAATTTCGAAGATCGTATGCAGTTCCCGTAGTTCCAGAGTCGGCATCGTAGTGAGTCCCGGACTTCTCGATGAGAGTGACAGGAAACCCATTGCTGCGGAGAGCTGTCATGTTCGTCCTCGTCGCAGCGATTGGATACGTTGCATCCGACAAGTGCGCCAAATGAGCAATGTTGACCTTCCAACCTGCAGTTTGAGATGCTGTGAAAGCAGAACTATTCGGTGTAGTATTCTCAAAAATTCCACCCGCGAACAAGTTCGCATTCGTGAACAACAAAGGATACCCGATGTCACCACCTGAAGAGTAACCTCCGAGATAGACCTGTTTCGGGTCGATGTTGAAATGTGTCTTCATGTCTGCGATTGCAGCCAGAATCTTCGGGCCGTCTGTGGCCATATTCGACCAGCAAGCACCCTCACGACCGCCGACTGCGACGCTGATCCAGTTCTGACCCGTTACGTAGGATACCATCGACACATCGTACTGGCTCTGCCCACCGCAACCATGGAGCCAAACGAACATCTTCGTCGGAGTTGCATGAGAACTATCGTACGACGTTGGAACGTAAACCCAGTAGTTGCTCTGGGGAGTGGTGAGAGTGAAGACCGTGTTTTTGGTAAAGGGTACGGGATTCGTCGGAACAGATCCTCCCGGAGGGAGAGATGTCGGGACCGGAACCCCCGTGAAATCTCCCGGATTTTGCAACGGAGCCATGAATGGTTTTAACCACGAAATCTTCACGTTGTCCGTCACGTAGTTGTTCGTTGGGCAAATGGTGAAGGTGTTACCTCCCCACCAGGCCGGAGGTCCGTAACCCCACCAAGCCCATCCCATCATAACGTCAGAATTTGCTGCGATGTAGCTACACGCAGAGGCGACTGCTGCGGCGGAGGTCGAGGTCGCAGAAGAAGCTGCGAATTCGCTGAGGTGCACCTTGAAACCCCTCGTGCGAGCCCAATCAACGACTGGTTGGAGTCGTTGTGCCATGATGTTGGTAGAAACGACGTCATTCGCGCCGCCACCACCAGCAGCGTCGAAGTAACAATGAACTGACACGACGAGATTTTTCAAAGGATCGTTCAGAGACGACCATGCTGTTGCGTTCGAAACTTTCGTAGTCGCTGTATCGTACCACGAATCGTTCCACGACTGGGGCGCTGAGAAACCATTACCATCGACGAAGATCATGGCCGTCGAACCTGTAGACCTGATCCCGGTGATCGCCGTCTGCGCAGCAGAGAACCACTGGGTGGTGCTCATGTTGTTCGGTTCGTTGGAAAGTCCCAACGCAACGCGGGGATTAGACTTGTAGATAGCTGCGACCTTCGTCCAAAAATCTGCGAACGCACTATTCGGGACAGCAGCGCTGCCGACAAGGTCTCCCTTGTACTTAGCAAAATTTCCAAAGGACGCGCCGTGGGGTTCAATGAGAACATACAGGCCCTTACTGGTAGCGTAATCAACTCGAGCTTTCAGCGTGGCCCCATATCCTGTCGTAAGAACCGGGCCGTTCAACGTGGGTTGTAAGAGCTCCCACGAAAAGACAAGACGGATGAAGTTGAAACCTTTTGTGGCAAGGTAGTCGATGTCTTGGTTGGACACGAACATGTAGTTCTGTCCTTCGACGGGATTCGGGGTCGAACCCCAATCCCACTCTGCGCCCGCACAGTTAGCTCCGGTCAGGACTGGAAATGCTCTAGTTGCCATATGTGTTTTCTGCTGCCTCTAACGTGAAAAGGATCTCTGTAACCATCTTGTCCGGATTCCATTCATCAAATTCGAATGTTAGAACCCGACACTTCGACCACTTAGCAAATTCGTCGTACTTTCGAGAAATACTTTCTAGCATATCTGCACCCAGTCTTGGATCATCATCTGTGACACCTGCATACGACTTTCTCTTCAAAACGATTACGATCGCAGGAATTTCCGCGAACAGAGCGTCTGACGCTCGAATACCTTTTTCGTCGGTTTCTCTTCCAAGAGCTTGGGAATACACCCATTCAGACGGATATTGACGGTCAATTACGACCGACTGCTTAGTCTGTTTGAAGATTTCAACCACATAAGGATCAGAGATGCGTAGCATCAAAGATGTCATATTGCTACCGGTCAAAGCTTCCTTGTCTCGAGAGTACTTGAAATAGGGAATATTGAGCTTTTCAGCCAACAGCTTACCAACCGTGGACTTGCCAGATCGATCTGCCCCTTCCATGATTAAAACGAGTTGCTTATTTCCCATTCAACCTACCAATTCTACTAAAAATGACGAGAAAAAGCAATGGTAAACCATCATTTGATGAACTTGAGCAACCGAGAGTTGAACCATGCCTGCCCTTCGATCTCTTTCTCATGAATCATCATTTTTTCGACACCGCCGGACGAATTTAGGACTACGAGATCGTACAGATTCCCGTCCTGCATGTGAGATTCGTACACAGCACAAATTTCTAACAGAAGCAGCAACTTTCTCTCAGGGGAAGGATTCGTCGGAACGGTGGCTCGTACCTCTATCACCACTCCCGGTTTGAGAGTTTCATTCAATCTTCCCTGCATCAATGCTTCCTTGGGTGATACGCCCGTCGGCAACACCGCTAATCGTATCAACTTTTCTAGCAGGACTAAAATCCCCCAACTTTCTAAGTTCTTGCAGCTGCCTTCCCACAAGGTCACGACGTGCCTCTTGGCTCATCCCCTTCAGATACGTTACTTTACCAATGACATCGTTCGGAGAATCGATCAGCCAGTCACCCAGGCCCACCGGCGCAAGGTGCTTGTGTTCGACCGGAGTGAGACACGGAATTCCTGTGAGAATCGATTCGTAGATACGAGAAGTGACGAACCCGTGTTCGTAGTACTCCTTCTTTGCAAGGTTCGTCGTGCAAATGGAATTTGCCATCATGCGCATGCCGTCCCTGTACGAGAGGCGGGGGCCGAAATCAACGCACTTGAACTTTCTGAGGATCTCTTCGGGAGATTCTCTTTCACTGGATCTCTCGAGCCAGTTGCCGTGAACTAACGTTTGAATGCCGCGGTCTCTGAGCTCAACCGCGCAAGCGCCGTAGTACTTCAAGAACTGATCTGTTCTCTCGTAATTGTTACCCAAGTAGCAGTAAGCGATCGGACTGACCGGGGTGTCGTAGTACGGAACGAAGTCCGTGACCCAATTGAGGCGTATTCTTTTACGGAGGATATGGCTGTGGGAGACCGTCGGTTCACCGATGATCATCCTATTCCATCGGAACTCGTCTTCTGGTCTAATCTTCATATCCGTATCAAAGACGATGATGGGTGTCCCGCGTTTATGGTACTCGTTCATCAGCTGGGTCTGACGACTCCAGTCCGTATCGACGGGATTGGGACCGCTGTTCCGAGCCATCGGCCATCTCCATTCGAAATACGCCACGTCTACTTCGGGTACCTCAACCGATTCGTAAGTCACTCCCGGATACGGGACAGCTTCTCGACGATCTTGAACAAGGACGAGAGAATGACCTCTCTTCTTGAATTCTTCGACGAGGAGATGTCGTTCTCCGACAGCCGAGAAAAGGGTGGTAGCGGTTCCAGCAGCAGCCTCGGGCTTTAGAAGCTCCCCCCAAAATGCGAACGCGATTTTCATTTCTTTTCCTCGTACACAATTTCCATATCGGTCGTTACAACGCATCTTTCGATGTCGTCCAGCTCTCCTCCCCAACCTGAGAAGAGAAATTCTGGGTGTTCACCCGTTAGTTCGAAGTAGGCTCGTTTGATTGCTTGACGCATCGGTTGATCAGAACCAGGTGGGAGCTTAGAACTATCCACTTCTCCAATCTTACACGTCCAGATGTTTTTCTTCATTTTGATTCTTCTGCGATCTCGTATCCGACGCTTTTGAGAGCCTCAGCGTGGCTCAGTCCACCCCTGTAACCCCCGAGTTCTTGAAATTCAGCAATCTCTCCCGATGGGTCGCAAGGAAAAATGAGAGTTTCGGGTTCGATATCTAATCGCATGCCAGAATACGATTTCGGAACTTTGAGAGCGGCCGTGAGAGAATTCGAGAGGGCGTTTATCTCTTCCATATTGGCAGCTGAAACGCAGACAAATTCGTGACCATCCAAAGGAGGAGACACGAGAAAGACCCTTCCGTCAGCTTTGGGAGTTTTCCTGATGATTCCGGTGAAGATGGCTTTGTTCATTTCGATCTCCCGCACATTTTGCAAGTCTTCTTGTGGCATTCGTACATTGCCTTAGTTCTTGTAGCGTAGAAATACGCACCAATGATTGCTAACCACACCAACCCACCGAAGTAGGGTTTCAACAATTCGATCATTTCTTAGAACCTTTTCCAATGAGCCTGAGGGCTTCTGTCGCAATAGAGTCGTCGAACTTCGTGTCGAATTCGATCGTGTCCTGAAATTGCATTTCGATGCCATCGTAGACAGCTATGTGTACGGTCACTTCGTACCAGTTCGAATGTTTCACAGATCGGACGGCATGTCCTTTCATGGGAATGATCATGCTACTTCGCTTCTTGTTAGGGTCGTAAGTTCCATCAGATCCTTCTTGAGCGTGAAACCGAAGTCCGTCTTCTCGACGACCGCGATGTACGCAGTGTTGTTCTTAGGGATGTCATTCTCGTTGGTGAGGTTCCAACAGAACATCCTATTGATCATCCCGTTCTCTCCCACGATGTCAAGTCGAACGTAGGGTTTCGAAGTTGCCTTGGTGTAGCACATCGACCCCTTCATGACGATGAACCAAGCCGCTTTGCGCTTGCCATCCGTGGGAACATCATCGATAGAGTGAATGCCTTTATCGAGGAGTAAGCTCCGCATGTCAGGAGATACCAGAGAAAGAGGAGACACACTTCCGCTGAGTTCTCGATGGAACTCGGCTTTTTCCTGCGGAGCCCAATCCGGAATTTCTCTTGTCTGCATGATGAACTTCTCAAGACGATCCTTCGGTTCGAGAGAACGATCAGGGGCAGACAAGTCGGGTCCCGTCCCGGGGGCGTATATCTTCGGTTTTTTCAGCTTCTTAGCCTTCAACCCTTCCATGTTCTCCACGAGAACATGGTGCATGTGACGGTAGTGGACAAATGGTTTACCCTTTCCGACGAGATCTATCGAATCGAACGCCTCAACCTTGATGAGTCCGTCAAGAACTCTCTTGTTGAACTTCGAATGCTTCCACTCACCGGTCTCTGTCCACAGGAGATCGTTCACATCCTTGTAGGGACGCAACCTTTCAATCTCTTCGACAGCGGCTTCACCGACGCCTTTCAAGGATGTGAACGACGGATAGAAAGTGTCTCCGCTCTTAGAGAGAGTCCAATCGTTTCCCGATTCGTTGATATCAACCTTGCCGATCTTGTAACTGAGCTTACGAACGTCTGTAGAAGCTCTCGCCTTCGATTCGTCATCGTTGGACATCGATTGCAGGTATGTGCAGAGCCATTCAGGTTCGTAGTACGTCATGAGCCACGCGCACTGGTAGGAAAGCACAGAGTACGTCAAGCTGTGGGAATAGTTGAATGCGTACTTTGCGAACGCTGCGATATCGTCGAACAACTTCTGTGCGATTTTCTCTTCGAGACCGTTCGCAATCGCTCCTGTGACGAACTGTTTTCCAAGTTCGATAGCTTCTAGGGCCTTCGAGTCGATCTTGTCGACAGACCTCTTCAGAAGAGCCTTGCGAAGTTTGTCGCAATCTCCATGTGACATTCCTGCGAGTTGGTTCGCAAGCTGGATGATCTGCTCCTGATAGACGATAAATCCGAACGTGGTCTCCAACAAACTGTCGATGACAGGGTGGTCGTACTTCTTGATTTCTTTCTCTCGACGAGCCTTGATGATGAGCTTGTCGACTTTCGCTGCGAGCGGTCCGGGACGGTAGATCGCAGTGGCCATCGAAAGATCCTGCACGTTTCGAGGAGCGAAATCGTGGATGTACTTCTGGGTCTGAGGATTTGTGTACTGAAAGATGCCGGCGAATCTTCTAGTTTCGAACACGTGGTCGTAGACCTTCGGGTCGGACATCTCTCCGAGAGCCGCAGGGTGCAAGTTCTTCTCGTACCATGACTTGATATCTTCCCATGTGGGATTCGGATTGTTATGATGCCTCCGCAGGATCATCCTGATAGTATCTTCAAGCATCCGCAAAGTCTCAATACCGAGAATGTCGCTCTTCACGAATCCAAGCGGTTCGAGGCAGTGCATGTTCATGCCCTCGGGCCAAGGAGATCTCACCTCTCCCTTGATGAAGATCAGGGGCATCTTTTCATCGAGGTCCTCGCAAATGACGACGCCCGAGGCGTGCTTTCCGATCGCTCGATTCTGCTTGTACAAAATCTTGATTGGTGCAGCTACTTGCGGATACTTGCCCATGAAGTCCCTGAATTTCTCGGAGAACTCCATGCAATCGTCGAACTTCAAGGAAAACAAGCTCTTGTTTTCTCCGTCGTTCGCTTTTGGCATCACCTCTTCGAGAAGATCTTTTGTGACATCGTTGACCTCTTCAAAGTCAATTCCATGAAGTTTTGAAAGATCCTTCACCAGAGACTTCAACTGAAGCGTGAGGAAGTTAGAAATCGGAACGACGTTTCTGGTTCCTGCTTTGTCTCTCAGGAGATCGAGAAGCTTGTTTCTATCAGAAACGTCGTTATCGATATCGGGCGTGTCGTTACGAGCGGGACTGATGAATCGTTCGAACATCAATCCGTACTTCAGGGGATCGATCTGCGTGATTCCCAAAACGTAATTGACCAACGAACCGGCTCCAGAACCTCGGCCTGCACCGACGAGCATGTTATCGTAGGCGATATCCATGATGATCTTGGTGAGGAGAAAGTACTGCGAGAAATTCTTGTCCTTGATGATCGTCAGCTCGTACTTGAGCCGCTGCATGTACTCCTTTTTGCCCCAGAGATTTTTCTGTTGCATTCCGGTCTTGCAGTTCTCGTACAACGCTTCGAATGGCATTTGCCCAGGTGGGACGACGAACGATGGAAGTTTAATTCCCGTGTCCATCTTGATCGGATTGATCATATCATGGGCGATGTCGTGCGTACGTTCGATCGCAGCGCGGACAGTTTCATCATCGTAGAACGGCATACCATTACAGTACTCGTTGTACGAATCCCACATCTGCCCAGCATTCTTCGGGTACAGCTCGCACTTCAACGCTTCCTTGGACTTGGGAAGCATATCAGGATTGATCTCTTCGTATCGAAGGCGACCCAACTTCTTGTAGATCTCTCTTTCGAGCCACAGTTCAGGTCGGCAGTAGTGAGAATCAGCTGCGGCAGTGAGTTTGATTCCCGTCTTGTTAGACATCTCAATGAGAGCCCGATTGACAAGATGTTGCGGAGCGAGTTTATTGAACTGCAGCTCGGCGAATACGTTTTCTTCACCGACAGCGTCAACGATGGGATCGAATGCTCTTGCGAGTTCTTCCTGAACCTCTCTCATCTTGGACGGATCGTCCAACAGCTCATGTTTGAGCTCGTCGAAAGGAACACCCTGGAACTTATCTAAGGTAGCGTACGCTCCGAAACCACCGATGCACGCCGAGGTCACGATGATATCTTCGCCGTGCTCTTTCAACATCTTAGCATCGATTCGAGGAAACCTGTACATGCCCTCGATGTTAGCTCTTGAAACTAGCTTGAAGAGATTTTGGCGACCCTTGTCACTCTTAGCGAGGAGCACCATGTGGTGGCGTCTATTGACAGGATCTCTCCACTTGGAAACGTTCTTCGTTTCGTCTTCGTTCTCTGTCGTAGAGGCGTCGCTCTCATCGGATTCTTTAGCAAGTTTCTTCGACTCTTTCTTCGCGTCCTTCTTAGCTTCTTCCTTCTCGAACTTCTGCTTGCGCCAGTCTTCGAGACTCGGATGGTAGTACGCCTCGCATCCTGCGATTTGTTTGAACTCCCTTCCCTTCTTTTTCAGATCTTCAGACTTGAGATAAGCCTGCGCAAAGGAGTTACAATTCCCATGTTCTGTGAAAGCCATCGCATCCATCCCGTTTTCAAGACAGAAGTCGATGTGCTCCTCAACGGGCCCGAGCCCATCGCTGATCGAGGCATGTGTGTGGCTGTGGAGATTAACGAACCTCTTCGGACTATCGCTCAATTATTCTCTCCCAAAATTTCCCATCGTGTAGATTCACTGTGGCTGTCGTGAACATGGTACACCCTGCCCGACATGAACATGAAGTGATCTTCACCATCGCCCCCAAGGTACAGTGCCTCGAGCCCGCCTGCATGGATCAGATCAGTTGACCCGAATGTCTCTTGACGAGCAACCCACATATGACCTATCCTACAGCGTACTAGGTCTCCAGTACCTAGCTCATCCAAGTAGTAGACTTTTTTCGCCGCCACACTCTAAAGGTATGCTAAAAACGTCAAAACAACCGTCTTAAAGAATCAGAAATTCTGATCGAGCTCGATCGAAAAATAGTCGATCGTACGCCTGATTCCTTCTTCGAAGGAAATCTCCGGATTCCAGCCTAGAACTTCTTGAGCAACTTTGATCGTAGGATTCCTACGCTTAGGATCGTCCTGTGGAAGCGGGAGATAGGTCACCTTCGAAGTGGAACACATCGTTCGAACGATGAACTCGGCAGCTTCTCCAATTGTTCTTTCTTGCGGGTTTCCAAGGTTGATCGGAAAAGAATGCGGTTCGTCCTTGTGGAGGTAAGAGATGATTCCTCGAACGAGGTCGTCCACGTAGCAAAAACTCCTAGTTTGGGTTCCGTCTCCGTAGATCGTGATATCTTGTCCACAGAGAGCTTGGACCACGAAATTAGAAACTACTCGACCATCGTCGACCTGCATTCGCGGTCCGAAAGTATTGAATATCCGAACGACTCGTACATCGTGCCCCCTTTGAAGATGTTCGTAGCAGATAGTTTCTGCGACGCGCTTCCCTTCGTCGTAATTCGCTCGCGGACCCCACGTATTGACGTGACCCTTGTACGATTCCTCCTGCGGATGAACCTCAGGATCTCCGTAGATTTCGCTCGTAGAAGCGTGAAGAACTCTGGAACCCAGGGCTGCGAACTTCATCGCAGTTTTCGTGCCCACGTAGCATGTATCCAGAGTTCCCATCGGGTCTTTTTGGTAGGCGACTGGTGAAGCGGGACAGGCGAGATTGAAATATGCGAAGGGTGCTTCACCTCGAGTGAAAGCTAGAACCTTTTCAACCAGAGTGGGTGAACACACATTCTCTTGGATCGTCCACAGAATTTGTCCCTTCGCAGATGCGAGAATAGATGCTTCGTCAAGATTCTTCCATCGACCTGTGCAGAGATTATCCACGCAGACGACATCGAAACCTTGTTCTATGAGAGAAAGAGTCAAGTGACTGCCGATGAATCCGGCTGCGCCGGCGATGACCGCGATTTTTCTAGAACTCAAGATACCTCTTCGAGAAACCATCTAGATCTCGATTCGCCGATGGATTTCATCTGTTCTCGAAAGATCTGTCCTCGAATCATGAGGAACACGTGCGAATCAGACGTACTCGGAACCGATTTGCGACCAACGCAAGTGACAATTTCGCCCGCGACCAGCGTCTGCCGTTGAATTTCTATCGCTCCAGCAAATGGAGGGCAATCTTTGACCTTGTAGGAGTTACCCAAACGAAACTTTTGCTTCACATCTACATCCTCTCGAAGAAAATGAATAAGATTGTCTCTCTCACCATTCTTGAGCCTGACCATGGAGTTGCCGAAGCTCCCGTTCATGATGTTGAGGTAAGCTTCCAGGAAATCCTCGTCTGTGAAGTTGCCCTTCAGGATCGTCGCTATTTCCCTGGCTTCGGAACAGTACTCGTCGAAGGGAGCTCCCATGTGGATCAAACCCATGGGGTCGACCAACGCGATCGCTCGTTCAATCTTATCAGGTGTCACAGACAGAATGTACTATGGTTCGAGCGGAATTATCCGCCCATACGTTGTTTCAACAGGTAGATTGAAGCTTCGTGGTTGTCAGCCAGACCCTGGAGGAAATTGTCCACCCCCAAAGAAAGGGTGCCGTTCGTTTCCATGCGCTTGTACAGAAGTTCGAGTATTCCGAGGAAGTGCATTTCTGCCTCGTAGGACCTCTGAGTTAGGTCGTTGGAGGTCGGCATTTCGGAGAGGTTGGAACACATGGCTTCTACAACGAGTGCTTCATGCGTCACCTGTTGCACGGGATGGATCATCATCATACTCGACGTGCCGATAGCTTTCTCTGCAACCTTATCGACTTCTTCATTCGTACTATTGTACAGACGTTCGAACAAAAGATGGTCACCGTAGAATGTATCTGCCGTCGCGGTCCAATGGCCAACCTGGTGAACGAAAGCCAGGGCTCTCACGCATGACAGAAGGATGGGAAGCTCGCAAGCCTCCGTACCATCGTAATCGACGATCATCTGCTCAAGAAGAGCTTCGTGATTTACGGACTCTGTGACAATCTTGAAACTGAGTGTCTCAACGATCTTCTTAGAAGTATTTCGTGTACCATTTCGGGTCGGCATAATATTGCGCTTTCGTTTCCGGATCGGCTTCGCCGAACTCGTCCTGTTCCTTCTCGGCATGACCAAGTTCAGATTCTAGGTCTTCTTGGTCGATTTCGATTCCCGTCAACTTTCGTTGACGATTTGAGATGTCTGCGGTCAGCCTACGAATATCCGGATGTTCTTCTCTGGACCTAGCATCCTTGTAGGCTCGGCGGGTCATGTTTGTGAACTGATCACTGTCGAATTCGGCCTCAATGTCGTCGGGATCTGTCGATGGACGGGTGAAATTGACCATGCCCTCACCATCGTCCGTAGCGATCGGACCCAGTTCTAAAAGAGCCTGGACATACTCTTTGATCAGGTCTCTGATCACTTCATCAACCCCATGGTCTTCAAAAAGTGGGAGATTTTCGAACGAGCATCGTCAGAAACCATCGTTCCTGGCTCATCCAGCATCAGAGAATCATCCGTTCCCTGCATCCAACGGTCATCCTTTTCTCGTTCGGATCTCTTCTTGGTTTCATCCAGGAGCTCTCTAAACAAGGAACGGAAGTTTTGACGGGTGCCCACAATCTAAGTATGGATCAAATGAGACCGAGTAGCGTATCGATGTAAGGATCAGAAGACTTCGCAGACGATTCCGTGTAACCGTAGGGTAAATCGTATTCCTTCGCCCTGGTGGTGCTGTACGACACTCTCATTTCTGAGAGTTCTGTCTCTTTCTTTTGGAGGCAGCCCAATTGCTCGCTGGTGAACACCTCGCATGCTATCACACCACCTCGAGGGGGCCCCACATGGATAAAACGCGACAAGTATGTCTCGGCCCTACAGACAGCCCTGAATGAAGGGTTGTATTCCTTGTCGAACTCTTGTAGGGTGCTCTTCGTCTGGAGCACCAGAGACTTCCCGTGCTCGATCCCCTTGTCTGCGACAGTGTTTAGGTCCGAATAAAGTCGCTCGCGGATGGCGACGTCGATGGTGTAGTAGCCCTTTTTGAGGTATTTGGACACCCGAGACATGAAAAACGGACTATCTCCGTTAAGAAGGCTCAATTTCTTTTGTTCGCAAAGGGCTGGTACAGCCTTGTGATACCAAAAGCCCTTTCCGTCGAAAGCTACGGCGCAATTCGTGAAATCGAACTTCGAAATGATCTCGACGGGAGTTCCCGTTCGGAACATGATGACCTGCAACTGCGGGCCACCGTCGGTGATATCGAGATCGATCGCATTCCTTCCGAAGGAGGGCCGGAAAGAAATGTTCCGATCCACGGCGGCAGTTGACAGGTAGACGTCGAGAGATTCTTGATTCGGGAACCACAGATCGACGTCCTTCCACAATCCGTAGCGAATCGAATTTCGATTTTTTCCTGTGGTCCTAGCTTCGAGTAGAGAAATGGCTGCGCCACCAGCGATGACAGCTCCCAAAGAAATAGCGAGGCGGATCATGTTGGCAGTAGTCTCATGCCTCGAAAAAGTATCAAGCATGGACAATAGAACTGTTTCATCGGGAAGAAATTCGTAATCGCTCACTCTGTGACTCCGATCATATTGCTGTCTGGAGAACCGTAGTCAGAATTTCCGACGACAACTCTCAGGTTAGGGCGAATCGCTATGTCTGAAAAGGAATGTGTGTGGCCACACAGAACCGTGAAATTGATTGCGGGATGTTTTTCTGAAAGAAGAGACAAAGCTTCTCCCATCATCCTTGATGAGTACCACGGCAACGCGTGCTCATGTGTGCGTTGTCCCCTGTAGAAGCAAGATTCTGCGAAGGGAGGAAAATGGGTGAGCATGATGATTTTAGTTCGTCCATCATCGATCGCTTTGTTGCATGCATTTTCGATGTGGGTCACAGCGCCTGCTGCGAGCTTTCGCGCGGTCGACACGACATTGTGAAGATTGCCACTGAACTCTTCGGTTCTAAACCAATCATTCATTACGAACCGAGACTTCTTAGGATCTCCGTTCAGCGCGTCGTACCATCCGTCATGGCCGACCAACGCAATGCTCTCTCCGAATGGGACGTACTCCACTCCGCCCAACCAAACGATCCCATCCTTTGCAAGATCGCCTTTCAAAATTTCTTTACGAATTTCTACAATAGAACCATCCCAAAAATCGTGGTTTCCACAAACGAACCACAATGGCATTTCAAGATGTTCTCGAAGAGTTCGTAAACTTGCAAAAAGGATCGGTGCTAACGCAATGTCACCCGTTATAAGGACACCTTCGCAATCAATATTGTTTTGCTTGACTTTTTGACACCATTCAATGATTTGAGACTGGCCTAAACAATCAAGATGAATGTCTGTCATCCAAACAAATTTCGCCATGTTCCATCCTTGAAAACAAATTCTGTAATTCTGATCAACTTTAACCCTTTTTGCGTGAACCATTCTTCTTGATAACGATCAAAAATCCATTTCTGATGGATTCCAATGTCTCGGCTTGTTTTGCCCTGTTTGATTTCATCTAGAGGACGATCTAAACCGTGCCAATATGCGCCGTCATATTGAACGAATGTGTCAATTTCGGGAATGTAAAAATCGATCGGCCAATTTGAATTGACTACCACGTGCCGATGAACATCGTCAAATATTTCAACTAATTCATCGAACATAGCATCTTCATGGGAAGATTTTTTGTATCCTCCAAAAAGTTTTCTTGTTTCATGGCCTTTCTTCCAAATTGCAGGACATTGCAACGGTTCACTAACACCAAATCTTGCTTGGCAAGTGGTTCGTCTTTTTCCCTTGACTATTTCAGATTGAAATGTATGTTCTACGCCATAATTTCGCAGAGTTGTTTCTTTCTTTTTAAGTTGCGACTGCGGCGATTTGTCGACGATTTTTTGTCGAATTTTTTGATCTTTCAACGGATGAATTACACCGTAATTTTGAAGAAATGTTTGTTCTTTCTTCAAATGAAGAAGACCACTAATTTGTGAACGTGTAACGCACGTAGTTGAACAAAAATGATGTTGTTCATTCACTTTCTTCTTCATGAACCTCCGGTGAAACAACAATCTACATTCATCGCATTGTAACTCTAATACACGATGAAATTTTGGACCTTTCGATTCGGGTGGTCGATTATTCGAGATCGAAATCGTAGAAATATACACAAAGATAAGTAATCATGAGTACCAAAAAATTAGTCTTCATTGACCCTTTTGCTTAAAAGTGAGTGTAGCACGTTCCAATCAGAGGTTCTGACGACTCCTTTGGGAAGAATAGCTACCCGATTGTACGGGTGATCCCATAATACCGCAATTCCGTCCGGGTTGGCGGCGGCCCAAACAAGCACGTTTGCAGGTTTGTCGTCCACGAACATGTCACCTTGAACCTGCTGTTTTTCATGAGCGAAGATCACCTTCTTGCGTGAGATACCGAAATGATCTTCGATCCAATGAGCCCGTTCGTACATCCACGGACGAGCATCGACAGGTGCTGTAACAATGAGAACTTCGCAAGTTTCTCGGAACTTTTTCACGGCTACTAGAGCTTCAGGATAGGGTTTCATGCTCGCGCAATAATCTACCTGGCTGGCAAGTTCTCCAAATTTGACCCACATTTCAGGATGACCCAAAGATTCGAACACCTCCCAATGAGGGATCTCTTCTGGGGTGTATCGTTTACCTGTCTCTCTTTCGATGAGTCCCAACGCTTCAGTCGTAAAGTCGGCGAGAACACCGTCGCAATCGAGCAGAACTACAGGTATTTTCTTCATTAGAATTGATCTTCTTCCGTAGAACCTACAAGCTGCAATTTCGTCGAATACGCCAACTTCAAAATCTGGGTTTTATCGAACAATGTCAAAGCCTCCAAGTTATAGAAATCCTTATTATATGGTACTATAAAGTGATCAAATTTGCAAAAAAATGGAACGTAGTGAAAACACTCGTTCCTCGATTTGCAAGAGATAAAGATTTAGATGATTCGAAAATTATGCTGGTGGGGCCAACTCAGAACGACAACAATTCCATCGCTAGCAATTGCCAGCGCGCTCTTCCATCCCCCACCCCACTCTCCGATTTCTGATCTAGAAAGAGTTTGGATGACAACGAAAGTCTCTCCCGGTATCACGAACTCCCATTCATCCGACCCAGAAGCAGCCGAGTAAAAGTGGGCGGAAGTTTCTTCGGTAGCATGAAGCACATCTCCATCATGCAAGATGCTGGATCCTGATTTGGGAAGTTTTCGCTTCATGTTGTGAAGAGTGATGTTAGTAACCCGTATTGATCCTTCGCACGTTCTCAAGGCCCTTCTTCATGTACGCTGCGAAGAGTTCTTCCTTAGAGATTCCGGATGCGATTACGATCTCAAGATAGAAGTGTAGAGCATCTGAAAGTTCTTCGATGTACTCTTCCCTATCGACAGATCCCACGTCGGCGGCCCGATGATCCTTCTGTTTAAGGTGTTGACGGGCTTCGTGGAGCTCGTCCGCACATTCGTAACTGATTTGTTTGAGAAACTTCTGTCCTGCTTTGGAAGTGAGATCGACCGGAAATTCCGGAAATCCTCTTTTCTCTCGAAGCAAGTTCATGAATGATTTCTGTTGTTCCCAAATCGCATCGAAGCGATCGATTTTCTCGTTAGCATCCATGAAGTCCTTGCAATCGCATTGCCCGCAGGCAAAAAAAGCACCGGGCATCACAACGTGATCGCTCTCGGTGTGCTTACACTTACACACCGGATCGCTCATTCTGCGTCGCCACCCGTCGAGTTCATACGCTCCGCCATTTCAGCGTTGATCTTCTCGAATCCTGCCTGAACCTGCTGCAAGTAGGCATCGGTCAGTTGAAGCTTTCCCTCTCCGTCGACGTCGACCCGAATCATTCTCATGTGATCCGTGATGTCGGTTCCAGACATCATACCCTCTTGGAGGATCTGGACGACGCGGGCAATGACGTTATCACTCAACTGGTACGAATCTTTTTCCTGGCTCATTTGTTTTCTTTCTTGTTTGGGTAGATCTTCGGAAATTTGTCCCGAATAGTCTCAAGGTACTTCACTACGTCTTCGGGAGGAGTGTCGCCGACATCGACCTCGTACACAACGTGGTCGGGTGTCGAAAGACCGGGACGAAAATGAGGATTGTCTGTCAACGGTCTCGCCCTTCGCAGGTAGAGATAGCCGGTGCAAGCAAGACTTCCCTGGACTCCACGAGTTTGTCGAGCTTACCTTCGAAGTCCTTAGAGTTGACGAACTCAACCCCCATTTTGGTCTCGTCTCCAACGCGCAGTGCGTAGGACATTCGAACACCCGCCGTGGTGCGCTTGAACTCAAGCGAGATTGTCTTGACGTTGGGATCACGGCCCATCTGCTGGAGAATCATGTCTAAGTTGTTCATTTTCATTTTCCTTGGAGGACCTGTCGAATCGATTGGACGAGCTCTTTCGGAAGAGCTGACATTTTCACGTAGCTCTCTACGTTCAAGTTGACCTCTGGGATATTAGCACCTTCGTGCACGGTTAGACTCTGGGTTGGAACGAGAAAGAACGCATAGTCAGGAGCATTCTCATCGCAAGTCTTGATGATGGGAGTAGATAGAGACGTGATTGTGTCCGCATCTCGATCGTCGTACAAATGACTTGTACGTTGGTTGTAGTCTCTTGTCGTCATTTAGAACCTAAACTCTCGGAGGATTTCTCTGAAGGTATCATCCGGATTGTCTGCGACGTAGATGTCGGTGACTTCCGTATATTGATTCCTCCAGGTCCGTGAATTGTAAAACGCAGCCACTGTTTTTTGCAAGGAATCGTCCTTCTCATAGATGTCACGAGGAACCTCTCTGAGCGTTGGATTTCCTGATAACAGGAATACCTGGTCCGGCTTCACAAGCATCTTGGACATGATTCTGATGACAGAGGAAGGTACACCTGTAGCAAGACCGTACGCTTGCATCGACAGGTCCCATCGGTCCATGATGATGACATCCATTTCACGCTTGAGTTTAGCAAGGCGGCCGTACTGGAAATGCATCTTGTTGATGAACTGCATCACCTGAAAGAGCATAGGGTGCTCCAGAGCCCAACCGCTTTCTAGAGTCCGATAGATGTCAGCGTAGAAAACAGATTCCATGTCGGGACTCTTGATGTAACACGCCCGAAATCCCGAGTCTTCAAGATATTTGAGAAGTCGTTTGGCGTGGGTTGTTTTTCCCGCAGAATCGCATCCTTCGAGACTAACAAGGCAACAAATTTTCATTTTTGAATTCCAAGATCTATTCCTCGAACGATCGCTTCTTCGATGAGAAATCTGGACATTGTGTCGTTTGCTGACGAACTCTCGCAGGTCAGATGAAACTCGTACTCGTCAACTAGTTGTTTATCGTCTAATTTTTTGACAAATTCCAAAAGAAGTTTTTCAACTGTGTTCATTCAAATGGCTCTCTGATTCTACCATCTATAGTAAGCCCGAAGGCCTCCAAAGACATGGAGAAGTTCTGTAACTCCGACACTTGCTGAAGCATCTTACGAGCCAAATTTCTGACTTCTAACTGAGCATGTTTCGAATATCGCAGGCGAAGAAAATGAACGAAGCTCCGAAAGTTGAACATGACGTCCGCCGTCAGTTGGTTTCCGTACGGAATGTAGAGACGAGCAGATTCTTTGGCTCTCTTTCTGTTCATCCCTTTGGCGACGAGACGTTCGATCGCATCGTGGTACTTCTTGAGACAACCCTCCATGTGCTCAATGTACAGGAGTTGCTCGGCTCCGTCCCAATCCACGGGAACGTAGAATTTGTCGTCCTTGAGTTCTTTGTACCGAGCAGATTCCGCGTTCACAGACACACCCACCCGGTGCTTGATCAAGTGAATATGGGTTGCAACGTCCGTTGTGACGAGAAAATGGATGCTCGATTTTTCGAACGGCGTTTCATGGGCATTCGAAGCGAGCATCGTAAGAAGACCCTTGATGCGACATCTTTTATCGTCAGTCAGATCTCTTGACGTGCTGGTCCATGCTGACAAGGCATGGGTTTCGTCTCCACCGTAGGTACCAATCAACTCGACGAGGTTGTCATTCATTTGTCTTCTGTTCCGGTTTCGGCTGGTAGCTCCATTCTCTTCAGAGCTGCTTCTGCGCTGTTTGGTTTCAGATTAATTCTCACGTCTACGGTGTACTCTTGAGAGATGAATCCCTGTTCGTATAGAGGCGGGAGAATCGTTTCGCTCATGATCTTGTGGACGAAATGACGAAGAGCTTTTAGGGTTTCTCTTTCGATTTTTGTCATCCGCACTTGCTCCAAGTGCAGCTCGTGCCGTCGGGATTAGTTCCACCAAGGCATTGCATGCACCCTTGTTGGTATATCAAGGTCAGCCCGCCGCACCCTGGGCATGTCTTTTGATTCGTCGACTTCGTTCCATCTACGATGTACTGCTTCAGAACGCGGGCGATGACTCTTGAGAATGATTGCATGTCATCGCTCTCCTGCTTTTGAAGTTGCTCGACGACGTAGGAAACAGGAATCCCATGACGGAGCGACAGAGAAATCATGCGTGTGAAGGATCCAAAGGTCGGATTATCGAATGTCGATACGACGTCCTTGATGAGAATTTCATCGTCGTCTCCGATAGGAATAGCGATGTTGTATGTAGAAATACCGTTCACTTTCCCATTCTTGATTAGTCTTCCGTGCTTGCGCTTCTTTGGAATTTCGATGTACTTCGAGAGGCCGCCAAAAACTTCGAATGGGCGGCCCTCGAACAATCCAACGATGATCGTCCAATCTTCTCCGTGAACCTTCGCACGATGGATCTCGCACGACAGTTCCTTCGGGCGTTTGGGAGCATGAGATTCGACGATCTGCTCCGGTTGCCCAGTAGCCGATTTCTTTTCTTCGATAGCAGCAAGAACACCCTTACGAGAATTCTCTCGGAATGCCGTGAGACCCTTGCATCCCGATCTCCACGCTCTCAAATACACATCAGAAAGAGTGTCTACAGGAACAGTTTCGGGAAGATTGCAAGTCTTCGAAATGCTGTGTTCGACCCACTTTTGAGCTGCGGCTTGCAAGTCGACGCTCGCGACCCAGTCTATCTCGTTAGCGGTCGCTCCCAAGTAGGGAGATTCTTCGACCTTCGTTTTTCCAGTCTTGTCCATCCAGATCTGGAAGGCACCATGGTAAATGTTGTACTTTTTCCAATTGATCCCCGCCGAATCTGTTTCGTCGGCAATCGTACCAGAATCTATTTCGGACTGCGAAACTTTTCTGCGGCGGGAGTACACGAGCTTGTAAGCTGGTTCAATTCCCGAAGTCGTTCTAGTCAAAATCGACAAGCTACCAGCAGGGGCGGTCGTTGTGAGAGCGATGTTTCGACGCCCGAACTTCTCGAAGTCGGCATTAGTTTCATCCGATGAGGCATCAATAAGTCGCTGCATAAAAACGTGTCCGTGATGCGCACCCGGAATCCAAACTGGGAATGCGCCACGTTCTTTGGCGAGATTCACACTGGAAGCATGACATGCAACCGCCAACGCCTTGTAGATCTGCTCTACAAATTCGATCGACTCCGGACCCGAGTACATCATCCCCAATGCAGCGACAGCATCTCCCAGGGCCGTGATTCCCGTTCCCGTCCTACGACCGTTCACGCACTTTTCCCGAATCTTCACCCAGAGTTTGTATTCAGTTTCTTTTTCTTCGGCCGATTCTGGATCGGACTTGACCTTTTGAATGATCCTGTCAATTGCTTCGAGCTCGAGGTCGATGATATCATCCATGAGCCTCTGTGCTTTTTGTGTGTGCTCAGAAAAGAGCTTAAAGTCGAAACTAGCTGAGAGCCCGAAGGGATCAGAAACGTACGACAGCAGATTGAGGACGAGCAATCGGCAACTGTCGTACGCGCACAACGGAAGCTCTCCGCAAGGATTTGTGCATATCGTCTTGAATCCCTGATCAGCATAGATGTCTGCAGGACCGTCGTTAGTGATCCTATCCCAAAAAAGAATTCCAGGTTCTCCACCCTCTCCGGCAACTCCCCAAACGGAGTCTATCATTTTCTTCCAGAGTTCTTTCGCCCTAACGACCTTGGTAACTTTAGCGTCTGCGATCGAGGCCTCTACGGGCCAACGTAGGGTGAAGTCTGTATCATCTGTAACGGCCTTCATGAATTCGTCGGTCACACGAACAGAAACATTCGCGCCCTGAACCTTGCTGCCGTCTAACTTGATCGTAATGAATCTTTCGATATCAGGATGAGCGCAATGAATAGTCAACATCAACGCGCCGCGGCGGCCACCTTGGGCGACCTCTTCGGTTGTATTGCTGAATCTCTCCATGAAAATTCCAACACCGTCAGAAGTACCAGCAGCGTTAGCAACTTCGACTCCTCTCGGACGAATGTTCGAGATGTCCGCACCGACGCCTCCTCGACGTTTTTGAATCTGAGCGATCTCTTGGTCTGCTCTTAAAATAGAAGCGTACGAGTCGGCCGGACTTTCTACAACGAAGCAATTGGAGAGACTCTGGAATTTGTACGGATTGCCGATAGCCGACATCGGGCTACCTTGTGGAACAACGTACTTGAAATCCTTGAGAAGAGAATAGATTTCCTCTACGGTCATTCCTCCCGGGTACTTGGACTCGATTCGTGCGAATTCTTTTGCGAGACGATGATGCATCGAATCGGGAGACTTCTCAAGAAGTTCTCCCTTCGAATTACGAAGCGCATATTTCCCTATCCAAACGTCCGTAGCAATTTCGTCACCATCAAAGTATTCAAGCGTAGATTTACGGACTTGCTCAAGAGAAAACACGGCCATCTCGACTCCCATTACAGATCGAATATGCAAACTAGGCGTAAGTTATCACGATGCTTGGAATTTCTTCCACTTTTCCAACAACGCCTTGTGCATGTCATCCTTATCCTCGGCGCCTGCCGCCTCCGGAGTAGAACTATCACCCACTATTTCAAACGTGCTGCGCGCAGTATTGATCTTGGTATTGTACACAAGACCGTCCCGCCCGAATCGATTTTTTGCCATAAAGAGTCGTCCCCATCCAGAAGCCTTTTCCATTGCTCTGCGAGAGATCGTTAGCACCACGTCAGCGATAAATACCTTCCCGAAAGCTTCGGACATCTGAGTAACGTCAACAACTTCAGCTTCGGCTCCTTCACGATTGACCTGGCTTGCCGTTGCGATCGGAAGATTCAATTCTCCTGCAAGTCCCCGTAGCTCCCGATAGATCAAAGTAAGCTCGTGGCGGAGAGAATCGTACTGCCGAGTCGAGCGCATGATATCGGCATAGTCTACAAGTATCAGATCCGGACGGAAACCTTTCAAAGCAAGTTTCTCGACGTGAGCTTTTAATGTGTGAACTGTCGCGGTGTTCGTAGGGTAGTACTTGATAAAGAGACGCCCCATGGGCATTCCCTTGTACATTTCTATAACGACGTTCTTATTCTCAATGAGATCGTTAGAATCGATAGCACAGAGATTAGAATCGTAACGAAGGCCCGTTTGTTCTGCTGTCAACTCGAAAGTGTAGTGAAGAACGTTTTTCCCCGCTTTTAGAGCGTTCGCCCCCAACATCGTAAGGAAGTGGCTCTTTCCCACTCCAGAAGCAGCGGCGACCACGCAGAGTTCACCAGCCGCCAACCCGCCGTTCAAAATCCCTTTCTTGTCAAGTTGGGGTAGACCGGTCGGAACGCAATTGCGTTTCAGATCGACGAAGCGTTGTTCGAGGTCATTGAAAAAATCGTGTCCCAGGGAAGCTTCTGATCCCGCAAGGACAGCATTTTTGACGACATCCACGATGGACTCGTACTTTTCCTTCTGGATGAGGTCAATCGCTTCCTCTAACGCACCCTTGAGAGCCTGCCGCTTGCAGAAATCGAGGGTCTTATCCTTTACGTACGGAAGATCCTCGAGGTAATCCTCTGCCTTGATGCGACGGACGAAATCGATAACCTGCGTTTTGAGAGCGATGTCAGCCGTAGCTTTCAGTTCGTCCTTGACGATAGTGATCAGAATTTCTAACGAAGGAAACGTTCGATACTTCTTAGCGTAGGAGAAGTAACGGTCGCTGAGATACTGAAGATACTTGAGCGAGAAATACTCAGGCTTCATAACCTCGAGCGTCTGTTCTGCCCATTGTTTGTCTGTCAGCAATGCAACGACGATTTTTTCCTGAAACCCTGTGCCGTACTGATCGAAAGACGCTTCAACCGCCATCGAATTCCTTACCCTTCATTAGAACTACCGCTCGGATCCTCGTCGATATTCCATCGAGCCGCGAGGTACGAGATTGTCGCAAACACATCATCGATGTGCAGATCTTTGATTCCATCATCGATGACCGTCTGAAGAAACTTCAATTTGTCAGAGTATGGTGTGAAATTATCCACGGAATGATGGATCTTTGTAACTTGGTCCGCCGTCAAAATGCTCGAATCGAGGTACACCAACTTCCAATTCCTACGAATGAGGTCCTCGTGCTCTACGATCTTTGCGTAGAACGGAGTTTCTTCCCTCCGGCTTTGACAGTAGGATATCACCTCGTCTAGACGAATTTCGGTATCTAGAGCAAACAATGGAATTCTCTTGGCTAGCGTTTTGTATCCAACGCCAGGGACTCCGTCGATGTTGTCGGATCCATCGCCGCAGATAGCTTTCGCCAGAGCAAAATTCTTAGCAGAAACATGGAATTCCTTCTTGACATCTTCTCTAAGAACAAAATTCTTTCGAGCAGCATTGTAGATGATCGTCCCATCGACGTCCATCAGTTGGTAGAAGTCTCGATCCGTTGAAAGAACCGTCTTGTCGTCATCTTTGAATTTGTGTCGACAAAGGTACGAAATGACATCGTCAGCTTCGCAGTCTGTAACGTACACTTGACAAATAGGCATGCACGTTAGAAGTTTGATGAGGGTTTTTGTTTGATGAAGACGATTTTCGTCCGTGTCTGGAATGTCGTCTTCGTAGAATCGATTGAGCTTTTCGGGCTTACGATTCATCTTGTATTCGGAGAAGATGCTTCTCCGTCGGGCAGAACCTCCACTTTCCCACACGACCACGACTGCATCGGGTCTAAAGTCGTTGATCAAATTTTTCAAGCCTCGGATGAACCCTACGACCCCTCCGATTTGATATCCATGTGCAGACATTGAAGGATTTGCTTGATAGTGACGAACGAATAAATTCATTCCGTCGCAAATTATGACTCGTTTTTTAGACATCGAACTCCTGATTTTGGAACGAGTTTTCTATGATTTGGGAAAATCATTGATTGCCCGCCCTTCAAAATTCTTTTGCCAGAGAATTTTGACTGTGTACCCTTTCTCAAGAGCAATTGAGTGTCTTTCTAAATCACGTTGCCAAATTTGGTACGCAAACTTCTTTCGATATTCGTCCCAAAAATGCCATTGATATATGTCGGGGTTGCAATGCCAGTAATCTCCGTTGATCTCTACGATCAAATTTTGTGACGGGATGAAAACATCAAAGATGATTCTTCTTTTCTTGCTATCTTTCTCGTAAAAAACTCTATATGAATGAACGGCATCGGGAAATCGTTCAAGTAAAAAATGAAAAATGTACTGTTCTGTTTGGCTTCTTTTGGGACCAACAACCAATTGGCCATTTCGAATTTTTCTTCGTCTTTCAAGTTCTTCATCTCTACCGATGAAATCGTACCCTTGTTGTTGAAGTCTTCGACGACTAGCTCGACTCATATTTGCTCGGGCTTCACCAGAAGGAGATTTTCCTTTACCACGAGAGTGACCCAAATTTGCTTTTAGAGCTCCAGCTTGAAATCGAACCTGCCCACTTCTATGGGCAATTTCTGCATAGAGATTTTTCCCTAGTAGAGAAATTAGAGTTCGTTTTATGATTGCCGGTCCAAAATCATGATCAGAACACAGTTCTGGAATCACAACACCTGATTGAAAGCGTTCTAACAGGTTCAATGCAAGATCGTTCGGAATAATCTTTTTAGCGATCATTTCCCAAACCTAGTCGAATTTTAGTTTCGATCCAGTCTCCGTCGAGATCGTTCTGAAACGGAGATGCGTCGAATGGGTTTCCATCTTTCGAACGAACTCGGACATGTTTTTTATTCAGAGGAGAGGTAACGGCAACCTCAAAAACAAAATCGGGGTGCTCTGCACCATAGTCGTTTACAATCACATCAAATTCTTGATCTGACAAATCCCGTCGTAGTACATACTCTTTTTGAATTTTCATTTTCCCGTCGATCCGAATCCTGAATCACCCCGGTCAGTCTGTTTCAGTTCTCCAATGCAAATTTCCGGTTGCGCGGTCATGTAAAAGACCATCTGTGCGATACGATCGCCGGCTTTGATGAAATAATCGAGATCCGATCTTGTATTACGAAGCATGACAACGAGTTCTCCACGATACCCTGGATCAACGATCCCACCCACAGGATGAATGCCCTTCGCTGCGAGGCCAGAACGACCCTCGATCTTCGGAAAAATGGCCATTGCTGACGTAGTGCTCGCTTCGCTGAGAGGGTCGAATCCTCCGTAAGCAATTCCCGTACGAACTTTTGTGACTGTACCTTCGGCAAGGTTGCAATCTTCTAATGCGTAAAGGTCGTATCCTACGTCAGTCTCGTGGGCCTTGGTGGGAAGCTTTGCTTTCTCACTTAGTAACTTGAACATCGCTCGCATTTTGACTCTCCAACGCTGCTTTCTTGATGTCTCGTTCCGCTTGTGCTGGAGACTTCACCAACGCAATTTCAAGAAGAAGTTCAAGTTTTTCCTTGTACTTTTCGTCTGTCCAGAGTTCGTTGAACTTCTCTTTGTAGAACTTCTTTTCATGAGAGAACTTCTCGTCTTCGTGATCCTTCAATGACGTTGCAGTCGTGAAGCTCTTCCATGCTCCCTTGCCCGAGATTGCCACGAACTCACCGTTAATTTCCTGTGGACCATGAGCGTCGCAATATTCTCTCAGAACGTCGAACATCTCCTCATGGTCTTTGAGACCAACTCCGAAAATGATTTGAAAACTTGCACGTCTAAAAGGTGCGGCAACTTTGTTTTTGATGAGTTTTGCTTCGACGTTGATGCCGATGAGCTCCCCGTTCTTTTCAATCTTGCTGCCGCCGATCAGTTGGATCCGAGTCGAAGCATGGAAGGGAATCGCCATACCTCCGGAGGTCGTCGTTGGGTCGCCGTAGATTGTATTGTGAGAAAGTATACCATTTGAAAAATAATTGTGATTTTTTTCTACTTCGATATCTAGCACATCCATCATCTCATCGACGAGATGAATGCTCGCAGCGGTCCATTCTTTTCCGTCGAAGACTTCGAAATTCTTTACATCTAAAAGTGCAGTTGCTTCTACCCAATGCGGTTTTGAACTTTCTATTTTTACATAGAACGAATGCAACGGAGACACTTTTACTTCAGATTGGGTCGCATTCAAAACGTACTGTTTCGTTGCAGGTTTACGAACTATCTTCAATACGTTCGCGTAACAAATTTGTTTTGTTTCAAAATCGAACGATTTTATTTTGAATTTCAGATGTGAAACATCTTTCGGATCGTCATACAACATTTTCGTATAATCGACGTCACAAAGTTTAAAAAATTCACTAATCTTCATTCAATATTTTCCTTTAGTGCAACACGAATTTTAGCAACTAATGCATCTAATTTTTCGTCTGTCAGCCCGCATTCCCATACAACGTAACGTCGAAATCCTGTTTTTTTAGCTAATTCTCTTTTGGCAAAATCTCGACGCATCATTTTTTTCTGTGTATCATTTATGGGTCCACTTTTATAAACGTCGGGATTGCAGTGCCAATAATCTCCGTGAACTTCTATCAAAATATTTGTCCCAACAATGTGAACGTCAAAATAGAAAGGTTTCAAAAAAAACTCTACTTCAAAATCGATATTTTCTCTTCGAAGCCTATCATGCAAAAAACGTTCAGGCTTTGTAGGCGTGCAGAACTTGTATGCATCTGGATTTCGTGTATTGACAGGAAGCCCTAGTTTGGTTATTAGCGATGCTATAGCTTTTTTCCCATGTCCGACTACACGAGAAATTTCCACAAAGTAAACATGTTGTTTTGCTAGTTCGATTATCTTACGAATATCATCTGGTTCGAATAAAGAATTGCAATACGGTATCTGCGGTATTTTGCATTTTTCGACGAACAGTTGATTATAGTGGCGTGATGAAAGTCCAACTTCTTTTCTAATCACGATTGGATTTACACAGCGTAGTTCCCAAAGTTCATCCAATCGATTTAGCTGTTTAGCTGTCAATGCTTTTCTTTTTGCTGTTTTAGCCTTTGATATTGCCTCGCGTCGTGAAAGTGGAAATACTTTTCCCGTATTGGATTTCGCAATCTTGGCGCATCTGCTAGGTGAATGTTTTTTTCCTCGGCGAGATGCACCGTAACATTGTTTACTACAAAATTGTGCCGGCATCGTAACGACCAATACTCCGCAATTTTTACAAGCTATTTGTAGACGTGTTCGAAGACGACCCATTCTCAATCTCTGATTATATCTATTTCTGTATCAGGATGTACACACCCGATTTTGTATCGAATCTGGTTCAGGAGGATGAAGAGCACGTTGCTACTTCCGATGAGTTGCGTGATTCGACGCATGCCCTTGCTGATCGCACGGGCAGCCTGACCGATTCCGTCCTTGTCGACTTCTGCCATGATCTCCGCCTTCGGTGGAGTCGCGGCGACAGAGTCCCAGATGATCGTGACCGGAACGTCCTTATTCGCTTCCTTGACACGGGCGATCGTGCTTTCTACGACCTTGAACACGTCTTCGATGCAAGAAGGTTCAGCATAGACGAAGTTCTTACCAACGTCGATACCCAGATCCGAGAGAGTTTCAGGATTGACAGCGTTTTCCGTGTCGCAGTAAATGACAACTCCGCCCATTCTCTGGGTAGAAATAGCTGCTTGAGTCGCCATGTGCGACTTACCGATCGAAGGAGGTCCAAAGATCTCAACGATCCTACCTTCGGCGTATCCCCCATTTCGACGATTGCTGATGGCGTAGTCGAGAAGTCGAGAACCCGAAGAGATCCACCTCTTCACGTGGGTGGGAGAGATATCTGTACCAAGATTCCAAGCGATTCTCGACTGGTGCTCTCTATTCAGAGCGTCGATCAGGTCCTGCGAAAAATCATCATTCGCGTTGTTTTTTGGTGCATCGCTCTTCTTAGCCATTTTTCCTCTTTCGGTCCCCGGATCTTAACCCAGATTCGTCTAGTTGTCCTTTAAAATTGGGTCAAAATCTCGTATCCTGTTGCAGTAACAAGTATGGTATGTTCCCATTGAGCTGACAAAGATCCGTCGACAGTTCTAACTGTCCATTCGTCCGAATCGATTTGTATTTCAGAACTGCCCACGCATACCATGGGTTCTATTGTAAAAGTCATACCCGGCTGCAATCTCATTCCGGTCCCACGAGTTCCGTGATGGAATACTTGCGGCGGTGTATGGAATTTTCTTCCGATACCGTGCCCTACGAACTCTCGAACGACGCTGAAACCTTCGCGTTCGACGAACTCTTGGATCGTGGCACCGATATCTCCCAACCTTGCACCGGGTTTGACCTGCTCAATGCCCATTTGGAGGGCGCGCTCGGCCACCTCGGTGACACGCTGTGCGTCTTTCCCAACCTTGCCGATTAGGAATGTGGCAGACGTATCTCCGTGAAACTGGTCGTAAATAGATGTCACGTCAACATTGACAAGATCTCCAGATTTCAGCTTGACTTTTCCGGGAATTCCGTGGCACACGACGTGATTAATCGACGTGCAACAACTCTTGGGAAATGGCGGAAGAGTTCCGCCCGCTCCCCTGTATCCCAAAGGAGCAGGAATCGCACTTCGACTTAGAGTGAAGTCGTGAACGAGTGTGTTGATATCGTCCGTCGTCATACCTTCACAGATCGTGCGGCGAACGAGCGAAAGGGTCTCGGCCGCTAAACGACCGGAGACCCTCATCGCATCGATTTCTTTCTGAGACTTGATTTCTATCACTCAAAGACTCTTCATGAAGTCGCCATTCAAAACGCACGACACTGTAAAAAGTTTTTGCCCAGCACCAAAGAAGACCAAAATGTTTCCGAATTTTGAATCATCCCAGCCCGGCGGGCCTCCGAGATCTGAAAAGAAATTCCCAGGATTTTCGATCTCGCCTGCTAGGACTGCTACGGCTCCCCGTGGGAGTTCTTTCATGTGGCCACAAGTGGCTAAAAACCACCACGATTGTTGCAACAGGAAAATCAAGACAACGCCAACTTCAAATGAAGCAAGAACTCTCTTGATGCTGAATCTGTTGCGAAAGCCGTAAGACTATCATCTAGATCGGGTTCTCGAAACATCGAAACTCTCATTCCTTTTCTCGTGAGCCTATCGATCATCTTGAGAAGAGCCACTTCGTTATCGACCTTCAAGAAGGCGATGTGGTTAGAGGCTTCGAACCAATCCTGTTCCACCTTGGGGAATTCAGAGATGAACTGCCTCATGGCGTGCATGCCCTGGACCGCTTGGGGACCTGGAGCGAGATCGCTTCGAACGACAACGAAGAACTTGTCTCCGTGCTTTACTGTTGGCTGATCCATTCGATCAGCACCTCCTCGCTGTGGTACTTCTCCTGCCAAGGACTGACATAGTGCTTTACAAGCCTGGTCAGTTCTGCAGCAGAAACCTTCTTTTGTACCGACGTCGATTTCTCGATCGTCTTGTAATTCATCCCTTTGAGGTAAGCCCTTACGAGGTTGAGGTAGCGCACCTCAGACTTCATCTCGAGCAGTTGCATCGCAACTTTCTCTCGCAGGGTTTCTACCTTGCGCAGGCTCTTCCGTTTCCTAATCTCCTCAGAGAGAGATCTCACATGAGCCCTAAACGAGATCTTGCGAGCAACGGAAACCGTGTAATACATCTTATTCTTATCGTTCATCATAGCATCCTCCATCAATCGTTTAGCATCTTCAAAATTGTTTTAGAATCTGAAGATGACGGAGGACCTCTGCAGTGCTACCAGAAATTCAACATATCTTTGCTCCTCGACCCGAAATCGAGACTCCGGTTGCTGAACAGTACGACGTCGGCTCCCGGTCCCAAAACCCCCAACGAGTCGTCCCATCAATACGGTCGAGCATTTCTTTACGAAGCTTGTCTCGAGCAGCACGATCGGTGTCAGTGGGAGTAGCAGTCAGGATCTCCTTCTTTGGTTCTCCTGGCGGCTCGGGCGGAACGATTCCTGTGACGTTGACAAAAACGAGGTTAAGATGTTGTTTGAGCATCTTCACCTGAGATTCGTTCAGTTCTTTTGGATCTCCCATTTCGAGAAACCCCTGCAACCAGTAGCAAAAATCCTGTGAGTTCATTTCGTTCTTTCGTTGGAAAGTGAGCACGTGAGGATGCCCAGACCTTTTGCGAACGGTGAACTAGATCTGAACCCGATCGCACCCTCAGTAGGTTTAGAATCTTTCTTGAGAGCGACTTCGAGCTTGCTCTGAATGATTCCTGCTTCGCGAGCAGAAATTCCATCGCTCCCCGCGATATCAAAATAGCCCTGAAGCCAGTAGCAGAATTCGTTCGGAGTCATAATTCCCTTGAGAGATTGTACTGCAATTCTCTGATCTTATCCATCTGAATCTGTCCTTCAGGGCAGTACTTTCCTTCGGTGTCTTTTTCTATAATCTCGATGATGCTTTTAACGAAACTAATGTGGAACTTCTTCCTTTGGGCTTCGTCGAACTTTCGACCCAAGAACTTCTCAGCTTCGGGAAATTGGTCCTTCAATGCATGTTCGAATGGATTTGAAACGCATACCCAGCACATGTTATACTCCTACCACGGATGCTCGTCTTCGGTAGATTCATCGATGACATCGTCGCTCTTGAATCGAGTGTACGACAATCCCTCGTTTTTGACGAGCTTGATAACGATGATTCCTCCAAGAGCGAAGGGGCCTTCGTAAATATCCCATCCGTCAGTAAGAAGTTTCTCAATTTCGGGTTCCTTCGAAAGGAACTGACCCATCTCGGCCATGATTAATTTTTGCACTACTTGGCACCATTCATTGCTTCTGTTTGAGATGCACGAGAGTACTTCCTGAGAAAGACGACAAACAAATCTTCATAAATTTGCTTGTCTACAATGTCCCAATTTCCGTCTTTAAGAGTTTCATTCAAGTCAGAAAGCTTCGCTCTCGTCTCAATAACTTCGCAAAACCAAACTTTAGAGTCTACTTTTTCCATCTTTGTTCTTCTTTCTGAGTACAGTAGCGCCCTCGGCGGATCCTGCCACCACATTGTCCATTTTAGAGATGGATGCTTTGCTTTTAAGCTACGAGGGCAAAAACTAGAGAGCCCCTTTCGGGGCTCCCTTACGTTCTAGTGGCAGCACGTTGCGATAGTTTGAAGGAAAAAACCCAAACCAATCAGCAGATAAATCATCGTGTGCGCGTTCTTACAATCGCATCCGCAATCAGAAGTCGACTCCTTTTCAGAATTAAGCTCTCCTTGATTTTCAGGATGTTCTCTCGAAGGATGTTCACCGCAAGTAATCATTCGCTGCTTCCTCCCATGTCGAGTTCCTGAAGCATCTTGTCGACTTGATCTTCGATGTCTTCAGCTTTCTTGCTACCGGGCTTGCTGCCGGCCTTCTTAGACTCTTTCATCGCCGCGGCGATCGCTTCCACCTGGTTTTCAGGTGTCGAAACCGTCGCAGGAACGGAAACGGTCACGGGTACACCACCCTTGATGACAGCATCAGGTCCGCCATTCGTCAGCCACTCTTCGAAAATCGCCTTGATGTCCTCGAATGATTGCGGACGGTAGAATTCGTCAACGTTGGGGAGATTGTCCAGCCACTTCTTCACTTCTTCGGGATCTTCCGAAGCGGGAGAGGCAGTGAACGAGGGCATGACCTTCGTATCAAAAACGGTCTTACCATTGAACTTCTTCGGAGACGGAGAGAGGGTGATGTTAAGGTCACGACCCTTCTCGAGATCCATGAAGTTGCCGACCTGCTTGTTGAGGAACAGACCGAAGACGTCTCTCACGACCATGACGTTCATGGCCCAGAGCTGGACCTCACCGGGGTTGGCTCGATCAACAATGGCTGCGCAGGTTTGCAGCTTGGGACGGAGCTTATCCGCCAGAGCCTTGCTGGCGACCTTTCCCTCACGTGCTTCATCGTACAGCTTACGAATGAAATCGTCGATGGGATCGGGCTTGCCAAAAGAACGAGGAGATACGATCGGACGCTTAGCGATTCCGAAGTAAATCTGTCGTTCGACGAAGGGCATGCCTTCCTTCGTATCCGAATCCTTCCAGGGGAGGATTCGAATCGTATGTTCACCCTCGGTCGGCTTCCACAGCTTGACATTCGAAAATGCTTGCTTCTTACCGTTCAGTGCGTCGACCCTCTTGCGGATCGCGTCTAAATCGAACTGTGCCATGTCGTATTTCTCTTTTTCTTTCGTGTTTCTAGAGGTAAACTACCCTCATTACAATGTAATTCGTAGTAGCTTCGTTTACAGTTTTTCAGATCTTACGTTTCTTCTTTGCCTTCGGCTTGGGCCACTTTCCCTTGAGCTTAAGGGTCGGTGATTCAGGGTCGATGGACATGCCGAGCGGGAGCGTGTAACCTGGGCAAGCCCCGGCACCCGTGAATTCGTTGACAATTTCCTCGACAAGTTCCCGAAGAAGTTGGTCAAATTCGTCACCCGACATGCCCTATAAGTATGTCGAATCGGCCTCTACTGCCCAAAAATGACTAGAATATCGTCTTCTCGGATGATAAGATATTCCTCACCATCGAACTTAATTTCTGTGCCGCTGTACTTCCCAAAGAGGATTCGATCACCGACATTCACAGTCAGGGGTACTGTGGTGCCGTCCTGAAGGAACCTTCCAGGGCCGACAGCAAGAACCTCTCCCTCAATCGGCTTTTCCTTAGCATTTCCAGGGATGATGATTCCTCCGGGAGTCATCTCAGCTTCTGGTTGACGCCTGACCACGACTCGATCGTGCAAGGGACGCGCCTTCATGCGACCACCAGTCCGATCGGATTCGCTGATTCTTGGTTCATCACGTGGAGGTCGGCATTTTCCCCTTCTTTCGCGAATCGAAAGCGACGACCGATCTCCTTTGTGAATTCGGATGGAATGTCCAGATTCGCTTCATCCAGCTGCCCATTGATCGTGTAAGTTCGAAGCTGCTCTTCGAAGGTATCTTCCGAGATCTGCTCCACAATCACAATCTTGTAATCGAATGGATAGGTTCCCGCAGGATCAAATGGGCTCTGCTGCGTTTCGATCTCTTCGGGCGAGGGCCAGTTCGTATTTGTATTCATTGCTGGTTTCCGTTTCTCTCTTTCAAAAGTTTCTCCACATCAGATACAGCGCAAGTGCTCTCGTGACCGTATTCGATCCATTTTTTACAAGAACGGCAGCTCAGACCTGCGAAGGTTCCTTCTTTCGAAGATCCCATTCCTAAGCTGTACTGCGCATGATAGTACTTTCTTATCTCTCCGAGGGCAAGCATAGCATTTTCTGCTAGAGTTTCCTGCTCTTTCGCAAACGTAGCTTCGTCAAATAGTTCGTTAGATCTCTTCACTTGCTTTCTCTGTTATTCTTTCTTCGAGTTTCCCAACCTTTTCGAGATTTCGCTTGCCGTTGTTCTACCGTTTGGCTATCAGCAATCTTTTGAGCACGAATTTTGACCTGCTCAGGATTGTTTTTACACCATTCCGACAACTTCATAGAAATCTTTTTTCCAAACTCTTCATTGAAGAGTGGGTCAGTTGCGAGCTTATAACACATAGCTGCGTTACCTAATCGAGCATTCGCCGCTTGCGTTTCAAGATATTTCTTTTTAAATTCTTCATCATTATCCAAGTGATTTCTAAGCGTAATTTGAGCTTTGTTGGCGTGCTCTTTACACTTGTGTAAGTTTTCTTCAAGCCATGAAATTCGAGCGATGCTCAATTTTTGTCTTGTCTCATTAGAAACATCATTCTCTAGATAAAATGCTAAAAGTTGTTGTTTCTTTGCCTGACGAGCAGTTTGCGATAATTTTCGAAGTCCTTTGACACTCCCACCGTTGCCACCCTTGTTGAAATTCATTCCGCCGTGCTCGCACCACGTACGATAGACGACAATAGATTCAATTTCAACAGCATCCATCTCTTCTTTTGAAGAACACCTTCTGATAAGACGAATTTGAAGATTTTCGACTCCTCCGTGAGTTTTCATAAAAGTATGAAATCGAAGAAAGTTTTTTCCCGGTGGACGATTTTCTGTGAGAAGACATATTGCTCGGCGATGTTCACGAGCACGAACTTCAAATCCATGAAGAGCTTGGCCAACGTAAATGTCTCGATCATTGCAAGTTGGGCAGAGGCAACTACAGCAATAGACATCAAACAGATTTATTTTCATCTCGTTTTTCTTCTTCGCAAGAAATCCTATCTGCTTGATGTACAAATATAGCAAGCAATGGTTCTTTCATTGCATATGGTTTGTTTTCATCCAATACCGGACCATCGTTCAATAGAATTGCTGCAAATTCGTTGTACGAAATTCTAATGTCAAAATGTTGGCACAAAAAGACTCCTGCATGAGAAGTTGTTAGAAATGGCATCTTCTTATTGATTTCGTACACATTTCCCTTATTACGATGCCAATCGCTAGATTGCGGAAGATATCGTTCTGCGGACGGCATACCGAGCTTTCCAATGTCATGGAACAATGACGCAAATATAAGTTCTTCTTTAGAAAAATCAATAGAATCTTTAAACGTTTGCATAAGTTTCATTCCATTTTTAAGAACTCTTAGCGAATGTTCAACAAGTCCGCCAGGTGTCGCTCTGTGAAACTCTGTTCTACTCGATGCAGGACACATGGCCAATCTCTCTCCGAAATGTTCGAAGAACTGCTTGAGCCCTTCCTGCCGATGCGCTCCGGTTTTACCGGCCAGAGCTTCGAATTTGTTGTAGTTCTCAACGATCTGTTCAGGTGTCAACATACCCTACTAAGGTTCAATAATCGAGGGTGGTTTTGCAAAGTCTCCGATCGTCAAGGGAAACACACAGTCCAGCTGAGAACAGTAGAATCCCTTGGAAACGAGGGCAGAAAGCTTGGAGAATTCTTCATCGGAAATTTCCCCCACGAGAGCATCGTGAACAAGGAACATGGGTTTGAATTCTATCCCGAGGAATTCGATGTCCATGACCAACTTATCGAACCCAATGTGTGCCACGTCGACCCCTGAAGACTGGATGTAGTTGTTCAGAAGGGCTGGCTTATTGATCTCGATCGTCTTACCGAAAAAGTTCTTAGTGCTGTCTCCGTACGTTTCTCTCTCAATCCTAGAAAGAAGCTCCTTGATTTTGAAGTGCTTCTTGACAGTGGAGAGAATGACACGACAATCATCCGCCGGCATTTCGATGTGAGCCGACAAGGTGTCCACGGACATACCGTAAAGGATGCCGAGGACCGCGACCTTTGTCTTGTCCCGAGAGAGCTTTCCAGAGAAGCACGCTTCAGTGAGTTCTGTATAGAGATCTCCCTTGGAAGCGGGCAACTTTGCCAACGCGGCGAGTAACCTTGGCTCTAACGAAGAGAAGTCGATCTGGATGATCCTAGATTTCTTCGGTGCGATGAATAAGTTTCTGTGTTCCTTGGGAAGGGTTAGAACCATCGGTCCTGTGTTCACGGTCAGACGTCCGGTACGGGTCCCAAAGAAATTGTAGATCGGTGGTCTCACGAACCCATCTTCATGGGGAAGCAACGAATCTAGATGTGCGAGCAAAGAATCGTTCGCAGAATCGAAAGCTTTGCGAAGCAACCTCTCATCGACCTTGAACGGTTTAAATTTCGAGACAAGACGACGGAAATTTCGATATCCAGTCTCGTAGTAGACATCGTTCACGTCCATCAGAGAAACGGCAGTGAGGAAGTTTTTGAGCGTCTCTTTGTAGACGGTCGACGGCATGCACAAACTCCACGGAATGGACTTCACATGGGACGGAAGAATGCGAGAGTACACCTTTTGATTCACCACTCCTGGATTGTACTCTACTGCCAACCCATTCACTCTCAGAAGGGTTTTCAAGCACTTGTCAACTAACCCTTCGCTTCTATCAAAGATCCATTCTGGTGACACCAGATCGTCCGACCACGAAATCTTTCCAGAATCGTAGGCTACATGCTTGAGCGCGCCTACCACATCCCTGTGGACTAGAAATTTCTTAGTCTGCATACCCTGTCAAAGTACTACGCTATTTGCGCAAGAACTTCACTTGGGTTTGATTTTTGCAGCATCTTTCTTGAGGATTGCTGAAAGTTGATCGACTTTAGAGATGATAGATTCGAGAACTCCGTATGAATCCAGCGGGACGAACTTCAAGTGAGACGTGAACGACCCTTGCTTGATCTTGTGCTCGAGGTTAGTAAGGAGATAGATGTTGTCCGCGGTCGTGCCGGTGGAGAAGTCTATGAAGAATTGCTGGTTGATGTTCAATAAAGGGCATCCGAATGTCTCCATGTCCAACTGACATGGAATGACCCTAAGAGGGATGCCACCGACGGCAGAGCCGTTGGGTTCTGTATTGTTCTGCCTTCCAGCCGTGCGAAGCATTTGAACCGTGCTGAGGAGCTGGTTCTGTTGGGTCGCGAGGTTTGCTGAAATTATCGCTGAGTTGTTAGATCCGTACGTCAGGCTTGGTAGGGCAGACGACACCACGCGCTTGATCTCTTCCGCAGAAGTAGCTCGAACTCTGACCTCTCCCGTTTTCGTGTCGTCATCGCTACCGGTCAATCCAACATCGTTCGATTTGATGAGGTTGATGACATCTCGAACCTGCTGGTTCGCGTAGAACTTGTCCGCTCGTTCAACGATTTGCTGCAACCCAGTTTGGGTCGTGAGCATCTGCATGAACTGGTCGTAGGGTGAAGCCTGCTTGTCGAAGACGTGAATACGCAGGATGTCGTGCAATGCCTTGTCGTGGGTAGTCTCCCCGTTCTTGAGAACTCGTCCTCCACGCGTTTCGACGTACGCTTCGATGGCAGGAAACTTGAACGATCCTCCCTGTCCTTTCATGATCTCGGCGAAGTCGTCTTCGATCTTCGCCCCGCTGTAGACTGCCTTTCCTTCGGAGTCCTTCTTGTACTTGTTTCTAAGTCCGTAGGCAAGAGCTCTGGGATCGTTGATGATGGCAGATTGCAGGAGCAAAACGAACTCGTTGACGGTCATGTCGACATTTCGTTTGCTGTGAATGTGATCGTTGAACACTTCATCGAGTTGAGCGATTTCGACCGGGAAAGATCCGATGGCGACGTCGCGGGCTTTACCAGCTTGGGAATTGAACTGGTAGAAGATCAGTTGGATTTCGTCGAAATTCGGTGATGCCAGCAACGGCTCGACAGCGAATACGAGCATCACCTTAGCAAGCGATACGAACTTCTTCGGACGTCGTGGGTCTCCCGGCTTGAAGTCAGCTTGCAGGCCGTTCTTCGCTATTTCGTCGGCGTAGGTCGTAGCATCCAAGAAAGGATCGGGACCCTCTCTGAGCTTGTCCATCTTGCCCTTGATGAAGCTCTTGATGGTGCTGTTCTGCTTCTCTAAGAATCCCTCTTTCTCATTGAAGATCTTGTCGAGAGCTTCGGCGAGCTGCTTATGAGCTTCGCTGTTAGGGTTCTTCGAGAGCTGTGCTATTAGGTTGGGGATCTCTCCCTTCTTGAACCCGGTCATGAGCTGTCCATTAGACACCGAATCTAGAATCTGGTAGGAACGAATTTCCTTGTTGACGAACTCTGGTTTCTTGAGTCCAGCCTTCTCACGGAGCCGATTGACGTCTTCCATCAATTTTTCGAGCTCGCGCTGGTTGTCAGCGTATCCATCTCCCTCAGAGATCTTTACGATCCTCATCTCTTGTGCGCCCTTCATGGCGAGAGAGAGAGTGATGTGAACCTGCTGCGCGTTATCGAACGAGAATGAAACATTCACGATGCCATATTTTTCGTTCTTCACGATCATCTGATTAAGAAGATCGCCGTAGGCGTTGTCTGAATTAATGCCATCAGGATGTTTCCACCCATACGAAATGCTAAGAGTCGTGTTCGTGTAAACTTCTGGTCGAACAAAATCGCTGATCTCTGCGAGACGAGATCGATCATGAAGAATGAGGTTCAGCTTCGCAGTCTTGTAACTGAACATTCCGGTGGATTTCGTAGCATGCACTTCGAAAGATTCGATAGACATGAACGGACGGAAGGCATCGAGGATCGGGGCGTGCCGACGAGCCGATCCGCCTTCGATGGACGCGGGATTGAAGAGAGTTTGGGTTGCAGTTGCCAGTTCCATCCCTGCTGTGAAGACCGTTTTCTTCTGACCGCCAGGACCCGATTCGGTGTCTTGCGCGGCGTTGAACATCGCGAGGTCAGCTTTGCCTGCCCTGCTAAGTTCTAAGCCCCCGTTGAGAAATTTTAGCAATGATGGAGATCGTAAACTCTTGGGACCAACTTCTTCTCGTTTGAATTGGAAGATGATGTCGAGATGGGGCATGCATCTCGACATCTCGATAGTCGGAATGGTGTTCATGAACAGACTGACCTTGTTCACGTCCCTCACAGAAATAGAAACCATCGGAGAAGTCGACATGATGACGCCGAACTTCTTCGACGTGTCCTTGCTAGAATCTATTTTGAGAATAGATCCCATCGTGAACTGCTTCTTCTCATCATTCAAGTACGCGTCTTTTGCACCAGGCAAAGAGGTCGCTTCATCATGAAAAATCTTGATCCTATCATGGAAATCTTTTTCGTTTGCGACTTGGCCTTTCTTGAAGAGAGTGCCGAGTTCATGAATTATCTCCTTGAACGTCAGAAGTCCAGAGCCTGTTCGATCACCCGTGTGGATGAGAGTCTCGTTTATCTTCTGAAGGATTGCGTCCCCATCGGGAACCTTTCCCTTTGAGAACGTTTTGAGAGTGTACTTGCCGAGTAGATCTCCAGGCTGAATCGTTCGGTAATATCTCTCTAGTTCGTTGACGTTATCGCCCATTTAGACTTTGTCCTGGTTATATACCTGATCACCCACAGATTTTTGCAATCTCAACGAGATCAGGAATTCGAATAACGGTGCCCGGAGGAACCTGTAAACCCCATCCGATATCAGAGGCCGCGGCGATGATCCACCAGTACCTTCCGTTTTGGTAGTACTTGAAAGCGAGGTGGTCAAGTCTCTCTGCTTCGTGAAGAACGATAGTCTTGAACGGAACTCGTTCGTTCTTCACCGCGGCGCGAATGAGAGAATGGGTCGTCGAAGTACCGTACTGAAAGTTGTAGCCCAGCACGTCAGTTCTTTGGTAACGAGAGAAAGCCACTTACTTGAGCACCTTTCTCAACTTCTTGCGAAGGTTGTTGAAGTTCGTTCTTCCGGCTCCGACAGAATCCGTACCGTCACCACCGATGCCGTTCATGATTTCTCCAACGTTGTAGACAGGAGCTCGGTTGAATCCGTTGACGTCCAAGCCCGGAGCAATGTCGTGAATCGGAGAAAGGGACATTCTTACGACGCACATTTTAGGAGCGCGCGAACCGTACGACTCGGTCTCCCAAGGAATGTTGTCGAGCCAATTAAACCCCAAGCTATCGATCATGCAAGCGAGACCCTTGCCGGCCGAAGATTCGAACGATCTGACGATGCTGTTCTCGTTAGGATTGAGAAAGTCGTCTATTTTCTTCAAGGTCGCAAAATCGCTCGCCGAACCAGTTCCACTCAAACGGGATTCAAGAACCTTCGCAAGAGATTCTCTCGGAATAGAAATCTGATCCACTGGAACGATAATGAACTCGTCGTCTCCACCGGTACGATCTGTCATCTGAACGACGTACAAACCTTCGTCTTCTTTTTCGGCGACCTTCGCAGGTTCTTGAAGTTCGACAGACACCGACGTTCGGTTCTTCTTCCCTCCCAATTGGATTCCGAGTCCATTCGTCTTCGCAGTCTTGATGGGATAAACACCGGGTTGAATGACTACTTCTGCATCTCTTAGAGATTCCAGATCGTTCGTGCCAATGATACGAGAGAATTCAACCAACTTAGCGATGCCTTCATCTTCGATCTTCACGTTGAAGAACGTGTCTTGTTGTCCGAGACCAAAGAGACGAGCTAGAGCAAAACGAGAATAGTTCGTTCTAAACAGATCTCCCAACCGAAGCCTGATAAGAGGAGAATTGGTCGGAGTCTGTGAGAACGGTTGCACGAACTTATCGTTAGTTTCGGGATTCGTTAGAACATTCCCCTTCGACCACTGGGGGTAGACTAACGTAACGAGCTTGTTGATCTTCCACCACATCTGATCGAAGTCCTGCTTGTTCGTAGCAACGACGTAGAATTCGATGCTGATCTTTCTATCCGTAGATTTGTAGATCTTCACAGGATCGATACGACCGAATGCTTTCACAGTCTCTGTTTCGACAGTGTAGTCATCGGACATAGAACGCAGGAAGGCGTGGAACGAAACGATTTCGTTCGTTCGAAGATCGTGAAAGTAGAACGGCATGTACTCTGCGTCGAGCTTCGCTTCTACCTTCGCAACATTTTCTGCGGAAATTCGCCTGTTGATGTTGCTTCCCAGGTCTTCGTCGAAACCTTCTTCGCTCTTGACAGCAGCGACCGAAGCGGGAGTTACACTGTTCGGAAACCTGTTTGAAAAAGCTGTCAACGCTGAAACTGCTGCGCGCGGGAAAAGGAATGCAGACGGAGATGTTGATGTGGCGAGCGCGGATTGCAGCCGACCTTGCATACGTCCCTTGCCCACTCTGAAGTCATCGTCCAAAGCGTCGACAGTCGAGTACTTGGTGATTCCTAGAAACTCTTCTTTTTGAAGCGGTTTGTCATCCAACGACAAGGTCGAATCTCCAAGCTTAGCCATGATGTTGATTGCAGCGATGACCTTGGACGACCGAATCACGTTGACTAGCTCGATGATGTTCTGGGCGATTTGGATCGGGTTTCCCTTCACAGCGTTCTGAACTTGTATCACAATATTCGCTGCAGAACGAACGATGTTTCGGCAGATGACTCCGTAGAAACCGGGAGTTTCGAGCACTCGATCGAAGGACGACCCCAAGCCTGATCCGAAGACCAGCGCGATTCCTTCGTCGACGCAATCTTCAAAATCATGCGTCGTGATCGTCAGACCAAGAAGGCTCGCAGGAATGGGCAACGGAGGGAAGCTCGATCCCTTGCCTGCGGAATGCATATAGCTGCCTAAGATGTAGCGACCCTGACTATCCTTCTTGACATTTCCTTGCTTCGCAGAAGTGATTGCAGCGAGCAACATCGTCAATCCCTTTAGAGCCAGTTTCATTCCGATCACGAGAGCAGTCGATGCGGCGATCATTCCCAGCGGGAGCAGACCCGAGAACGGTTCAAGAACGTTGTTCATCTGACCGAACGACGACGCACCGGTGTTATTGATGAGGTGATCGTTCGCGTCGCCAGGATCTAAATTAACGGCGTCCGTGTTGTCTTCAATCAGAGATTTGAAAGCTTCGCTAGCTCGAAGATCGTCCACGTCTACCTTGATGAGACCGATCTGGGCTGTTCCAGGAAGGAGCGCCGCCGCAGAGGCTCCAAGTCCGTCGGGTCCGTCCTGCCCGTATCCCGTGGTAGATGCAAGTTCAGACGTGGCACGAACTGTCAAGAGAGCTCCCAGGTTGGCGAAGTGACCGGCTGTCACATCCTTTCCTCCCGGAGACTCGACGAACGCTCGATAGTTTCCGAGAGTATCTTCTGGATGAGTGGGATTCACCCGCACGAGAGTGGGATTTTCAGAGCGCTTTGATGTCGCCGTGAATCGATTGTTCGACAGGATGGGAGACACGTACGTCTCTTGTATCTTATCTACTCCATCTCTAAGAAGAGTATTTCCGTCGTGCTCACCTTGCTCCCGAACCTGCTTTCCCTTTTTAAGGGTCGGTGAAATCGTTCCGGGATTTTTGAGGGTGCGGCCGCTAGAAACTGTGCTGTTGGAATAATTCTTGAGAAGATCTTGGTCTTCAGTGCTTTCGACGAACTGTGCGCCGGTACCGTTCGTCCTTTGGGACGTATTCGTGGCCGAATCGAACGGAACGGGATTTCCAGAATTATCGTTCAGATCTTTAGAGTTGTAGCCGGCCCCGACAGGATATCGGTTCCTGTGGGTTGGATCGTTAGCTCCATGGGTAATATCGCTAGCGTTCTGGACAACGGCTTCTTTGGTCTCTTGGCTAAGGTCGTCGACCCCTGGTTCAAGGATTTTAGGCGTACCGATATGAGTCGTCGGGTCGTATTTGACCCCGACGTCGTATTCGATGGGCTTTCCAAAAACGTTGTTTACACGTGCCATACGACGATAAGTACCCTCACTTGAACTTCCTCATGTAATCCACAATGAACGACGATCCCCAGGAAAGTTGCTGAATGAGTTCTTTTCTCCAGATTCCCAAGTTCTGAAGATCTTCATTCGAAGGCGCGGACTTTCCCAACCCTTCAATGTCTATGTAGTCTCGTGTGACGATAACGTGGTCGCCACCCTCGACAGGTTCTTCGAACGGATCGGATTCCACGTCGTACTTTTCACTTCGAGAGATCCATTTGTTAGAAGGTTCTTCAGGACCGCTCGCACCAGGCTTCAAGGGCCTTGCAAGAAATCGAGCCAAACTGACTTTAGCTCCTTGTTCTCGTGTGGCCATCCTGTCCTCCATAACGTAAGTCAACATGACATGGCCATTATCATGCTCTACCTTGAAGGGTCCCTTAGAGTGTCCCCTGGGAACACCGTGACGGTAGTACGCGATGGTCTTGTTAGCAACGTCGACGACGGTCGGATTTTCTCCGTCCCTATGTCGTTGGCCGTTCTTGAAGTAGGAAATGGATTCGTCCCTAAACCAGATCTCTGCAGGTAGCGGTCCGTTATCAGGACGACCATCAGGGCCATTCCAGACGAGAACTTGAGAATGAACGACGGGTTTTGGAAATCCTAGGACGAGCGTGGCTAGCGGTGCTAGAACAGCATCGACGATGGCTGCTCCGCTGAATCTGCGATCTATGTCCAGCGTGATCGGATGTCGAACAGTTTCGAGAATCTCCATCAAACGAAGAAACGATTGTCTGTCACCGTTGAGCGCAGACCGGGCAAGGTCCGAGATGAGCTCTTTACTCGCTTTCATGTTTCTTCGCCTCTCGTGAAACTAAAAGTGATCTGATCTCCTGCTTTATTTCAGGATCTTCCGTGGCCCTTTTAACGAGTTCTTCAAGGGGAAGAACAAAATTTTCAACGAAGGACTTCACGATTCCGTTGACTTTTTCCTTCTCTTCTTCGGAGAGTTGTTTGTTAGCTTCAGAGAGTAGAGGATCATTAGAGATCTGCTCTAGTATGCTTTCAACGGTTTGTTTTTTCATCAACGATTCCTGATCTTATCTCGAAGTTCATCATCACCGATTCCGAGAGACGACTTGATGGATTCTTTGATTATACTCTTTGTGCGCAGAACAAGAGCCTCTTCGAGTTCTTCTGCGTTCATGACGATCTTCAGATCAAGATTGATCTGAATTCCCTTGTTCGTGATGGTGTACTTGTCGTTTCCGCCGAGGCCCGCATTCTTCGCGAACTTGGAGAGGTTCTTAGAGACAGAGATTCGAGTTGCATCTCCCGAAGCTAGAATGTTATCCAACTCTCTGACCGATTGAATGATATCTTGCGTCGCTTTGATAGTAGGGGCGAGCCGAGCTTCGATGTCCGCCCCAGACGTCTTTAAACCCTCTGAAAGCTTTGTCATCGTAGCATTGAGCTCGGTCACACGATTCAAAAGACCAGTATTGATCTTGTCCATGTTGATTGCATCGAGCTTAGCTCCGGTATCATTGATAGTTTTTTGGATGTCCATCTTCTGTAGTTCTTGCAGCGCTTTCATGCCTTCGAGGGTCGCGGTTGCTTTCATCATTTTGTCTGCAGGGACGTCTTCTGGACCCATCGGGGTGACAGCTAGTTTCTTTGGAGCGACATCTTCCCTAATACCGCTATTAGCTTTTCCTTGCGCAAGTTTCGTAGCATCTGCAGCTTGTTGTTCGACACTCTTCTTATCGCTGCCAGAACCGAACTTCAGCATACCCTTGATTTTCTCAAATGATGCCATCAAGGAAGGAGCAAACTTACTGATTATTGCACCTGGGATCGCCATGAGCGCGCTGATGAGAAGATTCCACATACCCTTGGTAATATCTTCTACCAGTCCTCCAAAAGCTTTCAAAAGCCATATCCCGAGAGTTCCTACAAGCACTAAGAGAGATGGAATGAGTTTTGTCCATACGGCGAAGAACATTGCTTTGAACGCACCCCACAACGGACCACCCATGTTAGTAATAGATTGCCATAGCGCAGGTTTTACTTTTGTCCACACACTACCGCTGGCAGTATCACTCAAAGAATCATAGAGGAAAACAGACAATCTGTCTATCGCTGGAACGATCCAATTGATGAACGCGGTCGGAAGTTCCATGAAGACCATGCGAATGTTGTTGACAGCCATCTTGAATGCATCTGCCAAGATGCTTCCGATACTCTTTCCAATGCCATCGATATTGCCGGACAGAATGTTCCTGATGAGGTCACCAATGTGGGTAAGAAAATCGAACTGAATCGTGAGACGTTCTTTCATCACCGCACCAAGAGATGGTCCAAAAATCTTGTCAACTTGTTTGAACAGATTGTCCGTGAATTTCGCGAAACTCTTTGCCATTCCGTATGCGGCTTCGTCAGTAACTGTTCCGAATGATAGCAGCTGCACGATGCCTGCAAGAGACGAACCAATCTGTTTTTCGACCTTGCCACCGATGGCCGACGTGTCAGCAACGAGCTTGTCCTGGAATTTTTCGACACCCTTGGACATTCCGACACCGGCGACACCGACAGCGACAAGAAAAGCTGCAGCTGCAACGTAGGGATTACCGAACAGACCTGTCATTAGCTTCCCACCGATGGGGGCTTTCCCTGCGAGGCCGACAGCAGCGTCGCCCCCTAATTTGCCAGCACCGAACAACGTGCTAGTGATCGTGCTCGCAAGTCCACCGGCGACACCCCGAATCAACGTTGGAGCCATGAGCATTCCGAACATAGCTATCCCAATGGGAGCAACGATCTTGAGGAATGCTGGGCTGGTGACCCACTTCTTGACAAGTTGCCACACACCTCCGAATGCATCGGTGATCGCTCCCCACAGTTTTGTCCAAAGCGCCCTATCTTTTACAAGCTCGACAAGAGGTTCGATGACCTTCATGAAGCCGCTTTTAGCACCGTCAGCACCTGATGCGAACGCAGCTTCGAGCGTCTTAGGATCCTTAACATACGCTTTGATGAAAGCACCGATTTTGTGAAGACCTTTGGTAAGTTCTTCGATGACAAATTTCAGCCCATTCGCGAACATCTTTGCAAGATGACTGAAGAATGTTTTGGCTCCCGATGCAATTCCAGTTGCCCCTCCTCCTGTGAAGAATTTTCCGAACGTAGCTTGAAGATTCTCGACGAATCCACGCACGTCAGCTGTTACGAACAGTGTCTTGAACGCAGCTTCGATTCCGCTGAGGACCTTACCGAAGCCGTCGAACGAATGGGTGATGGACTTGAGCATCGGAGTCGCACCCGGAAAGAGGTTGATGAATGCTTTTCCGACACGAACACCCATGTACATCGTCTGTTGCAGAGCATTCCGCAACGTCAGAATCATTTCGACAAATGCGGGAGAACTCTTGATTCCGATTTGGAACCCATGGAGGAATTGTTCAACGAATCCTCCTTTGAACATCTGTCCCGTCATGACAACGCGCTCGATGGACGCTGCAAGTTTTTCCATCGCTTCAGCCTGACGTAACGGAGCGTTTTCAGCTTCTCCAGCTTTCTTCTTGATCTGATCTAGGGAAATTCCCTGGTTCTTCGTAGAGAAAGCTAACTGGGCTGTCGCTTCATCGAGATGAGTTGTGTTCGCCAAGAGTTTAAGCTCTTGACGTGACATATTTTCCGAGGTCTTGCCCGCAGCTGCCATCGACTTACGAAGCATGTCGAGTTGGTCAGCAGGATTTTGAGCTGACATCATTTTGAACGCATCGACGGACGTTCCGAACGCCTGGGAGAGCATAGCGCTGTTCGTCGCCGCGTCCTCGAAGGTATCGAACGCGTCCATCATCCCAGTCAGGCTCTTGATTTCGATGCCGAGCTTACGTGTGTAGACAGAAGCGATCGTCATCTCTTTTTGGGTGATGGATCCGAAATGCTTGACGTCCTTGACCATGGCGGCGACGTCTTTTGCCAAGAGCTTCTGGGACATTCCAAAAGCTTCACCCATCTGCAGAGAATAGTTCGCGACTTTGAGGAATTGTGTCTGCCAGCTCGTTCCGAAGATCTTCGCTCGATCGAGCATGGACTTGATCTGGTCGTCAGCGACACCCAAACCTTTTTGTAATCCTATGAATGTTCCGGCGTCCGCAGCAATAGCACTACCGAACTCGTGGAACTGTGGCCCAGCTGCCTTGGCGACCGCTGAGAAGTGCTCTAACTGCTGGGCAAAGGTTCCCAACACTCTAAAGGTAGAAAGTCCCGTGCCAGTGATTCCAGCCTGTGCTCCCTTGAATGCACCAAGGACATTCTTAGACACGTCCGACTTGAAGTCTCCGGACTCTTTTCTCAAATTTTCAAGCGCTTGAAGAAACGCGGAGTCGACCGGAAAGTCAGTCGCCATGTCGATAAGACCACTAAAGATCTTCAGAGGAATTGACGCGATCGACTTACCAATCTTGAAGACTCCACTGGCAAATCCCGTTGCCATCCCTATGGCAGAAGCTCCGCCGGCGACGATGTTCTTGAAACCCTGAACAAGTCCGTTCAAAGCACCAGCAGAAGCACTCTTGAGAGCGGGAAACTTCGTTGTAAGCAACTTCATCCGCTTGTCAACGTCGCTTATTCCCTTTCCGGCTCCTTTGGTGCTAGTTCCAACAGCAGCCATGGCTTTTTCAGCTTGACTACCAGCTTCTTCGGACCTATCCTTGAAGTCCTGCATCGCCTTAGAAGCTCCTGCGAGCTTTTCACCGATTTCTTCAGGTTTCATTCCCCCGACGATAGTAGCAATTTGAGTCGCCAGTTCGAGTTGGTTCCTCATCTCACGCGTTACCGCCGCAGCGAGGACTCGCCTTTCGGAGAACAGCTTATTGAACTGTTCAACTACCTTTATGTTGTCTATATCAGCCACTTCGCAGTATACTTACGAGTAAGAATAACTAGGCTCTTAGTGTTCACATACAGATATCGTATTCGTGATAGTTCTTCGAAGGTTCGGCTTAAGAAGCTCGCTTCTTCTGTCAACTTCGTCTGGAACTATGTCAATAAACTCTCGTTCGAGAACATCAAACAACACGGCCGATTTCTCTCGACGTACGATGTAAATTACTATTTGAATGGATGTTCAAAAGGTTTAGAAATTGGATCAAGTTCTATACAAGAAATTGCACGTTTTTACGTGCAAACTAGACAACAGTTCAAGAAACGAAAACTCTCGTGGAGGAGCGCTAAACGTTCTCTTGGGTGGGTTCCACTTCGACACGACGGGTTTAAACTAAAGAACGATACCGTTCGCTATTGTGGACATGACTTCAAACTCTGGAAGCATCGAGAGCTTCCGCAGGGAGCTAAGATAAAGACAGGATCATTCGTGCAAGATGCACGCGATCGTTGGTACTTGAATGTTTCCTTCGAAGTTCCCGATGTTGAAGTGCATGCGCTTCCTAGAACCGAGGTCGGCATCGACCTCGGTATCAAGAACCAACTGACCCTCTCGACGGGTGAGAACTTCACCCGCGGCAGCGAGACGAAGAAGTTCGCCGTAGATCTTGCACATGCCCAAAGGGCTCGCAAGAAGAAACGTATGAAAGCTGTCTCCGCCAAGGCGGCGAACCGTCGCTCCGATTGGACGCATAAGGTGACGACGGACATCGTCCGTCGCTTCGCGACGGTCTTCGTCGGTGATCTGAAGACGAGCGAGCTCGTCGCAAAATCTTCGTTATCTAATTTCTCGAGCCTCTACGATGCTTCCATCGGAAGCATCAAGCACTGCTTGAAATACAAAGCCAAGAAACTTGGCGGTGCTTGCTATGTCGTGAACGAGGCGTATACTTCCGTCACTTGCTACTTCTGTGAAGCCCGAAGCGGGCCGACAGGCAAAGGTGGGCTGGCGATAAGAGAGTGGACGTGCCAAAGTTGCGGAGCGGTGCATCACCGCGACGTGAACGCCGCCCGGAACATTCTCCGTCGAGGGCATTCGACGCTGCAGAGGAGCCTCATAGGAGGAGATGCCACGTTGTCGACGTCTGCTTAGTTGTAATTTACAGCGGCCAGACGCATCCAAAAACGTGCTCGAACGTACGAGAACAGGCATGCTTGCGTCTCAGAGCCTCTGTGATCTGTTCCAGTGACTTCGAATCGTCTAAAAGGGTGGATTCGAAGATCTTTGTGGCAGCAACAACGTCTACCAAAGCCTTCAATTCGGGTTTGGTTCCATGAAAGTTGTACGCAGGTCGTTCCACTGCGCTCTCGATTAGGGCTTTACGAAGTAGAAAACGATCCTTCATGGGCATAAATACCTGGTTCAAGTGAATCGACGTAAACGGGCAGGAGTTTGGGCTCGGTGCTTCCCAGTCATCGCTGCGTAGGTCGGATCATTCTGGTGGTTCATGGCCTTAGAAGGTCCGTTTCCTGGTTCTCCCTCTCCGGCCGAGCCTTTGATTTCTTTGGCAACTCTTTCAATGAACCATCGTTTGTAGACGATCGGAATGTTCAGGGCCTCGATGTACGTGAACCCCAAATAATACATGAGAAGAAAAATCGGCTCGAGGAACACCTGTTCCCGGTTTTCGTAGGTCAACGGGAACGGGTGAACTACTGCGACAGAAGGGCCTTCCTCACCCCTTGGGAAAGAAAAAGCCCACGCCAACCGGCACGCTGACCTCCTCAACAGCGTCGCATTCGCTGCAGTCGATCACCTGAGTCATATCGATCCCAGGTTCACACTTGGACATGTACTTTCTGAGTGCATCGGCATCTCGAACAACCATGCTGTTGATAGCGCGGATGATCTCGAGCCTGTTGTCATTTCCATCGATGGCGACAATCGTCTGAGCTAGCCGAGAAGTCACGGTCGTTTCGATGTCGTGATTGAACTTGGCCTTCTTCTGATTCTGGGTCAAAAGCATCGACTCCTCGTCGGCACCGGTCAAGAACTTGAACTGGACCTTCTTTTTCGACTGGGGGAGTTCGAATTCGAAGAGATTCAATCCGACTCCTACAGGGGTGGCTTCCAACTCTTTAATCGGCAACTCGTCCAGTTTGAACGTATGGGTCTGCTTGTGTCCGCACTGGGGACACTCGACAGTGGCTTCGTATTCTGGTCCGTAGCTCATAACACGAAGGGCGACCAGAAGAGCGTAACGATCTCCTGAAAGCATCTTGTCGACAGGAATAGACTGGTCAACGAGACAGTTCTTGATGAGGTGAGTGACGACCGTTCCCTTCTTGATGAGAGCACGAGACATGAGGATATCCTCTTCTCGGGTTGTCATGGCGCGAATTTCGACCTGCGCTCTCATGTGGAGAGGAGATCCTTCCGGGTAAGCCTTTCCTCCCGAAGGGAGCGGAATCGATTCAACAGGAACATCCACAGCCATCTGCTGCTTGATAAGATTCCCGCCATGCTGAAACACAGGATTTCTAACGTCACCGCTCATTTGATATCACCCATCTTGTAAAATTACTCTTTGTTCGAAGATTTGTACCCTGCTTCTGTCAAGACATAAACATCGAACTCAATTCGCATGCTACGAACAACCTTTTCATCGTCAGAAAGACGATGAACAAGCCTACGTTCTTGAAGAACTTCCAAGGCCTCCTTTACGACGACCAAGGAATATAGAGTCTCCAGAGAGATGTAACCAGAGAAACAAGGCAACGGATGACGCGGCCACATACAAGCTAGAATTCGTTCCAATAGAATTGGAGCGTACTGTCTTGCGGGCTTTGTCATGGGTCCGCTCTTTGTATGTATCAACCTGCGTCAATTTTTCCCACGAGGGCGATGTGCTCTCGGGTCGATTTCTTCGGGTTTGATGGGTCCAACATTTTCAAAAACGTCCACAAAGACTTTCTGACCCCGGACATCTTTCAACATATCTCCGGGACGAATCGTTCCAAGCATTTCTAAAGCTTCATCGAGCGGAGGAGGAGATTCTACATCGATTTCATCTCCACAGAGCTCACCACCGGCTTGAAAGGCTTCTATTGTCGTCATCTTGCTACGGGCAGCTCTTCGCACGGCTCTTTTCTTAGAATCTTCCAAAACATCCTTGATGGAAAACGAAGCAAGGTCGCCAGCTTTTTCGAGAGTCTTTCCCTGAAATAACAGAAGATCTGCTCGATTTCTGATCAACGCAAGTTGGCTGTAAGAGACCTTGGCTTCTCCGTCCGGATGCCATAGAACAATCTCTAGCGGATCAAGACCAGCAATCTGGCTGGCTCTGATCTCCGGGTCATCCATCAACCAAGCTACGGGCTCTCCATCTCGATCTGCCAAAAATTTCTTACCAGCCTTGTACTGGAGATCGAGACGCTTAGCAAAGGAAACGAATTGCCGAGGCAAACCTGCGAACTGGGAGCGAGACCAACGTTTATCCATGGTGATCATGGTACTATAAACAAATCTAGGTGAAGTATTTATAGAAATGGTCATTTCGCCCAAAAAAGATAACGCTCGAACAGGTTCAGAATTCGCCAAGAGCATCATGGGAATAACGGGAATCCCACGAGAGAACGCGATTCTCATCGAGCTTATAAATGGGAATGTGCCTGATTTCATTCGCGCGCGCGTGCACGTAGCATCGATGAATGAGAAATTAGGATTCAGCGTCACTTTTACCGTAATTCCACGATTTTTGGCGATTGGTACGAATGAGGATCATTTCTACGTGCCCATGGCTCCCACCACAGCCCAAAAGGTCGCGGATTTGTACGGGGCCATGCTTCCAACGTACAAGATGGTTCAGGACATCTTCACGTTCGCAAGTTGGAAACAGATCGCCGTTCCCTTGCAGTTCGGACCACTGATGACGTCGACTGAATGGTACAAGAGGCACAACGATATCGTGGTGAAGCAACTAGAAAATGTTCCGTTTCCAGCTCTGTGTGACGGTTACAAGAAGAACGTCATCATCAGCAAGAACATGGAGACGAAGCCGAATTCCGTCTTCATCTACGGCTGGATGAAAGATCAATCGGGTAACTTTTGGCAGGGGCTTCCGTTGTACCCGGGACATTCGAGAGACTACGCAGATTATAGCCACTCTGTTCGACTTGTAGATCGAAAGATGATACTCACAAATCTAAACGACGAAACTTCTATTGAAGTAGACGCATACGATATCTTGAAAGATCCAGCTCTCTGCATTCTCCTCAGCGCTGAGGGTCCGCTATCCAAACCGTACTACTGAATCTGTACATGCGGCCATGTTGTTCCGTTTCTAATTCGTCGAACCATCCGATCATTGATTTCGAATTTTCTAGCGACATCCAGATAATGCATTCCAGAAGCTAACATTTTCTTGATTGCTAGAACAACCTCTTCTGTGAGTTTAGCAAAATGAGATTTTGTTCCCAAATGCTTCCCTTTTTGTTGTAAGCTCATCTGCTGACGTTGCTCAGGTGTTCGTTTTTGTCCACGAAGTTTCATTCCAACGAACTTCGCAATTTCAGGGTTTTTCATATGATGAAGATGAGAACGTGAGCGCTTTGTCGCCGACGCTTTCTCATATGCACTCTTGTCATGCGGTTTTCGGTTCGGGTACTTCTTCCCTTTGTTCTTGCCCATCATCGACGCAGACTTCCTAGCTTTAACCTCAGGACGGTGAGATGGATTCAAAGCTCCCTTCATTTTCTCAGCTCCTCTCCGTTGTGCTTCCTCCGAAATTCTACCTCCAGAGCCGCCCTCTCGTCTGTTGTAACCGATCTTCGGATTCATCGCATCGAAATGATCGACCCAGTACGTCTCAGCATCGAGTGAGTCCTTCTCAGTCGTGAAGCTCTGGAAGATGCGAAATTCGAAGTGCTTATCTCCGTATTTTCTCATCGCAGAGTACAATGCTTTGACATGACCTCGGCGAGCATTTTCGCGGTGATCTTTCCAGCGATCGATCGGATCATTAGCTTTACCAACGTAGAGTTTGCCGTTGATTCTATTGATGATTACGTAAACGTGCACAACAAGATTGTACTACGAAATCAATGGAATCCACATTCTGGACAAGGTTCGTTCGGATCGTATCCTTGATGTTTGCATTGTGGACATTCGAACGCGCCGCTACCATCATCTGGTTCACACAATTCGCAAAACTCATCATTCGGATTAGCAGTTTGAGATCCGCAACCAGCACATGGATTGTCTTTATGAGGATCATGTCCACAATCAGGACAAGACCAGTCTTTTGTGGGTATGTTCTTTCGATCGCACTGTGGGCAATCCCACGCGTCGCGCTCGATTTCGTGGTTCATCAATTGTTTCTGAGAAAAGAACCTACATTGTTGGTTCGGGCACTCAACGTTGTTCATGCCTCCGATGTACGCACCTGGATGATTGCATCCGGGACAAACAGCCTCAGAAAGCACCCGCCGAACAATTTCTCGAAACTCTTTCAGGGTGGCTTGCATTACTCTAACTATTCGAAAACAGCTTCAGATAGAGCTGTGCTACATTGTACCAGCTGTTTTCTTCCACGTACTTCAGCTGTTTGTCGACCTGCTTCTTCTTCATAAGAGGATCGGAGAAAAGCTTATCCAATATCTCTGCAAGGGACTTGGGATCGTCCGCCTTGAGGGTTGGGATGTCCGAGAAGTGATTCACGGACGTCGTAACGACGGGCACGGCTTTCGACATAGCGGAACGTGCTGCGCCGGAAGCTCCGTACACCTCGTGCTTCGGGTGGGACGTGTACGGAAACAGCACAGCCTGGTTGGTGCGCATGTAGCTGTCCAGCACCTCGACGGACTGGAACCCTCTGATGATCGAAACGTTGGATTCTAATCCGTGTTTAGTGACGAACGACATGAGCTCATCGTAGTAGAGCTGATGTTCGGTCGCATTGAAGGGCGATTCGGAGAACAGCCCCGTGAAAAACGCATCCTCGTACCTGCCAGCGAGGATCCGTGCCACCTCCAGGGACGTCTCCCAACCCTTGTACCGGAAACCAAATCCGAATTGCATGAAGGTTCTGGGTGACTTATAGAGGTTCCAGAGCTTCTTCCTGTCCAGGCACGGATCGCAGCCGTGCGGAATGACCGAAACAGATCCGCAGATCTTCTTCTCATCATCGAGAACTTTCTTCGCGCCGTCGAGATGAACGACGATCTCAGGCATCGCAGCTTCACAGATCGTCTTGTCACGATGGTGGAACACGGAATGCATCGTGACGATGACCCTTCGAGATCTCATCTGTGAAAGGAACGATAGCCAGTGGCGCGCATTGGACCAAAGCCCCCACTCGTGCTGCACCCAAACGATATCCGGATCGTATTCATCTATCCGCTTGACAAGCTCTTTTAGATCTTCTCCACGCTTCCAACAGATTACAACATCTTCGTCGGCGACTGTTCTATCTCCAACAAGATGAAGAGGTCCGGTCGGAGTGTCGTTACGTTCGATGAACAACCTAGCATGACCAACACCGTCGATGACGTGCGGCCACAGTTTCTCGGAGTACGTGGAAATTCCGCACACCATCTTCCAATTTCCGACGAATGCAACCTTCATCTCGTTGAGCGGTTTTTGGACACGATCGTGCTTCGAAAGAGAGATGGGATTTTCGGAAGATGATTCGACCACTTTCATTCCTTTCGATTCGAACGGAGAATCCGACACAGTTACGATCTTGTCATTTCGTATGCCGACATACTTGACCATCGTGAACCCCCTTCAAGAAAACCGCAATCTTGCTTTTCAATTCGGAAAAATCGGCAACTGAAGAATTCATCAGTTTGCCGTGGAGTTCGTCCACCGCAGCGTGCAAAGGTCTCTTCGAGAATTCGTAGTAGGGAACTTTCTCTCCCCTGAATGGTTCGATGTTCTTGAGCTTATCATGGTGGTGAACAGAAATGGAAGGAACGTTCACCATCTCCGCAAGGACGAGCCCGTGGTAGCGTTGGCTGATCACGATGGAGCGTTTAGAGAATTCTTCCAACACTTGAGAAGCGGAGATCTCGGACGCCTGAATCATTTCGAATCTGGTAGACCTTCTTGTCATCTTAGAAACGATTTCTGTGGCCGCCCAAAGGTCGTCCATCCACAGATTTTTGCACATCGAGAGGAACGATATTTTCCACCCTGAAGACAATCGTTCATCCAAGAACTGGGCCGCTTCATTCTTGAACCGTTCCCACGCGAGGTGAGCCCATGATGGAGCATCCCACTTAGGGATCGTTTCTACATTCGATACGAAGAGAATGCTGTTGGGAATTCTCTTGCCTTGAACGACCGGTACGATGTGAACGATGTCCGGAATTGACATGGCATCGACACCCATGCTACGAAGATGTTTCGTTCCAAGCGCGGTGCGTACAGCAACGATCTTAGACTTCTTCATCAGGCGGAGGTGGACCGGATGAACCTCCGCCTCCACACCCACTCCGATGTACGCTGTCGGTATTGCCACCAACAAATCGAACACATCGGAGTCGATTCGAGGTTCTTTATACAAGAAAGAGCCGCCGCCGAAGACGACCGCTCTTTTCCCTTCGAGATCCTTGGCTGAGATTTTGTCGACGAACGTCAGCTCAGCTTCCGGCATGAGAAGCCGGAAAGCATCACAGAAAAGTTCATCTCCAACATTCCCGTGATGGTACCACCCGTACGCAAGGATGGAAATTGGCATCTCAACTGCAGGCCTCCCAGACGATCTTTCTCAGACCCGAGACCTTCCAACGAATGACAAGCTCCCAGCGCTTATGCTTGTGGCAACAATGACACTTGTGGTGACATTTGTGCTCACAACAGACAGAATGTACTTCATAATCGAGCTCATCATCCGATCCGGGATCGCAGGGAGTGCAATCTTCGTCGGCAAATTCTACGCTGATGTATTCGGGATTACGTGTGAGATCGAACCGGGCCTCGTCAGCACCGGTGACGGTGAGTTCTCCTCGTGCTTTTGTGCTAACGAAGAGATCCATGAAGAATTTCCAGATCATATCGAGTATTGTGAACATCCTAAGCATAGATAGGTCAGCGAGAGGGTGTATTTTGGACTTCTACGAGAACATCTCGAACGATTTCTCGAACCTCTTTGACCGACATAACCTTGGAAAGAACTTCGAAAGGAACAGAGCGTAGAGCTAGAGCAGCCTTATCGATCACGCTCCAAAAAGTATCCAAGTCCTTCTGGTTCTTAATTCGTCCGGAAGTGACACGATCTTCTAGGATACTCTGCAAGGCCTGGCGAATCTGCTCCTGGCCCATGTATTCTGAAGAAGCTCCGACTTTCATGAATTACATGCTCGAAATGAGGAAACCTGCTGCAGCACCGAGATGGTAATGAGCGAGCTCAGGAAGCTTCATCTTCGCGGCGTCGATAGGATGGACGATATCGGCCGGTTTGAAGGATCGAACGACGGTCCAAACGAGCAGAAGAGCCCAGGTAACCAACTTAGCCAGAAGACCTCGAGAAACCCATCCCATGCTAAGCATCAGAGTGTATCCAACGAGAGCATGAAACAGGGGCATGTTCTTCACCGGATCACGCATCCACGGTCCAAGAACGAAAGAAACCTTGTCGGAAACCCAGTCACGCGCACCTTTCAAAAGATCGAGAAACATTTTTTTGCCTGCCTTACCGATAAATAGCAAGCTCTCGGGCACACTACTTATGGATTCCATGCAGCTCAAAGAATTAAGAAAACTAGTTCGCTCTGTCTTACAAGAAGAGATGGAGATGATTACCGACCACAATCCAGAGGTTGTTCTATCCTTTTTGAAGGATCGAAACGTTGAGGACAAGATGAGGAACATGGGACTCAGCCATCTCATTGATAATCCTAACCTTTCGGATGAGCTTGAAAACCACATCAGAGTTGCATGCCTAGTCGGTTGCAAAGGAGAGGCTCAGAACTGGCTCGGATTCGATCTGGGGACGAATGACGAAACTGCCGAACGTCGATTTTGCAGTGCTAGCAAATGGCAGAAGCACGACTCCATGGATTCGGATTGGTTCAAAATCAAAGCCTTGAACGTCTGGGGTCAGCCTTTCTACTCGACAGCCAAAGAATACCAGGCAAGCCAACAGTGCGCCGACGAACATACGATGGACATGTTCTCTAATGTGAACGACACCGAAATCAATCGAACAATGCTAGAACCTAGCACAACTATCTGGGTTCCTCATGATGATGGAATCAGATGTGTTGAAGGGAACAAGAGAATGCATGCTCTTGCGCTGGGCATGGTTCGAGGTGTCGTAGGAGACGACGTGACCACCCGCTGGAAGATGTGGTCGAAGATCTAACTTACTTCGGAACGTTCTGAAGAAGAGTTTGAAGCGTCTTATTCACGTTCGTTAGAACTTGCTTGGTCGAAGCATCTTGGGCAGAACCCAGAGCTTTCGTCACGGCAGCTACGACAGCCTGCAGATCAGCGATCACCGGAGTTGCCTGCGGAGGGGCCGGGGCCGGAGGAGCTCCTGCGGCGGGCGGCGGAGCTGCAAGAGGTGCACCCGGCGCCGCAGGAGCGGCAGTAGGTGCCGGAGGAGGTACAGCTTCTTTCAAAACAGAACGCACCAACTCACGAAATTCTTGCAGGGAGATCTTCATCGTAATCGATAACTAGGTCAGTCGATGTACAGAACTGCCTGACCACTGAAGTAGCCAATGGTTCCCTCGTCAGTCAAGACCATAATTCTACCATCTGGCTCAGGATAATTGCTAACTGGACCGTCCTCGACAACAGACAGAACGAGATGGGGTTGGTAGGCTTCGCCCGGACCAATTATCATCATTCCGTAGAATTTCTTAGACATTGATCTTTTGGCTGGAAAGCCTGGGTAGACCACGTCTCCCGGTCGGAGCTTTTTATAGCAGTCCAGACGTTTCATTTCTTCTCGAGTTTCGCAGAGAGGTAAGTTCCCACGAATGCTCCCAACACAGCAGGAAGGACCATCGAATGGTCTCCGATGTAGGCAATGACGATGACCGATCCTAGCAAATAGATGGCAGAGGCGTAGACAGCCGATTTGAGAGCGTTCGACTCCGCCGTGTGTTTAATGTACCTCGCCCACAAGAAGTCGGAAAAAGCCACTAGCAGGAAGATCCCAACAAATTTGAGAACGAATGTCACAGGATGTTGAACTTCTCTCCGAGCCTTTCGTGCTCGGCTGCATGGCATTTCATGTCGTTCCTTGCAAGCTTCTCTGTGTGATCGCCCAATGGTTACAAGGCATCCACTCGTATCCAATTGTACTTTGTTCACCATCTTGGAACACAAAAGACCTGTACTCAAACTCGCCTCTTTTGAATTCTGCGACGACAAGACCAGTTTCCTCTAATGGACCATTTATCACAGTGTAGTGCTCGCCGACGGGAAGAAGATTTTGAATTAGACATTTGCATTTAGAACACTTCATACGACCCTCTTCAAAATGTTGAAGCTCTCTCCAAGACGCTCATGTTCTGCATCATGACATTTATCGCATAAAACGAGGCCAGAGATGTTTCTTTCTAGATGGATCTGTTCAATTTTCTGAGCAATCTTTGTCTTCAAAGCGAAGTCGTCCTGACCGGTGAATCCAAACTCATCTGAAGCTTCGTGAAGGATCGTAGCAAATCTCTCCCCATCATGGTGGACATGGAGATCTCCTGTCGTTTCGCAACGAGAACATTTGAAATTAGCTGCTTGGAGCTTGGGAAACTTCCAGGATTTGTAGAGAAGTGAATGGGCCAAACCAGCCAGCCGAGAATATCCTCCCTTCCACTGAGAATGATCAGATCCATAAAGGGTTGGAACTTTCCCACTCTTACGATTTTCTGACATAGACTTAGATCGTCTTTTGACCTCACTGGGATTTGAAAGAATCGCGATTGATCCACTTTGACCGTACTTGGCAATACGTTCGTCAGCTTCTTTCGTCAAACCCTTATTCCATGCTTCGAGCTCCCCATTCGCAAAAGCCTTTTTGCGAGATTCACTAAGCTTTTTGTTTCTTTCTTCTGGATTAGCTCCGGCAAAATTATTTTTCACGCGAGAAGCATGCCCATGAATGAACGGGTTATAGCCCTTTTTTATCCCACAGAATTTCGTTTCAATCTTGCAAGGGCATCCACAAAGTCCGGGACCGTGGATGGCATCCCATAATTCTTTTGCAGATTTCTTATGATGATGTTGAACATGAGCTCTAAACGAATTATCAAGGTTTCCCTCATACGAACAATCATCGAACGGACACTTAAACATCAAATCCTCCCGGCCTTTTGCGACCTAGGAGGATTATACGATGTTAGTTTACGATTTGTAAATTCGATTTAGCAGTTCACCCTAGGACTTGACATCGCAGTCCTACAATAGCCAAATCGAATAATGACGTCAATATTGCAAAACAGCGATGTCAAATCGAAGTGAGAGCTCAATCATCTGCGGCTCACCGGTTTCGTAAGACAGCTCGCCGAAGTTGACGTTCTTGATCCAAACACCCTTGAGATCCCAGAGCTCGACCACGGTCCCGATCGGGTCCACGATCTTGATCTGAGCGTCTCGCTTGTAGAAGTCGGCGTAGCCTGCGCGACCCGACACAATCTCGAAGTGAAGACGGATCCACTCCATGACCTGCTGCGCACCCGAGGGAGCGATCGGATCGTGGAGAGTAACGGCCATTTCCTTGAGCTTCGAAACGCCCATAACCCACCGGCGTGAGTTGACGAACGGGATTTCGTGCTCTTCGTGCTCGATTTCAGGACGAGCTGCCTTGCTCATCAAGAAGGCGTCGATTCCTTCGATGGCAAAGATCCACTGATTCTTCCTCTTCGGCTCGAAGAGGTTAGGAAGCATAGATGATACACTAAGGGTTTCTGCCATGGTCTTATCCGAAGCTTAAGTATACGATCTCTTGGATTGTAAACGATGAAGTTCTATTCGCATTTTCATGCTGGTTCCCACCCACGACCTGGATTCCAAATGAACTCTCTTTGCTCGGGTCGATTGTTGTGCATGTACCCTCGCAAATTTCCTTCGGAGTCTTCGTACCAGCTATCGTCGTCTTTGTTACTTCCTGGTATGTCCAACCATTGCTCAGCAGCTTCGGGAAAACTCTGCGAGACGTGTTCCCAGTTGTCGTAATCTCCTCCAAAATCGGGCGGAAACCTTGGATGTTGATCTACAATTGGCGAAGCAAAAGGGCTTTGTACGGCGTCTGCCTAGCGTTTGTTATACAATTTACAATCTGGATTTGGACATTCAATGTCGTGTAAGCCGATGTGTGCTTCAGAATCTCCGCATCGAGGGCAGACAGATTCACGGAGCAGGACCCTGATTGCGCTTCGAACTTCTGATATTAGAATTTTCATTTGACGTCCTCGAATGTTTTATTCAGTTTGTCCCACCAAAATGAGAAGATACCGTAGTTCTTCCCCATGTCGACATGGTGGATCTTGTGCAGATTAATTAGCCTCTTCGTTCCCAGAATCCAATGGAACCAATGAGCCTTGAGATGGATCCAATCATGAATGAAGCTATGAAGGAGTCCCACACCCCCGATGACAAGCACTAGCCAAATAGCGGACATCCATCCGATGAGATCGGTGAACAGTGCAAGAAGAAGAGGTGAGCAGAGCAGCGGAAGTCCGATGGCAAGAAACGTCCATGTAGAATTATCCTTACCCGCGTCGCGATACGTTTCTGATGAGAAATTTGTGGGTGGATAAAGGACGAGATGGTGCATCATGTGCGCTCTATGAAGAACTCCCATCCACGACTGATGTAGCGCTCGATGGAGCCAGTATCCGAATGCATCTGTCGTTACGATGGCAGCAACAGTTAGAATTGCTGTAATCATTTTTTACCTCCAAGGTCTTGCCAAACTTGAAATGCTCGTTTGCGAAACCATTTTTCTGCTCGTTCAAGCTCAGCTTTACGATCCGGTTCTTTCGTTCTTTTTCCCTTGCGATCCCTACCCCGTAAAAGCATATTTGCGTGCATGCCCCAAGGAAATCTAAATTCTGGATTTGTTTCTTGTGCTGGTGTTGTTGCTTGCGGTTTCAAATAGCTTACAAGAACTTCAACAGTTGGAAATTTCTGTAAGAATGCTTCGGGGCGATCACCATATTTCGAATACAATTTCTCGAATTGCTGGATAAAAGTTCCTACAATTTCCTCGTAGTCGAACTCACTGCCACCTCTCGTAAAAAAATGTTTCACATGAGGACCAGTAGGAACTTTTCGGGCCGTAATAAGATGACCCACTTCATGAAACCAAGTCTCATGAGCATCATCTAACAATCGAGGCATCGCACGCACAAATCGTTGCAAACTCCACAATTTTTCTTCAGGAGAATATGGAATGAGTATCACATACTTGCGTTGGGATTCTGGCATATTAGGGATATTTTTGAGACGTTCTTTACTAGTTGTCTGCCCATAGAGTCTTCTTCCTATGAAGCTATCTGTCGGATTAGAACTTTTGTACATCCCGTATGTTTCGTCTTCAGGAACTTCATTGTTCCTGAAGACGATGTCGACATTCATAAATTCAGGAATTCCAAGAAATTTTCCTGAGATAATCCAGTCTTCGTCGTATTTTCCCTTCCGAATGGGAATGCTCTTTGGGTCTTGCTGCAATTTAGCAGCGAGGTCCTGCATCGAATCGAATGAATTTTGAGCAAATCGAGCGTGATCTGATATCACTTCTTGAAGAGTATGTTTGACAATTCGACGAATATCTTCCATCGTCATCGTTTCATCCTCTTTGTGTTTTTCATCCTTACCAGTTTCATCTCCTGGAACAGGTTCGACACCACCACTCGAAATCTTGTTCAGTTCCGGATTGTCGACATGGAAATAGGACTCCCTAAATTTCTTGTGGGACATTACAAAATTCTCTTTAAGGGTGCAGCAGGAGCAATTTCAACGACTTGCATGTATTGTTAAGTACACATAAAATGGAACTCTATTTCAGCATTGATATCGAAGCCGACGGACCCGTCCCAGGAATGTATTCCATGCTCAGTCTGGGCGCTGCAGCATTCAAGATTGACGATGCTGGAAAGGGATCCATCGTCGGGACCTGGTCGTCGAACCTCGAAACCCTACCCGGAGCGGCGACAGATCCCGACACCATGAATTGGTGGTCCATGCAAAACGAAGCATGGATGGCAGTACAGAAGGATAAGAAAGAACCGAAGAAAGCGATGAGAGAATTCATCGACTGGGTCAACTCTGTGTGCAAGGAGCACAATGCAAAGCCCGTCTTCGTAGCCTACCCCGCAGGATTCGATTTCACCTTCGTATACTGGTACATGATCACCTTCGCAGGAGAGTCTCCATTCTCCTTCTCGTGCCTCGACATGAAGAGCTATGCGATGGCGAAACTCAAAACAGACTTCCGAACTGTTATCAAGAGAAACATGCCCAAGGAATGGTTTTCTAAGAAGAACGAGCAGCCGCATGTGGCTCTAGAAGATGCCATCGAACAAGGTTGGATGTTCGTGGAAATGATGAAAGCGTAAAGGTCAACCTTCGGGATGCTCGGTCACAGATCCTGCTTTTATCTTCTGATAATGAAGGTCAAAAAATAACACTCCTACGTTGGCTGAAGTGGTACCTCCCGTTTTGTTCGTTTGGTACGTATCAGCAGCATCCGAAGAACCGGGTCTTTCAACCTTGAACACCAAAATAGAACTATCACCGGCGTTGGCGGGAGGAACTATCGTTCCAAATGACATGACACGTTGCACATACTGATCAGCAGGAGTATAGGACGCAGTCACAGATCCCGAAATCCAACCCGCAGCAGCAGGAAGAGTGCCAGACCCAACGATGCTCCATGAATAGACGTAGTCCATCTTTACATCACCGCTTCCCGAAGCCATCGGAATGAGATGCATATGGGGACGGATCGAGGTCGTGTTATCCCATGTATGAGGCATCTGATAGGTCATGAAAATGTTATCATCCTGGTTGCGACGAAAAAATCTCATGAAGTACCCGGTGTCTCGATAACCTTCGTACGTCAGAGCAGCAGGACCGGTTCCTTGGTCGATGAAAGCAATCAGATCATCCCATCGATCCTCGAAGACAGCATTCCGAAAATCGCGACCGGCCACGACAAACCCGTCTCCGTCTGCTTGAATGTCCAGTCCTTTGTCATTTGAAATAATGGTTCGCATGTATCACCACAATGGGCTCAGAGCACCTCGAACACCTCGGACGAGGTTATTCCTTTTGAGCACGTTTGACCATCGCAACAACCAAAGAAACCAAGTCCGATCGAAAGTCATGATCCTTCGTGAGGAGCACTCCGACGATCTGTTCTGCCAACTTGCGAGCATCCGCACCTTCGGCCAGAGCGACGGCTTTTCGAACCTCGGGATTGCGAGCTGCGTGCACAGCAATTTCCCTAAGACCATCCAACATCGCATCCCCGATGAGCATCGATAGTTCGAGCCCGCCGTGTGAAGTTCTCTCTGTTAAAGTACGACGAAGCTCGCCTCTAATGACAGATCTAATCTCTGTTTCGGTGAGTTTCAGATCGTTCTTTTCGTTTTTTACCATTCGCCGAAATCTTTATCTTCCATTTCGAGCTCACGGGTGATGAGATTGACCTCAAGCCGAATGGCTTTCATGATCCTGTTGGAGATCCTATTTGATACTTCCATGTTGGTCCATTCATTTTCGGTCGACTGAGTGCTGTTCAGCAGAAGAGTCGATACCTGCTCGGTCACGGCGTCTACTAGATCGATCACAGATGACAGATCTAGCGGGCCAGACTCTGCAGGACCTCGGTTGGGAGATGCCTTCAGGCGCGTTTCAGAATCTTCCCTTGGAGGAAGCAGCTGATTTGTTTGAGCGAGCGGATTTTTCTTTCCGTCCAATTCTTCACGAATCAACTTCCTAAGTTCGGACTCGCTGAACTTCATTTATCAGCCTCCGGTTGCGCGGTTGGTGATGATGAAGTCAAGAGTGACGAATTCGATCGTTCTGGTCGGAACCACGAAGATCTTACCTCGAATCGTGTTGTTCTCGATATCGATCTGCGAGGTCGTAGTGGCATCAATCTGAACCTTGTAGTTCGTAAGACCGAACTGCTTCCTGATCTTTGCAAGTTTCGGTTCGACGGCCGAAGAGAAGCGAGCAAGGGTGGATTCACGGTTGGGCTCGAAGAGGATTGTGTTGCCAACGTCTCTAACCTGTCGACGAATCTCAATGAGAAGTCGACGAACGTTGACCCGATCCAGCGCGGAGGCGAGTTGGTATAGAGTACGTTGTCCCCACACTACGACTCCACCCTGCGCTTGCGTGCCGGGAGGTGAGGTGGATGGAAAGGCAACTAACGGATTGATGTTGGCATCGTAGAGCGTATCCAGGTTATCCTTCGACAGACGAACCTTAGCTTCGTTCGTCGTAGAAAGAGCTCCTCGAGTGAATCCTGCAGGAGCGAACCAGGGATGTGCGATCCTATCGTTCAGAGAGAAGGCTCCGAGAACAACGACAGAAGGAGGAACGACCACGTTAGTCCGAGTGTTGGGATCCTGGACCACAACGTCGGGGTAGTAGGCTGCCGCGAAGGAGGTGTTCAGAGCACGATTCTTGAAGGCGATCGTAGTGTTAGTTACGCTGGGCGACTGGATGCTGCTAGTAACGACAGTATTAACCGTGTCGTACTCCAGAATGTCCATGATGTACAGAGCATCGAACCTGTCCTCGATAGTAGAGACAGCAGTGTCAGTTACGACAGACTGCCGAATCCCGGGAATGGCGAGGAGTTTGACATCGACGTCGGACTTGTTCCTGATGACTGCAAGAGCCTTCAGGTAGGCCGAGACGGACGGACCCAAGGTCAATCCTCGATTGCTGTCGTCCATATCACCCTTGACAGCGACGTCCGTGAGTTCGGATTCGTTCTGATCGAAAATGTTCGTTCCATCGAACCCGCCCTGCATAAAGGTCGTGAATTTAGCGAACCGTCTGTTGGATGGTGTCGCAAGGTCGTTGACGGTCAGGGCACGGGTCTTATTGGGTTCGTCTGCAGAGATGAGACCGCTTCGAACGTACCGTGCCTGTTCCCACTTCTGGGTGTCAGCGAGGGTATCAGAACCGGTAACGACGAGCACGTTCTCAAGAGAGAATCTGTTGTAATTGAATCTGTCCGCGTCCACAATTCCGTTCGCGGCAGTCGCCGAAGCACCGATCTGGCCACCTTCGACGACGTCCATCGTAGAAACCATGAAATCAGGCATGTACTTGGCGAAGCTCTTGATAGACTCATTCTTCGAGTTAGTGGAGTTCGGAGTATCGATTGTGTTGACTTGTTCGAATTGCACGCCCCAGTAGAGAAGAGAGTTAGCAAGCTTCTTGTCTGCCGAACCGTCTGCCACTGATTGGCGATACGGAACCGGAGGCTGGACCGCTCGTTTGAGTGCACCATTGACGATGAGTTCGTTCGTGAGTTCAGTCGGGCTGGTCAGAGGAGCAGACCCAGAAGTTACGAGGTGGGCCGGTCCGCGGAATCCCATTGGAAGTCCGACTGGATTAGATTCACCACTATCAACAGAAGTGTCGAGTTCGACTCTGATGTAGTTCGAACGGTTCGGATAGTTGCCTTCGATAGCAAGTTTCTGAGAAGCTGTTGTCTTGTCGAAGTCGAAGTAGACATTCTGGTCTCCGACGAGTTTACCGATGAATCGATCTGAAGAAGGATTCAAAGTAGCCCCTCTGAAGGTTTCGAAAATTCTCGGAGCCGAATCGCTGTCAGCCCAATCTCTAACCACGAGATCGAACGTACCGTAGAGATCCGACGCATTCACTGCGGGTGAAATATTCTCGATGGAGATCTTGATAGCTACGCTAACTCCAGTGCCGTCGTCGAGAGCGTGAATTCTAAAGAGATTAGCAGGAGATCCACCAAATTTTTGAGAGATGATCCAAGGAGTTACCGCGTGGCGGAAACGATCTTCGAAGTTCTCGTAATCGGGTACAGTCGCCGAACCAACATCTCTTCCAAGAGATCCTGTCGTGAGGAATGCTGCTGCTTCAGTACCGGATTTCCGAGTTGCGGTTCCGTTTGCACCTTGCGAACCGGAAATGAGACCTGTGCCAGTGACAACAGCAAGGGTAGGATGAATATCCCAGTACGCGTACAGATAGTGACCTGCTTGCTGAAGCTTGTATGGGTCAGTGTTGAAGACGTTGGGAAAGTAGTTTGGTGCCGTGATATCGAACGATGCAGAAAGCACATTAGGATACCGAGCGTCCAGACCTTTGTGCCCGTTCAGTAACATCGTGAACTGCTGCTTCGCTTGCGAGTTTTCCAGAAGGATGACTGCACCCAACTGAGAACCGGATGAGAATGCGTCCGATGCAACGAATGTTGACGCCGGAGCGGCGCTGTCACCGAGGAGAGATCCTCCGAGGCTACCTGTTTGCGAAGAAGATAGACGAAGGATGACACCAGAAGCTGCCATCAACATTCCACGGACGATTGGAAGGGACGATGAAATTCCAGGCGTGATGCTTCCAGTTCCCTGGAGACCAGCTGCAGAAAACACGGTTGATCCGATGGACTCGGACATGAAACATCCGATGAAGTATGTACGTCCCAAAGGGCCACCCGGATTAGCGTACGGGTTCTGTGCTAGAATACCCGCATCGTTCGGCTGCTGTTCGCCGACAACGAAACCGGCGCTCGCAACTTTTCCAGCGGTCACACCGCTCGTGGTTCTTTTACTGCCATCTCCAACACCGAGAACTCGGAGGAAGGTGAGGGACTGCGCATTCCGTAACCATTCGACAGCTGCAAGGGGAGCGAATTTCTTCCCATCGGATTTACCGAACTTGGCATAGAAATCGCTGAGCAGACCGATCGTTACGGGAACGTACGCAGGACCCTTGACAGCAGTGCCAATGACCGCCGCAGGAATTCCCACAGGGGACGCTTGTGTCGGTCCCGAGAGGTCAACCTCACGAGTAGAGACGCCTGCACTACCAAATTTTGTCTGTCCCATGCTGTTTCCTTAGATCACCCTTAAGTATCGTCATCATCTGGTATGTGCTTCCACGTTTTAAACATGGCAATATTGCAGACAGATATCGGTGTTGAACCTATTGTATTTGCCCATCGTTGACAAAATTCTAATCGTGGAGAGCCATACCAACGATTTCCAGGATTTCCTAAGCCCGCAGCTTTCCATTCTTTTCTGATTTGGCGAACAACTTGTTCGGTGAACTTTGAGCTACCGCAACGTTCTCCTTTAGGGTGGCTAGCCTCTATTGGTTATCTAGATAAAATCCACGCCGCTGTTTGTTATGATAAAGTCGATACCGATCTTTTCAATCGCTCTGGTCGGCTTGATTTCAATGCTGCCATTGACTCGATTGTCGAGTGCATCGCGTTCACTGTTGTTGCGTTCGTCCATGATGACCTGGTAACTTTCGACACCGAACTGCGTTTGGATCAGACCAATTCTGATGGACACGTCGCTGACGAACTTGTTGCGAACTTCGGGAGTGTTCTGCTCGAACACCATTCTGTTTGCGATGTCGACGATTTGCCGCTTGACTTCGATGACGAGCCGACGGACGTTGACACGGTTGAGCGCAGAGTTCGCCTGCTGGAGCGTCTTTTGTGCGAAGATGACGAACTGGCGGGGTGGAAATGGTGCGATCGGATTGATACGAGCATCGTCCAGAATGTCTCTGTCCGAACCGTTTAAGCGAACCGCTACGTTTTTGACGAATTCCAGAGAAGCTCTGTTGAATCCTGCAGGAGCGTACCAGGGATAAGCAACTCGATCATTCAGTGCAAGGGCGGCGAGCGCCGCAACCGAAGCGGGAACCTTCACTCGACGGCTGTTCACGGCATCATCAGCAATGACATCTGGGAAGTAAGTCGCGGTGTAGTTATTATCGAGAGCGCGGGAATCGAAGTTCTTCGCGGTGTTGGTGATGTCCGGACGGGTCACGGAATCATCGTATAGACGTACGTTCGTATCGTCGTACGAGGGAATGTCCATCACGTACAGAGCGAGACCATATTCTCTTACCATCTTAGCGGCGTAGTCGGTGACATATGGATCTCTGATTCCAGGAATCGTCAGGATGTTGAGGTTGACGTTCAGTTTGTTGGTCATGATATCGATCGCTGTTTTGATCGAGAAGACCGAACTGTTCGTCGCACCTGATCCACCCTGGTTTTGGGCGAGACCGGGAGAAACATAGGTTGTGGAGGCTCCACCACCGGTATCGAAAGATACTGACCTGTCGTTCATTCTGCGTGAGGCTTTATCGAGGATGTTGAGTCCATCGAATCCACCCTGAAGGAATGTCGAAAACTTCATGGCAGGTGAGAACCTGTTGAAGTCAGAAGATCCCGTCATTGCTGCGAGAGTTGCGAACGTGATACGAGTCGAGATAGTTCCATCGTTGACAGTATACGTCGTTGGATCGGGAGTCGCATCACGAACGTAAGCAGCTTCCTTCATATGGGTCTCTACCGTACCTGTGAGGTCGACGACAGACTGGTTGAAAAAAGCAACCTTTGCAAGGGTGAACTTGTTGTTGTTCTGAACGTCTGCTCCCGAACCTGTGACAAGCATGTCCAATTGCGCGATGCCTGCGAACTTCGAAAAAGACTGGATGATCTTGTTCTGTTCGCTTGCCGTGTTAGAATCGAGAGGACTATTATTACGTTCGAACTTGACACCCCAGTAGTAATTCATATTCGTGACAGTCGTGGTACCCGGATTACCGAGGAAACCTGACGTCGCGAGATTACCGCGAGTGATTTTGAAACGGAATGGAATCGGAGGAACGATCGAACCCGTAGTACTAGAAGCGATTCCAACACCAACCGTTCCAGCGAGGCGCTGACCCGTAGTAGATCCCGTGTCCGACAATAAGTCGTTAGTTTTGAGAACAGAATGACCCCGAAATCCGAAGGGCAGGGCCGAGGGAGGAACCATCGCTCTATCGACTTCATCCGTCATGACCACACGAACGAGGTTCGAACGGTTCGCGTACTTGCCCTTGGCAACCAAACGACGATCTGCAACTTGTTCAGATTCGAAATCGAAATAAACTCTACGATCTCCAATCACCCTAGCAACGTAATTTTCCAACGCAGGGTTCAGAGAACAGTTCGGGAACTGCTCGAGCACCTTTGGATTCGAATCATCGTCATCCCACGCTCGAACGAGGATGGTGAAGGTTCCGTACGGATTCATCTGATCCGAAGAACGCTTCAGGCTGGTGATAGAAATCTTGTAAAGGCTGTTAGCGTACTCTCCATCGTCAATAGCTTCAATTCTGAAAAGATCGTACTCAGTTTTACCGAACGGTTGTGAGATGAAATTGGGAGTCTTTGGGGTCGTGTACTTCGTATCGAAGTGTCCAAGAGCATCTCTGAACGTCATCGTCGAATTACCGGACGAGTTCGAAGCGTTGGCTGAACCGGAAAGAACACCGACTGCAGTCGGCGTGGCAACTTCATCGTCGACAGGGAAGTCAGCGTAAACTACATGAAGTTCGGTCGCGAACTTATCAAGATCCTTATTGAGGAGCTTGGCATAGTAGTTGTCGCTGGTCGGATTTAGGGAAGCAGTAAAGATCTTGACTCCCGCAATACCATCCGTGGCGGACCAGGCCGCACCGAGCGTGGACGAAAGAACGAGCTTGAAAGTTCCTCCTGAAACTGTTCCGACGTCATCGGGACCAAGTCCGTTGAAAACTCCGAGAGCATTTTCGTTACCGTCAAGAACCATTAGACGTGTGCCCGAAGTCAACATGACAACTCCTCTAACGAGGTTGACAGTCGAACCGACGAAGCTTTCATTGTTGGTAAACATAGGCATTCCGAATGCCTCGTTCGTCTGCAGAGTGTGACGGGCGGTCACAAGTTGAGTGCAGCCATTATGACGACGTTCTCCATTACCGACTACGGTACCAGTCACGTTGAACCCGGCATTTTTTACCTGCCCGGTTGTTTTGAACAACGTAATGTCTGCTGTCGTGCTAAGAGTTCCCGCGCCCAAAAGGCGAAGGAATGTCAAAGCACTTCTATGCTTCAAAAACTCGTTCGCTGCGTAAGGACCGAACTTCTTAACATCGAGATCGCCGAATTTACCTCGGAAATCTGCCATGCTAGAAACCGTTACCGGGACGAACGCAGGCCCCTTGTTTGACGTAGAAATGACTCCCGCCGGTGTACCCGTCGGAACAACATCCTGTAAAATCGAGCGGTCAATTTCCTGCTCGAAAAATCCCGGAGAACGAAACGCCTGCTCTGCCATGGTGCTCCTTCGAAGATTAGCTCCCACATATAACTATACGCGCCAGCTTTGGAAGTCCCAAGAGGCTGCCCGTAGAATCAGTCATCGGAGATATTTAGAGTGGTTCCCATCTCGGGAATAAGGACCTGTTCACCAGAACGAGGGTCCGTTGTAACTATTCGTAGGTATTCCGTTCGTTCTTTGCCGGTAAACGGATTTTTCACGATCGTGACTTTAGAGACCGGTGTTTCGACAGTTCTCCTGGCAGTTGGTTGGATTTCACCGTTCAGAGTGAAGCCTCTCGACGGATCGTCTGAACCCTCTGTGGGATCTGAAGCTGTGGGGATACCATTCGTCAGACGAACGTAGTCTTCATCGTATCCGATCCCGAAACTGATGATGGGAGCTGAGAGATGCGCTCTGACAGAAGACGGTTCTCCCGGATTTTCCGCAGCTACCATGTAGGCAGGCACCCTAACGGAAAACTTGTACTTGAGCAAACGTTCTGACGATGACATGTCATCAGCATTATCTTCGGCCGTGTACGGATCATCTTGGACAGAAGCTACGAACCAGTAACCTTTCGTTGTTTCGAGACGCAAAAGTTTATGACCGGTGGGTAAATATGATCCCATGAGTCTCTGGAGCATTTGATTCATGTGCGTCGTGTACTGGGACCAAAGCACAACTTCGTAGTTCGCGGTGAAGAACTGTTGCATCGGAATCGTGATGAGTTCCCAAAAGTTGTTCCCGTACTTGGCGGCCAATAACCCTCCATCCTGGATGTTCTGGTCATCTTCGTTCGCTCCGACAATTCGATCAGTTTCTAAGGAGAATGAATCGTCAGCAACATTGGCTTGGTTCTTCAATCCAATCTTGTTGATGAGATTCTGGTAGGCCCTATCCTTCGGAGACAACCGTCTCTTGATGACGAGCTCTCCCTGGTGCTGATTGATCCCTCTAGAATTCATATCCTCAGGAGTCTGTTCTATCGAAATTCGTCTGATTGTGATCAGCGGCAGAATTAAGGTAGAGCTCTCATCTCTGATAGCTCGACCATTCTTGAGCATGAATGCTTTTTCTCCGGCGGCGAAGAGAATGGGAACTTTCGTAGCTTCTCTAGCTTCTCCATTGGAGACCACGAACCTGATTTCCTTATCGAGAAGGTCGAACAGAGCCTTGTCCACATCCAGGATCCCGCAAGCAGGAATCTTGAATCCGTCGGCGGGAACGGTCGCACCGTCGTACCCAGAGGGTACTCCAAAAGGATCTCCAGCATTGTAGCGAGTAATCATCTTCGTTTTGGTTCAGAATCATGGCTGATATTTGCTAGATCCGTCATCATTTCCCAATCTTCGTCAGAAAGTGGATCCGTATCATCATCTGCCACGAAGTGCTGGAAATTCATCATGGGATTACTGACAGCCGTAGCCGACCAATTACGTTTCCAATCGTTGTGTTTACGCATCGGTACGGTGGGATTGAATTGAGCAGGTGGATGAGTTTGTTTCAAAAATGTCTGCTTCTCATCAGGCAGAGCTTCAGGTGGATCCATTCGGTATGAGGCTAATCCTAGCTTCATTTCTTTAAGAATCGACCTAATTATCGATCGAATTTCTCTTATCGTAAGGTTATTCATCGTAGAATGTGCTCCCTTCGTTAGTTTCAATGATCCGAGCAGGTCCATCGATGGGGCGATCGAGTTGGCCAGTTTCCTGGAGAGCTCTCTTGTCACCCGTAGGTTTGTCGTCCACGATAGGAAGACCCCTTTGTTGCACGAACTCTTTCTGAATCATCTCAGGTGGTTCATCGGTGGGGCTAATACGTTCTGTGACGAATTGGCCTTTACGAGCCTGCGTGCATATGAGTTTGTATCCGTCTATTTGCTCTGCCTGACCGTAGATCTGCCTCATCTTGTCAACGGCAGAAATTTCGAAAAATGCTCCACCGTACTGGAGAAAGTCTCCGATGGAGATATCGATCTTTTTATCAAGGAGATCTCTGTAGTGAACGTACACTTCCAACTTCTGCAGTTTTTCAGGACCGAACAGGTTGGACATTGACGTTTGTTCGGGAGAATTTACCAACGCTTCTATTTCTATCGGGTTATCGTAGACTTTGTTCGTGCTCTCGTTGTATAAACCATGAACGTCTGACTTGATCTCAGAAATAGGGTAGAGGATGATTTTCTGCCCAATAATGTCTTTGAGAAGCTCTTTTGTAATGTCAGAAATGAAATTAATTTCTTTCTGGGTAACAAACAACCTAGACATTTCGTCTCACTTTCTCAACACACTTTTGTGGATCTTGTTTGAATTCGACATCTGTTATCCTGACGAGGCGAATGTTCTTGTCAGAAGTAACAGAGTCTAGCTCTCTATCCTTGGTCCATTTTTCGTAAATGTCTCGATCGGTCACTGTTTTAAACTTCTTGATTTCTTCAATTGGTCGGTCTAGGCCGTGCCAGTAGACACCATCAAACTGCACATAAGTATCGATCGACTTGACGTAGAAGTCTACAGACCACCTTCTTTCGAAGTAGACCTGCTGTAAGACATCGCTTTCTCCAAACCATTCTTTTAGATACAAACCAAAAAGATGTTCAGGTTTAGAAATCCAACTTTCGGGACGATTTTTGATAAGTGTTTTGATTGCTCTGCGTTTAATTTCTGGATTTTGATTCGGATTCCGCACCCCGTAATTTTTCAAACACGTTTCTTCCTTCTGTTTCTTGATCTCTTCTAGCTGAGAAACATTCTCGACACCGTATTTGGCTACAACAGTAACTTTCATTTTTGTTTGCCACATAATCTGGTCTCGGCATGACATCACTTCTGTGTACGTCAATCCTCCTACTTCTTTCGAAGAAAAATGGCACTCTCTAGAACAGAAGTGATGCTTGCGTGAACTCTCTAAAAGAGATTTTTGGTATTTTCCTCGAAATTCTTTGCCGCACTGGTCGCAACAGTAAAGAATTTCTTTCTTTTTGATGTGTTTCGAACGTGATGTTCTTACGATGTCGAACTCTACCACTTGTAGTATCATATCTGCAAATTATGCAAGTTCTACATCTTTTACAAAATCCTAACCTATTATGATAGGTCTCGGAATAGGGATATGTCGCATTTGTGTCAGGATGCTTTCTGCTTTACTTGCTTCCATCTCGAGCAATTTTTCGTACGTGATTGTATCGAGAAATTCTTGCAACTGGGTCAGCAGTTTTTCCTTGTCTTCTCTCGCTTGAGAAACGAGATCATCTCCATTCAAGGTAAGGTCTCCACCAGGAATTGGAATAGTCTTCATCTTGTTTCTGATCAAACCAAGAATTTCCTTCGCGAGCGCGAGGACCATTTCCATGATCCAAGTTCGTCCGGGTTGGTTGATCTTCGAGTAGATAAGCGGTCCATACGGCACCTGAGAAGGGTTGGAGATGCCATTGAGAGAAGGGTCGGAAGAAAGATAGCTTGTGGATGTCACGTCTCCTGGACCGTAGAGATTAGAATTGGTCGGATCTTGACCCGCCATGACCCACATGAAGACTTTCGCCGGAGAACGTGGAGGATTTCCGGGAATCGGATACAGACGAACGTTGCGTCCAACGAGTTCGTAGGAATAGTGAGATCTTCGAACCTTGTGAGCTGTTTCTAACATTCCACGTCGTAGGACATCTTCAAAGACAGGAAGAACATAGAAAGCTGTAGAATTTACGTACGATTCGTAGTTGAATTCCGTCGCAAGGAAGTTCGTAAGATTTGAAGCATTGATCAACATTTGCTGCGACGCAATGGGATCAAAATGAAGGATATCGGTGATGCGTAACTTTCCCAACGTTCCGGACGGAACAGTATTTACGAATAAACTTCCCGAAAGTGGACCATCTGCTCTTTTCAACTCTGCGTACAGATCGTAGTCTTGACGACCTGGTTCGATATCGATGTAAGTGAGAAAACGATCGTACGATCCTCCGACACCTGCGAATGACGAGTACGGATCAGCCTGCCGCATAAGGAACTCGAGAGTTCGTTTTATATAGATGTTCGAGAAGTTCAACGATCCAGAAACTCCGCCGTTGACGACTGAACCGGAAAAAACGGATGGAAGACCGAGCAACGAAGCAAGATCAGATTTGAGCTGGTATTGGCTGATCAAATTTCCGTACAGGAGCACGGCTTCTTCGAACACCGTCCAAATGTCCTTCTTAGAAAGCTCAACCGACGTTGCACCATCACCGAGTTTTCTCTTGACGAACTGTACCATCCCGTTGGCTTCGTGCTGAAAGACAGGGTCGGAGTCGAAAATCCCAAAAGGCGTGGGACCCAAGGTCTGTTGGAAGGTTGACATCTCAGCCAATAAATACGATAGTCATCAAGGAGAAATACGTATCCTTAGATGAAGACCACGTTCGAGACCGGAGAAGTGTACCAGTGCGAGCAGGATACACATCTGATAGATTACAAGTTGAAAAAGAAAAAGTCAAGCTGCAGACTTTCCCAACGCGCAGTGCGGATTCGCAAAGGTGACATTGTCGTATGTTTGGACATGAAAGAAGACCCCTCCGGGCAGACGGAGGCCGTCTTCCTCGTCGGAGGGGAGATCATTCACATTCAAGAACATAGCAGCACATTACGTGCACTTCAGAAGATGCTTGTTAGAGTTGACCAGAAATGAGCAATGGCACGATTTTGTTTTTGACAAACTTCTTCACGTCAGCGTCGTTCTCACAGAATTGAGATGCCTGGTACAGATTGATAATGGTGTCGAATTCGCTCTCAGCGAATTCGTTGGATTCGGCGAGCTGGGCCCACCCCGCAAGTAAGTCCATCAAACGACGACACGAACTAGGTTCTACGGAAAAATAGTCTTCCATCTCAATCCTCCACAACAATCACTCTACCGCACTTCGTACAACGATATCCCTCGAGACATATTCCCCAGGGATGTCCAAGGAAAGCACATCTAATTCTCTCTACTAGCCAGCGAAGCTTCTTCATCTTCCGTGCTTGCTGTACTGTATCGCAATCTCCTGGTCAATAGCATCCTTCTTGGTCTTGTGAGTACCAAGTTTTCGATGCTTACCAGCCTTCTTTTTTTTCGTGTAGAGACACCAATTGTCTCCGCACTTCTGAACAACCTCGTTCACAAATTCTCTCAATGCGATCGTAAATTCATCATCTCCAATTGGAATCGAGGCCTCCAGAATGGGCTCAGATTCATCTGCAGGAGAATTATGAAGGTAACTTTGGCCAGAAACATGGCCTCTCTGTCGTCCTTCATGGGATGCATGTATCGTCTGCTGCTTCCAATTGCCGCTATCGACTCCGTAGTCTAGAATGACGATCCTACCGTCTCCGGTCTTACCCCAATGATCGATGAACTGCAATTCGGGGGTGTGAAGCTTCTTCGACTTGATAAGAGTCCTGATAGTGTCTATGATTCCGTACGTGCCGATGGTTTCATCACCTTTGCCAGGATAGACCGACTTGGACTTGACTCTCCATTTTGGATTCCCTACCCACTTGTGGTAATCGCCGCCTTGGATGACACCAACGAACTCTTCGAATGGCATACCGAACACGTTTTCAAATTCTACTTCTGATGTGAGCGGCTTCACTAAATCTGAAACGACCCACGCGAAGTCGGGAGCATGGGAATGAACACGTGCGATGACTTGTCCAAACTTAGGATCCGAAGAGATTGCAGCTTCTGTCGCGTTCTGACTCTTACCCCTGTCCGTGTTAGCAACCTTGAGAGCGTACCTCGACGAAAGAAGAAACACCGTGCGTGATCCACCCTCTCCGAGCTCCTTCAGGTTCTCCAAAGCGTACGTAAATCTGTCACCATCATCTTCGATCGCTTTAAATTGCTTGAGGTCGAACTTCATGGGTGTAAAATTAAGTAGGTCAAGAACAGACCGCTTAAACGCCGAAAGGCCACCCTTTCGAGCAGCCTTTCGAACCAGGGTTAGAAGCTAAGTGGATTAGCCGTTAGCGGGGAACAAGCTGCCGGAGACGGTACCCGAAAGCGCGGTGACGAGCCAGTACTTGCTATCGGACGTTACCGAAACTGATGCGAACCGAGAGAGCGTCACACCGTTAGAACGAATACCAAGGTTCGTCCCGACTTGACCGACCGAACCTGAAATATTCTGGAAGAAGATCGCAGCATTCGCTGCAGAAGTGCCGAGCGAACACCCGCTGGTTCCTGTCAAGAAACCTCCGTTGTAGATTCCAAGGTCTCCCAGAGGTTGGGAGAAAATGTATGTACAACCAGGTTGAGTTGAAGCTGCGGGCAACGATGCCGTTGAATTGCTTGGAAGGTGATAAAAACCCGGAGTCGAAACAGCTGTGCTTCCGGCTGACATTGACGTGACTAGAGTGGCAATAACACCATTCGTGAATGTCACAGGAGTATCAACTACAAGTGATGTAGTCGAATTATCTGTTTGAACGATACCACGACTATCAATTGTGACTTTAATTCCCATAGTGATCTTTAAATATAGCGATCTTATAGAGTAAACGGTCTTGCAGAAAATTGTCCTTAAACGCCGAAAGGCTACCCCGAAAGGGGTAGCCTTTCTAAGATAAGGGCTTACGATTATTGGGTTCGCTCGATCTCGTCGGTAGATGAATATAATCTAATGATTTAGAACTGTGTAGTTTAAACGACGAAAGGGAACCTTTCGGTTCCCTCTCAGTCTCATATATCAACCTAAGTAGTTGATATCATTCGTCAAATGATGTTCATGTCCATCACGCTCACGCTTCCATAAAAATCGCTTCGGACCATCTTCTTGCCGTAGCGAGTCATGACGCCCTTACGCGGAGTGAAGTCCTCAGGAGCGAAGAGGGTCGGAGTCACGATGAGCGGGATGTACGGAGCGTACACATACCCGGTCTCAAGGTAGTGAGATCCCTTGTAGCCAATCAGAATCTTGGCGCGGGGGAAGTACGGATCCTTGTAGACGGTGAACCGGTTCGTCAGAGTACCGATTGGATCGGTTCCGAGCGAGAAGGGCACACCCACCTGGCCATCCGAGTCGATCGACAGCTTGGGCCGGTAAAGGACCGTGCTTTCGAACATCGTCGAGACGTCAGGTCCGCAGACCACGAAGTTCGCGGCTCCACGAAGCGTCTTCTGGTGAATCTCGTTAGCAACGTCGATAATCGTTTCGACGAGGACTTCGTACCACTCACGGACTGTACCAGTGAAGTTCGGACCAGGAGAGAGCGAAGAAGCGAGGTTGGCAGTCGCGCCGGTGACCTTGTTGACGAACTTACCAGGAGAACGGCTCCAGTAGTAGTTCGCACCAGAGGCCTGCGACAGGAGATCCAAAAGGATTTCACGGTCGATTTCAAGCGAGATCTGCTGAGACAGGATCTGAGTAAGCTCAACTTCTGCATCGAGCGAGAGGTAAGCGTTCATATCCTGAGCGAGTTCGGGAGACCAGCGAGCGCGGAGCTTACGGGTCGTAGTACCGATGGAGATCTGCTCGATCTTCATATCGATCTCAGGGATCGCCGGCGAAGGAGTCGCACCGAAATCGGACTCGAACGAGGGTACCGTGAGAGCTGAGCCGGTTCCACCGTCAACGCTCAGAGCATCGCTGATAACCATCGACATCGTGTTGTTTGCAGCAGCTGCGCCAACACCGAGGGGAGGAGTGACACCGCCGTTGGTCACTCGAAGAACGCACTGGACGTGAGTTCCGTTGAGTGGCGAGGGCGTGAAGGTTGTGCCGTCCCAGTTGCCGCGCTTGTTAAGGCGACGGAGGTTGAGAACGCCGCCACCAGCCTGATATTGCTCACCCCAGGCGACCACACCCCCGTTACCGAACCCGAAGGCTGTAACTGCGAGCTGTTCTGGTGAGAGCATATCTGCGCCGAGCATCGTACCCGTGATTTCAGCAGCACGAACGTGCATGAACGTGAAGTCGAGGGTGTTAGCCGTGAGATCAGTCTCGAGCTTGCCGTCGAAGCCACAGAGGCGAGCGACAGTGCCCGTGAACTGCGTACCAGCGGTAACGATCGAACCCGAAGACCAAGCTTCGTTGGCTCCGATGAATGCACCGATATCACCGGGAGCAACGAACACAGTCGCCGCTTGACGATGAACCCGGCTGTAACCGGCACCAACGAGGTCGTACATACCACCGACAGCCAACGAACCGGACTGAACGCCGCGGCCTGCAGGGCTGTTGAAGATGGACTGACCCCGTGAATACGTCTCATTGGTAGAGCCGTTCAGAAGGGTGAGACCCGCGTCACCACCGACATTGCTGCCGTAGGTGTAGTCAAGGTAGAACACAAGACCTTGAGGAAGGTTCAGGGGCTGGATGGAGACGAGCTCGTTAGCAACGAGCGCTCCGAAGACTCTACGAACGATCGGGAACGCGATGGTCGTGAAACCAGCGAGCTGACCAGAGTTCGAAAGACCGGCTGCACCACCGGAGATACCCACGCTTTCACGCAGGAGCTGCATGCACTGGTTTTCCAGAAGCTGCGCCATTGACTCCCGACGGAGACCATCGAGGCCACGAAGAAGGCCCGTCTTGGACCACTTCTCGACGAGAGCAGTACGCTCCGTCTTCATGTTGCGTTGCTGCATATTTTCAGTCAACGCCTTGAGATCAAAATTCTTCATCGCTAATTTCCTAATATCAATCAGACTTCAGATAACCACTCACTTAGTAGAGAGGCCGGCGAGCTCGAGCCAACGAGCAGTCTCCATACCCTCTGAGATGATGGGACGTTCTGAGGACGTGGTCGTTCTAGACGACGATCCCGCAGCTTTCGGCCGACGAGACACGTTTTCTCTGATCATTCCCTGATCACCATCTTCGAAAGCCTTCGTGAGACTTCCGTAGATTAGCTTCACCTCTCGCAAACTCATCGCTTCGTCAAGCCGATCAATAACCGTTACTTTTTGGTTTTTGGTCAGCCCGTCGCGTTGGAGGAGCTTATTTGCATGGATCAGCTTACTGTTGAGCAGATTAACTTCTGCCAACTGCTTGCGATAACCGTCAGCTTCCCGACGACTTTCAGCGAGCTCGGACTGGACAGCTTTATTCCTAGCAGCTGCTTCGTCCATCTTTTTCAGAGAAGGTCCGAGACGCCTGTTGGCGAGCTCTTTAATCTTCTCAAAGCGTTTCGCGGCGCGCTCAACGACTTTGCGGGCGCTCGCTTCATTCTTAGTTCCGACATGCTTAAGATACCATGCTTTCGACTCTTTCAAGTCACTAGAAGCAATAGTAAGCATACGATCGATGCTCTCGGGCTTGAGATGATTATCAGCTTGCTCACGACCTTTGTCGTCGCGCATGCGGCGGTTCTGCTGCTCTTCGACTTCGTCGCCTTCGCAGGCCTCGTCCTCTTCACCTTCGCCGAGACGTTCTAGATCGCTATCAAGCCAGGGATCGCCCTCAGACGAGCCACCACCGAAGTTATCGAGAACTTCAGCTCCAACTCCACCCTTGGATCCGGGAGTCTTAGGAAGCTTACCCTTCTTCGATTCCTTCACAGAGGCGATAGCTTTACGAAGCATGGGAATAGAAACTTCGACGACGGTATCGTCATGAAGAATTTCGTTCTCATCGTCATCTGATCCTTCGCTGTCATCCGATCCTTCGCTATAGACTGATTCGCCCATACCAGGAACGGTCGGAGGGCCCGGAGGAGGCTCGCCGCCGTCCGGAGGAGCACCCATATCGTCGGTGGGGAGTCCATCTTCATCACCGAGTGGATCCTCATCTGAGATGATATCGATGTTGAGGTTTTCAAGCTCGACGTCATCGGGGAGGCCGGTAATACGAAGGGTAACATCCTTCTCTTCAGAAACGAGTTCTTTCATCTTCATCTTCGACTCCCTAAAGGAATTCAGTAATCCGTAACAGGTCTCAAGTTTCTCTTCGAGCTTGGGCTTGTTCTCGACACTGTTCTCCTGTAGATATGAATAGATATCCTCAATTTTGCGAATTGTGGTATTCAATTCGTCAGAGTTCATTGTCCGAGCGCCAGTAATGACTTCGTTTATGTTATCGTATGTTTTATAGACTTCTGCAACGATTCTATCCATCAGTGCAGGTCCAGCAAGCTTAGAGAGATGGAAAAGAGGTTCGTAAGATTCGTCCTTGACTTCGAACGACTCTTTCGTCGTTTCGTCACTTTCAGAATCGTCCCCTGCCTCTCCTCCACCAGAACCTGACGTCTGTCCTGTTCCTGACGTTGCGCCAGTCATTTCTGGATGAGACGAACCAAGTGACCCTCCGGCGAATCCATTCTCATCAAGAGAATCTTCATCGGTGTTTCCGGAAAGGTTTCTCTCAATGAGGTCTTTCAACTTGGGTGTGAGACTGTCGATGATAGTGTTGCGAGCATTCGCTTCCGCGACTTCACGCAACTGCTTCATGTCATTGAGAGCTTCTTCGTAGACGGTCTTCATTTAAGTCCTTGCAGCCTTTGTCATTGAGTGCGGCCCGGCCGCATACCAGGTGTGAGAGGTGAAGGAAGTTGACTTCCTTCGAACATCTCTTTAGAAGTTACGCTAGGAACAGTCGTTCCACCAATTCCGATCTGGACACCTGGTGCGACATCTTCTGCAGTTCTGAGGAAGGGCTCCACAGGTGCAGTACTTCCAGCGCCCGAAGGATCGGGAGACGACGTGTTAGGAGACCAAGCATTTCCAGGAGCGCCGATGCCAGTACCACCAGGTCCAAAAGGCCCATCAGGGATATTCGGGGCTGAATACGCAGGATCCGGGTTCTGGAAATTGAGGTAGACACCCTTCGGGAAGAGAATAGGGTCTGCTTCCTGTTTAGCGGGGGTGAGGAATTGATTCGCACGAGCATGGATATCAGCGGCAATGGTGAGCGTCGTGGGAGTCTTGAACAGCTGGTTCAAGAGTGAGTAACGCGACGCACCTAGCGCAGGAGGAGAATTTCCACCCGTAGACAGAGGAGCGCTCGGATCAACCGGTCGGTACCTCGTGTATTTGCCTTGTCCTGCCATGTTCTTATCCTCTCCTCTAACAGTTCAATTACTCAGAAATTTTGCGAATAAGCTTTTGTTTGCGCTCGTCGAGAGACTTCAACCGAAGGCGAAGTTTGGTTTCTTCAACCTTGAGTGCCTTGAGCATGTCGATGTGTGACGCGAGGGTGTCAGCGTAATCGCCGCCATCCTTAAGCTCCTTCGTCTCCTTAGCTTTATCTTCGACAGATTTCAGTTTCTTTTCTTCGTGAAGCTTCGCCATCTCTTCGAGGACGATCTTGCGGAGCATATCAGGAGTCAACGTCTTGCGATTCATCTGGTAAACCTTCCCATCCGTTAATTATGCAGTTCTAGCAAAAGGTAACGACAAGTCGCTCATCGGCGTGAACGAGAGGCTGCTTTTACAGCTTCGTATGGGTCAAACCCATCGTCGTAGTCGTTATCTTGACCAACTTCCATAGGACCTGTAGATTGGGTACGGGTGATGTGAGAGTATGGATCTGTTGCCCTAGAAGGAAGCGGTGTGTCTCCGAATGTCATCTTATCCCACGTAGAAGCCATTTCTCCGAGAACTTCTCCCTGTTTTTCAGCCTGGATCGAATCTTGGTACATTTTGTCGGCGGCTCGACGTCGAGAATCGCTAAACAACGACTTCAAAGGAGTTGGAATTCCCTCAGGGAGATCGTCTTCTTGCTGTCTGGACGGAAGTGCAACTCTTGTAGACTCTCTGACAGCTTCTTTTTGTGGAAGATGGGCACGACCCGGGTTAGTCATGGTGGTGCTTCCGTCTAACAGGATTTCAATCAGACATTCTTTGATCAATGCCTTGAAATCTTCTCTTTTGATTTTCATAGTACTTCTGTTCCTTTGTCAGCAATCGTGATGCCGTCCAAGTGGTCTACTTCATGCATGATGATTTGGGCCTTGAGCCCGTCAGCAACTGCAATCTTATGATCTCCGGTCAACGTAGTATACGAATACCATAGAGATTTGGCGCGGTGAACTCTGAATCTACGTCCTGGAAGAGATAAACAAGCCTCGATAACCTGTTCGAATTTCTTGCTAGTTTTTTTGATCCTGGGATTTAACATGACTAATGGTTTCGACAGAGCCGTACCAGCATGTTCATCAACAATTATGATCCTACGTAGAGAGCCGATCTGTGGGGCGGCGATGCCAACCCCTCCAGATTCAGCCAACTCTCCGAGCATTACCTGAATGATCGCTTGAAGTTCTTCGTCTTCGAAATCTAGGACTTTGACTTCCTTCGAGCGCTCATTCAGAATAGCGTTCGGATACACAATTATCATCCGATCCCTTGCCAACCCAAGCTTCCGCTGCCGAGTGATCCTGTCAAAAGAGGCATTTGCTTCTCAGGAATTGTGGTACACCCAGCAAGAAAGCTGTAGTTCACAGTTCCCGAATCCGCTCTAAAAAATACAGATTTGACCCTAACATCGAAAGTAACTGTACTACCAGACCTTATTAGGAAGTAGTTGTCTCCACCGTTACCATTCACTCCGTTGAGAGTGAAACCCAAACGAAGTGTGCTAGGACCTGAGTTGTCGATTGTTATGTCTCGAGTTACGAAGGCAAAATCAATTCTTCGAGGAACAGTATCAACAGTAAACGAAGAAGAAACTACGGGAATTCCCGAAGATTGGTATTCTGCAGTCCAGTTCCAGCCTGGTACTGGCGTATAATTTGCCATTTTTACTTGTCTCCTCGTCTAGAGGTGATATCGTTCAATATACGATCAATTCGATCAGACTTTCGAAGAACCTTACGCAGGTCTGAATCTTCGATCTTGCGTCCTTCGGTGTAGAGGAAAGCTTGCGCCGTGGAAGGTTCTTGCACGAGATCAAAGGTGATCAAAACAAAATCGTCTCCGACCACGTTGTAATCTCCTTCCTTCTTAGTAGAACCAACTCCTCTTGAAGAGATTCCAAGCTTGACGCCTCCTTCAACCAGCTCTTGCGCAATCTTGCCGCTCGGAGTGTTTAGCAGTTCAAGCACTCCAAAAACGTCGTCTCCTTCCATGCGAACTTCTCGCATGATATGAGAAACATTCTTCAGATTGATGATTGAACTATCGGGATGATCAAGCTCTCCGGTCGCTCGACTTTCAGCGATGAATTTCTGGTAGTTGCGAATCTCTCGTCCGAGAATTTCCCGAGGATAAACTCGTCCATTCTGGTTCAGAGAATCGGCACGTTGAATGATGCCGCTGAGACGGATCTTCGCTCCTGCTTCCTTCGCTTCTTTAATCTGCTGGGGATCGTAATCCAGGGCAGTCCATTCTGTCAGTAGGTTACGCATCACTCCTCGCTTCCAAGTTCATCATGCAGTTTAGCGCAATCCATCAGATCTACGAACCAATTCTCGTTCGTTCCCATTGCAGAGATTCCCAAGAGAGATCCATCAATGATGGTCTCCTTAAGACTGATCAATTTCTTGACCTCGTAGTCTTGGGACGACCTGTCTCGAATGTATACGTCAATTCGTTCCAGCAGTCCCTTTGTCATCTGTTCGACGATCGGAAGGAATTGGGGACATGCGCTGTCTTTTCCTCCCATGAGAATGTATTCTTTCATTATTGTGCGTTGCAGAGCTGTCAGAGAATTTCCGTACTTTTCCTCAAGTTTACGAGACATGATTCGAAGAATGAGTCGATCTTCTCCTGCATTTCCCTTCATCTCTTCGAGCTTCTTAGGAGAATCTTTTCTTTCCTGCAACCAAGTCACGATCTGATCTTCGTATTCGGCTAAGCGAATCAAATCGATATCACGAGGATCCTTCCGCCAATCATTGATCAACGTCTGGACTGTCGCTATGGTTTTATAAAGAGGCACTGGACGATCCCAGAACAGAGGATCTTTGACCGTAGAGTGAATTTCCGTGATTAGTCTGAATTTCTCTTCATTCAGTCTTTTCATATCGTGGGCTCGCGCAGCGCGTTTAGCCTCTGACAAGATCGATGCGGCTGTACCTGACGAGCTCACCGTCGCTTTCACTAAAGATTCGGCCAAACGGTACTCTTTGTAGAGTTCCGTACCAGGACGATAGTGTTTCTTGATGATTCCTAAAGCTACCTTCGCCTCTGAATCTCGTCCTTCAACGAGAGCTGTGGACATCCACCGCACGAGGAATTCATAAACTAGGGCGCTGTTTCTCTTTTTTGAATGAGATTTTGACATTCGTGCCAATTTCCTTCTGTAGATCTACGTCAGATAAATAGTTCAGAACACTCGAATGTACTTCTCATGCTTTTTCTACGATGTCAGTATCATCAAAATCATCCAAGTCGATCTCTTCAGCATTTTCGCTAAGTACTGTAGCGTTTGTAACCTTCTTAGATTCGAGCTTTGCCTTCATTCTCTCGAGAGCATGACGAAGATCCTGCGACAAACCAGGATCGTCACCATTCAAGAATGGATCGATATGAAGAGCGTATTCTTTAGTTTCAGAGACAGCTCCCAATTTAGAGAATGATTTCATGAATGACGAATCGGTCGGATCCTTCATTTCAGGAGTGTCATTTCCAGTCATACGAGACAGGTCCGGCATCCCATGCGTAGTAGAACCATCGTGTCGTCGGCGCTTTTTGTTATATAGAAGCCTATCCAGGTGGGTCTGCACCTTGACAGGGGAGTCGTCATCCTTCATAGACAATCGAATTGGTGCATCCGTAGTATCACTCGGGTCGTCGTGCGCAAGAACAAGGTCGTTACCCCGATATTCACCCGCCGTGACAACTTCTGATCCTGCGAGCGATGGGGACCCGCTAGGGGCCCCTCCCATATCGGGAGTTCCACCGGACAGATCTTCGCCACCAAGATCCATGCCTTCGTCCGTTTCTCCACCACCGCCAAGAGAAGCAGCTTCGCGGGCGGCAGCACCCTGAGCATCATCAAGAATCTCCTTTTCGACCTGGACAATCTCTTCTGGAGTCATTCCCATGACATTCAAACGGAGCCAATCCCTTGAAAGGAGACCTTCAGGAGACGTTCCCATGATTTCGAACTTAGAACGAATGAGCTCAAGTTTCTGCTGCTGAGCAACAGATGAGGGATTCGACAAGCGCAGGCTAAAGTTTACTAGATCCTGATCAGAGTATCCTGCTACTGCAAGATGGACCATGGCCAACTTGTTCAATTCTGAGATGATTGTCCTTTGAATCATAGAAATCGTGCGACTAAAGCGAACATCGATCTGCGCCAGAGAAGCTTTGCTTCCTAGAGCTTCTTCGAACCCAAGGTACGCCTTTGGAACCTGCAATGCGGCGAACAACTTCTTCTGAATGTATTCGACATCGTTAACTGTTCCAACGTTTTCTCCACCCTTAAGAGTGTCGATTCTAGTTCCGGACTCCGTTCCTCTAACTGGAAGGAAGTAGTCTTCCTCAATTGAGAGGGGTGAGTATCTTTGGTCTGTTCGTCCTGAAGCTTGATCGGACACAAGAGCTCCACGAAGGGTGGTCTTCACCTGCTCCATATAGTGACCAACCTCGTCGGGTGGGATAGCTCCAATATCGATGTAGAAGACTCTTCGTTCAGGAGAACGAGTAATCCGGTACGTAAGCATTGCATCTTCGATGAGAATCAACTGACGCCAAATGCGTCTCGCACCTTCGACGACAGATGATCCGTAAGGAAGGAACATGTCGTTACCGAGAAGGCGCATGTGCGTGACTTCCCAGTTATCCAATTCTTTGTTCTTGTCTACCCATCGAAATTTGATAGCGAACGGATCATTTGGATCGTAATTCTCGACCCTTTCGATATGATTAACAGGAATCGGAACAGCATTCACAACCCCTAATTCTGGATCGACGTCATTGAGAAGAAATGCATCACCGTACTTGCAGAGGTTTCTAACCCACGGTCGGAGGTTGAATTCAATGTTCAAGTTGTTGTAGAAGAGATCTTCGAGGACACTTCTAATCTTACTGTTCGTAGAATAGATGTGAAGAACTCTACCCTTCTCATCACTGGAACATGTTTCATCTGCGTACAGGTTCAAGCATGCATTTAATTCAGGAGTGTTGTGAGAAATTACAGTTGACGTCGCGAAATTCTTGTAACCGTCAACTGTTAGATCGTATAGATCGATTTCTCCATAGTATTCGACTGAAACGACCTTCATGTTCTCGTAGGTAGCGGTAAACTCTTTGTAGTTCTTGTATCCTCTGAGCTGGATGCGTTTTTCGACCTTACACCTCGAATACCCCATCTTCGCAGCGAGTTGTTTGAGGTTCATTCCCTTTTCGTAAGCTGCACAAACTGTTTCGAATGTGATGCTCTTATCGAATTTCGGATTGCTTTCTGCCTGGTTATCCCACCCACCATTTCTCCAACCGGGAGAATACGCTTTGGCGAAAGTAGAAAAATTCTTGAACCCTTTTTCTTCCAATCTATTTCCAATTACACTTAGATGAGCATCAAGAGCTTCCTGTAGTTTGTTGATGTTGAAACCAACACGCTCGCATGTTTCGAGAATTCTTCCAAAAGTGATGTCATGACGCTTGACAGGATTGTGGTTTTTCATGAACTCAGAATGGTTCTTTTTGAACTTATCGATCCATTCTTGGTTTTCAGGGGCCCACTTTTTTCCATTGACGATACGAGCATGATAGGCACGATGCTCTGCATCATCCATGATGAGAAGATTACTAGGAGTGTTATCAGATTTCTTGAAGTTGATGTGATGAACAACTTCTGTTTCTGCAACTTCCCGGCCGGCGACAAACTCAGCTACGAGATTGTGTTCAGATTGCCATCCGTTGTAACCTCTGTCAGACATCGTGTACACCCAACGATATCCAGTTGTTTCTGCTTCTTCTTTCCTAGCATACAAGTCTCTTCGATAGAACGGCATCATGGCCATCCCAGTCTTCAGTTCTCCGAGCTTACAATAGGTTCCGTCCCGTAACATCAAACGATGTTCGAAAGATCCGATGATTTCCTGTCCATCGTCGAACGTAACTTTCCACGATTTATCTGTCGTAGTTTTTCGAGCCTGTTTTCCAAGTGTTGGAACGATATGGCCTTTCTCATGGTTATAAGCATAGACGATGAACGTTTTATCAGGATTTTTCTCACACTCCTCAGCAAGCTTTCCGATTTCTACGAACCCATCTTCGTATTCTGGAGATGCTATAAGTGTATGATATGATAGGCACATTTCCATTTCGCAATAGTCCTGATACCTCGACAATCTCTCTTGAATAGAGAACGTATTGTTCGTGATCTGGTTGTACGTCGGAGTGACAGAACGCTGGAAGATCCGAGCAGCAGAGGACTTACCCCTACCCGGAACAGCGATCGAGGTGTCCACCGATACGATCTTCTTTCTGACCACAGGTCCGCTCCGAAACAATCTTGTGAGTCTCTGGAAGACATTTTCCTTATCTTGGGCCATTTTTCTTCTTACAAACTTTCTCTACAGATTAAAATAAGTAAAACGCGACCCCATCAACAAGAAAGGATCGCGTTATCTGGGTGAGAAAGCTCTTTAGTTTATGATTTCGAAGAACGAAGCTTGTTTGCCCACATTTCAGTGCTCTCTGTGGTCACCATCATTTTTGGTTCACCCTTTGCTTTAGCACACATAGGGCACAAACTAACTTTTTTATCATAATTGCAACCGCAAACTGGACAGTGTGTAGGATCCGAAAGAACTCTCTCAGTTCCAGTGTTCTTTGCAGCCTGCTCAGCAGTTTCCTGCACCGTGTGGTCGATCAATGCAGAATCATGACCACCCGAAGATGGCTTCGACGAAGGAGGACCACGACCATCTAGGTCCGCCCTACGATTCGCTACGACCTCTTCTGGAGTGCTATCAAGATAGCTTAGAGGAGACTGCCACATGTCGTTGAAAAGCCCTTCCAGTGCATTTAGATGCATGGAAATGGCAGCGGAAGCTTTTCTGGAAGGCATCTGAGCTTTTTGCTTCAAACCTTCGAGTGCTTTCAGACTGGCAGAAGCGGCTTTTCCAAGCGCAACACCCATTTCGTGCATGCTCTTTGGAGATTCGACACCTTCACTGGCCTCGGCTATCTGCTTTCTGATCAAGTGTTTTAAAGAATCGATCGTCTTCTGATCCGTCATTTGTGGTATAGCTCTATAGATTATGTATTAGATAGCAGCGTGGCTTTTTCTTGGTGTCTATAAACACGCTCTACCCAGTCGAGGAACTTCTCTACGACATAGGCAGATTTACCTTTGTTGCACATTGCGCAACATGAGACGCAATTGCCAGAGAGATACCCTCTGTTATTATCAACATTGGACGAAAGACCGCAATAGTGACACGGTCCAATGACCAAATTTCGAGCCTCAGTTTGGGAAAGGTTCCATTCTAGACCTCTACGAGAGGCTCCGCCCTTTGAATCACCAATCCGCCGATCGACAGCACTACGTGCAGTGCGACGACGTACAGGTCGCTTACGTTTCCTAGCTCCAATTCCGATGTTCTTTCGATGCGCTTCAGATTTTTTTCTACCCCTAAGAACATCACTCATCATTTGGCAATATTCAGGAGTCGATCTTCTCTTTGCTGCTTCACTAAGTTTTCGACGAGTTTCTTCAGAATGTGGTTTTCTCACCAGCTTAAATATTTGATGCCATCACTTGAAGAGCCAATTGAAATCAATCGTTCCAGGTATCGGAGCGTCCACCTTTCTGTACCCAGACGTCAAAATCGGTGCTCTAATTTCGTTATTCTTCTGTTGTAGAATCTCAGGTTTCAACCCGTCCGGTTCTTTCAAAGGTCGCGAAGACTTACTGATGTGACCCAAAAGAATAGCATCTGCCACGAAGTCTCCTGTACCCTCACCGTAGACTGCGTCCATGACGTAGACTCCGATAGCTAAAGATACGATCAGATCGTCATGTTTTCCTCGCATGGGACGAGCTTTTTCACCCTCCCAGATGAAAGTATCTAGCTCTTGCATGAGGCGGCTAGAGTACGTTCTGAGCTTTTTGCGTCTGATGATCGTTTCGAGCTTACTGAGTGCGATCCTTCTCGTATTCAAATCTGTCACAAATCCTGGCATCTCTTCAGCCGATGGAATGTATCCATCCAGGCGTCCTTTGGGAGCCTTCATGTAGTACAGTTTGGGGTACTTCTTGAGCTTGAGATGAGAGCAGGTCATGTATCCGAACGTATTCTGTTCTGGACAGCAAAGAGCGTTGTAGTAACGTCTGCCCCATTCGTCAATGAGCTCAGCCAGCTTATCAGGTGATCTCTTTCCACAGTACTCTACAACGACCTCTGCAGCATCTACATCGATGATATGGAATGTGGAGAAGTCCTTAGCATCTCCTCTAGCAACGTCTGCAGAGATAATATATCGATGTCCAGAAACGGGTGCTTTCCAAACCCAGCAGTCCTTGTTTTCAGGATCTTTCGAAGGTTCGGTCTTCAAAGAAGTGAGCCATAGCATCTCTTCGTTTTGGAAGAACGTATCTCCCGATCCAATGAACTGACATAGAAGTTCTTGGAGCACTCGCTTGCGTGATCCTAGTTGACGTGATTGTTCTTCGAACCACGCTTGGTCACGTTCTGGATGTAGATCCCAGGATAGCTTGATGGGATTGAAGTCGTTTTTTCTGGCTTCGGCGGCCGTATAGAGGTCGTAGTACAGGCCACCGACACCGTTCGGAGTAGAGAGGATGATCGCATTGCCTCCAGTAGAAAGGGTAGGATAGATCGAAGTCCATAATTCTTCGAAGTTAGAAATGAATGCAGCTTCGTCGACGATCAGAAGCGAAATGGCCTCAGAGCGACCGGCATTCGATGAAGTCGTGGACGCCTGGATGATCGATCCATTGGCGAACCGAACTTCTTGACGGTTCGATTCGAAAGAACTGATCAAAAGCCATGGTGGAAGGCTTTCCATCATCTTTTTGACCTTCTTGATGAAGTTCACCGCGGTCGAGAGCTTGGTAGCAATGACAAGGATGTTCTTATCTCGATAGAACAGAGCCAACCAAACAGCGTAAGCGGCTGATATGGTCGAAATTCCCAGCTGCCTAGATTTCAGAATGATGTTGAATCGGTGTTCAATGAACTGTTCGATGCAATCTTTCTGGAAATCGTAAAGCTTGAAAGGGACAGTTCCCCTAGTCGGGTGTTGAACCTTGCAGTAATTCTCAATGAAGTGAATTGGGTCTTTTCCACACTTCACAATTTCGTTAATGTGGAGCTGTCTACTTCTATCGAAAGCGTTCTTCATTCAGTCATTCCATCGAGAACACAAGATGTCGTCTGTAGTACGACATACGACGTGGGCTAGTAAACGTTCCCGAAATCAACTCAAATGCGTCAGTGTCACCAACTTGCTTAAACTTCAGAGAATCGCCACCCAAGTCCTTGTATTCCTTCTTTATCTTCGTCACTGCATCCTTGACTAGGGCCTCGGATTCGATCTTACAACGTTCTTGCGCTGTCTGAAGATCATGTGTACCGAAGGTGTTCACAATCGTAGTAAAGACGAAGGTAACCAAGGTGTCATCTCCGTTGCCAGCAAGTTTGATCTTGACGGATTTTGTAGAATCTTCGGACAGAGATGATCTTCCGAACGTAGTATCAATGCACTGTCCAAGCAAATTGAAGTCGACCATTGTGCTATTAAGTATCCCGTAGCATGGAGAGGTCTACTGAGACTGGAAGAGAGAGCCTTTTCTCTACTTCTTCCTTCAGAGCCTCAGGTGTCGGACGCCAACCGGTCTTCCATTCTTCCAATCTGCTGTCAGCGAATGTCATCCCGCACTTGTGGCAGCATTTCTTGGCCTCGTAGGAGACTCTATCCTCGTACGTTCGCATGGCAAACTCGCAGACAGGACAGAACATGGGAATGCCTTCCGATGGGTCTGTTCTCTTGTCAACGAAGACGAAATCCACGTTCTTCATGAATTTCCGCCATCCAGCTTAGAAAACTCTCCGACCATGCTAACTTCTAGAGTTCTATCCATCATTTCTTTGACCGAATCGTTATGGGTCATGACGATCACGAATCTGAAGATCTTCTTCAATTCTGCGAGCAATCCCTTGCAAGCCATGACGTTGTCAGCATCCAACATAGAAAATCCTTCGTCTACGATGAAGAAGTCTGGCATAGGGATGCAAGATATGTCTCTAAGCGCCACTCGTAAAGCCAGAGAAATAAGGGTTCTCTCCATCCCGGATCCAAGTTCGGCTATCCGCTTCTTCCCTTTCTTAGAAAGAATGACTTCTAAATTCCCCTTTTCGTCGTCCATCCTAAGTTGAACTGTGAAATCGACGATCTTGGAAAGTAGATCATTCATTCGATTGTTGATGTGATCCAAGTGCTGAGACATGATGAACCTTGGAAGTCCATCCTTAGAAAAGATTTCTGTGATAGTCTCTAAGAGATCTAGACGATTATCGAGTGTCGAACAGAGTTCGATCTGGGTTTTAGTGAGTTCTACTTCTTTGCGTAGACTTCCCAATTCTGAGTGTGACTCGTCCAGTTCTAACTGAACAGTTGAGTGCCTAGTCCGTGTGGCCAACAAGAGCTCAACCTTTTTTTCATCGATCGTATCGAATTGTGACTTAGTTGATTCGAGCTTTTCATTGACCTTTAGAAGCGAGTCCTTTCTCGATGAAACCAACGTATCGATAGAACGAAGCTCGTTTACGAACTTCTCCTTCTCCTTGTTCAGATCATCTCTTGTCTTGCTCTTAGAGAGAAGATCATCGATCTTCAAAACTGCCATTTGGTCGGCAAGATCAGAAACTGCCGACTCTATCTTTTGGTAGTTTTTTCTCAACGATGAAAGAGATTGTTTGTCCTTATGAGAATCGACTATGAATTTGCACGTGAGAAACTGGTCTCCACAGGGTACCTCCAAAAGCTTGAGAGAAGACTTTTCTGCAGTCTTCAATTTTTCTGATGCGATTGACAGATCATTTTTAGCTGTTCCAAGAACGTCCTTCAGCTTCATTGCGTCCTTCATTTTTTGGACGATTTGCATTGCATCAATCGCTGCGATCTTAAAATCTAACTGTAGTACATCATCTTCGTAGGTTGCTTTCTTCTTTTCGCAATCAGAAAGTTGAGATGCTATTGAGTCACTCAGGACGATCAGTTTTGCCAGTTCTTTTTCCAGAGCACTCTTAGAAAGGAGAGAAGAACCAGACTTGGATATTTCCACTTCAAGTTTTTGAATCGATGCTGAAAGTTTATCTCGTTCCTTCGTTTTGCTGCCCAGGTCATTTGTCAGTTGGATGATGAGATTTTCTCTCTTCTTGAGCTCATCTCGAAGCATAGTCACAGGAATAGTACTTGTGACCTTTCTCTCCGTCTTGACAGTATTCATCTCTTTCTTTGCGAGAGAATGGATATCAGACAAGCAATCGATTCCAAGGAATCTCGAAACGATTTCCTTCCTGACTGTCGATCCTTCTTTCAAGAACTTTCCGAGATCTTCTTGGGCTGCCATCGAGGTCATCATGAAATCATCGACAGAACCGATCATATCTTTGATGACCTTGTCGGTGTCGTTTCTCTGTTCTCCTGTCAAATCAGATTTCTTCGACAATGCCTTGAGATGAAGCTTAGTGGCCGAGGCATCTCTATTCACAGGATGACGGGTAGATGTTCTCACAATTTCGTAGGTATTGCCATCCACGTCCACCTCGCTACATGTCCTGGACGAATCCTTCGAATCGTTGATGTAGAATGCGTTCTTCGTACAGTCTCGATCAGAACTGTTGAAAAGTCCGTACAGGAGAGCTCCCAGAACAGACGATTTTCCGGATGCGTTGGGACCGATGATTCCGACGAGCCCTGATAAATCGGCAAAGTCTATTTCGTTGTTTTCAGCATATGAATACAGGTTGTCGAATGAGAACTTATTCATCGTCCATCGATGAGGCTTAACATTTCCGACCTTCAATCGGTCCGCATACGAACGAATTTCTACTTCGACATCTTTCCACTTGATATCTGTTTTGACATTGTGGTCAGCATAGTGTTTAGCTTGCAGCACAAGAGAATCGATGGAATCTAACTTGACAGCTTCAGAAATTCTCTTCTTTACGCTCTTTTCAGCTTTTTGACTTTCTAGCATCACCACTTCGTGAGCTTCAAAAGACGACAACGTATCTTTAAGGGAAGACTTCTGAACGGCTGTCAAGTCTTCGCAGATAAGACGGCATCGAACGTTTTTCAGATCTACCAAGTCAGTCGCGATTACGGACTTGTAGTTTTCTGGATTAATAGTGAGAGTGACGAAAGGATTCGCACCTTCAATCTTTACGAACTCTACCTCTCTTTTGCCTGTATCAAGATCGATCGTCCACAACAAGTACCCGTGATCTAAATCTTCATCGTAGCTTTGTTGAATAAGAGAACCTGGGTAAGCTACTCTTGGAGGATTGTAGTTCCCAAGAAATTGGGTCTTATGGATATCACCAAGCATGGCGATGTCGAATTCGTCAAAATCAGAGACGAATTTCTCTCCCTCCATCTCCCAATCCGAAGCTGTCTTCGCTCCATGAACTGCGCCGTGAAAGCACGCGATATTGTATTTCCCTTTCTGCGCATGCAGGTCTTCCCAATTTTCTGGATCGAATGGACTGTAGACACACCAGTTCGCCCTATCGGTGATCGAATACACCCCTGTACGCTTGTACAGTTTCACCTTGGGGTCATCCATGATATCAACGATAGGAGAGACAGCATCTAGCCTCTCCAGATTCTTCAGATTCCCATCGTGGTTACCCAACATCATATGCACTTCGGCCACTTCACGAAGTGATCTGAGCGTATCGTAGAGCAGATTTATGTACTCTGGGGAGATTCCTGACAACTTCGTATGGAAGATGTCTCCACCGATCCAAACGTATTCTACCCCTCTTTTAGCGATGTCTTGTTTGAGGTTTTCGAAGACGCGTCTGTACTCATCATGTCGCTGAGTGGACCTGATATGAATGTCAGCGATGTGGCAGATCTTCAGAATGTTTTTGCTTCTAGTTTCCATATGCTCCCACTGGCACTTTCGATAGTTCTATGAAGCTTGAGCTTCATGATGTCGTATTCTGTCAGAACTTGAGCCTTTTTGACAACTTCTTCCACAGCCACGGCTGTCATTTGTCCCGGATCTTTGTTGTCTAAGAATACGCATTTTACCGATATTCCGTATGACATGAATCTCTTCGTAAGATACAACATCCTCTCTTGCATGTCAGAATCTAACATCAACACAATCGGTGTTCCATTGTACAAAATCTTATCGTGGAGGAGCGCTTCTTCTGAGATTGAAGATCCGAGAATGCATGTGGCGTTCATACGGCATTTGATAAGATCGAAAGGTCCTTCTACAAGAACGAGTTCTTTCTTCCAATCAATGTTCATTTCATCGAAGACTATCTCAGTTCGTTTGATGTCGCAATTCTCGTACTTTCGAAATTGCTGATCTGTGACTATTCTTCCAGTGAAGTAGTTCAAATCTCCGTTACGATCGAACGATGGAACGATGATTCGATCGATCCATTTTTCATTTCGAGAATATCCGAGCTTCCATCTCCACATCTCTCTGATTCCGATACCTCTAGATTTGAGGTATCCAACCAACCTATCAGCATACTGATCTCCTTGAGTCGCTCCAAGAAGTTTGAAATCTGATGGTAGACACAACGGCATGACATCATCGATTGTTGCCGACTTGTCATGCAAGAATGGATTGATGACCTTGTAGTCTTCAATACGGTCTTGGGCGAATTTTTTGAGCAGAGGAAGAAGAGAACGGGCAGACCATCCACACACCCAGCAGTGGTTGACATCGTCTGTCAACCTGATTGACAACTTCTTTTTCTCTGCCCTGCTGTCGTTACAAATAGGGCAACGAACTGTTATGTTCTCTCGTCGAACGTCACCAGCACCAAAAATGGACTGAATGAAGTCGATTTTTTGTGAGGCCGTGAGCATTCTACATTTGAATTTTACTTCTTCGGTGGTACCTTGTGCATGTGACAAGTTTTTTGTAGATGGCCGCGGCCTTTACAGAGCTTGCAGAGTCTCTTTTTCCCTCTCAAAGAGGCAGCCATTTTTTCACGCGTTTCTAAAGAGATTGTAAGCTTTTTCTGAGCAACACTCATTCTCTGTCTAGTTTCATCGTTAGCTTTACGGCCGAGCATACTTTTGATTCCCGGCTTTCCAAACATAGGATTTTTGTCACCTAGTTTAGATTTTCTAATGTTTTCGGCATGTTCTTTGCTCTTCTTTTTCCCTGTTAGATTTTCACGTAAAATACGAGCAGCTTTGAGAGCAGTTTCAGGATCTTTCATGGGGTTGTTTTCACGCAACCTTTTTGAAAATTTCTCTCGTTTTTCGAGAGTCCATGATGCTTTCATTTTCTCACGAACTTCTTCAGATGGATTTACTATTCCGTCTCCGCCTCGTGTCATATTCGTTCCAATGTTTTTACCCGCCGCACGAGTTCCAAGTTCTGCGACTAGACGAATTTCTAAATCAAGAGCGTCGTATGGGCAACATGTTTGGTAGACTATTTGACGATGAATTCCAAATGTAGACGCTATCTTACGATGTTTCGTGTTCCTACGAAAACTCTTGACACGATCCTTGTTTCCCTTTCCAACGTAGAAAGGTCTTGGAACTACTTCTTCTGTGTAGTCAACGTAGACAAAATACCAGATTTTGCAATCACGTAAGAGTCCATCGTATCGTACGCCCAATCGACTATTTTTGATGAACGTTTTTTGGTGGGCCAAACTAGATGTTTGAGATCTCTCTCCATCAAATAGTCTGCTGTTTGCTGCTTGTGGGTTTTCCCGCATTTCGACACTCGTTGCGTCAAAATACCACACGTTTTTCTAGCGTGTGAGGCTGTTATGAATTTTGGAGAACTTAATAGTTCTCGAACTTTCCAAGACACCAATGTGTTGAATCTAATCAACGTCATCAGTGTGTGTGCAGACGTCTTGCCCTGACTATAGCCAAGAGCAGGTTCTTCAATCCAAACTTCGTAGATTGAGTGCGCGATCAAAAGTTTAGAAATTTCGTCGTGTACGAAATCTACTTTCTTCCAAAAATCATCTATCTTTCTAAGATCAATGTGTGTCATCAACACAATAGAAAAATCTTCTTTCAAAATCGTTACACCAACGATAGAAGTAGAGACGTCTAAACCCATAAAAAGATTTGACATTTTCAAAAATCATGTCTCAGGCGAAAAAGAAACTTGCTTCGTGAACGTTTGACGATCGGTTGCGCAAGCTGAGCTTTCATGACAACGTTCAAATTTTCATCGTGTAGATTCACATTAGTGATGTACACGTACCTTTGATCGTCGTCGTTGGCAGAGAATGAAGCAGACAAGGGAACGTACGTTGCGTTAGAAGACGAATTGAGAGTAGCAGGCAGGGCGAGCACATTCACCTTCATCACGTGAACTTCTTGCTCTCCTCTAAAGTTCACAACGTATCCACTTCGTCCGAAGAATGGAATTTCAGGAGTTTTGATTACGGCGAATCCGTCTTCGTACAACACGTTTCCGACGCTTGCCCAAGTTGCGTGTGGAGTTCGAGCGTTCGCCCTGTACAACCCTCCTCTGCCATCATCTTGGAATGTGATCTTCACTTTTCCGTCGCTGCCCGAGATGTTAGAGTCAGAAACAGTGAAAGACCCCGGCATGATCCTTCCTCCATAAAACAAGTTGCTGATATCAAACATCGCAACTTCGTTAGAACTTGCATCTCTAGTTCTTTGGTAAATTGTCAACCCTCTAGACCGAGAGCTAGTTCCAGGTGGCCTCTCGTGAACTTTACCGACTTCTGGACTGGGACCCATCAAACTATCGAACATCGATCCTGAATCGACGCTTGTCAGAGCATCGTATGTCAGAACACCGCTCATCATATTTTCTAAGCTGATGAACGATGGGTCATAAGATCCTACAGCGTCGAGTTGGTTCGCATTCCCGTCGGTAAACGTACCTAGAAGAGAGAAATTCGGAACGAAATTCCCGTCGTCGCAAGGAAGAATCGTGAGATTTCTCTTGACAATTGGTGATTGGTCATACAAGAAATCGTTAGCAGACTTTGCCTGGGTCGTAGCGGCGAGTATCGTCGCGGTCAAGTTCAGTAGACGAGGGAATCTTCCGGTCGCGAAATCCTTCGTGAAATTTTCGAGATTGATGTAGTGGCCGCCGACCCCAAAGGAGAAGTCCACGTTGAATGGGTCGACTGTTGTATCATCTCTTTGGAAGAATGGGGTTGTCGGTACGCCCCCGTATGTACCGACAAGAGTTCTTGTAGGAGATTCTCTTGTGAAGAAGGGAGGAACATAGAAGAGAACGTTGTCAAAATCTTCTATTCCGCTGCCAGCAGTACGATCTAGTTGAGCATCGTTCAGGTAAACATTTCTGATGCTTAGGTCATGAACTTCCGCGTTAAGAGGATGTGTGAACCTGTACGTTACTGGAAAGTCTGCTCCTGCAACATCTAGAGATACAAGTCCATCGCGGGCTGCAACGTCAGCACCAAAGAAACGAGACTGCGCTGATGTTCCTGCGTTAGGACCTTCGTAAAAATTACCAACGCAAAGAACGTCCGGGTACTCTCCCGTAAAAGCTCTTGGAAGAGCAATGCTCGTAGATGGAATGACGAAGTTTCCAGCGTTCAAACCATCGACAACGAAAGATCCCGTACCACTATTAGTGTTAGAAGTTCCCCATCGAACTACGACATGGTGCCAGTTGTTTCTAAGGAGAGAATTGTCGTTTGACATGAATGTCAAATTGTTAGCTGCAGGAAGAGCTAGCGAAGGCAGAACTTCAGAACTTTGACTAAGCTGCAATAGCAACCGAAATCCATTGGGATACCCCTGCCCATCTTTTGAACTACCTGTCACAAGCGAAAGTGCGTAGGTAGAAGAATAGTGAAGTATCGTTCCGGGCCTAAAATTAGATAACGATTCAGCACGGTCTGTCGTATACCTGGGATTCAGATACATTTCGAACGTGAACGCACCTGTCACATTGTACGATGCGCTAGCGTAATTCGCGCTGTCGTAAACGTTTGGGTACAGAAGAACAGAATCGGACGGGACCTTCGACCCAGTAAAGAAATTCAACGCATGATAGTTCGTGTAACCCCACTGATACGACGGACGAACTGTTCGATAGAACGGCATCAACTTATTTTTGATAAGCAACTTCGCTGTCGTATCCTTAGTATACGCGAATGATGGTTCAAATCGAAGTATTTTCAGTTGCCTATTTTTACGAACAGGAATTATCTGAGCATCGACTGCAGACATGTACGAGCTCATCTGTCGAAAGAAACTTCCAGTCGACGATGGGATCACATCGTTAGTTCTAACACCGGCTCTGATGTGTTGAAGTATGCTGTCTACCGATGAATCACTCGTACGAGTGTCAGTGAACGCAGATTTGGGACCGACGTCCTTTTGCGCATCTGACCTGCGTGGGAGAACGTAAATCGATCCCGTTGCGCCCGCGCTGGACGAAGTGAACGTCTGATACGGATTAGCAACTATGGTGAAGTGTTCGAGCTGATCCTTGCCGATACGGAAAATTGACATCTGCTAAAGTAAGTAGCAAAGGTGGTATTTACTTGCTTTTAGAATATGCACTACTTTTTAGAAATCGAGGCGAATTCTAATTGTCAGATCTCTTTCGCTGCTCTTTTCTATGGGACGGGACATCTTCGCAACGGCAAGAAGGTTATCATTGGCATCGTATAACCCCAAAGTAGTAGGCATCGTGAACGAGGTCTGGCTATCTTCTTGTCCGTTCTCAATGACAACAATTTTGTTGCTACTGTCGATGTAGGTTGGATTGCTTGAATAGTTGAATTCGTCTGCCGAAGCCCGGCAGAACACAAGCATAGAATTAATTGTCGTAACATTCTGGAAGGTCATTGCTGAAAGTGAACCAGAATGGAAACGCACACCGCAGAGATGATCCAGAATGTCATCTATTGACCCCGAAACAAGGAAGTCTGGGATGAACGTCGCCGTATTATTTTCTGATCTGGGACCACCGATGAGAGTCTGTCCGGCGTTGAAGTTTAATCCACCCGTCGACATACCGTCGATGACACCTGATACGAACTGGGTTCCTGATACGATCTTGGCAAGGTCGAATACGGCGATTCCTCTATCGTAGAACATTAATCCTACAGAGGTCGACGTGTTAGAAGAATCGACAATGCTGCCAACTTCTCCACCAGCGACGAAGTTACGATTGTTAGACGACCCAACGTCAGTGTAGATAAACGTAGCAGAAGAAATTTCAATAGATCCTGTGAGAGGTCTACCAAGGTTCGGAACGAGAGTACCTCCACCTTGTGTACCAATCGATGGGGCTCGGTTGAAGAACTTCAGGGCGAATGTTTCCCGCTTGATCTTGTCACGAGCAAAGAGTCGACGGAAGCACACGAACATTGCTGCATCTATCTTGTCAGTAGTCGTTGTAGAGTCGAACGGGGCAACGAACTGTGCCGTTGCATCTCCAAGCAGGACTTGAGAGAACTGCCTATAGACGTTCACTTTTTCTCTCATCATGAGAGAACTAGACGGAAATAGAAGTTTTCCAGCCGAATCAGTTCCGAGCTTAGAACTGTTGACGATCGAACCTGATTCGAATAACCCTACTGTCACATCGAAGATGGGGTTAGCTGTTTGGAGGGTGAAGTCCTGGTCGTATACTGTCTGAAACAGGGACGATGTCACTCCTGGACCAACGCCACCCGTGACAAAGTGTTGGTAAGCCTTTCTAGTAGACGATCCAGAAATGTCATTCTGAAGAACGTCGATTAATTGGTTCAAAAACGCCCGCGAGGAACGGATATCGTCAGAGCTTAGTTCTTTGTAAGTTGCCACGTTTTTATGAGTCCTTTCCTAAATAGACACAAAACGATGAATTCGGTAAAAGTTCATTGGCTGATGACATCGTAATAATATTCTTTCACAGTCAGATCGACGTTTCCGAGAGAAGCTTGATTGTTATCGAAAAATGTGTCTTTTCGATAGTAAATCACCTTGGGAGTTCCGCCTACGAGGATCGTCTGACCCACATGGAAGTCTTTTTCGGTTGTCTTCAGAATCGTGATAACTTCATTTTGTTTGATGTCTAGCAACATCATCGAACCTTCTTGATCTCCCAAGAAACCATGAAGATTCCAATCATGTCGCTCATAGAACAAATGGAGCCGAACAGGATTTTTGAACTTGATGACAGACCCTACAGGGAGCTCAGACGTTTTCATTTGATCCTGTAACCAGGATCTCCATTGAACTCTGTCAGACCTGGATTTGCATTCTTGATGCAATCGATGACAGATTCTCTAGTTTCTGAAACTTCGAGATGAATCCACTGCTTGTCAGTGATCCTGAACAATTTAGGACCGGCTTTAGATCCGATGAACATACCATTGAGAAGCATGTCCTTTCTCATCTTTCTAATGATAGCATTAGGTTTGTCGAGGTTTTCGTCCAAACCATGCCAGTAGACACCATCCAGCTGGACGTAGACATCGAACGCAGGAACGTACATGTCAATCCGTTGGTCGTGCAGTCTAACCTGGGCTTTGATGTCCGGAAAATGGGTCTTAAGAAAGTTCAACAATCGGGTTTCCGGCCCTGAAATGTACTTGTTCCTGGTCTGACGACGTTTTTTGGCCATCAGATCTAAATAGGTTCACACGATGCGCTTACGATCGTGTCTCTTTTGCTGTGAATCTCTTATTTTTTGCAGAATCTTTTCAGAGTACTTTCGACCTGCGTGCTGTAGACTTTTAGCTTCTTCTGACCATCTACAACCTTACAACGTTTTATTTACGTTTACCTTGAACTCGCGCACGGCCCCAGACTGAACTCCGGTGACTTTCACGTAACTCGAGATGATGTTCTTATTGCTCGAGCTGCCGAAGACAGTGAACTGGGCATCTGTGAGGCTCTTGACAGAAATAGTAAACTGCAACCGAGAACCATTCTGACTGTTCTCTGCAGCAGAGCGAGCCAGAATGTAAGTAGACTTCTGGTTTCCGTCCACATTATCGGGAGACTGACGAAGAATTTGTAAGAACATGTTGTTCATTTCAATGATGAATGTTTGATCTCTCAACTCCACGTCGATGGTGGTTTCGTTGGTTATAGTCTGCTCCACAAGGACTGTGGAGGTCTTCGAAAGGTTTCGACCTAAGGTTACCGTGCTGGCTGAGGAGTCGACGTTGCTGTCGCCAGAGAGCGACAGAGATGGTAGACGAATGAGGTTGGGATTCGAAATGCTAATGCATTTGTACTTCAAAGCGTAGTTTTGATTGGTCAAAGCTTCGAGAATGGGAGTATTCTTCTCGATTTTTTCCTTACCGACAGTACGACCGTACTTCTGAATGATCGAGTAATCTACCTCATCGTCACCCATCGCAAACTTCACTATTGAAAACGATCCATCATTACGAGCGATGAATTGTCTTCCAAGATCTGTTAAAACTGCATCTAAGATCAGATTAGACGTCGTCGAGTCCAGTAGCCCCATGATATTATTATCCTTTTTGTCCGAGCTTTTTTAAGGTCGAAATATTTTCTCGACTTCTTGCGAATGAAAACTTCCCAATAGAATCTTCGCTCTTGATTATACGAAGCGCTTTACGAGCACTCATACGTTCTGGTTTAAATAGCATGCATGCATCTTCTACTGAAAGTAGAAGTGCATGCAACCTCACCATTTTAAATGATTTAGAAACTTTCATCTCACTGCTTGTTCGTAGCGAGCAAAAGCCATTCGAATCCGTGTACCAGCGACACAGAACCGCCCAGAGCAACAATTTGCCAAGCTCCCGTGTAGATTCCGTAGGACATGATGACAGCCCCAATACCAATTTCTACTCCAAACAACATCGGAAGAACCTTGCTTCTCATTTAGTTCACCGTCCCAGAATTCTCTTCATCCCCAACCGTCTGAATGTTCCATTCAGAACACTCACATTCGAGCTGCCATTTGATGGGTTCAGCTCGAGTATAATCTAACACCATCAGAGGATAGATAGCAATCGGACGAACTTTCATCTTCCAAACTTCTAGGATAGTTCCAACAGAATCGACGATCTTGACACTCAGGTCAGTCGACATTCCAGTCATCAGAGATGCAAGTCTAGCTACCATGGATCCGCCGACAACGTCGTAGAAAGACATACGGACAGATCCGAAAACTGTGACTTCCTTATCTAGCTCAGTATCCCGAGCCCGGATGGTGCTGGGAGGAGAGAGATCCGCAACTAAGAAGGGTTCGATATCTCCAAGGTTAGCAATCCAAAGGTTCGTCCGGCATGAATTCATCATTGGAGCACAGAGATCTTTGATCTGACCCATATGGGTCGGTCGACCTTTTTCGGGTTGCTTGAATAACTTTACAATTTCATCGAAGTGAACCCGAGCGTCGGGTGGAAGCTTGTCCCGAAACGAGAGTTTTCGAATTCCCGTCCACACTAAAAATGAATTCCAAACTGACAGCAGACGTAACCATGCAAATCTCATAGAAATATAGTACTCAGCTTCCTCGTTCAAGTTTAGCCGTGGAGTTGTCTATTTCTCTCAAATCATCGATCGCTATGTTTACATCTTGTTGTTTCTGCAAATCTAGATTGATGAACTGGAATCTGTATGATCCTCCAGATCGACTCGTGGTCATGAACTTTAGGTCATTTCCTTGAGAATCGTAGACCACGTAATGTTCTGGATCGAATGCGATCTTTAGAGTGTGGTATCCGGATGTAACGATCGAATCTAAGAACGTATCTGCTAGCAAGAACATGTTCGGATAAGCTTTTGGAGCTCCCGAAGCTGAGATTCTCTTCAAAACCATTCTGTTTTTGAACCGATCGAAGGTAACCTGATACTGTTCAGCGTAGCTTGATGTCAATCCATGTGCATCAATCGAACAGACTGTGTAGATGAAGTTCGAATCCTTCGAAAAATCATCATCGACGTACGTAAGACGAGGATTAAGATTTTGTTTGATGAGATTTACGAAGTACTGTTCCAGCTGAATTGCTTTGACAACCGAATCGTCGAAATCGACTAAACTCATCAGTTGGAACGGCTCTGAGATGTCTCGTCTTCTGAAGACTTGGAACTTCTTGATATCTCTCTGCCTGTTAGGCGGAAAAGTCCACGTCAGGTTTAACTTAACTTCGTCGTAATCCCAGATGAACTTGATATCAGCGGGAGGAGGAGGCGGAACTAGCTCAGAGCACGTGACGTTTAAGGACTTTGACGGTCTAGAGCTAATTAAGAACTTAGCGACTACCAATTCACCGGTATCTTCTACAATGGAAGGAATGGTAAAGAGAGCTACAGATCTGATAGAATACACGTACTGTCCGTAGTATCTGATTTTCACATCTATCGTGCTAGTCGATGTAGGATCTTCTATGACAATACTATCGATTTTGTCCAGAGTTCTATTCTCACGTACAACGTACTTGTCGATGATGTAGCCGACTATTTGGACCTCAGAAGACACAGTGTACGTCGACTTCAACTTGAATGCTTCGATGTGATTTCCGAAGGTTCTGTAATCGTCCGACACCAAATCTCTCTGCGTGCGTGAGCGGGCATTTTTTTGAATGTCGACCGATATGGCATACGTCTTCACAAACTGATCTGAGAATATAGAATACGGGGACGAAAGTTGGCCCTTCATAAGGGTCGCAACGAACTTGTTGTTGATCTGGATGTTCAGATTCACGTCCTTCAACCTGTTGACAACATCGTTTCTGATGCGTTGAGAATTCTTCTCAAAGAAGAAGACGTTATTTTCGCTAGGTTGCACGAGGTATTTAGACAAGAATTTGTGAGTCACATCATCTGATGTGATAGCATTCGTGGCAAGGGCGAGTTCCTGTTGAGTAGATTTTTCTACGTACTTCCGTTCGTTATTCAAAAACTCAGCAGTACCAGAAATGGCTGTGTAGAGTTTTCTATCTATCGATTGATCGTTGAGGTTGATGCTGGTGAATTCTTTCCCCGCAAAAGAACTCTCATCCATTACCTTGTCTAGATTGTCTCCGATTAACGTAGAAGCAACTTGAAAGCTGATCCTAGTCTTCAGAATTTGCGCTTCGTCGACCATACTTGTTTCAGCATTCATGATCACAGGTGTCCAGGTCAATCGGGCGTACCGAGGGATCCTCAGAGCTACGCTTTCTACGAATTTAGAGTCGACAGTCTCGCCAGCTTTTTCTAGAAGTCTCCGAGGTACAGATCCGTCCTCGGTGATTCCTTCGTCTGGAACGAAGAAATTGTAGCGGAACTCTGCAGTTAAGTTCTTCACATCTGGAACATCGATGATGTAAGTTTCTTTAGATGGAAGAGAAACGCTCATACGAGATCTCCCATAACAGTTTCAAGAGTGACAAAGTACTTCTCGAAAACTGCGTCATTTTCCTTTGGGTTTTTGTCAAGAAGTTTAAGACGAGTCATCATGTTAGTTTGCGTTGATCGAACAATACTCTGTTCCAGAGGTTCGATCACTTTTCCTGCTGAAAAGAGAGACTCTAACATATCCTTGCCTGAGTCAGTCTTGATCGTTTCTTGATGATCAATATCAAAGTCATCAGGATCTACAAATAGATTGAAGATTCTGTCGAACATCTTTGGTTTCATGAGCCGTTTAGCTTCTTGCAGTGTATCAGAATAGAGAGTTTTCATTTTTATCGCGTCTACGATAACCTTTTTCTGGTTTTCTTCGCTCTTAACAGGGGCTACTGCCAGCCCAATGAAAGCATCATTAGATGCTGTTGTAGCCCTATCACCTGTAGATGCGATAGCAAACTGTGCCAGGTTCTTAGTGTTCACAGAAACCGTAGTTCCAGGAGCTGGTGTAACAGGTGCAATCTTGGGAGCACTCTCATCGATCAATTTATTGACAATTATCTGCGACATGGTCCCGATCTTTGAATCGCTTTCATCGATCAAAAAGTCAAGTTCGTTAACCGAAAATCCTGACAGAAGCTTCATGTACAGTTCAAGCATGTGACTTCGAATGTGGTTGGCCATCAATTCATCTTTTTGTTTGACAGTCAAGAAATTGTACTCCGAACTCTGGTACAAAGGAGAGATATTTCCAAACGTCATTCCAGATTGCTGATTTGAATCACTTATGATCGAATAATCTCTCATGGGAATAGAATCAGAAATTGCTTTCTCCGATGCACCGTTCTTCACAGGCAAGTACGAAGAATAGTCTTTCGATACAAATCTGCTCAATTCGAACAGAAAAGTTTGGGGTTTGAAGACGATATTTTGGTATCGAATATCAACTTTGTAGACACTGACTTTGATGATATCTCCTTCTTTATCATTCAGAGTTTGTTGCGTGACGTTAGAAAGAGCGATCTTCTCCTTCAAATATCTTTGAAACCCTTGTGGAACTCCCACAGTCAAAATTCGAGAATTGAACCCTTTGTTGAGAGAGAATTGCTCATTGGAAAAGTACTCGTATAGAGTTTGTTTGACGTCTCCTGGAACTAGAAAATCATCAAAGAGAACAAGGTCATTCTGCGACGTTTTCATGTATGTTGCAGCAACGTCTAGTCTACTAATATCTTTTTTGTAGTTTTGTCTAGCCCTAGCGTTGTACTTGCTATTGATGTCATCAATAGCATTCTTGACTAGATTTATCTGGGGCTCATTCATAAGAAGAGAAAGTTGATCATTCGATCCAACGACCTTCAAAATGTCGTTTAGCGACTTGATGTTATCTGCTCTTTGTAAACTTGCGATTCCATTCCTCATAGCATTTTGCAACGAATCGAACATGTTCAAATGAGTCAGAATAATTTTTATCACTAAGTCATTTTCGAACTTCAATTTGTTTGATATGATCTCAAAGAACGATTTTCTAACAAGCGTGTACGATGTTAGGTTAGAAAAGTGGAATACGTCCGCTCCTCTTGTCGCAAGAGGAGCGGTAAAAGCTGCAATCGACGAGGCGAAGCTGACAGCTTTCTTTTCATTCAACCTTGAAAACGTTGAAAACATCATTTCGAAGATTGCCATAATCAACGTGGACGTCGACATTCCAGAGTATCTCGTAACTCCATCATCGATGCATTTAGAAGAAACAAACGTATCGTAAATGACACCTAGTTGTGCTGAGAACTGGTTGGTGAATTCGCTCTTGTCTTTTAATTCTGTGATTATAGATGCTGCTACTTTTGTAGAGACACCATTTCCCCCACCAATCGACCGTAAAATTGTGGTCGATCCAGCAGATGTATTTGTCTTCAATCTTTTTGTGATTTCGTCTGTTATGAATTCGACAACAGCCCAGGCAGATTGTTGAAAAGCGTTATCTCCCTCAAGCCCATGACTTCTAACGTAGAAGTACAAGAAAAGAAGAGCCTTTAAGTAAGAATCTGTGGTCGCTTTGTCGAACAAAATTCCGAGATTAGAATTTGCGAATACGGCTTTCAATTCTTTGGTCGAAGGATCAAGAAATGTGTTCATCACGGTTTCAAACAACGACTTCGAATTGCTAACTTTTTCTCCGTATGCAGTATCATTGTTGAACGAACTCTGAAGACGTGGGATCAAGTATTTATACAGCGTCGATTGAATCTTCGTTTGGCTATCTGCGATAATCCTGATTTCATTCGGATTCTTTAAATCGAGTCCGGTCGTAGAAATTTTCAGAGCTTCGTCTACGTAGAAAACTGATCCTGGCGAGAAAATGCTAGCATCATAATCGATGTAATCAGTTTCGAATGTCAGGACTATAAAATCTCCCTTGCTCTGTTGGGCGACGCTCATGGCAGCGTTCGGACTCAATGAATAAACATTGTCTATGATTCTATTTCCTGGTTGCCCGATGAACGAATCGAACATCCTTGTATTGCCGGCTTTGCTCGTTCGATATCCAAATGTTTGTTCCGAAAAGCGTACGAATGAATCATCAGCAAAAGCGTACGAATAGCTGTATTCTTTCGAGATAATATGGTAGAGCAATGCAATGCGATCATCTGACGTAGCTGCTTTTATCGAGTTAATTTGATTGAAGGCTGCTGTAACCTTTGCGGCTAGTCCAGTGATCGTTGCAGACTTGGCTTGCGCTAGATCTGTTGGAGAAACATCAGTAATATTAGAAAGGTCCCTGTTGATATCGATGATCTTCGTCTTAGTCATCGACGTCGGATCTGTATCTTTTAATTTTTGAGAACCATCGAGACCAGTCATTTCATCAGAAGCGCATACTAATAACTTCTTCAATTCGTACAATGACTGAAGATACGTTTTTGTATTAGAGAAATTGTTGGCGTTTGCTTCTGTGAATCCACACTCTCCAAGAATCTTGAAGAATCCAGTACTAGCCTCAAAGCTTGCAATGATCTCTCCCACAAGACCGTCGGTGTATGATTTGAAGTAGTTGTAGACTAACCTGACATAATCGACTTTCGTTCGATTGTTTCGAAGGTTAAGAAACTGTTTGAGGTTTTCTAGCGTGATTACTACACTTCGAAGGAAATTTACTTGTGATGTCACCTTGTCGAGATGGGCTAAAAACTGATCTTCACCGTCTACTAATAGAGCTGATGCGTCCTTGTTTTCTTTCATGCTAGAGATCAACTTAACGAATGCTTCGTACTTTAGATTGATCATCTGAATCTGAGCGTCTATCAACTCACCTTCGTTAGTCAAAGTTTTGAACTGTCCGCTCTCTCTTCCAACAACGTCTTCTCTTTTCTCGTCTGCGAACAATGGTTTGAAAGTCATTGTCATAACGATTTCTGGACGCGTCGTAGTCAGACCAGTCAGGTCTTCGTATGGTTTGAATTTTGGAAATGGGTGGGTTAGAGCAACAGGATCGTAGTTAGCAAGAAGCTTGTGTATGTAGCTTTGCTGGATTGAATGGTAATTCGATTCAAATTTACTAGATTTGTCTAGAGCAAAAACGTCTATGTTCGACTTTAGATTCACACTAGTTTTGGTTGATTTTCCCTCAGCATCAAGAAATGAAACAGTTGGGGTTGCAGCGGCTACTACAGGTTGCGTGCTGATATTCCCGAAAGATACAGCGTTAGATTTGAAGATTATGCTCATCTTACAACCGTCATCAAATTAGACTTGACCTCTGCGCCGAGTTGATAATCGCTAAACACCGGAACTATGACGAATGCTAATTCTCCAATATCGTCGTCTGATATTTTTTTGACGTACTGGAACGTTCTATTTCCTGAGAGGGCATGAGATTTTCCAATCATCGATCTCATGCCTTGAAACTCCTTCATGACTATAAAATGATCGATATCATCTAATGATCCGTCGTACTTCCAACGTACCACAATGAAATTGTCGAAAATCGTCTCTGCTTTTGCATCTGAAGCACTTGAAACAGTCTTGTCTAAAGATACTTCGACAGAGATGAAGCTTCCAACGTTTCCGAATGCAAAAGGATCTTTAGCATGATTCAATTTCAATGTCTTACTAGTAGTAATAGATCCTCGTTCTAACGTAATCGGTTGAAAAAACTTGAATGGATGATACGAGTATTTCTTCTTTGTTGATGGATCAACAGCATCCTTAGAAAATTCTTCAAAGAGTGTTTCAGGTGATCGAAGTAATGTCGTCACAACGTATCTGTACTGCCTTCCCAGTTTAAGAGGAGATACGGAGTTCACAATGCGCAACTTTTCATCGGAGAATATTTTTTCTGAAACGATACCAAAGTTTTCTATCACTCCAACAGTAAGATCTTGTCTTTGAATTTCGTAACAGATCAAATCGTTCAACTTGCTACGTTCTTTTAGAACATCTACAGAAAAAAAGTCTAAAAGACTATTCTGCGACAGAAGTTTCGTCAATGTATTAACATCTGTACTCACAACGTTGGTGTCTAGATCAAATGTAACATTAGGATCTGGATCGAGTGTGATAATCAAGTTTTGAACCTTCGTATCCACAACACTATTAGCTGCGGGTATATATTCGACAATGATATTTCCAACGATGTTCTTCCTACCATCTTTGAAAAATAACGATACAGCGTATTCGTACACGTGCCGAGTTTTAACTGTAGAGTCGACAATCTGATATTGCGTTTGCCCGGTATCTACTAAAATTGGGGATGTCGTGATAGCCGTAAATTTCTTATCGAAGATAGTACGATCTTTTCTCACGATGTCGAAAGCTACGGCTTCGGGAGAAATTTCTCTCACCTCTATTTCAATCCCGTTGTTTGTGATTTTGAATGCGAGAGATGCATGCTTGAATCTGCGATATTTCGCCTTAGATGTCATCACTGCATTGGTGAATTCAAAACCCTCTATGCCGGTGGAACTGACAGGAATCGCTCGATAAACTATACTAGATCCTGCTGGAACGTCTACAACAACAACTTTTTCTCCCTCATGTATATCAAGAGAAATTTGATCTATGTAGAGATATGGTTGCGTTTCACTGGAAACATGAGACACCAGTTTTTGGTACAAGTTCACGAACTTTGCTTCTGGATCATTCTGCTGAATTCTAAGAGAACCGTGCAGACTCGCGTCATTTTTGTAGATAGAAATAGTCGGAGGAATCTTGGGGATTTGAAACACTTCTACTGCCCTAGAAAGATCTACAAGTTTCTCTGTTTGCTGCTGCATGACCCCAAGCCTATCGAGCACTTCGAAGAATACGAACATCGTCTTGAATGTTCCATCAGAGTTCTTGATGCTTGAGTACGATAGCGTGAAATCTTTCTGAATGTCTATTTGGTTGTTCAGAGTATTTTGGACGACGAGAATTTTCTGCTGATCTGGGAAGCGTTCTGTCGAACTCGTACCCATGTCAGGAGTTCTGATCACGTGTTTATAGAACTCATTCAAGGTCGGAGACAGATCATACTTTTTGTTATGAGTTCCTGCGAGGGCTTCTTTAGAATTCAGATGAGGAAGAGATTGATCGATGACAGAAGATGGATCTAACCTCTCTGTAACGAGCATTTTCTTTAGATTTACCTTGGAATTGAAATCTGCTACTTCCCCCTTTTGTAGAGTTGTCGCATGCAAAATTGGAGCGTAATTACCTGCATCGCTAACCTGTTTCACAGTCTGAAGAACGTATTTTGTGCTACGAATCTGAACAGCATTGAAAATGTCAGTACGATTTGCTTTGACGGCAGCGATCAACTGATTGTTGACTTTAGATGTAGAGTCTGCTCTGACTTGTAAAACAGTTGCTTTTTCGATGTTTTTTGCATGCTCTACGCTGTCTCGATACAGGGTAGTGACTGCTCTAGGTACGAGTTCTGGATGAAGCTGCAGGTTTACGTTTTTGATAGGGTCTGACTTCTGCGGATTTTTCGTCGAAAAAGTGATACGAACTATAGAGCCAGCATTCTGGATATCCTGGATAAGCTTCACCTGGTTCACGGTGTATTTGACTGTTCCTTTGATCATATCATCAGTCACTGCTGAAATATTCATGAATGAATCTCCTACAATGATGATATCTTTCCTTTTTTTGACAGTGATATACATGTTTACTCGAAGTACATCGTGAACAAATTCACGAACGTATGTGAACCGTTACCGTCGACGTAGACCTTGCCTGCAAAGAACATTCTCTGCGTGGTTCCATCGTTTTTCAACCTAACTAACCCAAAGTCGATGATATCTAACTTTTTTACCTGATTGTTGGACAGCTCGAAGAGCTGACAATGAAGATTGTTCGTATTGCTTGTTGGATCGAATTTGATTTCTTTAACGTTTCCTTGAAGTTCTAAAGATTTTAGGTTCGCGTATATCTTTTTTTCGATGTCGTGTTGTTCACCTGCTGAAGATATTCTTGGATAGTTTCCCAGCCTGTGAGCGTCCAAGAACTGTTTATTGTCGAAATCTATGGTCGTACTGTCACGAGGTTTGTTTATAGGAGGTAAGTACTGGAAGTTTGGTAGATGGACCATTCTTTCATCCTGAAACAGACTATCTAACGTGGTGATATTAGCAGCATACGTCGTATCAGATTGGATCGGATTTTTATCTGTCACGAGAAATCGAATGAAATTCTGACCAAGGCCGAATTTTTCATGTTCGAATAGCGTGTCTATAGTACCGATCAAAAAATTGTTTTGGAATGCACTTAGAGAAGAACTCAGAAGTATGTTCGCCGAGGTGACGAAATCATCTCCTGTTACAAATACGCCAGATCCTGTGAGAATCAACCCATTCGCAATAGGGATTTTTGTGTTTTTCAGCGGGTTGAGATGACCTCCATCGTCAGATTCGAATGTGATCTGATCGTATGGAGAGGACGCACATTCGAGAAACAGTCTGTTCGAAGGATCGGACGAACCGCTCAGAATGTCGAGCTCATAAAAAGTTGTAGAATCACTGAAACTAGCATACTCTATCTTGACACCTCGACCGGTAGCAATTTGCCTTCGACCTTCTTCTGTAAGAAGAACATCCATGATTCTTGATTTAGGATCTAATATTCCGCTCATTTTATGGTGTTCCAAAGCGTTGTTGGGCCCATCCGGTTAGGTTAGCCAGATCTCCAACCGAAATGACAGTTGCACCAAGTGTGATGATGGCACCGATGTCGCCATCAAACCCATCGACATTCCCGTAACCATCACCGATGTGGTCCCAGTATGCGGCGGCAACGCCACCTAAAGCAGACGGAGAACCAACCTCAGCTCCATCTTTGTAACCTTTGCGAGTTGGTGTTGCATCGCTTGTCATACCGACGAGATGAGAATTTCCGTCGTTGCAATTCGTTCCCCACGATTCTTCAGCAACATCAAACGATTTATACGCAATCGCACCCGCTGACATGCCGAAATCAGACCACCCAGACCCACCAAGAATCGTTAGTGATGGGTTGAGTACCGTGTCAGTCGCCGTAGCATCAGAGCTCGTATACTTCACGATAGCGAACATAGAAAACGGTGTGATCGCTGATTCTCCTGAACCGGCTACCCATTGTTCAGGTGTAAATTTGATAGATGGGCAACCCGTGCCAAAGACGTCAGCTGTCTGAATAGGTCTGTTAGCGCCGACGGCTTGGACTTGCGTGTCAGCATTGACTGTTTGGTCGACCCATTGGCTGACAGCGCCGGCTCCTGCATCGGTGACACTTTTATTGGAGTCGAAGTAACGTGTGATACCAGTGATTTGTAACGGGCTCCAATATTCGATCAGACCGGTTCCACCGGTGCTAGTACCCGTCGCATTTGTGACAATAACATCGACAACGCCAGCTGCATGTGCACCTGGAATACCAGACACATGCGTTGCGTTGTCGATAGCGAAAGATGTGAAAGCGACCCCGCCAGCAGAGATAGCAGTACATCCTGTCGAACTATCAACAGTAACGACTACACGTTGGCCACCTCCTGCAATATCAATACGCGGATAATTAACAGCTGAAACTACAGGAACGCTTCCTACACTTTCCTCAACAACTGGAATTATAAAGACTGATCCTCCTAAACGAGTAGAATAGTACGTTCGTCTCATCCTAGTAGCGTCGACAGTCCCTCCCCCTCCTTGACCATCTGTGACAATGATTGGTCTTTGGATGAAAAAGGAGTAGTTCTTTTTAACTCTTCGATAATCTCTACTCATAGTCGACGGTTCTACATAAGTAATCGAGCCTTATCGTCTACAGGCTTCGATTCTCATGTTTACAGGATCTGGCTTGCCAGGGTGGCAAGTGGACTTCTCTCTCCCTTAATGAGAGTAATGTGGCCCGCGATGCCGTGGTCTTTGAACTTCTCGACGGCACATGTGAGTCCATTCGTGAAGGCATCCACATGGATGTTATCGATCTGATCGATGTCTCCAAGAAGGATGATCTTAGTATTGTCGCCCACACGAGTGATAATCGTCTTAAGTTCGTGCATGCTGAGGTTTTGGGCTTCGTCGATGATCATGAACGTATTCGGAATGGACCTGCCACGAAGGTATGTGATAGCTTCCACTTCGATCTTTCCATCGTTGATAAGCTTATCGACGTATGGATCACGCTTGAATTCATGGATAAGACCATCTTTTTTGATCTTCCTATGGGCAAAAAGGAACATCAGATTGTCCTTGATGGGTGCAATCCAAGGATCCATCTTCTCTTCTTTCGTTCCTGGAAGGAATCCGATGTCTTTACCAACAGGCTGCACAGGCTTTGTTACGATGATTCTCTCGTACTTTCCCTCTTCGAGAACCTTTTTAAGTCCCGCAGACAAAGCTAGCAATGTTTTTCCGACACCCGATGAACCAATCAAGGTGACAAGTTTGATATCGTCGTCCATGAGGAGGTTCAATGAGAACACCTGTTCCTTGTTTCTGGGTTTCAGCCCAAAAACGTCCTTGTGATCGAAAAGCTTTTCGATAGGTTGACCTTCTTCGACGAAACGTCCGATTGCAGCTGGAGAATCAGGATTGCTCTTCATGATGACAATTTCGTTCGGATGTAGTCCTTCTCCGTCCAGATACACATTTCTTGACTCGTACCAGTCGGCGAGGACAAGATCCTCTACTATGAGAGTCTTCACTCCCTTGTAGAGTTCTGATGTGTCGTCGGCGATACGCATGTGAAAGTAGTCTTGGCACTTGATCCCGAGAGAGTCGCACTTTATTCGAACATTGATATCCTTAGAAATGAGGATGCAACGCTCTGAACCATTTTCTAAAGCATCGGATATAAGTTTCGCTTGTGCGATGATGACGTTATCGACTTTCGACTGGTCTTTCAGCTCTGCTGGTAGAAGCAAGTGGCTGTGAGGAGGAATGGGAAGCACAAAGAGCTTCCCACCGGTGGGCAAGACTACTCCTTCGGACAGATTTCCAAGCTCTCTCAATTCATCTAAACGACGGCTGGTGGCGCGGGCATTTCGACCGATTTCATCCTGTCGCTTCTTTTGCCGATCGAGTTCTTCAAGAGCAACAAGAGGTACAACAACATCGTTATCCTGAAATGCGTGCAAGCAATCTGAATCGCTCAGCATAATGTTCGTATCAAGGATGAACACCTTTGTCTTTGGAGGTGCACTCACCATACGTTTTATCTTACCAGCGGGTTTTGACTGCTTCGTATGTCGAACCGATGTTTTTCTGCTCATGGTCTACTAACTCAATCTACACAACGAAAAACTCGAAATTAAAATCTTCTTATGGATAAGCGTCATTTAAAAGTGGTGGCAGGGCAATCCTGCTTTTCGTTCTACAGAACGAATGCAGTCGAATGCCAGAAGAAATCCTGCCGCAACTGGATGCAATCAGGTGAACACATGAACTGTGCCATCATTGCTGCATCGAGTGGAAAAATGACGCTTCACGAAATCGGAAAAATCTTCGGACTCACGAGGATGAGAATTTGCCAGATAGAAAAAAGAGCCCTTCAAAAGATCAAACAGGCTTTGGGGTCTTATCTGTTTTCTTAGCTTCAACGGGTTTTGCCGGAGAAGGCTTGACTACGGATTTTTGAATTTTCTTCAGAGTGATCTCAGGAAATTCTTCTGGTTGATTTTCATCACCCTCCGTAAGAACATCCTTTTTGTCATTTACTAAAAGGTGTTCTTTCATGTCCGCGATGGACAAAACTGATGCACCTGAAGGTTCATGAGCTTTGATCAGATGGCCCTGCTTGCTAAGACGCGAATGCGCAATTCTAGGGTCAAGTCCAGCATCAATTACATCGATAAGGGGTCTATGGATAGCCATTTGCTCAGTTTTCTCCTAGAATAAGTAAGGGCGAGCCATCAGAAGATGTGCTCGCCCTTTCAAGAGACATAGATCTTAGATAGAGATTACGTCTTTTTAGCCTCTCGGGAAGCCTTTCGTTCAGTCTTTTTCTCCTGGTCTTCCTGCTTCAGAACCTTGACAAGACCACTGACTTTATTTCGAAGCATACGAAGGCCTCGACGTGCTCGAACTCCTGCAGATACGTTGCCCTCGGCATTTTTCAGAACATCAAGTTCGACAGCAAGAACAGTAGCTTTAAGATCATCCCACAAAATTTTCACGTCACTCATCGTTATCCTCCAAGATAGCTAGGCTAATTTTATCATCTTTTTGGTCACTTTTAACCAATAATTTTGTCGACGATGCCCATTTTTACGGCATCTTCAGGTGTTAGAAACGTATCGTGACCTGCTTTCATCAACGATTCTAACTGTTTAGCTGTCATTTTAGTTTCAGCTAAGAGAGCATCTTCCATCATCTTCTGTGAACGAAGGCTCTCTTTTAGTTCATTCGTCAGCTGAAAAATGTCTCCTTCAATAGCATCTGACATCGGATGGATCATCACACGAGCATGCTTTCCGATCATTCTTCCTCCCTTGAGACCACTCGCAAGGATCAAAACACCTGCAGACATGACCTTACCAAGCCCAACTGTATAGATAGGGCATGGTACAAACTTCATGATATCGTACAGAGCGAACATGTCGTCGACTGAACCACCTTCAGTGCTAATGATGAGAGTAATTGGATCTACTTTGTTTTGGTTGACGCACAGAATGATTTCAGATATTGTCGTGGCAATCGATTCTTCTGTCACTTCTCCCGTAAGATACAGAACCCGGCCTAAAGGATGGGGATCTGCCTCGAGCGCTGCTTTCGCAATGTCTTTCTTTGTGACTGTCTTTCTAATGCTCTTTCTGCGCTTTTTGACTGCCATGACTTCATTGAACCTTTTCCTCTATTGAACCTTTTCCTCTATAATATCAATGAAAAGGAACTTTTTTTCACGAAGGTATTCACGAAGAAGACTTGTGAGTTCCTGCATCTTTTCATGGTCTTCTAGTTCATATGACATGAGTTGCATGATCAAAAGTAGCTGATCTTGTGTTACTCCGAAGTTCACAATTTCCTTGACAATGCCTCGACACTTTTCGATGTCGATAGATCGACCAACGTTTTCAGCTTCCATTAGCCAACCTCATCTCCTACGAATTTTCCTTCAATACTGAACAAAGAAGTTCCAAGAATCTTCATGATTTTGACGATCTTACCTCCTTTGACCTTTTCCTGCTCTAACTGGACGAAAGATCCCCATTGGGCATTTTCGACAATCCACTTAGATTGCTCCCAAACAGACATATCGACATCATGTTTCTCAAGAATTGCGATCAAAGGTTCAGAAAGAGATACTTTTACGTCTTCTAAACTCACTAGAGCTCTTGAATCATCCCGATTAAGCAATTCTGATTTACAGATGTCGATTATTTTGTGGATAATCCCACAGTTCGGGCAAGAAACGAGCTTAACTTGCACGTTTCCATCCACAAGTTCAGAAAACACAACAAATTCATAAGCAGGTGGATCTGTCATCCGCTTGAATTGCGTAAGAATGCAACGGCACGTAATGAGATGTCTTGCGCAAGACTTCTCCATGTGAAATTACTTCGTCTTCGAACTTTTAGAGTCGATTTCTTTTGACACCATCTCTGCCAGCTGATTCTCAAAATTCCGGCTAGAATTGAGGCTGACCTGCTCACAGGTGCTGTTTACGATGTAAACAAGCTTCTGGAGATCTTCTTGAGTGATCTTGATGTCGTTATTTCTTGCAGCTGCAACAAGATTCTGCGTCGTCAACGTCTTACAAACCTCGGTAACGTCCCACAGCATCTTCACAACTTTCTTCGGTATCTCAGTCTTCATAGACATCTCCTATCAGGCGATTATACCATAGTTATGGATCGAAAGCACATGTCAACACTACGTAAAAACTACTCTGTCAAGAGACTTCGGCAAGAAAATCTTCTTCATGAAGCTATCATTGATGCTTTCTCTAACAATTCTGGCAATGTGCAAAAGGTCAAAACTGCTCTGACAGGAGCGAAAAACGTGGCCCAAACGTACGGCATGAAGAGCATCTTAACAGCTATCGCGACGGCTGAACAAAAATTCATGGCCGGAATAGCGAATCCAAAGGCCGCAGGAGACTCCATCTCGTACATCCTGACTTTCAGCGACATCATGGCAGAATTTTTCCAGCAGATGGACCAATGGGTCATGCAATTGCCTGCAGTTTCTCAAGCAATGGATGCGTCAGATGATCCTGTTAACGCTCAGAAGACATTGAAAGAACTTCTTGGTGACCAGGCTCCAACCCTCACGAACATCGTTCAAAAACAATTTGATAAGAGCGCTGGAGGATTCATGAAATCGCTTGGTCGTCTGTTCAAGTCTGGAAGAATGACGTCTGCTAAAGACGCGCTCACATTTGTCGGTCTAAATGCTCAGGCGGCTGCAGAAGATATTTTGAACATCCAAGTTTCGAAGTACAAACAACTTCTGCAAGCTGGTAAGCAGGTCCAAGCTCCCCAGATCACTCCACCAAACCCTAATCAGAATCCACAAAGTGGTTCTACCCAATCCACTCCTAGCACTCATGCCCAAGCGGCACAAACTAGCCAACCGACCCAAGCTCCCGTTCCTGCCCAGGGAACAACAACGTCAACAGGGAACGCTCAACTTGCTCAGAAACCTTCTCCTGAAGATGCTCAGAAGAGAGATACGACCCTTCAGGGTGTTGTTAAGAACAGAAATGCTTTCAACACTCAATTGATGAGCCAGTTGTCTAACGACGAAATTAAGTCAGATCTTCTGCAGATCGCTCAGTCTCTCGGAATCAAATTAGTATAACTCCTGCGAGGTTATTTTCCATGGTCTTTTCGAATTTTTTCGTGAAAACATTGGATGCAATGTACGTTGGAACAGGTATCACGTTTCCATCGATTTCGACCACTCCAAATTGGAGGCATGCTCGAACGAGTCGTAAGAAAGAATCTAAAACAGATTCGATGTGATCATACTGTTTACCAAGCGGAACGCTGATCTTCAGGCAATTTGTGGACAGGGTGGCCATCCGTCCCTCTAACATCTTTCGTCTAACCTCATCCGTATCTGATGCACGTTTCTGGAGATTTCTCAGATGTTGTTTAACACTTCGGGTTGTCTGGGGATTGATTATTACCAGCTTACCATTTTTGAAAATGACTCGTTCTAACCTTGGTGCAGCGTCTGCTGAGATTGTACGAATGAGATCTCCCTTGTCAGATGACACGAGATCACCCGCAGATACCATGGCAAGATCGACTAAGGTATTTAGGTCTTCGATGTCAAATCTCACCTGAATTAGGAGCACATTCAACTTACCAATGATCTTGTTATGTTGAATGGTAGAGATTACATCATTGGCAAAGTTTCTGGCGAAGATGATTCCAGGAGTGGCATCCTTCGATAGATACTCCAAAATTCCGTGCACCTCTCCCACAGTTTCGATGAAACCGTCAATGATGAAGCACTTCACATTTCGTTCGTCGAACTGACATTTCATGGGACTTTCGAGATTGAAGACGTAACCATCCATCTTCTCAAGGATGGTTTTGACAACGTGCTCTCTCCTCAAGAAAATGTTCCCGTCGGTTTCTATCAACCCCAGAACTGTCATGAGAAATTCATGGTATCTCTCTTCAAATCGATCAAATATCATCTTTTCGAAGTCTCCAGTTCGAGGATACCGGCTATGCATCATTTCTTGTTCTAATGCCTTAACATCTTTCAACTTTCTTCCTGTAAGGATGTTCTTAGCGACGTCAACTCCAGAATTAACTCCGATCGATTCACTCTTCAAAGCATGCTGTTCAAGAACATCTAGGATGATGTTTTGAACAGGGTCGGGTGTACGCAACCATCCGAGAAAATTCTTTCCTTCGATGAGATGGTTCTCTCCGATGCTTACAAGTGAGAGCTCTTCAGGATTCCACCTTCCAAACATCTTTCGAAGATCATCTAACCCACGTAGCAGATCTCGCTTATCGTAGAACACGATGGTAATTCTTGTTCAGAATCATCAAGATTTGCAATTTCAGTGAAAACTAATGTGAGACGCCACGGCATCCCAGATGACTTTGGCCACCATCGTAATGACCGACAGAACGGCCGCAAAGACGTACTTTCGATAAAGTTTTAGCTTATCTTCAGTGTCAGCCACCCGCTGCACGATCTTTTCGACGTCATGATCAGTTTCAATTTTTTCGGTTTGAACTCGAACGAAGAGACCTGTCTGCGGATTGAAGACAGCTTCGTTCAGTTTATCGACGTTCTTTTCGATATTGTCGACTTTTTGGAAGAGTAGATCGAAACCACCGTTCAAAACGGGGGCATCCAACTTTTCTTCGAGCTTCGACAGAAATTTGAGAAGTTCTCCTTGACGGGAAGGAACGACTTTTGAACCGGCCATGTCTTTAAATAGTATACAATACTATTGGAGACCATTATAATGACGTCCGGACAAGCCGTCCGTCTCTTAAAGATTTAATAGTATCTTTAAAGACTGTTAATACAGTTAAGAAGTAGACGGGCGCGTAGTAAAATTCGAAGTACACTTTTCAAAATAGTGGTGTACTCTATGAAAAGATGAACTTTTTCGATGCTATTCAGTCCAAGAGTCAGATCAAACCCGACACGCAAGTCATCTTTGTTGCCGATCTCTTCGTAGAAACATACGTGGGAGGAGCTGAGCTGACGACAGAAGCTTTGGTCGCTTCATCGCCCTATCGAGTCCAGAAGGTTTTTTCTCGAGATGTCTCGAAAGAGATGATCGACCAACACAAGGACAAAGCATGGATCTTTGGAAACATAGCCATGCTCAATCCGGCTGTAGTACCTGCGATCATGGGAAACTGCAAGTACGTTGTGCTAGAGTACGATTACAAGTTCTGTGCTCATAGATCACTTGAAAAGCATCTTGCAGTCGAGGGTAAACCATGCGATTGCCATGAGAAGCCGATCGGTGATCTCATCTCCACGTTTTTCGGTAACTCGTCTGGAATCTTCTGGATGTCAGAACAGCAGCAGGAAATCTACAGGAATAAGTTCCCATCTCTCGAAGACACGGACCAGTACGTTCTATCCTCAGTCTTCGATGAAACGTTCTTCATGTCGTTGAAGATTCTCAGGGAGAAGTACAAGGATCACGACAGGACAGAGTGGTTGGTCCTCAGGTCGAATTCTTGGATCAAGGGTAGCGAAGCCGGGGTGGAGTATTGCAAGAAAAACTCGCTTCCCTACAGAGAAATTTCAGGACTTTCTTACGACGCACTTCTCGAAGAATTAGCCCAAGCGAAGGGTTTCGTCTTCCTCCCTCCGGGTGGAGATACATGTCCACGCATCGTGATCGAAGCGAAACTCTTGGGTTGCGAATTGGTGCTCAATGATAACGTGCAGCATGCCAAAGAAATGTGGTTCGAGACATCCGACCTGGCCGAGATCGAACAGTATCTCTACGCCTCCCGCGAACTCTTCTGGAATTTCGTCAAGAACGAAATCGTCGAAAAGATTCCGAGACTCAGTGGATACACTACGACGTACAATTGCGTTTCTCAGAAGTATCCATTCGAACAATGTGTGCAGTCAATGCTCGATTTTTGCGACGAAGTTGTTGTCGTCGACGGTGGGTCGACCGATGGAACGTTAGCAGTTCTCATAGGATTGCAGCGTCAAAATCTTATCGAATCGACTGATGAGTACATCTACGATAAAGATTTGAATGAAAAGTCTAGGTTGAAAGTGCAAGTAATTGCTCGTGATTGGTCCCATCCGAGATTTGCAGTTTTCGATGGAATGCAGAAGGCCGAAGCTCGAGCACTTTGTACGGGGGATTTCTGTTTGCAACTTGATGCCGACGAAATTATATCTACTGATGATGGTCCAAAATTTCGTAATCTCATTTGTAATTTTCCAAAGGGTGTCGACCTTGTTTCATTACCTGTGATAGAAGGGTGGGGAACTTTTGACAAAACAAGAATTGACATAACTCCATGGAAATGGAGACTTAGTCGAAATGTTCGTGGCATTACGCATGGTGTTCCAATTACCCATCGTAAATTCGATGAAAATGGGCAATTGTATGCAATTCAGGGTACAGACGGTTGCGATATGATTAGCTCTCGAACAGGTGAATCAATACCTTTCGTCGGGTTTTACGACAAAAAAGCCCATGAGCTTCGTCAACTAGCTCTTTCTGGAAATGAACAAGCTCGTGTCGCATATGAAAATTGGTTCAATGACGTAATCGACCAATTGCCTTCTGTGTTTCATTTTTCGTGGATGAATATTGAAAGAAAAATTCGTACTTACAGAGATTATTGGCAATCGCATTGGCTTAGTTTGTATAACCAGCAAGTTGACGACATCCCTGAAAACAACATGTTTTTTGACAAGTCTTGGAAAGATGTCACCAATGACGATATTGAGAAACTTTCACACCAGTTGGCAGCAAAAACTGGTGGACATATTTTTCACTCTAAGTGGAAGGGTCATTCGACGCCCTCGATTGCGTGTCGCAAGAAAGTTCCTTCGTTGTAATGTGGTACGTGTACGTAGACGAAACTCTAGAAGTCGTTCCAAGAATTTACTACATTGGAATGGGTTCTCTTGGTAGAACAAAATGTGTCAAACGAAACAGTAAGCATACAGGAATTAGACACAAATATGGATTTGTCAGAAAGATAGTTTTTTCTACGTTTATTCGAAATCTTGCAATAGAATTTGAAAAACAACAAATTGTAGAGTGCAAAACTTTCATAGACGATCCTTTGTCAGATGATATTGCATGTAATTTCACAACAGGTGGTGAAGGAAGCAAGGACGTTTCCGAACAAACAAAGAAAAAGTTATCGCGCTCTCGGCAAGGAAAAAAATCGTCACTACCTACAAGAAAAAAACAAAGAGAAGCACTTCGTGGAAGATCTTTTTCTATTGAACACCGCCGACGTTTAAGAGAGATTGCAAAAAAGAAAAATCTCTCTGAACAAACTCTCCAAAAAAGAAGAGACGCTCAAAAGAAAAAAGTAATTCAGCTGCTTAACGACAAAATTGTTGAATACTTCGACAGTGTCTTGTCTGCAAAAGAATTTACAGGATTTTCTAATATTGATCGTGCTGCTAGGCAAGGTACGACAGCCGGTGGATTTCACTGGAAATATGTCTAAATGGGCGGGAACGCTAAAGCTGTCTATCGAAACACCGGAACCGTCCAAATATTCGACGGACGGTTGGCGTACGCTGAAAAGATCGATCTAAGAGAAGTTCAACCTGAACAGTTCGTAGACGATGTGAAGAAGCTCGTTCTAGAATTGAACAAGCCGGGAGTTTGGCAGCCGTCTTCCGTAGAAAATGAAACGATCTACTTCGGATCTTTCGACTCGCTTAGAGATCCAACAATTTCGAAGGAAGAGTACGTTACTTCCAAACCCATGATGGGTGACGTGGACATTGCAGTACCCTCCGTACGCATGGAGGCTTTGCACGACTTTCTAGTCCAACTCGAGGGCAAGGATATCACACCCAACTTCACGTACATCGGACAGAATCGCGTCGCTTTTAGCGGGAAGAAAGTCAACACGATATTCTTCTACAAGCGATGCAAGAAATTCCTGCAGGTTGACTTCGAAGGGATGACATTCTTAAATAACGCACCCGAAGAGTACGTCAAGTTCATGCGTTCGAGCCCATGGAGAGATGTCAAGGAAGGTCTCAAGGGGCTTGGCCACAAGTATCTTCTCACCTGCTTGGCAAGAATAGTGTCGTACAAGAGCAACATAGTCATCCTGACGGATAAATCTCCGATCCATCCGGCGAACAAGGTCAGGATCAAGCTCTTAGATGAAATTCCTCACTCGTTGACGTTTTCGAAGGAAGGACTTCGAGATAAGTTGAAGCAGCAGACCCGTCTAGGATATCCTGTCATGGTCGAAGGGAAGTACGCGTACAAGGAAGTTTCGAAGGAAGAGTCGATCGGAGAAACTAGCGTAAAGAAGATCTTCAAACGACTCTTTTCCAGAGAACCTCAAGGTAAAGATCTTGATGATTTTAGATCGTACATGGGGACTCTCGACCTGTGCCAGAAGTACCTCACCCGTGGAAAGATCGAATCCATCTACGAGTACATGGTGAACGTCAAACTATGGGGCCCCAAGGCCCAGGCCCTATCGAGGGATTCAGCCACGGATGATAAAGACATCAAAGAGATGATCATTTACACGATGGAGAGTAAATTCCCATTCTTGGTCGGAAACCTCCCACTGGAGGAGACCATGGACAAATACTACCTGAAGTACGAGGAGCGTGAGGAAGAGTGATGGAACATATCAAGATTCAAAAGTTGTTGACAGATTACGACATCGATCTCAGCACCGTTTCATTGGGAGATTTCGACCACATCGGAGAATACACGGCCAAGAAGAGCCGTGATAAGAATTCCCCTCTGTACGCAAATACCGGAGCCTACTTCAGACCGAACTACGAACGAGGAATCCTGATCTACTCTCTCATCAAGCGTTTCAAGCTCAAGTCGTTCCTTGAAATCGGATTCGGTAGAGGTTACTCTGCCATCTGCGCCGCCAAGGCATTCCATGACATCGGTGTCGACGGAAAGGTGACGACCATTGACCCCGTTTTTGATAAAGAACAGCTCGAAACCATGTCCCAGGTATTTCCGAAAGAATGGCTCGAAAAGATCGATCTGAAACAGGGTCTTTCGCAGCAAGTTCTCAAGGAGATGGATGGACCATGGGATTTCGTCTACATCGACGGCGACCATCATGCAGCAGCCGTTCAGGCCGACTGGGATCTGACGAAGAACAAGTGGGGAAGTTTCCTGCTCTTCGATGACTATCACCTACCTTCGAAGAAAGAAGCGAACATCGAATGTGCGATCGCAATCGATAGAATCGATGAAACTAAATTCGATGCTTCTAAGAAGTTGATCATCATGGATCGCAGAATTTTCTTGGACGATAGACGATACACGGACGAAGCCATAGATTATGGTCAGTGTTTACTAGCAAAGAATAGTTTGCTAGAATCTGATGGATGGTGATTTCTACTTACAAAATCAAAAGACGATCTCATATTAGAGATGGAAGAAAGTCTCGATATCATGCAACAGAACAACTTATTGCAGAACTTCATTGCGATAATTGCGACACATGGTTTAGCATGAAGATCACTCCATCTTTTCTTATCAAACAAAAACATCATTTCTGTTCGAAAGAATGTATGAATTTAGCTGCTAAAAATGGTGGGAAACTTTTTGAAGCAAAAAAGAAAACATGTTTAGAGCACTTTGGGCATGAATCTCAAAATTCTGTCCAAAGCGTCAAAGACAAGAAAAAGAAGACATTCGTAGAGCGGTATGGAGTCGAAAATCCATTCGAATCTTCTGATATTAAACTGCAAATTCGTAAAAATATCTTAGAGAGGTACGGTGTTGAACACACGTCTCAAATTCCAGAAAGTCGACGAAAGTTCAGAATAACGTGCCTTGAAAGATTTGGAACAGAAAATCCTCTACAAAATCGAGAGATTTACTTAAAAGTTCTGAAATCACGATCCAAAACTACTTCATTGGTGCATTGGAAAACTCAAGAAGAACTTCTTTGCACGGCTTCTTACGAAATTGCATTTGTAGAATGGTGTAACAAAAACCATATTGATTTTGATTGGCAAATTTCCCATACGATGCCCGATGGACGCGTTTACAATATCGATGCATTCATCAAGGATGGAAAGTTTAGAAACACATGGATAGAAATCAAAGGGTGGAACTACGAGGGAGGAAAACAAAAGTGGGAATGGTTTCACTCTATCTACCCCGAATGTTCTCAAATGTGGAATGAATCACGTTTAAAAGAACTCGGGATTTTACTGTGAAGGTGCTGAAGGTTCTAATCAATCGTGATCCTGTAGTTGGCCCCTGGGGTGGTGGTGCACGATTTCTAGAAGCTTTCCATTCTATGGCTAGGGAAAACGGCATTGAAATTGTAAAGACGCTCCAGCAGTCGCCTGATGTCATCTTTATTTTTCACCCTGATGAAGAAATAACAACAGCAGGATCGATCTCTAATGGAAAAGCAGAAGTCAACATGACAATCCGCGGTGTTTCATTCGACGCAGCCTTGGAACACAAAAGAAATCATCCGGATGTACAAATCATCGTTAGAGTGAATGAATGCGACGCGCGAAAAAGAACGACGGGTGTCGACGAGAAATGGATGCACATGATCCAACGCTCTGACCACGCGTTCTACGTGTCGAAATGGATGGAAACGTACTTCGATTCTCGCATCCAGCATGTTCAGAAGTCCTCAGTCATCATCAACGGTGTTGATCGCAGTCTGTTCAAAAGAGCCAAGAAAATTTCTGATGTGACCGGAAAGGTCAACATCGTCTGCGCTCATTGGTCCGATAACTTCTTCAAAGGCCAGGATGTCTACGAATTTCTCGATCGTTTCGTAAGAACTCACCAAGATTTCACCTTCACTTTCATTGGAAGAACCAAGGCGAACTTGAAGCATTCCCATCTTGTTTCAGCGCTTGATCCAAAGGACCTGGCTCTTGAGCTGTCCCGGTACGACGTGTGTGTGAACGGATCCAGATTCGATCCAGGACCCAACGCGGTGATCGAAAGCATCGCTGCAGGACTTCCAACGTACGTTCATGCAGACGGTGGCGGCGGAGTGGATTTCGCAGGAGCAGAACACGCCTTCAAAACTCTTCCAGAGCTAGAAAACATTCTCCTTTCTAAGAACTATCCCGCGAATCCGGATATTTTTCGCTCATGGGGAGACGTCATGGCACGTGTCTTCGATAGGATCAAGAGTCTATGATTTCGACCACGGGTGACGATTTCGTCGTAACATTCACGAAAGAATTCGTGGAAGATCTAGTAGCATACGCTGGCGATGGAAAGCTGAAGGGACGATTCGACGTAGATGGAAAACATCACGAATTCGAGGCGTCTTGCTCGGATGGAATCTACAAAGTCGTCATAAAGAAAGAAGCAAACAAATGACTCTCGCTCAGATACACAGTTTTTCTAACATGATGAGCGAGATGCTCACCGAACGTTTGACCGTCTTCAAGGGTAAGACGGCAAATCGTCAGACAATGATGGAGCTCTACACGACGATCTTTAATCTCACGGCAGACATCTTCATCCAGTCCAAGGTCGAACTTTCGAATGAGGCGGTGAACCTCATCGCCCAGCTCTATTACGAGGATTGTTCTATCAACAATCGTAACGAAGTCGACAATACCGTCTACACAAAGAAGGCTAAGCTCGAAAACATTCCGAACCACGAGCTTGTTATCATGACTAAGCTATGGAAGGACCATCCGTACGGCCAATTATTCGTAGAGACTTTGAAAAGGAGATCGTAATGAGATTATTATACTTTGCAATTGGAATTGCCATCGGCTTTTGTGGCGCAGATTTCATCGGTTCATGCAATCACATGAGCGATTTTCACGGTGCCAAACCGAATACTGACGACGTCGTGAAACTGTGTCGTGTGGTCACCCACAGTAGCAGCGATGGATACAAGTACTGGTCGTGCGACAAGATCGAGAAAAAATGAATCGCTACGTTTTCATCGCTCCCACGTTCAATGCTCTTCTCACTTGCAAGAAAGCTATCTTGAGTCTTGCCGTACAATCGTTTGAAAATTGGCATCTCATCGTTATCGATGACATGTCAACAGATGGAACAGAGCTCGAAATCAGAAATACGTTCAGTTTTCTCGGAATCTATGAGAGATTGACGTACATCAAGAATGACAAGAAGCTCTGGGAAGTTGAAAACGTTCTTCAAGGTCTAAAGAGATGTACTCCAGATGATATCGTCTGTCGTTTCGACCTCGATGATTACCTGACAGATGCTAACGCGCTTGAAATCATCGACATGCAGTACAGGAGTGATCAAAAATTAGAAGCATTATGGAGTTCTCATCGATGGTTTGATGAACGAGGTATCACCAACAATAACATCTCCGGTCCAATGCCTGACAATGCTGATCCGTACAAGTACCCATGGGTTTCCAGCCATCTCAAGACTTTTCGAAAAAGGGTCATCGACGAAGTGAATGACCAGAACTTTCGAGGACAGGATGGCAAATACATCCGTCGAGCGGGCGACCAAGCGATTTACCTTCCGTGTCTAGCTAGAGCTAAGAAGAGAATGTATCTACCTGTCACAATGTACGCTTATCGATGTGACATGAATCCGCAGACATTTCAGACCGACGACGCTAAATTCCAAAAAACAGAGGCTGATTTCCTTAGAACCAGAGGGTTCGTTGAGTGAGACTAGATTAGTCGCGTTCATGTACCTTCTGATGAGAGATGCGGCTCCCACCGGAGAGATCGTCAGAATCGTTCGTGAACTCAAAGTTCTTGGAGATGTGGACCCTATTTTCACGAGCCCAGAATTAGAAGCTTACGCCAAGAGGTTAGTCAGTGAACTTTTAGCATGAAAATTTTTTTCGACAATTGCGATCTTGGAGGAAGCCGGACCGGACCTAATACGTTCGCTCGAAGGTTAGCTCTAGAATTGTCGAAGAGAGGTCACGTTGTAGCGGACCCGTCCGATTACGATGTCGCGCTAACGTTCATAGAGAGATCTTTGCTCGTAGATTCTAAGAAACCGCTCGTCCAAAGGCTAGATGGAATCTGGTTTCATCCCAGAGACATCAAGACGAAGAATATTTCTATCAAAAACACCTACGACCAAGCCACCGAAGTCATCTTTCAGTCCGATTTCGATAGAAAGATGGTAGAAAAGTGGTTCGGTCCGAAGGAGAGAGGAAACGTCATCAGAAACGGCATTGAACTGTCGTCAATCGATGTTTCTCCAGGAATTTCAGCTCTCAAATCCACCTATTCGAAGGTTTTCGTGTGTTCTTCTAACTGGCATCGTCAGAAGAGATTGAAAGAGAACATCGAGTTATACCTTCAACTCAAGGCCTCCACGACAGAATCATGCTGTTTGATGGTCTTAGGCAGCAATCCAGACCACATGCAACCCGGCAAGGACATTTTCTACACGAACGCTTCTATTCCGCATGAAATTTGCCTGCAGATCTACTCTGTAGCTGATTGGATGATCCACCTAGCTTGGGCAGACCATTGTCCCAATGTCGTTGTGGAAGCATTGTCGCAAGGATGCCCTGTGATATGTTCTGAAACGGGCGGAACTCACGAACTCGTAGGTCAAAATGGTTTGATCCTCAAAGAAGGGCACGAATATGCCTTCGAAGCCTTCGATTACGATAACCCTCCAGTTTTAGATCTAAGCCAGGTCTCGTCCCTACCGTCCATCGTTGTCGACAAATCAACCGTGGATATCAGCAGAGTGGTAGACGAGTATGAAAAAGTGCTTTCAAAAGCCGCTACCTCACGTACTACTTAAGCACAGTCAACATGAAACTTTTCACAATCGAAGATCAGAATCGTCTGTCAGAAGCTCGGTACGAAGCAGAGCAGCGTGTTTTGAAGCTTGCAGAGATCCTCATTTCTGGTAGGGTCAATGAGTCTGTTGGTTTCGATGTCGGTGAGCAGCTGTTAGCTGAAGCTCACAAGCTCGAAAAAATCATGATTGTAGAAGCTCTTTCTGACCAGGATTTCAATACCCTACAGAAAAACTTCCGATCCTTGCTTCGCCCGATAGGGTCTTTGGTGAAGAATTTGGCTGGAACTGATCTGGCTAGCAAGCTCGATGCCGCCAGAATCACAGGCACAGAACTTCTGAATGATCTCTACGATGATGTGAAAAACGTGGAAGCTGGCGTCGGTGGTGCAGGTGTTCCTAAGTCGAAGGAAATGTCGGTTGGACGAGACAAGCTCGCAAAATGCTTTGCAGACATCGCTATCCTCACCAAAGGAGCGATGGCCCTGGGAGATCTCTTCAGTGATGATCCTGCCAGCTTGGGCGGATACACCGCAATGAAGGAAATCACATCTTCTCTTGAGCGTGACGATCTACTCAGCGTTCCTCTACGACAGGCTTTCGTTGCCTACGCCGAATCTGTCAAGGCTAATAGCCTTGACCAACATGAAAAAGACGATGCGAAGCATGACGATTGGTTCGCTCAGGGAGATGCAAATACCCATTGGGACGAAGACCAGAAGGCTCCACCCCCACCCCGCAAGGACAACGTTCCTGGCGGTGGAATCGCAAAAAAGAAAAAGCAGGGATTCTTCTCACGTCTCTTTGGAAAGAAACATGAAGGTTCCGAGCGTATTAGAGAGTACCAGGATGAAGCTCCCGCGACCAAACGTGGAGGATTCTCTACTACAAATTTTAGAACTTCCGAGAAGGATCCGTTTCCGCAGCAGCCGCCTGAGAAGGATCCATTTGGATCTAACAAACATTCCCATCTTGAAAAGAAATTCAAGGCGATTCTTCAAAAGGCTATGTTGGAGAAATCACCGGGATTCGCTCGCATGGTGAACGTTCCTGCTCTCATCGACACCCTCATGAACAAGAGCTATGATCACCTCGCAGCAGTCTTTGGAAGATTTAATGATCTCGTCTCGAATGACGTTGACATGAACTTTCTCAAGAGTGTCGTGAATAAGCCTCTCAGCGTCAGCGGAGCCCTGAAGACAGTTTGGGATTCGTTCAGTTCTGGCACCATGGGTGGAACCCATGGACGTCCTCGCTGAGCTAAAAGCTTTAGTTTCTGAATTTACAGGATCCTACTTTCTTGGTAGGATCCTGTTGTGTGTCAGGGGTATCGAGCTCAAAAAGTATGTAAATCTTGCGGAATGCAATTTCAGGTTGTAGGCAAGACTAGACACCAACAATTCTGTAGCAAGCCTTGCATCAACAAGGGACGAACACATACAGAAGAATGGAAGTTAGAGATGTCTACGCGCAATTCTGGATCTGGTAATCCATTCTATGGCAAGAATCACTCACTTGAAACGAAGCTCTTTCTTAAAAACAGAATTGAAGGTTTGACGTGGGAAGAACAAATGGGAGAAGAAAGAGCTTCTCTAAGGAAAGAAAAACAGAGTGAAACTTACACTGGAGAAGGAAATCCGTTCTACGGCAAAACGCATACTGTTGAAACTAAAAACAAGATCTCAGAATCTCATCGAGATTGCTCTGGATCAAATAATCCAATGTTCGGACAGGGAGAAAAACTAAGGGGAAACAAGAATGGTGCATGGGAGGGAGGAATTTCCCATGATCCATATTGCGGATTGTTTACTGAAAATCTCAAGACAAAGATAAGAACACGTGATAGATTTACATGTAGAGTGTGTGGGAAGAATGGTAGTCATGTTCACCACATTGATTATGACAAGTTGAACAGCGTTGAAGATAATCTTGTAACTTTGTGTCATAGTTGCCACATGAAAACGAATTTTGGTCGAGAAAATTGGACGGAGTTCTTTCGTAATGAATAAGAAGAGCGCGATGATAACGGGATCGACGGGACAAGATGGATCGTACTTGTCAGAACTTCTCCTTTCTAAGGGATACGAAGTCTACGCCCTAGTGCGTCAGACGACACAATTCACACCTGACAAGTACGGTCACCTCCGTAGCTGCATGTCCGACCCCCATTTTCACATCGTCACCGGAGATGTGAACGATCAACTACGGATGCAGGATCTCATTCGAGAGATCCATCCAAATGAAGTCTACAACCTGGCTGCCCAAAGTCACGTCGGAGAATCGTTCAAACAACCGATCAGCACCTGCGAGACGACAGGTATGAGCGTCATCAAAATTCTAGAAGCCATCAGACAGGTCGATAAGAACATTAGATTTTATCAAGCTGGAAGTTCGGAGCAGTTTGGCAAGGTTTGCGAAACGCCACAAAACGAAAACACAAAATTTCACCCCCGCAGTCCTTACGGGTGTGCTAAAGTGTTCGCACACAACGCTACTGTAAACTATAGGGAAGCTTACGATATCTACGCTGTCAGCGGGATTCTCTTTAACCATGAGAGCGAACGTCGAGGAGAGAACTTCGTAACTAGGAAGATTACCAGAGCGATCGGTCGTATCAAAGCGGGAATCCAACACGAGCTAGTGCTTGGTAACACAGATGCGACACGCGATTGGGGGCATGCTGAAGACTATGTCGAAGCCATGTGGCTGATGCTTCAGCAGGAAACTCCCAAGGATTACGTCATCGGAACGGGAGAGACCCACACGGTCCAAGATTTCATCGACATCGCATTCGCTCACGCGGGTCTCGATCCCAAGAAGTATGTGAAGACGAATCCCGATTTACACCGCCCTGCAGAAGTCGATACCCTCTGTGCTGACCCTAGTCTTGCAAAGAAGGAACTCGGTTGGTCTCCGAAGACGAACTTCTCTGAGCTTGCGAAAAGAATGGTCGATTACGACATCGCACTTGCTCTCAAGGAGAAAGAACAGCAGTGAAAGTTTGGATTCTAGCTCCGGGAGAGAACTGGATCGTCGATGAAATGGCGAAGCAGTTCAAGCAGGACAACCCCAATATCTGCACTAACAATGTCGATGAAGCTGACGTCATTTGGGCGATGGCTGATTGGTGTTTCGATAGAATTCCCGTATCGTATATCAAGAGTGGTAAGCCCATCCTTACGATGTTGCATCATTTTGTTCCAGGCAAGTTCGATTTCCTATCCGAAACGGAGTTCTCGCTACGAGATCGACGCACGACCGTGTACACAGCTCCGAACTTTCGCACTCGAGACTTCGTTTCCAACTTAACCAACAAACCCGTTCACATCGTTCCGTACTGGGGTCACACTGAAAGTTGGAAAAAGACCGGTGACAAGTACGAACTTCGAAAGAAGTACGAAATTCCCGAGGATGTATTCGTCATCGGATCTTTCCAACGAGACACAGAGGGACACGATCTCATCTCTCCCAAATTAGAGAAGGGTCCCGACCTGCTCGCAGATTTTATCTGCAGAGAGCATCGCAAAAGAGCCGTCGTGATCGGAGACATTCCCAAAGTTCATGTGCTTTTAGCCGGATGGAGACGGCAATACATCATCGAGCGTCTTGAAAAGGAACATGTTCCGTACACATACATCGAACTTCCATCGCAAGAAACGATCAACGAATTGTACCAAACACTCGACCTCTATCCTGTCACTTCGCGCTACGAGGGTGGACCACAATCACTCATCGAAGCAGGAATGCTAAGCATTCCGGTTGTATCCCGGCCCGTTGGTATAGCCGAGCTGGTGCTCACGAATAGCGCTATTTCTGACGATGTGTCATCGGCAGTTTCAGAAGTTCCTAACGTCGAACGACTCAAGACTCCTGGTGGGTATTCACCGTTCATCGAACTTCTTAAGAGCGTGATCAAATGAACATTTTTCTGTGCGATAAGGATAATAGAGATGTCACCTCTCTTGTTTACCACTACTGCAAGATGGGTCACAAGGTCTTTCTTCCAAAGCCTGGAAGCGAGGGATTCGGACACCAGCCGTCGTGGCCTCGTCTTGTCCTCAAATCTACGAAAGAACCTACGAAAAGAAACTTAGATGTTCATGGGTACGAACAGTACGATGATGTCAAATTTGGTGAGGATCGATTTCTCTCCCAAGAGATCGAAGAAATACAACAAAAACTCTACGAGACCAATGCATCTTGCGAGCTCATAGACATCAATATTGATAATGTTCAGATCGACGCATGGCACACTACCCCGAATTCTATTTTAGATGTCCAACAATGGATGGACTACGCAAAGAAACACTTTCCTCATGCGAAGTGGATTTCTAGCTGCATGACGCACTGGGATCATAACCTCCAGGGAGGTCCAAAGAACATTGTCAAATTCTTGCCCGCGAACTATCGTGATATTCATCCTCATCTGAATCAGGTCGAGATGTACCGACATCGAATCGAATTTGATGTCATGAACATTGATTACAACGAAGAAAAGAAACGTGAGGGGTGGGCATCTTTCAATCACAATTTTGCTGTTCGTCAACCCCAATATTGGGAGATTCAGCAAGAGCTCAACAAACGTCTTGATGGAAAGATCAACATTCCGAACTACGGTGGCAACATTCGAGTCGTTGGTGCGGACATCAAGTATTCTGGAGAGAATGGTATCACCGGGAAGGACCTGACTATCTCCCCACGCCAAGCCATGAAGAAATACACAGAACTTCGGGGAGTCATGCACCTCAAGCAGGCAGATTGGGCTGGCGGAGTTCCGTCTATGAGTCGTATGGCAAGAGTCCCTATCATCGTCACCGGAAAGTACGTGCAAGATACGAAGTCAGAAAAGGTGCTCATCCATGATTTCAACTGCTTCGTTGCTAACGACGTAGAAGAACTTGTCAAGTACACAACATTGGTCAACGATGATGATTTCGCCTGGGCCAAGCTTTCGATGGGGCAGGATAGCATGAACGATATCATCTTCGATGAAGCATACTGGAAGTCTTGGGAAGAATTCCTTTCGAGGCTTGCGTGAACATAGCGTATCTGCTCGTAACGTGTTCTAGAGAAAAAACGAGAGACCTCATGCTTAAGAAGGTCATCGAAAGTCTCAAAATTCAAGATGCTTGGAAAGTTTGGGAGAGCGACTTTTACGTTTTCGATAATGCATCGACATACGAACATACGCAAGTAGAATTGATGTCATCCTTTAAGAAAGTCATCTTAGCAGAGGACAATTATGGATACTGGAGCGCCGTGAATTGGTTTGTAGAGTTCTCTCAAAATCGAGGATACGACTACGTTTACATCATGGAAAGCGATTGTGTTCATCACAACATCGAACAACTCCATGACGGAGTAAAGTTGCTTGAACTAGATCCCTCGTTGGGAATGTTGAGAGCTGCAGAGTTTTCTTTAGAGAACAAACATTTGTACGATAAAGCCCAACGTCATCCAGGATCTATCACTTCTGAGTGGTTCACACAGAGCAATTTTTTCACAAAGGAAACGGCTTCATACGAACAAACCGAGGTTCCTAACGTCTATAAGACGAACTTAGTTGCGAAAGTTTGTGGACTTCATAGAGTCTCTGTTCTGAAAGCGGTGTTGTTTCAATTGCAGTCGATTGAATGGTTTATTGAAGTTGATTTTCAACGCTTTTACCACAAGAAGTACCCATTCAATGCAATATTGGATGGCGGGATATACAATTCAACACCGGCTTACGAACCAAATGTAATTGCAGGAAGTCTCGTCAAAGAAGCAGTTGACGAGAATGGTTATCGTAAGACGAGAGAAGGATTCATCACTCCTGTTACGGAGATGAGGGTAAAATGAAGTTTTTCATCATTGGTGGAACGGGATCTCTTGGAAAGAAATTGATCGATAGACTCATCGATGTGCATGAAGTTTTTGTGTACTCACGTGATGAATCTAAACAATGGTCTATCAAGAATGACTTACTTCATCGCGGAACGGCTCCCGTTACGTTTTTCGTTGGAGATATCAGAGACAAGAATCGGTTGAAGGATGCCCTTCGCCAATCTCGACCAGACATCGTCATTTCTGCAGCAGCTCTTAAACAAGTCGATGTTTGTGAGATCAATCCTGACGAAAGCATAAAAACGAACCTCATTGGAACTCAAAACGTGATTGATGCTGTGAATGAGTACGCTCACAGCATGACGACAGGCATCGGAAACATCAAAAAGGTCACTCTTCTATTCGTCAGTACAGACAAGGCATGCGCACCTGTCAACACGTACGGAATGAGCAAAGCTCTTTCAGAACGACTCGTTACGAGCCAAGCAAAGACCGGTCTCAAGAATGTGAAGTACGTCTGCGTTCGTTACGGAAACGTTCTGGAATCCAGAGGGAGCATCATTCCGTTGTTCAGGTACCAGGCAGAGAATTCCGAGTACTTGACGGTCACTAATCCTGACATGACCAGATTCCTCATGACCCTCGACCAAAGTGTCGACCTGATCTTTAAAACTATCGAACTCGGAGCATCAGGAGAAACGTGGATTTCTAAGCTTCCTGCAATGAGAATCGGTGATATTGCTGACGTGTTCGCTGAACACTACGGGAAAGAAGTGAAGAAGATCAATGAGCGTCCTGGAGAAAAGATGCACGAAGATCTCATCAACGAGTCTGAATCTATTAGAACTCGTCTCGTTGACAGTGGAAAATACTACGCTATCCAACCTGCTTTCATCGTAGACTCAGAACCAAGGTTCGAATATTCTAGCAATGATGACGTGATGACCAAGGTAGAACTCAGAGATTTTCTCACGAAGATCGAGGTTCTTGATGCTCCAATGGAACGGTTCTCTGGTCAAAAGATCGAAGAAATTGTCTCAACCGCTCCTGTCGCTAAGCGAGAGAAAAAGTGAAAGAACGAAAAGAAATCCATCTGTTCAAGGCACATCTTGATGTAGATCTTGCGATGGTCTATCTTAGAGATGCTCTCGAATCTGGATTCTTAAACGAAGGTCAGCAAGTAACAGATCTCACGAAGGAATTCTCTCGTCTTCTAAAGTCCGACAAGTTGATCTTGGTCAATAGTTGCACGTCAGCTTTGACGATGGCTCTAAAGTTAGCAGGAGTTGAAGTTGGTGACGATGTTGTGACAACGTCTATGACATGCGTCGCAACTAACATGCCTATCAAACATGTTGGAGCAAACATCGTATGGGCTGACGTGGACCCAGATACGGGAATGATCAGTGCAGAAACTCTACAAGCCGCAATCACATCCAAGACGAAAGCCGTGATGGTAGTTCTGTGGGCCGGCAACCCTTCTGAGCTGGAAGAAATCCAGAACATTTGTAAGACCAATGATGTCAAGCTCATTTTAGATGCTGCTCATGCGATGTGCGCAAAATACGATGGAAGGCCAATACACGAATTCGCAGATTTTTCTTGTTACTCGTTCCAAGCAATCAAGCATGTGACCACCGGTGACGGAGGAGCTCTGATCTGTTCCAGCAAAGAAGATCATCTTCAATCAAAGAAGATGAAATGGTTCGGCCTCGATCGCGATAAAGCGAAGGACGAAAAGGGAAATTGGAAGGGTCAGCAGTGGGATGTTGACATCGAAGATGTTGGATACAAGTTCAACCTCAACAACATATCCGCAGCCATCGGAATGTCTCAGGTTTCTCATGTCAATAGGATCATGAGTAAACACCGAGCAAACTCCGAGACGTATGACGAACTCTTTACGACGACTGACCTGATCGAGCCAATCAAGAAAGACCCGAAAGCAGATGGATCTTCGTGGGTGTACACGATCGTTTTGTGTGACAAGCTCGCTCCGAAACGCGATGAGATCCTTAAACGACTCAATGATGAAGGCATCAGAGCGGGCGTCGTACACGTTCCAAACCATGAATATACAGTCTTCAGAGATGAACGCAAGGATCTTCCTGGTGTCAAACGATTTTTTGATCGTCAGTTCTCGTTACCATGTGGGTGGTGGATGAAGAAATACGACGTATCCTATGTTTTCGATAGGTTGATGACCCACGTCGAAATCTGTGCTAAGGACCAAGAATGAGAATCCACATTGTTACAAATGCTTCCACGCTACCTTACCACGACTACTGTATCGACAATCATCGTAAGCTAGCCAAGAATCCAGAAAAGTTAGAATTTTTCTCCTACTGCTTGGACGCACAAAGCTATTTTCGTCTGACATCAGAGGGTAAGAATTCTGTTCGCATCGCTGACAGTAGCGGTTCAGTTGGACATGCCCTGGGGATCCAGGCATTTCTTGGAAATCTCAAACCGAATGAAGTCAATATCATCACAGATTCGGACTGTATTGTTCTAATGAAAGAATGGGATGTTGCGATCGAGAACATTCTAACGACTGCTGGTATTGCAGGAACGACGTACGAAGATATCGGTGGTCATAGTTCGGGTTCGGGTGCTGTTCAAACGTACAAGAAGATTCCTAACTTCACATGGGCAGTTCTTTCTCCGAACTACAATTGGGATTTCGACGCCATGTGTCAGAAGCAATCAAATATGTTGATCGAAACTCCAGAAATGGAAGCGACATTCAACATTCCGATCGGTTCGTCTTTACTTCGGGAAGGAAATTGGAAACTTCCTGTTCATCTTAGAGAACGCAACATTCCGTACTACAGTTTCGATTTTGTTAGGCCCACGTCACCCCAGGCGAAGGCCGTGTTAAGCGGTGAGGATTACCACACCGAATACCAATTGAAGGACGGAAGACCCTTCGTGGCTCACCAACGTGGCTCCATGAGCAAAGCCTTCCGTAGCCACCACCTGTCCAAGTCTTTCTATGACGTATGCGAGGCGTACCTGAACAAGGAGAATGCATGAAACCAATTCTCATCACGGGAGCTTCTGGTGGAATCGGTCTTGCGTTGGTAGAGTACTTCCTATCAACAGGACACCGGGACATCGTTTGTCAGTATCGATCTGGAAATTCGGCGCTTTCGGAACTCTTTGCAAAGCACGATCTTGACTACTACAAACACACGTTCCCAGCTGATCTAACTGAAGAGCTCCAGGTTAGTTCTCTACACTCTCATGTGAATGCTCACTTTGGGAAGATATGGGGAGTGATCAATCTCGCTGGTTCTTCGTCTAACGGTATGAGTTGGAGACTTTCTAAAGATGATTTTTCTAAAGTCATCAACAACAATCTCATGACAACATTCTTAGTTTCGAAGGAATTCATTCCTGAAATGCGAGAGCAAAACGGCGGAAGGATCATCAATGTATCTAGCGTTGTTGGTTTCACCGGAGCTGCGGGAGCGTCTCACTACAGCGCTGCCAAAGCCGGCATCGTAGGGTTGACAAAATCGATGGCTCTCGAACTTGCTAACAAGAACATCACAGTCAACGCTTTGGGGCTCGGGTACTTCGAATACGGATTGATCAATCATCTCTCTCCTGCAATTCAAGAAGATGTCAAGAATAAGACTCCTGCCAAGCGTTTTGGAAAAGGAAATGAGATCGGGGGAGCAATCAAGTTCCTGATGGGTGATGATGGAGCTTTCACGACAGGGCAGGTCATTCACATCAACGGTGGAATCTACCTGTGAACGAAATCGAATACAGGCCTCTCAAACTAGATGAGGACAAGAAAAAATTCAAAGCCCTCCATAACATTCTTTTCAAGAATACAGCCATGTCTTCAGAGTGGATGGACTGGTACTTCGAACTTGCTAAAGACGTTAGAACCTACGGGGCTTTTGACAATGAGAATCTCGTGGGAATCTGGTGTGTCGAAGCAAAAGAACTTAGTGTGGGCCGTAGAAACACGAAACCTGTCGGACGATGTTTTTCTGTTGGTGTACATCCCAGTTTTCAACGTCGAGGAATCTTTCTCGCTCTCAGCAAGTTTGCAATCGAACAAGAGAAAAAGAAGGGTCAGTACGACTACATCTTGGGATTTCCGCAATTTGGAAGATCGGTCATCGATGGCCATCTAAAGGCTGGATGGGAACACGCCCAAGACATCGATGTGTTTAGCATCAAACCAAGTCTCGTCGACGAGAAAGCTTCGTTGAATAGCGTAGGACGTTTGGAAAAATTTGATAACGAAGATTCTTTTGTTCCAAAGGGTGGATTCAAAGAATCAGCGAGATATAACACACGTCGATGGCTACGCCATCCAGACAACCACTACGTCTGTCTCGATTATGAACCTGGAAGTTTTATCGTTGTGAAACCGTATGGAGATTCCTGCCACATCCTAGGGTTAGAAGGTCCTAACGAAGATGTTATTGAACTTCTTGAAGCTGTGAAGACACTTGCTAGGCGGCATGCTTGGAAAGAAATCAACATGTGGTGTGCCTCGAATGATCCCAAGAAAAGCGCTGTAAAAAGCTGCGGATTCTCGTTAGGATCTGAAAGAGGAACAGGCGTCAAATTACTGGCTGTCAGAATCAATGCGATTGAACCACTTGTTCTTGACAAATGTAGTTTCCAAATGGGCGTCGAGGAGGTCTATTAGTCAATGAATTACTCTCTACGACCCATCGAAGAATCTGATCATGAATGGCTTGTCGTTCTACATAACGATCCGCTTGTACTGAAAAACGTTACTGATCCCACGATAATCACTCTAGAGTCTCATCTCAAATGGTGGGATGGCATCAAAGACTCGAAGAGTGAAGAACGTTTCATTTTCTGCGTGGATGGGATGAGAGCAGGGTTCACCAAGTTCTACAACATCGACCGTGCAAACAAAAACTGCAAGCTCGGTGCAGATCTTCACGAATCTTTTCGTGGTAAAGGACTTGCGAAACACATGTGGAACTTGATGATCGATCGTTGTTTTCAAGTTCACAGATTACATCGAATTGCTTTGACAACAGCAGAGTACAATGATGTTGGAATTTACACGTATCTATCGTTAGGATTTCGCATTGAAGGTCGAAATAAATGCTCTCTTCTAAGAGATGGAAAATTTTTTGATGAAGTTTGCATGTATATGCTCGAATCATTTCGCAATGAAAAACCGACACGTAGAGAAGGACTACAAAAATGTGCCAGTTGTTCAGAATTTATGATCAAAAAGAGCCATACGCACAAAGTTTGCAAAACCTGCACTCCTACGAATTCGTCTCGTAGTCGATATAGACGATACAAAATTTCCAGCAAACAACTGCAAGAGATGATCAACGATCAACATGATTGTTGTTTTTTGTGCACAAAAAAATTCACTAATCACCAAAGAGGAATGCATGTAGTTCATGATCATGAACTAGGGACCGTTAGGAAACTTCTTTGCCATCGATGCAATTGGATTGTCGGACTAATTGAAAAAATGACATCTGATGAATCGCTAGATAAAGTGCTTGACTACGTCAAAATGTTCAAATGAAAAAAGTTCTACAGATAGTTGATAGTCTTGAGTACGTAACGACGAACGGGTTCCAACACCAACTTCTAAAAACTCTTCAGCAAGAAACAGATCTGCTGACGATTCCCATCACTAAGTTGGAAAAATTTCACTGTGAAGGTCGGATCGTGCTATCGACCCTTAAGTTGAGATCTGTCGTAAAACATGTTGATTTGCTACAATTCGTTCTCGGATCAACTCCGCTGTATGTATACGACCAAGACGCTTGGGAATCGTTCATGGATGAAGGGTCTTACAGAGGAAGCTATAAGATGATCAGTTCAAAACTCAATGTCGTGAGTTTTTTAAATCCATCCAAGTGGTGGTCAGACCACATCAATTCGATGGGATCACCCAGCAAATTCATCAAAATTTGGATCTTACCAGAGTACTGCGGATCAAAACAATTCTCTCAGAGGACAATAGACGTGGGTTTCATGGGACAACTTCACCCATTCAGAAAAGAATCATTCGAATCGTTGAAAGTTCTGGGGATCGATGTCACAACTTTTCCGGGTGAGAGCTACGCTGCTTACCTTACTAAGGTTTCTGACATGAAATTCTTTCCACATTACGAACCCGCACGATGGCACATCGATGGAAAGTTAATCGAATGCAGCGCACTCTACGGTAAAACTGTTGAAGTCATGGCTCGAGGAACATTCTGTTTGAGAGAGAAATGTGGTGAGGCCGCACATTGGAACTTGTCCCAAAATCCCTTGTTACTTGAGTTCGAATCTCTTGAGGAGTTCGTGGAAAAAGTTCGTCACGTGCAATCTCTCCCTGTAGAAGTTGTTGATTCTATGATTGAAACTGGAGTGAAAATGATCGTAGAAGACATTGGTTGGAAAACTGTCGTGGAGGCTATCGATGAAGCCTAAGATCTTTGTCGGGACCATGCGAAGTGGAGAAGAAGAGTTCGAAGAATCTCGAAAGTTGATTCTCCAGCAGAAAGATGTCGACGTTGTTCACTTCATTGTAGACAGCTTGCCAGAATACGAAGCCCATAATGCTCTCTGGGAAACATGGAACGATTGCAAGTGGAACTTTGAAGTATTCATCAAAGTGGACGCAGACACATTGATCGATGATCACACGAAGTTCTCGCAAATCGCTGCAGAATTCGCTAAGAACCCTCGTTTGACTGGAATGCAGATCCCGTTACATGATTACTTCATGGATGGACCGATCCTCGGGTTGAACTGCTTCACTCCGCAGGTCGTGTTCATCCACGCGAAGAGTCGTTTACATGCTGACCATGCGGACACCAATCATGACATCGTCTATCGAGGAGAAGCTGTTACCCACCTAACTCCAGCTGGCAGGCACTGCGCATATCCGAATGATCGGCAGGCATTCCACTACGGTTTGCATCGCATGAAGAAGAACCAACGAGACACTATCGTAAGCGTCTATCATGCCTGGAAGAAGAGCGGAGGAAATGGGAGATTGCTTGCTCTTCATGGAGCTCGAACAGCAGCCATTTCTTCAGTAGACCATGATTACAACTCTTCAACTTTTGACGGAGCTTTCGCTCAACTCATGAGTGACGGAATTTTTGAGAATGGAAAGCTTTCAGACATGGAAGCATTCATGAGAATGCTCGGAGCTTAGAATTCTACGAAATCGCTTCCAAGTTCGAGAACAGTCTTAGAACATAGAAGAGTTTCCGGATTCATTCCAATATGTTGTCGAATGAAATATCCCGTTTCTTTCTCGACATCTTTGATTCGGGCAACTTCTTCACTTGTGAGAGTTTCTGCATCATGAAAGACGACTCCAGGGGCTCCTAGTCTGATGAGAGCAACCAGAACATCTATTCTTTGTGGACCGGGTCCGTCTACTAAGCACACTGTCTTTTGAAGATCTGGTATTGTCGTTCCGACCTTTTCAACAAATTCATCGATTCCCTCGTACGGAACAATCACATGCGTATTTTTGCAGGGGTTACAAACGCGCCAGCGTGGGTCATCCTCGTACGATAAAAGCACTTCCAGATTCATTCCGTGAAACCATGGAGTACTGCTGTTGCCCATTCCATGCTCGACTCCGTACACTGGGTGGATCGTATCTGAGAGAATTTGTAAACACTTCAAATGGGTAGCCACCCGAACAATCTTATCGGGATTTCTTGCAGCTGACCCACGAGTGTTGGGATAGAGGTTCATACCGATGAACATATCAAAATTCTCGATCTATTATTCCTGAAGAATACCCAAAATGCTATACGTTGTTCATAAAGACGGTAACGAAGACTACATCTGCACGACAGACACTATCGACTTCCATGAAGAACTTCGTAAGAACGGAGCGACTGTCATGACCGAAACTGCCTTCCAACCAGTGATTCCTAACCTGCAAGCGACGGATGTGGTCATGATTCACGTTGGGCTTGGAAATGAGGTCACCAGAATGGGTCTGAAGCACTTCTCGGGGCGTAAGCTATTGTTTACCATTGACGAATGCAAGAGTGACGGGATCCTCTTCAGAACTCATCGCGAGCTCTGCGAACAAATCGACTGTAAAGAGATGATCTTATCGTACCCGTCTGATAGGAACGTCAAATTTCTCCAAGAACATGGGTATAAAACGATCGCGTATAATCCTTCCAACGTCATCAGAACGTATCGAGAGAAAAAGTACGACATCATCATCAGCGGACAAATGGATAGAGCGTACTATCCGACCAGGGTACATATTGCAGAAATCGTCCTCAGAAATAAACACAGGTGGAATGTGGTACATTTACCACATCCGGGTTTCGAATTGTCTAAAGCTACGCATCAGTACACGGGTGAGAAGTATAGAGAACTTCTCGATGAATGCCGAATCGGCGTTGCATGCAAAGCGGGATGGAGAGATCGTCTAGTTGCCAAGTACATTGAACTAGGAGCTTCGTGGTGCTTGCCAATCGGAGATGCTCCTTCGTACATGCATCCTCTCATGGTAGAGTACATGATCTTGGTAGATTCTAACACTCCCGAGGCAGAGGTCGTATTAAAGATCGATGAAGCTCTTGAGAACATCGAATCTCGGAGAGATTCTTACACGGCAATGTGTCTTTGCGAACATGATCTATCGACGAACGTTTCGAAACTGGTGAAAGAACTGACGGGATGAAAAAGATCGGCTGCAGCTCAGAATTTCTTGAAGATCTCTTGGATCTTTCTTGCGGTGGTCTTGAGCTCTACAGGGGACTTAAGAAGTTCCCTTACACTCCTGACGCAAAATTGGTAGAAGGTGTACCCGTGCTGGTATCTTTCGAAAATGATGGAGCAAAAACTCAAATGTCTGTGACACTTAAGTTGAATCCTGAAG
>Ga0184615_10000019_pt1 | contig 118007 bp, 114 predicted proteins | sample PLM4_65_coex_FD_133134 | JGI IMG/M metagenome (GOLD analysis project Ga0184615, IMG submission 133134) | Groundwater sediment microbial communities from an aquifer in East River, Colorado, USA - PLM4_65_coex | ecosystem: Environmental > Terrestrial > Soil > Riparian zone | place: USA: East...
TTCAGATTAGGAGAGCATGATAGCATCAAACAGAATTAAGGACACTGACGTCCTAACTTAAATGGATTTCGGGTAACCGATGTCTTGACACATCCGGGTAACCGATGTCCTGAAACTTGTCACCTAACGCGTTAACGGTCATAACTCATATCGCATCGGTTGTGCTTTCGGTGACGGACGAGTACGGAGTCTATAACATGACCGGCCTAAGCTTCGGCAGCACGATCCAGCTTGAAGCCTGGCGGGAAGGCACGGACAGGGACGGAAGGCAGTATACCATCACCGCAGTGGTAACAGATAAGGCGGGGAACCGGTCCACAGCGACGACCGCCGTACTTGTGCCGCATGATATGAGGCCATGAGACGCAGAATCAAGGGTAGAGAATTAAAACTATAAAAGAAAAGATATGCTATGGGGGCAGGCACTCGCCTGCCTCTTTTTTTTACTGAAAATATTCTTGATATTACTCGTTCTTTTGTATAGACTTTCATCAGGAGGTGCTGTTATGAAAGCGGTTACGTTTAACGAGGCCCTTGAAATTATTGAATCTCTGCCGGAGGAACAAAGAGAGAACCTCATTGAAGTTGTCAAGCATCGCCTCATAGAGGAGCGAAGGGTGAAGCTGGCTCAGAACATCGCGGAAGCGCGAGAGGAGTATGCACGAGGTGGGGCAAAGAGTGGCTCGGTTGACGACCTTTTGCACGAGCTTTCCGAATGAGAACGCTGATTTGGAGTAATACGTTTATACGGGCCTTTAAGAAGACCATCCGTAAACAGTCCAATCTGCGTAACGATATCGAAGATACCCTCAGGCTTTTAGTGCATGACCCGTTTGCCCCGCAACTCGAAACGCATAAGCTGAAAGGAAAACTCGAGGGTTCGTGGGCATGCAGTTGCGGGCTATGATTTACGCATTATTTTTGATTTTGTGAAGAATGAGCAAGCGTGCGATGATGATATTTTTTTGATAGAAATCGGTAGCCATGACGAGGTTTATTAATGCCCATACGGACGAGCTACAAGAGCTTATTCATGACGAAATAGAATTACCTGGGAGGTTTAGGCATGGAAATCGTCGCCGCTATAGCCGTGCTTGCGGTCATTGTTGCCGCTGCATTCGCCCTTTTCTTTAAATACCAGGAAAAGCATCATCACCCGAAATAGTTTTGCGGAGTCGATGAGGTCACCCCTATGAAGGCTCCCTGTCCGCTTGGAAGGTCATACTTGCCGGCCTCAACGTGTTCATCTTCGCGCGGGGCTTCATGCCCCGCTTTTGTATTTGACCGCTTGCAGCGGCCTAAGATTTCCTTGACAATCTCAGCATAAATGATGTATAAACAACAGTCCTGTTCATAATAATCCATGCCATTTTTGCCATCTTAGCTCAGTTGGTAGAGCAACTGATTCGTAATCAGTAGGTCGCCGGTTCGATTCCGGCAGATGGCTCCACTTCAAAGTCCGGTCCTTCAGATGCACAAGCTATTCTCTCTCGATTTTTCCTGCCGATAATCTGAAAAAGTGTCATAACCAAAAAACAAAAAGATAAAGGTTGACATCACAAATTAATCTGTTTATTATACGGTCGTTTAGCTAATTTCATTTGCGTCGATGTTGCGGGGTGCCGATGAACCTTCCCAATTCGATCACGCTTATTCGGGTGGTCCTAATCCCTTTTTTTATCAATCTGATGATCTATGGCTACTACCGCGCGGCTCTTGCCGTCTTTGTCGTGGCCTGTATTACCGATGCTCTTGACGGGATGATCGCCCGGCTTATGAAAAGCAAGACGGATCTGGGCGCGTTTCTGGACCCCATGGCTGATAAACTGCTCATTGTTTCAGCCTTTGTTACGCTCGTCCTGCTCAAGATGCTGCCGGTATGGCTTGCGGTCATCGTCATCAGCAGGGATGTGATCCTCGTTTTCGGCAGCATCATCGTATATGTTATGCAGCATAATTTCACGGTCCAGCCGTCCCTCATTGGAAAGCTCACGACCGTGCTGCAGCTGTTGTGCGTCACGCTTACCCTCGTTCAGGTGGATTACGGACTGGAGGGCGGCTTGTTGCAGATGATTCAGTGGGCCACGGCGGCCGCCACCATTGCTTCAGGCGTCCAGTATGTTTCCCGCGGGATGAAAATAGCCGCTTAGTTTTTTACCATGGACTCAAGCTGCATAATTGCAAATACGGAGGTTGTACATGAAGATCTCGGAAATGATCCGGCAGGCATTGGAGAAAAAGGGGTTCAAGAATCTCAAGGATGCATCGAAGGTCCTCGGGATCAGCCCGGAACTCCTGCGGGTCACGATCAATAAGGGGCATATCCCCAAGGATAAAACACTGATGATGATCGCGGGCAAACTGAGCCTGGATAAAGCCATGCTCATTCTGGCGGCGCATCAGGAAAAAGTACCTGCCGAAGTGAAAGGCTTCTTCTTGTCCCCTTCGCAGGCCAAGTTCAGGCGCGGAAAGCGCAAGTTCCCGATCTCGGAAGAGCAGATCAACTATCTTGAGAAGATATTGAGCATGGATGAGATCCTGATGCTCCGTAAGTTCCGGCAGGTCTCAGACGAGGCCCGGATCCAGATCAACGGATATGTGGACTTTATGTTTGCCTCCAAAAGGAGCGTCTGATTGCTGGAGATCGCGCGGGTCGCACCAGGCAGTCTTGCCGAAGGTCTCCACCTTCGACCCGGGGACCATATTGTTTCTATCAACGGTGAAGCGATCAGTGACGTGATCGATTACCGTTTTTATGTTGCTGATGAGCGCATCTCCCTGACGGTGAAAAATAAATCCGGCAGGGTAAAGACTTTCCGGATCAGGAAGCCTGCTGACGACGATCTGGGTATTGAATTGCCGCCCCTCACGATCAAGCGTTGCCGCAACCACTGTATCTTCTGCTTTGTCGACCAAATGCCTTCCGAATGCCGCCGCAGCCTCTATGTTAAAGATGATGACTTCCGCGCATCCTTCCTCTACGGCAATTATATTACGCTCGGGAACCTGTCCGAGGAGGAGTTGGAGCGAATCTTCCGGCAGCGATTAAGTCCGCTCTACATATCCGTTCATACAACAGAGCCCGAAGTTCGCTCTTTCATGCTGGGGAACCGAAAAGCGCCGGACATCATGATGCTCATGAAAAGGCTGGCAGCCGGCGGGATCCGAATGCATACGCAGATTGTAACCTGCCCGGGAGTAAATGACGGTCAGCACCTGGTGAAGACCATTGAGGATATAGCACAACTCTTTCCCGCGGTCATGTCCATAGCAGCCGTGCCGGTGGGGGTAACCGCATACCGTGATAGCCTGTATCCCGTAAAATTGTTCACCCGCAGCGGTGCACGGGCGGTGCTCAAGACGATCGATGCGTTCGGCAGACGGTTCCGGAGGGAGTTCGGTACGCGCCTGGTGTTTGCATCGGATGAGTTTTATATCAAGGCCGGAGTGCTGTTCCCGTCGGCTGCGACCTATGAGGAGTTCCCGCAGATCGAGAACGGCGTCGGCATGGTTGCCGAGTTCCTTCGTGAAGCTGCACGGACCCGGATGCCGGTCCGTGTCCCGCCCTTGAAGGTGACCGTGGTTACGGGGGCCTCATTCGCTGCAATATTGAAAACCGCGCTGGAACGGCTCAAGGGTGTCAAAGGGCTGACCGTGAGGCAGGTCGTCGCAAAGAACCGGTTCTTCGGGCCGACAGTGACCGTTGCCGGGCTGCTGAGCGGCGGTGACATCGTTCATGCGCTGAAGGGCAAAAAGCTCGGGGATCTGGTGCTGGTCCCGGCGAACGTTCTGAAAGAGGATGAACATGTTTTTCTCGACAATATGAGCCTTGACCAGATGGAAGGCCTGCTGGGAGTACCGGTGCGCACGGTCACCGGCTTCAGGAATCTGGTGGATATTGTGCGCGGGAAGGGGTAAGGATAATGATTTCCGGTAAAACATCGATATACGGGTTGTTCGGGTATCCTGTTGAACATAGCTTTTCTCCGGGCATGCACAATGCCGCATTCGCCAGGCTCGGCCTGGACGCGTGTTATGTTCCCTTTGCGGTCCATCCTGACCGGCTTGAAGCGGCTGTCAGAAGTATCCCTGCTCTTAACCTCAGAGGAATGAACGTAACGGTCCCTCATAAACAGGCGGTCATGTCCTGGCTTGACGAGTTTTCAGAAGAAGCCCGGCTTATCGGGGCGGTGAATACGATCGAAGTGCTGGGCGACCGGCTCAAGGGTCATAATACCGACGGCAGGGGTTTCCTTCGCTCGCTCAAGGATGATGCCGGGTTTAACCCCCGGGGCAAGCGCGTGGTGTTCATCGGCTCAGGAGGGGCTGCGCGTGCCGTAGGGTTCAGTCTTGCGCTGGCCGGCGCCCGATCCATCGTATTCATGGACCTCGATCACCGTAAGGCAGCGGCGCTGGCGGAGGACATCAGGCAAAAGACCGGAGCAGACGTTCACGCCATAAGCGAGGACCTGCTTGCCGATGCCACAGCTGGAGCCGATTGTCTTATTAACGCTACTCCGCTGGGCTTGAAAAAAGCTGACCCCCTGCCCATGCGGAAGGAGCTTATTCAAAAGAAGCACCTGGTGTGTGACCTGGTGTATAATCCGCCGGAAACGCTCTTCCTGAAGGCCGCAAAGGTCCGCAAGGCCCAACAGCTCTCGGGTATCGGCATGCTCCTGTACCAGGGGGTGATCGCTTTCGAGATCTGGACGAAGAAAAAGGCCCCGGTTCAGGTCATGAAGAATGCGCTCGCCCGGCAGATCAGAGCAAGACGCTGATTGTTCGCGAAAAGCGTCCATCTGTCTTGACATAGTCTGCGTATTACAGTAATATTAGAACCTGAAATAATGTTTATCTAAAAGGAGTTACCACCCATGGCAATGTCTGGAAGACTCGGCTCAATGCTGGTCTCCTCGGGTCTTATTACGGATGATCAGTTGAAAAAAGCGCTTGCTACCCAGAAGAACGAGGGTGGCAGGCTTGGAACCATACTGGTCAAGCTCGGGTTTGTCCAGGAAGAGAAGCTCATGACGTTTCTCAGCAAGCAGTACGGTGTCCCCTACGTTGATCTGAGCCGGTTCGAAATTAATCCCCAGGTCATCAAGCATATCCCCGCCGAAGTTGCACAGAAATACCGCATCATGCCGATCAATCGCTCTGGTGCTACGATCACGATCGCCATGGTAGACCCCTCCAATATCTTCGCCATCGATGACATCAAGTTCATGACCGGCTACAATGTCGAGGCAGTGGTGGCGACCGAAGGTGCCATTGTTGAGGCCATAAAAAAATATTATGGCAGCGCCAAATCGCTTGTCGCAACGAGCACAACCACGAAAGGCGTGTCCCAGTCCAAGGATGAAAAGAAGGCGGCTTTTAACACAAAAGACTACGACATGGACGAAGCGGACGGCGCCGGCGATTTCGTAGACGATATCGACACCGGCACGGAAGTGGACGTTGATGACTTCGACAACCTCGTGCATGGCGCTGTAGAGGAACTCGAGGTGGTCGAAGATAGCGCCCTCGATCAGCTCTCCTCTGAGGTAGAAGCTCCCATCGTCAAGCTGGTGAACGGCATCCTGGTGCGCGCCGCCAAGATGGGAGTGAGCGACATTCATATCGAACCCTACGAGAAAAAATTCAGGGTGCGGTATCGCCTGGACGGCGTTCTGAACACGGTCATGGGGCTTCCGCTCAAGATCAGGAACGCCATTATATCCCGTATCAAGATCATGTCCCAGCTCGACATCGCCGAGCGCCGGCTTCCGCAGGACGGCCGTATCAAAATGAAAATGGGCAAGAATAAGGTCATGGATTTCCGCGTTTCCGTCCTTCCCACGCTCTTCGGCGAAAAGATCGTCATGCGTCTTTTGGACAAGTCGAACCTGCAGCTCGATATGACCAAGCTCGGGTTCGATAAGGACCAGCTGACCGATTTCCAGGAAGCTCTTGGCAGACCGTTCGGCATGGTGCTGGTAACGGGCCCGACGGGGAGCGGCAAGACCACGACGCTCTATTCAGCACTGAGCGAGCTGAACAAAGATTCAGAGAATATCATGACAGCCGAAGACCCGGTCGAGTTCAACCTCATGGGCATCAACCAGGTGCAGATGAAGGATGAGATCGGGCTGAACTTCGCTGCTGCGCTCCGTTCGTTCCTGCGGCAGGACCCGGACATCATCATGGTGGGCGAGACCCGCGACTATGAAACAGCGGAGATCGGCGTAAAAGCGGCGCTTACGGGGCATCTCGTGCTTACCACGCTCCATACCAACGATGCGCCGAGCACCATTAACCGCATGCTGAACATGGGCGTGGAGCCTTTTCTAGTATCGTCTGCGGTCATCCTGATCGTTGCCCAGCGGCTGGTGCGCAGGTCTTGCCAGAATTGCAAGCAACCTGAAAAACTTCCCGTCCAGACCTTTATTGATGCCGGGTTCACCGCTGAGGAGGCGCCGACCATTGCCAGCTATAAAGGCACAGGATGCGACATTTGCAACAAGACCGGGTACAAAGGCAGGGTAGCACTCTATGAGGTCATGCCTATCAAAGAAGAGATCAAAGAATTGATCCTCCAGGGTTCATCGGTCTTTGACATCAAAAAACAGGCGATCGCTTCCGGTATGAAAACGCTGCGCGCAAGCGGATTGTTAAAGGTCAAGGCTGGTATGACCTCGCTTGAAGAGGTTGTTGAAAATACGTTCCCCGACAACAAGTAACCGTGGATAAGCGGAAAATAGTAATTTTCTAAAGGGAAGGCGGCATTCATGGCCAATCTGCACGACCTGCTCAAGTATATGATCGAAAAAGGCGCATCTGACCTTCATCTTACGACGGGGCTTGCGCCGAGCATCCGGGTTGACGGCAAGGTAAAGCCCATACCGGGGCTGGATGTGATGTCGGCCACCATGACGAAGGACCTTTGCTACAGCATCCTGACCGATGCCCAGAAGCATAAGTTCGAGGAGAACAGTGAACTCGACCTGTCGTTCGGGGTGAAGAACCTCTCCCGTTTTCGTGCCAATATGTTCGTACAGCGGGGCGCGGTGGCTGCCGCGATCAGAACCATTCCCTTTAAAATAAAGACGTTCAAAGAGCTTGGACTGTCCGACATTATCTCTGACCTCTGCAAAAAACCGCGAGGACTGGTCCTTGTCACCGGCCCCACGGGCAGCGGTAAATCGACCACGCTGGCGTCAATGATCGACAAGATCAACAATGAGCGCCAGGAACACATCATGACCATCGAAGACCCCATAGAATACCTGCATCCGCATAAAAAATGCCTGGTGAACCAGCGCGAGGTCAATGCCGACACAAAGTCGTTCAAAGATGCGCTGAAGTATATTCTCCGGCAGGATCCCGATGTGGTGCTTATCGGCGAGATGAGAGACCTAGAAACGATCGAAGCAGCACTGACCATCGCTGAGACGGGACACCTTACTTTTGCCACACTCCATACGAATTCCGCGTCCCAGACGATGAACCGTATCATCGATGTGTTCCCACCACATCAGCAGTCGCAGGTGCGCGCTCAGCTGTCGTTCGTCCTCGAAGGGGTCGTATCGCAACAACTCATTCCGAAGATCGGAGGCGGACGGGTTGTTGCACTGGAGGTCATGATCCCGAATCCGGCGATCCGCAACCTTATCCGGGAGGATAAGATACATCAGATCTATTCGATCATGCAGACCGGGCAGTCCAAGTTCGGTATGCAGACCTTGAATCAGTCGCTCTATGACCTCTACATAAAAAAACAGATCTCTTATGAAGACTGTGTCGGCAGATCGTCGAATCCTGAAGAGCTCATTCAGATGTTGAGCAGGTCCGGCTTGGCAGGGGCGCAGACTGTCCAAAAAGAGTATCGATAAGCGTCCAAGAAAAACCTGCATTCGTGAATCATATGCAGTGAAAAAACTATACATAAGGCAAAAAACCTGTAAAACTTCTGTACGGGACGAGGTGAGAAATGGCAACAACGGTATTTACCTGGGAAGGGAAAACACGGCAGGGAGCTGTTCAAAAGGGAGAGCTTGCAGCCAACAGCAAAGATGATGTGATGGCATTACTGCGCAAGCAGAATATACAGCCGATCAACGTCACGGCAAAACCCAAACAGATATCGCTCTCCTTCGGCACGCCGAAGGTCACCGATAAGGACATCGTGATCTTTACCCGTCAGCTTGCTACCATGATCGATGCAGGACTCCCGCTCGTTCAGTGCCTAGAAATTCTCGGCCAGCAAAAGGAAAGTGTCGCGTTGTCAAAGGTCGTTGTACAGGTGAGACAGGATGTAGAAGGCGGTGCCACCTTCGCAGATTCCCTCAAAAAACATCCCAAAGTTTTCGATAACCTCTACTGCAACATGGTCGCAGCCGGAGAGGCCGGCGGTATCCTGGATACGATCCTTCAACGCTTGGCGGCTTATATGGAAAAGTTCGCCAAGATCAAAAAACAGATCAAGTCGGCAATGATCTATCCGTCCGTGATCCTTTTTGTCGCCGTTGCCGTTGTTTCCCTGTTGATGGTAGTGGTTGTCCCCATGCTGGCCAACATCTTTGCGGAGGCAGGCCAGCAACTTCCCCTACCCACCCGCATAGTCGTAGCGATCAGCAACTTTATGAAGGGATGGGGGGGGTTGTCAGTTGTCATCATCCTTGTAATAGCTGTTGTGGTACTTAAGCAATGGAGAAAGACGGAAAGTGGGCTGAGAGTGCAGGATGCATTCGCACTAAAGATACCGGTCATGGGCTCGCTGATCCAGCGGGTATCCGTTGCGAAGTTCACCAGAACACTGGGAACATTACTCACGAGCGGTGTGCCTATTCTCGAGGGACTTATCATTGTCGCCCGGACATCGGGAAACAAGGTCGTGGAAGAGGCCATCATGGCTACCCGGCAGGCTGTAAGCGAAGGAAAAACGCTTGCGGAACCGCTCTCCAAAGCAAAGGTGTTCCCGCCCATGGTCGTTCAAATGATCTCCGTCGGAGAGGCCACTGGCGCGCTCGACAATATGCTCAATAAAATCGCCGATTTTTATGATGATGAGGTTGACTCTGCTGTAGGAGCGCTCACCTCTATGCTTGAACCCATGCTGATGATATTTCTGGGCATAACCGTCGGTTTCGTTATTGTTGCCATGTATATGCCGATATTCCAGATGGGTTCTGCGGTAGGCTGATCCTACCGTGTCTCAGGAATATTCAAGAGAGGAATATTACACTCGCATCAAATGGCTGATGGCGAGCAGGCTCGCCCTCACGACCTTTCTGGTGGGGACGCTCATCTTTATTCAGCAGCGATACAAGATTTATTCTTTTCCCACGGCTTCTCTTGATTACTTTGTGCTGCTGGTATACTTACTGACCGGCACCTACTGGTATCTTCTGCGGAAGATCAAAAATCTTGCCCTTTTTGCCTATCTTCAGATCTCCATTGATATCCTGCTCGTTTCGATCCTGGTATATATTACCGGCGGGATCGACAGCGCTTTTTCCCCGCTCTATCATCTGGTCATTATTTCCGGCTGTATCATATTATACCGGCGTGGCGGCTATCTTGCCGCTTCGATATCGAGCATTTTGTACGGTGGCATGCTCGACATGCAGTATTATAATGCATTCGGTTTTGTTCAAAGCACTAATTTTACAGCACTGCAGGTTCTGTACCTGGTTTTTAGCAATATTCTTTCTTTTTATGCCATAGCGCTCCTGGGCGGTTATCTTTCCGAACGTCTCAGGAAAACACGCCAGGAACTCCACGAAAAAAACATCGATTTCGCCGACCTCCGGGTGCTGCAGGAGCATATCCTTCGCGGCGTGGGAAGCGGCATCCTGACGACCGACATGGCCGGTCGTATTACCTCCTGGAACCCCGCGGCAGAACTTATTACCGGCTATTCTCATGACGAGATCAGAAATAAGCTGCAGGAGGTGTTCGGTACGAGCATAAAAGGTTTTTTTGGCCACACCGACAAAATGAAGGAGCGTCCATACCGCATCCATGGCGAGATCGTAAAAAAAGAAGGCACGGTCGCCCAATTGGGGATGACGGCATCGCTTCTCAAGGACGAGCAGGACGTTGTGCGCGGGATCATCCTCATTTTTCAGGATATAACGAAAATGACCGAAATGGAAGAACAGGTCCGCAGGCAGGAACGCCTGGCAACCGTCGGCAGCCTGGCTGCGGGCATTGCTCATGAGATCAGGAACCCGCTCGGGTCTATCAGCGGCTCCATTCAAGTGCTTCAGGGAGAGCTTCACCTGCAAGGAGATAATAAGCATCTCATGGAAATTGTCCTCAGTGAGACAGACCGGCTGAATACCATCATTACCGAGTTTCTTGAATATGCAAGGCCGCAGGCCGACCTTTCCGCAACAACCGTGCCCGGCGAAACAAGTGAGGTGTCGTTGTCCGATCTTTTTAACGAAACAGTGATGCTTCTCAAGAATAGCCGTGACTACCGGGACGGGATTACGATCACGTACACAGTCCAAGCCGATGCTGCGGTCAAAGGCGATCCACAGCGTCTTCGACAGGTATTTTGGAACCTGCTCATCAATGCGTGCCAGGCGATCCAGGACCGGGGCGAGATCACCATAAGCGCGTTACCCATTCTACGGAACGATGATGAAACCTGGTGCAGGATCGTTGTTGCCGATACCGGCAGCGGGATCGCTCCTGAGAACCTTGATAAGATCTTCGATCCTTTTTTCACCACCAAGGATTCTGCCGGCGGCACAGGCCTGGGACTCGCCATTGCCTATCGTATCGTCGAAGACCACGGCGGCACCATCGAGGTTGAGAGTGAGGCAGGCAGAGGCTCTGCATTCACGATAAAACTGCCGGGGATCGAGGTCCCCGCATACAGCGCCGTCCCTGAACGGCTGCGGAAAAGTGGGCAGCCATGAACCGGATATTGGTCGTTGACGATGAGCAGGGCATGCGCGATTTTCTCTCGATCATGCTGAAAAAAGAAGGATATGAGGTGGTCGCGGCCGAGAACGGGGAGCATGCGCTCAAGGCGATCCATGCTGAGATCTACGACCTGGTGATCACTGATGTCAAAATGCCCAAGGTCGACGGCATCGAGGTGCTTCGGACGGTCAAGGAGGTTTCGCCTGAAACGGTCGTGATCGTCATTACCGCTTTTGCCACGACGGATATCGCGGTTGAGGCCATGAAACTGGGCGCCTATGATTACATCACCAAGCCGTTCAAAGTGGACGAGATCAAACTTATCATTCAGAAGGCCCTTGAAAAACGTGATCTGAGGAAAGAGAACATCCTGCTCAAGCGCGAGATCGCATCGCGGGCCGGGTTCGAGAACTTCATCGGTAAAAGCGCGGCGATGCAGAAAGTCTTTGCGCTGATCAGACAGGTGGCGGACACAAAAAGCACGGTGCTGATCTCCGGCGAGAGCGGGACGGGCAAGGAATTGGTGGCCCGCGCAGTGCACTTCAGCAGTGCGAGAAAAGACAAACCCTTCGTGACGGTAAACTGCGGGGCCTTGCCGGAGACGCTGCTCGAGAGCGAATTGTTCGGCTATATGAAGGGGTCGTTTACGGGAGCAACGTCGAATAAGCAGGGTCTGTTCGAAGCTGCTAACGGTGGAACGATCTTCCTCGACGAGATCAGCGCTACCACCCTGAATCTCCAGATAAAGCTGCTGAGGGTAATCCAGGAGCGTACCTTTATGCGGGTCGGCGGGACAACGGACATCAAGGTGGATGTCCGCGTCATTGCGGCAAGCAATAAAGACCTGCAGTCTGAAGTTGCGAAGGGAACCTTCCGGGAGGACCTTTATTACCGCTTGAACGTTATCCCGATCCATCTCCCGCCACTGCGGGAGCGGAAAGAAGACATTGCAGTACTGGCCGAGCATTTTCTTAACAAATTTACGCCGGCCGGCAAAGATCCAAAAAAAATAAGCAACGAGGCATTGAATTTCTTCACGAACTATCGCTGGCCCGGTAACGTCCGGGAACTGGAAAACACCATCGAACGGCTCGTTATCCTGGCATCGGGGGACGTTATCAGTGTTGAACACGTGCCTGACTCGCTGAAAACGTCCATTCCTTGCCCGGAACTGGTCCCCTCGGAAATCCCCGAAACAGGATTGAACATGGAAGAACTGCTCGAGAACGCTGAACGGACCCTGCTGCGGAAGGCGCTTGAAAAATCGGGGGGCGTCAAGACCGAGGCGGCAAGATTGCTTGGACTGTCGTTCCGGTCCTTCAGACACCGGCTGCAAAAGTATGAATCTTCCTAGTGTTCTGCTGGAATTTTTGATTGCAAATCCCGCCTGATTCCGCTACAATCGACCTCCTATGGCATACGATAATCTGCGGGATTTTATAGCTGCGCTTGAGAAGAACGGCGAGCTGGTCAGGATCAAGGCCGAGGTTGATGCCGAGCTTGAGATCGCCGAAATAACGGACCGGGTATCGAAAGAAAAGGGGAGCCTCAACAAAGCCTTGTTTTTCGAACGGGTCAAAGGATCGCCCTTTCCGGTGCTTACGAACGCCTTTGGGTCCATGAAGCGGATGTGCCTCGGACTTGAGGTCGATAGCCTCGACGAGATTGGCCAGCGCATCAAGGACATCGTCGATCCGATCAATCTTTTCCCTGGTCCCGGCGCAGGCCTCATGGACAAGATCCAGATGCTGCCCAAACTTGCCGAACTGTCCGGGTTTTTCCCCAAGACCGTAAAAAAAGCCCCCTGTCAGGAAGTAGTGCTGACGGGCGACCAGGTCGACCTGACGCGCATTCCGGTGCTCAAGTGCTGGCCCGCCGACGGCGGGAGGTTCATAACGCTTCCCATGGTCTGCACCGTCGATGCTGCCACCAGGATCACCAATGTGGGAATGTACCGACTCCAGGTCTTTGACCGCAGGACGACCGGTATGCACTGGCACAAGCATAAGGACGGGGCGCGGCATTATCAGCAGTATGAAGCGGCAGGCAAGCGTATGGAAGTTGCCGTCGCCCTTGGCGGCGACCCCTCGATCATCTATGCCTCGACAGCGCCTCTGCCGCCGGCCATCGGCGAGTTCATTTTCGCCGGGTTCCTGCGAAAACAAGCCCTTGAGGTCGTACAGTGTAAAACGATCGACGTGCGGGTGCCTGCCGAGGCGGAGTTCGTGCTCGAAGGCTATGTGGAACCCCAGGAACGTCGGATCGAAGGGCCCTTCGGCGATCACACCGGCTATTATTCCGAGGCTGACGAATATCCTGTTTTTCATGTAACGGCGATCACTCACCGGAAAGACGCCATCTATCCTGCAACGCTGGTGGGCCGCCCGCCCCAGGAAGATGCCTATATCGGCAAGGCAACGGAGCGGATCTTTTTACCGCTGCTGCAGATGGTGGCGCCCGACGTCCTCGATATGGACCTGCCTGTAGAAGGCGTGTTCCACAACAATGTGATCGTCAAGATAAAAAAACGATATGCCGGTCACGGCAAGAAGGTGATTCATACGATTTGGGGCACGGGGATGCTCATGCTCTCTAAATTTGTGATCGTCTGCGATGAGGACGTGAACATTCACGACTATTCGGAAGTGACCTGGAAGGTCATGAACCATGTGGACCCGCAGCGCGATGTGGTCATTACCGACGGACCGCTGGACATCCTTGACCATTCCTGCCCGCAGATCGGCTTCGGCGGCAAGATGGGGATCGATGCAACGCGCAAGGGCCCGGGCGAAGGGTTTACCCGGTCCTGGCCCGATGAGATAAAAATGGACCCGCAGATTCAGCGGAAGGTTGAAGCTCGCTGGAAGGAATATGGATTTTAAAAGGCAACTGCGCTCTGCATGCCTTTTACCTTGACCAATTATGCTTCTTCTTGAGCTTTCAATAATTTTTCTCCTGATCCTGCTCAACGGTTATTTTTCAGCAGCCGAAATTGCCCTGATTTCATTGCGCAGGAGCCGCGTCCGGCATCTCGTCAAAAGCGGCAACCTCATAGCACGGAGGATCCAGAAACTTCAGGAGGAACCTGAACGGTTCCTCGCTACGGTCCAGATCGGCGTTACTCTTATCGGGACGCTTGCCGCCACCCTGGGCGGCGTGATCGCTATCGAAAGCATTAAACCCGTCTTTGCCGTCGTCCCGGTCGAATTTGTACAAAAAGCCGCTGAACCGCTGGCAGTAGGGGTCGTCGTAAGTTTGATAACCTATTTCACCCTGGTGTTCGGTGAACTGGTTCCCAAGTCTTTGGCGATCCGTTATTCAGAGAAGATCGCATCGGTCACCTCCGGCCCCATAGAAATTCTTTCCCGGTTATTTCACTGGGTTCTGAGAATACTTACTCTTTCTAATAATTTTGTGCTGGGTCTCTTCAATTCAGCAGGCGAGCAGGAGCCGTCCCATGTATCCGAGGATGAGGTCAAGTTTCTTGTCCGGGAGGGACGCAAGAGCGGGATCTTCGAAACTTCCGAAGAGGACCTGATCCATAGCGTATTCCGGTTCACCGACACGGTCGTGAAGGAAGTGATGGTTCCCAGGATCGAGATCATAGCCGTCGAAGCAGCAACCGATATCGACGCGATCCTCCGGACCATGAACGAAAAAGGGTTCTCTCGCCTGCCGGTCTATGCCGAGACGATTGATAACATTATCGGCGTGGTATACCTTAAGGATATTCTGCCGCTCCATCTGTCAAAACAGCCGTTCCAGGTAGACAGCGTTCTGCGCAAGCCCTATATTGTACCTCCGAACAAGAACGTGAGCATTCTGCTCAGGGAAATGCGGGAGCGGCGCATCCACCTTGCCCTGGTAGGCGACGAATATGGCGGTACCGACGGACTCGTTACCATGGAAGACCTTATCGAGGAACTCGTGGGGGATGTCGGCGATGAACAAAGAGCGGAGCTCCGCGACATCGATGAGGTCGCCGCGAACCGTTATATCGTCGAAGGCAGGACCGATATCGGCAAACTGAACGAGACGCTGGATGTCACGCTGCCGGAGGACGAGTTTGAGACCGTGGGCGGTTTTGTGCTTGGTCTTTTCGGCAAACTGCCGGTAGAGGGCGACCAGGTCCGGTATGATAATCTGCAGTTCACGGTGCTCAGGCTCCGAAAGAACAGGATCGCCCGCATACGGGTGCTCAAGTATGCCCATGAGAACCAAGAGAAAGGAAATGACGATGACGCCACTGGTACTGGAGACTAATCTTTCGGGATTACTGCCGCCGAAACGCGGTAAAGTGCGCGATATTTATGACCTGGGCGACGCGCTTTTAATCGTGGCCACGGACAGGATCTCGGCCTTTGATGTAGTGCTCCCGAACGCGGTGCCGGAAAAAGGGCGTGTGCTTACACAGATATCCAAGTTCTGGTTCGCCCAGATGGAGGCCATTGTTCCTAATCACCTGATTTCCACGGACGTTCACCAGTTCCCGGCCGTATGTCAGCCCCACGCCGCCATCCTTGAAGGCAGAAGCATGCTTGTCAGGAAGTCCCAGCCGCTTCCTGTGGAATGCATTGTCAGGGGCTATTTGACCGGCTCGGGACTGAAAGAATACAAGGCAGGCGGCTCCGTAAGCGGCATCAAGCTTCCCTCTGGCCTGACCGAGGCCTCCCGGCTGCCCGAGCCGCTCTTCACCCCTTCGACGAAGGCCGAGATCGGCGACCATGATGTAAATATTGACTTTGCGACCGTAGCAAAACTCGTCGGGCAGGATGTGGCCCAGAAGATAAAACACTACACGCTGGCGGTCTACAACCGTGCCTGCGCGCTTGCTGAACCCAAAGGGATCATCATTGCCGACACCAAGTTTGAGTTCGGTATTTACCATAATGAGGTCATCTTGATCGATGAGGTGCTCACTCCTGACTCTTCGCGGTTCTGGCCCAAGGCTGATTACCGGGAAGGGGTGGTGCAAAAGAGTTTTGACAAGCAGTTCGTCCGAGACTATTTGTTAGGGCTCAAGTGGGACCAGCGGCCCCCTGCACCGGTGCTTCCTGATGATGTGGTCAAAAGAACGAGCGAGAAGTATCTTGAAGTGCTGGCCATGCTGGCAGGGTAGGTTCTGTTCTTCTGAAAAGAATTCAACATGAAGCCACGGAGTGGAAGACCGGTAAACCTGAAAACGTCTTTTGACACGGATCAAGGCGGATAAAAAGCGGATAAAATCGGATATGTCTTTGTAATGAACTTAACTTTTGGGTAGGGTCTAGTTTTCGATCTATCAGCCCTTATCCGAAGTGTATCCGACTCTTCCGTGTCAAAATGCTTTTTTAGCTTCAAGATTTTATGATTGCTCTGTTTGCTCTATGGTTAATATGGCATTATCGTGAGGGATGAAAGGACACACTGATGGAAGACTACAACGATCTGATCCAGCAGCGGTTCAAAAAACTGGCTGAGATCGGCGAGATGGGCATACAGGCTTACGCAGGCAAGTTCGAAACGACCTCGAAAGCGCTCCTGCTCGAAGAGACCTACGGCGCAACTTCCAAGGAAGGACTGGAAGCGAACAAGGTCTCGGTCTCTCTGGCCGGCCGGCTGGTCGCGCTCCGGAGCTTCGGCAAGGCAGCTTTCTGCCATATCCAGGACGGCACGGGCAGGATCCAACTGTACGTTCAGAAGAATACCATTGGCGACGACCTGCATGCTCTTTTCAAAAAGCTCGATATCGGCGATTTCATCGGCATCACGGGTTTCCTGTTCCGCACGAAAACGAATGAGTTGACCGTTGATGTGGAGAAATTCACTTTGCTGGCCAAATCGCTGCGTCCGCTTCCCGAAAAATGGCACGGCCTGACCGATGTGGAGATCCGTTACCGGCAGCGCTATGTTGATCTCATCGTCAATCCTGACGTTAAAAAAGTCTTTGTCCTCCGGACCAGGATCGTCCAGGCCATCCGCCAATACCTGAACAGCAGGGACTACCTGGAGGTGGAAACGCCGATGATGCAGACCATTCCCGGCGGAGCAACTGCCCGGCCGTTCAAAACCCATCACAATGCACTCGATATGGACCTCTATCTCCGGATCGCGCCTGAACTGTACCTCAAGCGGCTGCTGGTCGGCGGTTTCGAGCGCGTCTATGAGATCAACCGGAATTTCCGGAACGAAGGCATCTCGACGCGGCACAATCCAGAGTTCACCATGCTCGAGTTCTACACCGCTTACGCGAATTACCAGGACCTTATGGACCTGACCGAGCAGATGATCAGCTCGGTGGCAATGGAGGTTCTCGGCACGACCCAGGTCGAGTCTGAAGGCCACACGATCAGCCTGGCTGCGCCCTGGAAACGGATCACCTATCTCGACACGCTCCGCGAAGCAGGCGTACCGCCAGAGGTTCTGGCTGATGCGGACAAAGCGCGCGAGTATGCGAAAAAGCTCGGAGCCAGGACCACGGGAGGGGAACCGTTGGGAAAACTGCTGAATGAGATCTTCGAGGTCCTTGTTGAACCCAAGCTCATCCAGCCGACCTTTGTGACCGACTATCCCACGGACATCTCGCCGCTTTCGAAGAAACGCGTGGACGACCCGAACTTTGTGGAACGCTTTGAACTCTTTGTCGTGGGCAGGGAGCTTGCTAACGCATTCTCCGAGCTAAACGATCCCGTTGACCAGAAGAACCGGTTCCTCAAACAGGTGAACGAGCGCGAGGCCGGCGACGACGAGGCCCACCAGATGGACGAAGACTATATCCGCGCGCTAGAACACGGCATGCCGCCTGCTGCCGGCGAAGGCATCGGCATCGACCGGCTGGTCATGCTGCTGACCGGGTCGAACTCGATCCGCGACGTCATTCTGTTCCCGCAGATGAAGAAGGAGAAATAGCATTGCGGATTTCGGATTGCGGATTTTGGATTTTTGTGTCGACTGCATATAAGTAACTATGAAAATCCCCTATGAAATATTCGTCAGCCTGCGCTATCTGAAGACCAAGAAGCGGCACGGCACGGTATCGCTCAACACCTTCATCTCCATTGCCGGCGTGGTCATCGGCGTTGCCACGTCCATCATCACCCTGTCGGTCATGACCGGCTTTCAGGGGTATTTTCGCGACAAGATCCTCTCAGCCATCTCCCATGTGGTCGTTATGGAATACTCCGGCACCGGCGTCAAGGACATCAAGCCGCTGGAGGAAAAGATCGGCCGTGTAGCGCATGTGACGGCAACGACGCCCTTTATCATCAGCCAGGCCATGCTCACCAGCCGCGACCGCGTGCAGGGGGTGGTCGTGCGGGGCATCGATCCCCGGAAAGAAGGCACGGTCACGAGCCTGGAAAAGAACATGACCTCCGGTTCGTTGCTCGGGCTTGAGCATGCAGACAAGACCCCGGGCATCGTCATCGGCGAGGACCTGGCGCGCAAGTTCGGGATTTCCATCGGCGATACGCTCACCATGGTGAACCCTATCGGCGAAGAGACCGCTATGGGGATGGTGCCTAAACTGAGGAAATTCCGACTGGTAGGCATCTTCGACGCGGGCATGTACGACTATAATACGGGTTTTGTATATGTTTCCCTGCCCGAGGCGCAGAAATTCTTCGATATGCCGGGCCGCGTCAGCGGGGTCCAGGTCAAGGTCGATGAGATCTATAACGCGGAAGCCATCGGGCGCGACATTCAGTCCGCGGCGGGGTATCCTTACTACACGCGGAACTGGGTCGAGATGAACAAGAACTTTTTCTCGGCTTTGAAGCTCGAAAAGATCGGCATGTCGCTCATTCTGGTGGTGATCATCATTGTGGCCTCGTTCAATATCATCGGCACCCTGACCATGATCGTCATGGAAAAGAGCCGCGAGATCGCCATCCTCAAGTCCATGGGCGCTTCGTCCCGCAGCATCATGCAGATCTTCATGTTCGCCGGTCTGGTCATCGGGATCGTAGGCACGGTCATCGGTTCGGCCATCGGGTACGGTGCCGTTGCCGTCATCACCAGGACCGGCGTGATCACGCTGCCCAAGGATGTATACCAGGTAAGCCATTTGCCACTGTCGATCACGGCACTGGACGTTCTGTTCATCTCGCTCACAGCGCTGGGGATCAGCTTTCTGGCGACGCTCTACCCTTCATGGCAGGCGGCGAAGCAGGACCCGGTGGAAGTGTTGAGATACGAGTAAGACCGCGAAGACGCGGGGACATCCAAATGCTTGAAAATGATCGCTGACTGTATTGTACTACCTGCAAGGTTTTCTCCGTGTCGCTGCGTGTCTGCGGTGAAAGCTCTTGACGACGATACTATTCCAAGGAGGGACCTATGGCACAAAAAAGCGGAACCGTAAAAAGATTTTTATTGATCCTGATCCTGATCTCGCTGGCCCTGATCGTGTTCATCCTGTTCGGCGGCGCAGACCTGCTGAAATCGGCAGGAAAGAAAATCGAAGGAGCCGGTGAACAGGCGGAGTCTATCAAACAGAAGGTGGAGGAACAGGCAGCGACGATAGAAAAAAAGGTTGAGAAGGTGAAAGATTCCGTTTCATCGGGAGAAAAGAAATAATACCTCCGTTCATGCATATCGATCAGCTCCGCAAGACCTTCCTGAGCGGTCAGGTGGAACTCCACGTCCTGGACGGCATTGACCTCGATATCCGCAAAGGCGAGATGATCGCCATTGTGGGGGCATCAGGTGTCGGGAAGAGCACGTTCCTCCATATTGTTGGGGGGCTGGAGCGTCCAACGGGCGGCAAGGTGGTCTACGGCGATATGGACGTGTATGCCCTGAACAACGACCGGGTCGCACGCTTCCGCAATGAACGCGTGGGTTTCGTGTTCCAGTTCCACCATCTGTTGCCCGAGTTCTCGGCGCTCGAAAACGTCATGATGCCCGACCTGATCCGGGGCACAGACCGGGACAAGGCCGCTGATCACGCAGTAGCGGTCCTGGCCGACGTGGGGCTGGGCGCCCGGCTGCACCACCGCCCGGGAGAACTGTCCGGCGGCGAGCAGCAGCGCGTTGCCGTTGCCCGTGCCCTCATGCTGACCCCCGATGTGATCCTTGCCGATGAACCGACGGGGAACCTCGATGCCCATACGGGAGAGGCGGTGCATGAGCTTCTGCAGGGCGTCAACCGGACGAAAGGTATCACGTTCGTGATCGTTACCCACAATGACAAGCTGGCCATTCGCGCTGACCGGGTTTTCAGGATGGTCGAGGGCAGGCTGGTGCAGGAACGCTGACCGTCCAAACCCGTTTTTCCCTTGACTTTCAGTGATGTTAAAAAGTATTATGAGCAACTTTATGAATCGGAATAGTACTGGGGAACAGCCTTTATGAACCTCTATTTTTTGCAAGCCGCTATCGGAGCGTACCTCCTTGCCACAGCAGGGTACGTAGCATACTTCGTCAAACCGAACCTCAAGCAGGTGGCTGAAAAATCGCTCTGGGCAACGGCCGCAGGCTTTCTGTTTCATCTCGCCTACTTTTCGCTCAGATGGACCGAATCGGGACGCATTCCCGTGACCAGTTTTTTCGAAGCTGCAAGTTTCCTCGGCATGGGCATCGTGCTGGTGTTTCTGGTCATGGAGCTTCGTTTCAAGATCGCCGCGCTGGGATCGTTTATGCTTCCCCTTGCGCTCATTCTCATGGCCCCGGCCTTCATCCTTTCGGGGGACATCAAAGAGCTCAACCCGGTCCTGAAAAGCGGCTGGCTCGGCATCCATACGAGCCTGTCTATTCTGGGCGAATCGGCCTTTGCCTTTGCGTTCATCATCTCCATCATGTACCTGATCCAGGAGCGGCAGCTTAAGGCAAAGCGTCTTGGCGTCATTTTCCACCGTCTGCCTTCGCTGGACATCATGGACACCCTGGGGTACAAATCGCTCACCATCGGCTGGCCCTTGTTCACGCTCGGTATGATCACCGGAGCCATCTGGGCCAACAGCGCCTGGGGGACCTACTGGAGCTGGCAGCCGAAAGAGACGTCGTCGCTCATCATCTGGGTCGTTTACCTGTCGTTCCTGCACCTGCGGACGATCGGCTGGCGGGGAAAGAAGATGGCCCTGCTCACGATCTTCGGGTTCGTGCTCGTGCTTATCAGCTTTTTTATCATCAGCCGGATAGACGTTGGAAAGCATACTTTTTAAGGCGGCACACGAATGAGCATCATCGTAGTCGGTCTCAGCCATAAATCAGCGCCCATCGAGGTTCGCGAAAAGCTCAACTTCCCCGAGACCACGCTGCCCGACGCTCTCCGGAAGCTCATGACCTATGAGGGCGTCCGGGAGAGCCTTATCGTCTCCACCTGCAACCGCGTCGAGATCTATGCGTGCGTACAGGACAGCGCCACAGGCGTCGACCGCATCAAACAGTTCATATCGGATTACCACGGCCTCAGCCGGGAGTCGCTGGACCAGTCGCTCTATGTCTATCCCGATGCTCAGGGCGTCCGGCACACCTTCCGCGTGGCTTCGAGTCTGGACTCCATGGTAGTGGGCGAGGCGCAGATCCTGGGCCAGCTCAAGGACGCCTTCGACATCTCCCTCAAGACCAAGACCACCAGCACGATCCTCAATAAACTGATAAAAAAAGCGATCTCCGTTGCAAAGCGGGTCCGCACCGAGACCAAACTCGCCGAAGGGGCCGTGTCCATCAGCACCGCCGCGGTCGAACTGGCGAAGAAGATCTTCGGCGACCTGGAAGGGAAGACCGTCATGCTCCTGGGCGCCGGGGAGATGGCGGAGCTTGCGGCGCAGCACCTTCTGGGCAACGGCGTCAAGAACATCATGGTGGCCAACCGCACCTTCGAGCGCGCTGAAGAACTTGCCCTGGAGTTCAAGGGGGACGCCATCCGGTTTGAGCATTTTCCCGATGCCCTGGTTATGATCGATATCCTCATCTGCGCCACGGGCGCGCCGAAATACGTGGTCAACCGGGACATCATCGCCAAGGCGATAAAGGAACGGCGCCACAAACCAATCTTCCTGATCGACATCTCCAATCCCCGGAACATCGACCCCGAAGTTGATAAGGAAGATAACGTCTACCTCTATGACATCGACGATCTTCAAAGCAAGGTCGATGTCAACACCGAGGGCAGGTCAAAAGAAGCGGCGAAAGCAGAGGAGCTCATCTTCCTGGAAGTGGAAACCTATCTCCAGTGGGAACGTGCCCTGGATGCGGTGCCGACCATCGTCGATCTGCGCGAGAAGGTGGAGGATGTCAGGAAGCGCGAGTATGACAAGGCGCTTTCGTCGTTGAGCGGAGTCACCGACGACCAGAAGCATGCCATTGAGGCCATGTCCCAGGCGATCGTGAACAAGCTGCTCCATGCGCCGCTGGTGGTCCTCAAGCAGGCGGCATCCACGCCGGGCGAGGGAGATGCCACCATCGCCATCGCGCGCAGGCTGTTCAACCTTGACAAGGAACTGAAGCGGCCGGGCCATGCGAGGGCTGCGGGGTCCGACGATCCCCTAGTGCCGGAGCAGGGGACCGGCGCAAAGAGTACCTGCAGGTAACGGCAGTTCGGAGTTTGGAGTTCGGCGTTCTCTCGTATCAGTTTCTCTTACCCGCGTTCATCTGGGGCCAAATAGTTTAAAAGGAGTCTTTCATTGAGAAAAGAGATCAGGATCGGTACACGGGCGAGCGCCTTGGCGCTGTGGCAGGCCGAATGGGTGAAGTCGGAGCTTGAAAAGAAGTATCCGGGAATGACTGTTTCTCTTACCAAGATCAAGACCACGGGCGACAAGATCCTTGACGTGCCCCTGGCGCAGGTTGGGGGCAAGGGGCTGTTTGTCAAAGAGATCGAGGAGGCTATGCTTGCCCATGAGATCGATATTGCCGTGCACAGCATGAAGGACGTGCCGACCATGTTCCCCGACGGGCTTCATCTTTCCTGCATCACCAAGCGCGAAGATGCCCGCGACGCCCTCCTGACGCGGAACAATATGAAGTTCAAGGATCTGCCGCAGGGCGCAACCATCGGCACCAGCTCACTCAGGCGCCAGGCCCAGCTCATGAGCGTGCGGCCCGATTTCAAGATCGCCCAGCTCCGGGGCAACGTGGATACGCGTTTGCGGAAGCTGAAGGAAGGGCAGTTCGACGCCATCATCCTTGCTGCAGCAGGCGTACGCCGCCTCGGCCTGGCAGAGAACGTGTCGGAATACATAGACCCTTCGATCAGCCTGCCCGCCATCGGTCAGGGCGCGCTCGGCATCGAGTGCCGCGTGGACGACCGGGAGTTGAACGACCTTATTGCATTCTTTAACCATCAGGACACGCGCACCTGCGTTACGGGCGAACGGGCGCTCCTGCGCCGGCTCGAAGGCGGCTGCCAGGTGCCCATCGCCTGCTACGGCCAGATGGTGAACGGCAAACTCCATCTCATCGGCTTGGTCGGCAGCGTTGACGGGAAGCGCATCATCAAAGAGACCATCGAGGGCGAGGCGGACAAGGCCGAGAAACTCGGCGTGACCCTGGCAGAGAAGCTTTTGTCCAAGGGAGCTGACGTGATCCTGCGCGAAGTATATGGCCATAATACTGACTTCAGCGGGAATAACCTTTTGGAAAACTAGTTGATCTAACGGTCAAGCGGAAACCAAAGAGTCGAAGGCAAATGCGTCTCTCGCAAAGACGCAAAGTACGCAAAGAACGGCCAAGAAAATCTTAAGGCACGTCCTGCTTTTGATTTTTAAACCATAAAAAAGCTATTGACCCAAGGTTCCCTTTGCGACCTTTGCGTCTTTGCGGGAAAACATCTTGCCGTTTTGATGAGAATTGAATTCCTGAGTTCCTATATTTTGAAAGTCACTTTGCCGTCCTCATTATAATCTCTATCCGTCATGCCGGGTTTAACCCGCTAACAATCAAACTATGACTCAATCAATCGGAAAAGTATATTTGATCGGTGCCGGGCCGGGTGATCCCGGCCTGATCACGGTCAAGGGCCTGGAATGCGTGAAAAAGGCCGACGTGATCATCTATGATTACCTTGCCAACGAGCGGCTGCTCGACCACCGCAGACCTGATTCAGAACTGGTCTACGTGGGTAAGCAGGGCGGCAAACACACCCTTCCCCAGGAAGAGATCAACGACCTCATCGTTCGCAAGGCAAGAGAAGGCAAGATCGTGGCCCGCTTGAAAGGCGGAGACCCTTTCATCTTCGGCAGGGGCGGCGAGGAAGCCGAGGACCTCGTGGACGCGGGCATTCCCTTCGAGGTCGTGCCGGGCGTGACCGCAGCCACCGCAGTTCCCACCTATGCCGGCATTCCGCTCACCCATCGCGACCATACCGCGAGCGTGGCTTTTGTGACCGGACACGAAGACCCCACCAAACCTGAATCCAAAGTCCACTGGGATAAGATAGCAACGGGCGTGGGCACGCTGGTTTTCTTCATGGGCATGAAGAACCTCCAGAGCATCGTGGACAACCTGGTGACGCACGGCAGAAAGAAAGAAACACCCATAGCCCTTATCCAATGGGGCACCCGCACGGACCAACGCGTGGTGACCGGCACGCTTGCCGATATCATCCCCAAGGTCAAAGCAGCGAAGCTCGGGCCGCCGGCGATCATCGTTGTGGGCGATGTGGTAAAGCTCCGGGAAAAGCTCAACTGGTACGAATCCAAGCCCTTGTTCGGAAAGCGTGTGGTCGTTACACGCTCGCGTGACCAGGTCAGCATCTTTGCCGAGCAGCTCATCGACCGGGGCGCCACCACCATTGAGTTTCCGACCATCGATGTGGTGCCGCCTTCGAGCTGGGATGAACTGGACAGCGCGATCCAGGCCGTCGAATCCTATGCCTGGGTCATCTTTACCAGCGCCAATGCCGTCAAATACTTTATGGAGCGACTCCGGAGTCTCGGCAAGGACCTGCGCATGCTGAAAGGCGTGAACATTTGCGTGGTCGGCCCGAAAACAGCGGAAGCGCTGGAACAGTACGGGCTGCGGGCGGACCTGGTGCCGACGGAATTCAAGGCAGAGGGTGTGCTTGATGCGCTGGGCGGCAGCGCCCAGGTCAAAGGCCTGAAATTCCTGATCCCGCGCGCCAAGGTGGCCAGGGAGCTCATCCCGGACAAACTTCGCGAAATGGGCGCGGACGTGACCGTGGCAACGGCCTATGAAAATGTGAAGCCGGCAGCGGATGTGGAGCGCGTGCGGAAGCTTTTTAGCGAGCATAAAATCTCGACCGTTACGTTCACCAGCTCCTCAACGGTCCATAATTTTGTTGAAATACTGGGCCAAAAAGAGTATATAGCACTGATGGCAGGCGTTCACGTGGCCTGTATCGGGCCGGTAACGGCGAAAACAGCAGAAGAGTACGGCATGCACGTTGATATCATGCCGAAGGATTATACGATCCCGGCTTTTGTCGAGTCCATTGTAGAATTCTATAAAAAATAACAGGTTTCTTTGAATTCCCGCAGAGGGGAATGAAGGGACAAAAAAAGGAGAATAGCATGATCACGATCGCGAACCTGGCAGCAGACAAAATAAAAGAGATTCTTGAGGCAGAAGGGATGCCGAACCATGGCCTGCGCATAACAGCAGCAGCCGGCTGCGGCTGCGGCCCTTCCTATGAAATAATGATCGACGACAAGTCCGGTGACGGAGATACGGTCGTTGAAAAGAACGGCGCAAAGCTCTATGTGGATGAATCTACATCGAAGACCCTTGCCGGTGCGGAGCTCGGATTTGTGAGCGACGAGCGCGGCGAAGGCTTTGTCATAGGCTTTCCGAACGGCGCGCCGGCAGGTGGCAGCTGCGGCTGCGGCGGAGAAGATTCCCAGCCGAGCAAGAAGAGCAGCGGCGGATGCGGTTCCGGCGGGTGCGGTTGCAGCTAAAATCAGGAGGTTTGGAAGATGTGAAGCTGGGAAGTTGAGTACTTTATATCCTAACTTCCTACCATCCTAACTTCAAAACTTCTGCCCTTATTTCAGGAGATACCATGTTCCAACCTCTTTACCGGCCGAGAAGGCTGCGGCTCAATGAAAACATCAGGCGCATGGTGCGGGAGACGAAGCTTTCTCCCGACGACTTTATTTACCCCCTGTTCGTGTGCCACGGAAAGGGCGTGAAAAAAGAGATCAGCTCCATGCCCGGCAATTATCAGCAGTCCATCGACAACCTGGTGAAAGACTGTGAAGAAGTGAAGGACCTCGGCATTCCCGCGGTCATCCTGTTCGGCATACCGGAGCACAAGGACGAGGTCGGCAGCGAAGGCTACTCCGACGAGGGGATCGTGCAGCATGCCATCAAGGCCATCAAGAACAAGATGCCGGACCTGACGGTCATCACCGACGTATGCCTCTGCGAGTATACCAGCCACGGCCATTGCGGCGTGATCAAGAACGGCACGGTCGAGAACGACACGACGCTTGAACTGCTCGCCAAAGAAGCGCTTTCCCATGCCAAGGCAGGTGCCGATATGGTCGCTCCTTCGGACATGATGGACGGCAGGGTAGGGGCGATCCGCGAGACGCTCGATGAGCACGGCTATTTCGATATTCCGATCATGGCCTATGCCGCGAAGTATGCGTCAGCTTTTTACGGTCCCTTCCGTGAAGCAGCCGAATCGACTCCCCAATTCGGCGACCGCCGTTCCTACCAGATGGACCCACCCAACAGCCGCGAGGCCATGCGCGAGGTTGCCCTGGACATTGAAGAGGGCGCCGACATCGTCATGGTGAAGCCGGCGCTTGCCTATCTGGATATCATCTACCAGGTAAAGCAGCAGTTTAATCTGCCCGTTGCCGCCTACAATGTGAGCGGCGAGTACTCCATCATCAAGGCTGCGGCCAAGATGGGCTGGATCGACGGGGAGCGCGCCATGATGGAATCGCTCATCTCGATCAAGCGCGCAGGAGCGGACATGATCCTTACGTACTTTGCGAAAGAAGCGGCAAAGGTCCTCCAAAAATCGTAAGGCACGCTGTATAGTATTTGAAAGCCGGTCACCGAATGGTGCCCGGTTTTTTTATGGACGAAAACGTTTCGTATCCGGTATCCCGCAATCCGAAATCCGCATTGCACCTCCCCGGTACCCCGAACCCTGATGTCATGCCCATTTCTATCCTTGCCCTTTGCTACCACTTGTAGTAAAGTTTTCCAATGTTAGTAGCAATTTCCGGCAGATTCATACTTGTATTTGATCCTATCTCAATGGGGGTGCCAAATGACAAATACATCAGCAACAATCCCATGTCCGGAATGCAGCGGTAAAGGTTCCATAACCTGTCCTGTATGCCATGGACAGGGAAGACAGTCCAGCACGAATGCAGCCGCACGTCCGTGTCCGAGCTGTCACGGTACAGGAAAAAGCGTCTGTCCTCTCTGCCGGGGCGCTAAAAAAGTGACCAGCATCAAATAGAGCTTCGAATGGTCGCTGGGCTGCAGATAGAGGGAAGTGCGAAAGGCCCGGGCCGAAAATAAAACACTCTGCAAGTCGCGAGGAAAGCATGTTGCTACTTGATCCAAAAGGCAAACGCGGCTATCGCTCCGTGGTGTTCGATGTTGAGACCACGGGGCTGTCAACCGGGTTAGGGGACCGGGTCATCGAGATAGGCGCTGTTGCGATAGAGGGAACTAAGGTCGTTGACGAGTTCCATAGCTTAATACAGGTCAACCAGCCTATTAATCCTTTTGCGCAGATGGTGCACGGCATTACGAAAGAAATGCTGAAAGGGCAGCCGACCGCTGATCTCGTCATGCCGAAATTTCACAAGTTTATCCAGAAAAGCCTTCTGGTGGCGCATAATGCGAGTTTCGATGTTCGATTCATGAGCCACGAATTTTCCCTGTTAAAACTTGACCTGAACAACGTGTGTTTCTGCACCTTGAAACTCGGAAGAAGCATGTTTCCCGCGCTGGCAAGTCATGATCTGGAAACGCTCTATCAGCAGTTCTATAAGAAGCCGCCCAAAGAGATGCATCGTGCGCTGCAAGACGCGCGAACCACTGCCAAAATTTGGATGAAGTTGGAGCGTAAACTGCTCGTCTGAATGATCGGGAAGCTAAACGCGATGTGCAGAGTGAACCTTTAGAAAAGTGTTAAATGGCTGAATTGAACCGCAAGAGGCATGGCTATGGGAATGGAGGATAGAGACTGGTACCGGGATAAGCGGATCGACTGGGATCGGGGTGGGTTACGAAAGAGAAGCTCATCAAGACACCGCTTTCCCAAGTACGCCTGGTGGGTCCTGGCTGTCCTCGTGTTGGTTGCTGCCGCGCTGTTCAGGTCGCTTTAGCGGTGTGCAGGAGGAGGGGATATGGAGAAAGCGGACATAATCGGCAGGGAAACACCTCTCGACTGTATCGTTGTCGGCGCGGGCCCGGGAGGCTTGCAGGCCTGCATTCACCTTGGCCGCTACAACTTTAAAGTCATGTTATTCCACAGTCCCGGTGGACGGACCTACCACGCAAAACACATCGAAAACTACCTCGGCCTTCCTCTCGTGTCAGGCCCTGACCTTCTGGAAACCGGCATCGCCCAGGCTAAGAACTTCGGTGTGGCTGTGGAGAACACCAAGGTTGAGCGCGTCACTGCCCGCGAGAGACACTTCGAGGTGCTTGCCGGGGGGAAGACCTACCGCGCCCGTTTCGTCATTGCCGCCTCAGGTGCCAGGGAGACCCTCGCCCCGTTTAAGAACCTCCTGCGCTTCTTCAGCATCTCCTACTACACCTGCATGATTTGCGACGGTTACCGCACCACGGGCAAGAAACTGCTTGTCATTGACCGCACTGCAAATGGGGTGCGCATGAGCATCGGCATGAAGCAGATGTTCACCAGGGACGTGACCTTCCTTGCTCACGGTTTTTCCCTGGCACCCGTGTACAGGATGCTCCTCGAGGACGAGGGGATCGGTTTGGTCGAGGGGCGGCCGGAAGAACTGCTCGGCGAGAAGGCCCTTGAAGGCGTGAGACTAAGCGACGGGCGCGTCATTCCTTGCGAGGTCATCCTGGGGTGGGGCGGGATATCCCTGAACGACGATTACCTCGAGGGCCTTGCCCTGGAGCGCGACCCCGAGGGGTTCAAGATCGTGACCAAGGGCTCTGGCGAGTCGAGCATCCCCGGACTCTTTGTCCTGGGCGCTCTCCGCCACGGCCACTCCCAGGCGATCATCTCCGCCGGCCAGGGAGCCGAGGCAGCGATCGAGATCAGCACAAGGATCGTTGAGCTGTAACAGGGGGCAAAATACTCTTTCAGCAGCCTGCAAATCCGGACAGCTCGGTACACTGAAGGTCCTGAAAACAAGAAAGGGCACCTCTAAGGGTGCCTTTCTCTGGTTGCAGTGCTGCGGTTTGTAAAAGATCATTTTTTCATTGCACCGTGCCGTGAGGCTGCCACGCCTCCTCACTTCGTTGGTGCACAATACTCTGCTTATCCCGCGTCAGTTCCGTATCTAGCTGTGCGATGAAGCGGATGATGTCTGCGACGGCCTTGCCGGCCTCGGCCCTGAACCTGAACCGGATGGCCGTGGTGCGCGCTTAAGGAGCTTCCGCCTTCGCTTCTCAGCCTCGACCCGTTTGGTCTTCTTTTTCACCGAGGGCTTTTCGTAATGACGGCGCTTCTTCAGCTCCCCCATAAGGCCGTCTACCTGGATCTTCTTCTTCAGGTCCCGCAGGGCCTTTTCGATGTTCTGTGACTGGACTCTTATCTCCACGACTTTCCTCCTCCGCCGCCGTATCCGCCGCGATCACCTCTGCCGCCGCCGGAACCAGAGCGCTCGGTCTTGGGCTTGGCCTCGTTCACCGTGATGGTCCGGTCCATGAACGCTGTGCCGTTCAAGGTAGCGATCGCCTTGGCAGCGTCCTCGTCCTGCGCCATCTCCACGAACCCGAACCCCTTGGACCTGCCGCTCGCCTGATCGATGATCAGTGTTGCCGACAGGACCTCGCCGATCTTCGAGAACTCCTGGCGCAGATCCTCTTCCTGGGTGTTATACGACAGGTTTCCTACATACAATTTCTTGGCCATGCTGCCTCCTGTGTGACTTCGGTTCACGCTGCGGGTCAATGCCGCGCAGCGCGTTGTGTCTTTTTCATGGTCTTTCCGCCACCCTCAAACAAAGAGAGTGGACCGCGTAAGCATCCCCAAACCCCATCTTTCGCCAACCTGGCATGCTGTCGCTTTTTTAATGAGAAAAGGTGATAGCAGGGAGATTCAGTTATCGTAGATGAGGCGCGGACGGTTTTTCCTATCAAAACGAAAGGGCCTTGCCCCGTTGCTCCTAATATATGGACCTATTATACCGTTTTCGCCATAAAATGCAAGGGTCCTTTATCAGAGAATATTATGAGGCCGATCAGGTACTGACAACTGCCCATTTCCAGCCAGCAGGACAGTGCGGTTCGATGCGCAAGGGCCACCTGCGAGTTTAAGCAAGTTGCACGTAATTGCATATCCGTACCCCCCTCATGCCCGCAGCCAACACCCCAAAATCTTTTCACCCTTCCTCTCTCTTGGTGTATACTCGACGTCATAAAAAACTCGCAAACCTATGAACGACATGCCGATCTTTGTACATCGGCAGCATAAACAGGAGAATCCACCGATGACCTTGCATGCCCTGAAACGCTTCATAAGTTCCTTTGCCCCTGCTCTTGCCCTCCTTGTATTGAACACAACGCTCTATGCCGGGGACCGTATGCAGGGATCGCCGCCTGCATCAGAAAAGCAATCCGTGGAAGACGTCATTCCCTATACCATGGGAAATATGCGCGGACATAAGATGCTCTATAACGAAGGCTGGTTCCTGACCACCTCTACCACCAGGGCCCTGGACTATGCAAAAGAGCGGTCCTTTGTTTCATCCCGGGTCGCGCTCCAGGAGGTTTTTGCCGGATACCGCAAGCATACGTCCGACTACGGGGGGGCGGTCAAGGAAGGAATTCAGGATTCGGTAAAGACCAGGACCGATGCTGTAAAGATGGGTACCGCATTGTCCGGCGATATTCTGGGATCTACGCAGACGCTTGCGAGGAACGAACTGGCCTACGCCCAGGACAGATACAAAAAAGCTTTCGCCGCTTTTGTCCAGGGGAACCTCTCCATCGTCTCAAGGACTGAGGAAGAACGGCAGGAATTGATCGGTCTGCCCGGTAATTACTACCGGACCCTCAAGGGCGATTTCAGCAATATCATGGAGCTTACGGCGGAAGCACGCGAACGCTTTTCCGGCAGGATAGACGCGAACTGGGAGCAGGCTTTTCAAAAGGCAGGCAGCGAGTTCCGCGCTGAGTATGAACGATCGGGCCAGAAACATAATTCACTGACCGCCCTTGGGCCCATCCTCTATGGCTATCTCAAGTCATTTTACTACGGACTGGCGGCGCCGGCTTCCAAGACCATCGTAAAGACCACCACGACCGGAGCAGCCTATGCAGTGTTCCTGCCGGTCAGCGCCACGACCATCGTAGCAGGCAGGACCGTGCAGTCCGTGGGGCTTACGGTCTACTCTGTCGGAAAAACGGGCGTCAAGATCCTGTCCCCAACGGTGGAAGGCGGCCTCTTGAGCGGAATGTCGCTCCTGTCGCTCAGCGCCGTACCAGTCACGTATGCCGCGGGAGGGGCCCTGGGCGCCGTCAACCAGGTTGCGTTCTCGACCATCGGGCCGGTTGTTGCTGTTACTGAGGCTGCCGCGTCAACGACCGTTAATTCAGCGGGCTATGTCGGTTTTCTTGCCTATGACAGTATAAAGGGCACGACCAGGGTCGTTATCAATCAGGCTGCTTCGGGGATCGTGCTTGGCTATAACGCCCTGACCGCCATCCCGACCCATGCGATCATGGGAGTGGGCGATGTTGTTGTGTTGGCCTGGGAGGGCCCGAGACTGGTCATCGCCGCTGTCTCGGGAGATTTGAAGAGCGGGAACAAGGAGAACAATGAGATTTACTCTCTGGACGAACTTCCAATCAACACGGTCGTGGACCTGAAGAAGCTGCAACAAATGGAAGGCGTGAAGGTCGAGGTCCTGTCCACGGATACGGCGGTCATCAGAGAAGTGCTTCAAAAAATACCATGTGATGCAAGGGGGCAGCATGAGAAATGTGAACCTTAAACGCAGCATTCTTTCGTTCCTGCTCTGCGCAGTACTGCCGGGCGCGGTCCTGACCGGATGTGCCGCGAAGACAGCCGATCCGCTTCAGAATACTAAAAAACTGGCAACAGAAGGCCATGTGTCGCTGTATCAGAACGGCGCCTTTCAGGTGCCCAATACGTCGATCTCGCTTATTCCCGCCGGTCCGAGCACGCGGGAGTTCGTGGGCGAGCTCATGGGCATGCGCGCCGGACAATCATTCAAGACCTCCCTTGAACATGCGGCACAGTCCGTGTACGTCGTTGCAGAAGGCACAAAGCTGACTTACAGCCTGGCGAAAGATATCAGTACGGCCTCCAATACCGGAGCTGATGCGATACAGCAATATTCCCATGACAACAAAACACTCCTTGTGTACCGGTCCTCGGAACTCGGAAAAAATATCGTTGGAAAATCGTGGGACCTCTCACAATCAACGTGGAAAAGCGGTGGAGCGATCGACGCAGCGATCTCAGGCAATTCGGCGTCCCTGGGGAATGCCGTCGGCCGGAAAGGGATGGAGCAGGGCACGGCCCTGGCCCAGGGATCAATTATCGCTGCAAAAGATATTTCTTCCGCAAGTGCCGGCCGCAGCGCATCAACACTGGCCTTTGCCAGGGAGAGCTTTGTAAAGGGATATGTCACGGTACCGGCAAAACTGCAGCAGCGTCTCGGGGATATGGGCGACAACCTGAGAGATGCCAGGCTCGTGGATATTGTGAAGGAAGAGAACGAAAAACGGAAGGGACGCTCGAACAGGACCGTGAACCTCATATCGAACACGGTCAGGAACTATCCCTCGAACGTGTCCGACAGCTTTAGCAAGGCAGGAAAGGAACTGAGCGGGTCCTACAATACGACCGGTCTCAGCTTTGCGGTGCTGAAATCCCTGCGGTGGGTACTGCAGGGTATTCTCTGGGACGCTACCATAGAGCCGGCGGTAACGTTAACGTCAGCGTCTGTCGGCTACATCGGCGTTAATTTTCTCGCCTTCCCCTCCATGGTCGTTGTTCGCGAAGGGGTCGCCACGACAAAACTGGCGGTGGAGGCGACGTGGAACACGGCGCGCATGGGATATGACCTTGTGGCGCCGACCGGCACGGCGGCAGTGGCAAGTGTTTTCAGCCTGCTCGACTTCGCCGGGTCGAACTTGGTGGCAGGGGGCACAGCCGTCGCAGGAAGCGCAGCCGGGTTGAGCGAAGCGGGATTGAGCCAGGCGGCAGAGGTTATCGTAAAGGGCGGAGGCCTTGCAGCAGGAAAGAGCGTCCACTATATAGGCGTACCCCTGGCCAGCGCCGGCATCGCTCTGGGAGGCGGCACGATCGGGGCCGCCGTGGGCGCAGCAGGAATGGCAAGCGCCGGGGTGGTCTATGTTGCAGGAGAAGCGGGCCATGCAGCAACGCATGTCCTGGGCAATGCTGTTGCCGGCACGACGCTGGTCGGCGGCACTGCCGCATCTGCCGCAGGCGGAGCTGCGTATGGCGTATACGAACTTTCCAAGGCCGTGGTCGTGCCTGCGGGATACGAATTGGGCGGCGGCCTTGTGCTGAGCTATGGCACCCTGAGCCATCTCGCAGCGCATTCCATCCTGGCGGTAGGTGATTGTTCCTATATGGTGCTGTCCCTCGAAGGCCCCCGGTGGGTCCTCTATGCGGTGCAGGGGAAGCTGGGAGGCGGGGAAGAGCTTCCCACCGGAGCGGTTGTTGATCTGAAAAGGATGCAGGAGTCAGGTGAAGTGATCTATTACCTGCCGGTGCCGGAGGAGGAGATGAAGAACGTCGTGACCTCCGTGTATGATGAACTGCCTGAAATGAAGGCAGAGGTCAAACCAACCGACACTAGCCTCTGACGCGGAAAACGGCGGATGAATAAACGTTTCAAAGCCTGTATCCGGTTCCCGGTTTTCTGATTTATTACAGGCTTTCGGCATTTTTCCCTTGCATTCCGGGCGTTGGTGTGCTAAATAACACCATCACTCTGGGGAACATCCTGAAGGGTGGGCATTTCTTTTGCCCACTCTTTTTATTTGGGGGACACAATGGCTGACGTCGTTGACCATATACGACAACTCCTTGACCCGATCCTGGCTTCCCTGGGACTTACGCTCTGGGACCTGGAGTTTCAGCGGCAAGGCCCGCAGTGGCTCCTCCGGATCTATATCGACCGGGAGTCCGGGGTGACCTTGAATGACTGCGAGTCGGTGAGCCGCGATCTGAGCGCAGCCCTGGATGTGGAAGATATCATCGCCCATGCCTACTCTCTCGAAGTATCATCGCCCGGCCTGGATCGGACGCTTTCGAAGCCGGAACACTTTATGCGGTTTGCAGGCAGTACGGTCAAGATAAAGGTCTTTCAGCCCATTGACGGACAAAAGGTCTTTCGGGGCAAGCTGCTGGGGACCTCCGATGCGGGCATGATCAGGGTAGAAACCGCAGCCGGGACGATCATGGAATTTGCCCTGAGCGCGATCACCAAAGCGTCCCTCGAAATAGAACTGTAGTACGAGCGATACAAAATCACATCTTCAGCATCCACCGGATGCGCATAGAGCAGCCTTGGTTTGACAGTAGCCTGATAAGGACTGCATATATATTCAGGAGGCAACGGAGTTATGAGTCAAGAACTGGTTCAAGTGATCGATCAGATCAGCAAGGAAAAGGGCATCTCCAAGGAAATGGTGATCGAGGCGGTTGAGTCCGCCCTCGTAAGCGCTGCCAAGAAGAAGCATGGCGCCCAGCGCATCGCAGTTCAGATCGACCCCAAGCGCGGCGACATCATCATGTATGCCTACAAAAAGGTCGTGGCCGAGGTGGTGAACCCTGATGAGGAGATCACGCTCGAAGATGCCCAGGCGCTCTTTCCTGATGCGCTCCTGGACGGCGAAGTGCCGCTGCAGATCGAGTTTCACGGTTTTGGCAGGATTGCGGCGCAGACGGCCCGTCAGGTCATTGTGCAGAAAGTGCGCGAGGCCGAGCGCGATGTGATCCTGAAGGAATTCAACGACAAGATCGGCCAGCTCGTGAACGGGATCGTCCTTCGTCACGAAAAAGGCGCCTACTACATCGACCTGGGAAAGACCGAGGCGGTGCTGCCCGCTCGCGAGCAGGTGCCGCGCGAGAGCTACCGCAGGGGAGACCGCGTGAGGGCCTATGTCATGGAAGTGCGGGATACCTCCAAGGGTCCGCAGGTGGTGCTCTCAAGGGCGCATCCGGACTTCGTGTCGCGCCTCTTTGAGATGGAGGTCCCCGAGATCTACGAGAACATTGTTGAGGTTAAGGGTGTTGTGCGAGAGGCCGGAGACAGGACGAAGATCGCCGTTTCATCGAAAGAGTCTCAGGTCGATCCCGTCGGCGCCTGCGTCGGCATGAAGGGTTCGAGGGTCCAGGCGGTCGTTCGGGAGCTTCGCGGCGAGAAGATCGATATCATTCCCTGGTCGGCTGATCCGCGCATCTTTATCGCCAAGGCGCTCAGCCCTGCCGTGGTCGAAAAAGTGGGCGTCACCGAAGAGGACCGCTCCGCACTTGCCGTGGTCGCTGACTCCCAGCTTTCGCTGGCCATCGGAAAAAAAGGACAGAATGTCCGATTGGCCGCAAAATTGACCGGATGGAAGATCGATATCCTGAGCGAATCCGAGTATGACCAGGAGCGCCAGAAAGAACGCGAGCAGGAGATCGAAGCTGCCATTGTTGAAGAAACGCGCAAGATGGCGGAAGAGACCGAGGCTGCCGAGACCCTGGAAGCAGAGGCAGCTGCGGCACCGTCTGCAGAATCGCCCTTGATGAGCATCGAAGGTGTCGGCAAAAAAACCGCGGAGCAGCTGGCGCAGGCCGGTTATGACACCATAGCAAAGGTCGCCGCAATGACGGACGAGGATATTCTGGCAGTTCCCGGCATTGGTGAAAAAACAGCGCAAAAGATTCTGGTGGCTGCCCGGGCCATGCTCAAGAGCTGAAAGCCGGTAGAGCGGTGAAAGAAATAAAACGTCAGCCGGAACGGACCTGCATCGGATGCCGGGGCGTGTTCAAGAAGGACGAGGTCATCCGTATCGTGGCCGGCCCAGCGGGGTTCGTCATCGATTACCGCGAGAAGCTGCCAGGCCGTGCCGCCTATGTCTGTCCGCGCCTTGACTGCATTCGCAAGGCGCTCGGCAAAGGGAACCTGTCACGGTCCCTGAACAGCAAGGTCAGCCCTCCGGGAGAGCAGGCGTTCATCTCTCAGCTCCTGGCCAGCAGCACGGAAAAGATAAAGTCCCTGATCGTGATGGCGGCAAAAGCAGGCATGTTGTTGTCCGGGTATTCTGCAGTGCATGACGGCGTGGAGAAGGGCAGGGTCAAAGCGTTGCTCTTTGCCACCGACCTTTCTGACGGCACCCGCGAGAAGATCATGGCCCAGGATACCGCGCCAAAGCGGCAGGCTTCGTTCCTGACCAAGGATGAGATCGGCGCCTTGTTTCACCGGGAGCTGGTCGGGATCATCGGCATTACGGACAACGGTTTTGCAGATGCCATCTTCACTGAGACCGACAGATTAAAAAACTTGATAAGCGACGCAAAATAGAGTAATATAACCACCTATTTTCAGGAAGTTTCGGGGGTATGTGAGTTTATGACAGTGATCAGGGTACATGAGTTGGCCAAAAAGATGGGTGTCGAAAGCAAGGACCTTATCCTGGTGCTCGAGAAAATGGGCATCACGGCAAAGACACCGTCCAGCGGTCTCGATGACAAGGAGTCAAAGTCTCTGATCGAGAAGCTCAAGGCCATACGCAAGGAAAAAGAAAAAGACAAGATAAAAAAAGAGACAGCGCCTGATCCCCTCGCTTCAGGAGAGGAACGGAGGAAAAAAGCTGCTGCTCTCATTGGCAAGTTCTCTTCTACTCTTGAAAAACCGGGCGCCAAGCCGAAACCGGCACCCGTCATCCCTCCGCTTCCGAAGCCGGAGATGCCGGCTCCTCCCGTCATTCTGCCTCCCGGACAGGCCGCCAAGTCTGCCCCGGCTCCTGTAGAGGCCCCAGCTCCTGTGGTAACCGCGCCCGCAGCAGCACCAACACCAACACAGCCGGAAAAAGCCGCTACCGTTCCTGCGGCAGCCCCTACAGCCCCGCAACGACCCAATACTCCTTACCCTGCCGGAATGCGTCGTCCTTTCCCGGGCCCGGGACAGCCGCGGCCCGCGGTCAGCGGCCCCCGGCCTTCGCGGCCCTCGGGCTTTAGTTCGCCTGTTCTGCAGCCTGCCCAGGTTCCGCCTTCGCTGATCCCGACGAAGCCATCCAAGAAGAAGTGGCAGAAGAAGGAGTTCGAGACCAAGACCGACCGCGAATTCCGAGAAAAGCCGTCCTTCAAGAAGCTGCCCGACCTGAAAACGTTGCCTGCAGGCAAACGGCCGCACAAAAAGGACGACCGCTATGCTCCGCAGACCGACGTTGCCGAAATAACGAAACCGCGGAAAAAGGTCGTCAAGATTCAGGAAGGCTGCACCATAAAAGAGTTCGCCGAGGTCATTGGCCAGAAGGTGAGCGATGTCATCAAGAAGCTCATGGCCAACGGCATCATGGCGACGCAGAACCAGCAGATGGACACGGACGCCGCCATGATCCTTGCCGAAGGGTATGGCATCAAGGCCGAGATCATGAGCATCGAGACAGCCGAGGATGTACTGGAAGAAACGGTTGATACCGCCGAATCCCAGGTGCTCCGGCCGCCGGTGGTCACGATCATGGGCCACGTGGACCATGGCAAGACCTCGCTCCTTGATGCTGTCCGGGAAACAAACGTCGTTTCGCGGGAGGCAGGAGGCATTACCCAGCACATCGGCGCCTACCAGGTGAGCCTGAACAACAGGGATATAACCTTCCTCGATACGCCGGGACATGCGGCATTCACGGCAATGCGCGCGCGCGGCGCCCAGGTGACCGATATCGTGGTTCTCGTCGTTGCCGCTGATGACGGCGTGATGCCGCAGACGCGTGAGGCGGTCAATCATGCAAAAGCCGCTAATGTGCCGATCATCGTGGCCATCAATAAGATCGACAAACCTGAATCCAAGCCGGACCGCATCAAGCAGGAACTTGCCGAGTTCGAACTGACCCCGGAAGAATGGGGCGGCCAGACCATCTTCTGCGAAGTGTCGGCCAAGAAGAAGATCGGCCTCGAGCATCTGCTCGAGATGATCCTCATCCAGGCCGATGTGCTGGAACTGAAGGCCAACCCCGACAAGATGGCGCGGGGTACGGTCATCGAAGCCAAACTCGACAAGGGACGCGGCCCGGTAGCCACGGTGCTCGTCCAGTCCGGCACGCTCAAGGTCGGCGATTTCTTCGTGACCGGCTCCCAGTTCGGCAAGGTGCGTGCGCTGATCAACGACAAGGGTGAGCGGATCGAGAGCGCCGGGCCGTCCATGCCGGCCGAAGTCATCGGTTTCTCCAATGTGCCGCTGGCAGGCGATCGTTTCGTCGTGCTGGAGGAAGAGCGCAAGGCCCGTCAGATCGCGGAAAGCCGCCAGGCCAAGCAGCGTTCCACGGAGCTTGGCCTGATGAAGAAGGTCACGCTTGAGGACCTGCACACGCAGATCCAGGAAGGCGTGGTCAAGGAACTGAATATCGTGATCAAGGCGGACGTGTCGGGTTCCGCCGGGGCCATCGTTGATTCGCTCGAAAAACTGTCTACGTCGGCGGTCAAGCTCAAGGTTATCCATACCTCGGTTGGCGCTATCACCGAGACCGACGTGATGCTCGCTGCAGCATCGAACGCCATCATTATCGGATTCAGCGTCCGTCCTGAACCGAAGGCCTCTGAACTGGCTCAGCGCGAAGGCGTTGATATCCGGTTGTACAACATCATTTACAACGCCATCGATGATATCAAGGCAGCAATGGAAGGCCTGCTCGAACCGACGCTCAAAGAGCGCATCCTGGGACGTGCAGAAGTGCGTCAGACCTTCCATGTGTCCAAGGTTGGTACCATCGCTGGGTCATACGTCGTGGAAGGCATGCTCAGCAGGCAGTGCGACGGCGTCCGGATCATCAGAGACAACGTGCTGGTCTATACCGGCAAGTTCCATTCGCTCAAGCGGTTCAAGGACGATGCCCGCGAGGTGCAGTCAGGATATGAATGCGGTATCGGCATTGAAAATTACAATGATATCAAGGTAGGGGATATCGTTGAATGTTTTGTCATCGATAAGGTAGCGGCAAAGCTGTAAGGTTATTTTTTCCCGCGAGCTGGATCCCGTGTGTCTCTATGGCAATGTTCATCGGCGTTTGCACCTTTACCGTGCACATCCCGGACAGCGGATCGCTGAAGACCAAGCGTCAGTCGCTTCGCAGTCTCAAGGACAGGATCCGGAACAAGTTCAACGTCTCGGTGGCAGAGATCGAGGATAATGACCTCTGGCAGAAAGCCACCCTGGCAGTGGCCGCGGTCAGCAACGACAGTGCTCATCTGAACCAGACGCTTGACCATGTTCTCGATGTAGTACGGGCCGTTCCGGAGTTGGACCTGATCGATCATCACATTGAGCTATTCTGAAAGGCAGCACGCAGAATCCAGAAGCCGGAAGTCAGAAGACATTCTCCTGAATACTGGCTCCTGACTCCTGTCTCCTGAATTTATCATGTCCAAACCAGCCTTTAAAAGATCAGATCGCGTAAGCGACCAGATGAAGCAGGAAATCGCCGAGATCCTCATGCGGAAGATCAAGGACCCGCGCATTGGGTTTGTCACGGTCACTGATGTGGAAGTATCGCACGATCTGCGCAATGCCAAGGTCTTCGTGAGTATCTATGGGGACGAAAAGAGCAAAAAAGAAACGCTCAAAGGCTTGGAGAGCGCCATTCCCTTCATTCGGTCCGAATTGGCCGGACGCATGCGTTTGCGCATCGTACCGGAACTGTTGATCCGCTTCGATCCGACCTTAGAGCGAGGCGCGCATATCATGGAGCTGCTGCATTCGATCGAAGAAAAGAAGGATCCGAACAAGCCGCACGATGAGTGACCCCCGCACGATCATAGCAGCCCTGCAATCCTGCAACACGATTCTCATTTCTGTACATAAAAGTCCGGACGGTGATGCGCTGGGGTCCCAGCTTGCGCTGATGCTTGCCCTTGAAAAGATGGGCAAGACCGTGACCGCACACAACCTTGATCCGGTCCCTGAGATATACCGGTTTCTTCCTCACCAGGCCCGGATAACCTCCGGACCTGTCGTCACCGGGCGATTTGACGCGATGGTCGTTCTTGATTCCGATCCTCCTCGCACCGGTCTGTTCTCCAACGCCTATCCTGCAGCTACGCTTATCAATATCGACCACCATATCACCAACCCGCAGATCTGGCCGATCACCTGGCTTGACGCCGCCGCTTCTGCGACCGGAGAGATGATCTACAAACTCCTCTTGGAGGCAGACCTGCCCATTGACCGGGAGATGGCGCTCTGCCTCTATACATCCATTTTTACGGACACGGGTTCTTTTCGCTATTCCAACACATCACCTGAATGCATGCGGATATCTGCTACACTGCTCGAAGCCGGTGCCGACCCTTGGCTGGTCACTGAGAATGTGTACGAGTCCTATTCCTTTAATCGTTTAAAACTGCTCGGCACCGTTCTGGGAGACATGGAACGTTCCCCGGACAAAAGAATGGCCTGGGTCGTGGTAACCGACGAGCTTTTTCATAAGACCGGTACCACCGCTGAAGATACCGATAATTTCGTCAATTATGTCAGGTCGGTGAGCGGTGTCGAGGTCGCCATCCTGTTCAGGCAAACTGCCCAAAAGCAGTACAAGATCAGTCTTCGCTCAAAGGGGCGTGTTGATCTTTCGAGCCTGGCGCAAGCCCTGGGAGGCGGAGGTCATAAGAATGCCGCGGGAAGCACCCTGGATGGAACACTCGAGGATATTAAACACAAGGTTCTCGGTGAAGTTGCGAAGGTCATTCTGTCACAGATGGGAAGCTGAATCTCCCATGGACGGAATTCTGAACATCCATAAGCAGTCAGGAATGACATCACACGACGTAGTTCAGGCGGTGCGAAGGATCCTCAAAGAAAAACGGATCGGACATACGGGCACGCTGGACCCCATGGCAACCGGAGTGCTGGTGCTCTGTGTCGGTAAGGCAACGCGCATCGCCCAGTACCTTGAAGCAGGAGAAAAAGAGTATCAAGCGGTCATGCGCCTGGGCCAGACCACGGACACGCTTGATGCCGAAGGCCGTGTTCTTGAGACGCGGACCTATGCTCCGCCTGACCGGGCACAGGTGCTGAAAGCGCTGGAAGGCTTTACCGGAGCGATCATGCAGCAGCCGCCGGCCTACTCTGCATTAAAGGTCGCCGGTGTCCCGTCTTACAAACTTGCCCGGCAGGGAAAGGCAGAGCCCCTCAAGCCACGGTCGGTCACGATATCCAGCATCGAATTACAGGCTTTCGACGACCCATTGCTGAGCCTTGCCGTGCGCTGCTCCAAGGGTGTTTACATCAGGACGCTCTGTGCGGACCTGGGAGAGGTCCTTCTGGCCGGGGCGCACCTCACGAAGCTGGTGCGGACCCGCTCAGGCCGTTTTACCATCGACCACGCGGTGACGCTTGACCGTCTTGCAGCTCTCGTTGCTGCCGGTACTCTCGACCAGACCCTGGTCTCGATGGATGAAGCGCTTGCAGATATGCCTTCCGTTGCCCTCAATGAGCTTGAGGCAGGAAGGATCCTGCACGGGAATAGCGTTCCCTGGCTGGGAGATGCCTCAATTACAGGCTCTCTGATGCTGCGGATACATGACCCATCAGGAAGGCTCCTGGCGCTGGGAAAACAGGTCCGGGGCGACATCAGGCCGGAGCTGGTCTTTTCTTGACCAGGCATGAATAAAACACTTTACAACATCCTGAAAATATGATATTTTGGCACGCTTTAGAATGCTTTGAGAAAGGAGGGACGGTTGAATGGATAAGGAACAGAAAACAGGTCTGATCAATACGTATCGCAGGCATCCTTCAGATACAGGTTCACCGGAAGTGCAGATTGCGCTTCTGAGCGGACGCATCACGCATCTGACGGAGCATCTGCAGGCGCACAAGCACGACAATCATTCACGGAGAGGTCTCCTGAAGATGGTCGGCCAGCGTCGTCGTCACTTGGATTATCTCAAACAGAATGATCTGGACAAGTATCGTCAGGTCATCGAACAGTTAGGCATTCGGAAATAGTCGAACGCATCTAACGAAGAGCGAGGTTTCATGGTAACAACAGTTGAAATTGAAATAGGCGGCAAAAAGCTCATACTCGAAACGGGTTTGATGGCCAAGCAGGCGAACGGTTCAATTGTCGCTCGATACGGTGATTCTGTGGTGCTCTCGACCGCCGTTGCATCCAAGGTAGAGCGTCAGAACGTGGATTTCTTACCGCTGACCGTTGACTACCAGGAAAAGGCGTACTCCGCAGGGAAGATTCCCGGCGGGTTCTTTAAACGCGAGGGGCGTCAGAGCGAGAAAGAGATCCTCACCTCACGCCTCATCGACCGGCCCATCAGGCCCTTGTTCCCGGACGGGTATTTCTTTGATACACAGGTCATTGCATCGGTCCTCTCCATGGGAGATGAAAGCTCTACGGATCTTATGGCAATGATCGCCTCATCTGCGGCTCTGGCGATCTCCGATGTGCCCTTCGCCGGCCCCATCGGAGCTGTCCGCGTCGGACTTATTGAAGGTAAATTCGTCATCAATCCGGGACACAAGGACCTCGAGCTGTCCGCTCTTAACCTCGTGGTCGCCGGCACCGCTGACGCCATCATGATGGTCGAGGGCGGCGCGAAGGAACTGACGGAAGATCAGATGCTGGAGGCCCTTGAGACCGCCCATCGCGAGATCAAGAAGATCGTTGCGCTCCAGAACGATCTTGCGAAGAAGGTCGGGAAGTCCAAACGGTCCGTCAAGACCATAGAGGTCGACAAGGATCTGGCAGCCCAGGTGTCCACGCTGGCGATGGAGCGAATGCGCACATCGATCATCATTCCGGACAAAATGGAGCGCCAGAGAACGCTCGATGCCGTGCTTGACGATATCAAACAGCAGCTCAAGAACGATGACCCGACGCGCAGCCTCCAGATATCGAAGATCTTTCATGATATCGAAAAGGACGCGGTCCGCAAGATCATCCTGGACAAGAACACCCGCGCAGATGGACGCAAACCCACCGAGATCAGACCCATCAGCTCGGTCGTCGGGATGCTTCCGAGAACGCACGGCTCCGCGCTCTTTACCCGCGGCGAAACACAGGCGCTGGTCGTGACGACCCTCGGGACCTCCGATGACGAACAGCGCATCGATTCACTGGAAGGCGAGTACTTCAAAACCTTCATGCTCCATTATAATTTCCCGCCGTTCAGCGTCGGGGAGACGAAACCCCTTCGCGGACCCGGCAGGAGAGAAATAGGGCATGGCGCACTTGCTGAACGCGCGCTGAAACCGATGCTGCCGACGAAACAGGAATTTCCGTATACCATACGGCTGGTGTCGGACATCCTTGAATCCAACGGTTCCTCGTCGATGGCTACGGTCTGCGGCGGTACCCTGGCTCTTATGGACGCTGGCGTTCCGATCAAAGCCCCGGTAGCCGGCATTGCCATGGGCCTCATCAAGGAAGGCGACAAGGTTATCATTCTTTCCGATATCCTTGGCCTTGAGGACCATCTGGGCGACATGGATTTCAAGGTTACGGGTACGAGCAAGGGAATTACGGCGCTTCAGATGGACATGAAGATCGAGGGTATTACCATCGATACCATGCGAACGGCGCTGAACCAGGCACGAGAGGGAAGGCTGCATATTCTCGGCAAAATGCTTGAGGCGCTGGCCGAACCGAGAAAGAGCCTGAACCCCTTTGCACCGCGGATCATTACCATGCAGATCAATCCCGACAAGATCAAGGACGTTATCGGGAGCGGCGGCAAGGTGATCCGCAGCATTGTGGAGCAAACGGGCGCTAAGATCGACATTGAAGACAACGGTACGATCAATATCGCATCGTCTGATGAGGCTGCTGCCAACAAAGCCAAGGAGATCATCCGGGGCATTTGCCAGGACGCCGAGGTCGGCAAGCTCTACATGGGCAAGGTTCGAAAGATCATGGACTTTGGCGCATTTGTCGAGATCTTCCCCGGCACCGACGGTCTGCTGCATATCTCGCAGATATCGGAGCAACGACTTGAGAAGGTCACGGACGCGCTCAAGGAAGGCGACGAGATCCTCGTTAAGGTCCTTGAGATAGACCGGCAGGGCAAGATACGGCTGTCCCGCAAAGAAGCAATACGGGACAAGGAAAAATCACAGTCCACGTAATTACGATCGCAGGATGATGCCTGATGTCACTATAAGGAAATAGGAAGCTTGCAAAGAGCCCTATTTCCTTTTTTTATTGAGGCCGGCTTCGGGCGGTCCGGTTCTTAAAGAGGATTTTCCATACAAGGAGCGCAGCGGGCTCCTGCAAGGGGGGAGTTTGTCGAAGGTTGATCTGACTGTTCTTGGGGCAGGACTTGGCGGGCTGGCGGCAGCAGCGATTCTTGCCAGGCAAAGGAAGAAAGTCATTGTTTTCGCTCCGGGTAAAGAGGTGGGAGGAGCGTTCATACCTGCCAGAATTGACGGCTACCAGTTCCCTCTGGGCCCGACCTTGTCGTTCGGAAATGAGCGCGCCGGGGTGCTGCAGAAGCTTTATGCTGAACTGGGCATCTCTCATGACGACCTCGTGCGCTCCACCAGTTACCAGGTAACACTGCCGGACCGGCGGCTCACGGTCCACCCGGAAAAGAGCGATACCCTGGAGGAGCTGAGACGAGAATACCCCAACGAGATCGATGGGATAACAAAGTTTTTTCAAGCAGTCGATAAGATCGCCGCACGCTCGTCCAAGAGCCGCGTATCTTCTTTCCTTTCGCGCCGTCGGAGCAGTAAAGCACTGCTGAATAGGTATCGATTCAGCCGTGAACTCCTGAGCTTTTTTGATATCCAGTCCCGATATTTCTTTGGTCAATCCGTTCAGGATCTGTCGGTGAGTAGACTGGTCTCCATGATTAACACCTCTCCGCTCCATGAGCCGCAGGGATTTAAAAAAATGGCAGATCTGCTGCTTGAGGTGATCTTAAAACATGACGGCGTTGTGCGGTTCTCAGAGCCATTTCCTGAAATGGTGTCGCAACGGGGCAAACAGATCGGACTAATGACCACCAGCGGACCCGTGGAATCCAGGGCTGTTCTGTTGAACACCAGGGGCGGATTTCGGGACAGTTTCAATTTTATCGGCATCATGGACCAGGGCGTTCCCGTCGGAATGCGTCATGGGGTCATTTGCCTTCCTGACTACAGCCGGCCGGACGATCTTTTCAGCCTCACCTTGAGCAGGCAAGGCGATGAAAGTGCGGCACCACGCGGAAAACGGGCCTTGACCGCCTGGTTCCCGTTCCGGGCGCCTGATCGCGACCAAGCGGGAACGCTTCTTGATCCAATCCGGGAGATCATACCGTTTTTAGATGATTTCGGCGGCACGATGGATGTGCAGAGGCCTGATGACACTCAGTACGCGACGCCGTCCGCCATGCAGGGTAGAGAACAGGCCTCCCTGGTCCGGCTCGAACGGGGAGCGGATAAAAATTTATACTTCATCAGCGATGAACCGGGCCATCCGGTACAGGCTGTTGCCGCTGCAGTGCGAATGGCAGAAATACTGCAGTAACGATATTGAAATGATTGTTGTCGTGCATCGATCCTGACCGGTCTTTACCCTCGATCGAGCTGTTGAAGGGGAGGTGTTGTTTGACAGATCTCTTAACCCGGACAAGGAAATACGTATGGCATTTATCGGGATTGCTCCTCTTGTGCCTTGCTTCTGCGTCGATCGTGCAGGCTGCAGAGAGCTCGACCTCTCAGGTGAATGCTTTCTTTCTTCGGTCAATTCCCGGGCGCTATCACGATATGGAGATACTGTTTCAGCGCTTGAAATCAGGTGGGGCGAACACGATCATCGCACGACCTCTGAAAAAAAACGGCAATATCGATGCCGCATCGCTTACGAATCTGATCTTTATTTCGCACATGGCAGGATTGCGGGTCTATGTGGTCCTGCCGACCCGTCTTGACCGCCGTGTGCTCGAAACACATCCAGTATGGGAAGAGATCCGGTATGACCTGGAAAGCGGCACGCTGCAGGCTACCGGCCTCCTGAACCTCGCTAACCCTCAGGTCGTGGCTCACCTGGTAAAGCGATTCAAAGAAGTCGCTGCTTTTTCCGTTGACGGTATACTGCTCGACGAGGACTTCGTCTATGAAAGCACGGAAGGCATGAGTCCTCCGCTTCTCAGTGAATACACCCGCATATACGGTTCACCGTTCGCTGCTCGAAAGGTCTTTGCAAAAGCATCGCCTGCCATAACCGATAGCGACATCAAGGACTTTGATAAGAGCTTTTGGCAATGGTCGGAATTAAAAAGGGACGCGATGGTGAATGCCGCGCAGGAGATCGGCAAGGCCTGCCGCGCTGTTCAGGGCGATATTAAGTTCGGGATCCCGCTTCACGTCCCTGGTGGTGAAACGCCGCAACAGGCGCTGGCCCGGTTTGCCTATGATATGAAAGCGTTCAGAAATCTTGCTATCGACTTTTACTGGTTTGAACTTCGATCGGCCGAAGGTGCAGGGCAGGGGGGCAGGAGCTACAAAAAGGACCTGGAACATTTCTCGCGGTTGGTGAAATCAGCGACCACGATGCAGAGCGACCCGGCAAAAATGATCATCGCTATCCCCGCTACGACCTCACGGAAAGTGCTGCCGTTGTTTGAGATCGAGGATATCACCGCGCTCGCGAAACAAGCAGGGGAAACCGCCGGGATCGCTTATCTCATGGAACAGGCGGCTGTGCCGCCGCCTGCGCTTACCAATAAACTGTTCGAGAGGCAGTAAGGAGCACGGCATTGCCGGGAGCGGTGAAGGGTGGACCGTCGCGCCGCTATACCTTCGCCAGTACGCCAGCCTCTTCTTCCTGGAAAACGACCGTCTCCTCTTTCAGGGTCACCATGATCCTGTGGATATCTTTAAACCTGCCGCGAAGGATTTCCTCAGATAACGGATCGGCAATGAATTTCTGTATGGCACGCCGCATGGGCCTTGCGCCATAGGTAGGCTGATAGTTCTCTTGTATGATCCATTCTTTCACATCACGCCCGACCTCAAGCCGTATGCTGCGGTCCCCGATCATATGACTGTTCAGCTCCTCGATCAGCAGATCCACGATCGTCATCAGGTGTTCATTGGTGAGTGTATGGAAAACGACCACATCATCGATCCGATTCAGGAATTCAGGGTTGAAGGACCGCTTCAGCTCAGAAATCACATTCTCCTTCATCTTGGTATACTGCGTCTTCGCTGATGCCTGCTGGAAGCCAAGGGTCGTATCCTTGTCGATCATGCGCGTTCCGAGATTGGAGGTCATGATGATGATGGTATTGCGGAAGTCGACTTTTCTGCCGAAACTGTCGGTCATGAACCCGTCGTCGAGGACCTGCAGGAGCATGTTGAAAATGTCGGGATGCGCCTTTTCGATCTCATCGAAGAGCACGACCGAATAGGGCCTGCGGCGGATCTTTTCCGTCAACTGCCCGCCGTCATCATAGCCCACATAGCCGGGAGGAGAACCGACCAGCCGGGATGAGCTGAACTTTTCCATGTACTCGGACATATCCACACGGATCAGCGCATCTTCAGTATCAAAGAGGAATGTGGCCAGCGTGCGGGCGAGCTCTGTTTTACCGACCCCCGTGGGGCCAAGGAAAATGAACGACCCGATCGGCTGCCTGCGCGTCTTGAGGCCCACGCGGGAGCGCCGAATGGCGCGCGATACCGCCTCGATAGCCTCGTTCTGTCCCACGATCCGCTTGTGAAGCTCTTCTTCCATGCGGAGCAGCCGGGAGGCTTCCTTCTCTTCGAGCCGGGACAGGGGAATACCGGTGATATGGGAAATGACGACTGCGATCTCCTCTTCACCGATTATGGATACGTTCTTATCCTGGGAGTCCTTCCAATCCTTATGGATGCCGTCAAGCGACTCGCGAAGCTGCTCTTCCTCCTCGTGGATCGATTCGACCCTGACATAATCCTTGATGCGCGAGAACAGGCTTTTTTCCTGCTCGAGCTTTTTTAACTTCTTCTCAATGGACTTTATTTCGGCAGGGCAGGTGTAGCGGTTGAGCTTTGCCTTGGCGCCGGCCTCATCGATCACGTCAATGGCCTTGTCCGGCATAAAACGATCCGTAATGTAGCGTTCAGAAAGTTTGGCTGCGGCAACAACGGCCTCATCAGTGATCTTGACCTTGTGGTGCGTCTCATATTTGGACCGGAGACCCTTGATGATATTGATGGTCTCATCCAGGCTCGGCTGCTGCACATAGATGGGCTGAAATCTTCGCTTGAGAGCGCCGTCCTTTTCGATGTGCTTCCGGAACTCATCAAGCGTCGTTGCACCGATGCATTGAACTTCTCCCCGCGCCAGGGCCGGTTTCAACATGCTGGATGCATCAATGGAGCCTTCGGCCGCACCGGCACCAACCAGCGTATGCAGTTCATCGATGAACAGAATGATGTTCTCCGCCTGCACGATCTCTTTCATAACGATCTTGAGGCGTTCTTCGAACTGTCCGCGATACTTGGTGCCCGCGATGAGGGCGCCGAGATCGAGAGACACGACCCGTTTGTTCAAAATATTCTCGGGCACGTCGGTGTTGACGATCCGCTGGGCAAGACCTTCGACAATGGCCGTTTTGCCGATGCCGGGCTCGCCAATGATGACTGGATTGTTCTTGGTCCGCCGTGACAGTATCTGCAATACACGGTCGATCTCCTGATCGCGACCGATGACCGGGTCCAGCTTCCCGCTTTTTGCGAGCAGGGTGAGGTCTCTGCTGAATTCATCGAGTGCCGGTGTCTGGCTTTTTTTTGCGCTCACCTGTGTCGCCGCACGGCGCAGATAATTGATGACCAATTGGCGGGAACCCAGCAGGTTGACCCCGAAACTGCGCAGAATCTTGCCGCCGATCCCTTCTTCCTCACGGATCAGACCGAGCAGCAGGTGTTCGCTTCCGATATAGTTGTGGCCAAGCAGCCGCGCTTCTTCTACTGCATATTCGAGCACTTTCTTTGCACGGGGAGTGAAGGGGATATCACCGAAGGTCAGCGTGTTTCCGCTGGACGGCAGGTTCCGCTCGACTTCCACGCGGATCTGATCGACATCAATGCCCATTTTCCGCAACACTGCCACGGGGATACCGTCCTCTTCGCGCAATGCTCCGAGCAGGATATGCTCTGTACCGAGGTAATCGTTCTGGAGCCGCTCTGCTTCTTCGCGGGCATACACGATCACTTTTCTTCCCCGTTCAGTAAATTTTTCGAACATCATTTTTTATAACCGCCTTCTGATGACATGCGTTTCGTCTACTTGTTTAAAATATACTCCAATCGCAATGTTAAAGTCAAGAGTGCTTTTCTGCCAAAAAGATGTCCCTTGCGCAATTCACTGCGGTGGTCTTGCTCCTCTGCCGCCCGTCGCATATTGACATTCACCGGAGTTTACGCTGAAACCGCAGAGTGCCGGTTGCGAATGGTCGCTTTTGCATGCCGGCGCTTTGGCTGGTGTTCTTTTTCATTGACATTAGATGAACAAAAGGGTAATTTTTGCACTATGATCCGCAAGGCAAAGTTGACCGACGTGAAAGCAATTCAGGCGCTCGTGAACCAGTATGCCGATTCCGGCCAGATGCTGCCGCGCACGCTCAATGAATTGTACGAGCATCTGAGGGATTTTCATGTCTATGAAGAGAACGGAGCTCTTATCGGGGTGTGCGCGCTTCACATAAGCTGGGAGGGCCTCGCAGAAATACGTTCGCTTGCTGTACGGAATGACCGCGTCAAGAACGGTATTGGTTCAAAACTGGTGCGACACTGCCTGGAAGAGGCGGTTCAGCTCGAGGTCGCACGTGTTTTTGTGTTGACCTATCAGGACGGGTTTTTTAAAAAACTCGGTTTTGCAGTGATTGATAAAAAAGAGCTGCCGCATAAAATATGGACCGACTGCCTGAACTGCGTAAAGTTTCCGAACTGCGATGAGATCGCCCTGGTAACGACCTTCCGTGCAGGACCTTCCGCGAAATAGTGGCATAGTGATTGCACCTATCCCGAGAAACAAGTGCACGTGGATGAAATCGTTCTGCCGAAAGCTAATAAATCAATATGTTATCGCTCTATATCCACATACCTTTCTGTGTCAAAAAATGTTTATACTGTGGTTTTTATTCAACACCCTATACAGCAGAGCGTGCTGACCGCTTTATCGATGCCTTGCGCCTCGAGGCGGCAGGCATGGCCGAGGCTTTTTCGGGAAGGGAATTCGGATCTCTCTATCTCGGCGGCGGTACACCAACGGTCCTCTCTTCTCGGCAACTGACCACGGTGATACGTATCGTACGGTCGCACTTCAAGATAGCCCCGGATGCCGAGGTAACGGTCGAGGCAAATCCTCAGTCGGGCTCGGAACCGCTTTTTCTTGCCTTGCGCAAAGGCGGGGTGAACCGGCTGAGCATCGGTATGCAATCCTTCTCCGACCGGCTGCTTGCGACGCTCGGCAGGCCTCATCATGCGGCGCAGGCGCGGGATGTCTTTGAAAACGCCCGACGCTGCGGATTCGAGAACATTGGGATCGATCTGATATACGGAATTCCCGGCCAGACCATCGCCGACTGGAGCCGGACGCTTGACCGTGCCCTTGCGCTCGGTCCTGATCATGTTTCCGCCTACAGTCTCTCTCTGGATGAAGGATCGGACTATTATCATAAAGCCGCATCCGGAGCGTTTCACATGCCCGATGACGATGCAGTGGCGGAATTGTATGATAAAGGCGTTGAACAACTGACCGCTGCGGGTTTTCTGCACTATGAGATATCGAATTTCGCGCAGCCGCGATCGGAGTGCCGCCACAATCTGAACTATTGGCGGCGTGGCGAATATCTGGGGCTCGGTCCGGGTGCATGGTCATCTGTCGCTGCACGCCGGTGGCATACCGTTCCTGACCTGAAGTCCTACTGCACAGGGCTTACGAACGGTTTTCCGCTCATTGCTGAGGAAGAAATGGTCGGCCCGGCCGAGGCAGCGCTCGAAACCGTGATGCTGGGACTGCGTACCAGGAACGGTATCGAACTCGAAAGCATTGCAGGAGAGTTTGGTCCTGTGCTGAGGGACCGGTTGTTAGCGCAGGCTGCGCCGATGATCGATCAAAATTTGCTTCGCACCGAAGAAGGCCGTTTGTTCCTGACTGACCGCGGGATGGTACTCTCAAATGCGGTACTGGGAAGGCTTTCTCCATAAATTTTTGTTTACACCGTATGGCCTTAATGCTATAGTGGCGCGTTATTATTGGAACAATGGGGGTCTCGAACACGTGTTTAAACAGCTTGCGGCCACGGCAGCCGGCCTACTTATTTTCGCGCTTCTGTCAGCGCCGCTCCAAGCCGCTGAATCTGCCAGGGTCACTCTCATTGAGGTCCAGGGGAACCGGCGCATAGAGACGGCTACCGTCCTCGCCAAGATAAAAACAAAAGAAGGCGATATCTTTTCTCCGTCCCAGATCAGAGAAGACATCAGGAGACTGTATCAACTGGGCCATTTCGAGGATGTGCAGGTCAAGACCGAGGGCTTTGAGAACGGCCTGAAGATCATTTTCCAGATCAGGGAAAAACCGCTGATCCGCGACATCAGCTACGAAGGCTTTGAAGAGCTTACCCTGGAGAAGATCAAAGAAGCGGTGACCCTGCTACCGAGGACTGCATACAATGCCCAACTGTTGCAGGAGAACGCGGAAAAGATCCGTTTAAAATACCAGGACTCAGGATATTATGAGGCCGTGGTCGTGCCGGTCGTGACCGAACTTCGCAACGGCGACCGTAATGTCGTTTTTTATATCGAAGAAGGAAAGAAAGTAACACTGCAGGAGACTCGGATCTCGGGCAATAAAGCCATTTCCACCGATGAGATTAAGGATGCGTTGAAGACCCAGGAACACTGGTTCTTTTCGGCCCTTGGCCGAAGTGGCACCTTGCGCATGGACGAACTGAGCGAGGACGTGGAAACGATCAGAAATCTCTATTTCAATAAAGGCTACATTCAGGTACAGGTTGACGAACCGGTCATCGAAAAGGACCTGCCGTCAACGACCAGCACCTATGATCTTCTGGGAACACCGAACACCGTAACGATTGACCATTCGAATGAGCTTATTGTTCACTTCAATATCAAGGAGGGTGACCAGTTCCGCATCGCTTCGGTCACGTTCAAGGGCAATACGACGCTCAGCGACCATGAACTCGAAAAAGAAGTAAAACTGAAACACGGCGATGTTTTCAGCAGGGACGGTCTCCGGCAGGATGTCGGCAGGATCATGGACCGCTATGACGGTATTGCCCGGCCCTTTGCCAGTGTTGTCCCCCAGTTTAACATCAATCCCGACACGAGATCGGTGGATATCTCCATAGAGATCCAGGAGGGCGGCGAAGTACGCATCGGCAGGATCGACATCACCGGAAACAGCAAAACCCGCGACAAGGTGGTTCGTCGGGAAATGCGCCTCGATGAGGGGGAGTTGTACAGCAAAAAAGCGCTTAAACGGAGCTACGAGCGCATCAACAATCTCGGTTTTTTTGAAACCGTTGATATCGTTCCCGAACGCCGGCAGCGCGGCGAAGAACTGATGGACCTGAATGTCAAGGTGAAAGAAAAAATGACCGGGACCATGAGCATCGGCGGGGGCTACAGCTCCGTGGACAAGCTGGTCGGCATTGCAGAGATCACGCAGGGCAACCTGGGAGGACGGGGCCAGCTGCTCAAGTTCAAGACCCAGTGGGGCAGCACCCACAAATTGTTCATCCTGAGCTTTTCTGAACCCTATCTCTTTGACGAGCCGGTCTGGGGCAAAGTGGACCTCTATAAACAGGACCAGGCATACGACGGGTACACACTCGATACAAAGGGTCTCGGCCTGGGTGTGGGGAAAAGCTTTAATGAGTATTTTTCCGGTTCAGTCAAATACGGATTTGACAATTCCATAGTTACCGAATTCACCACGACCACCCTTCCGTCGCAGCTTTTACGGCAGATGGCCATCTACGGTCCGACCATTGCTACCAGTGCGGTCACCGCCGGTGTGTCCTGGGACTCCCGCGATTTCTATCTTGATCCAAAGACCGGATCCCGCCATTCCATATTTGTGCAGTACGCCGGCGGCCCGCTGGGCGGGGATACTCACTTTGTCAAGTCCGTGGGCGATGTTGCCTGGTATTTTCCGCTCTTCTGGGATACCGTTTTCATGACCCGGGGCAGGCTGGGATGGGCAGGTTCGCTCAATGACAAGCCATTGCCGCTTGGTGAACGGTTCTATGTGGGAGGAACCGGCACCGTCCGCGGCTTCCGATATGGAACCTTAGGACCCCTCGATCCTGTCAGCAACGATCGCATAGGCGGCAACAAAGAATTGATCTTCAACTTTGAATATACCTTCCCCATTGTTCCGGCAGCGCGGCTCAAGGGATTATTGTTCTACGATATCGGGAAGGCCTTCGACGATCGCGAGCGGATCAGTTATCGGGAACTGCGGCATTCTACCGGCTGGGGCTTCTACTGGCTGTCTCCCATTGGACCGTTGCGCTTCGAATGGGGCTATATCATAAACGAAAAACCGGCTGTAGACCAGGCAAGCCAGTTCGAATTCTCTATCGGCTCGCAGTTCTGACATGGCGAATCCGGCAGTACAGAATGCTGCGGGGTATATACTTTGATCTAAGAGGGGAGACAGTACAATGAAGAAAATAGTAGCTATGGTTCTCATGCTCGGCCTTATGGCCACCGGCGCGATGGCGGCCTCCAAGGTTGCAATCGTCGATACCCAGACCGTTTTCGACAAGACAAAGCTTGGCAAAAAGTACCAGGGGATCATCAAGGAATACTATGAAAGCCGCAAGAAGATCCTTGACCTGGACGCTGATGAACTGCAGAAACTGCAGGAGAATTTCGTTAAGCAGAAGCAGGGAAAGACCTTGAATGATAAGGCGCAGCAGGAGATCGAAGAGTCCATCAACAAGAAATACAATGACTTTAAAAAGAAACAGAACGAATTCGGCAACGAGATCGGCAAAAAGCAGGAAGAGTTGTTCAAAAGCTTCAATCAGGACCTGATGGCTGCCGTGAAGGACCTTGCCAAAAAGGAAAAGATCGAAATGGTGGTCAACAAGATCATCGACGTCGCGCCTCAGGCCGGCGTTCCGCCCACACCGGTGGTCCTCTATTCCGACGAAAGCCTGGACATAACCGACAAGGTCATTGTTGACATGGATAAAAGGGAAGACGCAAAGAAATAATCGGCCATCAATGCCGCTGACGGGGAATCCCCCGGCTCCTGCCGGAGGGGTTCCACTTTTGCAGGTGCACGGGGATCGACCATGAAACTGAAAGACCTGGCCCTTGCCGTAAACGCACAGCTGGATGGTCCCGATGATATCGAGATCACCACTGTTGCCGGCCTCCATGACGCAACCCAGGGGTGCGTCACGTTTATTGCGGGACCGCAGTACCTCAAGGACCTTGTCCGGTCCCGGGCATCGGCGGCATTCGCGCCTCTTGATACGCCTGCGGTCCCGATGCCGCTCCTGCGGGTCAAAAATCCCAAACTCGCTTTTGCACTGGCGCTCACGCTGTTCTACGTTCCGCCCGCTGTTCCCGCCGGCATCAGCGACAAAGCGGCGATCGGAAAGAGCGTGCTCATCGGCAAAGAGCCGTCGATCCATCCCTTCGTGACCATTGCAGACAATGCACGGATCGGCGATCGCGTTACGCTCTATCCGGGAGTGTTCGTCGGAAAGGGCTCCGTAGTTGATGACGACGCCGTGATCCATCCGCAGGTCAGCATCGGGGACCGGGTGATGATAGGCAAACGGGTCGTTATCCATGCAGGCACCGTGCTCGGCAGCGATGGTTTCGGTTTTGTGACCGACGGCGGCCGGCACCATAAGATCCCCCAGGTAGGAGGGGTCATTATCGAAGACGACGTTGAGATCGGCGGGAACTGCACCATCGACCGGGCCACACTGGGGAACACGCTGATCAGGAAGGGCACCAAGCTCGACAACCAGGTGCATGTTGCCCACAACGTGACGATCGGAGAACACTGCCTTATTGCGGGCCAGGTGGGGATAGCCGGAAGCACCACCATCGGCAGCTATGTCGTGTTCGGCGGCCAGGTCGGCGTGGCTGACCACACCACGGTCGGCGACCATGTCATGGCCGGAGGCAAGGCGGTGATCACGCAGGATGTTGCTGCAGGGCAGGTCATCGCCGGATTTTATGCCATGCCGATCAGGGATTGGCTCAAGGTGCAGGCAATCCTGCCCAAACTGCCGGAAATGAAGAAGCTCATCGCCAGTTTGGAAAAACAGATTCTGGAATTGAAATCAAAATTACAGGAAAAGTAGGGGGAGAACACATGGGAGAGCAGGTGCTTGATATCAACAAGATCATGAGCCTATTGCCGCATCGGTATCCATTTCTCTTGATCGACAAGATCCTTGAGTGGGAATCGGCCAAGCGCATCATTGGCATCAAGAATGTGACCATCAATGAACCTTTTTTCCAGGGGCATTTCCCCGGCCATCCCATCATGCCCGGTGTGCTGCTCATCGAGGCCATGGCACAGACCGCCGGCGTGCTGGCCCTCATGTCTGCCGTAGAACCTGAAAAAAAGGTCCTCTATTTCATGAGCATTGACAAAGCAAAGTTCCGCAAACCCGTCGTTCCGGGAGACCAGGTGCGGTTCGAGTTGGAAATCATCAAGACCCGCGGGAATATTCACAGCTTCAAGGGTGTTGCCAAGGTGGGAACCGTTGTCGTGGCCGAGGCAGAGATGATGGCCATGATCGTAGACAAGTAAGAGTACTGATACTCTCAGGAGAAAGATGTGAGCATTCACAAAACAGCGATAGTGCATCCCCAGGCCAGGATCGCCGAAGGCGTTGAGATCGGTCCCTATACGGTCATTGGCGAACACGTCAGCATCGGCAGGGATACGAAGGTCGGCTCCCATGCGTTGATCGAGGGTTGGACCACGATCGGGGAACGGAACCATATCCATGCCTTCACCAGCATCGGCACTCCTCCGCAGGATATCGGGTATAAGGTCCATGAAGAGACCTATGTGATCATCGGCGACGACAACGTCATCCGTGAATATGCGACCGTTCACCGCGCCACAACCAAGGCGGACCGGAAGACCGAGATCGGCAACCGGAACTTCCTGATGTCCTATATTCATGTGGCCCATGACTGCAAGCTGGGAAACAACATCATCATGGCCAACAACGCCGCTTTCGGGGGGCATGTCATTGTCGAAGATTATGCCCTGCTCGGGGCGATCGTCGGCATCCATCAGTTCGTCCGGGTCGGCGCATACTCCATGATCGGCGGACAGTCCGCCATCGTGCTCGACGTGCCGCCCTATGTCAACGCCACGGGCAATCGTGCGCAGCTGTACGGGCTGAACACCATCGGTCTGAAGCGAAAAGGCTTCAGCGATGAGGTGATCAATAATCTCAAAAAAGCGTATAAGATCATTTTCCGGTCCGGCCTGACCCAGGAAGAAGCGTTCAAGACGGCGCTGCAGGAATTCCCGGATGCGAAAGAAGTGAATCATTTGGTCGACTTCATGCGTCACTCAAAACGCGGTGTGACCCGGTAAACCATGAAGAAGATCGGTCTCATAGCCGGCAATGGCTCATTCCCTTTGGCCTTTGCCCGCGCCGCCAAGCAGAAGGGGCTTGCGGTCATCGCCGTGGCCCATGAAGGTGAGACCCTGCCGGAGCTTGCGCAATGGGTGGACAGCATCTCCTGGGTCAAGGTCGGGCAGCTCGGCAAGCTGATCAAGGTCTTCAAGGACCATGACGTGCATGATGTGCTCATGGCCGGCGGGATTAAAAAAACCCATTTGTTCGACGGCGCGCTTCCTGATCTGCGCGGCATAGCCTTTCTCGCCCGCATGATCCACAAAAAGGACGACTCGATGCTTCGTGCAGTAGCAACAGAACTGGAGTCCGAAGGGATCACGGTCCGTGAATCGACCCTCTATCTCGACAATCTGCTGGCAACACCCGGCGTTTTGACAAAGCGAAAACCTTCGAAAGTGGAGAACCTCGATATCGAGTTCGGCTGGCAGATGGCCAAGGAGATCGGCAAACTGGATATTGGACAGACCCTGGTGGTCAAGGACCAGGCAGTGCTGGCCGTTGAAGCCATTGAAGGAACAGACGAGGCCATCAAACGGGGAGGACTGCTCTGCGGAAGCGGCGCTGTGGTGATCAAAGTGTGCAAGCCTCATCAGGACCTCCGGTTCGATCTGCCGGCCATCGGCCCGCAGACCATCGCTTCGATGGTACAGGTGAAAGCGACCTGCCTTGCTATCGAAGCAGGCAAGACCATCATCCTTGACCGGGAATCGATGCTGCAAGAGGCCGATCGGGCGGGGATATCGATCATAGCGGTGCAGCACGAGCAGGGAGCCCTATGAAGAAGCTGCGGGCCGGAGTCATCGGCGTTGGATACCTCGGTCAGTTCCATGCTGAGAAATATGCATCACTACCCCAGATTGAACTGGCGGGAGTGGTCGATGCTGACCCGGCGCGAGCGGCGCTGATCGCGCAGAAGCTTAACACCCGCTCCTTTTCCGACCCTGCGGACCTGCTTGGCAAAGTGGACGTGGTCAGTATCGTGGTGCCCACCATCCTGCACCACCGCGTGGCAAAACAATTTCTCGAACAGGGAATCCATGTTCTTCTGGAAAAACCGATCACGGTGACGCTGGAACAGGCAGACGAACTGATCCGGCTGGCAAAGGACAAAGGCTGCGTCTTGCAGATAGGGCATATCGAGCGGTTCAGTCCGGCACTGACCGCGATCAAACCGCTCCTGAAGGCCCCGCGGTACATTACCGCGGAGCGGGCAGCGCCGTTCACCGTACGCTGCACCGATGTGAACGTGGTCCTTGATCTGATGATCCATGATCTTGACATCGTCACAGACCTTGCAAACGCCGAAATCCGCGAGGTAAGCTCGGCGGGTGCTTCGGTAATCACGAAAGAGATCGATATGGCCTCAGCACGAATACTGTTCGCCAACGGCTGCGTGGCCGATGTGGTCGCCAGCAGGGTATCCGAGGAGAAGAAACGCCTGCTTCGCGTGTTTGACGGCAATCGCATCTATACCGCCGATTTCCAGACACAGAAGGCCCAGCGGTCATTCCGCAAAGACGGCGCAGCACTTGAGCTTTCAGCCGAGGATCTTTCTTTGGAACGGCGCGACACCCTGCTCGAAGAGGTTAAGGATTTTGTCAGGTGCGTTGAACAGAAAACGCACCCGTTTGTTTCAGGCTTGGATGGGAAAAAAGCACTCGCCCTTGCGCAGATCATTACCCGCAGCATCGAGCAGGGTATCTCCGGTTTCGTCCCTGCAGGATAGAGAGGAGTCAGCACAGCATGTCAGTACCCATGGTTGATCTAAAGATCCAGTATGCGGCGATCCGCGATGAGGTCGCCGGCGCGGTCCATGGCGTCATCGAGAGCACGCATTTCATTCTCGGACCGCAGGGCAAAGCGCTTGAAGAGGCGATCGCAGCGTATCACGGCGTCAAGTACGCCGTTGCCGTGGCCTCGGGCACCGATGCGCTCCATCTCGCTCTCCGTGCAGCAGGCATCGTAAGCGGCGACGAGGTCATCACGACACCCTTCACCTTTATCGCCACAGCAGAGGCGGCATCGTACATCGGTGCGGTGCCGGTGTTCGTTGACATCGATCCGATCACCTTTAACATCGATATAACCAAGATCGAGGCCGCGATCACGAAAAAGACCAAAGCCATCATTCCGGTCCATCTCTACGGAGCACCGGTTGAAATGGACGGGCTCATGCAGCTTGCCAAAAAACACGGGCTCAAGGTCATCGAGGACTGCGCGCAGTCCTTTGGCGCCGAGTACCGGGGCAAAAAGACGGGCGTCTTCGGTGACATCGGCTGCTTCAGTTTCTTCCCGAGCAAGAACCTCGGTGCCTACGGAGACGGCGGCATGGTGGTAACCGAAGACGCAATGCTCGCAGAGCACATGCTGAGCCTTCGGAACCACGGCAGCCGCGTGCGATATTATCACGATGAGATCGGGTACAACAGCAGGCTTGACGAGATCCAGGCTGCGATCCTGAGGATCAAGTTCAAACACATTGACGAATATAATGCAAAACGCAGAAAGAACGCTTTACTGTACAACACCTTGCTTGCAGGAACGGGCATCCAAACCCCCTCGGAGCAGAAAGACACGAAGCATGTGTTCCATCAGTATACGATCAGGGTCAAGAACAGGGATGCCGTCAAGCAGAAGCTCGACGCCGGTAATGTAACCTCGTCCATGATCTACTATCCGGTGCCCCTCCATCTGCAGGCCGCCTATAAAAACCTTGGTATGAAGCCGGGTAGCCTGCCGCAGGCGGAACAGGCAGCTCAAGAAGTGTTATCGCTGCCCATGTATCCCGAACTGACGGAAGAACAGATCAGACTGGTCGCCGAGGCGGTTATAAAGGCGCTCTAAGAATAGGAAGATCCAAATAACAAATCCCAAATAATATTCAAATTACAAGCTCCAATTTCCCAAACGTGTGGAGCTTGATATTTGGTTATTGGTATTTATTTGTCATTTGGTGCTTATGAAAAAAGTAATGATCATGGCCGGCGAAGCATCGGGCGATCTCCATGGCGCCAACCTTGCGCGCGAGCTCGGAAAGCTGGACCCCGCAGCGGCAATTTACGGCGTCGGCAGTAAACAGATGCGTGACGCCGGGGTCCGGATGCTGGCGGACGCATCGACGATCTCGGTGGTCGGCATCACGGAGGTCCTGACCCATATACGGGCTATCTACGGCGTCTACGCGATGCTCAAGAAGTTCCTGCGGGATGAACGGCCTGACGTTCTGGTCCTGATCGACTTCCCCGACTTTAACATCATGCTGGGAAAAGCCGCAAAAAAGCTGGGCATTCCGGTCGTGTATTATATCAGCCCGCAGGTCTGGGTGTGGCGCAAGGGCAGGATCAAGACGATTGCCGGTCTGGTGAAGGCGATGATCGTGGTCTTTCCCTTCGAGGTCCCGCTGTACGAGAACGCCGGGGTGGACGTACGGTTCGTCGGCCATCCGCTGACCGACGTCGTAAAATCAGAATATTCCAGGGATCAGGCACGCCAGAGCCTGGGTCTTGCCGTCGACAAACGGACCATCGTCCTGATGCCCGGCAGCAGGCGAAGCGAGTTGGCCCATCTGCTTCCCGATATGCTTCGTGCTGCGCAGCTGCTCCGGTCGCGCTATGACGATCTGCAGTTCGTCCTTCCGCTGGCACACACGCTGGACCCCGCCCTCGTACACTCGTATCTGGAACAGAACGGCGTTCCGGTCCATGTCGTCGCGGGGAGGGTCTACGACGTATTGCAGGCATCGGATGCTGCCATCGTTGCATCGGGAACCGCCACGCTCGAGACCGGGCTGATGGCCGTACCCATGGTGATCGTCTACCGGATCTCGGCGCTTACGTACTATATTCTCACCAAGCTGGTGAAGGGCCTTGCCCATGTGGGACTGGTCAACATCGTTGCCGGCCAGAGGATCGTACCCGAGCTCATCCAGCATGACGTAACACCCCGGACGATCGCTGACGCGATCTCGGATATGCTTGATGATCCGGCGCGCTATGGTCAGGTAAAAGAAGGTCTCTTTAAATTGCGTGAGCAGCTGGGGGCGCATGGCGCGTCGGCGCGTGCCGCGTCCGTGGTCATGGAATTCGTGAAAGGCAGCATCTAGCACCTATGGATATTTACAAACGATTACTGCTCTACCTCGTACCCTACAGGATGCGGCTTATCTGGGCGGTTCTCTTTATGGGGCTGACCAGCGCCATGATCTCCGCCCAGACCTACCTGGTGAAACCGATGCTGGACAAGGTCGTGCTTGCCAATGACATGAAGCTTGGCCTGCTGCTCGCCCTGGGGCTGATCCCGGTCAGCGCCCTCAAGGGGGTCACGGCATACGTTCGTGATTATCTGCTGGGCTACGTGGGGCAGAAGATCGTGAATAATATCCGCGACCAGCTGTATGCGCACATCCAGAGCCTTTCGTTCTCCTACTTCACCAGGACCCCTACCGGGGTCATTATGTCCCGGATCACCAACGATGTGAATCTCGTGCAGGGCGCTCTTACCCGCGCGCCCTCCAGCCTGGCCCAGGGCATCCTTACCATGGCCGCGCTCACGGGGTATATCATTTATCTGAACTGGCGCCTCGCTGTCTTGTCCATCATCGTGCTTCCGCTGGCCGGCTTTGCACTTTCGCGCTTCAGCCGGCGCTTTCGCGGCACCAGCACCCAGATGCAGGAACAGCTCGCAGTGCTGAACACGCACCTGCATGAGACGATCGCCGGCGTACGCATTGTAAAGGCCTTCGGCATGGAAGACTACGAAAGCAGACGTTTTGCAGAACGGAACAAAGCGCTCTTCAATTCCTTCATGCGTTCAATAAAGACCAGCGCTCTTTCTCATCCGGTCATGGAGTTCATCTCCATGCTGGGCACGTCAATGGTCATTGTCTACGGCATTTACTCCATTGGACGGGGCGCCATGACCGTAGGCGAGTTCTTTTCATTTATGATGGCGCTGGTCTTTTTTTACCGCCCGCTCAAGGAGTTGAACGGGATCAACAGCACGATCCAGGACGGCATGGCAGCGGCCAAACGCATCTTCGAAGTCCTTGACACCAAGCCGGAGATACAGGACAGACCGAGCGCTGTTTCATTGCCTGCCGATTTCCGGACGATCGAGCTCCATACGGTTTCGTTCCAGTATGAAGAGGACCTGGTATTGCGGGACATCGATCTCACCGTAAAAACCGGGGAGACCATCGCTATTGTTGGAAAGAGCGGAGGAGGGAAGACCACGCTGGTCAATCTTATCCCCCGTTTTTACGATGTGACCGGCGGCACGATCACGATCGGCGGGGTCGACCTTCGGAACGCCACAACAGCATCCCTTCGTTCGCTCATCGCGATCGTCACGCAGCAGACCGTTCTCTTTAACGATACGGTAAAGCACAACATCGCCTACGGGAACCCCTCCTGCTCGATGGAAGAGATCGCCCGTGCCGCCAAAGCGGCCCAGGCCGATGAATTCATCAATGCGCTTCCCCTGGGCTACGACACGATGATCGGTGAGGCCGGCGTCAAGCTGTCGGGCGGCCAGCGCCAGCGGTTGTCGATCGCACGGGCGCTGCTCAAGAATGCGCCGATCCTGGTGCTCGACGAAGCCACTTCCTCGCTCGATACAGAGTCTGAACGGGAGGTCCAGAAGGCTCTTGATGCGCTGATGAAGGGCCGCACCAGCTTTGTGATCGCCCATCGTCTCTCGACGATCATCAACGCGGACCGGATCATTGTTCTGAAGAACGGCAGGATCGTCGAACAGGGCCGGCACGTCGAACTGCTGGCGCTCGGTGGCGAATACAAGCACCTGCATGATCAGCAGTTCAGGGACGATCCTCCGGCAAGGATGCTGTAATATGAGGGCACGGATCCTATCGTTCGTCGGCTGGACGCTGCTGTCCCTCTGGTGCAGGACGCTGCGGATCACCTTTGTCAATAAGAATATCCCTGACAGCTTCAAAGCCGAGGGCAGAAATATCATCTTCGCGTTCTGGCACGGCAGGCAGTTCCTGTTGTTCCACACCCACCGGGCCCTCGGCGTGGTCATCCCTGCCAGTGAGAGCAGGGATGGGGAGATCCAGTCCGGCATTCTGACGCGGTTCGGCTTTGAGGTCGTGCGTGGTTCAAGCAAGCGTAAAGGGGCACAAGCCCTCCTGGGCCTCGTCGATGGACTGCGCCGGGGAAAGCACATAGCCCTTGCCGTGGACGGTCCCCGCGGGCCCTTGTACGAGGTCAAACAGGGGGTCACCTATCTGGCAGGCAAACTGGATAAACCGATCGTGCCGGTGATCACCAGTGCAAAACGCTTCTGGGTCCTCGACAGGATCTGGGACAAGTATCTGCTGCCTGTGCCGTTCACCCGGGCGATCGTCCTGTACGGGGAACCGATCATGGTCAACGGTACCTCCGAAGAGGTGCTGGAAGCAAAACGCGGAGAGCTGCAAACAGCCTTGAACCGACTCATGGCCGATGCAGATGAGTATTTCACGAAACGGTCAGCCTGATCCCATCATGAGGGAGCGTTATGTACTACACAGCATACAACCTGCTCTTGTTTGTCGGCACCGTTCTTTTTCTGCCGGTAATTCTCTTTAAGCTTGCCACGGTGGCAAAGTACCGCGGGGGCATTTCACAGAAACTGGGTTGGGTCTCCCGGGATGTCATGAGCGTGATCGTCGGCGGGCGTCCGATCTGGGTGCATGCTGTTTCGGTAGGGGAGGTCATGGCGGTCCATCCGCTCGTGCGCGAGCTCAAAAAGAAATATCCCCGCCGGAAATTGATCATCTCCACGGTCACGATCACGGGAAATTACACTGCCCGCCAACGAGTTCCCGAAGCGGACGCCGTGTTCTATTTTCCTTTTGATTTTCCCTTCGTAGTCCGCAAGATCCTCAAAAAAATCAATCCGGCAATCGTTCTCGTGGCCGAGACCGAACTCTGGCCGAACTTCTTCAGAGAACTGAAGCGGGCGGGAATACCATCGGCGGTCATTAACGGCAGGATCTCTCTCCATTCTTTCAAGAACTATGTGAAGTTCAAAGGCTTCTTCAACAAGGTCTTTGAGCAGGTAGATCTGTTCTGCATGCAGTCTGAAGATGATGCGGAGCGCATCAGAACGATCGGGGCTTCAGCTGACCGGGTTTTGGTCACCGGTAATCTGAAGTTCGACCAGAAGCTCACTGAGCTGCAATCGAACCCTGTCGCCATAGCAAAAGCACGCAAGATCATCACCGCCGGGAGCACGCACCGCGGCGAAGAAGAGGCGCTCCTCTGGGTGTTCTCGCGATTACGCGATAAATTCCCGGAACTGCTGCTCATTATCGCACCGCGCCATCCCGAGCGGTTTGACGAAGTTGAAGGTCTGGTCAACAGCGCGGGATTCGAATGCCAGCGGCGCACCCGGCTCAAAGGTCAGGTCAAGGATGTCCTGCTTCTGGACACGATCGGCGAGCTCAGATCGTTCTATGCGGTCTGCGATATCGCCTTTGTCGGCGGAAGCCTGGTCAAGATCGGCGGGCATAATCTCCTGGAACCCGCTGCCGTAAAAAAACCGGTGATCTTCAGCAAGTACATGTTCAATTTCAAGGAAATATCCGAAGCGCTGATCGCGTCCGGCGGCGGCATCATGGTGAAGGATAAGAATGAGCTGTATGTTCAGCTTGAAAGCCTGCTCGGTGATAAAGCACGCGCGCAACAGATCGGCCTGCGCGCGTTCAAGGTCATCGAATTGAATTCCGGCGCAGCCAGAAAGACCATAGACGCCGTTGATCGATTCATAACCCGTTCATGAAGGAATATATCGAAGACCTGATCTACGGGAGACGACGCTCGCTGCTTGTTGCTCCGATCCTGTCGGCACTGTCACTGCTCTATTGCCTCGCTTTATTTGCAAGAAGGGCGTGGTACCGGCTCCCCTGGCCGGGAAAAAAAACACTGCCGTGCACGGTCATATCGGTGGGCAATATCACGCTCGGCGGGACCGGAAAGACTCCGGCGGTCATCGATGTGGCCGGCTTGATCCTTCGAAACGGGAACCGGCCTGTGGTGATCAGCCGCGGATACGGCAGGCAGGACGAATCCCATATCGCCATCGTGTCGGATGGGCGGACCGTACAGCATGATCCCCTCAGGAACGGCGATGAGCCGGTCCTGATCGCAGAGCGGCTGGCAGGGGTGCCTGTCGTGGTTGGCGCCGACCGATACCAGGCTTCACTTGCCGCACTCGGGCAATTTCATCCCGATGTCGTCGTGCTGGATGACGGGTTCCAGCATATCCGGCTGCGGCGCTCCCTCGACATCGTCCTGGTCGATGCAGCAGAACCGTTCGGCAGCGGGAAGCTGTTCCCGGCGGGGATCCTCAGGGAACCGCTGACCGCGCTCAAACGCGCTCACGCCATACTGATAACGCGGGCGGACCGGGGCAGGGATCTTTCCGCCCTGAAAGAGACCTTAGGCCGTTATTCCGCGGCCAGGATCTTTACCTCATCCCATGTCCCTCTCGATCTGGTCAATCTCGCTACGAACGAGACCCGGCCGCTGTCGTCACTCCAGCGTACAGCGGTATGCGCATTTTCCGGAATAGCCCGTCCGGCGTCGTTCCTGTCGCTTTTGCAATCCCTGGGCGCTGTGGTAAAGAGTTCCCGTACGTATCCAGACCACCATGTATATGACAGGAACGACCTGGCGAACATTTTCCGACAGTCTGCCGATGAACAGGTGAACATGATCGTGACCACGGAAAAGGACGCCGTCCGACTTCACTCCCTGCACCCTGAAGGCATTTGGGCGCTCCGGATCACGCTCCAGGTCGTTGAATCCGTGGAGTGGGAGCGGTTTTTGCTCGAGGTCCTATGAAAAAAGCGGTATTTCTCGACCGGGACGGAACAGTGAACGAGGAGGTCGGTTATTTACGCGATCTCTCCATGCTCACCTTGATACCCGGCGTCGGAAAGGCCATCAAAAGCCTGAACGACGCCGGTTTCCTCGTTGTTCTGGTCACCAACCAGTCCGGCGTGGCCCGCGGCTATTTCCCCGAGTCGCTCGTGGCCGAGGCACATGGCCGGCTCGAAGGATTGCTGAGCAAGGACGGCGCGAGGCTCGATGCCGTCTATTGTTGCCCGCACCACCCAACGGCCGGTACGACCATGCATACCAGGGTCTGCGATTGCAGAAAACCGGGGACCGGCCTGATCGACCAGGCCGCGCGGGACCTCGCGATCGACGTCTCCCGCTCCTATATGGTGGGCGACAAGTGGAGCGATGTCGAGCTTGGCCACCGGGCAGGGGCCACCTCCATCCTCGTCCGGAGCGGTTTTGCCGCGGACGATCCGGGCAACGCGCGGCCGGAGCATGTTGCAGATCCGGATTTTACGGCACATGATCTGGCAGAAGCAGCGGACTGGATCATTGCGCACAGTGAGGAGGGCCGGTCATGAGGCTTGCGGCACAGAAGATCCTCGTGATGCGATACCGGTTCATCGGCGACACGGTGCTGACCGTGCCGTTCCTCAGGAACCTGCGCGAGGCGTATCCCGCAGCGCAGATCGACCTGATGCTGGAGCCGTTCTCAGGGCAGGTGATCGAGGGCTGCCCCTATGTGGACCGCGTGATACCCTTTGAGTTTAAAACGATCCATACCTACAGCGCTGCTGCTGAACGCGGTAAACTGGCCGGGTATCTCCATTACGTACGGCTGATCAGGAACGAGCGCTACGATGCTGCCTTCGTTCTCAAACGGTCCCTTTCGAGCGCGCTCCTGGTCCGTCTTGCAGGAGTGCCGCGCAGGATCGGTTTTGCTACGGAGGGCAGGGGTTTGCTGCTGACCGACCGGGTTGCTTATCGCCAGGACCAGCATGAAGTCCTGAACTTCCTCGACTGCCTGCGCGTGCTCGACGTGCCCATCGGCTCCACGGCGCTGGAACTCTGGCCCACGCCTGAGAACGATAAGAAAGTCTCCGCGCTCATGGCCCAGGCCGGATGGAAGGACAATGAGCTCAAGGTCATCATTCATGCCGCCGCCAGCCTGCCGGCCAAACAGTGGCCCCTTGACCGGTTCGCAGCGGTCATGACCGTGCTGCGTGACCGGCGCCATGCCCGGTTCGTGTATACCGGGTCGGCCGGCGATGCGGGGCTGTACCGCAGCATAGAAAAGCTCGGCCCCTTCAATGGGCTCGATCTCTGCGGCGTCACGAATGTACGAGAGAATCTTTCTGTATATAAAAGGGCGGACCTGTTCTTCGGCGTTGACTCGGGCCCCATGCATATGGCTGCCGCCGTGGGTGTGCCGGTGGTGGCATTGTTCGGACCGACCGATGAACGCAAGTGGGGCCCCTGGGGAGAGGGCCATACGGTCATCACCAAGCGGCTCTCCTGCTACCCCTGCAAACCGCACAAGTGTGCTGATAATGCATGCATGAAGCAGATTGCCGTGGAAGATGCGCTTGACGCAGTGGAAAAAAAACTGAAAGCCCTGCGTTCGAAGGTCTCGCGATGATCATGCAAAAACCAAAGCTCTCGGTCGCCATCATCACCTGCAATGAAGAAGCGAACATCAGGCGTACACTTATGAGCGTTGCCTGGGCCGATGAGATCATCGTCATTGATTCCGGAAGCACCGACCGGACCGTGGCCATATGCCGCGAGTATACGGACAAGGTCATTCATCAGGACTGGCTCGGATTTGCGCGCCAGAAGAACCTGGCCATCGACAGGACAACGGGGGACTGGGTCCTGAGCCTCGATGCCGACGAACCGATCGAGCCTGCCCTCGCAGATGAGATCCGCAGCATCATTGGTTCGCGCGGCGAGCTCAGCGGCTATCGCATTCCGCGAAAAACGTTCTTTCTGGGCAAACAGGTACGGTACGGGGGATGGTACCCTGACTACAATCTCCGTTTGTTCAGGAAAGGCGCAGGCCGCTTCGAAGAGCGCGCGGTCCATGAAGCGATCAAGGTCCAGGGGGCTGTCGGCAACACCCGGCATGCCATCCAGCATTACGCCTATCCCGACCTTGCCTCATACATGTCATCGATCAATAAATATTCTTCCCTTGCAGTGACCGTTATGGCGGAAAAGGGGATCGGCAGGTTCAGGACCGGTTGGGCGAACATCCTGCTCCGCCCGGTGGGAACCTTTTTGATCAAATATTTTTTCAGGCTCGGCTTTCTCGATGGGAAGCACGGGCTGATCCTGAACCTTTTTCACTCCTATTATGTTTTTGCCAAATATGCCAAAGCGTGGGAACATAAGAACAGGGTTCAGGGGCCGGGGTCCGGGGTACAGGGTCAAAAAATAGGAACCCCATGAAGATCCTTTTTGTGAACAACTTCAGGGGCAGGGGGGGAGGCGAAGAATTTTTGCGCGACCTCCTGCCGGGGCTCGCCGCAAAAGGGGTCCAGGTCGGGCTTGTCTGCCGGCCCGACACGCCGCTCGTTGACATGTTCAAGAACAGCACGATCGCGCTCTATCCCATCGCTCGGCCAGGCGGACTGCGGGGATTAAAAACCGTCCTTCAGACAGCCCGGGTCATCAGGGATGAAGGATACGAGATCATCGATATTCAGCGCGGCCACGATATTGTCCAGTCATGGATCGGTGCCTTGATCTCCGGCAAAAACCCCCTGCTCATGTATACGCCGCAGGTCTCGGAATTTAGCAGATACCGGTTCCTGCTCTCCCGGATGGATGCTATCGTCACGATATCGCGGCATATACGGGATAAGCTGATCGCCTATATCCCCGGAATGGCTTCCCGCACCAGCATCATCTACTACGGCATCGATCTCGACAAGTTCAACAGGACGCAGGTCCCCCAGGGTGTCCTCAGAAGGCGTTTCAACCTTCCGCCGGGAACGAAGATCATCGGCACTGTCGGCGATCTCTGGAAGAACCAGATCGAATTTCTTGACGCGCTCCTTCGCATTCGAAAGACCATCCCGGATGCTCGTTTTGCCTTAGTCGCATCAGAATCCGGCATCGGACAGGTCCAGGAGTTTAAGGAGCGCGCTGCAACGCTGGGGTTGACCGAGGCGCTTTTATGGACCGGAAGACTGTCAAAAGAGGAAATGCTTTCATTTTACGCTGATCTCGATGTCGCGGTCTGCACACATCGGAACGAGGGGTTCGGTATCTGGGTACTTGAGGCCCTCAGCATGGGAACGCCGGTCGTGGCATTTGACGCCGGAGGCGTTCGTGATTCTCTGGAAGGCTGTGCCGCAGGAAAACTGGTATCGGGAGCAGCAGACATGGCAAAGGAGCTTGTCACCATTCTTACGAACGATGCACTTCGGCAACAGATGTCGGACGCGGGGCCGCACTGGACACGAAAGCGGTTCGCTCGCGATCGCATGGTAGAGGATTACTTCAAGTTTTTTAACTCCATGATTGCGGAGAAGGGTTGAATATATGCCGCTGAACATCCTCCAGATGATATCCAAGAACGACCGGTACGGTGCGCAGCGAATATTCCTGGACCAGGTTTCGGTCCTCCATTCCCTGGGCAACCGCGTTACGGTCGTCTGTCGCGGATCTTCGGGATATGTGAACGACTCGGTGCAGGCCATGGGAGTCCCTTGCCACGGCATCCCCATGAAGGGGATCAGGGATTTTTTGTTCTTGAGGCAGTTGGTAAAAAAGAATAAGATAGATGTTATCCATACAACGCTTGACCGCGCAGATCACATTGGGGTGCTCCTTTCGAAGATCACGGGGTGCCCGGTAGTCAGCACCATGATGGTGCCGCGGTATCATATCGGTTTTAAGTTCGCCGACCGGGTCATTGTTCTCTCGAATATGCAGCGGGAATTGCTGAAGAAAAAGGGCATCAAGGCGGGCAAGATCACGCTCATCCGTCCGGGCATCAATGTGGACCGGTTCTCCCATGCGGACAGGGACAAACGTGAAACGTGGCGACGAAAATTAAATACCGACTCACGCAGCTTCGTGATGTGCCATATCTCAAGCCTTATTCCGCGCAAGGCACACGAGGTTTCCCTCGAGATCATTGCAGCCTGCAAACGACAGGGAGAAAACCCGCTCCTGGTCGTCATCGGCGATCCGCTGAGCGGGGCCTATTACGACTCGCTGCTTGCGAAGATCACCGAGCTCGGCCTTCAAGAAAACGTGCACTTTACCGGCTGGACCTCTGAGATTGCCGAGATCCTTTCCCTGAGCCATTTTACGGTCCTTCCTTCTGAAAACGAGGCGCTGGGTATTGTATTAATGGAAGGGATGGCCGCAGGAACGCCGATCATTGCCCGGGAAGGCGAAGGCGGGGCGGAGTTGATCGACGAATACAACACCGGTCTGCTGTACCGGCCTGGCGCAGGGGAAGTGGTTCTTGCGGACGCCCTGGTCGCTCTGCGCAGGGACCCGGTAAGATTCACGGCCCTTGCACAGCAATGCAGGCAGATCGCTGCCGAGCAATTTTCCATGCAGCGATTCGGTGAACGTCTGATGGCGGTGTATGCTACGGTGTGCTCCGCATCGTGATGCATGCGGCAAACGATGAATACAAAAACTTTTCTTGTAGAGGAGATGGGATGAAAGGCATCATTTTAGCAGGTGGAAGCGGAACGAGGCTGTACCCGATAACCTTAAGCGTGTGCAAGCAGCTCCTGCCGGTCTATGACAAGCCGATGATCTACTATCCGCTGTCCATACTGATGCTGGCCGGCATCAGGGAAATTCTGATCATCTCCACTCCCCAGGACCTGCCGCGGTTCCGCGACCTCTTCGGCGACGGGTCGCAGCTCGGACTGAAATTTTCCTATGTGGAGCAGCCGAAGCCCAATGGCCTTGCCGAAGCCTTTCTGCTGGGAGAGTCGTTTATCGGTAATGACGACGTTTGTCTGATCCTGGGAGATAATATATTTTATGGTCAGGGGCTGACCGGACTGCTCAGGAAGACCGTCCAAGAGATAAAAACCAAAGGCGGCGCAACGGTGTTCGGGTATTATGTGCAGGACCCCGAGCGGTATGGCATTGTGGAGTTCGATAAAAAAGGAAAGGTACTGTCCATCGAGGAGAAGCCAAAAGCGCCCAGATCGAACTTTGCGATCACCGGTCTGTATTTTTACGATAATAACGTTGTAAAGATCGCAAAAAAAGTAAAGCCGTCAGGACGGGGTGAGATCGAGATCACGGATGTGAATAAAGCCTATTTAAAGCACAAGGCGCTCCGTGTCGAGCTCTTTGGCCGGGGATTCGCGTGGCTCGATACAGGTACTCATGACAGTCTCATGGATGCCGGAGAGTTTATTGCAACCATCGAAAAAAGACAGGGTCTGAAAGTAGCCTGCATCGAGGAAATTGCTTACCGCTTGGGATATATCAAAAAAGCACAAATACTCAAGACCGCAAAAACGCTCAAAAAGAACGGCTATGGGGAATACCTGATGAAGCTGCTTGAACAGTAAACTATGGACGGCACAGGAATACCAGTCGACACTTACGAACAAACTCATTGATTCTATTAATCCTTTTGTGATATAGTGCGCGTGTTTCTCAAGAATTATAACCATGGATATATCGATAATCATCATCAACTGGAATACCAGACAACTGCTGCTCGACTGCATCGATTCCATATACCGTACGGTACAGCAGGCGACCTTTGAAGTATATGTCGTTGATAACGGCAGCAGCGACGGTAGTGTCGAAGCCGTCCGGAACGCTTTTCCGTCGGTCAAGGTAATCGCCAACGCGAGAAATCAGGGATTCGCGAAAGCAAACAATCTCGCCCTGCGGCAAATGCACGGACGATATGCCGTCCTTCTGAACAGCGATACGGTCCTGAAAAAATCCGCGCTCGAAACTATGCTCGATTTCATGGACCGACATCCCGAGGTCGGGATGTGCGGATCTCAGCTGCTGAACAGGGACGGATCGAAACAGAATTCGGCGGGTAATTTTCCGACGTTATTAACAGAATTTGTGAGCAAAGGGTTTCTCCGGGTGTTCTGTCCCCTAAAATACCGGGACGCATTCAAATTTAAAAACGCCTTGTTCAATAAGCCTTCACCGGTGGATTTCATCATCGGGGCCTGCATGATGACAAGACGGTCCGCCATGGATAAGACAGGCATGCTCGACGAAGATTATTTTTTTCTTTATGAAGAAATAGATTGGTGTTTCAGGATGAAGAAGGCGGGCTGGCTCGTTTATTATCTTCCCGACGTCGAGATATACCACCTTGGCGGCCAGAGCATGAAGGAAATCAATTTGCGGGCCAGAGTGGAATCGTGGCGGTCGCGGTATCTGTTCTTTGAAAAGAGCCTGATGCTGTCCCCATCCGAACGATACGGACTGCACGTCTTGGGAATCCTTCAGAACACATGGCAATTTTCTATTTATACTTTGCTGAATGTCTCTGTTCTCTTTACGGTAAGACGTCACAGAAGGCGCTGGCTCATGTTTGCGTATCTGCTGGTGTGGCACGTGAGGGGTTTGCCGGTTTCCATGGGGATACCGCGATAAGAACGCGTGCTGCTAAACGACGAAAAGGCGTTGAAACGAATGAATCGAAGTTTTTGCTGTTCAAACAACGATTTTTACCATGAAACAAATGACGTACCTGATGTATGCGCAGTGCGTTTAGTCTGAGTGCCACACGGAACAGAAATGCTTAAAATCTTATTCTCTTTATATTCCGTATATCGAGTAGGGATGAATCATGATTTGCTGCTAACCATGGAGGATAAGTATGTTTTTTTTTAGGATTATTGCTCGATTATTTGGTTATGTAATTATAAAGAAGAAAAAGCTTCCTCACGATGTCCATACATACGTGGTTAATCTCCTTAATCAATTGTCTGTCAATTGCGTTGTCGATGTGGGCGCTAATAAAGGACAGTATGCAAAAGCATTACGAGATAATGGCTATACAGGCCATATATTCTCTTTCGAGCCCGTAAAAGAGAATTATATGACTTTAGAGAAGAACGCCTGCAAAGATCCTAAGTGGCATACCTTTTGTTTTGCGCTAGGAAGCAAGGACGCGAAGGGATCTATTAACATAATGAATAAAACTGAATTTTCATCTTTTTTAAGGCCAAGTGCTTTATTTGAAGATATTTTTAAAGATCAAGTTTCAATTAATGCGAACGAAGCAGTTACCATAAAGACTTTAGATTCGATGCATGATGAGATTTTCAGAATTGCGAATGAGCCGCGAATATATTTAAAAATGGATACCCAAGGATATGATTTAGAAGTCTTAAAGGGGGCATCTGCGTTTATAAATAAAGTTCTTGCCATGCAGTCTGAAGTATCGGTGCTGCCTCTTTATGACGGCATGCCGGATTACCTTGAAGCGTTGGCAACGTTCAGAAGTTATGGCTTTGCAGCCTCTGGATTTTTTCCTGTTGCCATAGACCCTAACAGTCATGCCATTATAGAATTTGACTGTACAATGGTTAGAGTATAAAGTCATCTACATCTAGTACGACGTTTAACTTGCAATTCCACTTAGCTTGCCGCGTGGTCACTTTATAGAGGGAAGAGTAAGAAAAACTGCAGGTTTCTCAGTTGAACAATCTTCCTTTATACCCTGTCAGCTTACTGCAGAGTATTGATTTAAAATATTTTAACTATAAAGAAAAGCGTGATTATGATTCGAACTTATTTCGAATATGCCAGGATTGAAATTCTCCCTCTGCTGCCTGATGAAATCGGGACTGCCCTGGAGATCGGATGCGGCACGGGAAATACCCTGAGGTGGTTGAAGGCACAGAAACAATGCAGATGGGTAGGAGGGGTAGAGCTGTTTTCGGATGCGGCAAAAAGGGCGCGTGAGCAGTTAGATGCGGTTTACGAGGGAAATGTCGAGCAGCTTGATCTTCCGATAGAACAGGGTTCTCTGGATATTATATTGTGTCTGGACGTTTTGGAGCATCTCCTGGATCCTTGGTCAGTTGTTCGCCGTTTACATAAATTGCTGAAGCCGGGCGGAGTGTTAATCGCCAGTATCCCGAATGTGAGACATCATTCCGTCCTTTCTCCGTTATTGTTCAAACAACAATGGGAATATACGGAATCCGGCATTCTCGACAGAAGCCATCTGCGGTTTTTTGTCAAAAAAACCGCAGTCCAACTGATCGAATCGTCAGGATTGAAAGTAGACATGATTCTGGCAACGGGTCTTGGCCGGAGCCGAAAGTCGCAATTGGTCAATTCCCTGATCCCCTCGGTCATCAAATCTCTTTTCGAAAAACAATATCTGATAAGGGGGGTCAACGGTGAACCGAATTCGAAATAGTGATTCAAAAAAATCGTTGCTCCCATTAATCCTGAATTTCCTTTCCGACAAACTCAATCGGCGTAAACGGAAAAAGAGTTTGTTCACGAAAGACAGGTTGAAAGATCAGAAGCACGTCGTCGAGGTCGGTGATCACACATACGGGCATCCTAAAGTATTTTACTGGCAGGAAAACGCGACCTTAAAAATCGGCAAATTTTGCTCGATCGCTGAGGACGTCGTGATTTTTCTTGGCGGGAACCACAGGGTCGATTGGGTTACAACGTATGGCTTTCCTGTTTTTCTGGACGAATGGCCCGAGGGTGCCGGGATAGAAAACGGCCCCGGCTTCGTGAAAGGGCGTCCCTACACAAAAGGTGACGTGATTATAGAAAATGACGTTTGGATCGGGTATGGCGTCACGATCATGTCGGGAGTTAAGATCGGCAATGGCGCCGTTGTAGGAGCGCGCGCCGTGGTTACCAGAGATGTGGAACCTTACACGATCGTTGCAGGTAATCCTGCGAGGGTCATAAGGAAAAGATTTTCCGAAGAAGTCATCGGGAAATTACTGAAGTTGAGCTGGTGGAACTGGCCTGAAGAAAAAATCAGAAAACACGTCAAGCTGTTATGCAGCACTGATTATGAGAAGCTTTTCATGCAGGGAGACGTTTAATTTCTTACCCCGACAATTCGAAGCCAAAAGCTGGATTAAAATGGCATCTTACGCGAAGTTCCGACGGACTCGGAGTTTCGGAAAAACTGATCTTCCTCTGCGTTCTCCATGGTTAAATACTTTTTCCCGAATTAAGCGTATTCAACGAGTCGATGCACACCGACATTCGGAGTTCCTGTTATGAAAATAGTTTCCATTAGCATGATACGAAATGAAGCGGATATCCTTGAGGCCTTTGTGCGATATCATCTTCAGATCGTTGATCATATGATCATCATTAATCATCGCAGTGTTGATGCCTCCGGGCAAATACTTCACGGGCTGCTAAATGAAGGACTCCCCATAGACGTTCTGAATGAAACGAGTCATGAACAACAGCAGGCGCGCCTCTTAACTCGTATGATGAAAACGGCTCTGGATGTTCATCACGCTGACTGGATTCTTCCGCTTGATGCTGATGAGTTCGTCTCAGTAAATAAACGTGGATACGTTCGCGACACGATCGCACAACTTCCTAACAACGTCATAACCAAAATGCCCTGGCGCACCTATGTCCCCCTGCCGTCAGACGACCCGAATGAGTTTAACGTTATCAAAAGAATTCGCAATCGGGTAGAGGCAGAACCGCTTCAGTGGTGCAAGATCGTGATTCCCCGTTTTTTGGCAGAGAAAAAAAATAGCATGGTATCCGCCGGAAACCACGGATTTATGCGAAGAGTGCGCGGCAGATGGAAGGAGCACCCTTCGCAAGTGTCAGAGCAGCTTGTCGTGGCGCATTTTCCCGTACGTTCGGCTCAACAGATAACCACGAAGGCGTTTGCAGCATGGCCGGCAATCCTGGCCAAGCCGAACAAGGAACCGACGGAAGGCTTCCATTTGAAATTGCTTTTCGACCGCTTTATTAAGAATGATCGTATTCAGCCGGAGGAATTAGCCAGCCTCGCATTTCATTATGTTTTAGGTTCTCCCACCATTGTGAACGAACCCCTGCGCCCGGACAGGGAAAACATCCAGCTTCGCTTTAGTGCATCCTACACGGCTGACCCCCTGCCAATTTTAGCGCAAACGGCTGAGGATTTGGCCGAAGCGTTAGCCGCGGCGCGCCGAAACGAGAAAGGCAAGGGTCCTCTGCTGGGAAAGATACGCCAATGGTTTCGTGCTCGTCGTGTAGAATGAATCCACTATTTGCCCGCAACTGCGAGGACACCATGAAAAGTTCCCGTTGCCACCCGGTGCGGACCAGCGGTTTAGATATTTGCAGCACAGGGTAGTTTTAATTACCTCCACTATGATAGCCCTTATCTCTGATACGGAACATCGAAGTTATCGGCAGTTATGATGGATCCCGAAAGGATATGTTCAATTGGTTTTTTGCCGAAACGCATTGATCGTAAAGTTCATGATTTCCCGGTCGATACATCAATCGTCACTGGGCATCTTTAACCTTCTATTATTGGAGCCATGCTCATGAAAAAAGTCGCACTCGTCACCGGTATCACCGGACAGGATGGAGCGTATCTGGCTGAACTGTTGATCAGCAAGGGCTATATTGTCCATGGGATCAAACGGAGATCTTCGTTGTTCAATACCCAGCGGATCGACCATCTGTTCCAGGATATCCATGAAACCGATGTAAAGATGCGCCTCCACTACAGCGACCTGACCGATGGCACCAGCCTGATCAGGATCATTCAGGATGTGCAGCCCGATGAGATCTACAATCTGGCGGCTATGAGCCATGTTCACGTCAGTTTTGATACCCCTGAATATACGGCAAACGCCGACGGCCTGGGAACGCTGCGCCTCCTCGAAGCGATCAGGCTGCTGGGACTGACGAATAAAACAAGGATCTACCAGGCTTCGACCAGCGAGCTCTTCGGAAAAGTGCAGGAGATCCCCCAGACCGAAAAAACGCCTTTTTATCCGCGAAGTCCCTACGGCGTGGCGAAGCTCTACGCATACTGGATCACGGTGAACTACCGCGAGGCATACAATATGTTCGCCTGCAACGGCATTCTCTTTAACCATGAATCGCCTGTCCGGGGAGAAACATTCGTAACCAGGAAGATAACGCGCGCGGCAGCAAAGATCGCGCTTAATCTGGACAAAAAACTGTATCTTGGGAATTTAAACGCAAAAAGAGATTGGGGACATGCGCGCGATTATGTCGAGGTTATGTACCGGATTCTCCAGCAGCCCGAGCCCGAGGACTATGTGATAGCCACCGGAAAAACAACGGAGATCCGGGATTTCGCGAAAATGGCCTTCAGAGAAATTGGTATTGAACTCGATTTTCAAGGCCAGGGAAAAGAAGAAAAAGGGTTCATTCGCTCCATCGATAAAGAAGCATTTGGAGAAAAGACCCGTTCCAAATCCGACCACTTAACAGTAGGTCAGACGCTTATAGAAGTTGATCCCTTTTACTACCGGCCGACTGAGGTGGATCTTCTCGTCGGTGACGCCACGAAAGCCCGTGAGAAGCTCGGTTGGGTGCTTAAATATACCCTGGAGGACTTGGTGAAGGAAATGATGGAGAGCGATGTTGCCCTGTTCAGAAAGGAAAAGTTCCTCAAGGACCATGGGCATGAGATAATCGATAGTTGCGAAATATAAGTTACAACTGCAAAAATTCCTTTGTTTGTTTTAGATTTTCAATCAGGAGATAGCGTGGAGCAAGATTCTAAAATATACATTGCAGGTCATCGGGGATTGGTTGGTTCCGCTCTTCAAAGAAAACTGATGAGCGAAGGATACACCAATCTCCTGATGAGAACCAGTAAAGAGCTTGATCTGCGACAACAGGCCGCTGTGGAAGCTTTTTTTGAAAAAGAACGTCCTGACTACGTCTTTCTTGCTGCCGCCAAGGTAGGAGGAATACTCGCGAATAATACCTATAAGGCGGATTTCATTTATGACAACCTCATGATCGCAGCAAACGTCATTAACGCTTCATACAAATACAAAGTAAAAAAATTGTTGAATCTCGGTTCGTCGTGCATTTATCCAAAGTTTGCGCCACAACCGATGAAGGAAGAACATCTTCTCACCGGTCTCCTGGAACCGACGAACGAACCGTATGCAATTGCCAAAATAGCGGCGATAAAGCTGTGCCGGTATTACAATGAACAGTACCAAACTAATTTTATATCAGGGATGCCTACGAATCTGTATGGGCCGAACGATAATTATGACCTTGAAACATCCCACGTCCTGCCTGCGCTTATCCGTAAATTCCATGAAGCAAAAACGTCTCGTCAGCCGTCGGTGACCATTTGGGGAACGGGAAAGTCGTTCCGGGAATTCCTTTACGTAGATGATTTGGCAGATGCGTGTATATTCCTCATGGAAAAGTATGATCACAAGGAAATCGGCGAGTTTATCAATATCGGAACGGGGAGCGAGGTGACCATTGAAGCTCTCGCAAAACTCGTAAAAAGGATCGTCGGGTATGAGGGTGAGATACGGCATGATATTACGAAACCTGACGGCTCTCCCAGAAAGCTGCTGGATATTTCACGTTTGCGGTCCCTGGGATGGAATGCAACAATGGGACTCGAAGAGGGCATCCGTAAAACGTATGAAATTTATACAGCCGCAAAGTAAAAAATGAATTTGTGCAATTTACATTCGCCCAGGACACCCTGAATTTCTGCGGCATTGCGCTAAAAAAAGAGCACGGTTGTATCACTGCAAAGAAAGGGTCCCTCAATGTACGCTGTTATCATGGCCGGTGGTTCCGGCACAAGGTTCTGGCCGCTCTCCCGTGAAAAAATGCCGAAGCAGCTCTTGAAGATCGGGGGGATCGATACGCTCATTCAGGAGACCGTAGGCCGCGTGCTGCCCCTTATCCCGAAAGAGAACATTTTCGTGGTTACCAATCACGGACTGGCCGACGATATCGACAGGCAGCTCTCTGCGCGGTTTGACGGCTCCTGGTCTGCAAATATGATCGTCGAACCGGAGGCCAGGAACACTGCCCCGGCGCTGGGACTGGCGGCCCTGCATCTACGCAGGATCAATCCCGATGCGATCATGGTCGTATTATCGGCGGACCATTCCATCCGGAAGACCGAGGAATTCCTGCGCTTGATCAAAACAGCCGGCGCGGCGGCGCAGATGGACTATCTGGTAACGCTCGGTATAAAACCGAACCGTCCCGAGACAGGATTTGGATATATCAAGGCAGGAAAACAATGTGAAGGACAAGCAACCGCGGGCGTACGCACGGTCGAAGCTTTTGTCGAGAAACCCAACCTTGAAACGGCAAAGGAATATCTCAAGCAAGGTTCCTATTACTGGAACAGCGGTATGTTCGTCTGGAAGACCAGCACGTTCCTTGAAGAGATAAAGAAGCTGCAGCCTGCGCTTTATCAGGGATTGATGGAAATTCAGGAGAGCATCGGCTCTGAGAAAGAGTCAGCGGTGGTTGCCCAGGTATTTAAAAAGCTCGAATCCATTTCCATTGACTACGCTATCATGGAAAAGACCGGCCGTGCAGCAGTCATCCCGGCTGATATTGAATGGTCGGATGTCGGCAGCTGGTCGGCTCTGGATGAGGTTTCCGACAGGGACGCATCAGGCAATATCATATCAGGCAATGTCATAGACTTCGGAAGCAGGGATTCCATCGTCTATGCTGAAAAAAGACTGGTGGCAACCATCGGCCTGAACGATATCATCGTAGTCGACACGCCGGACGCAACGCTCGTATGCAGCAAGGAAAAAGCGCAGGAGGTAAAAAAAGTCGTTGAGGAGCTCAAAAAACGCAAATCCGATGAACACTTGATCCACCGGACGGTCCACCGGCCGTGGGGGGATTATACCATTCTTGAGGAAGGCGACCGCTACAAGATCAAACGGATAGCCGTTAATCCCGGAGCAAAGCTGTCGTATCAATTGCATCATCATCGAAGCGAGCACTGGGTCGTGGTTGCCGGTACTGCGCGCGTAACGAACAACGACAAAGTGTATGATGTCCATCCGAACGAAAGTACCTACATCCCCGTGTCGACCAAGCACCGCCTGGAAAATCCCGGCAAAGTTCCTCTTCAGATCATCGAGGTCCAGAACGGAGAGTATCTCGGAGAGGACGACATCGTCCGGTATGATGATGATTACAGCCGGCATGAAAAGAAGAAAAGAAGTCCACTTCCGGAGATCAGTAAAAAAAGCTCTTAGTTCGTAGCTGGTAGCTTGTAGTTCACATAGATGGTACCCATACGAGGGAAGGTTATGGAGGAAATTAAGTTCGGCTTTGAAGATCTGGTTGTATGGCAGAAGGCCATTGAATTTGCCTTTAAGGTTGTACAATTAACCGAGGGAATAAAGACCGATCGTAAACATTATCGGCTGATCGAGAATTGTGAAGCAGCAGCAAGTTCCATCGCTTCCAATATAGCTGAAGGCAAGGGGCGCTATTCCAAGAAGGAGTTTATCCAGTATCTCTATATTGCACGAGGTTCCTTGTTTGAAACAATTACCCAGCTCACAATCTTTGAACGCAACAGATGGATCAGTGAAAAAGACTTGCACAAAATGAAGCTGCTTGGCAGTGAAATCGGGAAAATGCTCATCAGCCTGATAAATGCCATTAAGAAAGGAATGTAGCTACGAGCTATGAACTGCTCTATTAATTCCGACATTTTCAGAGAATACGACATCCGCGGTATCGCGGACCGTGACCTTACACCGGCCGTCATCGAGGCCCTGGGCAGGGCCTTTGCCGCTTACCTCAAGCCCAAAGGAATTAGAACTGTTACCGTGGGCTACGACGCGCGTATGAGCTCGCCGCGGCTCTGTGGCGACATTGTGCGCGGTCTGATTGCGGAGGGGGTGGACGTTACGGTTCTCGGCCTCTGCCCCACGCCGGCGCTTTACTTTTCGCTCTATCACCTAAAGTCCGGCGCAGGGATCATGATCACCGGGAGCCATAATCCTGCCGAGTTCAACGGGTTCAAGCTCTGTGTGGGAAAGGATACCATCTACGGCGAAGAGATACAGAAATTGAAGCAGCTCATGGAACCAGCTCGTAGCTCATGGCTCGTAGCTCATGGCGAAAAATCTTCTGCTACCAGCTACGAGCTACGAACTGGTTCTCATGCCATCATGCCGGATTACATCGCACATCTCATAAGTCTCTTTACCGCCCTTCACGACGTGCCGCTCAAGGTTGTCCTGGATTCCGGAAACGGGACTGCAGGTCTCGCAGCGCCGGAGATCATGCGCGCCATGGGTTGTGAGGTCATCGAGCTCTTCTCTGAACCGGACGGCAGGTTCCCGAACCATCATCCCGATCCCACGGTCCCGAAGAACCTTTCCGTGTTGATCGAAACGGTGAGAACAGCCAAGGCAGATCTCGGCATCGCTTTTGACGGGGATTCCGACAGGATCGGCGTTGTCGATGAACAGGGGAGTATTCTCTGGGGCGACCAGCTTATGGTCATCTTCTCCCGGGACATTCTAAAGAACCTGCCGGGAGCTACCTTTGTGTCCGAGGTCAAATGCTCCCAAACCATGTATGACGACATCCGGGGCCACGGTGGGACCGCCATCATGTGGAAAACCGGCCATTCCCTGATCAAAGCCAAAATGAAAGAGGTCCATGCAGCCATGGCAGGTGAAATGAGCGGTCATTTGTTCTTTGCGGACCGTTACTTCGGCTACGATGACGCTATTTATGCAGCCTGTAGGATCGTAGAAATACTTAAGAAGCAGAAGAACACACAGGGAAATACAGGAGGACTCAGTTCGCTCTTTGCCGACCTTCCTAAAACCTTCAATACTCCCGAGATCAGATTTGATTGCCCTGATGACATCAAGTTCAAGGTCGTTGAGAAGGTAAAGACCATCTTTGATCAGCCTGCAGGACTGCCGTTAAAACCACGGGAGATCATCGCTGTTGATGGCCTTCGGGCTGTTTTCAGTAATGGGTGGGGACTCATCAGGGCATCAAATACTCAGCCGGTGCTGGTGATGCGTTTCGAGGCGGATTCCGATTCGTCGCTCAACAAGATCCAGGCCATGATGCAGGACATCGTTCACCGCGTGATCAAGGATATGTCTTAACTTGGCATATACACCATCGCGATGACCAGGTTTTTTAAGCCCTTGGTTGCGAAAATACCGGATTATCTCGATGCACGGAGGATCGTTTAATATGCCAACTGCTGTATTTGCGCTCCTTCCCCGCATTCTGATGACTGCAAAGCGAGCAGGGGAGGAGATCCTCAGGGTTTACAACGGCACGGTAAGCGTGACCCTGAAGGACGATCGCTCGCCTCTTACCGAGGCTGACCAGGCTTCCCATCAGGTCATCGCCAAAGAACTAGCCGCAATAGCCTTTACCGCTGCTCCCGACATGCCTTCCGTGTATTTGCCTGTCTTAAGTGAAGAAGGCAAAAATATCCCCTATTCCGAGAGAGGGGCTTGGGAATATTATTGGCTGGTTGACCCGCTGGACGGCACCAAGGAGTTCATTAAGAAAAACGGCGAGTTCACGGTAAACATTGCGCTGATCCATCGTACGAAACCGGTTTTGGGCGTTATTTATGTCCCGGTGACCGGGGTTTATTATTTCGCAGCGCAAGGCTTTGGCTCTTATATCATGCAGAAGGGCGACGTTCTCGATGCATCAATGAAGGATGCAGAGAACGGATTGCGGGCGATCCTGCATCATTCCCGGAGACTGCCGCTGAACGCACCGGTTGGTGACCAATCCAAGCCCCGCAAACTGATCATTGCAGGCAGCCGCTCCCATGCCACTCCGGAACTGGAGAACTTCGTGAACACGATGAAACAAACGCACGGAGAGGTCGAGTTCATACCTGCAGGCAGTTCGCTGAAATTCTGCCTTGTTGCCGAAGGCAGGGCGGATATTTATCCGAGGCTCGGCCCCACCATGGAATGGGACACGGCAGCAGGACAGGCCATTGTGGAAGAGGCAGGCGGTTCTGTACAGAGGACCGATGCCTCTGAAACCCTGCAATACAATAAAGAGAACCTTCTGAACCCGTGGTTCATTGTACGGGGCAATAAACTTGAATCCGGTGAAACAAATGAATAAAATTCTCATCACCGGCGGAGCGGGATACATCGGCAGTCATGTTGGTGCTCTGCTGGATGAGCGCGGCTATACAGTTCTCACGTATGACAACCTTTCCAAGGGGCACCGAGACGCCGTTCTTCAGGGAGATCTCGTCGTCGGCGACCTTGCCGATACCGCTCTTCTTGACAAAACCATCCAGGACTTCAGTCCCGATGCGGTCATGCATTTTGCGGCGTTTATTGAGGTCGGGGAGTCCGTGCGTGAGCCGCTGAAATACTATAACAACAATGCTGCGAACTCGATCAATCTACTCAGTTCCATGGAAAAATTCGGGGTCCGAAGGTTGATTTTCTCTTCGACCGCTGCGGTGTATGGCAGTCCAGAAAAGTCTCTCATTTCTGAAGATTCACCAATGAAGCCGATCAATCCTTACGGCCAGGCGAAGACCTTCGTGGAAAAGGTCCTCCAGGATGCATCAGCGGCAAAGGGGCTGCGGTACGTTGCCCTCCGGTACTTTAACGCCGCCGGTGCCGATCCCCGGGGACGGATCGGTGAACGACACGACCCGGAATCGCACCTCATACCGCTGATCCTGAAAACCGCCGCGGGCAGACGGAAGGGCATAGAGATCTATGGCACGGATTATCCGACTTACGACGGCACCTGCATCCGGGACTTTATCCATGTCATGGATCTTGCGGACGCACACCTCCTTGCGCTGCAATATCTTCTCGAGGATGGCGGTAGTGATGTCTTCAATTGTGGCTATGGTCATGGCTATTCCGTTCGCGAAGTAATAGAAACCGCCAGGACGGTCACGGGAATTACCATCCCTGCAATACATGCCGAACGACGACTTGGTGATCCGGCCGTCCTTGTCGCAGACAGCATGAAGTTGAAAAAGAAGCTCAAATGGATGCCGCGACATGATGACCTTGAGTATATCATCAGGACGGCATGGGAATGGGAACGGAAACAACCCTAAAATCTCCGAATCGATTGATTTTAAATTTGATATCAGGCTCAGCTATCTGTAAGAAAGTACCAGGCCAATGCTTTTGCTACCTCCATGTTACGACGGATACAAACGATTTTAGTGGGACTTTTCCCGTGCTTTTTCTAAAAGTCCTGTCCAACATTGTGGAGTCAGCCCGATGAATATATCTGTTATCGTACCGACCTATAATCGCCCCAAGGCCCTGAAACTCTGCCTCTTGAGCCTTTCCCAGCAGAGCGTTCTGCCCGCGGAAGTGCTCATTGCTGATGACGGAAGCGGCCAGGAGACCAGGGATATGGTGCGCGAGCTCCAGGAATCGCTCAAGCACCGCTTCCCCATCAAACATGTGTGGCAGGAAGATGTGGGCTTTAGAAAACCCCGGATCCTGAACGAGACGGTCCGGCAGGCTTCCGGCGACTATCTGATCTTCATTGACGGCGACTGCATGGCCCACCGTCATTTTGTAAAAGCTCACCACGATTACAGCTCACCTGATGCGGTTTTAAGCGGCAAACGAGTCGAGATCGGTGAACAATTGAGCCGGGAACTGCAGGAACGGGGGAAAGTGATGAATCGGTTCACCTTCCGCCTGTTATGGGACGCTGCCAAGCGTCGTTCGCGCAGAGTAGCTGAATCCATTCAGATCAAAAATCCCCGGCTCAGACAGGCAATGCATAGGGACCGGATCTACAACGACGGGGTATGGGGATGCAACTTCAGTCTGTACAAAGAACTTTTTATCGCCATCAACGGATGCGACGAAGAATTCCTCGACGGTTCGATCGAAGACAATGATATCGGCATCCGTGCGCTGAACCAGGGGAAACGTCTGCGCTCCGTGCGGGGACTGGCCATTATTTTTCATCTCTGGCATAAATCGTCCTGGAGCTTTGATAATACGAAATACCAGCACAATCTGGAAATCCTGAATCGGCGCATAGCCAATAAAGAGCCAGTTTGCAAGCAGGGGATATATAAGAGGTAAAGCGTTGAAGCAGGTGGAAAGTGGGAAGGTAGAAGGCTGAAGTGAAAAAGCAGGCGGAAACTGCCTGAACACCTGCCGTACAGACTTTCCTTCAGTCTTCAGCCTTCAACCTAAACACCTGCTGTAGCTCCTCGTTAACCTATTAGCCACATTTCAGTTGACAATAGCCCATCCTTCAGGTAAAACCCTTCCATGGAAACTTCCTTTCAAGAAACCCTGGCCCGCGCCGGAACTGTGGCTCTGCAGGCAGGCGCCGTTGACTATCAAGACGCTGTAACGCTCTCCCATGCTTCAGGCGCCGATCTCACGGACCTGTTCGCAACAGCCACGCGGGTGCGCGAACGTTTTCACGGCAGCAATGTTGACATCTGTTCAATTGTGAACGCCAAGTCAGGAGCATGCAGCGAGAACTGCTCCTTCTGCGCCCAATCATCGCACCATTCCACGGACGCCCCGGTCTATCCGCTCATCTCCGTTGACCAGATGGGCAAGGCCGCTGAAAGCGCCCGAAAGAACGGCGCCAAGCGCTTCTGCATCGTCACAAGCGGCCGCGGCATCGACACGGACGAGGACCTCCAGAATATCGCACAAGGCATCGGACGCGTGCGCGATGCCGGACTTTCCCCCTGCGCCACGCTCGGCACCCTGACCCGGCAGCAGCTTGCCTATCTGAAAAGCGCCGGCCTGCACCGCTACCATCACAATATCGAAACCTCGCGCGAGTTCTTTCCGAACATCTGCACCTCCCATTCCTTCGACGAACGGATCGAGCTCCTGCAGCAGGGGCGCGCCCTGGGACTGTCCCTCTGCAGCGGAGGCATTCTCGGCATGGGCGAGTCCATGGAGGACCGGATCAGGATGGCCCTGGCGCTCAGGGAAGCCGATGTGGACTCCGTGCCGCTTAATTTCCTCATGCCGATCACGGGCACACCGCTTGAGAAGGTAACAGCCATTACGCCGCTCGAAGCGCTTGTTTCCATCGCCCTGTTCAGGCTGCTGCTGCCTGCGAAACAGATCCGCATCTGCGCCGGCAGGGGAGCAGCCTTGGGGTCGCTCCATCCCCTCATCTTCATTGCAGGCGCTGATGGTTTCCTGATCGGCAATTACCTCACCACGATCGGCCTGGATCCGGCCGACGATCTCAAGATGATACAGGACCTCGGGCTGCGTCATTGATCGGATAAATCGGAAATAATCAGAATCGGGTCCACATCTTTGACACGGATCAAATCGGATAAAAGACGGATAACGGCGGAGAAAAAAAGCAAGTGCATTGCTTAGATGTATCCGCTTTTATCAGGTCGTTAATCCGCTTCTTCCGTGTCAAAATGCTTTTTTAAGGTTTCATTTTATTTTGAAAAGAACCGATTCTTATATGACTCTGCACTCTCGTATATCACAATGAAAGTAAAACTATACAGCATCCGCATGCGCGCCTCGGTTGATAACCGTCATGTGTGCGGCGCTGAACGGATCGTGCCGGAAGAGCTTGTTGACAGTACCGTTCGCGAGCTGCGCGACCGTGCCATGCAGCGGGGCGCGCTGCCGGACCAGACAACAGTTGCCATTGATGCCATTGATGCAACCGCAATCAGAACACATGCCAGCCTCGATCTCGTCACGCTCTCTGCTTCGGAACCGATAAGCAGCAGGGCAGCGGCTTCACAAATACTTCAAACAGCCGGGGTCTCGGCATCAGCGATCCGGATTGCCATGGAGCAGATCAGCAAAGGCGCCGCGCCATCGGGCGCCAACATGCGCGGTGCCATGATCATAGACGCTGTCACCGGCGAGCGCCTTGAACCGGATCAGGAGCGGGGCATCCGCGCATCGCGTTTCGACTGGACGGATCCGGCGCTCGACGAGATCACCCGCCTGCTTGCTGCTGTCGGTCTCGAGCACCATCGGACGCGCGAAGCCCTGGCCCTTGCTACCAAGGTGGCCCATGGCCCGGGAATGATGGCGGAACTCTGCTGGTCCGACGAATCCGATTACACGGCCGGATACATAGCTGCACGGGACTTCGGCTATATCCGCTTTCCTTTCATGAAACAAGAGGGCGACAGGCATGGAGGACGGGCCTTTTTTGTGAACCATGAGCGACCCGACCTGGACAGCCTGATCAACTATCTTGAAAAAACGAGCGTGATGATCGACCGGGTCGGCGTGTGTTCTGCGGCCGTGGCACCGGATCTTTTCGTTCGCACGGGTAGGAACAGGCATGTTTGAACAAGAACTTTCGTACATCGATCAGCATGGTCTTCGCAGACGGCTGGTGGTCGCCGGACCCGATGATGGCGCACATGTCATGATCAATGACCAGCGCGTCATACTCATGTGCTCGAACGACTATCTCGGCCTTGCCAATCACCCGGCATTGCGGAAAGCGGCTTGCGCTGCCATGGAGCAATACGGTTTTGGATCAGGCGCTTCACGCCTTGTTTCCGGCACAGGAGCGCTCCATTGTGAGCTGGAAGAACGGTTGGCCAAGTTCAAGGGAACGGAAGCCGTGCTCCTGTTCAATTCCGGGTACGCCGCGAACACAGGCATCATTCCCGCTGTGGCGACGACTGACGACGTGATCCTGAGCGACAGCCTGAACCACGCCAGCATCATCGATGGATGCCGTTTGAGCAAAGCACAGGTCTCTGTCTACCGCCATAGGGATGTGAACCATGTCGAGGATATCTTAAAGAAGACCGCACATGCCCGCCGCAGGCTGATCGTGACTGACGGCGTCTTCAGCATGGACGGCGACATCGCTCCGCTGCCGGAACTGGTCTCCCTTGCCGAGCGCTATGACGCAATGCTCATGGTTGACGACGCCCATGCCGCGGGCGTGCTGGGGGCAGGGGGAAAGGGAACAGCAGAGCATTTCGGCCTTACAGGCCGCGTACCAATCCAGATGGGCACGCTCGGCAAGGCCTTCGGCTCTTTTGGGGCCTATGTAGCGGGAGACAAGCATCTTATCGAATTTCTCCTGAACAGCGCACGAAGCTTTATCTTCAGCACTGCCCTGCCTCCCGCGATCTGTGCCGCATCGCTGGCGGCCCTCGATATTGTTGAGCAGGAACCTGAACGCAGAAACAAGCTCTGGCTAAACCGTGACCGGTTCGTGCAGGGATTGAAAGCCCTGGGTATTGACCCCGGTGAATCGGAAACGCCGATCATTCCAATTATGATCGGAAGCTCTGAGAAAGCAACGCAGGCTTCTTTGCTGCTTCTTGAATCCGGAGTGTTCGCATCAGCCATACGACCGCCCACCGTAGCGGAAGGCACAGCCCGGATCAGGACGACCGTTACTGCCGCGCATTCCTTTGCGGACATAGATGCAGCTCTGGCGGCCTTCGGCGCGCTGAAGCAGAAAGGGTATGCAGGATGAACCCGTCAGTTGATAATCGGGTCGTCATTGTTACCGGCGCATCTCGCGGACTCGGGAAGGTCATTGCAACAACATTCGGCAAGGCAGGCTGCCGCGTCATGGTTGTTTTTCGCGAGAACGAGCCCGCAGCCCGTGCAACCGTCGATGAGGTCAGATCGGCAGGCGGCGATGCCATCAGCTTCAAAGCGGACGTGCGGGTCTCTCATGATGTACAGAGCATGGTGGATCAGGCGCTCAAGCAGTGGGGAACCATTGATGTGCTGGTGAATAATGCAGGACTGACACAGGACAACCTGCTGCTTCGCATGTCGGTGGAACAGTGGGACCAGGTGATCGATACGAACCTCAGCGGAGCGTTTCATTGTATCCGTGGCGTGGCGCAGCACATGGATGGGCGAACAGGCGGTCATATCATTAATATTGCGTCCATTGTCGGGCTGCAAGGCAGGGAAGGGCAGGCGAATTATTCCGCATCCAAGGCCGGACTGATCGGTCTGACCAAGTCGTGCGCAAAAGAATTGGGCGCTCAGAACATCAAGGTGAACGTTGTTCTGCCAGGCTATCTTCCGACGGATATGGGCAAGGCAATCTCCGGAGCGATACAGGACCGCATTCTTCGTGAACACACTTTGGCAAGGTTTTCAGACCCGCAAGAAACCGCAGATTTTATCTACCACCTATCGCTGATGCGCAATGTGTCCGGTCAGGTGTTCAATCTGGACAGCAGGGTGATCTAGTCACAGGACAACCTGTCTAATGTACTGACCAACAAAAGCTGTATTGATTACCAGCTTTCCTAAAAAAACTATTCCATATTTGCATATTAATTTTTTTTTGGCTGATATTCCATTTATCGAATATTAGTTTTTTATCAAACTTTAATAAATTCAAATAGATGCAGCGCTTTATTTTGTAAATTCATTGACCGATCCTGCAATACATGCTACTGTATTCCGAAGAACTAATTACTGGTTGGCCCGGAGGAAGTGTGAGCGTATTAAATTTTGTTGTGTATGTAGTCGGCCTTCTTTTATGCATAATCGCAGCCGTCTTGATAAAGCGATTATCGCGTATTGCTCCATGGCTGCTCGCATTGGGCTTCTTCTTACAACTCATTGCGGTCATTATGCAGCGTGGGATACCCGGATTTCTGATTACTGCTTTTGCGACAACAACCACTTCGGGTAACGCCAACGCAGAACTGCTGCATTTCGACAATCGTATCCTGTATTTACTGCCTTTCATCCCTCTAATTTCGAGAACTGTTTTGTGTTTGAGATTTCGTTCGCAAATGAGCGAAATATTAGGTGAGGAAGAACAGGATAGAGAATCTCACATGACGCTAATATTATCCTTAGCAGGTTTCAGTTTTACAGGTTTGGTTGGGTTGATTGTTGTGGATGCGACATTGCGGTTGAGTTACAAAATCGCAATATATTATCTGTTGGTCAGTTTTTTGTCATTTTTGTTTTCGTTAAATATTCAGGGTTATAAATCAAAACGCTGGCACGACCAAATTTCAACCGGGATAATGGATTCTGGCTCTTTATCTTTAATCTTGGCCGTAGCGTACTTGATTTATAATCAACCTTATGAGCCAGAATTTTCGTTGAGTCTAATTATGCTGTCTTTTGTAGCGTGGTTAACTGACCACGCAATCCGGGTGAGACTTCCTTGGCAATTTCTCAGAGAAAAGGAGAAAAAATAATGGCCGACAAATCCGAAAAAGATAAAAATAATGAACAGAAAGTTCTTACTTATCTTACCTGTCCGACTCACAATATCTCGTATCCAAAGGGATCTCGTTGTCCCAAGTGTAATTAACTCTAATTGAAACCTAGGAGGATCTATTTCATGGCTGACAAATCGAGTGATAAGAAACCTATAAATGAATCAATAGTGTACATAACATGTCCTGTCCACAATATATCCTTTCCAAAGGGTGCGTGTTGTCCTAAATGCAAGTAATTAAGGACCTCTCCCAATGCAGTACATCCAAACACGCCGAGAGGGTCTCTGGAAGAAGCGCCCCTCACGGCGGCGTAATTTTTTGAAAGGAGAAACAGAAATGAAACCATTAGGTGGTTTTACCCAAAATGAATTGGATGCATTATGGAACTCTTTAAATGATCCATCCGTTCAAAAAATAATAGATGATGAGAGAGAGCAAGTGATGACATTAACTACAACCGCTGGCGCGTTATCAGTAAGTAGACGGCCGGGGGCGGAATGGTCCGATACGCCTACAGTTGGTGATCGTGATGACTCGTAGCTTATGAAGCACCTTGGGAATTTACCACGTAAACGAGTCCGATCTATCGAAACCGCTGTGCTCATAAATAGCCGGCGGCGTTGCTGCTTGTGCTATTTTCTTGCGCAAGACGGTCAACGCAAGAAAGGTCAACTAGCCCATATTAATCATAATCGATCAGACGCGAGAGAAGAAAATCTTGCATGGCTTTGCCATGATCACCATGATGAATATGACTCTCGCACTTCACAGACAAAGAACATGACCCCGCACGAACTGCTACGCTATAAGACCATGCTGGAAGAATCTATTAGTAAAGGCGACGTCGGATTAGATGGTCCTCAAACTTTAGATTCCTTAAGGTGGGCTTGCATTGAGATTGCAGAAGACTCATCCTGGTTTGAAATGACCCAAGTGGACAGCGAGGATTTTACACTCTTCTCTAATTCGTGGACCGGATCATTGGGAGAAGGAGACCTCCCACCGGCAATACATACCGATCCGATATTCGACGTTACCTTGCTGAACGGGAACAAACCGACGGTCCTTTCGCGCCTTGGCGTGATCGCAAAGCGTTCGTGGCAACAGTTGGCCGGATTTCCTCCGCCTGAACAAATCACAGTTTGGAAAGACTATTCACTTGATTTTAAGTGGTCTGTTGGCCAGCCACAATGGGTCCGTGTTGAAAGCCCTATTTATTTAGCGCCAAAAACGCCATTTCGTTATAAACTTCGTCTAAAGGGATACGCCAATAACCTTCCTAACAATTACGGTGTAATCACCTTGGCTTGCCAAACTGATTTAGGAACCATTGAATCTGATGGTATCTGCCTCGCAACGTAACGGGAAGGGATACAATCAGCGCCTCCACAACGAAGCGCAAAAGCGGCAGCTAAGAAAAAGGACATCAAATGGCTGGTATTGAAGTTGAATTACATTCAGATTCTGAGGATCTTCGCGAACTTTGCCGTCAGTATTGGCAAGTGACTGAAGGTGGAAAGTTCGCCTATTCAGTAAGTGAATTGGCAGACGCCTTCAAAATCAACCGCTCGGGTGTTCAGGCAACGGTCGCAGCCAATTCGACAGGCTATTCTCGGGAGCAGTCGTGTGCAGATTGCGGAGCTCCCCGTCCATTCAAAAGCCGATCAGATTACGAAAACGCTAAGAAAACTGCACGGTGGGGGTCATGGGTATGCGAAGACTGCCAGAGTGATCGTCGTGCGGACGCAGAACAAAGTGCTCAAAGAAAAGCGCAAATCCGGCACGAACAGATCCAGAAAGAACTAGACGCTAAGAGGCGTCGTGGTCTCTCGATTGAGCATCTATCCTTTCGCGATGCAGTGTTTCTCTTAAGCATTCTTAGAGTCGGAGGGGCTGAAAATCTTACCTATATAGCACCCCACGATACCTTTCAGGTTCTTCTCTCGCCTACGACCGAGTTTGACCGTGCAATCCTCAATGAGCTATATGAACGAAGTGTAATTTGTATTCATCCAGGGTCCCGAGAGGAATCAATCACGATGGAGGACGGCCAATTTACGAGCTTCTATCCCTTCAAAGTACATTGGATTCTACCATTACCTGATGGTGGTCCGTCGCCGATGCGATTCCTCGAACAGCTTGAAACAGTGCTTAACAGCGACCAATGGCCAAAGGAATGGACCGATCAGGCAGCAGAACTCCATAGAACCATAGCGTTGCATGAATGCCTTCAATATCTCCGAGTAAGTCTCGAGGAACACGGCTTCGACTTGAAGGCTGGCGACAAAACTCATTTGGTTTTGACGACAGCTCTCAAGACATTCTCCATCGGACAGGTTTACAACTTCATATGGCGCGCTGCGCGTGATGCAGCCGCATTTTATGTTCGTGAGGAAACATCACGAGCGCATGCCGCAAATATCGTGCCCGGTTCAATTCAACGTATGGCGGAACGAGCGCTTGCTGAACGTTGGGAAGTTAAGCCGTATCGAAGAGACTTCAGAGCACCACAGAGCATAGTCAGCCAAGTATTGTTTACTGTTGCATTAAAGTTACCAGAAGGTGGGTTCAACGCGGTCCCACCTCGTGTGAATCTATCATAAGCCACCTATCGTGATCGGTGAGTTTCGTAGATATGGTGCGCAATAGCATAAAATTGGGAGGCTACTGTGGAAAATCCTATTGAACATCAGGATATTTGTAAATTGTATGAAACCGATTCCTATAAAAAAGCCAATGAGTACTTAAACCTCGGCTGGCTGCTAATAAGTACGCACTTATATGATTACGGCCATCCTGTCGAAAAACACCAAAATACTATATACTGTCTCGGTTGGCCAAAATCGTTCGGTGAACCGAAGCTGCCAGAGTAAGTCAGGTTCAAACGATGATTCCAACAAGCGGCTACCGACCGGGCTTCGCCCGGGTGGGTCAGCCGCGCGTTATAATACGCCGGAAATCGCCGGAATCATGGTTTCGGTTTGTCATCCTCAGGAAATTACGCTAATGATTAAAGGCTTATTTATTACCGGAACCGACACGGGCGTAGGGAAAACCTATGTCGCCGCCGGTATTGCAAAGGCCCTTCGCTCGGCAAAAATCGATGTGGGCGTCATGAAACCTGCGGAAACGGGCTGCAGATCACGTTCAGGCAAACTCATACCACGCGACGCCGAAGCACTCATCCGGGCAGCCGCAGTTCGCGATCCGCTGTCCCTGGTCAATCCCTACCGCTTCCAGGCTCCTGTCGCTCCCTCTGTAGCTGCACAGATCGAGCGGAAAACGATCGACCCCGGGAAGATACTCAAGTCCTTCAAAACGCTGTCGCAAAGGCACCGGTTCATGATCGTTGAAGGGGCAGGGGGGATCATGGTGCCGCTTGCGCAGGGCTATCTCTTTCTCGACCTTGCCGAAGCATTGGGCCTGCCGGTATTGATCGTCGCCCGGCCGAGACTCGGCACGATCAACCACACGCTCCTGACGATCGATGCGCTCCGGTCCCGGAGGCTGATGATTGCCGGCGTCGTCATCAACGACGGGCAGGGCGGGCAGCAGGGATTGGCCGAAGTCACCAGTCCGGCCGTCATCCAGGAACTTTCCGCGGTCCCGATCATCGGCGCCATCGCATACCGTTCGCGTTCGTTTGGTGAGCTGGTTGAACATCTTAAGATTCAGGTGGATAGGCTGAAGGTTGAAGACTGAAGGTAACGATAATCGAGTCCAGTCACAACAGTAATCGATCGTTAAAAACCAGATATTAATTTTTCCACCTTCAGCCTTCAGTCTAACAACCTTCAACCTGATTACCCGGTAATCCTCCCGCCGCTCTTCCCGCAAAATCATCTTGACAACAATACAGCTCCCTAGTATGATGCGGATTCATTTAATTAAGCAGTTAGTTAATTACTCCCATGCCGATAAAAACACCTCCAAAGAAAAGAACCGCAGGACGCCGCCCGGCATCGAAACAGGCCGCCTGCTGCACACGGTCAGCGATCATCGCCGCGGCCCGCACCCTTTTTGCCCAGCGCGGCCTGGAGGGCGCAACGGTCCGTGAAGTGGCGGATGCCGCCAACGTGAACAATGCCATGATCTATTATCATTTTGCCGATAAAGTGGACCTGTACCGGGCCGTTCTCGCCGATTCATTCACCGAGTTCGACCACATCTGGGAACATGCCATCTTTAAAAGCCAGGCTTCGGCGCGCGAAAAGATACAGCAGTATGTAGAAGAATTGATCGGTTTCCAGCACAACAATGAAGAGATCCGCCGGATACTCTCCATGGAATTCGCCTGCTGCGGCAAAAATCTCAAATGGCTTGCAGATAACTTTTTCCACCGCAGCCACGAAAGACTGGCAGCGATCATAAAAGAGGGCATAAAAAAAGGCGAGTTGAAAAAGGTCGACCCGTCTGTGGCTATTTCTGCCCTGGTGGGCATGGTCATTCACAGCTTTATCACTCGACCCATTGCGGAACATGTTATCGGGAAAAAACTGGACCTTTCTCCCGCTCACTTCGGCGCTTTTGTGACCGGTGTCTTCTTTGACGGGTTGGGGCAGAATAAAAAGTAACTGCTGGTTCAGATACTCTCGAAAAAAGGATATCCTGCTATGAATAAGTTACGAATCACTATAATCATCGCGATCTTATTGAGCTATTCCGTGACCTCATACGCTGCCGATACGGTCTACACGATCGAAGATGCATACCAGGCCGCCTTGCACACAAATGAATTAGTAAAGATCGCCGAGGAGGGACTCCTGCAGTCGGAGAGCCGCGTTGATCAGGCCTGGACATACCTCTATCCGCGCCTTGTGGCACAATCGGCCTATACGGTCTACAATGACACCCTTCCCGAAACGCTTCCTGCCACCGGCGGCGCATATTTTCAGCCAACAGAGCAGTTCAGGGCAGCGCTCATCCTGACCCAGCCGCTGTATACCGGCGGCAGGACGTTCGCAGCTCTGCGCGCCGCAAATAAAATGAAGGACGCCAGCACCAGCGGCTTGTCGATCGCCAAACAGGACGTCCTCCTGAGGGTCTCGGAAGCTTATTACGGCGTGCTCAAGGCCCAGAGATCGGTCATCATCAGTCAGCAGTCCCTTGAGCGCATGGATCGAAGCCGGAAAGTTACCGAGCGGGTTGCGGCGACCCGCGGGACCAAGGCCAATCATTCAGCGCTGCTCCGTGTTAATATGCTGGTGAGCCAGGCAAAGATCAACCTCATCCGTGCCCAGGACGGCATCAGGGTGACGAAGGATAAATTAAGCCTCTTCACCAAACTGCCTCCCGATGCAGTGCTTGGGGACCCCCGGCCTCCGGACCAGCAAACAGCAAGCCTTGACGACCTCAAGGCATTGGCACTGAAGAACCGCGACGACTTTGCTGCTTCTAACCAGAACAAGAGCATTGCCGCGGAGTATGTTACGATCGTGAAGGGCGCTCACTACCCGCAGCTCTATGCCGAGGCAGGCCTCCAGTACCTGAGTTCCCAGCCAAACACTCCCATGGATGCAACAACCTATTACGGCGGGCTGCGGCTGCAGATACCACTCTTCGAAGGTGGCCTGATGAAGGCCGAGGTGTCCGAAGCGCGGTCCAAGGTCCGCCAGGCAGAGTTTTCCTCTGATTTTCTCCGCAAATCCATCGAATCAGACGTGTTGGAAGCATACATGGGCCTTCAGACTGTCTCTTCCGTTCTGGAAGCCGCACAGCTCCAGATGGAGTATGCCCGGGACAATTTTACCGCTGTTGAAGGGCTCTATTCCGAGGGGTTGGTGTCAAGTTTGTCCCTCATCGATGCAGAACAGGCCCTAAGCATGTCCGAACGGGAGCTGATGAACGCCACCTATGACCAGCAACTCGCCATCCTGAAGCTTCAGAAAAGCACCGGTACGCTCGGCAAACCGGAACTCACGAACGAGGGGTCCCATGCGTCTTCCTGAAATATCCATTAATCGGCCGGTTTTCATCACCATGGTGGGGCTTGCGCTCATCGTGTTCGGTGTTGTTGCCTTTCCCAAGCTGGCACTGGACCTGTTTCCCAAGGTCGACTTTCCGATCGTGAACATCACCACCAAACTCGTGGGCGCAAGCCCGGAGATCATGGAGGTCGACGTCACGGACGTCATCGAAGAGGCGGTCAACACCATCAACGGCGTCAAGTCCATCACCTCCCGCAGCATGGAAGAATTTTCCATTGTGACCGTTGAATTTTATCTCGAGCGCAATGTCGATCTTTCCGCTCAGGATGTTCGCGACAAGGTGGCCGCGGTCCGGAACCGCCTCCCCAAGGATGCCGACCCGCCGCTGATCGAAAAAATCAGCCCGGACGACCAGCCCATCGTCTGGATCGCTGTTTCCGGAGACCGGTCCATCAAGGACCTGACGCACTATGCAGACAAGGTATTAAAACGCGATATTGAAAAGATCCCCGGTGTAGGCTCGGTCACCATCAGCGGCGGCAGGAGCCGGCAGGTGCGCATCTGGATGGATCTGAAGAAACTGAACGGACTCTCCCTGACAGCCGACGATGTCAAGCTTGCCCTGGGACAGGAGCACCGGGAAGTGCCGGGCGGGCGCATCGAGAACAGCCGCACCGAATACATCGTCAAGACCAAGGGTGAATACGAGACCCCGGAAGCATTCAATGACATGGTCATCTCGTACCGCCACGGCAGGCTCATCAAGCTGCGCGATATCGGCTATGCCGAGGACGGCCTCGAGGAGGAGCGGTCCATCACGCGGTTCAACGGCAAGACCGGCGTCGGTGTTTCCGTAAAACGCCAGTCCGGCGAGAACACGGTAGCCGTTGCCGAACGCATAAAAGCGGCCGTTGCCGCCATTAAGCCGCCTCAAGGGATGAGGCTGGACATCACCTTCGATCAGTCGCGTTTCATCCGCCGTTCCATCGAGGATGTTCAGGTCTCGCTCTGGCTCGGCGCCGCACTGGCCGTGCTCATCATCTTTGTTTTCCTCAGGAGCATCCGGAGCACCCTGATCAGCGCTGTGGCCCTGCCGACCTCGGTGATAGCCACCTTCGCCTTCATCCAGGTCTTCGGGTTCACGCTGAACATGATGACCATGCTGGCTCTTTCTCTCTCCATCGGCATCCTGATCGACGACTCCATCGTGGTCCTCGAGAACATATACCGCCGCATGGAAGAAGGGGAGTCGCCCCTGCAGGCCTCCCGGGAAGGCGCATCGGAGATCGGGCTGGCCGTCATGGCGACCACCTTGTCCATTGTGGCGGTCTTCATCCCTGTTGCGTTCATGAAGGGGATCGTGGGGAAATTCTTCTTCGAGTTCGGCATTACCGTTGCCGTCGCCGTGCTGGTGTCGCTCTTTGTATCCCTCACGCTGACACCCATGATGACCTCGCGGTTCCTGAGCTACCGTCCGAAGCACGGCAAGGTCTATATGTTCCTGGAGAGAGGGTTCGATAAGATATTCGCTGTGTATCGTCCGCTTCTGGCTCTATCGCTCAGAAATAGATGGAAGGTCATCGTCCTTGCGGCGGCGAGCATTGCTGTCGGTCTCGTACTGTTTATCAAACTGGATAAAGAATTCATGCCCGCCGAGGACCAGGGACGTTATATGCTCAGGCTTGAAACGCCCATCGATCAAGCTTTGGCCCGTTCGGACAATCTCATGAGAAAGGTCGATGAAGAACTCCGTCAACGGCCCGAGGTCCTGAGCACGTTCTATGTTACCGGGTCCGACTTCGCGCCTGATGTTAATAAAAGCAAAATATTTGTTAACCTGAAAGAACGAAAAGACCGAAACATCATCCAAATCGATTCCATGAAACAGGTCCGCGACAGTATAGCAACAAAACCTGACATTAAATCATCAGTAGAAATGGTCGCAATGGTAGGCGGAGGCATGCGGTCTGTTCCTATCCAACTCGTGGTGCGGGGCAGGGACCTCGAAGACGTGAACAAACGGACAATCGCCATTAAGGACGAGTTTGCACAACTACCCGGCATCGTGGATGCCGATACGTCCATCGAGACCGGCAAGCCGGAAGTACGGGTACGCATAGACCGTGACAAAGCAGCAAACCTCGGAGTAAGCGCATCGTCCATCGGCGGAACGGTCAACACGATGATCGGCGGCGAGATCATCGGGAAGTATAAGGACAAACAGGAAGGCGAGCGTTATGATATCACGGCCAGACTGACGGCGGCCGAACGGGACCGGCCATCGGCCCTGGAAGCCCTCTGGGTCCGCTCATCGACGGGAGAACTGGTGCGCATGAAGGATATTACCCGCATCGAGACGGGGAAGGGCCCCACGGTCATCATGCACGATAACCGGCAGCGTGCCGCCACGCTGTTTGCGGGGACGGAAAAGACCAAGCCGATGGCCGAGGCCATGAGCGATCTCGACACGATCGTAAAAAAGAACATAATCCCCGGCATTTCCACCCGGTATGTCGGCATGGCCGACGCAATGCTGGATTCCTTCAAAAACATTGCCTTCGCTCTGGTCATCGCTATCATCATGGTCTATATGATCCTGGCTTCCCAGTTCGAGAGTTTCGTGCACCCCTTCACCATTATGTTCTCCCTGCCCGTAAGCTTCATCGGAGCCATGGGGCTGCTTATGATCACGGGAGAGCGGATCAGCATCTTCAGCCTTATCGGCATCATCATGCTCATGGGCCTGGTGACCAAGAACGCCATTCTGCTTGTTGATTATACGATCACACTCAGACACCGGGGCATGAGCCGCGAAGAAGCGCTGCTCAAGGCAGGCCCGATCCGGCTCCGGCCGATCATCATGACCACTGCCGCCATGGTCTTCGGCATGCTTCCCACGGCACTGAAGCTTGGTGAAGGCGCGGAGACCCGGGCCCCCATGGCCATTGCCGTGATCGGCGGCCTGATAACCTCGACACTGCTCACACTGGTCGTGGTCCCCGTCGTGTACACGATCGTCGATGACCTGGAAAACTTCTTTACCAGAAAGAAGGCGGGCTAGTCCGCCTTTGCCGGATTATCATCAGCAACCCATCCCCACCTTAATCCTCCCCTTGAAGGGGAGGAAGTTTACAAACCTCTCCCCCTTCAAGGGGGAGACGGAGTGGGGGAGGGTCAAAGCATACGTCGCAGGTTTTTACCCGGCAAGTAAAAGTTCGAACAGATTAACGTATTAAGAGAGATTCTCCTATGCTCAAACTCGGTCATATCATCTATTCGAACACCGTGCCGGTCCATGCCGGGATACTCTCCGGTGCGGTCAAATTTCCTTTCACGCTGGTGGAAGGCATTCCCACGGCATTGAACCGCCTCCTCAGTGAAGGCGCCATCGATGTGTCTCCGTCGTCATCCATTGAATTCGCGGCCAATCCCGACCGCTACCTGATCATGCCCAGTTTTTCCATTACGTCCCGGAACGACGTCATGAGCATTATTCTCCAGAGCCGCCTGCCCATGGACCAGCTGAACGGAAAGACGGTAGCCCTGACCACCGCGTCGGCGACCTCGGTGGTGCTACTCAGGATACTGCTTGAGCTGAAAAACGGCGTCAGCCCCAACTACACGCACTTTGAACAGGGGAAGGACCATCCCTATGACCGGGCAGATGCCGTGCTCCTTATCGGCGATCATGCGCTGAAGCGTCCGCAGGTCGAAGGGTTCACCTATGAATATGACCTGGGCGGGGTCTGGCATGAGTTCACCGGTCTGCCCTTTGTCTTCGCATTGTGGCAGATCAATTATAAAAAAGGCCTTGATAAAGACCTGACATCGCTCTATCATATTCTCAAGGAATCGAAAGCCTACGGGCTGTCGCATCTCCCGGAACTGGCGCTGGAATACACCGGCAGGTTCGGCATACCCGCTCCGAAGCTCCTTGAATACTGGAATTGCTTCAGTTTCGATTTCGGGCCTCAGGAGCAAAAGGGGCTGATGACCTATTATGGATATGCGGCAGAGATTGGGGCCGTACAGCCGGTCAACGAACTCAGGTTCTGGAATCAACCGTAAAGCGTCGTAGGGGCGCAATGCTTGCGCCCTTGCCGCAGTTACCATTGCCACCAGGGCGCATGCAATGCGCCCCTACAAAAGCGTCTGCCGGTATGCTGAATAGTTAAAGAAAGCGGAGTTTGACGACCATGACCATCCCTGTGCGACAGAGCGGGCGGCACGAACAGCATGATCACGACCATGATGAAGCACATGACCATGAGCATCATGAGCATGGTCATGATGAGGGCCACGCTCATGGCCTGAACCTGGCAGCTGCCGGAGGGAGACGGGGGCTGCTCATCGCGCTCTCCATCACGGTACTGATGATGGTTGCCGAGCTCGTGGGCGGTCTGATTTCGAACAGTCTGGCGCTCTTGTCCGACGCCGGGCATATGCTGACCGACAACCTGGCTCTTCTTTTGTCCTTCTTCGCCATGAAGTTTGCCACCATGCCTGCCACCGACCGGAGGACCTTCGGGTTCTACCGGCTTGAGATTCTGGCGGCATTGATCAACGGCGTCATCCTCGTCCTGATCTCGATATACATCATCTACGAGGCATACCTGCGAATCCTGGACCCGCAGCCCGTGCAGGGGACGCTCATGCTGGTCGTGGCGATCATCGGCCTGGTCGCCAACATCATCGGCGCGCTGGTCCTGACCAAGCACAGCCATACGAACCTGAACATTCGCGGCGCCTATCTGCATATCATCGGTGATGCCTTATCCTCGGTCGGCGTGGTGGTCGGAGGTGCCGTCATTCTCCTGACCGGCTGGTACCTTATCGACCCGATCCTCAGTATTTTGATATCCTTCGTGATCATGTACGGCGCCTGGGCGCTGGTCAAGGAATCGGTGAGCATCCTGCTGGAATCAGTTCCCTCGCATATTGCCATCGATACCGTGGCGGCCGAGATCGCCAAACTTGCAGGGGTCCGTGAGGCCTACCATATTCATGTCTGGACCATCACCTCCGGGGTCCATGCCATGAGCGCCCATGTGATCATCGATGACCAGCTGGTCAGCCGGAGCAGGGACCTCCTGGACGAGATCCGGGCGCTTTTGGCCGAGAAATTCAAGATACTGCACAGCACCATCCAGCTTGAATGTGAACGATGCGATATGAATTTGAACACTGAATGCAAGCTCGTTTGCAAACTTCCCGCGCCTGATCCTCATAAACCTTCTTAAACTATTCTTTTTCTACAACGAACCTTGAATTTGTCCCATGCCGTGACAGAAGGGAATATCGCATAACCGAATGAAACATATCGGCAGAAAAATTTTCCACCTCGGCGGAGGGGTAGGGCTGCTCTCGCTGTATTATGTGCTCGGCAGAAACGAGGCACTGCTTTTCTACAGCTTTCTTTTTATTGCTGTTTTGATCCTCGATGTTGCACGGTTGAAACTGCCGCTGTTCAATGAATTCGTTTATGCCAGGTTCGGTACCGTTATCAGGAAAAACGAGAAAGAAAAACTGACCGGCACCGCCCCCTATGTCCTCGGCATCGGTTTATCTCTCTACGCCTTTTCGACGGACGTCGCTTCCGCGGCCATCTGTTTTCTCGCGTTTGGAGATGTTGCCGCAACGACCGTCGGTGAACGGTACGGTAAATCAAAGATCGGGGATAAAAGCCTGGAAGGTACGACTGCATTCATTGCCGCGGGACTATTCGTGGGACTGGTCCTTCTGCCAATTGCCGGTGTGCAGCTGCCACCGGAGATCATTGTCGTCGGTGCGGTGATAGCGGCTGCCGTAGAGCTGGTCCCCCTTGCCAATGACAACTTTACCATCCCAATCGCAGCAGGTGCTGCCATGACCCTGCTCATGCAATGGGTCTCCTGACACGATAACGCCGCTGAACACTGTCTAAAGAATGAATAATCGGCTACAAGCTCCCTGACCGCATTGACATGGCTCGCACCCTGTGATAGGTTTCTGTCAAAAGAATGAAAGGCCCGGCGTCCCGCTGAAACGACTTGATTATGACGAAAAATACGATACAGTTGCTTTCCACCGGCCTCCTCGCAATTCTTTTCTTCGGTGTTTCCTCAATGCTGTTCGCCGAGCCGAATAAACTTACGCTTCAGAATTGCATCGAAACCGCGCTCAAGAACCAGCCGGCGATCAGGTCCGCACGGGAGAACGTGAACGCAGGCGAGGGCCGCGTTACGCAGGCCGCTTCGCCCTATCTGCCGCAGGTCAAGGCAAGCACCGGCTATTCGGAGAACCACTCGCTGGGCGGAGCTTTTGGTGACAGTGTTTCCAAAAGCTACACGACCTCCCTTTCGGTCAATCAGTCCCTGTATGATTTCGGCAGGACCGGCAATGCTCTTGATGCCGCGCGCGCAGGAAAACGCTCATTGGAATTTGATGAACAGCGTGTTGTCCAGGAAACGGTCCTGAACGTTAAACAGGCATACTTCGCACTGCTTGCAGCGAAACAGCTGGTGCTGGTGGCGCAGAAAACGCTTGAACAGGCCGAAAGCCATTTACGCCAGGCTGAGGCCTTTTTCCAGTCGGGGACAAAACCGCGCTATGATGTGACGCGTACCGAAGTAGAAGTGAACAACGCAAAGCTTGGTATGATAAATGCTTCGAACACGGTACGCCTCAGGACGATCGGATTGTATAACGCCATGGGCCTTGACCCGGAACGGGATATCGAGATCGAAGATATCCTCTCGTCGCCAATTGCAATTCCGCCTATAGAACAGGCGCTGGCTGAATCGGTTAAAAACCGTCCTGAGATGCTTAAAGCTGAAGCCGAAATCCAGGCTGCGCAGGCCAGGGTGAAGGCCGAAGAATCGAATTATCTTCCCACCCTTTCGGCAAATGGGGTCTACAACTGGGCACACGGCACGTCCGAGATGGGCTTGGGCCCGTTCGGCACGCAAAAAGGGGACATCCAGAACAGCTGGAACGCAGGCATATTGTTGTCCCTACCCCTGTTCGAAGGCGGCCTTACGAGAGGAAGGGTCAGCGAGACCCGGGCTGATCTGCATGCTCTTGAGGCGCAGGGTCGCTCCTATCGGCAATCGATCCTCATAGAGCTGAACCAGGCGTATGCGGATATCGAAAGTGCCACAGCCCGCATCTCCGTAATGGAGTCGTCCGTTAAAAAGGCGCAAGAAAGCCTTGAACTTGCCCAAGGCAGATATGAAGCAGGAGTCGGGCCGTACATAGAAGTGACCGACGCTCAAGTTGCTTCGGTCAATGCAGAAACCGACCACGTCCAGGCCCTCTATGATTATCAACTCGCCGCTGCACGGCTCTTTAAGGCAATGGGGCGGGTGGAGCAATAACAGGGTCCGGGGTACAGGGTACAGGGTACAGGGTCAGAGCACAGCTGGTTCATTGAACGTCACATGAGGAGAATGCAATGCCGACGAGAGAGGTCACTTTTACCGTCAAGCTGCCGATCAAAAGCGTATGGTCCTTTATGATCGACCGGAAAGAGGTGGGCTGTCTCTTTCCCGGATGCAAGGGTGTGGAGATCCTGAACGACCTCGATTCCATCTGGACCATCAGAATGTCTCTCGGCCCCTTTACCCGACTGGTTGAGATGCATGCCCATACGGACGAACTGATCGAGCATGAAAAAATCGCATGGACCGCAACGCATGAACACCTCATAACCACCGGGACCACGACCTTTAGAAAAATCTCGGACGATGAAACAGAGATCACCTATCACCTGGAAGGGCACGTGAACGGCTCCTTCAGCTTTCTGCAGGATATGGTCGTAGCCGAGAAACTGGGAGAAGTGACCCGTGGTTTTATGAAGGCAATCAAGGAACGACTTGAATACGACGCACAGAATGAATCATAAGGACCGGTGACATGTCGAAAATTGTAAACCTGATAAAAAGCAAACTATTCTGGACAGCGACCATCTCGGTGGCCGCTGTACTTTTAATCGCCTTAAACGGGAAGAAACCTGTTTCCGTAAAAGCGGTCGAACTGAAACCCGGGGAGCTGCGCGTCATCGTAAACGCCACCACGACCTCCACGATAAAGTCGGAAACCGAGGTAACCCTCTCGGCGCAGCGCACCGGCAGGGTGATAAAGCTTCCTATTAAGGAAGGTGACCTGGTCAGGTCAGGAGCGCTCATTGCCCAGTTGGACCTTGCCGAAGAGTCTGTCCAGACCGAGAACGTGTTGCTGCAGAGCAAAGCCACGTATGACGAAGCCGGCAAGAACCTGAAGAGGATCGAAGACCTGTTCAATAAAGGGATGGTCGCTCAACAGGACCTCGATGCGTCCCGCCGGGCCTATGAGATCGCTCAATCACAGTATCAGGCTGCAGCCGCAGATGCCGTGGTTAAAAGGGACTATTCGGCAATACGCGCTCCCTTTGACGGCGTTATTGCAAAAAAGTCGGCCGAGGTAGGGGAGATCGTCATGCCCGGCAGGGAGGTCGCCACGATCGTGAACCCCGACAAGATCTACGTACTGGCAACGATCGATGAAGTCGAGGTGGGAAGACTCAAGGTCGGTCAGCCGGTTGAGATCACCGTCGATGCGTTCTCCGGGGAAAAATTTGAAGGATCGATCCGCCGTATTTCCCCGATCGTGAGCGGAGGAAAACTGGAGACCCGTACCGCCGATGTCTGGGTCTATTTCAACAAGAAGGATGCGCGGCTAAAACCAGGCATGTCCTCGGATATTGAAATATTGATCACAACGCTGCAAGACGTGCTTTCCGTTCCGTCACAAGCGGTCCTTGAACGGGAAGGAAAAAAACAGGTCTATGTTGCCACAGGCAGCGCTCTCAAGTCGGGTGCAAAGGCCACCGCAAAGCTGAAACCCGTAGAGATCGGGATCACGAACTGGAGTTACACCGAGGTCACCAAGGGGCTTGCTTCAGGAGAATTCGTTATTACGACCCCTGAAGCCACGGGGTTGAAGGATGAAGCAAAGGTGATCATTGAGTGATAGAACTTTCTCACATAACCAAGATCTACCGCATGGGCGGCGTGGACATCACCGTTCTTTCCGATGTCTCCCTCAAGGTCCAGCCTGGGGAATTGATCGCCATCATGGGACCGTCTGGCTCGGGGAAGTCAACGATCATGAACATGCTGGGATGCCTGGACCGTCCGACGAGCGGATCGTACCGGTTCGAAGGCCGGGAGATCAGCTCCATGACGGATGACGAGCTCGCATCGATCAGGAACGTCAAGATCGGCTTCGTGTTCCAAACCTTCAACCTCCTGCCGAGATTTTCCGCGCTTAAAAATGTGGAAGTGCCGCTCATCTACAGCGGTGTCCCCGCGCGGCTGCGGAAAGAACGCGCCATGCCTTTGCTCCAGCAGGTAGGTCTGTCCGAACGCATGGATCACAAACCCACGGAACTCTCCGGCGGCCAGCAGCAGCGCGTTGCCATTGCCCGTGCGCTCGTCAATCATCCTCCGCTCCTTCTTGCCGACGAGCCCACGGGAAATCTCGACAGCCGTTCCGGTGAGGAGATATTGAAGATCCTGATCGGGCTTAACCAGCAGGGCGTCACGGTCATTATCGTCACGCATGACCAGACCGTTGCGGCACGATGCAAACGCATTATTTCCGTGAAGGACGGGCAGATCATCGACGACCGGGTGCAGCCATGAACTTTTTAGAGACCTTCAGAGTGGCCTTTGAAGCGATCGTATCGAACAAGGTCCGCTCCGGACTGACCATGCTCGGCGTGATCATCGGTGTTATGGCCGTGATCCTTCTCGTTTCCATCGGCGCAGGGGCACAGGCGTACATTACGAAAGAACTGACCGGAATGGGCACGAACCTTCTCGTCATCACGCCGGGAAAGACATCGATGCGCGGCGGGTTTCACCCGCCCTCGGCAGGCACGGTACGGAAACTCACCTATGACGATTCCCAGGCGCTCAGGCGGCGCGCCTGGCTGCTGACCGATGCGGTCCCGCTCGTGTTCGGAACGGGAAAGCTCAAATACCGCAACATGGGCCGGGATATCATGATAATCGGTACCACGCCGGAATTTCAACGGGTGCGCAATCTGTTTGTGGATACGGGAAGCTATATTTCACAGGGTGATGTCGATTCCAAGAGCAAGGTGGTCGTCCTCGGCACGAAGGTAAAAGAGGAGCTTTTCGGCGGCGAGAACGCGCTCGGCAAGGTAGTGATCCTCTCCGATGCGCGCTATCGGGTGGTCGGCGTGATGCAGAAGAAGGGCACCAGCATGGGTATGGATATCGATGACATCGTGTATATTCCCGTTACGAGCGGCCAGGAGCTTTTTGATACCGACTCGCTTTTTGAGATCATCGCGTCGACGCCGCGGGCGGAAGATGTGGACCGCGCCATTGCTCAGATCAAGGACGTTCTGATAAAGCGGCATGCTCATAAAGAGGATTTCACTATTCAAACGCAGGGCGCGATGCTTGAGACGATGAACACGATTCTTGGCGTGCTCACGGCCGTGCTCGGCGGCATCGCGGGCATTTCGCTGCTGGTCGGCGGCATCGGCATCATGAATATCATGCTTGTCTCGGTGCGCGAACGCACGCGGGAGATCGGCATCCGAAAAGCGCTCGGCGCGCGGAATAGCGACATCCTGGCCCAGTTCATGATCGAGGCCGTAACGCTCTCCGGCGCCGGCGGGGTCATCGGCATTATCCTCGGCGTCGGCCTGGCGCTCGTCATCCCGGTATTCGTGGATGTACTGCCGACAAGCGTATCCCTGTGGTCCATCATGATGGCATTCTTTTTTTCCGCTGCGGTGGGGATTTTCTTCGGCGTCTATCCTGCGCGCAAGGCTGCGCTCCAGGACCCGATACAGGCGCTCAGATGGGAATAGCAGGTACTTTTAGAACATCCGGGCAGCGTCTTCCAGCACCGCAAGGGAGATAAGATATTTCCCTTCCTCGGCCTTTCCCGCTATTTTGATCGGGTAACAGCTCCCCAGACCTTTTTCCAGCTTATATATCGGGAATTTCATATTGCAGTACCGGCAGGTTACCAGACCGTCATCGGGGCGGTACCCCCGTCGGTGGTGGTAGCAGCTTGCGCAGGCATCGAGGTAGGATTGGACGCCGGAGTCCAGCCGAAGAACAAAGAAGTTGATCCGTTTGCCCTGGTATTGATAGGTGAAAAAAAGCGGCGTTGCCGTCTTGAGTGACGATATCTCGATGACGGCATTGGAGCCGATGATGGTCGGCGCGGCATAAGTATGCTGACGGGCACAGGCCGAACAAAGAAAGGATGCCAACAGTAAGATCGTCGGCAATGCACTGCTTTTAAGGTTATGAACGTTCATGATCATCATTATAAATAAAAGGCATAATGCTTCACGTGGTGCACATGATAACGCGCTGCGGACAAAAAGTAAAGGCAGTTCACCGGTTCATTTATCATAGCTCAGCGCCGGAAAACCTATCATGATCTCCGTGTTGCCTCCTCCCGCGCGGCAGCAACTGCTTCGGCCCAGGTCACTATCTTGCCGCCGTTCGCCTTTATGAACGCTTCAGCGCCTTCTTTTGACTGAAAGGCCCATTTGGGCTGTTCTGTCATGACACCGCGCTTCTTCCCCCCCATGACCCAAATGGCTTTTTCAGCATCCAGAAGTGTCCGGGAATCGCGGTCAGCAACGAGCAAAATCTTGACGGTTTTCCCAGGATTCGCATCAAGCTCCACAACAGCACAGTGCAGGCTGCAGGTGCCCACAACAGTGCCGTCTTCATACTGGACCAGCATCCTGCTGAAACCATAGGCCTTTCGGTCCATACCGCAGTAGCCGCAAGAACGATGATCGTCGATGTCCTTCTGAGTTCCACCAGCAAGCACCGTATTGCTGGAAAGGAGCATCGTCACCAACAGGAACGCGCTGCAGATATATTGCTGTCTAAGCATCATGATCCTCTCATTCTTTCTTCGAAATTAGTGTTCAGGGCAGAGCGGACAGCACCGATCTCAGCCGCGCCCCGTCTTTATAATCTTCATTAAAACGAACGACACCGGCCGAATCGACCACAATCGTGGTGCCCATGGTAGCATGAAAACTATCGAGCACTGCCTGGTTTGTATCGGCGAGGACCGTGAATCCCGAACCGGAGTATCCGTTACTGAGTTCTTCGTTCCGCGCCATGGCTACACTGCTTGAAACGTAATCAACAATTAAGAAACGTACTGCCGGGTAATTCGGAAGAATGGAAGCTCGGATGTTGCTCATATGCATATCGCATATGGGACACCACATGGTGAAATAGATCACGGTGCCCCTGACACCGGGGGTAGACACGACTGAAGAAAGGGAGACCATGTTCCCAAGGGTATCGGAGAGCGTGAAGTCGGAAGCGTTCTGACATACATCCGGGCCGGTTATGCCGCACGTGATCGCCGGGCGTTTGTCCTTGTCAGAAGGAACGATGTCATCCATCATGCCGCCGCATCCCGCTATCAGGAGCAGCATAAGCCATATCAGCCGCATTTTAACGGAACCCATAACTGACCCCCAGGGTATAAATATCCGTGGATGGGAAGTTCTCTCCCCAGCCGTCGAACATGATAGCATGGTTCCACATCATCCGGACGATCCAGTCGTGGTCAGTACTCGAGTATACGATGGTACCGATCACGGCGTCCTTCTTGAATCCGCTTGATGTATCCCGCATGCCATTGATCGTCGCATCCGCCTCCCGCAGCTGGGATACCGATGCAATGCCGGTAATAGTGTCGCCTCCCGTCCCGAAATACGTGATGTAGCTCAGGGAGAACAGTGCAATGGTCCTGTCTCCAAGTTGCTTGTGGTAAGGTTCGACGTAATTGCCGTATTCCCGGTTGACCGTCCGCTCCAAGTAGGTCCCGTAGGCCAGGGAAAGAGTAGCGCTCCAGGGATGGATTGTTTTCGAAACAAGGACATTCCCGTCAAGCCGGTAAAAACCGCGGCCGGTCACGTCAAAGCTGTTGTTCACCTCGTCGTATGGCGATATTCCAGTCGGGATGAGAAGGGAAGGGCCGATCAAGACCGACGGGGTCATATCCTTGAGGCCCCGCACTTTCCACGCTGATAAATCGTCGAATGCTTCGTACCAGAGACTCATGGACATATCACCCAATCCGTCGGTCCGGGAAGAAAGACCGGAATACATGTTGCTGTTCCATACGTATGGCGCGACAACACTCGCCTGCCAGCGAGGGGAAAAACGTTGTCCATAACCCATATTCAAGCGGTATTGCTGCAGGTCCGATCCTGCCGGATCAGCGCGGTGGATCCCCTGATGGTCCCAGTAGCCGTTATATTTTTCAACGTCTACGGATACATCTACCATGCTCGAATAAAATTTAGGCAGGATGAGGGACGTTGCCAACCCGCCACCGCAGCAGGAGCCGGCCCATGCTGAGAGAGGAGAGAGAAACACGGCCCCCGCGAAGAGGGCCGCCAGAAAGTGAGTTCGTTTCGATCGCATTTTCATTATCATCCCGGTTCGTGTGGCGTTATGGTAACGTTGCCGTGAACGTTGCATAGGTGTTCGTACCCGATACATTTGATACCATGCCGTCCGTCGTCTTAACACTACCGTTGACGGTTACCCGGACATAGACCGTATTGGTCTGCGCGCTGGTGAGCGAAAGGCCGGAGACCAGCCAGTGGCCGTCGCTTGCGGCATTGGTGCCGGACTGCCAGGAGGAAGACGTATCCGTGGTTGCTTCGACGAGAACGGAGCTTACGGTCCACGCAATATTTTGATAATTCGTCAATGTGGCGCCGCTGTAGATCATGGGATAGGATTGCGCAAAGTTTCCGTCAGACGCCAGGAAGAGATTGATGGAAGTATTCGTGGCATCGCCGTCCTTGAACAGATAATAGGATCGGAATGATGTTCCGGTCGTTGAGCTGATAAGGTCGTCGTTCTGCCCTTTCAGGGTAGCGCGTATGATGTCGGTTCCCATGGCCATGCTTACGGAGGGGTAGAACACCGCCGTCTCGGACCCGATCTTGACCTGCAGGTCCCAATAACCGCCCATCGCGCCCGTTCCGGAAGCCATGAGATAGTATATGGTGCAATCGTAACTGCCGGGAGTGGCCGACTCTTTTACCACGTCCGCAGGTGTCCCATGATCACGAGTAGCCATATGCATGGTCGGGGTCAATTGTATGGAGAGCCCCGTCACCGCAGCAAAGGTGCTTCTATTACGAACGCGCAGTTTAAAGGTCGTTTTTCCCGTTGTTGCGTTGGCCATGGTCCCGCTTGTCGTCGTGCCCGGGATATACTCGACCAGATAGGCGCTGTCGGGAGCAGACGTTAGAATATACTCCGTCTTTGTGTCTGTTCCGCAACCGGACAGCATCACCAGCATTAAGATCCCGATGACCGTATTCCCTATATTCCAGTTTTGTTTCATCATAGTAGATTCCTCCTTTTAAATTTCCGTTGTCTGATAAAGGCTTACTGTTTTAATAATGCGTCAATTTCCTTTTCATAAATGGGTATGGACTCCCTGCTAAAACCCTTGTGTATCCGCTGTATTATCCCGTCTCTCCCGATAATGAATCCGGTCGGCAGACTGGAAACACGATAGGCATCAGAGACCTCGTTCTTTTTATCAATAACGATATGAACGCCGAGGGGAACCTTTTTCAAAAAAGCTGCTACGTTCTTTTCAGAGGCATCTATGCTGATGCCAATGACTTCAAGACCTTCGTTGTGGAATTTTTTATTCAGTTTGTCCAGTTCGGGCAGCTCCTCTCTGCAGGGGATGCACCAGGGAGCCCAGAAATCCAGAAACACCACCTTACCTTTGAACTGTTCAAGCGTAATCACCTTGCCATTCAGGTCAACGAGGCTGAATGCCGGAGCCATGGTCCCGATCTGGCCGGAATAACCGGGCAGAGGTACGACGAATAATAGGACCAGTACCGTAATGATATTTTTTTTATTGTTTAACATTCTCTGGCCAGCAAGTCGGACGGGCGGGCGCAAATCCCGCCCGTCCGATAATCACGCAATGCCTTACTTTTTTACCTCGGTTTTTGCCATCGGCGGCGTCGGAATGTTCGTGCCGTGACATTCATTGCAGTTCTGCTGACCGGTGATGCCCACGGTCTTTCCCGGCGTCCATGAGGACCGGGGAATGAACTTGCCGTCCTTCCAGGCGTTCAGATCAACCACAAGCTTATGGGCAACGCTCGCGGCTACCCGTGCGCACCGGTCCTTCCGTTCCGGGCTCGCCAGAACGAAGCCAGACGACTTCATCCACTTCCCGACCGATACATGGCAAAGAGGGGAGTTGCTCGTAGTCTGGATGATCGCGGTCTTCTGCTTCGGTTCCCTTGGCGCGAAGGTGGGAAGAGCGGTATTGGAATACCAGTCCATCATGTCCGCTCCCACTGAATGCCCGTGTTCGCAATCCGGCCCAGCGATCCGGGGGCCGATGATCAGGTTGCTCACGACGTTGGCGCCGGCGTTCGAACCGCACACGGTTCCCCATCCGGCCATGCCGCCTTCGAGAAACACGAACCCGTCGATGGGGAAGGTCTTATAGGGATCTCCGACTTTTTCACGGAGCTGGCTGAATACGCTGCTGATGACCGCGGCGCCGCAGAACACGCGGTACCACTCATGGTAGGCGATCTCGGCTGTCTTCTCGGGATCGAGCTTCACATAGGGCCAGGGCCACTTTTCTGTCGCTCCGCCCACAGCTTCCGCTTTGGATACAAATCCCGGCAGCGCCGAAGCAATAGCCGCGATGCCGGCCGCGCCAACGGCACACTTGCCCGCGTTGATAAGAAGACTTCTCCTGGACATCTCTGCATCAAGTTTCTTTTCTTCTTCCATGTCTGTGAACCCCCCTCATGTAGGATAGTTGCTGACATAATGAACATAGAGAAACACCCGGAGATTCAAAAAAAGACTCCGCTTCGGAAATATCATCTAAAAACCATGAGACAACAAGGGATATCGCCGAAGCGGAGCCGAGCTTACTGGCACGCGCAGACGCGCACGCACCTATTCCGGGGAGGAATACGCACAACTTCGGTCTTATTTTATACAGCGATCAGCTTTTTGGAGGACGTTCGTCTTGAAAGGCAATAGTGAATGGCTTGAATCGAGGAACTGCAACCGCGAAAGTCTTGATGAGCCCCTGGGGAAGAGGCAGGTTCATGCTTGCACTGATGCAGGGCATATCGCCGTTCGAGGACAGGGCAGGTGTTGCCGAGTGGCAGACGTCAAGCGTTCCTATCTCAGCCTGCCCGCCCTGGGCGACCATGATCGGCAGCGCGGGAGGCACAGCGATACTGAGTACGATCGCCAGAAGAACGATGATAGATTGCCATCTCATGATTTGAGTATAGATAGTAAAAAAAAATTGTCAACATAAAGCTCAAACTTTAGAACTTCAACAGGTGCGGTTCATCGGCGCAGAATGCGCTCTCTCGGGAACATCGGCGCCGAATTGAGAGAATATGCCGCATGAACGGGTAAGTTCGTTATTGACACCTCATTGTAAATACTGTAATTTTAATTATGACAGGCATCATCCTCGCCGGCGGCGAGAACAAACGCATGGGCGTTGATAAAGCCTTCCTGACGGTCGCAGGAATACCCCTGATAGAGCATGTTTTAGGGGTACTCGGAGCTGTCGTTCAGCAGATCATTATCGTGACCAACTCACCGGAGCGCTACCGTACCTACGATGCCAGGATCGTCACGGACAGGCTGGAGCAACGGGGCTCGTTGGTGGGAATATATTCCGGCATCTGCAGTTCCGAGAGTGAATTTAACCTTGTAGTCGCCTGCGACATGCCGTTCCTGAACGCGGGGCTTCTTTCCTACCTGATGGAACAGGCGCCAGGGTACGATGCGGTGGTGCCCGCTTTTGGAGAACTGATCGAGCCGCTTCATGCCGTGTACAGCAAGAGGCTGCTTCCCGTCATAGAGGAACGGATACGCGAAGATGAGCGCCGGATACGGAGCATATTCGGCCACGCGAACGTGCGGTACGTTACTGAAAAGGAAATCAGCCGTTTTGATCCAGAGCGGCGATCGTTCATCAATCTGAATACCCCGCAGCAATATAAGGAGGCAACATGTTCGGACTCGGAATGCCGGAACTGATCATCATTTTGGTCATCGTGCTCGTGATCTTTGGCGCAAGCCGCCTTCCCCAGCTCGGTGAAGGGCTCGGAAAGGCCATTAAGGGCTTCAAAAAGGGGATTTCTGACTCGCCGACACACGACAACGGATCAGATGATGCGCCCAAGAAAGAGAACAAGGGCTAATTGACCATTGCTGCTCCAATAAAGTGGGTTCTTACGGAATCCGATGCGGGTGCTGTAGCTGCGCTCGCGGAGCAGGCAGGGATCCATCCACTCATTGCCAGGCTGATGGCAAACAGGGGTATCGCCGACCCTGCCGGCGTGCGGGCCTTTCTCTCCTGCGAGCTCTCAGCGCTGTCCGGACCGGGGATCTTCGTCGGGATGCAAGAAGCCGCCGGCAGGATCAGGGCGGCTATTTCAGGCCACGAGAAGATCGCGGTCTATGGAGACTATGATGTTGATGGAGTGACCGGTGCGGCGCTCCTTTTCCTGGTGCTGAAAAGCCTGCAGGCTGATGTTATCAGCTACATTCCTGACCGCATCAGTGAAGGTTATGGCCTGCACGGCCCTGCGCTGAACAAGCTCAAGTCTGAGGGGGTTTCTATCGTTATCACCGCTGATTGCGGGATCAGCGCCCTTGACCAGGCAAGGACGGCCCGCTCGCTGGCCATGGACCTCATCGTTACCGATCACCATGAGCTTATAAGGCAAACCGACGCTTCCGGCGCATCCGCTATCGTGCTTCCCGATGCCTACGCTGTTCTTCATCCGAAGCTGATCGCCGCGGAGACCTCGGAACGAGTGAAAAAGGATGTTGCCGGACTGACCGGCGTCGGTATGGCATTCAAACTGGCGCAGGCCCTGCTGAACGCTCAGACGGACGACAAACAGCTGAGGCAGTACTTCGACCTGGTCGCCCTCGGCACGATCGCAGATGTGGGCACGATCACCGGGGAGAACCGAATATTGGTAAAACACGGCCTTGACGATATGTCGGCTGACGATGGTTCGCAGCGGAAGGGTGTGGCGGCGCTCAAAGAGGTTGCCGGTCTTGCCGGTAAGAAGATCGGCGTGGGGGCCGTGGGTTTTTCACTCGCCCCCAGGATCAATGCGAGCGGACGCCTGAACCACGCCGATGCCGCTTTCAGACTGCTTACGACGGACTCTCCTGACGAGGCGCGGGAACTGGCGTCCATGCTCGACGACATCAACAGGGACCGCCAGGCCGTCGGAGAGCTCATTCAGGAAGAAGCCCGTTGCATCTGCAGGTCGCTCGACATGGCCGGGACCGGGGCGCTCGTACTGGCATCTGCAGGCTGGCACCCGGGCGTCATCGGGATCGTCGCATCAAGAATCGTGGAAGAATTCTACCGGCCTGCCGCGCTGATTTCCGTAAAAGACGGCATCGGTAAGGGCTCGGCACGGAGCATCCCGGGTTTTGATCTTTACCAGGGGCTGTCCGCCTGTTCCGACCTGCTCCTCGGGTTCGGCGGCCACAAGTATGCCGCCGGCTTCACCATCGCCGAGGACCGGATCCCGGAGCTTCGGGAACGTCTTGGTTCGATCGTCCTGCAGCAGATGGGGACCCAGGGTTTTATCCGCACCCTGGCAGTTGATGGCGCAGTCGCGCTTGAGGAACTGACACTGGATCTCATGCACGAGATCGATCAAATGGCGCCCTTTGGCCAGGGTAATCCCGAACCACGCCTCGGAGCCCGCGGGCTTACGGTCCTCTCTTCGAAGACCGTGCGGAACAACCACCTGAAGCTTCAGCTCCGGCAACAGGGAGGCTGTTCGTTCGGTGCAATTTCCTTCAGCCGTGGAGGGCGACCGGCTAAAACAGTGGTCGAGGGCTCAAAAGTAGCGATCGTGTTCACGCCTCGTATCAACGCCTGGAACGGAAGAACGGCCGTTGAACTCGAGATCAGGGACATTAAAAATGATAAGTAACCGGTAACCGCACATCTTGATATGTCAAATCTCTGTTGTAGAAGCGGCTCCCGCCGCAACCAATGCAAAATGCAAATTGCAAATTTTAAAGTGCAAAATTGAGACATGGCCTTATGTCAAGTGCCTCTTTCCTACACTTTGACTTTTGCATTTTGCACTTTGCAATTTGCATTCTCAAGATGAGTGTTACCATGTCACGTTTTGAGAAACAATAGCACAAGCGGCCCTAGCGGCCGTTTCTATTTTTATCTTGCCGAATCTGCATCGAGGTATTCCGCATGCCTGCCATCAGGCTCGAAGACATTGTAGAACGCATTCAGAGCTATCATCCCGACGCGGATGTTGATCTGCTGAGGCGCGCCTACATCTTTTCCGCCAAGGCCCATCAGGGGCAGGTGCGCCTCTCCGGGGAATCCTACCTGATCCATCCCATCGAGGTCGCGGCCATACTCGCGAGCCTCAAGCTTGATGTTGCCACCGTTGCCGCCGGCCTGCTCCACGACACGATCGAAGATACGACCTCCACGCAGGAGGAGATCAAGAGCCTGTTTGGCGAGGAAGTGGGCATGCTGGTCGACGGCATGACCAAACTGAGCCGCATGGAGCTCCAGAGCAGGGAACAGCGCGAGGCGGATAACTTCCGCAAGATGATCGTGGCCATGGCCAAGGACATCAGGGTCATCCTGATCAAGCTGGCCGACCGGCTCCATAACATGCGTACGCTGAAATCGCTCTCTCCCGAGAAGCAGCGTCGTATCGCACAGGAAACACTGGATATTTATGCGCCCCTCGCCAACCGCCTCGGGATCTCCAAGATCAAGATCGAGCTCGAAGACCTTTCGTTCATGTATTTAAACCCCGAAGCGTACCGGGACCTGGTGCAGAAAGTCTCCCAGCGCCGCATCGAGCGCGAATCCTACATTAACGAGCTCATGGAGACCATGCGGGGACAGCTCGCGGAGCAAGGCTACCAGGGCGAGGTCAAAGGCCGGCCCAAGCATTTCTTCAGCATCTATCAGAAGATGCAGAAACAGGGGATCGCTTTTGAAGACATCTACGACCTGATCGCGATCAGGATCATTACCGATACCAAGGCCAATTGCTACGCCATCCTGGGGCTCATTCACTCTCTCTGGACGCCGGTCCCCGGCCGGTTCAAGGATTTCATCGGCGTGCCCAAATCCAACCTCTACCAGTCGCTCCACACCACGGTCATCGGACCCAAGGGTGAACGGGTGGAGTTCCAGATCAGGACCGATGAAATGAATCGCCTTGCGGAAGATGGCATTGCTGCACACTGGCGGTACAAGGAAAAATCCCCGGTCAGCCAGCGCGAGGAACAGCAATTTGCCTGGCTCCGTCAGCTGATGGAATGGCAGCGTGACCTCCCGGACGCAAAAGAGTTCATGGACACGGTCAAGGGCGACCTGTTCCCGGAAGTTATCTACGTTTTTACGCCGCGGGGCGATGTGAGGGAGCTGCCGCAGGGTTCGACGCCCGTTGATTTCGCCTACAGCATCCATACGGACATCGGCCACTCCTGCGTAGGCGGCAAGGTGAATGGCAAGATCGTGCCGCTCAAACACCAGCTCCGCAACGGTGACAAGGTCGAGGTGGTCACTCAGACGGGCCATACGCCGAGCCGGGACTGGCTCAAATTCGTCAAAACCTCGAAAGCGCGGACCAGGATCAAAGCCTGGCTCAAGATAGAAGAACGCAGGAGAAGCATACTGCTGGGCAAGGAACTGCTTGAAAAAGAGCTCCGTAAGCACGACCTGAACCCCACCAAGGTCCTCAAGTCGGAAGAACTCCCCCAGGTAGCCATCGAGCTTTCGCAGAACACGATCGACGACCTGCTTGCCGCAATCGGCTATGGCAAGGTCTCTCCCCACATGGTCGCGAACAAGCTCGCGCCGGACAAGCAGCATGTCGAGCCGCCGGTGAAAAAACCGCCGTCCAAACATGCCAAACCCGCAGGCGACGGAAGCGGGGGGATGAAGATCAGCGGCATGGACAATATGATGATCCACCTCTCAAAATGCTGCAATCCAGTTCCCGGCGACCAGGTGGTCGGGTTTATCACCCGGGGCAGGGGAGTTTCCGTGCATACCGCTGATTGTCCCAATGTTGGGGAGCTCACCTTTGACAAGGACCGGCTGGTCGAAGTGACCTGGGGTGATTTCCATACCAGTGCGCACGCGGTAAAGATAACCGTACGGACCATCGACAAGCCCGGCCTCCTGGCAAGCGTCTCTTCAACGATCAGCGCGCTGGAGGCGAATATAACGCACGCCGAAGCAACAACGGACGAGAACAAGGGGGCAACGCTTAATTTTACGCTGGACATCAAGGATGTGGAGCACCTGAACAAGGTCATCAAGAATATCGAAGGCATTAAGGGTGTTATCGACGTAAAGCGGGTCAAGACCGGGTAGGGGCCGGTTCCCGCATTCAAGCGCCTTCAACTAATCCCGAACAAAAAGCCTCATGCGAATAAACAAACCATGATGGTTTACTTTAGCAATAAACATATACATATTATCAACTACTTATAGACACTAGTTGAACAATAAATGGAGGTTATCTTGGCACGAGAAATCATTGCGACCGATGATGCGCCTAAAGCAATCGGCCCTTATTCGCAGGCGGTTAAGGCAGGGGGCATGGTCTTTATCTCCGGCCAGATACCGATCGACCCGAAGACAGGCTTGGTGGTCCAATCGGACATAAAAACGCAGACGAAACTGGTAATGGAGAACGCCAAGGCAATCATTGCCTCGGCAGGCTGCGCCATGGCCGACATTGTCAAGGCGACGATCTACCTGAAGAACATGTCAGACTTTGCTGCAGTGAACGAGGTGTACGGAGGCTATTTCCCGGTTGATCCGCCGGCGCGTGCCACCGTCGAGGTCTCGCGCCTTCCCAAGGATGTTGCCGTTGAGATAGATTTTATTGCATGCAAGGGGTGAGCTACCATTCTGAAAAAGAATAAGCCTGCAGAAGTAAACTCCAGATGCCTAACACCTAAGTGACAAGTTTCAGGACATCGGTTACCCGGATGTGTCAAGACATCGGTTACCCGAAATCCATTTAAGTTAGGACGTCAGTGTCCTTAATTCTGTTTGATGCTATCATGCTCTCCTAATCTGAA
>Ga0184615_10000025_pt1 | contig 98760 bp, 90 predicted proteins | sample PLM4_65_coex_FD_133134 | JGI IMG/M metagenome (GOLD analysis project Ga0184615, IMG submission 133134) | Groundwater sediment microbial communities from an aquifer in East River, Colorado, USA - PLM4_65_coex | ecosystem: Environmental > Terrestrial > Soil > Riparian zone | place: USA: East...
AAATCCGAAAAAAGCATCATTGATCAGCGCGAAGTGAATCATGACACGCACTCGTTTAGCAAAGCTTTACGCGTAAGCTTTCGCCAAGATATCAACGTGATGATGGTGGGGGAACTGCGCGACTATGAAACGATCAGCGCGGCGGTAACAGCGGCGGAAACCGGCCACCTGGTTTTCGCGTCGCTCCACACCAATAGCGCATCGCAGACGATTGAGCGCATTATTGACGGCTTCCCCGCGGCCCAGCAGTCCCAAATTCGCAGTCAATTGGCGAATACTATTTCAGGCATCGTCTCACAGCGCCTTATTCCCAGGATCCGCGGCGGCCTCATCCCCGCGGTGGAAGTGATGATCGCTACCACGGCGGTACGGACCCATATTCGCGATAACCGATTGAAACAGTTGGATTTAACCATCGAAACCGGCTATGATATGGGTATGATTTCTCTTGATCGGTCCCTGGCTGAATTGGTTCGCAAAAATGAAATTTCTCTTGATCGGGCCGAGTTCTACTCCCAAAGCCCCGATGCGCTTAAATCACTGCTCAAATAACCATGGAATTTACCTACCAAGCAAAAGATCAGGCCGGCCAGTTCTTCGAAGGCGCCATCGAGGCTCCGAGCGAGAATATTGCCGTCGATCTGCTTCACGGCAAAGGATATGTCGTGCTTTCTCTCAAATCGACAAAAAAAGGTATATTTTCCGCCGATCTCAACCGGATTTTCGATCGGCCCAATGTAAAAGATATCGTAGCATTTACGCGCCAACTTTCGACATTGATCGAGGCGGACATGCCTCTTGCCGAAGGTCTGCGGACGCTCGCAAAACAGATTGAGAAAGCGGCTTTTTCGAAAATCATAGGCAATGTAGCCGATGAAGTAGAAGGGGGATCTTCGCTATCCGCGGCCTTGGCCCAATATCCAAAGCTTTTCTCGCCCTTTTATATCAAACTGGTGCGTTCGGGCGAAGCGTCAGGTAAACTCCAGGATTCATTGGCCTACCTTGCTGATTACCTAGAAAGAACACAGGCGATCAATTCAAAGATCAGGGGCGCGTTGACGTATCCGGGCTTCGTAATCTTCGCGATGATTGTCGTGTCGCTTATCATGGTGGTGTATGTCTTGCCTCAACTGCTCTCTATCTTCAAGGAAGCGGGCGTGAGCCAATTGCCGATTACCACGAGGATCCTGATCGCCGTCACTAATTTTATAAATGCCCACCTGACGCTAATTATAGTGTTTATCATCGGGTCTATTTTCTTCTTTTGGCGCTATCTTTCCACGGAGAAAGGAAAGATTTGGTTTGACGGTATTAAGCTGGCAGTGCCGTTGTTTGGCAAAATCTTTCGGAATCTTTACCTGGCCCGAATCGCAGAAAGTCTTGCTACTTTGGTTAAAGCCGATATTTCAATTCTCGATGCGATTAAAATTACTTCGGATCTTGTTGGTAATAGGAATTTTCAGAGTATTCTTCTCGACGCCGAAGAAAATGTTCGCGGCGGTGGCTCCATATCGGAAGTTTTCGGTAAATATAAGGAAATTCCGGCGCTGATGACCTCCATGGTGGCGATCGGAGAAAAGACCGGCAAGGTCGAGTACATGCTTGGCCATGTGTCCAAATTTTTCCGGACGGAATCGGAGAATGATATCCAAAATATCTCTCAACTCATCGAGCCGGTACTGGTATTCGTGCTCGGTATCGGTGTAGCGATCCTTGTTTCAAGCATCCTCTTGCCGATCTACAGCCTTGTAGGCGCGGTGTAGGCCGGATATTGTTGATATCTTTTATTGTACATTCAGCAAGGAGTTCTATAATGAAGATACATTAATTAAGTAGGGGCGTTGTGGGTGGACACAATCGTATTGTTCTACTCTCTATGCCAACTATTGCGCACAGTGTTTACTGCAACATTTCCCCGTAGAAAGATGTTCAGCCTCTCGCAGGGTTTTACCTTGGTCGAACTTTTGGTCGTTATCGCAATCATTGGCATCTTAGCAACTTTAGTGCTCGTACAACTTGGTACAGCCCGTGCTAAAGCCCGAGATGCAAAGCGTATTTCAGACGTGGCTCAACTCCGCACGGCGGTGGAGCTTTACTATGATGATAACGGCGGTAAATATCCCCAGGCGTTTGTGGCGGCGCCAAATAATTCACACGGCGTGGCCGGCCGCCTTGATATTACCCAGCTTACCACCTATCTGGCCACTAACGCACTGCCGCTAGACCCCGTTACGCAAACGCCGTATCCTTACGGCTCCGGCGGCGGCACCTTAGCAACAAGCCCTACCAAGTTTCACGTCTGGATTCAGTTAGAAAACTTTAATGCTTCGGGGCTTGCCGCTGATGCCGATATTGACTCGTCGTTATGGACGACCCCAACGGGCGATGTCGAAGATCTTAGTGCCGCCGAAGTTCTCGCAAACTGCAGTCCCTACACTTCTACGGAAACGGACTGTGTATACGACGTAGGCCAGAAATAACTCTGAATATAAAGGAGGCCCGAGCGGGCCTCCTTTTCGTTATGTTTATTGGTATACTGAAATCATGTTGTATGCACTTGTGGCACTCTTAGGATTATGCGTAGGCAGTTTTTTTAATGTTGCCATCTCGCGCTGGGGGAGAGAGAACGGTATTTTGTTTGGGCAATCGCACTGTCCATTATGCGGGGCGCGATTGGCCTGGTATGACCTTGTGCCGCTTTTAAGCTTTATTGTTTTGCGTGGCCGATGCCGATCATGTGGCGCTAAGATTTCTTGGCAGTACCCAATCGTAGAGCTTATGGCCGCTGGGATTCTGGTAGCGTTCTTTTTCCAATATGGTTTTACTCTTTCGCCTCATACGCTGTGGTTCGTGATGCTTGCTATCGGCTTTCTCGCGTTGCTATTATTTGATCTGATCCATCTTATTTTACCCGATGTTATTATCGCGATCATGTCCGTCATTACCTTGGGTTATTTAGGTTTTTGGGATAAAGGTCTTCTGTCTACTTCACTGGTAACCGGTTTACTGCTTAGCGCGCTGTTTGCTATACTATATGTAGTTTCGCGAGGCCGATGGATCGGTTTCGGAGATGTTAAACTCATGTTTCTTATTGGCGTAGCGTTTGGCTATCCGTTCGGAGTTTTGACAGCCATCGCTTCCATTTGGCTAGCGGCCGCTACCGGCGTTACGTTCATAGCGGTAGGCAAAGCTACGGGAAAGTCCGCTTTGCCGTTCGGGTCATTCCTGGCAGGCGTATCTATAGTCTATATTATTTTTTTCAATGAAATCCAAATATTCCGCTGGTACTTCTAATATCCCGATGCAAGCCATCGTTGTCGTTGCTTTGATGGCTACGATGTTCCTTACGAGCAGATCCCAATCCGCCGAAGCTCAACTTATCATTCTGTCATCTGATCAAGAACGGATTTTCCAGGGTGAGGTAACCGAGGATATGGTTGTTCTCGATGCGCTCGATGCTTCAGCTCGCGCGGGCGATATTCCGCTTTCATTTACCATTGATGAGGTTCGTGATGCGACCATCATTACACAATTTGACGGCCACGATGCAGGGGGCACCATTCGGTTTTTTATAAACTCAAACCTTATTGATGGCCATAAAATTCATTCTATTCCTTTACGCTCCGGGGATGTCATAACGGTTAAAATTTTCTAAATGCGCACTGTCGACAGTACTAGCAAAAAATTATCCTCGCCGAAAAACACAGCGGGACTTGCCCGCCTGAGTTTCCCGAAGGGAAAGTCTGGCGGGTTTACACTCATCGAAGTATTGGTAGTGGCTTCAATTACCATCGTTATCACCGGCTTTTTGATGGTCAATTTCTCCGAAACAAAACTCAACCTTGATCACACGATGAATCTCGTGGTAGCGGATATCCGCGATACTCAAACCAAAGCAATAACTTCAGCGACATACAATAGTACCTTGCGGTGCGGGTACGGGGTGTCATATGTTAATGCTACCGCGTTTAAGATATATACGAGTCCTACCGCGTCAAATGCCTGTTCGACCTATAATCGGAATTATGAAGTGACTGATGTCATAGCTCGTTCTGTCGCCATTCGCGATCAAGGTGTGGAATTCCGCAGTTCATTTTCCGATATTTTTTTTGAGCCGCCCGATCCCGCAACCTTTATTAATAATATTGCCGGGTTAAGTACGCCACCGGCCCAGATCGTTATTCGTCGGGCTGGTGCCGATTGCGCCACCAGTCCGGGAAGCTGTCGAATTATTTGTGTTTATCCCTCGAGTCGAATCGATACAGCAACAGGCGCTACATGTCCATAATGAATAACCAATGTGAAAACCGATGGTTTGCCCGCCAGAATCGAGCACATAAAAATGTGTGCTTTGACTCAAGTGGATTTACGCTTGTTGAGGCGCTGGTTGCGCTGACGATACTTTCCGTCGCCATCGTGCCGGCATATGCGCTTTCAACTTCATCGGTTGGTATTGCCTATTCCATCAGGAATAATGTTATTGCGGCGGGATTGGCCCAGGAAGGGATTGAGGTGATACGGGCGACTCGTGATTCAAATTGGTTCGTCGGTTCTGCTTTTGATACCAATCTTGCCGACGGCGACTATGAGCTGCAATGGGATTCGATTCCACCCTTTTCTATCTATCAAGACCGTTTTCTTTATCGCGGAATACAAGGGAAATACCGCATCAACCCGGGAGGCTCTTCAATCCAAACCATTTATAAAAGAAAAGTGAGTATTCGGAAAATATCCAGCGTTGAATTAATGATAACTTCGGAAATTCTATGGACAGAAAGAAATAGAAGCCGGAGTTTTAAAGTGGAATCGCATTTATTTGATTGGAAATGAGACTATTTAAGAGTCATAAATTAAAGAATGATCAGCACGGGTTCAGCCTCATTGAGGTTCTGATATCAGTATTTGTATTCTCGGTGATCGTAATTGCTATCGGCGGTATTTTTACCCAGATTCTTGCCCTTCAGCGTCGCGGCGCGGGAGCGCAAAAAGTCCAGGAGAATACATTGTTTGCCCTCGAGCTTATGGCACGTGAAATTCGGGTGAGCAAGATTGACAATCAGGATGCTCCTCTTTGCGATCGCACAACGCTCACTATCGTACACCCCGTGAACGGCACGGTGATTTATTCGACGTCCGGCGGACTGGTCCAGCGCCAAGCCGGAGGAACGGTTACGACTATCACCTCCGCGGATGTCAATTTCAGCCGTCTTAATTTCTGCGTCCTTGGCACGACCGTAACCGTTACCGTGGGGGATCAAAAGCAGGCTCGGGTGGGGATTATCATGCAAGCGAGTAGTCGAGCAACTCGTCCCGAAGATACGATTGTGTTTGATCTCGAAACGACCGTCATATCGCGCGATAATGCTATTGAATTTAGTAACTAATATGAAGAATTCCCAACAAGGTTCCATTATCATCTTTTCTCTCCTCCTCCTCGCAAGTATTCTTGCTATTGCGCTAACCTTAGCCAGTGTTTTTATTCCGAAGGTGAGATCAATTGCGGAAGCTGGCAACTCCACTCGTGCCATCTATGCCGCAGATACCGCAACGGAGGTATGCCTGTACGAAGCGCGCAATCAGCCTGCCAGCGCCGTTGCGCGGCCGCTTTTGACTAATGGAGCCATATTTACCATAGCAAGTCTTTCGGCGAGCCCGGTCGATGTTAGCGCTGACTGTCGGCCATTGGGTTCCACGACGTTTAAGTTTCGAGCGCTCGGCACTTTCAACGGGGTGAGTCGCGCTCTTGAAATCGGCCAGTAAAATGGTATAATGTAGGGGTATTTTTGAAACCTCTATGAACCGTACTCACGCTCAACGGCGCATTAAAAAGCTTAAGGAAACGATCAATTATCACCGGCGCCAGTATCATGTTTTGGATCGCCAGGAAATCTCGGATGAAGCGCTCGACTCCTTGAAGAAGGAGCTTTTTGATTTAGAGCAGGAATTTCCGGATCTTGTCACATCTGATTCTCCAACACAGCGCGTGGGGGGAGAACCGCTTAAGAAATTTGATAAGGTAGAACATCGTGAACGCATGCTTTCCCTCAACGACGCCTTTAGTCAGGACGACATGGTTGAGTGGGAAGAGCGCGTGAAGCGAATCGATCCGCATGCTACGGCGGGGGGATTTTATTGTGAATTAAAAATCGACGGCTTGGCAATGGAACTGTGGTATCGCAAGGGATCGCTCGCCATCGGCGCGACGCGCGGCAATGGCGTGATCGGAGAGGATGTAACCCAAAATTTAAAAACCGTGGAGGCTATTCCCCTGACGATTAACGATGCGCGCTCGGAGGTGATCGTGCGCGGCGAAGTGTTTATCACTAAAAAAGATTTTCAACGCATCAATAATGAACAGGCAAAAAAAGGGGAAGCTACATACGCCAATCCGCGCAACTTAGCGGCGGGTTCGGTTCGCCAGCTCAATCCGAAGGTTACTATTTCTCGCCGGCTGGACTCGTATGCCTATTCGCTCGTGACCGATCTCGGGCAAAAAACCCACGAAAAGGAACACGAAACATTAAAGAAGCTTGGCTTTAAGACAAACACCCATAATAAATTCACCAGAACTCTGAAAGAGGTGCAGGAATTCCGAGACTACTGGGAGAAGCATCGCGAGAGTCTGCCCTATGAAATCGACGGTATCGTCGTCATCGTAAATGACAACCCAATGTTTAAAAAGCTTGGCGCGATCGGTAAGACGCCGCGTGGCGCCATCGCGTATAAATTCTCGCCTCGGGAGTCAACCACCACCGTAAATGATATTATCGTGAGTGTGGGCCGCACCGGTACGCTTACGCCACTGGCCATACTTGAACCGGTCGAAATCGGCGGCACGCGCGTCTCGCGAGCTACGCTCCACAACATTGATGAGATACAACGGCTGGGAGTAAAGATTGGCGATACGGTTGTCGTGGGCCGCGCCGGGGACGTCATTCCTGATATTAAGAAAGTTCTTGTAGAATTTCGCACTGGCAAGGAGAAAGATTTTCGTATGCCTGCGAAGTGTCCGGTTTGTAACCAACCCGTTCGACAAGCTCAAGGCGAGGTTGCGGTGAAATGTGTCAATAAAGAATGTCCCGCCTTGCGTCGCGAAGCCATCTTTCATGTTGTCACGCGAAGCGCGTTTGATATTGACGGTATCGGACCCAAGATCATTGACCAGCTCATGGACGCTGGCCTTGTTCAAGACTCGGCTGATCTCTTTGCGCTCAAGAAAGAGGAGCTGTTGAATCTCGAACGCTTTGGAGAAAGATCCGCCCAAAACGCAGTTAATGCCATCAAATCGCGAAAAGAAATATCTCTCAATCATTTTATCTACGCTCTGGGTATCGATCATGTGGGGGAGGAAACCGCCTCTGATCTGGCGCGGCGATTTAGAACGATTGAAAACTTACGCAACGCCTCGCCCGGTGACCTGCATGCAATTCCCGATATCGGTCCCGTAGTGTCAGAAAGCATCTATGCGTGGTTTAAGCGCGGCCATAATCAAAAACTTGTTGATAAATTTTTAAAACTTGGCGTGATGGTGTCAGAAGAAAAAGCAAAAAAGGGGTCGTCCCGGCTGACTGGCAAGACGTTTGTGCTCACGGGGACTCTTGAATCCATGAGCCGCGATCAAGCTAAAGAGCATATCCGCGAATTGGGCGGCGATGTTTCATCGTCTGTTTCCAAAGAAACCGACTATGTGGTTGCCGGCGCGGAACCTGGCTCCAAATATGACAAGGCAAAGAAACTGGGCGTCACCATTCTCGATGAAGCCGCATTCTCAAAACTCATAAAATGACTCCTTTTTTATTAGAAAAAACTATGATAGGTTGTAAGAGGTCGTTTCTATAATTTCATTATGCTTTCCGATAAGGATGTCCAACATATTGCCACGCTGGCGCGCATCAAGCTGACGAGCCAAGAAGAAGAAAAGTTCAAAAAAGATCTTTCTTCGATCTTGGATTACATTGAAACACTCAAACGGGTGGATACGGAACGGGTGGCGCCACTCTATCAAATAACCGGCTTAGAGAATGCTCTCCGTCCTGATGAGCCGCGCCCGTCATTTACCATGGATGAGAAACTCGACAGGTTGTTAATCGGCCAGGCACCGGATGTCAGGGGTCATTTTGTAAAGGTTAAGCCAGTTTTGAGAAAATAATGGCAGACATCGGACACACTATCGAATCCGCTCGCGAGGGCATTGCCGCAGGCAGTTTTTCGGCGCGGGAAATTTTTGATGAGTATCGAAAAAAGATCGAGGAAAAGAAAGATTTGAATGCATATCTTTCCACTTTTAAATTCGCAGAGCATGGGGGGGGCGATTTAGCGGGGGTACCATGCGCTATTAAGGACAACATGCTGATAGAAGGGGAAATTGCCACCGCCGGATCAAAGATTCTGGAGAACTATGTTTCGGCATACAACGCGACGGCGGTCAAGAGATTAAAAGAAGCCGGCGTTTCATTTCTGGGAAAAACAAACATGGATGAATTTGCCATGGGATCGTCCACGGAAAACTCCGCCTTCGGCATGGTAAAAAACCCGTTGGATATTTCCCGGGTTCCGGGCGGTTCTTCCGGCGGATCGGCGGCGGCCGTGGCGGCGGATCTTTGTGTCTTCGCGCTTGGTTCTGATACCGGTGGTTCGATTCGTCAACCGGCCGCGTTCTGTGGCGTGGTGGGATTAAAACCTACCTACGGTCGGGTGTCTCGCCACGGGTTGATTGCCATGGCTTCTTCGCTGGATCAGATCGGACCGATTACGAAAACCGTGGCCGATGCGGCATCAATTATGAATGTCATTGCCGGCCATGATATATTCGATTCGACAACGGTTTCTCAAGAGGTGCTTGATTTCACCAGAAATTTAGAAAAAGATATCAAAGGATTGCGCGTAGGCGTGCCCAAGGAGTTTTTTGGAGGAGGATTGAATAAAGAAGTGTCAGCGAAGGTTCTGGCTTCCATTGAACTGCTTCGGGAAGCGGGAGCGACTATTCATGAGATATCATTACCCCACACAGAGTACGCTCTGGCGGTGTACTACATTGTTATGCCGTCTGAAGTATCGGCAAATCTTGCCCGCTTTGATGGCATCCGTTACGGCCATTCGTCACAGAAGGGGGAGGCGCTCCTTGATACGTATCTGGCATCTCGCGCGGAAGGCTTTGGCGCCGAACCGAAGCGTCGAATCATGCTCGGCACGTATGCGCTTTCTTCCGGGTACTATGATGCTTATTACCTGAAGGCCCAGAAAGTCCGAGCGCTGATTAAAAAAGATTTTGATGAAGCATTCAGTCCGTCGGCTGACGGAGTAGACGTGATTGTAGGTCCCACTGCTCCGACCGTAGCGTTTAAAGCTGGCGAGAAATCGGAAGATCCTCTGGCGATGTATCTTTCCGATATATATACGGTACCGGTAAATCTGGCCGGTTTGCCGGCAATCTCCATTCCGTGTGGAATGGGGTCCGAAAGCAATCTGCCCGTAGGATTTCAAATTATCGGTAAACTTTTTGACGAGGGAACCGTCCTGCAAGTGGCGGCGAACCTCGAACGAGCGCTTACATGACTAACCTCAACCTAAATCCCAACGCGATGCTTACCGAGGCGTTTAGCCTCGCCTATCCAGGAATCGATCACGTTCTCGTCGCCACGCGAGACGGACTACTGAAAGGCTATGCGGCTTTCAACGTCGCTTCCGCCGGTTTTGGCGAGTATCGTCTGGGCGACATTAACGCAGGGGACTGGATACACGGCTTGCCGTATAATTTCGTAGAGATACTGAAGACTATTTCCTTTTTCGTTTCACTTATTCTTGTGATTCTTTTTATGTCAATCTGGCTTCGTTTGAGGCCGCTCAATCAGAAAGAATCTTCGCTTGCGGGGCTTGTAAGCGAGATCAGCCCGCCCCGCCATGGCGGGGGAGGTCCGATGATATCGCGCTGGGAAGAAATTATGAGGCATATGGATTCGGTCAAGGAGGCCGAGTGGAAGTTTGCAATTATAGAAGCGGATAAGTTGATCGAGCAGGTTTTAAAGAAAAGCGGATTTCCCGGCGATACGCTGGGGGAGAGATTAACGCTTATAAATCAAGATCAGCTTCAGAGTCTCAACAGCCTTTGGGAAGCTCATAAGGTTCGAAATCACATAGCGCATGACTTCAACTATTTTCTCCGCTATACTGAAGCCAAGCGTGCCGTTGATCAATATCGGATGGCGTTGAAAGAGCTGGGGGCAATATAACGATGGATACCCTTCGAAAACTCATCATAGCCATCCTCATCGCCGTCGCCATCATTGGCGGCGCTTTTGGCGCATATTCGCTTATGTACGCAGGCAAAATATTTCCTCGTGTCTCAATGGGAATTGTTCCCGTAGGCAGCTTAAACCGTGTCGATGCGGTACGAGTCGTCGAAAATCATCTGCAATCTTTTCGCGAGCAAGGCGTGATTTTGCAGGTGGGGGAAAAGTCAGAATCCATTCCTTTAGACGAAATTAACGCAGATATGGGTGCGGAAATGCTCGTCGCTCGCGCTTTTGCCGTAGGTCGGGAAGGAGATTGGCGTATTCAGTTGTGGGCTCGGTTGCGCGCCCCATTTCTAAACACCTCTACGGAGGCGGAGCTTGCAATAAATGCGGAAGCGTTACGGGAACAAATTAATGCTATCGCGGAAATTTTTGATAATCCAGGTAAAGACATTCGATTTAAAATTGAAGGAACGCAGGTCGCGGTTTTAACCGATACAAAAGTGGGGCAAATTATCAATCGTGTTCAAGCAGTGGCGGCGACGAAGGCATCAATGGAACAGCTCAGTCTGATGCCCATCGTTCTTACGCTTCAAGATGATATACCGGTACGCAATTCGGCATCAATTACGGAAGCTCAACGCCAAGCTAAGCGGATACTTGCCGCCCCTTTACAGCTCCAAGCTGAAACTGAATCATTTACCATTTCCCAATCTCAACTGGGCCAATGGATTAAATCCGGTTCCGATGAGAATAATTTGGTGCCGGCCGCTGATCGAGAAGGGATTGCGCGGTATGTCACCACTTTAGCGAGTCAGCTGAATATAGCGGCTCAACGGCCGGTGATACGAATCGAAGACGGAAAAGTATCGGAATTCAAGCCGCCTCGTTCAGGACAAGCACTTGAGGAGGACCGCACGATTGATCTTATCATTGCCGAGATAGAGCTTCGCCGCACGAAGCCGGCTTCCAAGACCGCGATTGTGATGCCGATAAAAACAACGAAGCCGGTTTCCAATGTGATTAACGGACCCCAGGGCATTGTCGAACTGCTTGGTAAAGCCACTACCACATTTGCGGGCAGTCCGGCTAATCGCAGGAGCAATATTCAAAACGGCGTCCGCTTCTTATCGGGCATATTGGTGCCACCCGGAGAAGAATTTTCGACGATTAAAACGCTGGGCACAGTCGACAATACCACCGGATATCTTCCCGAACTTGTAATTAAAGAGAATCGGACGATTCCTGAATTTGGCGGAGGATTGTGCCAAGTTTCGACAACGCTTTTCCGCGCCATTCTCAATGCGGGACTACCGATTACTGCCCGCCAAAACCACAGTTATCGAGTCTCATATTATGAGAAGGACGGCGCCGGCCGCTATATCGGTCCCGGTCTTGATGCGACGATCTACCAGCCTAATCCGGACCTCAAATTCAAAAATGATACCGGCGCTACCATCCTTATATATGCGTATGTGCTTCGAGATACGTTAACGTTTGAACTGTACGGCACGCATGATGGGCGTAAGGCAAGCATAAAAGGTCCGACGCTTCTTAGTACTATTCCCGCAGGAGATCCGATCTATGCAGAGACGGATACTTTGCTGGCGGGAGTGACCAAGCAGATTGAAACAGCGCATGCCGGAGGCAGTGCCGTGGCCATTTACTCCGTCACGTATCCGGACGGCAAAGTGAAGACCCAGGAATTCAGGAGTTATTATCGTCGCTGGCCGGCCCGATATCTTGTAGGCACGGGCGGCGTGACGCCTTCCTCTTCTCCGGCGCCATCAGTTACTCCTACGTCAGCTTTCTAGGTTTATCAACATTCTCTCTTCATAGTTTCTGAAATGTTGTATAATAGTGGATATCGCGGGCGAGAGCAGTTACTTTTTCTCTCGAACGCCCAAACTATGAAAAAACAATATTTGTGGGGAGTGGTTGCGATAGCGGCACTGGTTGCTTTCTGGGCAATACAGCAGAAGGACGGTTCTATAAAGAATATCGTAGATAATCTCAACTTAGGCCCATTGATTTTAGTCTCTTCTTCTCCGACTCCAAGCGTATCCACAGGTGCAACACCGAAGTCTTCGGTAAAAGTAACTCCTAAAATAACGGTGTCCCCCGGTACGTATGGCCAGCTTGTTGATCAGTATGTCGGAAAGCGGATTCAATTTGATCAATACTGTCAGGCAAATCCAAGAAGCGCTACATTTAAGAACGGTACCACAATCATGCTCGATAATCGTTCCGGCGACGCGCGCATTGTTACGGTGGGAGGGGTTCAGTATTCTCTGGGCGGCTACGGGTACAAACTTATAACCCTTAACAGTGTCGTGTTACCCAAGACTCTCAATCTTAACTGTGGCGCGGCCGTGAATGTCGGCCAGATTCTATTGCAGAAGTAGAAAAACTTTTTTGCTCCTGTCTGTATTAAATCAACCCCGCCCTCACGTGAGGGCGGGGTTGATTGTTGCCCCTCCACTTCTTTTTGAAGTTCTCGCAGGTATCCTTCCCAGAGCAACTCGGCTTGCCCATGGCAACTCATGGTAACGTAGTGGGTATTATGCAAATAGTGTGTTGCGGGGCCGGGATTCGAACCCGGAACTCAGGGTTATGAGCCCTGCAAGATGCCGTTTCTCTACCCCGCGATATAATAACCCAGTGATTATATCCTATTAGATTATTACTGGCAAGCTGTATTTGTTGAAAAAACCCAGGCTTTCATGTAGAATTCAGGTGCTTTATGTATGATATGCCGGTGTAGTTCAACGGTTAGAACGGGTCACTCATAACGACCAGACGAAAGTTCGACTCTTTCCACCGGCACCAGAAAGGAATTCGCATTGGCGGTTTCGCATTTTGGGGGAAGAAATTTTTAATCAATGAATGAAATTACTACCCTCACGAAGCTCAAAAAGACGCTCAAGCCGCATACGGCCACGCTCGTCGGTGGCGTTTTTGATCTGTTTCATGTCGGGCATCTTCGCTATCTACGGAAGTGTAGCGAAGTTGGACGACCTCTTGTCGTGATTGTTCAAACGGACAAAACAGTTAGGGTTCGAAAGGGATTTAATCGCCCTATTATAAGTGAGAAACGTCGCGCTGAAATTGTCGCAGCGCTCGGTTTCGTTGATTTTGTTTTGATTTTGGACAAACCTTCTCACTACGAAAAATATTTGGAAGTTATCAAACCACGAAATTATGTTTTCTCGAAAGAGACGATGAAGTATAGAAAATATCGCGCTCGATTGATTAACGATAAATTTCCGAATATTAGAGTAGTCTTTCTTGAAAAGGATGTACGCCGCTCCAGTACAAGTTTTTTGGCCAAGCAGATACTGGCACAGCGCGATTACTCTAAAATTAAAAATCCAGTTGTCCGACGCTTGTATTTTCTTGCCGATCATAGCAATGCGTCTATCGGAAAAATCTCCGCGCTCATTACTTCGCAAGGAAAAATTATCGCGGAATCGGATAATGTTGAGAGCAAAGATATACACGCCGAGCATATTGTCATCAAGAAAGCCAAATCTCAAGGCGTTGATTTGAGGGAAGTAAAACTTTATATTCTCATCCCCCCGTGTATTCTTTGCTCTCAAGAAATACTTAAAAATAAAATTACCGAGGTGTATTATTTGCATCCTTATGGAAATGATGACGGAATTAAGCTTTTGCATAAACATGGAATTAAAGTTAAAAAGTTAAAGTAGTTGCCAAAGAAAAACAGCCTATTCGGACCAATTCAAGAATACTGCGTCATTCAAGCTTTTAAGTTGTAAAATTCTGATATTTCCGATACAGTGAGCATGGCTTTTTTGAACATTTGCCAATTTTGCCAATAAGGAGGCAAACATGATTACTGGTGAGACGTGCAAGAATTGCGGACATCCCGACCACGATCACTCGAACGGTTACTGCCACTGGCGGCAGCAAGGAGCTTCGCTGGCCTGCAACTGTACCGCTTTCGTGTCGCCTACGGCGGAAGCTGTTGCCGCTCTGCCGCGCGATGAGCAAGAAGTGCTCGCCTGCGCCAACCACCTCGGGATCGATCCCAAACGCATCTCAAGGATCGAAACTACAACTGACGGCGGTGGCCACTTCACCGGACTGAAAGTCATCATTCACGTTTCCACTGGTCGACCGATCAGCGAGTGGGTGAAAACCAACATTCCGAAAGAGAAGGTCGGGTGGGTAACGAAATATCTCGCAGAGAGAGCTCCGGCAAAAGCATCGTGATTGTCCGGTGGTTCAGTACCAGACGGCACACGCCGTGCGCGGGGTCTCGTGGCTATGGCTCCGAGACCCTTTTCCATTTTTGAATTTGAAAAAACAATAATTTGCCGCCAAAGCAGTAAATTAGTACACTAATACTACGCATATTTCTTATATGACCAAGAAAAATCCTGATTATCAGTTTCATACTCTTGAATCCGGCTTGCGGTTGGTATCGGTTCCGATGAAAGGCACAAAGACTGTAGCAGTCTATGTTCTGGTGGGAACCGGATCAAAGTATGAGACGAAGGAAAACAACGGCATCGCTCATTTCCTCGAGCACATGGTGTTCAAGGGGACGATTAAGCGTCCGGGAAAAATGGACATCGCCCGCGAGCTTGATTCGTTCGGTGCCGAATACAATGCGTTTACGACCAAAGAATATACCGGTTACTATGCGAAGGCGAGTGCTTTGAAGCTCGATTCGCTCATGGACGTCGTGTTCGATATTTATCTCAACTCTAAGCTAGACGATGCCGATATCCAGACGGAGAAAGGCGTCATCATTGAAGAAATCAATATGTGTAATGATGTTCCGTCACGGCATATCGGCGATCTCTTTGAACGGCTTTTGTACGGCGATCAGCCGGCCGGATGGGATATTGCCGGCACTAAAGAAATTATTAAAAAGCTGGAGCGGAAAGATTTCACGGGATACTTTAATACGCACTACATCGCGGAAAATACCGTAGTCGCCGTAGCCGGGAATATCAAGCCGGATGACGTGCGAGAAAAAGCGGAACGGTATTCTTCTACGATTCGCCATGGTTCCTCGGTGATCAAGCCTGCCACGAAAGAGTTTCAAGAAAAGCCCGCACTTTTGCTTGAATATAAGAAGACTGACCAGACCACCTTTGATCTTGGATTTAGGGCGTATCATATGTATGACAAAAAAAAGTATGCCCTTGGGTTACTCGGTGTTATTTTGGGCGGGGGAGCGAGTTCGCGCTTGTGGGAAGAAGTTCGTGAGAAGCGCGGCTTGGCGTATTCGGTCCGCGCTGGCCAACATTGCTACACCGATTCCGGCTATTTCTGTGTGAGTGCCGGAGTAAATAATGAAAAAGTGCTGGAATCGATCGAGGTTATATTGGCAGAAATCCGCAAGATGAAGAAGGAAGGGATTACGACGCAGGAACTCCAGCAGGCGAAAGATCAGATTGCCGGTCACATGGCCCTGTCGCTTGAAGAATCAGATAATATCGCCGAGTCATACGCCGAATCAGTCTTATTTGAAAATCGTGTTTTGACGCCGGAGGAGGAATTGGATAAGATTAAATTAGTAACACGCGATGAGGTTATCGAAGTGGCACGCGAAGTATTTGATGAAAAAAACCTCAACATGGCTCTCATAGGTCCCTTCAAAGATGAAGAGCCGTTTAGGCAACTATTAAAAATATAACATGGCCGACCAGAATCATATCCACGTAGAGATCTCAACGGCAAGTATTTTTAGGGTTATCCTTATCGTGCTTTTCTTTGTCCTGCTCTATCTCTTGAAGGACATTCTTATCATCCTATTTTTCGCGATCATTATTGCATCGGGTATTTCGCCATTCGCCACCTGGCTTGAGAAGAAGGGGATCGGCCGCCTTTGGGGAGTTCTTCTATTATATCTAACTGTTTTTGGCCTTTTTGCGTTCGTTCTTTCGCTCATTATTCCGTTTGTTTCTCAAGAATTATCACAACTGACAACCGTATTTCCAAAAATCGTGGAGAGGCTCTCTTCATCTCTCGATACCGTACAACAAGGCTCTCCCGGCTATTTTGATTTTGTCGGCGAGATACAGAATATACTCGATGTGTTTAGTAACTATCTCCAGCAGTTCTCGCAATCAGCGATCGGATTTATTATCAGTGTATTCGGCGGCATTTTCTCGTTCGTAGGAATTATTATTATCTCGTTCTATCTTTCGGTGATGAAGCGCGGAGTAGAGGGCTTCCTTTCCTCGGTTGTTCCCGAGAAATATGAAGCGTACGCTATTAATCTTTGGGAGCGTTCCGAGCAGAAGGTGGGGCGATGGCTCCAAGGGCAGATGCTCTTGGCGCTTATCGTCGGGCTCATGGTGTACGTTATCCTTTCATTGATGGGCGTAAAATTTGCGCTTGTATTCGGCATTCTCTCAATGATTCTTGAGATTGTGCCCGTTGCCGGCCCGGTACTGGCAGCCATTCCGGCCGTGGTGTTTGCATTCTTGCAGAATCCGACGCTAGGCCTGTGGGTGCTCGGCGTATTCATTGCCGTCCAACAGATTGAAAATCACATACTTGTTCCACTAGTGCTCGGAAAGACCACCGGCCTCAATCCGGTTGTGGTCATCCTCGCATTGCTTATTGGCGCGAAGCTTGCCGGAATTCCGGGAGCTATCTTGGGCGTTCCGCTTGCAACCATTATCGTCGAAATGATTGATGATCTGGCGAAGCATAAGGAATCTCGCCGCGTTGCGGCATGATATGCTGTACGTAGTCGCAACACCGATTGGAAATCTTGATGATCTCTCCGTCCGAGCCGTGAGCGCATTGCATGCAGCTGACCTCATTATCGCTGAAGATACGCGCGTTACGCGAGTTCTCCTGGATCGATACAACATCAAGAAGGAAATTGTCAGCTACCATCAGCACAGCACCCTTCGGAAAATCGATACAATTATCGGGCTCTTGAGCGAAGGCAAGAAATTGGCACTCGTATCAGACGCAGGGACTCCGGGAATCAACGATCCGGGCGCATTCTTAATCCAGAAAATTTTGGAAGCATTACCCAATCTTCGAATTGTTCCCATTCCTGGCGCAAATGCCGCCACCGCCGCGTTGAGCGTAAGTGGTTTCCCCGCCGATACCTTTACCTACTTGGGATTTCCGCCGCACAAGAAAGGTCGGCAAACCTTTTTTAAAGAGATTGCACTGCATCCAGAGACGCTTGTTTTTTACGAGTCAAAGCATAGAATGGTGAAAGCTTTGGAAGCTTTAAAGAGCGTATCCCACTTGGGGGAGCGGCCGATCATGGTTGCTCGGGAGCTGACGAAGCAATTTGAAACAATTTATCGCGGTACGGTTGAGGAGGTAACGCATAAACTTCAAAAAGACAATCTCCTTGGTGAGTTTGTAATCGTCATCGGACCCGGCTACAAAAAGAAACATGTCGAAGAATAAATTTTATATCACTACGACCCTCCCTTATGTAAATGCCGATCCGCATATCGGTTTCGCTTTGGAATTGATTCAGGCAGATGTTATTGCGCGGCATCACCGGCAACGAGGTGCCGAGGTGATGTTTAATACTGGAACCGATGAACATGGCCTTAAGATTTACCGCAATGCTCTTGAAGCTGGAAAAGATCCACAAATCTACGCGAATGAATATGCTGGGCGTTTCTCGGAATTAACTAAAGCTTTGAATGTTTCAACGACACTTTTTATTCGAACTACCGACGCACATCATGAAAAAGCAGCGCAAGAATTTTGGCGACGATGTTTGCATAACGGCGATATCTACAAAAAAAACTATAAAATAAAATACTGCGTGGGGTGCGAATTAGAAAAAACGGACTCGGAATTAGTTAAGGGATATTGTCCGATTCATCCGAACTTACAGCTTGAAACAATCGAAGAGGAGAACTATTTTTTTCGATTTTCAAAATATCAGCAACCCCTACTCGAATTATATGAAGAACATTCTGATTTTGTGTTGCCCAGCTTTCGTTCTCAAGAGATAAAGAATTTTGTTAAACAAGGATTGAATGACTTCAGCATCTCTCGACTAAAATTAAAAATGCCGTGGGGAATTCCAGTCCCAGATGACCAGGAACAGGTAATGTATGTTTGGTTTGATGCGCTCGTTAACTATATTTCGACACTTGGTTGGCCGGAAGATGAGAAGACTTTTCTAGAATTTTGGCCAGGGGTTCAAATTGCCGGCAAGGATAATTTACGGCAACAGTCCGCGATTTGGCAGGCAATGCTTATGTCGGCCGGCCTACCGGCGTCAAAACAAATTCTTATTCACGGATTTATTACCGCAGACGGGCAGAAAATATCCAAAAGCCTCGGTAATGTTATCGATCCATTTGAAGTTGTTCAAAAAAACGGCGCTGATGTTGTGCGCTATTACTTATTGCGAGAAATTCCTTCAGGAGACGATGGTGATTTCTCGCATAAAAATTTAGAGAGCCGTTACAATAGCGATCTTGCAAATGGACTTGGTAATTTTACTGCTCGCGTGCTGACGCTCGCCGCAAAAGAAACATTCTTCGAAAAAGAAAAAGTAACTGAAAAAGTTGAATTTAAAATCAAGGAGACGAAAGCGGTTGTTGATGAAAAGATACGACAGTTCAAACTTCACGAAGCACTTGCGCACATTTGGGAATTGCTAGCATTCGGAGACGCATATGTAAATGAAACACAGGCATGGAAACGCGAAGACAAGAATGTCATTTTCAGCCTTGTCACATTATTGGACAATGTAGCGTTTCTGCTCCAATCGTTTATGCCAGAAACTGCTGAAAAAATTACCAAGCGTATCGTTCGGGAAGGGAATACTCTCACGATCCAGCCAGGCGAAATATTGTTCCCGCGCCGAATATGAGATTAATCGATACGCATTGCCATCCTCAATCTTCCCAGTATGACGATGACAGGGAAGAGATGCTTCAACGGGCGCGCGAAGCTGGAGTCAGTTTGATTTGCGTCGGCACCGATTTAGAAATGTCACGAAAAGCAGTTGCGCTCGCTGATCAACATGCCGATGTATGGGCATCAGTCGGCTTGCATCCCAATGACAATTTAAATGAAGTGTATGATCAATCGCAATATAAATCACTCGCGCAACATCCAAAAGTTGTTGCGATTGGAGAAATTGGATTAGATTATTACCGAACGACCGAAGAAGAAAAAAAGAAATTTCAAAAAGAACGATTTCACCAACAACTTGCACTTGCTATCGAAATAAAGAAGCCAGTGATTATTCATTGCCGCGACCCGCTTCGCCTGCTTGGACGTGAGGCGAGCGCGCATCGGAATATGCAGGAGATTCTGAAATCCCGTGCGCATGAATTGCTTGGTGGTGTCATCCATAGCTTTACGGGAACATACGACGATGCAAAAAAGTACATTGAGCTCGGTTTTTGCATCGGCCTCAATGGCATTATTACCTTTGCTCGGCAGTACGATGAAATCGTTCAGAAGATTCCGTTAGAAAAAATTCTCGTAGAAACGGATTCACCGTATCTCGCGCCTGAACCACACCGTGGCAAGCGCAATGAGCCTGCTTATGTTTCGGAGGTCATTAAGCAAATAGGAGTTTTGCGCGGCGTATCTGACGAAGACATTATCGCTGTGACTTCAAGAACAGCTCAAACGCTCTTTGGCCTCGAATAAAGGAAACTATTCAGCTTTTGTAGGGTTTCTTCAAAAAAATAGTAACCTTTTATAATCTTATCCGACCGGCAACAAATGGCGTCATTGCTAGGAATGTCGGATCTTGAACTCTCATTTTTTCTTAAAGACACGCCTCACCCTTTCTTTTTAAGAGAAGACTCTTTAATTATCAACAGCCGTTCGTTGACGCTCTCTCGGATATGGGGGATAATGTACTTGTTCGGTCCGACATTCTTTGAAAACATTGGATATGTCGGGTAGTCGGCTATTAGGAAAGCTTTTGAAGGGTCATTCAAGTGACCTCGCAGGGATCAGACACAATCAAAAAGCAAACCGCCGCTCCCTCGCAGCTCTCCAAAGACAAAACGAGTCTCACCAGTGAAATGTCAGTACGAGAAGTTGCGGGGGAAACGTATATTGCTACCTCAATCTTGGCGCAGGAGTTTGGATACGATGCTGATCACATCGGACGCTTAGCGCGTCAGGGAAGAGTGAGAAATATCCGGGAAGACAAGCGATGGTTCGTATCGCGCAGTTCGCTGAAAGTGTACAAGGAAGTGACAGAGACTCAGCGAAGAGCCCGCGCGTTTGAAAGTGTCCAGGCATCTCGCAAGGTCTCAAAGAACGGTCTCCTTCGAAAGCCTATAACAGTTCCTTCACTAGCTCTTTTCCAGATAGCCGAACGAATTTGGGCAAGTAGGATAGACCTAAGATCATCACATGGTGGTTTCAGGCTTATCCTCCTTGCCCTTTTCATTTTTTGGAGCGTTGCCTTTACTCATAATGCAAGCGAACATACCGCCCGGATTTCTGAAGTGCTTCCGGCAAAGCGTTCTGATTTTTCAAATGACCCCGAGCGATCGCGCCAAGCATTTACAGAACCCTTGATGGCATTTGTGCAGAAGGCGAATATTCTGATTCCCTCGCCGCTGGTGAAAGGTACAGCGGTCCAAGCGTACACATGGCGCTCGCTTCTTGCCCAGCTCGAACAATTCAACGGATACTTCCTCAATCCCATTGACCGTGCAATGAGCACTCTTGTCCGCACCGTCGATCAAGAGCTTGCCGTGGGATCAAATGATATTCCTCGAATATTATCCTGGATACCGGATCGCAATCCTCGCAGAATCGCTATCAAAGATCCGAAGACATTCGGAAAGGAAAAACTGACCAACTCTCGCGCGGGAGATTTTGAATTTTTCGCATATTCCGGTATTGGGAATTTTAAAAATAGTGTGTTGAGCGGTATCGCGAATAGCCAGCCCGTATTCATTCCCGGACCTCAATTGCCACGCCGGGAGCCGAGCCAAGTCTCATTCGCTCTTAATGTAGATAATCCTGTTGGGTCCCTGCTTGCACGAACAACCGGTATGATTACAGATCGCATAGGGAGGTTCGCCGATGATACGTATGCGGCGCACCAGCTTTTTCTTGAACAGCAAGCTCGAACGGCCGATATAGCAAGTTTGTACCGCTCTCCGCAGAAAATTGCTCCCGCTCCTGTCGCTATTATTCGCGCTTCGGAACAGCTAGTCGCCTTTGCGATGGTCCAGAGAACTCCCATTGTTCCGCAGGCTCCTGCTGAGCAAACCCTCCCTGAACCTCTGCTCACCCAGCTGGAAGAATTTAATGGATATTTCTTGAATCCCATTGATAGTGTAATCAGCATAGTTGTCCGCACCATAGACCGGGAACTTTCGGTGAGGTCGCACGATGTTTCGCAAGTTTTTGCATGGGTGGTACGAGATTCTGCTCCCCGCAAGCGGCGCATTGCGGTTGACGATCCGCAAACATTCGGGAGGAGAACACTGGCGCTTCCCCATGTTGGCGATCTGGAACCTATAGCAACATCAGGATTGGAGGCTTTATCTCAAGGCATCGCGTACGTTCGACCAGCAATGCTCGTACGGCCTGCCGTTGCGTATCAGAGCTGGTCTGTTTCATTCGGAGTAGGCGGTTTTGCATCGCATCTTTCCGGGATGCGCAGTATTCTCACAGAGCATATCGTGGAAATGGCAGATGGGATATATGCTGTTCGCCACCATTTTCTGCCTCGGCAAGCTTCCATCACGGCTATTCTGAAATCGTTGCGCGTCTCGCTCTTGAGCACTCGTGCTCCAACGCCTGCGGCTTCTTTAACGTCTCCGCGGCTGTTTCCTCTCGCGGGTCCGATGGATGATTCGTCTCAAGCATTCTCGCTCTTCTCGCTGTTCGGGAGAGCTGCGCCGCGCCAGCAAGTGACATCTCCGGCATCAGCTCAATCTCGATCGCCGCAGCCGTCTCCCCAGCTTCTTACCGTGCAGCAGCGCAATGAGGTTAACGCATTGGTTCGCCGCACGGTGGGAGACGCGCTCGCCGCGTATGTGCCCCCCGCGGACTTCCGCAGTGAACTTGATGGGCTGAAAGTGGCGGTACGAGCACTCCAGCAGCGAGTTCCCGCTCCGCTTCAATTCACTGGGACAAACTATAGTTCGAATCTGAGCGGCGACAAGCTCACTGTTGATAGCGTGCAGATTGACGGGAATGCAATTACTGTGACCTCGGGGACTCTTGAATTGCCCTCACCGCTGAAAATCGGCGCGGTCGCATATAGTTGGCCGGGTGCCGATGGAAGCAGCGGACAAGCATTAACTACTGACGGATCAGGAGCTCTCGCCTGGACTACCATAAGTGGCGGCGGTGCGTCGCTTTCTTTAGATGAGACTGCGACCGGCTTCTGGGAGTTTCGCAATGGCGCCTCGGTATCTGCGCTTTTCGGTTCTGGGTTTGCCAGTATTTCAAATTGTAATGCTGAATCCCAGACGCTTCTATGGGACGCAACAACCGGCAAGTTCTCCTGCGGCGCTGATTCCGGCGCTGGCGCGGGGGCAGAATTCAAAACGGAAAAAAGCGGCGCTACCGTACTTTCAACAACAACAATTTTAAACTTTGATGATGGCAAATTCACACTGTCTGCTTCAGGCTCTACTGAAGCAGGAATCAATCTCGACTGGGGCGCCGGCGGCCCTGCTTCCCGATCGGCCAATGAGACTATTACTGGCTTTTGGACATTTCCAAATTTCTCCTCAACTGCCACGTTTGAGGCTCTGACGGTAAAAACAACTACTCTTTCATCAGACGGAGTAATCACCATCGGTGCGCCGGTATCAGTCTCAGGAAATTTTGAACTGACTAGCACTACCGCAAAATTTGGCGTAAACCCAGGCGGCGCTACCAATACCATGTTTGAAGTGGGGGGAACTGCCTCCATCTCCGACACGCTCACGTTGGCGGGGGGCATCATTTCATCGCATACCGCCTCTAATACCTTTCAGGGCTCTCTTGATCCGACTAAGGGCCTACATGCAGGCGGCAATGTGACGACTGCGGCGCAATTTATCGGTACTGGCGCAACGTCAAACTCATTCTCAGGTTCTCTCGATGTCTTAAAGGGCATTCGTGGTCTTGATATTACAGCTAATGGAAGGCTGAATGTTACAGGGAATATCCTTCAGGCAGGCGCTTCTACGTTAACCACGGGAACAGGCGCCGTAGCGCTCAAGGGTAATACAACGGCCGAATTAACTTTTACGAATACTGGCCTTGCCACCTTCAATGGCGGCGTATCGGTCTCCACGAACTTTGAATTAACCGGCAATACCAAGCTGGGCATCAACGTCACCAACACCAATCAAACCCTGGAAGTGGGGGGCACGGCAAGTATCTCCGGAGCGACGACATTTGGCTCTACCCTTGGGGTATTGGGGGCAACCACGCTAAGTTCAACCCTCGGGGTGACCGGACTTACCACCCTGACCGGAGGCGCTTCTGTCTCCTACAACCTTGATCTGGGCAGTGCCGCTAAGCTGGGCATCAACGTCACCAACACCAATCAGACCCTTGAAGTGGGCGGGACAGCCTCGATATCAGGCGCCGTGACTCTTAAAGGCGCTATCACCGGCGCTACCGGCTACAATGGCCTCGTCATCACCCCCGATACCGGCGTTATTACCACCGGCACGTGGAATGCCGCGGTCATCGATTCCACCTACGGCGGCACCGGCATCAACAATGGCAGCCGCACCATCACCCTCACTACCGGCAATATCACCTTGGCTCCTCCCGTTGGCGGCGCCACCCTCACCCTGGCCAACAACCTCACCACCATCAACAACAACCCCCTGACCTTCACCACGGCCGGCAGCACGAATGTGACCCTGCCCACCACCGGCACCCTCGCTGTTCTCGCTGCCAACACCTTCACCGGCCCGCAGACGTTCAACGGGGGCGCTTCCGTGAGTACGAACTTTGAAGTTCAAGGCAATGCCTCTGTCTCCGCCCTCTTTGGCTCTGCCTTCACTAGTATCTCTAACTGCAATACTGAATCTCAAACCTTGAACTGGAGTTCATCAACAGGCCGATTCTCCTGTTTGGCCGATGATACCGGCGGAGGTGGAGGCTCTTCTTTTTCCGGCATCGAAATCGCCGAATCAGACAGCGTCTTTGCCACCCATTATGGCTCCATTTCATTTGAAACCAACATGTTCAGAGTTGCTCAAGATGCCGGCGTTGCCTCAAAAGCATTTATCCGTCTCGATTGGACCACCGGCCCCGCTTCCCGTGCTTTCAATGAAACCATCACAGGATTATGGAAGTTCAGTGCCACTTCTAATCAATTTACAAATACTCTTGAGGTAGGAACTGCCTCTGTTTCAGCGTTTTTCCCCGCAGGCCTTACCGATTGCGATGCAGGCGTCGGCAACAAAGCATTGAACTGGAGTTTTGAAACCGGCAAGTTTGCCTGCACCGATGATGATACAGGCGGCGGCGGAGGAGCTTTAATTGAAGTTAAGGAAGGATTCTCCGGCGGCGGCACGAGCGTATCCTCGGTTTCTTTTGATGCAGATGCATTTAAGATATCTTTCTCTGGAACCGAGGCACTTGTCAGGTTGGACTATGCCACTGGTCCCGCATCCCGTGCCGCCAATGAGACCATTACCGGCTTCTGGGAGTTCCGCAACGGAGCATCTCTGTCAGGCGGGTCAAACGGTGTCCTGGCTGACCTCAATTCTACCGGTGACTTCATCGTGAAGCGCGGCGGCACGACGTATCTCACCATCACTGATGCCGGTCTCTTCACGTTTGACAATATCACGCTGGACACCAACACGATTGGCGCTCCTTCCGGCAATATCACTCTTGATTCCACCTCCGGTACCTTAGATGTCCAAGACAATGCGACGTTTGCCGGAACCTTGGGGGTAACCGGCCTCACCACCCTGACCGGAGGCGCCTCTGTATCCTACAACCTTGATCTGGGCAGTGCCGCCAAGCTGGGCATCAACGTCACCAACACCAATCAGACCCTTGAAGTGGGGGGAACTGCAAGTATCTCCGGAGTCTTTACGTCTACTAACACTGCCTCTAACTCATTTGCGGGATCATTGGAAATAACCAAGGGAATTGATGCCGACTCTCTCATCATTACCGGTGCTGGTCGCAATATCAGCTTTACTGGCGGCGGTACCAATACGCTCTCATCTACCGGAACTCTGCAGATTGGCGCTCATACATTGACCGGAGCAATTCTTGGCAATACCCAGGATATAACCGGGTTGGCTCAATTGACCGTAGATAACCTCGATCTTAATCTCAACACCATAACCACTACTGCCGGTGACCTTACCTTAGACGCTACTACGAATTTAATTATTCTTTCCGCCAACGCCTCCGTCTCATCAAACTTCGAGGTTGGCTCCAGCGATCTCTTCGTCAGCACGGTGGGCATCGGCGTGAACACCAGCAATATCACCGAGGCATTGGAAGTTGTCGGTTTGGCCTCCATCTCTGGTGACGTTCGCATCAACGGTAATGACATCCAAGGCAGTGACGGCATTGCCCGAGTAATCTTCACCGATGCCAATACCATCACCTTAACGGCTGCTACCAAGACTGACTTAATAGGCGATTTAGAGATTTCTGGCAATGATATTCAAGACTCAACCCAGAATATCAGAGTTACTTTCCAAACGGGTGGTACCCTGTTAACAGGTACAGCCTCAGTCTCCTCTAACTTCGAAGTGGGTGCCAATACCTTCAGGGTTCGAGGCAACATCGTATCCTTCGGTGTCGCAGCTTCTCACTCCATTACGGGGGATCTTCTCATCTCTTCAGGTCTTGGCGCCGCCTCGGTCTCCACCGGCACCCTTTGGGGCGCCTCCCTGTCCAACTGCGGTTCATCCAACAAACTGCAGTGGGATGCCGGCACCTTCAGTTGCGTAACTGATCAGACGGGGGGAGGATCGGCGCCATTCAAAGGCATCTCTGTCCGCGAAGGGATTGGCACCGGTACGTTCACTCATGTCGGTTCTATCCAATTTGATGCCAATATGTTCAATATCGACAATGCAACCACGGCATCATCTTCACTCGTCAGACTTGACTGGGTTACTGGCCCCGCATCGCGATCGGCAACTCAAGATATCACCGGTTTGTGGCGATTTACTGGCGGGGCGTCGTTTTCAACCAGTCCAACCAGCCTGTTGAATGTAGAAGGAAGCGTTACTACCAGCGGAGCGACGGCAATAGCGGGGATGTTCTCCAGTTTGAGCTTCTCCAACTCATTAGCGGGCGGATTTCAATTTGGGAACAGATTTATAAACACCATCTCGGGGAGTACGGCATCCGCATCAGAAATTGGCACGCTTATACGCATGACGGACAACACCACCCAGCCTAATACGGTTCGCGGCCTTGAAGTCCAGGCATGGTCGGGATCAAATGTCCTTGGCATAAATACCGGCATCGCCGCCTTTGGCAAGACGTTCGGGATTCACGCCGTCACCGATGGCCTTGCGGGAGGCAAGGCCCAGCCGGCGGCGGTGTTCGCTGATCTTGACAATGCCACAGCCGGCAACGCCATCAGGGCGTTCAGCGATAATGCCACTACGGCGGATTTGGCCTTGATATTTCAAACCGGAAGCGCCTACACTGGTGATGCGCTATCTCTTGACATAGCCTCCGGGTCGGGCACATTCACCGGCAACTTCATAAAAGCGCGACGCGGCGGTACGCAATTTGCCCACCTTGATGCCGAAGGAAATATGTTCGTCAGCTTACAGAATACAGGCTCATTCGCCGTCTGCCACGCAACTAACGGCGCCATTAATGACGAAGAGCTTACAGATTGCGCCAGCGGCCCGACTGCTGACTATATGGAAATGTATCCTGTTGAATCAGGCTCTGTGGAAGGAGATATTCTCGTCGCAAGTCCTACTGATTTTGCACTATCGTCGGCTGGAGACAGGATAGCTAAATTGATTAAATCCCCGATTCCTTACGATCCGAATATCATAGGCATCGTCTCAGTCGCTTCAACCGCAAATGATTTCAATAGCATTGGTTATAACATCAAACCGGAGGACAACCCCCAGCCCGTTGCTTTGTCCGGACGCGTAAAAGTAAAGGTATCTCTTGAAAACGGGTCCATCGCCGTCGGCGACAGGATTACCACGTCCGCCATACCCGGTGTTGGCATGAAGGCAACCGAGCCGGGGATGACCGTCGGCATCGCCCTGGAACCCTTCGGCCAGGCTCAGGGCGAGCCCATTGCCGAAGCTGCGCCGGAACAGGTCGGAAAAGTTATGGTTTTTGTAAACCCCGGTTTCTGGATACCTCCATCATCGCTGGCAGCAGATGAGAACGGGGTAAATCTGTCAGAACTATCCGCTGATCGGCTCGTGGCCGGCCTGGAGATGATCACGCCAAAAATTACAGCGAATGAACTGCTTGTCGATACTATCGGTGCGGCAATTGGGCAAGACATAGCGCTGAATCTGGCGGAAGACGGGAAATTTATCGTCAAGAATAACGAAGGAGAGAACACTATTACGTTTGACAGCCTTGGTAATGCCTTTTTTGCCGGTGAAATTACGGCAGGCAGTATCCGAGCAAACACAATTTCCGGCCTGGAGTTGATTACTGAACAGATCTCGCTATTATCCGATAAAATAGCCAGTGCATCGGCTCTGAAGGATGTAATTTCATTTGACGCCCCCGCATTATTTAATAGCGACGCTCGATTTGGCGCTATTGTTACTGTAAGCGGAGATCTAACCGTTAATGCAGGATTAACCGTCGCCGGAAGCGCATCATTCAAGGAATTGCATGCGTTCAGCATTGTCGCAGAAAATATTGAGAGTCCGATGCTGACGGTCATCGGCGATGAATTGAGGACGTTATCAAGCAAGAGTATTGCATTAGAGCCAAGAATAGTCGCGCTTGAGACCGGATTCGATGAACTAGCTAGTGCAAGCAACAGTTTTGATCCGACCCAAGATGTGAACTTGGGTGCCGGCCTGACCGTAGAAGGTTCTGCGGTATTCGAAGGCGGTTTGACCGTTACCCACATTGGTTCCGCCGGCGAGCTCGTGCTATTCAATAGCGATGTGAATTTCTTCGGGCGGCCGTATTTCAATGCTGATACCGGAGGATTTGCCGTGATTCCGAAGGGAGTAACTGATGTCAGTATTAGTTTCGAAGATGAATACCTGGAACAGCCGATTGTAAATACAACTATTACGTTCGAGGAAGCGAGTAATTCTGCCGAACTAGAGAGAGCGGTATTTGATAACGACATACGGTATCTGGTAACCAAGAAAAGCGTTCAAGGATTTACTATTGTCTTAAACAAGCCAGCGCCGGAAGCTATTTCTTTCAGCTGGATAGCGCTTGCGGTGAAGAACGCTAAAATAATCATTGCGCCGACCCCAACTCCGGAAATTACTCCAACCCCAACCCCAACTCCATCTCCGTCAGGTACACCCATTCCTTCAGGCACTCCAGAGCCATCCCCTACGCCCCAGCCAGAGGCCGGTCCGCCTCTGGCGGAAACCCCGACCCCGTCTATCTCCGAATCACCGACTCCTACTCCAACGCCCACCCCCACCCCAACCCCGGAGCCTACCCCATCGCCTACGCCTTCAGCTACTCCTGAACCTACTCCGTCCCTCACGCCAGAACCTATCTCAACACTATGAACATCCAGATAAAAAATCGAGGGTGGAAAGTATCGGTAGTGCTGGGTGCTATGTTTGTTCTTGCCGCGCTTAATATACTGACCCTCATTACTTGGAGAGGGGCGACTGCAACAGATTGTGACGTTGGCCATAATTTTATCAACCCGCGCTTTGAATGCGGTTTTAAGAATATCATCGATAAGAGAGAATATTCAGAACTGAAATCACAACTCCGTACTTATATTGAGCAGAAAGAAAATGAAGGCACGGTCAGCGACGTATCAATTTGGTTTCGAGATCTCGAAGCGGGACCGACCTTCGGGATTGACGAACGGGAAGATTTTGTTCCGGCAAGCTTATTGAAGCTTCCTTTGGTTATAACGTTCTTGGAAATGGCTGAAGATACTCCGGCATTGCTTCAACAAAGAATTACCTATGGAAATATCGTTGCGGGACCAAGTCAGGTATTCGCGCCCGGCGACCCATTACAAAAAGGCATGACCTATACCATCGATGAGCTCATTACGCATACGATGGTGTATTCGGATAATAATGCCGCTCAGCTCCTCTATGAGTATCTTCTCAGATATTATCCAGAAGCTCTTTCGGACACGTACCGCGACTTAGGCATCATCGACCCGGGAACCAATCTCAATATGGCTTCGGTCAATACGAAAGAATATGGCTCTATCTTCAGGATGCTCTACAATGTCTCATTTTTGGACGTAGAAATGTCTGAAAAGCTCTTGGCGCTTCTCGTAAGGTCTGATTTTAAAGATGGCATAGGAAGAGGTATTCCTGGAAATCTTGTGCTGGCAAATAAGTTCGGAGAACGTTCTGATCTGTCGGATAACCAAAGACAGCTCCATGATTGCGGAATTGTGTATTATCCGGGTAACCCGTACCAGTTATGCGTGATGACGCGAGGAGCAGATTTTAAAAACCTTCAAGAAATCATCGCTGAAATTTCCCGCATGGTCTATGAAGAAGTTGATTCGCGGCGAATTGCGTCAAGCCCTCAAAACTCGGATTTCTCTGTGAGAATGCTTAAAAATGCTCTTTCTGTCCTTGGACAGGCTTTTTGGACGCCAGCATCCGACATTTCGGCACGAAATCTTACTGCTTTGAATGCCAAAAATGCCATTTTTGACCCAAAAAGAGGGAATCTGGAATAATCCAGTAAAATCGCCAAAAAAATAACAAAAGTAATCCACACAATAAAAGAATCGAATGGTAAAATAAAGAGGTATTTATTATGAATTTTCTTATCCCAAAACGACGAACCATTAGGCAGCTTATCCGCATAACGCGAACCGTTATCGTTTTTGGGATACTCGCAGTGACCGTTTATTTTCCAGTAGGAGCCGGAATCGGAAAACTTCCAGTCGCGTTTGAATACACAGCCGAAGCAATTCAGGGCCGTATTGCTCAATTAACGGGGAAAGATATAAGTGTTCAGCCGGCTCACGCGGCGCTGGATACAAGAATTTATCTTACCATAGCCGACGGCACTTTAAGCGGTGCACAATCAAATGGTACTTGGACTGTTCCGCTGGATTGGAATCTAGCCAGCAATAGTATTGAAGTGATCGGTGGTGGCGGTGGTGGAGGAGATGGTACTACGGGCGTAGGTGCTGGTGGCGGTGGCGGAGGGGGATATGGAAAGATTACCAATCTTACTTTTGCGCCAGCTAGCACTTCTATACCGTTTAGTGTCGGAGCATCTGGTTCAGGAGGAGCTAGCACTGTCAAAGGTGGCAACGGCGGACATACTTGGTTTGGTAAATTAAATTTCAATGGCGCTAACGGTGGTTGCTTTTCGGCCGGCCCTACAATCTGTGTTTCAGCCGAAGGTGGTGAAGGTGGTCAAGGTTCTACTGCGCCGGCTAGTCTAGGCGGTATTGGGGGTAATACATCTAGCACTTCAGGAACTGTCGAATTTGCCGGAGGAAATGGCGGTGCGGGAAGTAGTACCGATGGTCAAGGCGGCGGCGGCGGCGCGGCCGGGCCAAACGGTATTGGGCGAATAGGCGGTGCTGGTTCAAGCGTTGAAGGTGGTGGTGGTGGCGGTTCAGGTGGCCTTTCTTCTACGGTTGGTCAAGCCAGTGGTCTTCCTAACGCCAGCCAAGGAGGAGATGGTGGCCACGGGTATGGAGGCACTGGCGGCGGCGACGGCGCTGCTACCCCGGCCAATGGCGCCGCCGGCACGGCGCCGGGAGCCGGCGGAGGAGGCGGAGATCAAACTACTACTACCACTGGTACCCTCGGTGGCAACGGCGCTGCCGGTCAGCAATGGGATTCTACACATGGCTCAGGAGGCGGTGGAGGAGGAGCCGGGGACAGCGGTGCATCCGGGGGTAGTGGAGGTAAATTTGGTGCCGGCGGCGGTGGAGGCACAACATGTTCCACCGCTCCTAATTGCCGAGGCGGTAACGGTCTTATTGTCATCACCTACCGGCCGATTACAGAGATTACGCCAACGGCTGTCGGCACACAGACAGCCAGTATTGATATACCGGCTGCTACCACCAATACTTACATCGGCGGCGCGTTTAAGCTTACGACGACCTCTACCACGACCGTAACCTCTATTGCGGTAACCGCTTCCACATCTTCAGGCGCAGTAACTGGTCTCGATGATGTAAAACTCTATTGGGATACAGCGGCGGCGTGTGACACGGCAGACCCTATCACGAGCGCGACGCTGTATAACACGGCATCAGCTAATTTTTCTGCGCTGAAGGCAACGATATCTGGCTCTACGGCGGTAACGGCGGGCACGCCCAAATGCTTTTATCCGACAATGGATGTCGGTACTACCGTTACCGATGGTTTGCGCTTCGATATTAAAATACAAGCGGACACTGATATCGTGACGGCGATCACGGAAGTCGGTACGTATCCTATAGAGATAACAGGGAAGACAACATTTAACACAGCGGCCCCGACTATTATTATTTCCGGCACCTGCCTTCAGTCGGACCAATCAACCGCCTGCTCGGATGCCGGTGCAAATCACAAGATACGCGTAGCAGTCGATGGAACGCTCAAGAGTGTTGTTGACGAAACGGTAGACGGGAGCTGGTCCATAGCTTCAGTCCCGGATGCGGCAACGGATTCCATTATCACGGTTTTCATAGAAGGCGAATCTGCTTCCTCAAGTCAGGCAGTTGCGGTGACGAAGTATTCTGGGGCCGGGAATATCGGTGGCATCGAGCTTATGCAAGCACATGTGAGTATCGGCAGTGACCAGAATAATACGATTACCAACGCCAATATAGCTCTGTACGACAGTTCGGTTTCAAGCAAGAGAACATTTTATGATGTGAGCGGTACGACGCTTACCGTGGATGTTGATACGAAGGTGCTCAATGATGAACTGTATATCAGTGCGGGCGATGTCTACCAACCGAATGCGGCTGGCGGGGATACAGTAACTGCTGGGCATATCGAGATCCGCGGCACGCTTACCGCTAACAGCAACTCATTTACGGCATCCGGTTCATGGGACGATAACGGCACGTTTACGGCGGATACCTCGACGCTTACTATGATGGGTATTTCTCAAACGCTCGACGCCAGTACGTTCAATAATCTCACTATTAACCCTTCTGCTGCCGGCACTATAACCGCCAGCGGCAGCTTTACCGTTTCCGGCACGCTTACCATGACCACCGGGACTCTTTCCATCCCTTCAGGTGCAACGATTACTCATTCAGGAGCAACATTCACTTTTACCGCGGGAACGATATCGGGCGCGGGAACGCTCAAAGAAACGGGTTCCGGATTTACATTCCCCACCGGCGGGACAATTTCGTCTATCCTGACCATGGATACGACCAACGGCAATCAAACGCTTTCGGCGCGCACCTACGGTGGTGCGGTGAATATTGACAACTCCGGCGCCACCAACGGCCGGACGGTGTCGCTCGGGGCTGGGGCGCACACATATTCAAGTGCGCTGACCATCCTTTCTTCCGGCACGGGTTCTGTAGAGCTCACGGGCGCCACCAACGCACCCGCCGTCGGAGTTACCGGCGACTTTACCTTTACTTCTGGCGGCGGAACGAAAACACTCACGCCGGGTGCGGGAACGTGGACGATGTCTGGCAGTGTCAATCTCACGAACGGCACCCTCACGAATTCCGTAGGGAATACGCTTTCAATGATTGGCACCGGTACGCTGACAACCGCCTCGCAGACGCTCCGCAATGTGTCGCTTGCCGGTACTTCTATCACACTTGCTAACGCGACGCACACCATTAACGGCAACCTTACACTGGGAGGAACGACCCTCACGCCCGGCAGCTCAACAATCGTTCTATCGAGCATTTCAGCTTCGCTTATCGGAGGCGGCAAGACATTAAATAATCTGACCATTGATCCGTCTTCGGCGGGGACGATAACGATGCAGACATCTAATTTAACTGTGTCGGGAACATTGACTATTGCGGCGAGCGATAAATTTAAGATTGAATCTGGGAGAACGCTCACCTTATCGAGCACGGGAACTCCGCTGTCTATTTCCGGCACTTTTGAGCCGGACGACGGCAGTATCGTTCAATACTCCGGCACCTCGGCAACGGTTACCAGCACCACATTTGGCGGGCTTACTTTGGGCGGAACAGGGACATACACTTTGCCGTCTTCGGGTACGCCTACCATAAATGGGAACTTAGTGATTACTTCGGGAGCGACCGTGGCTTCGGGGTCGGCTACTATATTATTCCGGGCCGGTACGACCCAAAGCATTACCGACAATAACGGTACCAAACAAAATCTCGGCGAGATCGCGGTTCAGGCAAGCACCAGCGGAAATACCACTCTCACCCTCGGTTCTTCAATAAAAATCGCTTCAGCGACCATTGATGTTTCCCAGACCCTAAACGCTAATGGATCGAACACAATCACTATTAGCAGCATTAGTAATCCATTTACGGTTAATGGCATATTTAAGCCAAGTACCGGGACAATAAAATATACCGGAACGACTGTTAATATTACACCAACCAAATATGCAAGCATTTCTTTTGGGGGGAGCGGAACATACACCGGACCGTCTTCAGGAACTACGACTATCCTCGGTAATTTAGCGATAACTTCCGGCGCGACCTATGCCAGCGGCTCGTCTACTCTATTTTTCAGAAAGGGCGGGTCACAGTCGATAACTGACAACAATACGGTCAAGCAGAATCTCGGCGAAATCGCAGTTCAGGCAAGTACGAGCGGAAATACTACTCTAACTCTCGGCGGTTCGATTAAAATAGCTTCCGCAACGGTTGATGCCTCACAAACACTTAATGCCAACGGTTCAAATACATTAACCATTACCGGTATCGGTTCGCCGTTGACCGTTCCCGGTACCTTTACTCGTTCGACGGGTACCGTTACATTTATCGGACCCGGGGCAACCAATATACCAGGTCTGAATTACTATGATTTAAATATCCAACCTTCCGCAGATAGCGCCACGCATACATTTCTCGCCGGCACCGCGAGTGTTTCCAAGACATTTACCGTGGGCAACGGAACGAATACGGGAACTACTATAACTGCCGCTGCCAACGCTACTAGTCTTGATGTGGCCAGCGTATCGATTTCTGCCAACACGACACTAATCGCCAATGCCTCACAAGAATTTACGGTGGGAGGACACTGGCTCAATAACGGCTCATTCACGCACTCGTCCGGCACGGTTACATTTGCTTTTGCCAACACCGCGTCGATCAGCGGGGCGACAACGTTTAATAACCTTACCTCAACTGCGGCCGGCAAAAAACTTAAATTTAAACCTGGGCCAACATTTGGAATTGCCGGAACGCTTGCTATTACCGGCGCGGACGGCAATACCGTGAAAATAGAATCAACAGCATCGGGGTCGCAATGGTTTGTGAACTTCAGCGGGGCTCAAAGCGCGGTTACCTATGCTACCATACGGGACTCGGGTTGTGCTGCCGATTCAGCCGAAGTTACTTTGGGCACGGGCATGGTTAACGGCGGCAATAATGGGACATGTTGGTTTAGAGTTTCTGTTACGCCGATTGGCGACGCTGGTGGATTTCCTGGCGGCGGGCAATCCGGCGACGGTTCGCAGCAAGGCGGAGGAGGCCAGGGCGCTCCCATCGGCGATGGCTCCGGCGGCGGCTCACAGCAAGGCGGAGGCAGCTCTGGCGGAGGCGGCGGAGCAACGCCAATACTATTTGACCATTTTTGGCAAACTCTTATCCGTTTTTAAGAAACCTGAATGTCGGGTATCAACATGCGCGCTTGTCTTTAACGTTTTTTTATAGTTTCATACCCATGATGGCATATTCGAAAATTATCAGTAGGCTCCGGAATCGCTTCAATGCGACAGTGTCTTTATTTGTGGCTAATAGGGTAGTCACAGTTCTTAGCTTGGCGACGGCTATCTCATTGGCCGGCGCGGTGTATTTTTATGCGCGATGGAATTCCTTGCAAAATGATCCGCAAGCATCTCTCCAAGATACAGTCAATGAAACCAATAAATTAGTTGCGGATGTAGGCAAACTGCTAGTATTGCCAGAAGGCGAAACTCCGACCATAGCTACGGTTTCTGATTTGGAAAAGCTGAAGAGCCAACCATTTTTTGCAAACGCAAAAAACGGAGATAAGGTGTTGATTTACACAAATGCGAAGAAGGCAATTCTCTATGATCCAGTTGCCCATAAGATTATAGAAGTTGCCCCCATCAATATAGGTAATACTCCGCAACCTTCAGTCCGATAGCGGCTCATCGAAGGAAACTCAAAAATCCGCTTCTCCTGCGGGTTTTTTGATTTTTACCCCTACATTATATATAGTAGGAAGACAGAGTATGAAATACGACCCTTCAAAAATAGAATCAAAATGGCAAAAGGAGTGGGAGAAAAGAAAACTCTATCGCGCAAACGATGATTCTTTAAAGCCCAAGTTCTACCAGCTTGAAACCTTTCCATATCCGTCAGCGGCCGGTTTGCATGTAGGTCATCCCAAGGGATATATCGCCGAAGACATTCATGCTCGCTACAAACGCATGCGTGGTTTTGAAGTTCTCTACACCATGGGATGGGACGCGTTTGGCCTGCCGACGGAGAACTATGCGATTAAAGTAGGGAAGAGCCCGAAGGTTGTAGCTGAAGAAAATGTTACGAACTTCAAACGACAGGTAAAAATGTTTGGTCTCTCCTATGATTGGGATCGCGAGATCAATACTTCGGATCCAAAGTACTACAAATGGACGCAGTGGTTATTTATTCAGTTTTTCAAAAAAGGTTTGGCTTATCGCAAGAATGCAAGAGTCAACTGGTGCCCCAAGGATCAAACGGTTTTGGCAAATGAGCAAGTTATCGATGGAAAATGCGGGCGATGCGAAAGTGTCGTAGAGCAACGCGAGATGGAGCAATGGTTTTTGAAAATTACTGATTATGCAGACCGACTTCTCGACGGCCTGAAAAATATTGATTGGCCGGCCGCAACCAAAAAGCGACAAGAAGATTGGATTGGAAAATCCCAAGGGGCACTTTTAGAATTTGCGTTAACAGCCATTCCAGGACAGGAGGACGGTAAACATAAGGTGCGGGTTTTTACGACCCGTCCCGATACACTTTTTGGAGCCACGTTTCTTGTTATCTCACCAGAATTTGCTCAAAAATGGATTGACATTGGGTGGCAGGCATCCAGCGAAGTAAAAGATTATATCTTGGCGAGTTTAAAAAAGCGAGAGATCGAACGTATGGAAGCAGGAGAGAAAAGTGGAATAGATGCGGGCATCTTTGCAATCAACCCAGCAAATCAGGAGAAAATTCCTGTGTGGGTTGCGGACTATGTTTTAGGCGGATACGGAACGGGATCAATCATGGCTGTACCTGCGCATGATGAACGCGATTTTGAATTCGCAAAGAAATTTAAACTTCCTATCCGGAAAGTTGTGCTTCCGGGACGTTTAGTAGAAAAAGTTCCCTTGAATGATATGCCCGCCGGGATTATTGGAATAAAGCCAACGGATTGGCGAGTTGTTACCGAATGTTGGGAAGGAGAAGGCGAGTTGGTTAATTCTGGTCAATTTGATGGCATGGATTCGCAAAAGGCTCGGTGGGAAATTACCACCTTTGTAAAAGGAGAACGAAAAACGCAATACAAGATCCGCGATTGGTCTGTTTCTCGTCAGCGATATTGGGGTGTGCCGATCCCGATGATCCACTGCCCGAAGTGCGGGATCGTACCGGTGCCTGAAAAAGATTTACCCGTTGTGCTTCCTGATCTGGAAGACTATCGTCCCAAGGGTATGCCGCCATTGGCGAGTTCTTCAGAATTTCTCAGTGTGAAATGTTCAAAATGCGGCGGTGATGCCAAACGTGACCCGGAAACACTCGATACGTTTGTCGATTCTTCGTGGTACTACTTGCGCTACGCGGATCCGTATAACGATCGGGAATTCGCATCGAAAGAAAAAATAAAACGCTGGATGCCGGTGGATCTCTATGTTATTGGGGCCGAACACACGAATCTCCATTTGTTGTACGCGCGCTTCATCTCGAAGTTTTTAAAGGACGACGGATACCTAAACTTTGAAGAACCATTTTTGAAATTACGGCATGTCGGTCTTATTCAAGGCGCTGACGGGCAGAAGATGTCCAAGTCTCGAGGCAATGTCGTCAATCCTGATGAATTTGTGGAACAATACGGCGCTGACGCCTTTCGAATCTACGAAATGTTTATGGGTCCGTTTGAAGATGGTCAACCATGGGATACCAAGGGTGTTATGGGAGCGTATCGATTTCTTAATCGTGTGTTTAAATTAGCAGAACAAAACTCGTTGACATCGGAAGCTGCTCGAAAAGCACTCCATCAGGCGATAAAAAAAGTGGGAGAAGACATTGAGACACTCCGATTTAATACCGCCGTGAGTGAGCTTATGAAAACATTGAATGAAATGGATCGAGGAGTTGCAAAAGGAGACTTCGAGATATTCCTTAAGATTCTCGCTCCATTAGCCCCACATATCACGGAAGAGCTATGGCACTTCTTAGGCCACGACGATTCTATCCATGAGCAAACGTGGCCGGAGTACGATGCCGCACTCTTAGTCGAAGATGAATATCAAATGCCGGTGCAGGTGAATGGTAAATTGAGGGATATGATCCTTGTGCCATCAGATCTGGGAGAGGATGAGATTAAAAAACGAGCCCTAGAATCGCAAAAGGTGCAGTACTATACAAAAGGAAATGTACCCAAACGCGTGCTTGTCGTGAAGGGCAAGCTTGTCAGTATTGTGTTGTAACTCTGATAGTGAAGAGTAATTCGGCTTTGACTAAGGATTGTTTTTGCGACATACTATATCTATGTCAACTAATAGGCACTGCCGAAAGATCGTTCCTGCAGCTTCGTTGCATGATGATCGCGGCTCAGTGTGATCAGATACCGTGGATTCAGATCAGGCATTCGTTGAGTACGTTATCAAATCAATTGTGAATAGCCCGGACACCGTGAGCGTCACGCGGACGGTTGATGAGCTGGGAGTGCTTTTGTCGGTGAAGGTTGACCCCAAGGATATGGGGCTTCTCATCGGCCGGAGCGGTTCTACAGCTAAAGCGATTCGAATTCTTGCTCGAATTGTCGGCATGCGCAACAACGCGCGCGTGAACCTGCGCATCGAGGAGCCCGAAGGCGGTAAGATGTCAGGACAGAATAAGCTCTCCGATCCCGAAGATATTATCAGTGAACTCGGAATGTAAATGACAGTCATAACAAAAATCCGCTTCTGGCGGTTTTTTGTTTTTATGGTATAGTAAGCATCCAATGAGATTCAATATCATACCCATTTCTGGGCATTACCGTCTAATATGAGATTTGATGTTATCACAATTTTTCCAAACATTTTTTCCGGCTTTGTCTCGGAATCTTTGCTTGGGAAAGCACAACGAAAGTCCGCCAAAGGCGGATTCGCCTCGGGCGGAAAAAAATTGATCACGATAAAAACGCACTACTTGCGCGATTGGACGACCGATCGGCACCAGACTGTCGATGGAAAGCCATATGGCGGCGGGCCGGGACTGGTGATGAAAGTGGAACCGATCTTCAAAGCTGTTACAGCTTTGAAGAAGAGACAAGAGATAAGCGACAAGAGACAAGGCAAAAAAAGCAAATCAAAAGTAATTTTACTCTCTCCGCGCGGGAAGAAATTCAATCAGGCCATGGCGAAGAAGTTCTCAAAGCTCGATCAGCTGATTTTCATCTGCGGGCGGTATGAAGGGGTGGATGAACGAATTGCCGAGCATGTTGCGGATGAGGTGGTCTCGATTGGTGACTATGTATTGAACGGGGGAGAAGTGGGAGCGATGGTAATCATGGAGGCGGTCAGTCGCCTTATCCCTGGATTCATGCATGATGCTGATTCTGTCTCAAAAGACGACCACGCCCAGTACACGAAACCCGAGGTATTTGAGCCTAAAAAGGGGAAGAAATGGCGAGTGCCCAAAGTGCTCCTTTCTGGCAATCACGCAGAGATAGAAAGATGGAGAAAGAAACATAAGTAGGTGGTCCCGATTCTAGACGAATCGTGGATCCTTGATTTTGTAATGCCGCTGGCAACAAAATCGGGACGTGAAAAAGGTTGGGATTCAGCTAAATAACTTCGATTTACATAACTATTGCTAGCCCCAATGAGGGGAGTATAATGAGAGTAATGAGAAAATATATCTTTGTCTTATCTGTACTCGCCGTAGCAGTCTTTTTGATATTCGGAGGAAGATCTGCCTCTGCGGTCAAGCCATCGGATTTTGGTCTTAAGGATGGGGATCTCATTAGTGCAATGTTTTCGGATGACCCCGATGTATATATTGTTAATGAGCACGGCTACAAAAGACTCTTTCTCAACCCTGAAATTTTTAAATTCTATGCTCATCTTGGCGGATTTGCTAATGTAAAACTCGTAACCCCCCAAGTCCGGGATGCTTTTACGACGTCCGGGTACTTTAGAAATTGCGAAACTAACGATCCGCGGGTATTTGGTGTTGATGTGGTAGCAGAAGACACCGCTCAACTTCGCTGGGTAGATACTCCAGGGGAACGAGCCGTACAAGATGATCCAGACTTTTTCAAGAAAACCTTTTGCATTAATCGGACGGAGTTTGCTTGGTACAAACAAGGGCAAGCATATGATTCGGTTTTAGAAGTTCCGGCGTATACTCGACGACTATTACCAACACCTACTTCTAGTCCAACTCCGACTCCAATTTATCCAACTCCGACTCCAACCCCAACCCCAATGCCAACAGCATCAGTCCATATTGCGATGGATACGTTCACGCCCCCCGTCCAACAAGTCACGATGGGATCAAGCGCTGAAATTGGTCGTATGTATATTCGTGTGGGCAATAATACGGAAAGCATACGACTTATGTATATGCAGACAACGTTCGTTATGTTGCCAGGTACCCAAGTTGTGAACCCGCTTTCTAGGATATTCTTGTCTGATGATAGGGGAGTTCTCTTGGCCGAAGGAACTCAGATACCATCCCCATATCCGGGTACACGCTGGAGATTCACGATGCGCACTGATAGCCTGATTATTCCGACGAACTCAACAAAGGTACTACGAGTCACTGCCGATTTCCTTTCCTATAACCAAAATCCAAATGGCGCTGGTAGTAAGTACCACCTTTCGATCAGAGAGTATTCTGACGTAGGTGCTGTTGGTGAAAAGTCAAACGCTCCGGCAAGCGTTATTGGCACCTTCCCGATAAATGCAAACATCCAAACTGTTGTACCCCCATTACCCACGACTCCCACACCAACCCCAACTCCTCAAGGAGGAATTCGTGTAGACAGGCCCGTAGCCGGAAACACTGTCACTCTTGGGGACCCTGCTTATACCATCGCCTGGACTACTCTGGTGTCTCCTCCTTTTAGTCCCGTGGATATTATGTTAGTGAAAAGATCTTTTGGTTCTGGTGGAGTATTCTACATCGCAAAGGGTGTTCAAAATCAAGGGTGGTACAACTGGGATACTACTAAGCCAGTAACACGGCCAGATGGCTCCGCGCAGGACCTGCGGTATATTACTGGGAATGACTTTTTTATCCATATGTCAATGCCTGGTACGTCTGCCTGGGGTGAATCTGGGACCTTTTCTATTGTAAGCGTAAATCCAACTCCCACCCCTATTCCAACGTGGACTCCAACCCCAACCCCTGCTCCCACTCCAAACTATGATGCGTGCAGATTAGATAAGCTGGATGGAAGCAACATTACGCGCAATGCATTTACCGATCAGACGGAATGCCTGTCGAGGCTCTGCGATATCTATGGACCAGCAAATACGACCGCGCCAAATTATCTGACGTCCGTCTGTAAATTTATGGAGACTGAAATCAAGAGATATACTCCAGGTTCTGTGGCTGGAGCATTTTCAGCTACTTGGAACCGCATGTTGGGCATTGGACTGGTTGGCGAGGATGTTAAGCTCCTTCAGCAGATACTTGTGCAACGTGGTCTATTAACCGCCAACGCAGTCACTGGTTACTTCGGAAAACTCACTCAGGCCGCTGTGAAGGATTTACAGTGGCAAAACAACATTATTTCGACTGGTTTTTTTGGACCGGTTACGAGAGCGCTCTTACAGGAAACGCAGTAAGATAATAGCAGGCAGACTAGCCCCGAAGTCCTCATTTTGAGAGGGGTTGATCCTCACGCTCACTTAGCATCTGCTCCGTGAGTGCGTGGCGGTCAACATATGTATGCCAAAGTAAGTCGTTGCGCATTGGAAAGATTATTTTCATAGCAAAGTACGGAGCTAGCAAGCCACTAATGCTAAGTGAGTGTGAGGGTTGACTGTTGATTTAAATCAGCTATACTGGGTTTACTATGGGTTATTAAGTAACTTTAATATACATATACGGCTTGATAGTCGTAGTTAGAAGGAGATAGTGCAACCACGATTGGTTCTCAACAGAGCTAATCGTGGTTGTGTTATTGTCTGGACGCCCTACCATGCGAATTCTAGCGCGTTCCGATAGACGCAACAGTACGTTGTCAATCTTGTATAGTTAACCAGCTCCGACGTTACAGTCGGAGTCCCGGCCTCTTGTATGTGGGCGTTTGCTTACCGACAGGAGGCCGGGATGTATTCTTTAAGAGAGTTTGATTGTGGCTCAGGATGAACGCTGGCGGCGTGGATAAGGCATGCAAGTCGAACGGGCCGCCTCCGCAAGGAGGCGAGCTAGTGGCGAACGAGTTAGTAACACCTTGATACATAACCCAGAGTCGGGCACAACGGGGCGAAAGTTCCGCTAATTCCCGATGGTATCGTAAGATTAAAGGCGCAAGCCGCTTTGGGAGTGGTCTAGGTCCTATCAGCTTGTTGGCGGGGTAAAAGCCCACCAAGGCTATGACGGGTAGGGGGTGTGAGAGCACGACCCTCAACGACGAAACTGAGATACGGTTCGTACACCTACGGGTGGCAGCAGTCGAGAATATTTCACAATGGAGGCAACTCTGATGAAGCGACGCCGCGTGCGGGAAGAAGTCCTTCGGGATGTAAACCGCTTTTGCGTGGGAAGAACTTTGACGGTACCACGAGAATAAGGGGTTGCTAACTCTGTGCCAGCAGCAGCGGTAATACAGAGACCCCGAGCGTTATCCGGAATTACTGGGCGTAAAGCGTGAGCATCCGGTTGTGCTAGTCTGATGTTAAATCCCGAGGCTTAACTTCGGGACCGCGTTGGAAACGGCACGACTAGAGTGGGTAAGAGGCAAGCGGAACGTGCAGTGTAGGGGTGAAATCCATTGATATTGCACGGAACACCAAAAGCGAAGGCAGCTTGCTAGTGCTCAACTGACGGTCAATCACGAAAGCGTGGGGATCAAAAAGGATTAGATACCCTTGTAGTCCACGCCCTAAACAATGCACACTAGCTATTGGGAGCATCGACCCTTCCAGTGGCGAAGCTAACGCGTTAAGTGTGTCGCCTGGGAAGTACGATCGCAAGATTAAAACTCAAACAAATAGGCGGGAATTCGCACAAGCGGTGGATCATGCGGTTCAATTCGACTCTAACCGAGGAACCTCACCAGGGCTTGAAATTCTAGTGTAAGCCTTAGGAAACTTTGGCCCCCGCAAGGCACTAGGACAGGTGCTGCACGGCTGTCGTCAGCTCGTCTCGTGAGAGGTTTCCTTAAGTGGATTAACGAGCGCAACCCCTATCGTGTGTTAAATATGTCACGCGAGACTGCTGCGGTAACGCAGAGGAAGGCGGGGATGACGTCAAGTCAGCGTGGCCCTCTGATGCCCTGGGCTACACGCATGATACAATGGGCGTTACAATGGGTTGCCAAGCCGCAAGGCGGAGCTAATCCCATCAAAGGCGCCCCTAGTTCGGATAAGAGGCTGCAACTTGCCTCTTTGAAGCTGGAATCGCTAGTAATCGCAGATCAGAATGCTGCGGTGAATACGTTCTCGAGTTTTGCACTCACTGCCCGTCAAGTCAGGGGAGTCGGGAATACCCGAAGATCCATATTTTTATGTGGGGACAAGGTAGGCTCGATGACAAAGACTAAGTCGTAACAAGGCAAGGGTAGCGGAAGCTGCTCTTGGATCACCTCCTTTCTATTTTTGTGAAGCAAAAATACTCTGAGCGAAGTCGAAGAGTTACAGTAATGTAGTCCTTCGATAAACTCAAGACGATATTTTTTGCAAAAATATCGAAAGGTTAGAAGTTTGAGGCGAAAGGTGGGAAGAATTATTTTCTAATTTTTCACATCCAACCTCTATCCTTCATCCCAACACATAATTTTATGTGTGGGATTCATCAAAATGATGTCGATTGGTTCGGCAGGCTCACCACAAGTGACTTGCCAGCCAGGCTGGTCCGAAGCCTAAATCGGAAGTCGCGTGGTGTCAGACTAAAAATACACCGATACCTGGTTAACTGTACAAGGTTTGCAACTGAAGCACGAAGGTGCTGAAGTACTGCGGCTAGCAAGCTGAATGTGCGCAAAAAACACCGATAGGTGTTTTTTGTTAAGAAAAAATAGAGTACAATAAATACATGGCTACCGTTGCTCTCTTTGGAAATATTCCACTCTCAACTGTCTTTGCGGTGTTTCTATTACTCGTCTACTGGACGCAGGCGTTTTTTATTTTGTATCACCTGATCCGGTTCGGTATTGGCATTGCACCAAAAATTCTTGCGCTAATGTTTTTTTTGGGCTCCGTCGTGCTCTTTATCACTACCTTTGCCTCATATACACAGGTAAATCTTTCAAAATCTCTTGAACGGTTTAACGGAGAGTACATACGGCCATTGGAACTGCCTACTGTGCGCATCAAACTATGAAACTTGAATATCTTCTGACGACTGAAAATACGTTCGAGGGCAAACACTCCTATGAGAACGTGAAATTACTGCTCTATCGGCACTGGTTTATACTCGTTGAAAAACTCATTGCGTTTCTGTTTTTTGCGTCCCTGCCGGGTATCCTTTACATAGTTGTTGGAAGTTATCTGGAAGGCCTGGGACTTACGGAGCTCTTTTGGTTCTTAGTCTCGATTTACGCTCTGGCGTGGTGGTTCGGCTTGTTTTACACCATTACCATGTATCTGCTCGATACCTGGGTTGTAACTGACCATCGAATTATTGATAGTGAACAGCATGGATTTTTCCGACGAACGGTTTCAGAATTAAATCTCTTGAAAATCCAAGATATCACAGTGCGAATACGCGGGCCAATCCCGACATTCTTTGATTTCGGCGATCTCATCATTCAAACAGCTGGTACGCAGGAACGATTCCACTTCAAGCAGATCCCAAGCCCGCGCGTGGTGAAAGATACTATTATGGAAATGCATAACGAGTACATGAAGATCCACAAAGACGGACGGGAAGTACACGAAAAACTCTAGATTATAAAACCGCCTCACTGGCGGTTTTATAATAAGGCCAAGCGGGTTACTTAATCTGGTAAGTTATCTGTATCTGGATGATTATTTCATTTTCGCCTGCCGGGATGGATGGTCCACCGCCGCCCATGCCGCCGCGACCATCAGCGGAAAGCTCTTTAGCAAAGTAGATCGGGGTAGGATAGCCACTGAAGTTCTCGGAAAAATTTACGATTTTACCCAGACTGACGCCAATTTGCTCTTCCAACACATCGGCTTTTTTCTTGGCATCTTTGATTGCCAGTTCACGAGCTTCTGCGCGGAGCTTCTCGATATCATCAACGGTGAACTGTAAGCCGCTAACCTGGTTTACGCCAGCGGTGACGACACCGTCGAGAATGTCATTTACTTTATCAAGATCACGGATTTTTATCCCCACGGATTGATTGACGGAATATCCGGTAATGCGAGGAGTGCCAGACGGAGGATAAGTGTAGGTTGGATTGATGTTGTATGAGGATGTCTTGATATCTTTGTCTTCGACACCGCTCTCCTTTAAGAAATCGGTTAATGATTTTGATTTCTGTGAGTTTGCGTCTTGGGCCGCCTTGGAAGTTATTCCTTCGGTTACGATTGTCAAACTGACCGTAGCGATATCCGGCTTTGCTATGACTTTTCCTTCACCGCCGAAGGAAACCGTATTGGAGGTCGTTGCGGTATTTAAAAGATGATTAGTACTGACGAGCAGGAAAAGTCCGAGAACCACCAGGACGACCGTTCCGGCCCAAACGAGTGGTTTAAATGTTTCCATACTGTGTATTCCGCCGTGAGGTGCCATATACTCGCTAAAAGCAGGCATATTTCTACCTTATGGCTTGTAGTTAGTGCATTGATACTATAGCATTTCGGATATGGCTGGAGAAGGCATCATGTTGATACTCAATAACATCCGTAGCGCCCTCAATGTAGGCTCAATTTTTCGTACCGCTGATGCGGTCGGCGTGAAAAAAATCTATCTATGCGGCTACACCCCGATACCATCCGTCTTCGACGGAGCTACGGGGCAAGCGCCTATTCCGTGTGGACGTAAGGTACCCAATAATAAAATCGCTAAAACCGCCCTGGGAGCTGAAAAGTCGGTGGCGTGGGAGTATATTCCTCAAGCGTGGCGGCTCATTGAGCGGCTAAAAAAGGAAGACGTTTACATCGTCGCTCTTGAACAATCATCAAAATCAATAGACTATAGAAAGTACGAACCGAAATTTCCTCTGGCATTGATCGTGGGCAATGAAGTGAGTGGTATAAGTGGGAAGATATTAAATTCCTGTGATGCTATTATTAAATTACCGATGCGCGGCAAGAAGGAATCGCTGAATGTTGCAGTCGCGTTCGGGATTGCGGCATACAAGCTTATGGAAAAGAAAAGGGCCTAGTCGCCTAGGCCCGGGACCGTCGCCGGAGTGTTCATCATCCGAACGGTACGATAGGAAGTGCCGCCATCTCGTGCATCAACTTCCTCACGCAACGTTGCGCCGATGAACTCGGGATTGCCCTGCTTGGATTCGGTGATTTCCCAGTGTTGGTGGCAGTCGTCGCAGAGTTGCCACTGTTTTCCGGAATCCAAGTTGCCGGCTCGAAGCTGTTTCTGACGGTTGCACATCTGGCACTTACCTTGGGTGTACGTCTGAACGTCATCCCAACATTGCATGTCGTTCTCCTCTCTCGCAAACCTGTATGAAATTACCATCTAAAACCAAAGAACGCAAATTATTTCAAAAAGGATACTCGCATGTTGTTGGCATTGATGAAGTGGGCATGGGGTGTTTGGCGGGTCCTGTTGTGGTCTGTGCGGCAGTTTTTGGAAAAGATTTTTTTAATACAAATCATCGCGCACTCCACGGCCTGCGGGATTCTAAGCTTCTTGTACCACATCAACGGAAAGTATTTTCCAATGCATTAAAACAGGAAAACATCCGATTTGAAGTGGCATATTGTTCTTCTCGAACAATTGACCGTATCAATATTTACCAAGCTTCTCGTCAAGCCATGAGGCGGGTGATACGCAAGCTAAAAATAGAAAGCAAAAAGAAGAAAGTCGCGGTACTCGTAGACGGAAACAAAAAAATCAAAGATATTCCATTTGCGCAGGAGGCGATAATTAAAGGCGACCGCAAGGTCTTTGCCATAGCGTGTGCCTCGATCATTGCAAAGGTTTCTCGTGATGAGATGATGGGCCGTTATGCTAAAAAATTTCCGGGATACGGTTTCGAAAAACACAAAGGTTATGGTACGAAACTGCATCATGCCCGACTTATTGCGCTTGGACCTTCGCCTATACACAGGCGCTCATTCTCGTGGGCGGGAAAACTGCTATAATATAGGCATGTTGTTTGCCGCCTCAACGTCGGTTAAGGTAGCTATCAATGGTTTTGGCCGAATTGGCCGGTCATTTTTTAAGCTTGCTTTGGAAAAGGCAGGGCTCGATATCGTGGCCGTCAATGATCTTGGTAATATTGAAAACTTAGCCTATCTCCTGCGATATGATTCGGTATATGGCCGCTACGATAAGCAGGTGAGCGCTAGGGAATCTGGTGGAGAGAGGTACTTAATTGTCGGCGATAAAGAGGTGCGTTTTATACAGGAAAAGGAGCCAACCCGACTCCCATGGGCACAACTTGGAATAGATATCGTGATTGAATCAACCGGCGCTTTCGAGAGCTATGATAAAGCGAAGGTGCACATCCAAGCTGGCGCCAAACGGGTGGTATTAACGGCTCCGGCTAAAGATGAAGATGGGCCGGATGCGCGGACGGTGCTCATGGGAGTTAACGACGGCGATCTCAAAACCTGTTCCATCTCCTCCAATGGCTCATGTACGACAAATTCAGTTTCGCCGGTTTTGCAGATTCTTTCAGAAAAACTTGGCGTCAAGAAAGCTTTTTTAAATACGACGCATGGTTATACGGCTACCCAGAATTTGGTGGACGGACCGGTGAAGGGTAGCGACATGCGGCGCGGCCGGGCAGGCGCCGTAAATATCGTGCCGTCATTTACCGGCGCAGCAGTGGCGGTGACGCGGGCAGTCAAACAGCTAGCAAATAAATTTGACGGCGTGTCCATGCGCGTGCCGGTGGCGACAGGATCGCTTTCGGCGATTACGTTTGTGGCGTCGCGCCCAACAACCGTAGAAGAAATCAATGACATTTTGAAATCTGCGGAGCAAGATCCGCGGTGGCAGGGAATTTTGCGGACAACGAGCGACTCGATCGTCTCAACGGATATCATAGGCGATCCGCATGCAGCGATTATCGATCTGTCTCTAACAAAAGTCGTTGATGGCGATCTGTGCTGTGTCTATTCCTGGTATGACAATGAATTTGGATATACGAATACTTTGGTCGACCATGTATTGAAAATAGCCGGATTTTTATAAAAACGACCCTCCTGTGATGGCAGGAGGGAACGACTCTATGATCTTGCGTGTGGGTTCTTTGCCCAACCACACTAAAGCATCCATGTAATCTGAGCCTCTTTCCTCGCTGGGGAGGAGAAGACCATCATCTTCTTACTGCCCTCAAAAGTAGGATGCAAGTGAAGTGTAGCAAATAGTTAATATGTCTCAATACATCCACGAAGATAAAATAAAAGAACTCGAGCTCAAAGCCAACGATATCAGGCAGAGCATTATCGAGATGCTCGTAGAAGCGGGTTCGGGTCATACGGCTGGACCGTTGGGGATGGCCGATATCTTCACGGCGCTCTATTTCCATGTCCTTAATCATAATCCCAAAGATTCTGTCTGGAGCGAACGGGATCGATTTATCCTTTCTAATGGCCATATTGCGCCGGTACAATATGCGGCCATGGCTCATGCCGGCTATTTCCCGCTGGAAGAATTGAAAACGCTTCGCAAATTCGGTTCGCGTCTGCAGGGCCATCCTGAACGAGAACGATTGCCCGGCCTTGAAACTACCTCGGGACCGCTCGGCTCCGGTTTGGGGCAAGCCGCCGGCTATGCCTATGCGGCACGCATGGATAATAAAAAGTTCAGAGTGTTTTGCGCGATGTCGGATGGGGAACAAGAATCCGGGGCTACCTGGGAGGCGGCGATGTTCACGGGCAAATACAAACTTGCCAATCTCACTGCCATCATCGACCGCAATAATATTCAGATTGATGGCATGACGGAGGATGTCATGCCTCTGGAATCGCTTAAGGCAAAATGGGAAGCATTTAATTGGCATGTCATTGAGATAGACGGCCATAATATCGAGCAGTTCGTCGATTCAGTGGAACAAGCTAAAGCTATCCATGAAAAACCAACGGTAATTATCGCGCATACTATTCCCGGGAAGGGAATTGAGGCGATTCAGTTTGATTATAAATGGCATGGCGTGCCACCGAAACCAGAAGAAGCCAAGAAGTTCTTGTACGAATTACGCACGCTTCGTGGTAAAATACAAAGTGAACACGAATAATTTTATGCATCCCGAGTTCAAAAAATTTCTTATACTGGGGGGAGGCATCCTGCTGATTTCGGGTGGCCTTCTTGCCTGGCGGTTCGGCTGGGTTCCGCAGATCGGCAAATTCTTTGCGGCGGGAACAAATATCGCCCCTTCGGTTACGCTCAAGAGTAGTGGAGAATGCATAGCAAATTGTACGGCATTTTTTGAGGCGACTGCAGTTGATTCTGACGGCGACCCGCTTTCTTACGCATGGTCGGGATGTGCTTCGGGATCTACCAACAAAGCTCAATGTCCGATTACGGGGTCGGCAACAGTAGTTACCGCCACGGTGACGGTGAGTGACGGCCGCGGAGGCCAGACGAACGCCACAATAACCGCTCACGCTTCCGGTATGAAAAGCGCCGCCGATTTTTCGGGCAAATATATCTTGTTCAACGGACACTTCAGCACTCCCAACGGAAGCACCGTCGTGCTCGGATATGCCGTGCTGAATGCGGATGGGACAGCAGGAATATATTATCTTAAGACGGGCGTCGGCGACTATTCCAACACGACAAAGAAGCACAACGCGATGCGTCTTACGCCGGGCATTTTTCCTCCCAACTACAATCCGAACTGTCAGCCGGGATTTATTACAGCCGGAAATTTCAGAATGGTTCAGCGTTCGGGTTCGTGGTCATTTAACGGCTCATCTCTCCAGATACACGCTCCGGATATTGAGTATGCTTCCGGCCCCCCTGAAGTGTCGGTCGGCTTTACCTTTTCCTGGACGCCCGAACAAGGATCACAAACCCAGTCACTTATTCTTCGCAGTGTCGTGGGCGACAACGATCCATCTCCTTGGTATGCCGGCGGCGTGTATGGATACGCCTATCTCTCGTCGCAGTCACCGTACTCCTCTGCTCAGCTCACGGCATCACAGTTCTCGGAGAATTACTGGGGGCTGTCGGCAATACGCGAGGGCTTTGGAGCCGGTGCGGATTGGACTTATACGGCTCCCGAACTCACCGATTCCTACATGACATCCATCGGCGGCTTCTTTCCGCTTGTACCGGCTTTTCATGTTCCGCTGCTTTCCCTGGGCTATTACAGCGACGCGGACCCCAATGTATGGGGGCGCACGATTCTGCTGGTGAACGATCCGCGGTCTGTGTACGGAAATCATACCTGGCTGTTCAATTATGACGACTTTGCTCGGCCACCTTTGAGTCATACGCTGATGTATTGGCATGGTGGTCATGACTTTAGCGACAATGGTTGTTACGATCCCGCGTCGGATTCAGGGGGTCACATCTTAACCAATCTGGGCGTACTGGAAGGCGGAGAGATAACAAAGATTGTTGCCATTGAAACAGGAAGCGAATACGGCAAGCTCGTGCTTAGCCGTTGGTTCAAAGTTGCATATCCCTCCGTCACAGGTGGCCCGCCGCCTCCGCCGCCGGACCAGACTGCTATCGGCTCCAACGATGGTGCTACCTACACCGTAATTCCCACCGAAGGAGGGGGAATCATAGCGGCGAACAGCATTTTCGGTTGGGCATTTGATCCCGACGCTCCGACACAATCAGTAGCAGTGCACCTCTACTTTGATGGTGAGCCGGGGGCATGTCCGGCCGGAACCTGCATCTTGCAGGTTGTTACGGCTGATAAAATCCGGGGCGATGTGAATCGTGTGTTCGGCATTACCGGAAATCATGGCTTTACCTTTGATATTACTCAACTCCCCGCGAGATTCCTCGACGGTCAGAACCACACCGTTTCTGCGTATGCCATTAACATTGCTCCGCAAGGCCAAACCGTGACGGCTGGGAATCCCCTCATCGGAACGAAAACATTCACTTTGTTGGCTCCAACTCCAACTCCAACACCAACACCAACACCAACTCCAACACCTGGCTGCTATTATGAGCAAGTGCAGTGTTTTGCTGCACCCTGTGATCCGATTCTTGTCTGTCCGACACCATCGTGTGCACCCCGTCCCGCGTGCCTCGATGCTGTCCCGCATGCGTGCCGTCTTCCTGATCCTGAAGGTGGATGGTGCTCGACTCCAACCCCAACGCCGCCGCCCGGCTGTTATTACCATCAGGTGCAGTGCATCCGTGCGCCGTGCGATCCGGAACTGGTTTGTCCAACGCTTCTCGGCGACATTGATCGCGACGGTGATGTCGATATCTTCGACTACAACCGTCTAGTGGGCAGATTTGGTCAATCAGGTTCTCCAGGATGGATTCCCGAAGACATTGACAGCAATGGCACTGTGAATATCTTTGACTACAACATCCTAGTAGGGAACTTCGGAACGTAATATAATAAAGCATACTTATGGATCCAATACACCCGCTTGATGCTCCGCCTCCGGTAAATCATCGTGCGCTTTTTAGTGTTCTCATTGTCGTAGTGGTTGGCTTTCTCGCATATCAATATGTTCTTCCTAAATCCCGGCTAGATTTTAATAGGGGTGATGCGGCGGTGAGCGGGGTGACTCTCTCGGTACAGTCCACTACAACGAGCGTTGTTTTAAATAATCAATTTACCGTTGATGTCGTGCTTAATACGGGGACTGCTACGGTAACCGCCGCTGATATCCGCATCAGCTTTCCACAAAATACATTGCAACCGATCAGTATTACCGGCGGATCTTTCTTACCGTCGGTACTATCGCCAGGCACCATCGGATCGGGAACGGCAAGCATTGTCGTAGGCAGTGGTACTGCCGGCAGGCAGGGAATGGGAACCGTGGCTATGATTACTTTCAGAGCTGTACAAATTGGTACCGCGACTATTCAAGTTGATGCCACAAGTCAGGTTGCTGCCGTTGGAGAGCCAGTAAACGTGTTGACTATCCGCACCCCTCTTACTATGACCGTTGCTAATAATCCGCCTACAGCCGAGCTGTCAGCTTCACCGCTTGCCATTAAGACCGGGCTATTAGTGCCCGTCTCCCTGGCACCTTCTCGATTAACCTGGTCAACTACCAATGCTACAGCGGCGAGTATTGATCAAGGAGTAGGCACGGTTCAGTTATCGGGAACGAAAGATGTAGCTCCGAGCACAACCACAACCTATACACTCACCGTGTCTAATTCATCATCGTCCATCACGAGAACAGTAACCGTGCAGGTGAGTAAAATTGGGGATATTGTGGCGCCGGTCAATACGATAGATATCTTTGATTACAATGCATTCGTAACCGCATTTATAAACAATTCATCATCGGCCGACCTTGATGCAGACGGCGATATGGATCTTTTTGATTATAATATTATAGTAACCAATTTTGGCAGATAATTTATGAATAAACGTTTGGAAAATCTTTTGCTGGTTGTGGGGGGACTCCTTCTTGTCGGTTCGGGAGTCTTGTATTACATATATCCGAAACTTGATATTGCTTTGAATAAAGGAAGCGCGGCTGTTGCCAATGGCGTTGCTCTGTCGTTCCAACCGAGCAAAACCACGGTAGCTATCAATGAGCAGTTCACCGTTGACGTGCTCACTGATACGAAAGGGTATAGCGTATCTGCTACGGATTTAAGAGTTAATTTCTCGGGTGCAGGCGTCCTGGTGAGTTCTATTACTGCGGGTAATTTTCTGCCCGTAATTCTTGTCTCGGGAAGCGTAGGATCAGGAAAAGCAACGATCATCTTAGGCAGTCAACCAACTGCTCCGGCGCAGGGTATCGGTATCCTGGCAACTATAACGCTTAAAGCTACTCAAAACGGTTTGGTGCAGTTCAGTTTCGATAACAACACTCAAGTCGCGGCGATCGGCCAAGTAGGAAATGTCGTGGGCGCAATGTCGTCAGTAACTATAGCGGCGGGAACTGCTACCCCGACTCCTACTGTATCTGCGAGTACAACGCCTACTCCTACACCGACGCAGTCCGCAACCCCCGGACCTACCGTCAGCCCCGGTACATTCAATTTGCGGGAAGGGGATATGATCAGCGCCGCCGGTTCTTCCGATCCTGATATCTATATCATCAATGAGTCTGGATTCAAGCGGTTGTTTTTGAATCCCATCATCTTTAGTTTTTACGGTCATCTCGGCGGATATGCCAAAGTAAAAACTATAACGCCGTATATCAGGGACGCTTTCGGCACTTCCGGACTATTCCGCAATTGCGAAACAAATGATGAAAAAATTTGGGCGGTGCAGGTAATCGGAGAAGATGATGCGGTGTTACATCACGTACAGGTATCAGGGGCACAAGCCGTGGCGCAAGATCCCAACTTTTTCAAAAAGATTTTCTGCATCAATAATAACGAATACTACTGGTATCCTAAGTCTCTGGACCCCTATACATCACTGAGTCAGATACCGACTTACCGGCGCTAATAAAAATTCCATTTGCGTGATTAATCCAAGCTCAAAACTTGCGGACAATCTGCTCGACAAAAATAATATCCAAATGATCCCTACGCGGGATGGCTATGGAAAAGGCCTTGTCGAGGCGGCGGAAAAAGATGAACGTATCGTGGTGCTCACAGCGGATCTCACTGAATCAACACGAGCGCATTGGTTTGCGGAAAAATTCCCCTTGAGATTCATTCAAGTTGGTGTCGCGGAGCAGAATCTCGCGCTCGTCGCCTCGGGATTGGCCGCCGCCGGCAAGATTCCATTCATCTCCAGCTATGCCACGTTCAGTCCCGGCCGCAATAACGAACAGATTAGAACGAACATCTGCCTCAACAATCAGCCGGTTAAAATTGCCGGAGCCCATGCCGGCATTTCAGTTGGTCCCGATGGAGCAACGCATCAAGCATTGGAAGATATTGCTCTTATGCGTGTTATTCCGCGAATGGTGGTAGTCGTGCCGTGCGACGCATTTGAAGCTCAAAAAGCCACGGTTGCGGGCGCTTTTAACGGCCAACCAACGTATCTTCGCTTTGGCCGAGAAAAATCTCCGGTGTTTACTACTCATAATACGCCTTTTGAAATTGGTAAAGCGGAAATTTTCCGCGATGGGAAGGATGCGACGATTATCGGTTGCGGGATGCTGGTCTATAATGCGCTCATTGCGGCCGAAGAACTTTCAGAAGAAGAGGGGATCGAATGCGCCGTCATTAATAGTCATACGGTCAAACCTCTGGATGAAAAGACTATCGTGCAAGCCGCAGAGCGAACGGGGGCTGTTGTTACCGTCGAAGAGCATCAGATCCATGGTGGCCTTGGTTCGGCGGTAGCCGAGCTTCTTGCAAAAAATCATCCCGTGCCCCAGGAGTTTATTGGTATTAACGATCGGTTTGGCGAATCAGGCGAATCTCAAGAGCTTATCAAAGCATTTGGTCTCGATGTGCCGTCGATCAAAGCGGCGGCGAAGAGAGTTATTGCTCGGAAATAAGCAGATAATCTCATAAAAAATCCCGCCAGAAGCGGGACTTTTTATGAGATAGCTGGTTTTATTTTCAGAAGTTCTTTTAGTTTAAGAAAATCAGTCTGAAGAAGTATTTTTACTAAGGGATCATTAAGCGCCTTATCAGGATGGAAGGTTGGAAGGAGTTCGTAATGGCCGAAATTGATGACGTGGCCGTGAATATTATCAAGGGGCTGACGCAGGCCGACGCCATTCAGCGCCATATTGCCAAGCGTAACCACGATTTGCGGGCCAACAGTTTTGATCTCCTCTTTCAGGAAAGGTACGTGCGATTTGACCTCTTTGGAAGTGGGAGCTTTAGTTGCCGACATCTGATATTTAAGGACATTTGTCAGATATACCTTTTTTCTGTCCACGCCAATGGAGCGGAGAAGTTGGTTTAGAAGTTTTTCCGATTGGCCGGTGATAGGCTTACCCTCGCGTTCCTCGGCCGCACCGGGAGCTTCGCCGACAAAAACGATCCGGGCATCAATGGCGCCATAGCCAAACACGAGATTTTTATCTTTAAATTTTTTCTTAAGCGCAATATTAACCAGTTGGAGCTTCTTTTGTTCAGTCATTGAAGTAGCTTCAGTATACAATATTCATTCAATTTTGACAAGAGGTAACTGCTTTTTCACCAACTTAGAAATTTGATCATTCGTGCTCTTTTTGGTATAGTTTTATTTGTTTTTAACGGCAAGTTGGGCGACTAGTTCAGTGGTAGAACGCTGTCCTGATAAGACAGAGGTCGAAGGTTCGATTCCTTCGTCGCCCACACATAACCACGGGCCCTTAGCTCAGCTGGTAGAGCGCCTCATTTGCAATGAGGAGGTCAGCGGTTCGAATCCGCTAGGGTCCACCATGAATCCAACATATCTTCTTATCGGCATCGTTGCGGTTGCGGCATTTACTATGCTGGGTATTAATATCTACCTGGCCCTGCAATCGCGCAAGAAAGAGCCGAACAATGATACACTCGTGCTCCATCAGCGGCTGGACTCATTTGCGAAACTTATCACCGATCAGCTTGAATCGGGCCGCCAGTCCGCAGAACGGGCAACGCTTTCAGTGCATCAGCAGGTGCACAGTTTCACGCAGGGCATGACCCAGCTTCAGGAGACGGTGAAGCAGGTACAGGATTCAGTGAAAAATGTTTCTTCTTTTCAGGATATTTTTAAGTCGCCGAAGTTGCGCGGCATTTGGGGCGAAGCGTCATTGGAAGCCGCCCTGGGCCAATATTTTTCCAGAGATATATATCAGATGCAGTATTATTTCAAATCGGGTGAGGTGGTGGACGCCGTTATTCGTTTGCCAAATCAGCTCATCCTACCGATTGATTCAAAGTTTAATTGGGAAAACTTCGAAAAGATGGTCAACGCTGAAACGGATATGAATCGCGACATCTATCGAAAGCAATTCTTTTCTGACGTGAAAAAGAAAGTCGATGAGATTGCATCGAAGTACATTCTTCCTTCCGAAGGAACAACCGACCTCGCCATTATGTATGTACCGGCAGAAACTGTGTATTACGAACTCATTAATAATATTAAAGATGTCGACATTCCCGCCTATGCGCGCAATAAGAAAATACTTATTGTTTCTCCCAATACGTTTTTTCTTTCCACGTCCGCTCTCTACCACTGGTTCAAGGATGTCGAAATAAATAAGCAGACCCGCGAAATTATGAAGCGGTTAGACCGCATCGCTACGGACGGAGCCAAACTGGCCGATGAGTTTCGTTTACTGGGAAAACATATCTCAAATGCCAACAGTGCTTATGAAGGAACTGAAAAACGTCTTGATCTCATGGTAGAACGGGTAAAAACAGTGGTGGAAATAGGGAAACAAGAAGAGGTGGAGAAGCTCGATGTGCCGAAAGTATAACTCAAGCTCTCCTCTTATGGGGCCATCTTTGGTATACTTGTCTTATGGTTGAATTTGCAAAGGTAAAAGACGTTATGACGAAAGACGTCCTCGCACTGAATGCCGAGGATAGTTTAGAACTCGTAGCGCAGCTTTTTGAGAAATATGACTATGACGGCATGCCGGTAATCGGTGCGGAGAGAAAGCTTCTTGGCATTATCACCGCGTACGATATGATCGTGCAGAGTTCAGGCATGCACTTGCCGACGATCATCGGCATCATGGGACAGATTGCGGTAAACCAAGCTGATCGCAAAGATCTGGACGAACACTTCAATAAGCTTAAAGAAATCAAAGCGAAGCAAATCATGAACCCTAAAGCGCTGACGATAGGGCAGAATGTCAGTATTGATGAAGCCGCTAAACTTTTTGCCGAGCACCATCGGGTGAACCCGCTCTGCGTTGTAGATGATAACGGAATCCTTGTTGGCGTATTGAGCCGCTATGATATTATCCGATTTTTTAATGCCACTTATTTCCAGCAAGTTGTAAAAGATGCCACAGCTATCACTGACCCTTTTAGGGATATCGCCCAAACAAAGTCAGAACGGGAGATTGATTCTACAGTCAACAGTCTTTCTAAGGAATTTCTTCTCGTAACCAAAAAACGTCCCCGAATCTGGAAATATATTGCTATCGGCATGTTCGTCGCTGGCCTCGTGGTGGCAACAGCGCTTATTATTCGGATCGTTCAAAAAGAGGCTCTCGGACCACGCGGTTCTTTGGCTGTTAAGTTTCATTGATTATCCACATTTTGATGTTTGTCAGTCCCAAAACATGCTAAAATACAGAAGTGATTACTATATGGCGAAAGGGGGTGCACTATGTTTGAAGTAGTATCAGCGCCAGATGTTGTACGTACGTCATTACTCACGTTATGGTCAGGCGTTGCCGGATATGCACCTCGAATTGTCGCAGCTCTCATCGTTTTTCTCGTTGGTTGGCTAATCGCGGTTCTTCTGGCAAAATTGGCCTACCATTTGGTACGCGTATTGCATATCGATAATGCGCTCAGTAAGATAGGGCTCAAGGAAGCGTGGGAACGAAGCGGTTTTCATCTTTCGAGCGCCATGTTTTTCTATGAAATCGTGAAGTGGTTCTTCGTTATCGTCTTCTTGATGGCAGCGGCGAACATTCTCGGTTTGGACCAGGTTAGTGAATTTTTGCGAACGGTTGTTCTGTACATCCCCAATGTGATAGTTGCCGCCATTATCCTTCTCATTGGTATTTTAGTTGCGAAATTCTTAGAAAGCACGGTTCGTGCTTCAGTCCGAACGGCGGGATTGGCTTCGTCGAATTTCTTGGGTTCGTTGACGAAGTGGGCAGTTTTCATCTTCTCGATGTTGATTGCTCTTGTTCAGTTGCGTGTTGCTGATGATGTCATCAGAATCGTCATCATGGGATTAATTGCCGCTCTTTCGCTTGCTCTTGGTTTGTCATTCGGTCTCGGAGGCGTCAAGCACGCTGAAGAGTTCGTGGGGCGCCTTAAGCACAAAATGGAAGACTAGTTCTATAATTCTCGCGTAAAAGCCGCGGAGTCCCGAAATTTCGAGAGACTGACCGCGGCTTTTACGCGGGAGATCTAATTATTTTATCTTGCAAGCTGGGTGCCAGAAGAAGAGAGAAGATCTTTTGCGTCCTTAAAAAGTTTTTTAAGCGCGCCTTTTTCCTTGGGAGTAAGTTTTGCGAGCACAAAGTTCTTTATTAACGTATCTTTAGCGTTTTGGCCTTGGTTATAGGCTTTCTTGAGTGTTGAGTTGGCAGTGCCGAGCCGAGTGCGGAAGAATTTTTTGGTTTTGATTGCTTTCATAATCGATTCCACGCCGCGATGTCCCCCAGAGTTTTTATCGAAGGAAAGTTTTACACTCCCAAAAGGAATATCAAGATCATCGTGCACGATAATGATATCCTCCGGCCTTGCCTTATAAATAGCTTTGAGTTTTGCAATAATGGGACCGCTTGTATTTACGTACGATTCGGGTCGGGCAAAAATCACGGAATAATTCTTACCGCCGAGAATCATCTTGCTCTTAGCGACCCGTGCGCCGATCTTTTTATCGAGAATGAGATCAGACCCATGATCACTGACCAGGGACTCGATAAACAGAAATCCCAAATTATGTCTGGTATTTTCGTATTCTGCGTCCGGGTTGCCTAATCCGACGATGAGTTTTGTAATCATTGGTGTCCATAGTATAGCGCTTTTTTTAGCGCCGAAGCAAATTTGTCCGTCCAAGTCGTAACACCGAGTGTATAACCTATGTGCTCGGTGCTCGATTTCGGCAGGTTTGAAAAGGAGTTAATTTAGTGATATAGTACGGAAGTTATTTATATAATGTAATAATATTTATGCACGAAGAAACACCCATCCGCTTCAGTGACGAGTTTTTTTCCTTCATCTGGGAAACGGTAAAAATAGTAGTTCTTTCGCTTGCTATTATCGTGCCAATACGGTACTATCTGGTCCAGCCGTTTTTTGTTAAAGGGAGCTCAATGGTGCCTAATTTCCACGATAAAGACTATATTCTTGTGGATAAATTGAGCTATCGATTTGACGATTTTAAGCGGGGCGATGTGATCGTATTTCGCTATCCGAAGGATCCCAAAGACTACTTCATTAAACGAGTGATCGGTCTGCCCGGAGAAACCGTCCAAGTAAAGGGTAATAAGGTAACGATCTACAATATCGATAATCCTGCCGGGGAAATCTTGGAGGAAGCATATTTGGCCGACTATCAACGAACCGACGGTAATAAAGTCTGGAAGCTCGACGATAATGAATTCTTCGTTTTGGGCGATAACCGGCTTCAGAGTTCGGATTCTCGAAGCTGGGATGCGTTAAATCGCTCGTTTATTGCCGGACGAGCCTGGATTCGTCTATGGCCGTTTAATGTAATTACAAAAATTCAGCGAGTAACATATCCTGATGCAGGAAACTAATATACCTACGAAAATAAAGAAACCAAAAGGATTTCAAGCTCCGCGGGGAATGCGCGATATTCTTCCCGAAGAGCAGAAATATTGGCGTTATGTGTTGCGCAAAGCAGAATCCTTGCTCGAAGATTATGCTTTTGAAAAAATTTCAACGCCGGTTTTGGAATTCACCGATTTATTCTTGCGCGGGACCGGGGAATCAACCGATATCATTGAGAAAGAGATTTATAATTTCAGAACAAAGGGTGGTGATGACCTAACCCTTCGACCGGAAGGCACTCCGGCGGTCGTGCGCGCCTATATCGAAAATGGAATGCAAGTTCGTCCTCACCCCGTGAAGCTCTATTACGTGGAGCCGATGTTTCGGCACAATCAGCCTCAGCAGGGAAGATATCGCCAGTTTTTCCAACTCGGCGTTGAAACACTTGGGGATAGCTCCGAAGCCATTGATGCGGAGTTGCTCTTTTTGGGATATAAGATCCTTAATTCCCTAGGATTGGGAAATTACAATATCCATATTAATAGTATTGGTGATCAAAACTGTCGCCCGGCGTACATCCGCGCTCTCAAGGACTATTATAAAACACGCGTGAAAAAGAGCTGTAGTAATTGCAAAATCCGTCTTAAAAAAAATGTCCTGCGAGTACTTGATTGCAAGGAAGAAGGATGCCAAGAAGTAATTCAAGGAGCGCCTCAAATGATGGACTACTTAGATGAAGAATGCAAAAATCACTTTAAAAATGTTCTTGAATTTCTCGATGAAGCCAAAATCCCATACATTCTAAACCCGTACCTTGTTCGAGGATTAGATTATTACACCCGAACAGTTTTTGAGTTCCTGCCCGAAGAAAATATCGGTTCTCAATCCACGGTCATTGCCGGTGGCCGATATGATCGTATGGTGGATCAGCTTGGTGGCCCAAAAACTCCCGCCGCGGGATGGGCTATGGGCATAGAGCGTGTTATCTCTGCGCTCAAAGAAGGACAGGTAAATGTACCAGAGATCGGCATTAAGCCAAAGGTATTTCTGGCGCAACTTGGAGAAATGGCCAAACGCAAGAGCCTTATTCTTTTTGAGGAAGTTAGAAAAGCGGGCATTGAGATCAAGTCATCGCTTGGCCGCGATAGCATTAAGGCCCAATTACGCATTGCGAACCGTTTGGGCGTAAAGTATGCGTTGATTTTCGGGCAAAAAGAAGCGCTTGACGATACCGTCATACTTAGGGAGATGGATAGCGGCATTCAGGAGAACATCCCGCTAGAAAAGATTGTTGACGAATTAAAAAAGCGCTTAAAAAAGTAAGATATTTGTCTGCGCGCAGTGAGCGTAGCGAACGAGTACGGCTTCAAATTCTTACCGAGCACATAATTTGTAGATTTGATAGAAATTATGTGCTCGGTGCTGAATATACTGACTGCTCGTCTGCCCGCAATTCCTCGCAGAGTATATTAGCATGATTGACGATGTTTTTTGCAAAATTATTGAAGGTGCGTTGAAATCCGACCCAGTCTATCAAGACGACGAATTTCTGGTGATAAAGGATATCAAGCCTGCCGCACCGGTACATTTATTGGTCATTCCAAAACAGCATTTCGACAGCCTGGCAAAGTTTCAAGCCGCGGATGCCGCATTATTGGGCCGGGCGTTTCTTACTGCCGAGAAAGTGGCAAAAGAACAAGGGTTGGATCGCGGCTATCGATTGGTGCTCAATGAAGGAGAGCATGGCGGTAAACTAGTGCCGCACTTGCATATCCATATTTTGGGCGGAAAACGCCTAGGTCCGAAATTAGTCATGTAGTTGCTCACGTGCAGTAATCTTGTGAACATGAGTACGACACGTAACCGAGCACATAATCAGAAGAAATCTTATGATTATGTGCTCGGTGCTGAATATTCTAGCAGTTCGCCTGCTAGCACACTTTCTCACTGAGAATATTCGCAGAAAGGAGGTAGTAATATGGTAGAAGTAAAAAGAAAACCAAACGAAAGTACCGGAAGCCTCTTGAGACGATTTAGCCGCTTTGTACAACAAAGCGGAGTCTTGGTGAAAGCGAAGAAATCCCAATTTCGAGCAAAGAAACAAAATGAACGCAAAGAAAAAAATGCGGCCATCATGGGCTTGCACTTGAACGAATTACGCAAGCGCTTGGAAAAGCTTGGAAAATACAACGAAGAAACCTTTGAAGAAGAAAAACGTAAATTGAAACAAGAATTAGACTTGTAGTAATTGTCTGAGCGCAAATGTAATGAGCACAGAAACAATTACTATACCGAGCACATAAGTCTTATGTGCTCGGTGCTGAGTTTTCTAACAACTCAACGACGCGATTGCTTGTTTCATTGAAAAAACTCGCATGCTAAAAGAAAAAATCCAAGCAGACGTAAAAGAAGCTCTCAAAGCCGGGGATAGCAAAAAGCGGACCGTGTTAAATTCGCTTCTTTCTGCGATTAAAAATCGAGAACTTGAAAAGCGAAGCAAGTTTAGCAAGACAGGCGCGACAAACGATCTAGAAAACGCGAGCCTTATTAATGATGAAGAGGCCGTTGAAGTTATTTCCTCGGAAATCAAAAAGCGAAAAGAAGCGATTGAGACCTACGCGCAAGCCGGAAGGCCGGAATTGGCGGCGCAGGAACAGGAAGAACTCGCCGTTCTGATGCAATACATGCCGGAGCAGATTTCCGATGACGCCATTCGTACCGAAGTAAAAACCGCGATTGAAACAGTTCACCCTCAAGGGCCCAAGGACATGGGCAAAGTCATCGGCGCTGTCATGCCGAAAGTGAAGGGGCGAGCGGATGGCCAAGCCGTCAGCCGTATCGTGAAAGAAGAGCTCGAAAAGATTTCGTCATAAAATGCTTGATCTTGTTTTTCGCAATACGACTCAGGCAACCGGAGTAATCTCAACAAAGGATTTTTTCGAATCCTTTGTCCTTAAAACCCTCAATGCCGTTGGCGTAAACGGAGATACCGAGGTCAGCATATCGCTCATTAGTCCTAAACGGATGCGCGAACTCAATAAAGAGCACCGAAACCGCGATAAAGTCACGGATATTCTTTCGTTTCCCCTAGGCGAAACCTTTGTTCCAGGATATACTATAAGAACTCTTGGGGACATTTTCATCTGTCCCTCGTATGTCGTGGCGCGCGCAAAAGAGGAAAATATGACCATAGAGGCGAAGCTGGCACGGCTCATAGTGCATGGAACATTACACCTGTTGGATTTCGACCACGAGCGATCGGAAAAAGAGGCCGAAGAAATGGATCGTCTTGAACAAGAAATTTTAAATTAGTAACTAATCAGTAACTCACGTATATGACAAGCGGGCACATCATTTCCGGAATTGACGTTGGTAATTCCCAAATCAAAGTTGTTATTGCGAGAGTTGATCGCGAGAATTTGAGGCCCGAAATTATTGGCGCTGGTAGCACGTCTTCCAACGGTCTTCGTCGCGGCATGGTTGTCGATATGGAAGAAACGGTTGAAAATATTCGCTCCGCCATCCAGCAGGCCCAGGCGATGGCAGGTGTACCGATTAAACGAGCCTACCTTTCTGTAAATGGCCTCCATATTCAGACGCAGGTTTCTCGGGGAGTGATCGCAGTTTCTCGAGCGGACAATGAAATATCGCAAAATGATATTGAACGAGTTATGCAGGCCGCTTCAGTGGTAAGTTTGCCCGCAAATCGTGAAATCGTGCATGTTCTGCCGCGCACCTTTATCATCGATGGTACGGAATATGTGAAGAACCCTCTTGGCATGAAGGGTGTTCGTCTTGAGGCGGACGTTTTTATTATTGATGGACTTTCGCCATATCTGCGAAATATTGCTCGTTGCGTAAATGAAAATAATATTGAAGTGGCGGGGCTTGTGTATGCACCATTGGCGGCATCGCTTTCAGCGCTTGATAGAAACCAAAAGGAGTATGGCGTCATGAATCTTGATTTCGGAGGGGGTACTTCAAGTTTGACCATCTTTGAGGAAAACGACCTTCTGCATAGTGCGATTTTCCCGATTGGATCACGCCATATCACTAATGATCTTGCCATCGCGTTACGGACGTCTTTAGATGTCGCTGAACGGATCAAACTTGAGCATGGCGCAACTTCAGAGGGAGAAGACGGTCGTCGCAAAGATCAGATTGACCTTTCGCAGATCATGAATGAAGAAGGATATTTTGTTTCTAAGAAACAGCTTACCCGTGTGGTTGATGCCCGCGCCCAGGAATTATTGGACATGGTGAGCACTGAATTGAAAAAAGTTTCAAAGAATGGAATGCTCCCGGCGGGAGTTGTGCTGAGCGGCGGCGGCTCCAATTTGCCCGGTTTCGCCAGGCTTGTCAAAGAATATTTGAGATTGCCGGTACGAGTGGCAAATCCGGTGAATGTAGTGGGTACGGCTGATATTCTTAACGACCCATCCTTTACGGTGGCTATCGGGCTTGCGATGTGGGGGATAGAGCAGGAACTCGCGGGCATCAAATCTCGTCCTCTCCTAGGCGGTCAGGGCGATCTCCTCCGGAAAACTGTTCGTTGGCTGAAGAACTTCTTGCCGTAAGGAGATATCCAGAGTTATCTACAGGGTTATCCACATCAAAATGCGTACTGCTTGCGCCCTTTTTCTATTTATGTTAGAAACCAGGTAATACGCGCCAGAATTATTAAAAAATGCCCCAAGTTAAACCTCAATTTGAAACGTTTGCCCGCATTAAAGTGTTAGGTCTTGGCGGCTCAGGCGGCAATGCCCTAGAGCGAATGATCGAAGCGCGGATTCACGGCGTTGAATTTATTGCCGTAAATACCGATGCCCAGTCACTCCACAATTCAAACGCTCCGGTGAAGATTCACATTGGCAAAAGTCTCACGCGAGGCCTTGGTGCCGGCATGAATCCGAGCATCGGTCGCGAAGCCGCCGAACAGACCCGAGAAGACATTCTCACCGCCCTTAAAGGAGCCGATATGGTTTTTATTGCGACAGGATTGGGCGGAGGTACCGGAACGGGCGCCGCACCGGTTATCGCTGACATGGCTCGAGAATCAGGCGCACTGACGGTAGCAGTCGTGACCAGACCCTTTAGTTTTGAAGGAGCTCAGCGTTCTCGCGTGGCCGAAGAGGGTCTTCAGCTTCTGCGCGATAAGGTTGATGCGCTTATCACAATCCCTAATGACCGACTCCTTTCTATCATCGATCGTAAGACTCCATTACTCGAGTCATTCGCGGTAGTTGACGATGTTCTTCGACAGGGCGTCCAAGGTATTTCTGATCTCATCACTATTCCCGGTATTGTTAATACTGACTTTGCCGATGTGAAGGCGGTTATGACTAACTCTGGATCAGCGCTCATGGGTATCGGAAGAGCTTCCGGCGAAGATCGAGCCGTAGAAGCGGCTCGTATGGCGATCAACTCTCCGCTCTTGGAACTGTCCATTGATGGCGCTCGCGGCGTTCTTTTTAACGTGTCCGGCGGTACCGACATGGCAATGGCAGAAATCAGCGAAGCGGCGCGGATTATTACTGAACATATTGATCCCGATGCAAAAGTCATCTTCGGCGCTGTCGTTGATGATAAGCTGAAGAAAGGGGAGATCAAGATCACTGTCGTAGCGACTGGTTTTACGAATACCTATCCCGTATCCCCCTCAAATCCGTCTGCAAAATATAATGGCGGCGGTCTAAGCCTCTTTGATAACGCTATCAAGAAACAAGATATTATGGAGCGCGAACCTGTAAAAGAGGTAAAAGAAATCATCGATCCCTCGATCGAAGATGAAAAAGATTTCGATATTCCGGCATTTATACGGCGCAAAATGAACAAATAAGGCGCGACTGCGTTTAGAGGGATTAAAAAGAGCTAGAAAAGGGCTCTTTTTTGTGTTTGACAAATGCCTATAAAACATGTTATAATATACCTATAGTACATTTCCAACCTAGATTCTGACCCTATTTGAGGCCATCTTTGTGGCTTGAAATGGGGTCAGAACACACGTTCTAACCAATTACTTTTGGAGGAAGCGATGCTGAAGACCACGATAATCGTTCTTGTGTTGGTGTTGGCTGCCTTTCCCGTGTCGGCCGGTGATGTCGCCGAGCTACAGGTCATCAATGGGGATCTGACGGCCGATATCTTCGTCGCGGGGAAGATCCGTGGCAGAATCGGCTGGTCGGCCTTTGCACTCGTTAGCGATGGCTGGGCGCAGGTCTACGCTGGGCCGACTTACGCTCCAACGTCGTGGAGCGTAATCAGTCTCAATATCGGTTTGGAGACTGGTGGTGAGCGATTCGCCGAATCCCTGTGGCTGGGCCACGATCGTTTCTCGATGCTCGCGATTCTCGAGCACGGATACACTGGTCGTTGGCACAAGATCACGGCTGACTACAAGCTCACCAAGAGCTGGGCGGTTGGCTACCACGGCCAGGCTTTCCTGGGCAACGGCGCCCGGATCAGCTACACCTTCGGGAAGGTGACGGTTTGGGGCTCGTTGCTCTACCGAGAGCGGGGCTTCAATACAGTCATTGCCGCGAAGATCAGCAACTGATCACTACAAAGCTTCGTGCAATGCGAAGCTTACAACGTCCCGTTCGGACGCGCGACCCATTCTCAGGGTTGCCACGAACGGGCGTTTTCTTTTTCAAATAATTAGAGCGAGTACCAGAAAATTAGACGCTTGAGTAACTGATAGCTCCTTGAAGTGAATAACGAAATTTAGGAGAAACAGAAAAATGGTCCGAGGAACGCAGGGGTACCGTTTTTCTATCTTCTAGAATGGGGAAATGAGCAAAAAAGGAGCCAAAGACGCGAACCGTGTACTGATTTTGCGACACAAGCGAGGTTATCAACATTGTGAGCATGGTCAAAAGATGGTTAAATTCATCTACCAACGGATTGCTTAAATAAGCAGGAGGGTAAAGAGATTCGCACGAGCGGCGCATCTCTTTCCTCTTCTCCTTCGCGCCCCACATGAATAACGGAACTTCGGTGTTTCCAAATCAGCAGCGTCTCGATGTAAACAATCATAAGAAAAGCGGTGATTCTACGCACCAGATGTCTTCAGGTATGACCTGGGAGCGGATTTTTGGCCTGTCCGGCCAGGGTACCGGTCATCCCTATGATGACATTACGTGGGAGTTGCGCACCGCGAAGATTGCGAAAGCAGACGGCACTATTGTTTTCGAACAGCATGACGTGGAAGTGCCGGCATTCTGGTCTCAAACCGCTACCGATATCGTTGCTTCCAAATATTTTCGCGGGAAAATTTCGGCGCCCGAACGCGAATACAGTGTGAAGCAGATGATCGATCGCGTCGCTCAAACGATCGGGTACTGGGGTTTGCAGGACAGTTACTTTGCATCTCCCGAAGATGCCACGAATTTTACGCTTGATCTCACATGGTTGCTTGTGAATCAATTTTTCGCATTCAACAGTCCGGTGTGGTTTAACGTCGGCGTCTATGAAAAGCCGCAGTGTTCCGCCTGTTTCATTCTTGCCGTCGAGGACACCATGGAATCAATCATGCAGTGGTACAAGGATGAGGGAATGATTTTCAAACACGGCTCCGGCGCAGGTTTGAATGTTTCCAATCTTCGATCTTCGAAAGAGTCTCTTTCGAGGGGGGGGCACTCATCAGGTCCCGTTTCATTCATGAAGGGTGCTGATGGTGTTGCCAATACGATTCGTTCCGGCGGCACAACTCGCCGCGCGGCAAAGATGGTGGTCATGAATGTCGATCACCCGGATATTAAAGATTTCATCTATGCCAAGCATTACATCGAGCAGATGACGCAGGTGCTGGTGACCTCCGGATTTAAGAATTCCCTGGACGGCGACCTCTTCAGCCCCTACACCCTCTTGCCGTATGTAAATGCAAATAATTCAGTACGCGTGACGGATGATTTTATGCGAGCCGTCGAAAATGATGACATGTGGGACCTTAAAGCGGTTACTACCGGGGAATCCATGGAGCGTGTTAAGGCTCGCGAAGTGATGAATTGGATTGCGGAAGCGGCATGGGCAAGTGCCGATCCCGGCATGCAGTATCATGATACGATTAATCGCTGGCACACCTGCCCGAATACCGGTCCTATCACCGCATCTAACCCGTGCAGTGAATACATGCACTTAGACAACAGCGCCTGCAATCTTGCGTCGTTGAACCTATTAAAATTTGCTAATGAAGATGGCACATTCGCCGTGGAGCAATTCAAGCGCGCGGTGGATACCATCATTATGGCCCAAGACATTATTGTCAGCCGCTCTTCCTATCCGACGGAAAAGATTGATCGTAACGCCAATGATTTTCGCGAACTTGGATTGGGCTATGCTAATCTAGGGGCGCTCTTGATGACCTGGGGCTTGCCGTATGATTCCGAAGACGGACGATTGCTTGCCAGTCAGATTACGTCATTGATGTGCGGCGAAGCCTATCGCTTTTCAGGATTACTCGCTGACCGAAAGGGTCCGTTTGCCGGCTTTGAAAAGAATCGCGAACCAATGCTTAATGTACTGGCCATGCATCTTAATGAAGCTGAAATTCTTTACTCGCAGACTATAAAGTCTGCCATCGGTGCAAAGTATACCGATCTCGCGGTAGCTTCCCGCGTGGTATGGCACGAAGCACTTGAACTGGGTAGATCGGTAGGCGTCAGAAACTCGCAGGTTACCGTATTAGCTCCGACGGGAACGATCGCTTTTATGATGGATTGCGATACAACAGGCGTAGAGCCGGGTCTCGCGCTGGTAGCGTATAAAAAACTTGTCGGCGGCGGCGTTCTCAAATTGGCGAATAATCAGGTGCCAGCGGCACTTAAAAATCTCGGTTATTCCGCCGAGCAAATCAAGGATATCAGCGCGTACCTCCTTGAAAAAGATACGATTGAAGGAGCGCCATGGCTTAAAGAGGAGCACCTTCCGGTTTTTGACTGCTCATTCAAGGCGGTTAATGGCGAGCGCAGTATCAGCTATATGGGCCACCTGCGCATGATGAGCGCCGCTCAACCATTCATCTCCGGCGCTATCTCAAAAACGATTAATCTGCCGAACAATGCTACCGTTGATGATATCCGAGATGCATTTGTTCAGGGTTGGAAACTTGGTCTTAAGGCTATCGCGGTTTATCGCGACGGATCGAAGGGCGTACAGCCGCTTAACACGGCAAAGGATGAGAATAATAGACTAGTTGAGCACATCAACGGCTATACCCGAGTAAAATTGCCCGAAGAGCGTCCAGCTATCACTCATAAGTTTAGTGTCGGCGGCCATGATGGCTATTTAACCGTGGGCCTTTATCCTGACACACAGCAACCCGGCGAGACATTTCTCTCCATCGCTAAAGAAGGTAGCACACTTTCTGGTTTACTCGATACGATCGCCATCCTTATCTCAATGTGTTTGCAATCCGGCGTGCCGTTGAAGGTTCTTGTTCGGAAGTTTAAAGATACGAGCTTTAGTCCCGCGGGATTCACCGGCAATACGAATATTCCGACGGCCAAATCAATTATCGACTACGTTTTTCGATATCTGGGCATGAAATTCTTAAATCCGGAAGATCGAGAAGAAATATTCGGACTAACGCATGACATAGAGATTATGCCCGTTACTACGGTGGCGATATCTCAGCCAGAACCGACTTCAAAAACTGACAATGTTCTTTCCGGTCTCGTCGCTCCATCTAAGAATGCTTCCGCAAGCGCGAAGCCCCGCGCTACTTTCGTGTCTGATGCCCCCGTATGTCAATGTGGAACACTCATGTTTCGAGCCGGATCCTGCTATGCCTGCCCAAGTTGTGGCGCTACAACCGGCGCCTGCAATTGAGGAGCACAAATTCATATCAAAAACCCCGTTGCCACGGGGTTTTTGATCAGGTACGATACAGACATGCATAAGTCTCAAGTTCTCTCGTATTTTCTGATTGCTTTTCTGGTCGGAACACTTATCGGATCACTCTGGCATTTCGGTGAACAATATTTTTGGATTTTTATCGGGCTAGGGACATTATTTTTTGGAGTATCAGCCTATCATCGCACATTCGGACAAACAGCCGCAGGCATTAAACGCCGGAAGGCAGGCTTTATTATCGGATTTTGCATCATTTTTGTAACGGGGGGTATCTACCGGTTTCAACAATTTGACGCTGATCACAGCCGTATCACGCAGTTTAATGATCGAGAGGCGGGAGGCAAGGGCATTCCTGTACTGGTGGTGGGGTATGTGGCAGGAGATGTTCAGGAATGGGGATCGCAATCGCAGTTCCCTTTTGAAGTAAAAGAAATTGTCGCTTTCAAAAGAACTTTCCCGGCAGGAGAGCGGATTCTCGTGATTGCCGATAATCAAGCAGAGTATCGCTATGGCGATATCCTTACCATCGAAGGCGCGCCGCAAGCTCCTAAAAATTTCGAATCATTTGATTATGCGACGTATCTGAAAAAACAAGGTATTCGAAGCATTTTTTCTTCTCCCGATATTCTAGCGGAGGGATCAATATCCTTGGGTCTTTGGGAGCGGAGCAGTGTTGTCGTGTATCGCGCTCTGCAGGGATTAAAATCGCGTTTCGAATCGGCGCTCATAAGCACGATAGCAGAGCCGGAAGCCGCCTATATCCAAGGGGTACTTCTGGGTTCGCGTAGCGCGATCCCAGAGCGTCTCCAGGACGCCTTTACTGCAACGGGGACTAGTCATATTTTGGCGATATCCGGATACAACATCACCATCGTCGCCGAGGCGGTGCTGGGGGTATTGTTATTTTGGTTCCGGCGACGCGGGGCAATTTGGATCGCCACGGCGGCCATTATTCTTTTTACGTTGCTGACGGGAGCTTCGGCGTCAGTGGTGCGAGCGGCGGTAATGGGACTATTGGTCCTTTTTGCTTCCGGCTACGGCCGTCTCTATGATGCAAAAAATGGTATTATTCTGGCCGGCGCGCTGATGGTTTTCTCTAATCCATTCATCCTTGTGTTTGATATTGGTTTTCAGCTTTCTTTTTTGGCGGTTATCGGTCTTTTATACCTGTATCCGATATTTCAGCGTTGGGCACAGCGAGCTCCTTCGTTGGGAGGATTGAAAGAGATTGCCTTCATGACGCTTTCGGCGCAGGTGATGGTTATCCTGCTTTTAGTGGGGTATTTTCATTCTTTCTCGCTGGTTTCTCTGGCGGTAAATATTTTAATCCTACCGATCGTCCCTGCGGTAATGCTGTTTGGTTTCATAGCGGGCATAAGCGGCATGATCTGGATTCCGCTGGGAAAGATTATTGGCGTAGTGGCGTGGGCATTGGCGCGATATCAGCTCTGGATCGTTGAACGGGCGGCATCATTCTCATTTGCCTCTGTTTCAATCTCGTTGCCGTGGATTATAATCGTTCTCGCTTATGCGCTACTGATCGGAGGAATTTGGCAGTTCTATCGGCACCATGGATACGAATAAAGATAAAATAATTGCGGGAATCATCGCTCTGGTACTCATCGTGCTGGCGTTTTCAAGTTCACAAGCCGCAGGGCAGAAAGACGGACTTTTAAAAATATATTTTTTGAATGTCGGCCAGGGAGACGCCATCTTTATAGAAGCTCCGAATGGCAACCAGGTGCTTGTTGATGGCGGACCGGACAGCGCCGTGATTGCGGAGCTGGCGCGGGTGATACCATTTTACGATCGGTCTATCGATGCCATCGTGGTTAGCCATCCTCATAGCGATCATATCGCCGGATTAGTTGACGTATTAAATCATTATGATGTTGGCTATGTAATTCAAGCAGGGGAGCAATATGATTCATTGGAATTCCGATCGTGGCAGGAAGCGGTTGCCCAAGAACATGCAACCGAAATTGATGCTGTGGCGGGAAAACAGATCAACTTAGGACCCGAAATGACTCTTACAATTATCTATCCTCTGAAATCAGTGCTCGGCACTGCGACTGATAAGCCTCACAATGACAACGTGGTAGCGATGCTTCAATACAGGCACGTAAAAGTTCTGTTGGCTGGTGATATGGAGGCGGCCGTGGAACGCACCTTGCTTAATAATAATATCGATATTGATGCTGATGTATTGAAAGTGGGCCACCATGGATCAAAGACTTCGACAGCGTTGCCATTTCTCGATGCTGTTACTCCGCAAACGGCAGTAATTCAAGTAGGAGTAAAAAATCGGTACAAGCATCCTGCGGAACTGATTCTTTCCCGCCTTGAAAATTATCAAGTAAAATATTATCGTACTGATGTCGATGGGATGATTCGTCTTACTAGTGATGGGACTTCGTATTATCTTAATAAGCAATAATCATGATAAGTGTTGCAAATTTTCCGCTATTTAAAACTAAGATGGGTAAGCAGAAGTTTAATCTTGAAAATCGTGCTCAGCGAAGGAGATATTTTGATTTTAAAGCCGGTTCAGAAATAAAGAAATTAAGAAAGTATCTTAAAAAAGATACTTTCATGGGGTTTTTCTTAGGTCCAAAAAACTCGGGAAAAGGCACCTATGCAAAACTTTTTCTCGAAGCTCTCGATGCTGATCTCGTGGCCCATTTATCGGTTGGTGATATTGTTCGCAGTGTTCACAAATCTCTTGCTTATGCAAAAGACAAAAAAGAATTGATAACATTTTTGAAAGAGCGCTATCGCGGATATATATCAGCGGAACAAGCAATCGATATTATTCTCGGTCGAGATACCAAAACCTTACTACCAAATGAAGTAATTCTTGCTCTTGTTGAACGCGAAGTTGACCGCTTGAATCGAAAGCCGGTATTTATTGATGGTTTCCCTCGCAACCTTGATCAGGTTCAAACATCTTTGTATTTTCGAGCCTTGATGGGCTATCGAGATGATCCTGACTTTTTTATTTTTCTGCACGTCCCCGAAACGATTTTAGCAGAACGATTTAAAGCCCGGGTCATCTGTCCTAAATGCCAAACATCTCGCAGTTTGAAGTTATTGCGCACACAGCATATCGGCTATGATGGAAAGACAAAAGAATTTTATTTGATTTGTGATAATGATGGAGCAAGGATGAGGGGGAAGGAAGGGGATGAATTTGGTATTGAGGCAATCCGGGATCGGCTCGAAGTAGATAAAAAAGTTATGTCACAGTTGCTTCAACTTCAAGGAGTACCAAAAATTTACTTGCGAAATCCAATTCCAGTAAAAGATGCAAAGAAATTTGTAGATGACTATGAATTAACTCCAGTTTCTTCGTACGCATGGGACGCAAAGAAAAAAGAGGTCATCATTAAAGAAGATCCATGGACTATTAAAGATGACGAGGACGAACTGTCCTATAGCCTTCTGGCGCCGCCGGTTGTAGTTGCCCTAATTAAACAGTTGGTTGAAGTTCTAAATCTCTAATGGACCCTAAGAAACTATTTAAAGTTGTCATCACTGCCATTGTCGTGAAAGACGGAAAATATTTAGTGTTGCGACGCGCGGCATGGGAGAAAAAATTTCCGTCACGTTGGACCGTGCCGGGTGGGAAGCTAGACACGGGAGATTATGTGCATCTTCCTAAAGACACTCCCGACTATTGGTATAATGTGCTGGAGCGTACACTTCGACGCGAAGTAAAAGAAGAAGCGGGGATTGAAATTAAGAATATCCGCTATGTAACTTCGCTTGCGGACGCGCGAGAAGGAGATGATCCTTCGCTGATAATCTCATGCTTAGCAGACTATGCGGAAGGGGAGATTGTGCTTGATGAAAGCATGACTGAATTTCGGTGGGTAAATTTAGAAGAAGCGAAAGCCGTAGACCTCATTGATGGTATCTATGAAGAGCTAGAAATGGCAGATACTATGCTTAACAGGGGTTCTGTTTCGGAATGGAAGAAATAGGAGTATACTGGTAGCGGGCCTCCTCGTTGGCCTAAGCTTTAGAACAAATTATTTAACTCGGGATTCCTATATCGTTTTGCCCCGTGGGGCACTTCTGCGGAGACCCACACATTTAAATAGCTTAAGTCTTTTGCTGATGAGGGGGCCTTTTCGTTTGTTCGAAATTTGTCAATAGCTCCCATGCCGTTTTATGATAATTCAGTCAGTCATGGCCGTTTTTTGCGGATATATCCGCAGGTGGAGGCGCACCCATGCACAGTATATGCACAAAAGAGACACAGCTTGTCCGCAGGGCGCTTAAGGACAGGGTGTATACTGTGGATGAGCCCTCCCGTATTTAGTAGGACCTGGATCATTTATGACAATATACTCTTGTAGCCCTATATTAGGTCATTTTGGTGAGGTTCCCTAAAAAGGACTTCCGAAAAATCGCCTTGCGGACTCACACACGTGGAGTAAAAAGCTAGGCCACCTCAATATGTACGGAGGAGCTTGTGAGGATAAACCAAAAACCCGTTGTAAGACGGGTTTTTGGTTTATCTTTTTGGCGCGTATTCTGAATTTAGCGCGAACCCATTTTGAGCGAAATTGCTGACACAATTTCGCGATACTTCCCAAAACTGTCCGCTCGGGCGGCGCGGGAAGGAAGGGGGTTGGGGGGAAAGGAATTCCCGCGCCGCCCTCGCTTCGGAAAAATTCGCGCCGACAATTGCGAAAGCAAATACAATTAAAGGATAGCTGAAAAAATTTGTTTTCGCAATCATTTGCTCTTTGAAATTTTTACAAAAAGAAAGAGGGTCGCCACCTTGCGATGGCAACCCCCGGGGAACCCGTTGCGGATTCATGCTTGCTTGCGGGCGAGGAACTCGCGCCCCTTGCCGACATCCGTGTTGATGGGAACTCCCTGCTTGCACAGCGGGCAGTCGGACTCGTCCCAGGCGTCGAGCTTCACGTTCACAAGCGCGATGAGCTTCGGAATGTTGGCCACGTCTTGCGGTGTGATTCCTCCGCGGTTGCAGAGAACACCGAGACCGATGACGTTGCCGCCGCCGGCCCGCGTGGCTTCAACTACCTTCTTGGCGGAGCCGCCAGTGGTGAGAACATCCTCCACCACAAGAACGTTCTTGCCAGCGATGAGCTTGTCGTAGCCGCGTTTGATGACGAAGGCGTCTCCGCCTTCGGACTTCTCGGCATAGACACCAAACACTTCGTGGTCGTTCATCTCGGAGAGATAATGCGCCGTCCACTGCGAGAGAATCACGCCGCCGATTGCCGGAGCGATGACCACTTGCACATTGTCGTATGCGAACCGTTCGGCGATTGAGCGGCAGAGGCGAGACGTTTCCGCGGTGTGCGGATAGATCGCATCCTTGTTGACGTATGCCGTGCCATGCTTGTCGGAGGTGTAGACGATGTGACTGTCGACGATGACTGCCCCGACTTTGTCGAGGACTTGCAGGACCTCTTGCTCGTTCAAGGTTTCATCTCCTTCCTAGCGGTACTGGTTGATGAGGTAATGGAGCTTCTCCGTCTCGCGGTGGGCCGCTTCTGCGAAGTCCGCGCCCTTGGAGGCGAAGATGATGCCGCGCGAGGAGTTGATGATCATACCTTGTCCGCGGCTGTCCTTACCCGCGGAAACGGTCTTCTCCACGTCGCCACCTTGCGCGCCAATGCCCGGAATGAGAATCGACATGTCGCCGACAAGTCCGCGGACTTCGCGGAGCTCATCGGGATACGTTGCACCGACGACGAGCACGCAGTTGCCGTTCTTGTTCCAATGCTTCGCTACGCGGTACGCCACGTGCTGATAAAGCTTTGCAACATAGCCGTACATCTTTGCCTCGATTCCAAGCGCTTCCGCCAAAAACCTCCCCTCTTCATTGTCAATCGCGACGGGAAGGTCCTGGAACTCACCGGCTCCCGGATTGGATGTGCGGCAGAGCACGATCACTCCTTTGTCCGCGCGATCCAAGAACGGCTGGAGCGCTTCAGCTCCGAGATATGGATGCACGGTAATTGCGTCCGCTTGCAGGAAGTCGAACGCCGCTCCCACGTAACCCGCGTTGGTGTTGCCGATGTCCGCGCGCTTGGCGTCCAAGATGACAACCACGTCCGGCGCGACCTGGTGGATGTACCCGATTGTCATCCTGAGTGCGCGAAGACCCTTCTCGCCGAGGGCCTCGTAGAATGCGATGTTTGGCTTGTAAGCGCAAACGAGATTCTTGGTCGCCCTCACGATGGCTCGGTTGAATCGGAGGACTGCTCTCCACGGCGCCCGCTTCCAGAGCTTGAGGCCGAAGATGCATACATACTTCACGGACTCAGGAAGCTTGTCGTACTCGCTGTCGAGCCCGACGCAGACGAAGTTGCCGCGAGACCACTGGGCCTCCAGCAACTCACGGAAGTTTCGCTCGCTCATATCACCCCCTTCTTCTTTATTGGTTGGGAATGTACGACTTCAGCCGGATTGACCGGCTGATCACTTGGGCAACATTAGTGGGAATGATAAGAAAAGTCAAGTCAAAGTAAGAAAAGATACGTAACCAAAAACCCGTCTCGCAACGGGTTTTTGGTTGGTTGTCGGGCTCCCTGCCTGCCTGCCGGCAGGGAGTTTCTGCCCGCTATCCGGCTACGCCGTTAGGCGCTGACAGGCGGGGAACCCGGGTTACATGTTCCTGTGAATTTTTCGTCACCCTGGTCGGGCCGTGGGGAATCGAACCCCAGCACTGAAATCTGCTGATTTCAGTATTTCCTCACCTGCGTTCGTCAACTGCACCATTTTCCCCAGTCGGGGTACTGGGAGTCGGACCCAGCGTTTCTTGCACCCCATGCAAGCGTGTTGCCGCTACACTATACCCCGTTGCGTATGGATTATATATCAACCAAGCCAAAACTGTCTAATAAACAATCCCGCCAGATAGCGGGATTGTTCTTGAGTTATTGGGCGGTTGCGGTTGTCGCGGCGGTTTTTGCTCGAGAAGTGCGTACTCGGGTGGGCTTGTTGAGCGTCTTAATGCAATCGGTGCAGATTTTTATTCGTTTGCCATCCACTTTGGCCCATTGAAGATTAGGATAGCTTCGGTGTTTTGCCGTAGGGTTATAATGGCCACGCAAAAGGACTCGGGTAGTAACCATAATTGGTTTTTTGCCACATTGTGGACAGCGTGTTGCCATGTTTTTAATGAGACAAGTGACAGGTAATAAGAGACAAGTCTGTGCAATCCTTGTCTCGTGTCTCTTGTCACATGCCTCAAATGTGTTTTACATACTACACCAATAATGATATTTTTTCAATATGCCGGAGGGAATCATCATTATTTTCCAAATCGTAGTTCTGGTATACTCCGTGGTAATTCACGAGGTTTCTCATGGCGTCGTGGCACACGCGCTCGGAGATAATACGGCAAAAAATGCCGGGCGACTTACACTGAATCCATTCAAACATCTTGACCCTTTCGGTTCATTCTTTTTGCCGCTTATTCTTTTTATCTCCACTGGCTTTACCGTTGGCTACGCAAAGCCAGTGCCTTATGATCCGCGTAATTTGAGCGATCATCGGCATGGTCCGGCAAAAGTTGCGCTGGCGGGGCCTGCCTCAAATATCATCCTGGCTTTGCTTTTCGGTGTTGTGTACCGAATCCTGGCGGGTACGATGATCTCACCGGTGATGCTGGAGTTAATCCAGGTAATTATTCTAATTAACATTTCACTTGCCATTTTTAATCTGGTTCCCATCCCGCCCCTCGATGGCCATTGGCTACTCCTTTCGGTATTGCCCGCTCGATTCCTTGCATTTCGGACCTTTCTCTATCGGTACAGCCTGCCGCTCCTTTTTGTCTTTATTATCTTCATCTTTCCCAGGATTTTCTTCATCATTCTGTATCTTTTCCGACTCATTACCGGCGTGCCGGGACTGTCGATATACTAAGGTTTTGCCAGCGCTCAAAAATTGAGATGGTTTGACGCTCCTCTTTTTTTCTGATACCATTTCCCTTGCTCACTTTTGCTGTTAGCCATCTGTTTTTATTATGCCGACGTTTAATCAAATGATGAAGAGGCCGAGACGTATTACTCGGGCGAAAACCAAATCGCCTGCGATGACGTTTGGTTTTAATACGCTTAAGAATCGCCCCGTGGTTTATAACGCACCGTTCAAACGCGGCGTATGCGTCAGTGTAAAAACCATGACTCCGAAGAAACCTAACTCTGCTCTCCGCAAGATCGCCCGTGTTCGTCTTACGAATGGCATGGAAGTTACCGCCTATATTCCTGGCATTGGCCACAATCTTCAGGAGCACTCTGTTGTCATCATCCGTGGCGGCCGAGTGAAAGATTTGCCTGGCGTCCGTTATCATATTGTCCGCGGCCGCTTAGATGCAAGCGGTGTTGATGGTAGAAAGCAAGAGAGATCGAAATATGGGGTTAAGAAATCTAAATAAACCATGCGTAGACCAGTAAAAAATCGTAAAATTATAGAACCGGATCTCAAGTATTCGAGCTTTTTAATTGCCAAGATCATTAATAAGATTATGCATGAGGGCAAGAAGTCAATCGCCCGCTCGATTGTCTATGACGCCCTGGCAATCGCCGAAAAACAGCTCAATAAGCCAGCGTTAGAAGTTCTCGACAAAGCTATGGAAAATGTGACCCCGACGGTTGAGCTCAAATCTCGTCGCGTTGGCGGCGCCAACTACCAGGTACCTATCGAGGTCCGTCCCGAACGAAAAATGGCGCTCGCAATTCGCTGGATCGTAGATTCGGCCCGCGGTCAGAAAGGTAAGGCAATGAGCAAGAAGCTAGCCGAAGAACTTGTTAATGCATACAATAACACCGGAAATGCGGTGAAGAAGAGAAATGATACTCATCGTATGGCCGAAGCCAACAAAGCATTTGCCCACCTCGCTTGGTAAGGGCTTTGCCCGTGCGTATCCTAAACTTTGTCGAAGGAGAGCACGAAAGCAAAACCTTACCCGCCTAAATTTTGCTAGCAAAACTTAGGAGGGTGCTGAATTTTATAGACACTCGTCTGCTTCAGCACTTCCTCGTGTAACAAAATTCGCATGGCAGACTATCCAATTGAAAAAATTCGCAATATCGGTGTTATCGCACACATCGATGCAGGTAAAACAACGACATCGGAGCGCATTCTTTTTTATACCGGTATTTCTCACAAAATCGGCGAAGTTCACGAAGGCGATACGATTATGGACTGGATGGAGCAGGAGCGAGAGCGCGGTATCACCATTACCGCCGCCGCTACAACTGCCTACTGGATCCCGACCGATGCGAAGGATAAAGAAGCAGATAAGGTAAAACTCAATATCATTGATACCCCGGGACACATCGACTTTACTATTGAAGTAAAGCGGTCCCTGCGCGTACTCGACGGCGCCGTGGTGGTGTTTGACGGCGTCGCCGGCGTGGAACCTCAATCGGAAACTAATTGGCGCTATGCGGACGATTATAAGGTTCCGCGCATCTGCTTTATTAATAAACTCGACCGCTTGGGTGCCTCGTTTGAACGTTCCTATCAGTCGATTCTTGAACGTCTTTCTCCATTTGCCGTGAAACTCCAAATTCCGGATGGTCATGAAGATCAATTCAAAGGTATTATTGATCTGATGACGATGGAATATGTTACGTTTTCGGGAGATAAGGGCGAAAAGGTCATCAAAGGTGAAATTCCTGACCGTCTCATTGAAGACGCGAAAAAAGAACGCGCGACTATGATTGAGAAGATTGTCGAGCAAGACGATCAAGCTATGGCCGAATACCTTGAGGGAAAAGAGATCGATGTTTCTCGTCTGCGAAGTATTGTTCGCGCGGCAACGCTTGAAAATAAAATTTTCCCCGTGCTTTGCGGTTCGGCATTAAAGAATAAAGGCGTTCAACTAGTGCTTGACGCGGTGGCCTATTACCTACCATCTCCATTGGATATTCCTCCCGCGAAAGCTACGGTTCAAAAAACGGGTGAAGAGAAAACGATTGCCTCTGAAGATTCGGCTCCATTTACCGCCCTGGCGTTTAAAACCGCGACTGATCCGTATGTCGGCGCTTTGACGTTTTTCCGCGTGTACTCCGGGAAGATTACTGCCGGTTCCTATGTCCTCAATACGCGTAGCGGCCAGCAGGAACGTATCAGTCGCATTGTCCGGATGCACGCCAACGATCGGGAAGAAGTAAAAGAAATTTATGCGGGCAATATCGCCGCCACAGTCGGATTGAAAGATACCCGAACGGGGGATACGTTGTGCGATCCCGACAATCCGATCCTTCTTGAAGGTATCGACTTTCCAGAGCCGGTTATTTCCTTACGCATCGAACCGAAGACTAAAGCTGACCAAGAAAAGATGGGTATGGCTTTGAAAAAACTCTCCGACGAAGATCCTACATTCCGTATTCGGAGCGATGAGGAGACCAGTGAAATGATCATCGCCGGCATGGGTGAATTGCACTTGGAAATTCTCGTTGAACGCATGAAACGTGAATTCGGCGTCGAAGCAAATGTTGGTCGCCCGCAGGTTGCCTACAAAGAAGCTATTTCCGCAAAAGCCCAGGCAGAAGGTAAATATATCAAGCAGTCCGGTGGCCGCGGTCAATATGGGCATTGCTGGTTGCGGGTAGAGCCCAAAGAACGCGGCGAAGGATTCGAGTTTGTGAACGCCGTCAAAGGTGGCGCAATTCCCCAAGAATTCATTCCCGCCATTGAAAAAGGCGTCCGTGAAGCTATTGATAAGGGTGTTATCGCTGGATTCCCGGTTGTTGATATTAAAGTCACCGTCTATGATGGTTCCTACCATGATGTCGACTCTTCCGAAATCGCCTTCAAGGTGGCTGGGTCAATAGCATTTCAAGAAGCGGTCAAGCGCGCCAAGCCGGTTATCCTTGAACCAATCATGAAAGTCGAAGTTATCGTTCCAGACAATTTCCTCGGTTCCACCACTGGCGATCTTTCCTCGCGGCGCGGCCAGATTATGAGCGTTGATGATCGGGGCATACTTGGCTTGAAAATTATTAACTCACGCGTTCCGCTTTCGGAAATGTTCGGATATGCCACTACTATCCGCTCCTTTTCAGAGGGCCGGGGTACGTTTACGATGGAGTTTGATCACTACGAGCCGGTGCCCAACAATATTGCAACTCAAATAATTGAAGGCAAAAAATAGTTGCTCGTCTCATGTCATGCTTGGGATTTGAATAAGTGACAAGGGCTTGCTTTTTTATACAGGTGCGGTAAAAATAACAGGATGGATATTCGAGAATTAAAAGACTTGCTGAAAAACTCCACCTCGGTCCTTATCTTAGACGATGGGGAGCCGTCATATGTGATTTTGGATTATCAGGTCTATCGGAATCTGGTACAGGCCAGAGAGCAGGAGATCGTGGTAAAAAACCATACCAGCCATGAGAATCCTGGCTTTGAAAAAGTTCCGACTCCTGAATCACATCAAAACTCTCAACTCCAACACCCCGATGAAGTCGGAGCCCCGCCCAAAACATCGGGGTTGAGCACTCAAGAAGTGGAAGCTTTGGAGCGGCTGAACAGGGAAATACAGGCCTTGAAAGACCAGATAGAACAAGATGAAAAGCAGGGCGGTTTCCAGGAGAATCAGTAGCGGGGGGAAATGGTTGATGGTTCGAAAGTCTCACCACAAGCAAAGATTGCTCATGGAGTGCATTTCTATCATGATATTCTACTGCTCGCGCTGAGGTTCTCGAAGCGTTGACTTTCCTCAAGAGGTCTGTTAAAATGAGCACTACGTTTAAATAAAGGCGATACTGTGTCATGGATAATACACGAATGAATTCGCGCATTATTCATAACAACCGTATCGTTTCGTCGAAAAAGACATGGCAGAAGCAACAAAATTTAATCGGTCCAAACCCCACCTTAATGTGGGAACGATCGGTCACGTAGACCACGGAAAGACAACGCTTACCGCGGCTATTTTACACGTCCTTGATATGAATAAGGATGTTGGATATAGCGCTCGCGTAGAGGGTGTCGCCGGTATCGATAATGCTCCAGAAGAAAAAGCCCGAGGTATCACAATCTCGTTGCACCACTCCGAGTATGAAACGCCACTGCGTCATTATGCACACGTGGATGCTCCTGGCCACTCTGACTACATCAAGAACATGATCACCGGTGCCGCTCAAATGGATGCCGCTATTATTGTTGTTGCCGCTTCCGATGGTCCGATGCCCCAAACTCGCGAACACATCTTGCTTGCCCGTCAGGTTGGCGTACCTTATCTTGTTGTCTTTCTTAATAAGGTTGACCAAGTTGACGATCCGGAAATGTTAGATCTCGTCGAAGCTGAAATTCGTGAAATTCTCACAAAATACAAATTCCCCGGCGATACCACGCCTATTATCCGCGGTTCAGGCCTCAAAGCTCTGGAAGCTACCTCTAAGGATGATAAATGGGCACTCAAAGTTAAAGAACTAGTAGATACGCTCGATTCGTACATTCCTAATCCGGATCGCCAAATTGACCTACCATTCCTGATGCCGATCGAAGATATCTTTTCGATTGAAGGTCGCGGTACCGTTGTTACGGGCCGTATTGAACGCGGTCAGGTTAAAATTAATGATGAAGTTGAGCTTGTAGGTATTCGTCCAACTGTAAAAACCGTTATTACGGGTATCGAAATGTTTAACAAGCAACTCGACTCGGGTATGGCAGGCGACAACGCCGGTATCCTGGTTCGCGGCTTAAAGAAAGAAGACATTGAGCGCGGCCAAGTGCTTGCAAAGCCTGGTTCCGCCTCACCGCACACCGAATTTGATGCCGAAATTTACGTCCTCACAAAAGAAGAAGGCGGCCGACATACCCCATTCTTCAAAGGCTATAAACCTCAATTCTACTTCCGAACCACGGATGTAACAGGTGAAGTAATATTGCCTGAAGGTACCGAAATGATTATGCCTGGCGATACCGCTAATCTCAAAGTTAAACTCATCGTGCCGATTGCCATGGAAGAGAAACAGCGCTTCGCGATTCGAGAGGGCGGCAAGACTGTAGGTGCTGGTGTTGTAACTAAGATTCATGCATAGCTGATATAAGACCCATGAGTAATCCTCACGGGTCTTATTGTTCCTTGTAAAGCGTCATGGCGAAAAAAACTACTGATCTCAACCAACGGATTCGAATCAAGCTGAAGGCCTACGATAATAAAATTATCGATAAGTCGGCACAGCAAATTATCGAAACGATCGAGCGATACGGCGGTAAACCAATCGGTCCCGTGCCGTTGCCTACCGAAATAAAAAAGTTTACCGTAAATCGTTCTCCCTTCATCGATAAGAATTCGCGCGAGCAGTTTGAAATGAGAATCCATAAGCGGTTAATCGACATTACCGCGCCGACACCAAAAATTATCGATGCTTTAACGAATCTTAGTTTGCCAGCCGGCGTTGATATAGAAATTAAAATGTAGGGAGATTGTAATCTTACTCTCTGCTCCAGTCGTTGCTTGGAGCGGGGGACTAAGGCAGTAATCCAGCTGTAGTATTTATCCGGCAATGGTTCGACAAGTTCGACTGGCTCATTGCAAGCAGGCTCACCGCAAATGGTTGGCCTAGTCCGCCATCCGGTTTCTAAAAATACACACTTGGGTCAGTGTCTTATAACATCTAATTGGTTTCATCACGTATCGAAACATAATCGGTTGTTACAGACGAGCTTTGGCAATTGCCGGCTAGTCCGGTTTTGTTTTTATTTAGCGAAGGCTAAATAAAAACAGGCAGATTCACTGCCGAAAGGCTTGAGTGAATCTGAATTTCATTAGAATAAGAACATGAAATTTATTCTTGGAAAAAAATTAGACATGACCCAAGTATATGGGGAAAATGGAGCCGTGATTACTGCCACGGTTGTTGAGGTTGAGCCGAATATAGTTATTCAAATTAGAACTAAAGATAAAGACGGCTACGAGGCAGTTCAGGTAGGTACTGGCACCAAGAAAAAAATTGCCAAACCGCAACAGGGTCAATTCAAAGACTTAGGTAAATTTCGCTACGTCCGAGAATTTAAAGCATTGCAGATGAATGAGCATGATCTCAAGGTGGGTGATATTCTCGATTTGGCGGCATTTGCTCCGGGCGATGAAGTAAAAGTATCCGGTTACTCAAAAGGTAAGGGCTTTGCCGGCGCCATGAAGCGCCATGGATTTTCCGGTATGCCCATGGGTCACGGCCACAAACACGTAGCTCGACATATCGGTTCTATCGGTCAGCGGTTTCCTCAACACACCCTGAAAGGGAAAAAAATGGCCGGCCGTATGGGTAATATTCGGGTCACCGTCCGTGGTTTGAAGGTTGTCCATGTTGATAAGGAAAATGGCCTTATCGCCTTAAGTGGTCCAGTTCCCGGTAATAAGGGAGGATTACTTGCAATTATGGCCAATTAATATTATGCAGATTCCAATCTACAATCAAAACGCCGAACAAGCAGGAACTCTCGAAGTTTCCAATGCGGTGTTTGCCTTGCCGATGAATCAAGACTTGCTTCATCAGGTTGCGACGTCGCAACTGTCGAATCAGCGGCGGGTTATCGCTCACGCCAAAGGCCGTTCGGAAGTGCGTGGAGGCGGTAAGAAGCCATGGAAGCAGAAGGGTACCGGCCGCGCTCGTCACGGTTCCATCCGATCGCCGATCTGGAAAGGCGGAGGCGTCGCTCATGGTCCGACCAAAGATAAGAATTATTCCAAAAAAATTAACCGTAAAATGGCTCGTAAGGCTTTAGGTGTTGCGCTGTCTTCAAAGGTTCGTGATGGCCAGTTTGTGGTCATTGATATTATCACGATGGAAGCACCCAAGACGCGCATAGCTGCAAAGATCATGCGCAACATTTCTGGTTTGTTTTTGAAAAAATCAACGAAGAAGGCTCATCCGCGCATGCTGGTGGTGGTGCCTTCAACGAAAGAGGACGGCTTATCGCGGTCAGTCAGCAATTTGCCGAATGTCGCTATTATCGAAGCGCGTAACCTTAATTCATTAAACGTACTTTCCTATCCGAATGTGGTTGCATTAAAAGATGCCGTCGGAGTTATTGAAAAAGCATTTACCTCATAATCATGGCATTTAATATTTTTAGAAAAAAAGATACGGAAGTAAAGTCCAAATCCAAAGCCGAAGGTGAGGGGATATCCATTAAAAGCGAGGGTCAAGAGGAAGTTGTCGCACAGAAATCAGCAGCCGTCCCGATTGCCGTTTCCCAAGGCGCTCACGAGGTGATTAAAAGTTTCTATGCAAGCGAAAAAGCTTCCCGGCTCATGGGGATGAATCAGTATGTGTTCAGGGTGGCAAGCGATGCCGACAAGCAGTCAATCAAAAAGCATATTAGTGCGCTTTATAAAGTCAAAATCAAGAATGTCCAAGTATTGAACATGCCCGAAAAATCACGAAACGTCGGCAAATTCGCCGGCACCAAATCTGGATTTCGCAAAGCAATCGTGACGCTCGAAAAAGGCAGTGTCATTGAACAGGCAAAACCATAATCGTAACGTATGAAACAGTATCGACCCACAACGCCGTCACGGCGACATACCAAAGGATACGATTTCTCCCAGCTTGCTAAGAGTGGTTCCTTAAAGCCGCTCATTAGGGGTTTTCATAAATCAGTCGGCCGCAACAACCAGGGACGCATTACCAGCTCACACCGCGGCAACGGCGTAAAACGTCTCTATCGTGTCGTGGATTTCAAACAGCTTAAGATGGATATCCCGGGTAAGGTAGCTACTCTCGAGTATGATCCAAACCGTACGGCCCGCATCGCGCGCATTAATTTCATTGATGGCGATCGTCGCTACATCCTTGCTCCGCAAGAACTTAAAGTGGGCGATTCAGTTATGACCTTCGAGAAAGGACCGATTCGGCCCGGCAACCGCATGCGTTTGAAGAATATTCCTCAAGGCACCCTCGTTCATAATGTAGAGTTGTTTCCGGGCCAGGGTGGCAAGATCGTCCGTTCAGCGGGCAGTGGCGCTACCGTATTGGCGAGTGAAGCCGGCCAGGTACAGCTTGTCATGCCATCATCTGAAACTCGAATGCTTTCCGGTGAATGCCTCGCATCGATTGGGCAGGTCTCTAATACTGAACATGCTTTGATTTCGCTGGGCAAGGCAGGACGATCTCGATGGCTCGGCCGCCGTCCGAAAGTCCGTGGTACCGCCATGAATCCGGTTGACCATCCTTATGGCGGAGGCGAAGGCCGTCAAGGTCGCGGTACTCGTCGTCCGAAGACTCGTCATGGTAAGATTACCGGCGGTCACAAAACGCGCAATAAGAAGAAAAAGTCATCAAAGTTTATTATTCGACGCCGAGTTAAATAAGTATCAAAAATATACCATATGTCACGAAGTCTTAAAAAAGGTCCATACGTCAACGAAAAACTGCTTCAAAAAGTTGGCAAGTTGAAAGCGGGCAACCTGCCTGCCGGCGAGGCAGGTAAAACCGTTATTAAAACGTGGGCGCGTAATTGCACGATTGTGCCGGAGATGATAGGGTACACCTTCGGCGTTCATAACGGCAAGATCCATATCCAGGTTTTCGTGACTGAAGATATGGTTGGTCATAAGCTGGGCGAATTTTCGCATACGAGAAAGTTTGCCCGTCACGGTGGCCGCATGCAGAAGGAGTTAGAAGCCGCCCAGCGGCAGAAGGAATTGGATGCCGCGAAAGCCGCCAAGGCCGAGACAGCTCCTGCGGCGGCGGAAGTCAAAAAATGAGTATTAGCAAATACTCATCCCGAAGAGTTCGCAACAGCGATATAGAATTACAAAAATATTATCATGGAAGTCCGAGCACAACTTAATAACGTCCGGCTTGCCCCACGAAAGGTGAGGGCAGTTGTGGATTTGCTGAAAAAGAAAGACGCACTCGCTGCGCTTAGTCAGCTTGACCACCTTGTGCTTCGTCCCACCGGAGCGCTCTCAAAATTAATCCGTTCAGCCATCGCAAGCGCGGAAAATACCTACAGCATGGTTGCTGAAAATTTATATATTAAAGACTTTATTATCAATGAAGGTGTTAAGCTCAAGCGATATCTACCCCGAGCGCAAGGTCGTGCGACTGAAATTCAAAAAAAGACGAGCCGTATTATCCTGGTATTAGACGAACGCGTAGTAGGCTTGAAACAGGATAAAGCCGAACAGAAAGCCAAGGAAGAAAAAGAAAAGAAAGATAGAGAGCAGAGAGCGTTGGAAGCCAAAAAACCGGAGGTTGAGCGCGAATTAGGAAAAGAAGCAAAAGGAGAGCGCAAACGTCTCTTCAGCCGTAAAGCAATATAAAAATGGGACAAAAAATTTCACCAATTTCATTACGTATCGGCATTCATAAGGATTGGGCATCCCGTTGGTTTGGCGGCCGAAAATATCCCGCATATCTCAAAGACGATGTTGCTGTTCGCGCCTTTCTTACGAAAAAGCTCAAAAACATGGCAGTTGATCGCATTGATATCGAGCGGGGCACCGATTCATTAAACATCATTATTCACACGGCTCGACCAGGCTTAATTATCGGTCGCGGCGGTAGTGGTATTGAAGATCTTAAAAATGCCGTCACGAAGCTTTTGAAGAATAAAATTGCGGTCCGTATTGAAATCCAGGAAGTGAAGAGTCCTGAAGCGTCTGCCGCAATAATGGGTGAATCAATCGTGGATCAGATTGAGAAGCGCATTCCATTTCGACGCATTATGAAGCAAACTCTCGCTAAAATCGTGGGGAGTCGCGACGTAAAAGGCGCAAAAATCCAGTTGAGCGGCCGTCTTGATGGCGCGGAAATTGCTCGCACCGAACACTTGGAAAATGGAAGCTTGCCATTGCAAACGTTGCGTGCTGATATTGATTTTGCTCGAAAGACCGCCCTTACCACATATGGCACGATTGGCATTAAGGTCTGGGTTTATAAAGGCGAAGTATTCGATAAAGATATCAGATAATCTATCACCATGTTCCAACCAGCACGAATAAAACATACAAAAACGCATAAGGGCCGAATCCACCGAGTTGCCACTCGCGGTACAACTTTGAGTTTCGGTAGCTTTGGCCTAAAAGCTGAAGAACCATTGTGGCTGAAAGCCAATCAGCTTGAATCTGCCAAACGCGCCATGACGCGTTTTGTACAGCGCGGCGGAAAGATTTGGACTCGCGTATTTCCCGACAAGCCCCGAACTGCCAAAAGCGGGGAGACTGGCCTTGGAGGTGGCCGCGGTCCCTTATCTCATTTCGTGGTACCCGTTGAGGCCGGCCGTGTTTTATTCGAGATTGATGGATTACCCGAAGAAATCGCACGCCAAGCGCTTCGATTGGGTGCCCACAAATTACCGATCAAAACCCGAATTATTAAACGATCATAAATGAAATTCCAAGAATTAAAAGATAAAAATACGAGTGAGCTTCAGACTATGCTGAAGGAGTTGCAAGCGAAAATGTTGCAACTGCGTTTTGATTTAGCTGAAAAAAGATTGAAAGATTTTAGCCAAGTAAAGAAAACGAAAGTTCAAGTTGCGCGTGTCCTGACTGCGTTAAAAGCACGCGGTAATCAATAATACTATGAATACCCAGACTGCAAAAAAAGGAAAAACACTTACCGGTCTCGTCGTTTCAGACAAGATGATGAAAACGGTTGTTGTTGAGGTTACCCGGCTCAAACTTCACCCGAAGTATAAAAAACAGTTTAAAGTCAGCACGAAGTACAAAGCCCATGATGCTGAACAACAATACCATATTGGAGATAAAGTAATCATTCGCGAAACCCGGCCTATTTCGAAGGATAAGAAATGGATTGTGGAATCTAAATTTTAATATCTAACCATGCTACAACTACGATCAATTGTTAATGTTGCAGATAACTCCGGCGCAAAGAAGGTCGGTATCTTCAAGGTGCTCGGCGGTTCTAGACGCAAAATCGCTCAAATCGGCGATATCGTAGTTATCTCGGTAAAGGTGGCAGAACCGCGCAAGGCGGTTAAGAAAAAAGACGTCTTGAAAGCAGTGGTTGTCCGTCAGCGCCAAGCATTTCGCCGCAAGGACGGCAGTTATATCCGTTTTGATGACAATGCAGTTGTAATTCTTGATGGTAAAGAGCCAAAAGGCGGTCGTATCTTCGGTCCGATTCCTAGGGAAATCAAGGAAAAAGGATTTGCAACGATTGCCTCATTAGCCCAAGAATTAGTCTAACCATATGAAAATTCATAAAGGCGACAATATTATGATGTTGAATGGGCCCGACAAAGGTAAAACCGGCAAGGTTACCAGAGTTGTCCCGGCTGAAAACACCGTTTTAGTGGAAGGTTTGAATATGGTAAAGCGGCATATTCGCGGGCGCAAACAAGGCCAGAAAGGCCAGGTCATTTCCCGGGAACGGCTAATTGATATGTCCCGCGTAGCCATAGTATGCAAAGCATGCGGCAAACCGACAAGAATCGGATTTTCGGTAAATGGCGATAATAAGATTCGCATCTGTCGTAAGTGTAAAGCAGAAGTATAGTTCCTGGCCAAAAACCAGATTTCGTGTATAATATACAAGTTCAATGCCTCGTTTATTCGAACAATATAAAAAGACCGTCATCCCTGCTTTGCAGAAGGAATTTGGTATTAAAAACGTAATGGCCGTACCGAAAATCGATAAAGTAGTGATAAACACCGGTATCGGCAGAATTTTGAAAGACGATAAGGCTATCGAGAAAGTTGAACGCGATTTAGCGCTTTTGACCGGCCAGAAAGCGGTTGGACGAAAAGCGAAGAAATCAGTGTCTAGCTTCAAGCTTCGCGAGGGCGTTACGGTTGGATATTCCGTGACCCTGCATGGTAAGCGCATGTATGATTTCCTTGATCGATTGATCTCGCTTGCCTTGCCGATGTCAAAAGACTTTCGAGGTATTGATATTAAGAATTTTGATGCCAAGGGTAATCTCAATTTTGGAATCCGAGAACAAAGTATTTTTCCGGAGATAACTTACGAGACGTTGAAAGATATTTTCGGATTACAAGTTACCGTTGTCACCAAAAATAGCCACAGCCGAGAACAGGGCATTTCACTTATGCGCAAACTCGGGTTTCCGCTGAAGAAAAGCTAAAACATGCCAAAAAAATCAACAATTGCCCGATCAAATAAGAAGCCAAAATTTTCCAGTCGTATTGTCCGTCGTTGCTTTATGTGCGGCCGCAAGCGGGGATACATTGGTAAATTTGCCCTGTGTCGCATTCACTTTAGAGAATTAGCAACCGATGGCCTACTGCCGGGCATTAAGAAATCAAGCTGGTAAATGTATAGCACCTAGTTGCTAGATTCTAGTTTCTAGAAAGCTCTGGAAACTGAAAACTGGCTACTAACCACTAGAAACTAAAAACTAGAAACTATTTATGGATCCAATAGCAGATATGCTTTCACAAATAAAGAATGCCCAAGCGGTCAATCGCGACCATATTGTTTTACCGTCTTCAAAAATTAAAGTAAAAATAGCTGCCATTTTAAAAGAAGCTGGCTATCTTGCAAATATTGAGAAGAAAAAAAAGAAAGCTCATAAAGTTGAGCACGACTACCTTGACTTGGAACTTAAGTATACTGATGGTCAGGGCGCCATAAACGGCTTGAAATTGATTTCGAAACCATCCCGTCATCTGTATGTAAAAGCTACCGAGATCAAGTCGGTTCGGTCTGGGTTCGGCGTGGCAGTAATTTCCACGTCAAAAGGTATCATGACATCAAAGGAAGCACGCAAGCAGGGATTAGGCGGCGAAATATTATTCGAAATATGGTAAGTGAATATCTGATATGAGCAAAATCGGCAAAAAACTAATAATACTTCCGAATGGCGTTGACCTCAAAATCGAAGGAACTTCGGTTACCGTCAAGGGGCCAAAAGGAGAACTTCACCGCACAATCAGTGAGGGGATTTCAGTTTCTGTTATCGATGGTAAAGTTATGGTCATACCCACCCAGAAAGATCCGGCGCATACGTCAATTTGGGGTCTTGAACGCGCGTTGATAAGGAACATGATTCTTGGCGTCGCCGAAGGCTTTGAGGAAACCCTTGAACTCAACGGTGTTGGCTATAAAGCCGTTCCAAAAGGTACGGATCTTGAGCTTAATCTTGGTTTCTCGCACCCCATTCTCTTTAAGACTCCCGAAGGGATTACCTTTAAAGTAGAGAAGAACATCATCAAAATTAACGGTATTAATAAAGAGCTTGTTGGTTATGTCGCGGCCCAGATCCGAAAAATGAAAGTCCCCGATCCTTACAAGGTCCACGGCGTAAAATATGCTGACGAAGTTATTAAAGTGAAGGCGGGAAAGAAAGCCGCGACTGCGTAACACCATGCCTAACCTCAATCAAAAACTTTTACTTCGGAATAAGCGGCACGCTCGTGTTCGCTCCGAAATCTCCGGAACCGCTCAACGGCCTCGCGTTGCGGTATTTAAAAGCAATAAAAGCATGTACGTGCAGATCATTGACGATGTCACTCATAAGACCCTTGTCGGCATGGGCAATGCCAAGATGAAAGCGGCCCCGACACCAAAGGGCCGGGGCTCCGACCAAAGCGTCAGAGTTGGCGAGGAGATCAAGGGCCTGCCGGCGCAGGCGGGCCATAAAGAAAAAACTGCCTATGCATTAGGTCAAACATTGGCCAACAAGATGAAGGGTCTTGGTATCAAGGAAGCGGTTTTTGATCGCGGAGGATTTAAATACCACGGTCGCGTAAAAGCAGTTGCCGAGGGGCTTCGTCAGAACGGCATTAAAATATAATTATGGAAACTCCAGTTCAACAACCAATAGTACCAATGACGCCACCGCCAGCGCCGGACCAACAGAGAACAGATCGTCCGGGGGGATTTCGCGGCGGACGGGGCGGCAGTCGCGGCGGACGCGGTAATCGTCCTCCTCGCAAGTTTGAAAAGCCCGAATATGATTCGGCAGCTATCGACATTGCTCGTGTTACTCGTGTTACAAAAGGCGGTAAGCGATTTAGCTTTCGTACAACTATTGTTATCGGTGACAATAAGGGTAAAGTTGGCGTCGGCATCGCAAAGGGAAAAGATGTTCAGCAGTCCATCAAAAAGGCCACCAATCAAGCGAAGAAGAATATGATTACTGTTCTTACGAAAGACGGAACCATTCCATACCAAGTTACGGCTAAATACTCGAGTGCCACGGTTATCTTGAAGCCGTCAAAAGGCGGCGTTAAGGCCGGTGGTCCCGTTCGTGTTGTAGCCCGCATGGCAGGCATCACCAGTCTGACCGGAAAGTTGGTTGAGCGGACAAATAACAAACTCAACATCGCTATGGCGACCATGGATGCTTTAAGACAATTACGAAAGAAATAATACTTGTAGTGAGTAATATCGAACTATGCAACTTCACGAATTAAAACCAAAGACCCGAAAGCAACGAACAAAACGCGTCGGCCGCGGCGGCAAGCGCGGTACAACTTCTGGTGGCGGTACCAAGGGTCAAAAATCTCGTTCCGGCGCAGGCGTTAAGCCTGGATTTCGAGGCGGCGATAATCGACTTTGGCAGTTGTTTCCAAAGCAACGCGGCGCTTCCAAGAAACCCGGCAACTCCAGTCCGCACCGCAAACATCGCTTTTATACTATGCATCGCATAAAGCCCGCAATCATTAATTTGAGCGCTCTCAATGCTTTTTCAAATGGCGATACGATTACTCCGGAATTGCTTTTAGAGCGCGGCATTGTACAATCAGTGAAGCGGGGAGTGAAGATTCTCGGCAACGGCGAGCTCAAAAAGGAATTCACATTTGAAGGCGAAATTACATTCTCGAAATCAGCACGGGAAAAACTCGGCATTAAGGACGATGTTCAATAAATTTAATGAATAGAATTCTTCAACTTTTCAAAAGACCCGAGCTTCGCAGTAAGGTATTCTTTATTCTTGCTTTACTAGCGGTGTCGCGGGTTGTCTCAAATATTCCTTTGTCGGTTCTTGATGCGGCTCGTTTGCAAGAGTTCTTCGCCAACAATCAGCTTTTGGGACTTTTAAGCGCCTTCACCGGAGGCGCATTGTCTCGCTTGTCGATCGGGTTGCTTGGCCTTGGTCCTTACATTACGGCATCAATCATCATGCAGTTGTTAACGATGATCTTTCCTTCGATGGAACAGCTGTACAAGTATGAAGGTGAAGCCGGCCGAGCAAAGTTTAATCAATATTCTCGTATGCTTACGGTGCCGCTTGCCGCCCTGCAAGGTTTTAGTTTCCTGAAGATCCTTATGCAGCAAGGTCTCATCACCGCATTAAGTCCGATTGACTGGATTGTCTCGATTTCCGTGATTATCGCCAGTAGCGTCTTCTTAATGTGGCTCGGCGAACTGATTACCGAAAAGAATCTCGGCAATGGCGTCTCACTGCTTATTTTGGCCGGTATCGTTTCCGCATTTCCATCGCAAATTCAACAGGCGGCCTTTACCTATACTCCCGATCAGATCACAACCTATATCGGATTTATTCTCGTATCGTTGGTGGTTATTGTTGGCGTCGTCTATATTTCTGAAGCTCAACGCAATATTCCCATCACCTATGCGCGACGCGTTAGAGGATCGAAGATGATAGGCGGGGTTTCTACATATCTTCCCATGCGCGTAAACAACGCCGGTGTTATTCCGATTATTTTTGCGCTCTCGATGCTTTTATTCCCCGGCATTGCCGCCAACTTTCTTGCGGGATCTAGCATCCCTATCCTGGCTCGCGTCGCCACTCTCGTAAATAACTTTGTTCAAAACCAAGTCTGGTATTCGATCATGTATTTCTTCTTGGTCGTGCTGTTTACGTATTTCTACACCGCAATTTCATTTGATCCAAAATCAATTTCTGAAAATATTCAGAAACAAGGCGGTTATATTCCGGGCATTCGTCCCGGTCCGATGACCGCCGCGTTTCTTAATAATCTATTAAATAAAGTGACGCTTGTCGGCGCACTCTTCCTTGGTCTCATTGCCGTTCTCCCGAATATTGTTCGGGGATTGAGCGGTATTTCAGCCTTTTCGCTGGGAGGTACATCTGTTCTTATCGTTGTGTCGGTAGCACTGGAAGTTATGAAACAGGTGGATGCGCAACTCTCGATGTACGAGTATTAGGGCTCTTCTTTATGAGAGCGAGGATCGGTCCTCGCCCTTTTTGTTTGGCTATGATAGGGTGTACACGTTCTTGGAGGTGAGATGAGTGTACAGTTTTTCACAGGCCTCAAGCCGGGCGATCGGATAACCGTTGAAGACACCGGGAAATACTTGGCATTTGCCAATCCCGCAGAGGAGGTCTTCCATTTAGATACTCCTGAATACGATGGTCCCTGTTCTTCGGCGGGTACGTTAGAGGGAGTGGTAGACTTCCTTAACAGTGCGCTGGCACTTGCGGGTCTTACCTTGGTGCTTATCGAAGTATGGGATGGCGACGAGCAGATCGGTCCAGCAACATTTGCGGAGCTTCAGGGGCTCTGCGAAAACTGGAATGACGATTTCGATCTGACGTTTGACAGGTATATCTTTGAGTGCCGGATCAAGTAAAAGGGCGGGAGGCGAAAGCCAAACCCGCCCTCGGTTTACAGAAATGTTGATAGGGTTAGCAAGTTTGGAGGTGCCAAGATGTGTAAAGTATGTCTGCTCTGGCTTAGGAGAAGCCGGAAGGAAGCCCGAGCCTGCAACGGAAGGCACTATTGCTGGGGAAGGTCATCGGTCTCTGGCCATCTTTGCGGAGGGACGATCGAAGAAGGGCTCCCGAACTGGATTGGCTGTTCTCAGGGCCACGGTTCGTGTGACATTAGTGTTAACGACGAGCCACCGCCCTGGAACGCCACCATCTTTCCGAACGGCGTCGTCCATATCCCAGTAGGTGCTCAAGTAGCTTGACGCCCAATTGGCAATGTAAGAGTATTAGGGTCTTTTGCGGGAAGGTGTGGCATGGCGTTGATCCGAGCCGGAACAGTGATCAGATGGTACGGATCTAGGGACCGTACCATTTCCATCGAGAACGAAGGAGAGAGTGTTTTGACCCAGACGGGGGATGACAAACGGCTGATCCCGTGGCTCAAGAGCAAGAAGTCGTTCTACAAACTGGTATACGCCCTTGCCCTGATCCACGAGCTCTTGGTGGAAAAGGAGAAAAGCGGGCATGGGACAAGCGCCTGGAAGTTCTACGACGCGCGGTAGGGAAGTTCTTTGGGCGGGAAGGCAAACAGCCAACCCGCCCTCAGCCCCACACTCAAAGCACGAGTTGTGGGGCCTCGCTTTTAAATTAAGTTTGTCTAAATAAACTCAATTCAGACAGAAGGGTAGTCCGAAGTACTGATACCATTCGAGTTACATTTTCATAAAAATTCGGTACAATTAAGGGCATGCAACACCAAATCATAATTTTGATCGGTCCGCCGGGATCAGGCAAGGGGACCCAGGCAAATCTTTTAGCGGACGATTTTGGTTTTTACCATTTTGAATTTTCTAAGGTTATTGAAGATAAATTCGCCAGTGCCGATCCGAGTGATGCGGTGATTAGTAGGGAAAAACTTAATTTCAAGGAAGGCAGGCTTGTAAGTCCGACACTGGTGGAAGAGTGGTCGCTCGAGAAGCTCAAAGACTTCGGCAACCGCGGCCAGAGTATTGTATTCAGTAGTTCATTTAGGACGCCGCAGGAAACCGAATATCTCATTCCCATCGCCGAACAGTTCTATGGAAAAGATAATATTCATGTCGTACACATTAAAGTCGGCGAACAAGAATCGGTGTATCGAAACGTGAACCGACGGATCTGTAAGGCCAATCGGCACCCTATCCCTAACTTTCCGGAATTTAAAGAAATTACCGCGTGTCCAAAAGATGGAAGCGAACTCGTAAAGCGCATCTTAGATAGCGAAGAGACAATGAAGGTGCGCTACGCAACATTTCTAAAAGAGACAGAACCGGTATTTGACTACTTTCAAAAACGGGGATACAACATCCTAGAAGTCAACGGCGAACAGACGATCAGAAACGTTCATAACGATATCATGACGGGTATCCATAAGACGGCGCATCCTGATCTTGAAGCAAAGTTGCAGGATAGCGCCTGACTCTGGCCGGGAATTTATTTCAGGACATTTGTGATTCTAAATCAGCAACAAATTAAAGATATGCAAGAAGGCGGCAAGATTCTTTCCGCGATTTTGAAAGAGCTTGTCACTCTGGTGAAGCCTGGCACGACGACGAATGATTTCGACGTGCTTGCTCGTGAGCGCATGAAACACTACGACGTGAAGCCGTCATTTTTAGGATACAATAATTTTCCTGCCGCACTCTGCACATCAATCAATGAGGAAGCAGTGCACGCGGTCCCATCTAAGCGTGTCTTAGAAGAAGGCGATCTTTTCAAAATTGATATCGGCATCATCCATAAGGGGCTTCATACTGATATGGCGGTAACTGTTATCGTTGGAAGGAGAAAATTTTTCAATCGCGCATACTCGAAGAAAGAGGAACTCATCTCGGCAACACGAGTTGCCCTGAAGACGGGAATTAAAATGGCGTGTGCCGGTAATACCGTTGGAGATATCGGCCAAGCGATTCAAGACGCCGTTGAGCGAAAGGGATTCACAATTGTGCGCGAACTGGGCGGCCACGGCATCGGTTCACAATTACACGAGGATCCTTTTATTCCAAACTATCGCGATGGCAGTTATAATGATCCGCTCGTATCCGGCATGGCTATAGCGATTGAGCCGATCACCTCTCTTGGTTCGGGAAAAATCTCTAATAACGCCGATGGGCATGGGTACTTGATTAAAGACGGTTCACTTTCCGCGCATTTCGAGCACACGATCATAATCACCGACAAAGCGCCGATTATTGTGACGGAATAAGGCTTTAAATAATGTGTTTAAGAGCTATTGACGTCCCCGGAAGGCCTATGCTATACTTTTTTTACTGAATGAAGACATTAACCACAACTCAACGTAGCGGCTAAATAAGCTCCATTTTGGTTGGTGTCGAAAAGGCCGCTGAAGAAGCGGTTTTAAGTTTTTATTGGGAGTAGAAAGCGAAGCTAAGACGGGCAAACAGGAAACGTGGGCAATCAGTAATTGCTTCTCACTTTTTTTGGGGAGCAACTACTGACTGCATACGGCAAGAAACTTGAAAAATAAAGATTTGGAAATCACCACGTTGGTGATGAAAGAATCTTTCAGATACGATAGCGGGTAAGAAAGTAGAACAAACCTTATTTTATATCCGAACTCTGTTCGGATGAAGTAAGGAATCATCTAAGTAGTTACTCATTAATTGTAAGGGCGTATGGAGGATGCCTAGACACAAAAAGGCGATGAAGGACGTGGCGTGTCTGCGAAAAGCTTCGGTGAGGCGACTAGCGGCCTTTGACCCGGAGATGTCCGAATGGGGAAACCCCGTATTGTGAACCAATACGATTCCACGCAAGTGGAAAGCACACCTGGTGAAGTAAAACATTTCAGTAGCCAGAGGAAAAGAAATAGAATAGATTCCGTCAGTAGCGGCGAGCGAAAGCGGATAAGCCTAAACTAGCTTTTAATTTCAAAAATTAAAAATTAGGGTTATAGGGATAGTACATTTGAACTTTGAACTTTGCGAAGACCTGCCTACAACGGGCAGGCGCATTATTCGCAGGGTTCAAGCTTCATAAGAAGTTACAAATTCGAATGATAGCAGAACGGCCCTGGAACGGCCGACTAAAAAAGGTGATAGTCCTGTACGCGAAATTATTCGAACTTCTGTATTGTTTCCTGAGTAGCCCGGGATAAGAATGTCCTGGGTGAATTTGCCCATACTACTGGGTAAGGCTAAATACTTTTTGTGATCGATAGTGAACAAGTACCGTGAGGGAAAGGTGAAAAGCACCCCGGTGAGGGGAGTGAAATAGCAACTGAAACCATATGCCTACAAAGAGCCGGAGCCCGACTGTCGCAAGACAGGCTGGGTGACGGTGTGCCTATTGAAGAATGACCCAACGACTTTATCCAAATTGCACTATAAGTCCGAGAGGACGAATGGAAAGGGAAACCGAGTGTTAAAAGCGCGTTTTAGAACTTTCGTATAGCGGTTTTATAACTGCTGTACGAAATTTCTACATGCATTTTGGGTAAGACCCGAAGCCAGACGAGCTAACCATGAGCAGGGTGAAGTTCTGCGAAAGCAGAATGGAGGCCCGAACCGGTTGATAGCGCAATATCATCGGATGACTTGTGGTTTGGAGTGAAAAGCTTATCGAGTTTGGTAATAGCTGGTTCTCTCCGAAATGTCTTTAGGGACAGCGTCGTATAGTAGCGAGAGGGGTAGAGCACTGATTGGTTAGCCGTGCCCGCAAGGGTAGGCCTACCAAACAAACTCCGAATACTCTCGTGGAATGTACGGCAGTGAGTACGCGAGGGCGAAGCTTCGTGTACGCAAGGGAAACAGCCCAGATCATCAATTAAGGTCCCTAAATCTATGCTAAGTGTTAAAAGGAGGTTTCGTGCCTTAGACAGGTAGGAGGTTGGCTTAGAAGCAGCCATCCTTTAAAGAGTGCGTAATAGCTCACTACTCGATTCCGCCGCAAGGCGGGGAGGCATGATGCGCCGAAAATTTATCGGGGCTAAGCATAGTACCGAAATTATGAATCCTTCGACTTTATTGTCGAGGGGTGGTAGGAGAGCATTTCTAATGCGACGAAGGTGAATCGTGAGATTTGCTGGAGCGTTAGGAAGAGAGAATGTTGGGATGAGTAACCGCAAGTGCTGTGAAAGTCAGCACCGTCGAAAGCCCAAGGTTTCCTCCGCGATGTCAATCATCGGAGGGTGAGGCGACACCTAAGCGTAACCGTGCTTTCGGGCACGGGATCGCGATGGTGAGCCGGTTAATATTCCGGCCCCGCGTATGTATTCGAAGGGATGACGGGGAACATAAGATCAGGCGTATTATTGGATTTATGTTGCCAGCTCCTAGAGTGGCTGTCAGGCAAATCCGACAGCGGCCGCAAGGCACACTCGGAAGCCAGCGAAACTATCGCAAGATAGAATCTGATTGAAGAGTCCTCCTAGAAAAGTCTCTAAGGTTAGTACATACGTGCACGTACCGCAAACCGACACAGGTGGGCAGGTGAAGAACACTAAGACGAACGGGTGATTATTGGCTAAGGAACTCGGCAAAAAAGCGGCCGTAAGTTAGCGATAAGGCCTGCCCCGCCCTCTAAGCTCATGAACATGGCACCGATGCTGTGAATCACGGGCCTAGAGGGCGGGGCCGCAGCTAAAGAACCTCTGGCGACTGTTTATCAAAAACACAACTCCGTGCCAAGCCGAAAGGCGCTGTATACGGGGTGACGCTTGTCCGGTGCCGGAACGTTAACGGTGGAAGTGGTATGGCGCAAGCCGTACTGCGGACGCCCGAAGCGCCGGTGAACGACGGCAGTAACTATAACTGTCTAAAAGTAGCGAAATTCCTTGTGGGGTAAGTTCCCACGCGCATGAATAGCGTAACGACTGGAGGACTGTCTCAGCCAATAGCCCGGTGAAAATGCAATGTC